>JAESGK010000027.1_pt1 | contig 237618 bp, 246 predicted proteins | sample 9269681 | NCBI WGS metagenome assembly JAESGK01 (sample SAMN14515347, study PRJNA621673) | algae metagenome | isolation source: Timaviella obliquedivisa GSE-PSE-MK23-08B and co-occurring heterotrophs from... | place: USA: Grand Staircase Escalante National Monument, Utah | collected 2006-08-15
TCTCAATTCGAGCCATGAAACCTCTTTGATCTGGAATTAATGTCAGCACTAATGCTGGTTCTAATGCCAGAACATCGCCTGATTTGGCCGATCAGAGAAATCTGCTCGCCGGACGCTTACTATTTGTCGGGCTTAAGACGCACGTCACGAAGATATCCCGCCATCTCAGGCCGCTCCCAGAAGTTGGGCACGTCTACGACGAAGAATCCGTGATCGCGTGATTCCAGCAGCGCGCAGTCGCCGCCTGTGGCGATGCGGATGTCTTCGACCTGAAGAAGAGGGCGCGCCTGTTCCGACAGATTGTCCCCCGACCCGTTCACCTGGTTCTGGTTGACGTTGAACCCCCGGACCATCACCGACGTTTTGCCGGAGCGATGCTCGATTTCTTTAAGTGTGTCGCCGTCGGGAAGGCCGCGATAAATCGTGTGCGCAACGGCTTTCTTCCAAATGCGCGAAATTTCCTTCCCGTAGCGGCTTTCAATCTGGGCAGCGGCATTTTGGAACACGCCCAGGAAGTTGATGCCGCCCTGACGGTAGAGCGTGAGAATCTCAAAGAAGTTCGAGACGTAAAGTTGTCCCCATTCTTCGCCCACGACAAGCGCACGGAGTGGACCCGATGCGTCCGCGAAGCGATCAATAATTGCCGCCGTCATCGCCCCCACAAATGTGCGGCTGGAATCGCTTCGCGCGGAACCGATGATAAAAAGCGCCGTGCGCTCGTGCTTCATATCCGCAGGATCAGAGCTGTTATCTTCTGTGACGCGGCGCGCTGCCGATCCCGGCTGAAAACCCTGGAGCCTTTCGACAACCGTGGACGAATAGGCGTTCCACTGGTCGGTGGAGGCGGTAAGGCTCGCGATCATCCGGCACATGCCCCAATCCTCTTCCATGCGGGAATCGCTCGCCCATACAAGCAAATCATCCGCGATCTCCTCAGGCGCACGTCCGAAGAAGTCCCAAAGTCCCCCAACGGTACATGGCCAGCGGAGCGTGGGGTTGAGTGCCGTCATCTTGTTGTAGAGGGCGAAACTCGTCCGCACACCCTGACCGATCCACTTGTGCGCGGGATTTGGATCGACGGGAACAAGGTAGCTCGCGGCATCGTAGGCCGCTTCCCAAACGAGCGGGCGGAGCGCAGCGTTCGCTGCGATTTCAAGCAGCCGCGTGTTCGGATTGAAACTCTCGGACGGGTAATTATAGAGCTGGCCCGGATTGATAAACTTAACCCTGTATCCCTGCCGTTCGAGCGTTTTCCAGCAGACCCAGGCGAGTTCGGCGTCCTTGGGATCGGTGATGATTTTGGTGAGATGCGCCGTGCGCGGGGAGACGAGATTGACACCGAGAAAGCGCGCCAGCTTGCCTTTGCCAGCCTGCGCATCGATCGCGACAGGTTCCGTGCCGTCATAGATGACAGGCTGTCCCCCGAAAAACCCGAGTTCGATTCCGGGTCTGATCGAACGTGCAGGTAGGACAAGCTGATTCATAACAGGCCTGCCTTTCTCAAGGCTTCCTTGTCATCAAGGGCGGCGTGTCCAAGCGCGCCGCTCGGGTTTGCGATCAGCATCGCTTGCAATTGAGATTCAGCCCGTTCTTCCGCCCGCATGCGGGCAATACGCGCTTCCGCCGCATCCTCCCAGGCTAGGCGCTGCTGCGCATTCGACTCCAGCATCCAGATAAACTGGTAGATTTCGACCAACCGCCTAAAGCCCATATCAGTTCTCCTCATCATTCCAGCTTGCGAAACGGAAGGGCTCGCGTGGCGGCGCAGGCAGTTCAGGTTGTTTGGGCGGAGGAGTTATCTGAGGCTCTGGCGGCAGATATTCCACTAAGGGTCCTTGCTGCTGTTCGTCCCCGAACAGCATCTCTATTCCGATGGACCCGGCACAATATCCGGCCAGAATGTAATAGAACAGATAGTTCCAGTTGATGGTCCAGCCCAAGAAGATGTTCGCTAACAAAAGGGCCAAGGGAAGGCCCCAAGAACCAATCCAGCCACGCCAGACGAACTGCCGTGCTTCCGCAGGCGTGATCACCACCTTGCCGACCCTGAGCGGTCGGTTCCAGGCCATAAAAGCCGCTATGGTGAGAACGATGGTGATGACGACAATTACGATCGCGAAAGCCATTGCCATGACGTAAGCCGCCGCGACTACCAGGCCGATGACCATGGCGGCCCCGGAATTATCATTATTGTTTGAGGACATTCGTACATCTCCTGTCTTGTTTACCGATCAAGGCGAAGGCCAAGACCTACGCTCCGGGATCGCTCCGCCCGTTCCGGGCGGGCGCGGGAAAGACTCAAGAACCGGCCCACATCTTTTCGGAGTTCGAGTAGCTGCGACGCCTGACGCGAGCGCAGTTGTTTGAACGAGGTTTGCAGCACGTCGCGCTCCTCACTCTGACGGTCGAGGAGGGCGTGCCGCGCGCCAGAATGGCGCTGCTTCGTGAGAGTGGCTTCTGTTTCGTTTGCCGTACGGACCTGCTGATATTTTCCGGTGAGGCGATGCCATAGGCCGCGCAGGCCTTTCGGCAGCCTGTCCTGCCTCTCTTTTGTTTCCCGTTGCCATTCCTGTTCCTGCGAATGGCGCAGGCTGGCCCGCTCGTCTCGATGATGTTGGGTCATCTCCATCTTGAGATGCGCAAGCTTTGCGGAATCCTTGGCGAACGTGGTCCGCGATTCCGCGATGTGATTGCGGATCGCGGGCGTCATGCGCGTTCCAATTGCCTGGTGCGTTTCGGCCACGCCTTTCAGGTCGGCTCCATCGCCGAGCCTCGCTCGAACCTCCTTCGTCTTGAGATCGAGACAGCGAGGCAGGGAGTAGACTTCCCCCGCATGATCGACGATCACGAAGCCGCGCTTGTCGCCCTTCGCAAGAAAGAGCCCGCGTTCTTCGAGGCTTCGCGCAAACGCCGCGCGGTTGTCCGAAAGCTTCCAGCATTGCTGGACATCGAGCTTCAGCCAGCGCGGGTCGAGGCCCTGGCGTTTGGCCTGTTGCCACTCGGCCAGGGTGAAGTTCGCAGGGTCACGCCCTCCGGCGTTCTCCAGCCCGCGTGGCATCTTCCAGCCATGTTCGAGGTAGAGTTCGCGGGAAACACCGGTTAGCTTCTGTTTGAAGAACGCCATCTGGCGGGCGGTCATCGTATCCGCATCGATGCGAGACCACACGCAGTGAGCATGGCGGCGGCCTTCCTTTTCGTGGAAGACGATCGCGCGCGGCTGGTCTTCCAGCCCCAACCGCGCTTCGATTTTGTCGATCGCATCGGTGAAGGTTTCGACCGAAACGGACTCGCCGCCCGGAGGATTGAGGCTCAGCGAGAAAAGATACTGGCGGCAGCGGGTGCCGCGCGCGACCGCTTCAGCTTCCTTGAAAGCCCCGCGCAGATCGTCCGACACGAAACCCCGAAGCTCGTGAAGCTCCATGTGCTCGTTGTCGTCCAGCCGCATAAGGTGGACGGCGAGGTTCTGACCGTTTCCGCGCTGGGATGCTTTCAGGATCACTGGACGCCTCCGGGTTTCATGCCGAGGGCGGCAAGCAGGAGCTGGCGCATCTCGCGGACCTCCGCGATGGCGGCCCGCAAATCCTCTTCGGTCTCCGGCGTTAACGGCAGGGAGCCTATGTTGATGGCGTAGGCGAGCTGGTTAAGGTTATTCGCAAGTCGCGACCGGCCCAGCAAAGCCAGGACCTTTGCAAGCGCATCTTTATCGTGAACAGCCACACCTGCCTGTCGTGCGCGTTTCGGCGCTGTTCCGGAAAACAGGCATTCCTTAATGTAGGCGGCAAGGGAGCGTTCGCCCGCCCTTGCGACCAGGTTCGATTTTTCAGATTCGGTGAGTCGCAGGCTGAACGGAGCCACGCGGGAAGGCGCGGATTTCCTAAAGGTCGGGGCCGATGGACTGGAGAAATCTGCCGTCAGGGACATGGCGGCACCTGCAAGTCATCTCGCTTGCGGTGCTCTAGGTAGTTGTTCCATTCGATAAGAGTTTCGAACAGTTCGTTCGAAGTGGCGCTATCAAGGCGCACCATATTTATCATGCCCAACATCAGCGTGCAGAAGCCCGTTCAAACGAGATTGAAGACTTCGCTCATCGGGCGGCGCGGCTTCTGCGGCCAGTTTTCGTCCGTGGCGTATCCGACGGCCAAAAGAAGGGCGGGCACTTCGTTTTCCGCCAGTCCGAACTCACGGCTGACACCGTCAGGATCAAACCCGATCATCGGAGTGGATCCTAAACCCAGCGACTTCGCCGTAAGAATCAGTGTCATTGCGCTGAACGTTGCGCTGCGAATAGCTTCGTCACGGGCGCGCTGAGGCTGTTCGAAATACAGATTTTTTGCAGCACCGGTCCAACCCGCGACCATGCCCTCAGGCATGATCCCCGCCGCGACCACGGGCGCAAGACGTGCGGGCATGTCCGTATGGTCTGCAATGACGCCGCAGACGATGAATGTGACGGCCGCATCCGTAATTTTGGGCTGATCCCAGCCGACTGCGCGCAGACGAGCTTTGGCATCTGCGGACCGGACGGCGATGAGCCGCCAGTTCTGTAGATTGAAGGCGGACGGAGCAAGCAGGGCGAGACGGGCGAGTTCGACGACCTGCGCATCGCTTATGTCGCGTGAGGCATCGTAGAGACTGGTCGTGCTACGCTGCTCGATTGCATTGATGATCTCGTTGGTCATGGGACTTTCCTTTTCATGGGCGTGGCTGAGCGCCGTGCAGGGCGCTCGGGAGAGGATGGCGAATATGCGGACTTCAATTTTCGTCAGGCGATGGTTTCGACCACGCCACCATCGACGCGGAGCGCTGCTCCGGTCGTGGCAGATGCCTGCTGCGAACTGATGTAGAGGATCATGTTGGCGACTTCCTCGACGGACGATGCGCGCTGGATGATCGAGGAGCTGCGATGCGATTTGATGAAGCTCTTCGCCACTGCATCGAGGCTCTCGCCGGTCCGCTCTACTTCAGACTGGAGCATCTGCGAAACGCCCTCGGAAAGGGTGGGGCCAGGAAGGACCGAGTTCACCGTGACACCGGTTCCGGCCAGCCGCTTGGCAAGCCCTCGTGAAATAGAGAGCTGGCTTGTCTTCGTGAATCCGTAATGGATCATGTCGTGGGGGATGTTGAGCGCCGACTCGGAGGATACGAAGACGATACGCCCCCATCCGCGTTCCGCCATGCCCGGAGCATAGGCGCGCGAGATCCGAACGCCGGACATGACATTCGTCTGAAAGAAGCGATCCCACTCGGAGTCTGGAGTTTCGAAGAAATCCTGCGGGCCGTAGACGCCGATATTGTTGATAACGATATCAAACAAGGGGTGCACATCCACCAGCCGATCGCAATCGTCGGCGGTACCGAGGTCACCAACGAAACCGGAAACCCGACGTCCGCCGCCCAGTCTCTCGATGGCTTGGCTGACACGTTCTTCCTTGCGGCCGTTGACAACCACGTCCGCGCCGGCTGCAAGAAACCCGTGGGCGGCAGCAAATCCAATGCCGCCTGTGGAGCCTGTGATAAGAACCTTTCGGCCTGTGAAATCTATGTTCATCGGAACCCTCGCTGTGTTGTGAGGGCTAATCTGGCTCTATCCTACTGACTTTATAATCGGCTCCACATCGACAGGACATTTCGAGATTATCGAAAGATCATCCGGTCTGACCGGATCCGATTTCCTTGCTGAGATGATCGACCAGGGCAGCTGTCCGTCTGCTGGTTGGTCCGCCGGGTTGCACGGCATAGAGGTCGACAGGTCCGGCAACATAGTCGTCCAGCGCTGTTTCAAGCTTTCCGGTCTTGAGCTCGGTGCGGATATCCCAGTCGTTCTTCAGAACGACCCCAACGCCTTCGACCCCCCATTCTCGAAGGATCGCTCCATCGCTGGCCTGCCTGTCGCCTGAAACCTTGACGTTGAAATGTCGGTCGCCATCCCGGAAAGGCCATGCCGCCAAGGGCGAACCGGGCCTTGAGAGGATGAGACAATTATGATCCGAGAGATCCGCGGGGTGATGTGGTTTTCCTGCTCTACGCCAGTAGTCAGGCGAGGCACAGACAAGCCGACTGCCCCTGACAAGCAGGCGGGCACGGAGTGACGAATCTGCAAGCGGCCCGTATCGCAGCGCCAGATCAACCCGATCCTCTATCAGGTCGATGGTGCTGTCCGTCAAAATGAGCGAAATGCTGATCTGGGGGTGTAGCACCTGAAAGGCATCGAGGTGGGCGCGGAGCTGTGATCGCCCGAAGTCATTGGTGGCCGTGACCTTGATCGGACCAGACAAGGGGCCGCTTTCCGAAATCCCGTTCAGTGCAGCGTTCCATTCCGCGAGTATCCGACGGGCATCGATCAGCAACCGCTCGCCTTCATGCGTGAAAACGAGCCGCCTTGTGGTTCGCGTCATCAGGCGGGCGCCAAATTCCTGCTCGAGCTGCGTCACCGCAAGCGCAACTGTCGATGTCGCGATGGTGCGTTGGCGTGCCACGCCCGAGAACGTTCCTTCCTCGGCAACGTCAATATAGAGGCGTAGCGCATCAAGACGATCCATATTGCGAGCTTTTCAAACAGTGGTTTCGAATGAGCAGCAATTATAGTCGATTTTGCGACCTGACATAGTAGCGAAAATGTCGTCGGTTTCGCCTGACGATCCCAGAACGTTGCAATTTTGGGAAACGCTGGTGGATCTGTCCATCGACCGATTGGAGGCGGTCGTCGCGACTGCCGAACAGGGATCGTTTGCGGCCGCCGCCCGCCAGATCGGCAAAAGCCCGTCGATGGTGAGTTCCCACATCTCCAGCCTCGAGCGGATATTGGGCCTTGCTCATTTCGACGGAAGCGCCCGGAGGATCTGCTCGGTGCACGCTATTACCCGGCGGGGGTGTACGATAGGATTCGTGGCGATATCGAATAGCTGTGTGAAAACAGTGATTCTCAGTGCGGTCTGGTGCCAAGCGCGAGAATATTCACACTACTCCAGAACAAGACTGGGCACTGGTGAATTGCGGCGACTACTCGGGATAGACCTGAACGTCCTCCGGCTCCGGTTTGTTGAAAAGGATGAAGACCAGGGGGTTGCCGGGCTCGGACATTGCATCGCTGCGCTGGCCGGTTATCTCTCCGGCCACGCCGCTTGTATATTCCGCAACCACTTCGCCGAAGCTATCGCGCTGGATGGCAACCTTCTGACCGGCTTCGACCCTGTCGTTGAGTTTGACCAGATGCTCAACTAGCCCGCCCGCGGTGGCCAGGATCGGGAACGCACTGTTGCCGACGAAGACGGTCACGTCCTTGCCTGTCCGGCCCATCGGCCCGGCCACGATGCCGTGATGCTTGAGGACGTTCATCGTGCCTTCCACGAACAGCGAGATCATCTCGATGTCCAGAACGCGAGCAGCGCCGATCTCCGGCGTGAAGGACGGAATGCCCACGTCCATAAATGCGTTATGCAGGACACCGGGATAGACGTGGTTGTCGAAGATCTGGCCGACGGGATACAGCTCCACCATCGCCTTGACCTCGGGCACATCCATACCGCCAATATTGAATGCGGTGACTTCAAATCCCGTTGTCCCGGTATGGAAGTCGATCGCGAAGTCCGCGTTCGGCCGCAGCAGCCGGTTGAACAGAAGCCCGGCGTGTCGGCTGGGTGCGGTGGTGCCGTTCTCTTTTCCGGGCCACTCCCGATTCATATCGATCAGATCGATACCTCTGCCCTGGTTGGGCCATCTGCGCTGCATGCCTTCCAGTGCCGGACGGGACACATCCGTGACCGCCATCACCGTGCCCGACATCTGCGCCGGGTCGAGCTGGTTCATCACGGTCTGGACCGTATGCACAGAACTCATCTCGTCGCCATGCACGCCACTGGTCAGGATGCCGCGCTTGCCCGGCTTTGCTCCCTTGACAACCGTCACAGACACATACCAGTGCTGTCCAGTCGGCATCTCAACACCCTGGAAATACAAAAGGTGCTTCCGCCCCGGCTCCAGGTCGTTGACATCGAGCGCGCTTACGACCTTTTTGCCTTCGATAACATCGCCGGTATAGACCGTTCCTGATGACGGATTGGCCGGAGGTGTCGCTGCGTCCTGGGCATTCGCAGCACCGGCGTTGACGACGACGGCGGCTGCGGCTCCGACCGTGGCAATGGATGCCAATATCAGATCGCGGCGATCGATGCCTTTTGCGAACGTGTCCGGCATGATGGGGCCCTTTGTGATTGTGAAAGGCAACGTTCGTACGACGGTACGGCATGCATATCGGTCGCAAAATCCCGTGCAACTTAAGATACGGGTATCCCGCTGAACGCGCAAGGTTGCATGATTTCTGCGGGAGCCATGTCGGGGCTTGCAATCTTACGGTGTCGTTCGCCAGGGCCAGAAATGGTGCAAAGCAGAACCGCTTCTCAAAAATCTACAGAGTGTGAGCCGGTGAGCGGTGCGCGCGTGCAGGGTCATCGACACAGGCTAGCGTCACCGTGAGACGGCAACGACACCCAGCACCGCGGCGGTCAAACCAAGCGCAATCCTTAGCCAATGCAGCAGGAGCCATTGATCGAGCTTCGCCGGAACGTCTGCCAGAGAAACGGTCTTCGCGGCGAACATGGCGTTGGTCGGGAGATGGAATGCAAAGGTGATTATGCCGATGCCAGCGGCGCACGCGAGCGCTGCCAGCCAGAGCATTCTCTTTTGCGGTTCGCTCCAATCGAACCACGCAGATGCAGCCAGACCCAGAAGTGCCGGGGCGGCAAAAAAAGGTATGGTGCGCGCAATGAGGTGATTGTTTTCAGAGAACCAGTCAAGAAAGTCGGACGATGGCAATCCCTTCCAGTAAGCGCCGAGGATCAGGCCGATACTCAGCATGACTCCGGTGAAAGTCGCAGCCCCGCAGATCGCGAGGATATTGAAGGCCAGACGTGCGCTCATGATTCTTCCCCTAACAGCTTGCCCATACCCCATCCGCGCCGGAAGCCGGTCGCGCATGACGAAATGTGGTTGTCACCCGATGAATTGCAGTGGCGACGGCCCCGTAGCCGCTCTCCTTGTCCCTGGTCTGCGTCATAACTCGTCGCCCGCTGCGTCTGCGCGGGCCAGGTGCCGGTCCATGTGCAGCAGGACTGTCAGCGCCAAGCGGATGCTGTCGGGCGCGACACCCTCCATCATTTCCAGCGCCCAAGGCTGCTGGCGCCTCGTGGCTGCATTGTAGACGGCGAGCCCCTGGTCGGTAAGAACGACGAGCTTGGCGCGCTGGTGATGCGGGTTGGTCTCAAAGCGCACCAACTCCTTTTCGACCAGCAGATCGGCGATCCGCTGAACCGATTGCCGCGCCAAGCCCATGTTGCGGGCGATATGGGCCACGGGAAGAGGAACCGGTGACATCGCCAGCGCACCCAGCACCTGCCACCGCGCCGAGGTCAGTCCGATATCCGTGACCAGCGCGTTGCCGGCCTCGATCAGTCGGCCGTTGAGCCGGAAGACCGCGACAATGAGGTTGCTGATCGTTTCGTTGTCGTCAATCATGACAGTATACTGTCATCATGGTGCCGTTATGTCAATTATCGACTTCTGCCGGCCGCAAGCATACCGCAGCACCTTTACAGAACATCTTGAACTTCAGGATTATGTACTCGTTTCAATAGCATAGCGGTTCCCAGCGCCATCCTTTCCGGCACCCCAATCTTCTGCCAGCGACGTATTCTGGGTTAACCTGTGGAAATGCGTTTGGGGGCTACGGTGCCAAAGCCGTTTCTCGCACAAACCCCTTGCTCGCCACCATCAGGTTCTTGGTGTAATCCTCCTTGAGGCGGCCTGCCACGAGATCGGTGGATGACAGCCGCTCGACGACCTTGCCATTTTTCATCACCGCCAGCCGCTCGCACATATGGGTGACGACACCGAGGTCGTGGCTGACCATGATATAGGTGAGCTTGCGGTCGCGCCGGACCTGTTCCAGGAGGTTGAGGACTTCGGCCTGCACCGAGGCGTCCAGCGCCGAGGTCGGCTCGTCGAGCAGCATGATCTGCGGCTCGATGATCAGCGCCCTTGCAATGGCGATGCGCTGGCGCTGGCCGCCGGAGAGCTGGTGCGAATAGCGGAAGCGGAAGGACGAACCCAGCCCGACCTCGTCCAGCGCCCGCAGGATGCGGCGCTCGGCATCGGCGACGCCGTGTATGGCGAGCGGCTCCTGCAGCAGCCGGTCGACGGTCTGGCGCGGATGCAGCGAGCCGTATGGATCCTGGAAGACCATCTGCACCTGACGGTAGAATGCCTTGTCGCGGTATTTGACGTCCAGAGGCTTGCCGTCAAGCACGATCCGGCCGGATGTCACCGGCGACAGGCAGGCGATGGCGCGCAAAAGCGTCGATTTTCCGGATCCGGATTCACCGACCAGGCCGAAGGATTCACCCGGTGCGACATCGATGCTGACGCTATCGAGCGCCAGGAAATCGTCAAAGGAGACGGTCAGGTTTTCAGCAGAAACGACTGCGGTCATAGCGCCCACTCCGGCTGGCGGTCGAGTACGGGTAGCGGATGCCGGTTGGTGCCGAGCGTCGGCATGCAGTTGAGCAAGCCTTGGGTGTAGGGGTGCTTGGCATTGCCAAGATCGGACGCCGCCAGTTCCTCGACGATCTTGCCGGCATACATGACGATGACGCGGTCGCAGAAGGACGAGACCAGCCGCAGGTCATGCGAGATGAAGATCAAGCCCATACCACGCTCGGCAACAAGCTTGTCGAGAATGCCAAGCACCTCGAGCTGCACCGTCACATCCAGCGCCGATGTCGGCTCGTCGGCCACCAGCAGTTCGGGTCCGGCAATCAGCATCATGGCGATCATCGCCCGCTGGCCCATGCCGCCGGAAACCTCGTGCGGATGCAGGTCGAAGACCCGGCCGGCATCGCGGATCTGCACGGCCTCGAGCATGGCGATGGCGCGGTCGCGTGCCTCCCGCTTGCTGACATTTTCATGGGTGCGCAGCGTCTCGACAATCTGGCGGCCGATGCTCATCACCGGATTGAGCGAATATTTCGGGTCCTGAAGGATCATGGCGATGCGGCTGCCGCGCAAGGCTCGCCTGACCTTGGCCGGAGCCGTCAACAGGTCGATGCCGTCGAAGTTCAAGGTCTTTGCCGAAATCTTCGCATGGGTGGGTGTCAGACCCATGATCGCCCTGCCCGTCTGCGATTTTCCCGAGCCGCTTTCGCCGACAATGCCCAGCCGTTCGCGGCCGAGTATGAAGGAGACGCCGCGCACCGCCTCGATCGGGCCGGTGCGGGTAGGAAACGAGACCTTTAGATCATCGACCGTCAGCATGGTGCTCATTGGCCGCTCTCCCGTGGATCAAGCGCGTCGCGCAGGCCGTCGCCGAGAAGGTTGAAGCCGAGGCTGACGATCAGGATGGCAATGCCGGGCATGGTGGCAACCCACCACTGGTCGAGAATGAAGCGGCGGCCGGACGCGATCATCGCGCCCCATTCCGGCAGCGGCGGCTGGGCGCCGAGGCCGAGGAAGCCGAGACCGGCAGCGGTCAGAATGATACCGGCCATATCGAGCGTCACACGGACGATCAGCGACGACGTGCACATCGGCATCACATGCCGAAGCACGATGCGGAACGGCGATGCGCCCATCAGCCGGACGGCAGCGATATAATCGGAGTTGCGCACGCTCAGCGTTTCGGCGCGGGCGATGCGGGCATAGGGCGGCCAGGAGGTAATGGCGATGGCAATAATCGCGTTCTGGATGCCCGGCCCCATCGCAGCGACAAAGGCGAGCGCCAGCACCAGCTTCGGGAACGCGAGGAAGATGTCGGTGATCCGCATCAGTACCGCATCGACCCAGCCACCGGCATAGCCGGATATGGCGCCGACGAGGAGACCGATGGGGGCTGCGATGATCGCCACGAGTACGATGACCAGCAGCGTCAGCCGCGATCCGTGCAGCAGGCGCGAGAGGATATCCCGGCCCTGATCGTCGGTGCCGAGCAGATAGCCCGGGCTTCCCGGCGGCAAAAGGCGCGCGCCGCCGAGATTGCCGATGACAGGCGAATGCGGCGACAAGACATCGGCAAAGATTGCGATGAGGATGAGCAGCAGGATGATGCAGAGACCGGCGACGGCAAGCTTGTTGGCGGAAAACCGCTGCCAGGTCATGTAGGCCCGGCCGAGACGCGCCTGCAGGCGCGATTGCGGCCTGTCGGACATCAGCCATTGGCGGCGGGTCATGGGGCTGGTTTGAAGGTTGGACTGGCTCATCGCGCGCGCGTCCTCGGGTCAAGTGTCCGGTAGAGAAGATCGGACAGGATATTGATGGCGATGAAGACGGAACCGATGACGATGGTGCCGCCCAGAACCGCATTCATGTCGGCGTTCTGCAGCGAATTGGTGATGTAGAGACCAAGGCCCGGCCAAGCAAATACCGTCTCCGTCAGCACCGAACCTTCGAGAAGCCCGGCATAGGAGAGCGCAATCACCGTCACCAGCGGCACGGCGGCATTGCGCAAGGCATGGCCCCAGATGATGCGGGTTTCGGACAGGCCCTTGGCGCGCGCAGCAACGATATACTCCTGGCTGAGTTCGTTGAGCATGAAACTGCGGGTCATGCGGCTGATATAGGCCAGCGAGAAATAGCCGAGCAGGCCGGCGGGCAGAATGATATGGCGGAAGACATCGCGGAACACGTCCCACTGCCCCTGCCAGAGCGAATCCAGCAGATAAAGGCCGGTGATCGGAGTGAAACTGTATTCGTAGACGATATCGATCCGGCCCGGATAAGCGACCCAGCGAAGCTTGGCGTAGAACAACAGCAGCGACAGAAGAGCAAGCCAGAAGATCGGCACGGAATAGCCGACGAGCCCGACGACGCGAACGATCTGGTCGGCGATCGAGCCGCGCTTGACGGCGGCGAGCACGCCGAGCGGAACGCCGAAAAGGCTGCCGATGATGGTGCCAAGCGTCGCGAGTTCCAGCGTCGCGGGAAACACGCGGCGGATATCGGCCATGACCGGATTGGTGGTTAGCACCGAGGTGCCGAAATTGCCCGTCAGGGCATCACGGACATAAATGAAAAACTGCTCATAGAGCGGCTTGTTGAAACCCATCAGCTCGCGGGTTCGCTCGACGACATGCGCCGGCGCCCGGTCGCCGAGAACGGCGAGCACCGGATCGATCGGGATGACGCGGCCGATGAAGAAGGTCACGGCCAGAAGGCCGAGATAGGTCGTGACGATGATGACCAGGAAGCGCAGGATGCTCTTGGCCCAGCCTTTGGCACGGGCGCGTGAGCGCCCGGCCGTTGGTCCTGTTTCGGGAATGATCACCGGCTATCTCCGGCTCAATCCTTGGAAACCGTGAAGACGTAGTTGGTATCGAAGCTCGGGCCGAGCTTGAAGCCCTTCACGTTGGCGCGGACACCTGCAACTTCCGTCTGCTGGAAGATGATTACGAACGGGCTCTTCTCAAGCACCTTCTTCTGCAGGTCCTTGTACATCTCGGCACGCTTGGCGGCGTCCTTCTCAAGCAGGGCAGCCTTGCTCTCTTCCGTCCATTCCTTCGGAACGTCCCATGTGTTGCGCCAGGCGAGCGTCTTGTTCTTGCCTTCGTCGGAATTGTCCGGGTTGACGGTGAAGGTTTCAGCATTCGAGTTCGGATCGAAGTAATCCTGACCCCACTGGCCGATATAGATATCGTGCGTGCGGGCGCGGTACTTGGTCAGCGTCTGCTTGCCGTCGCCCGGAATGATTTCCATCTTGATGTTGGCCTGGGCCAGCGTCTGCTGGATGGATTCGGCGATACCCGTGATCGGCTGCGTGTTGCGCACGTCCATGGTCACCGAGAAACCATCGGCAAGACCGGCCTTGGCCAGCAGTTCCTTGGCCTTGGCGACATCGAGCTTGTAGGGATTTTCGGACAGTTCGCCCAGAACCCCCTTTGGCAGGAATGTCTGATGAATTTCACCGATGCCCTTGATCAGGGTCGAGCCGATCGCATCGTAGTCTACAAGATACTTGAAGGCTTCGGCGACTTCCGGCTTTGCCAGATTGGCATTCTTCTGGTTGAGGCTGAAGTAGTAGACCGTTCCCTTCGGCGCATTGGTGGTGGCAAGCTCTGCATTCGTCGAAACGGCGTCAAAATCGCCCGGCTCGAGATTGCGCGCCACGTCGATGTCGCCGGCTTCCAGAGCCAGCCGCTGGCCGGAGCTTTCCTTCATGTGGCGATAGATGACCCGGGCAAGCGGTGTCTTTTCACCATAGTAATTGTCGTTGCGCTCCATGACGACGACTTCGTTGGCGCGCCATTCGCGCAGCTTGAAGGCACCCGATCCGGCATAACCGGTCTTCAGCCATTCATTGCCGAAATCGTTGTCATACTTGTATTCGGCTGATGGCGTGACCGCAGCCACATGTTCGAGTACCAGCTTCTTGTCAACGACGGCACCGACTGTTGCTGTCAGGCAGTTCAGCACGAAGCTCGGCGCATAGGCCTTGTCGACGGTGAACGTGAACGTGCTCGCATCCGAAGCCTTCGCCTTTTCCGTGACATTGTCGCCGGTCAGGCCGAACTGGGTGAGGATGAAGGCCGGGCTCTTGTCGAGCTTGACGACACGCTCGATAGAATAAGCCACGTCCTCGGCGGTCACCGGGTTACCGGAGGCAAACTTCACATCTGGCTTCAGTTTGAACGTGTAGGTCAAGCCGTCATCGGAAACCGTCCAGCTTTCAGCGAGATCGCCGACGACTTTGGACGTGTCGTCGATATCGAGGCGAACGAGATAGCTATAGGTATTCGCCGTGACTTCGGCGGTGGACAATTCGAACGCTTCGCCCGGATCCATGGTGATGATATCGTCGATCGCCCAGCCTTCGACCAGCGTATCGGCCGGCGTTTCGGCGAAAGCGGGCGCCCCCGCCATCAAGATCAGCGACATGGCGGCGCCAGCCGTCAACATGCGGACATGCCTGTTCAGTGAATGCATCATCTCTCTGTTCCCTTTTTTGAGCCCGCGATGGGCCTTTTGTTTTTGGTTCAGGCGGCTTCGTGCCAGGCCTGAGCCAAAACCCTCAACCAGTTTTCCCGGCATATTTTTGTGAGTTCGGCGTCACCATATCCGGCGTCGCGCAGGGCAGCAATCAGGCTCTGATTGCCAGCCGCGTCGGTTATGCTTTGCGGAATTGTCGCACCATCAAAATCGGATCCAAGCGCCACACAGTCGATGCCCATGCGCTCGACCATGTAATCGACATGACGGACCATGTCTGAGATCGGCGTATTGGCGTTTTCCAGCCCGTCGGGGCGCAGCATCGTCGTTGCATAATTGAGCCCAACCAGCCCATTGCTCTCGCGGATCGCATCCATCTGGCGATCGGTCAGGTTGCGTGCAACGGCGGTCAGGGCGTGCGCATTGGAGTGGCTGGCGACGAGTGGCTGGTTTGTGGTTTTCGCCGCATCCCAGAAGCCCTTCTCGGTAATGTGTGCGAGATCGATCAGAATGCCGAGACGGTTGCATTCGCGCACAAGGTCGAAACCGGCCTCGGTCAGACCCGGCCCGGTGTCGGGGCCCATCGGAAAGGCAAAGGGCACACCATGCCCAAAGATATTGTTGCGGCTCCAGACGGGGCCGAGCGACCGCAACCCGGCCGCATGAAAAGTTTCGAGCGCGGTGAGGTCGGCACCGATCGCCTCGCAGCCTTCCATGTGGAGCACTGCGGCAAAGATATCGTTTTCCATCGCAGCGCGTATATCGGCGGTCGAACGGCAAAGCTTCCAGGCGCCGGCACGATCGAGCCGGAGGGCAATAGCGGTGAATTCCAGTGCGATATCGAGGGACGGCTGCCGCTCCAGCGGCTCGGACAACTGTGTCGCATAATGACCATTCGCGTCAGGCGTTTTCAACACCAGATGGTCGGATGGAATGTAGATTGCCGATAGCCCACCGGCGAGACCACCCTTTCGGGCACGGGGACCGTCGATATGGCCTTCCGTCGTTCCGTCGGCAAACTCCTGAACCGGATCGGCACCGTTCCTGGCATTACTCCAGAGCCTCAGCAGCACGTCATTGTGGCCGTCGAAAACCGCCTGCATTCAGAAAATCCCCTGTCCTGCCCTGATAGATCGAGTAGCGCGTCAATTTTGTCCAATCGGTCAAGAACGCGATGCTAGTCAAACATATGACAAATAACAATGCGGCTTCTGCAAATTTCGGCGGGCGGAAAAGCAATGATACTATAATGGTTTACACAAAACTGCGAGGGTGCCGCGACACCTCGCCCGGTGAAAGGGTGCCAAGCGTTTCGGAGCTCATCCAGAGGCCAGGAAAGCAAAAAATCGATGTCCCATCGCCGGAAAATCTGGCATTGCAGGAATGCGAAATGAAAGAGGTATCCGATGATCATCGAACGGTGGAAAGCGCACGCGAAACAGACATTCACGGTGTATGCCGATCTATGAGCGAACCTGCCCAACACCGCCGCTTTCATCTCCTCGGCATCGTCGTGCGTGTATTTTCGACATTGGCCATTGTCGGTTTTGCGGGCTGGGGGGCAATGGCGCTCTTCTATCAGGCCCCCGGCCCGGCCTTCGTCAAGGCACTGCTTGCGGTGCTCTGGGCCGCCCTCTCGCTTGTGGCGCTCTACGCCTATGTGTGGCGGCGTTCGCGCGTTGCGGCTCTGATCTATCCATTGATGATCGCTACCTTGCTCTTCTGGTGGAATGCCATACCGGCGAGCAACAATCGCGATTGGGCGGACGAGGTCGCGCATATCGTTTCCGGCGTCGTCAACGGCCCGCAGGTCACGCTTGCCAATGTCCGCAACTTCGACTGGCGGACATTGACGGATTATACGGTGCGGTGGGAAAACCGTACTTACGACCTCGACAAACTCGCCTCGGTCGATCTGTTGTTGTCATATTGGTCGAGCCCCGCGATTGCCCATACGCTCGTCTCCTTCGGCTTCAACGATGGTCAGTTCGTCACGTTCTCGGTGGAAATCCGCAAGGAGCGGAACGAGAGCTTTTCGGAGATCGGCGGGTTCTTCAAAGAATTCGAGATGAGCGTCATCGCCGCCGCCGAGCGTGACATCGTCGGGGTGCGCACCAATATCCGCAAGGAAGACGTCTACCTCTATCGTCTCACGATGCCGAAGCCCGATATCCGGTCGCTGTTCATGTCCTATGTCGATGCGGCCAACGGGCTGAACGAGACGCCGCAATATTACAACACGATAACGGCAAACTGCACGACGATCGTCTTTGCCATGGTCGATCGTATCGCATCCGGCGCTCTGCCGCTCGACTACCGGCTGCTCCTGTCAGGCTACCTGCCTTCCTACATCATGGATGTTCGGGGTTTCACACCCGGCTTTACGTTGGAGCAACTGCGCGAGCGCGGCGCCATCAGTGCGCGGGCGCAGGCAGCCGGATCCGCACCGGACTTCTCAAGCCGGATCCGCGAGGGCGTGCACGGCATCGCCCCTTTGACGCAACCCTAAAGCCACTTACACTGGGACGACAGACAACAGGGAATTTCCGATGAACCTCAAGGAGTTCGCAAACCGGCTCGAACTGTCGCAGACGACGGTGAGCCGCGCCTTGAGCGGCTATCCCGAGGTCAAGCAGGCAACCCGCGAACGGGTGCTGAAGGCGGCACTCGAATATGGCTACCGGCCGAACACCAGCGCGCTTGGGCTGGCAACGGGCCGGGTCGGCGCCATCGGCATCGTGCTCAAGGGCGGCGGCGAATTCGGACCGCATACCAGCGAGTTCATGGGCGGACTGGGCGGGCGGCTGCAGCAAGAGGAAATCGACATCCTCGTCTCGACGGTGGATTCGCAGGAAAGCGAACTGGCCACCTATCGGCGTCTTGCCGCCAGCAAGCGTGTCGATGCCGTCATCCTGCATTCGCCCTTTCTCGACGATCCGCGCATTGCGCTGCTCAATTCGCTCCGCCTACCCTTCATCGTTCACGGCCGCACCAACTCGGACGGTAATTTCGGCTGGCTGGACATCGACAACTTCGGGGCAGTACGGCAATCGACCAGCCATCTGCTCGATCTCGGCCATCGCCGCATCGCCCTGCTCAATGGCTATCGCGGCCGGATTTTTGCCGAACACCGGCAGGACGGTTATCAGACGGCGCTGAGCGACCGCGGCGTCACCATCGATCCAGCGCTCTGCGGACACGGCGAGTTTACCGACGAGATGGGTTTCCGGCTGATGCAGGGTTTCTTGAAGCTCGAAGACCGGCCGACCGCCGTCATCGCCGGTTCGATGATGTCGGCGCTGGGCGCCATGCGGGCGATCCGCATTGCTGGCATGACGGTCGGCGAGGACATCTCGCTGATCGCCCATGACGACGTCTTCCCCTATATCAGCCCGGACCATCTGGTGCCGACGCTATCGACGACACGATCATCGATCCGCGCAGCGGGCGCGCGGATCGGCGAAATGGTGCTGGACATGCTGCAGGGAACACCGGCCGAAAACCTGCGCGAGGTCTGGCCGGTGGAACTTGTTATCCGCAACTCGACGGCGGCGCTAAAAAAGGTTTAAACCGCGAGTTCGCGGCGTTCCTTCTCGGTGACCATGGCGAGATCGAGAACCTTCTGCAGATCGGCGGCATGGCGAAAACCCGGCTCGGCCGGCTTGCCGGCGCGGACCGCATCGATGAAGCGCTGGTAGTTGGTCAATACGGTTCCAGCATCGATGCCCTTCCAGATGCCCTTCTCGATATCGTCGCCAAGGCAAGCTTTGAGGGTCGATCCGTCAGGCGTATGGATCACCTCGATCGCCCCCTTGTCGCCGTGCATGCGCAGGCGCAGTTCGTTGAGGTGGCCGACAGCCCAGCGGCTGGCATGGATGACCCCCATGGCGCCATTGTCGAACTCGGCCGTCATGGTGAAGCTGTCGTTTGCATCGAGATAATATTCACCGATCCTGTTGCCGGGCGCTTTGTCGAAGGTCTTCAACCGCGCAAAAATATGCTCCACGTCGGTTGCCGCGCCATAGCCGGCGAAATCGAGAATATGGATGCCGACATCGCCGAGCACGCCGTTCGAGCCATGCTTGGTCGACAGCCGCCAGAGCCATTGCGATTCCGTCGCCCAATCGCCCCAGGCCTTGGACACCAGCCAGCTCTGCAGATAGGACGCCTCGATATGGCGGACCTTGCCGATCTCACCGGCGAGAACCATCTGCCGCGCCTTCTGCACCTCGGCGACGTTGCGATAGGTGAGGTTGACCATCGTCACCAGACCGGATCTTTCCGCAGCAGCCGCCATTTCGTCGGCCTTGGCGTAATCCTCGGCCAGCGGCTTTTCGCAGAGCACGTGCTTGCCGGCGGCGAGAAGCTTGAGCGTCGTCGGATAATGGATATTGTCCGGCGTCACATTGGTGACGGCATCGAATTCGCCCCAGGCAATCGCTTCGTCCAGCGAGGTGAATGTCTTGGCAATATCATGACGCAACGCAAACGCCTGCACACGGACCTGATCGACATCGACGGCCGCCACGAGTTCTACTCCAGCAATCGTGGAAAAGTTCATCGCATGGGTATTGGCCATGCCACCCGTGCCGAGAACGAGAAGACGGATAGGCTTCATCACTTGTACCCCTCCTCGCCGGCCTGATGCAGCTTGGGGCCACGCTCAACGATCGGCTCTAGGGCCTCTTCGACCGGCACGTTCGGCGCATCATGGATGGCCGTATATGTGCCTTGTGGATTGTAGGCCCACTTCACCGAGTTGCGCAAAACCTTGTGCACATTGGCGTCGTGATAGGTCGGATAGGTCTCGTGGCCGGGGCGGAAATAGAAGATATTGCCCGCGCCACGGCGCCAGGTGAGACCGGAGCGGAACACCTCACCACCGGCAAACCAGGAGATGAACACGGTTTCCAGCGGTTCCGGCACGGAAAACTGCTCGCCGTACATTTCCTCGTTTTCCAGCACGAAATTCTCGTCCAGGCCTTCTGCGATCGGGTGGCGTGGATTGATCACCCACAGCCGCTCGCGCTCACCTGCCTCGCGCCATTTCAGCGCGCAAGGCGTGCCCATCAGCCGTTTGAACGGCTTGGAGAAGTGGCCGGAATGCAAAACGATCAAGCCCATGCCCTCCCAGACGCGCCTGGCAACGCGCTCGACGATTTCGTCAGATACCGCGCCATGATCCTTGTGGCCCCACCAGAGCAGGACATCGGTCTTGGCCAGACGCTCGACGCTCAGGCCGTGCTCTGGCTCCTGCAATGTCGCCGTCGTGGCTTTAATCGAAGGGTCCGTGTTCAGCGCTGCGGCAATCGTGTTGTGCATGCCGTTCGGATAGATGCTCCTGACGACCTCGTTGGTCTGCTCATGGATATTTTCGCCCCAGACAACTGCGTTGATGGTCATGACCAATCCCTCTTTCGACGCCGCATTCATCAGCGCTTGATAAAATTGAAACCGCTTTCAATTTACAGCGATAGAATCCGTCCAACGGTTTTGCAAGTGAAAATCTGGCGACAGGAAACGTTTAATGGAAGGTGGATTTGGAGAAGACGTTGAGGACGACGACGCCGGCGATGATTAGCCCGAGGCCGAGAACGGCAGCCAAATCAAGCTTCTGCCCAAAGACGAAATAGCCGACCAGCGAAATCAGCACGATGCCGAGACCGCTCCAGATCGCATATGCGATCCCGACCGGAATGACCCGCAGCGTGTAGGACAGGAAATAGAAGGCGATCGCATAGCAGACCACCGTGACCAGCGTTGGCACGAGCTTGGTAAAATGCTGGGCGGCCTGCATGGCCGATGTGCCAAGCACTTCGAAAATGATGGCGATGACGAGCACGGCATAAAGCGTTGCGGGGTTCATGTGGGGCTCCGATGGCCTATTATTGCAAGGAAAGTGCGAGGAGTTGCGCCCGCATCGCCTGACGGGCCGGATGGTCTATATCGTGGCTTTTGAGGATATCCGCCAGCCACAGGCCGTCGGCGGCAAACCGCGCCAGCAGGCATCCGGGCGACGAATCGGTGCCGACGAATTCATCGGCATGATCCGCCACCCATAGCCGCCAGCGCTCGCGTAGCTGCGGCTCCGACAACAGCGCAACCGTCAGGATCTGCCAGCCCTGCACATCCACATCCTCCTCCAGCGCGAAGACGACGGACAGATAGCCGCGGGTGAAACGGCCATGGGCGACAGGATCGTTGCGCATCTCCGCCTCGATCGCCCGGTCGAGTTTCCCGGTCAGGTCGTCGAAGAGGCCATTCAGAAGCGCCATCTTGTTGGGGAAATGATGCAGCAACCCGCCCTTGCTGACGCCTGCGGCCTGCGACACGGCATCGAGCGTTACACCGGCAGCACCCTGCTCAAGCGACAGGCGCGCAGCGACCTCCAGCAATTGCTGGCGGACCAGTTCCGGTTGCTTGCGGCGGTGGTGAGCGATAGACATGAGGCTATAAGATACCGTCTGGACGGTTTGTCAAGACCATTCATCGTTTCATGCAGCTGACGCGGTCAATCGACGCAACCGCGGCAGGCCGCTGAAAAACGGTTGGAAGGCGCAAGCGCGACACGCTAGAACTACCATCAATCAGGGAAGCGATGATGACGGACGGCCAGACGGAAACACTTTACAACGCCATCGGCGGCGACAGCACGGTGCGGGCGCTCACCCACCGTTTCTATGAATTGATGGATACGCTGCCACAAGCCGCCCGCTGCCGGGCACTGCATCCCGCCGATCTTTCCGGCAGCGAAGAGAAATTCTACGAATATCTGACCGGCTGGCTGGGTGGGCCGCCGCTCTATACCGACAAGCGCGGCCATCCACGTCTCAGAAGCCGCCATTTCGGCGCAGCGATCGGTGCTGAGGAACGCGACGAGTGGCTGCTTTGCTTCACGCAGGCGCTGGAAGAGACTGTACAGCATCCACAACTACGGTCGATCATTCTCGATCCCGTGACACGGCTTGCCCACCACATGCAGAACAAGGACGAATAGACATGCAGAACGGGCAGTTTCGGCCGGTTACCCTTTTCATCGCCGGCTTGATGGGCCTGTTCGGCGTCATCAGCGCCGCCGCTGCGTCGCACGGCGCCGATCCGCGCCTGCTTGGCGGCGCCTCGGCGATGTGCCTGGCGCATGCCCCTGCCCTGATCGGCCTTTATGCTGCCTGGCCAACCATGCGGACGGCGGCGATTGCATCCTTGCTGCTTTCAGCAGGAACGGCCCTTTTTGCGGCGGATCTCACGGCGCGCCACTTCCTCGGTCACGGGCTGTTCCCGATGTCGGCACCGGCAGGCGGCGTGTTGATGATGCTCGGCTGGCTTTCCGTTGCCGCCGGCGCATTCTTCATGCGAAAGGAAGGATAAAGCGTTTTGTTTCGGCGCAACTTCGGGCGCAAAACCGCTGCGCACTTTTGCTGGAATTGCTTTAGGCGCCCTTAACGACCGAGAACCCCTCAAACTTCGGCGGGCCAAGATACATCGCCCGGCTGTCCCCCGCATTCTTATGGGCTGTCCGGAAATTGTCCGACTTCGTCCAGGCGGTAAAAGCGTCGCGGCTTTCCCAGATCGAACTCGACACGAACAAGGTGTAGCCTTCGTCAGCAACAGTATCACCGCGCAAAAGCTTGAATTCCTTGAACCCGGGATTGTCCGCAAGACTGGAATCGCGGTTCTTCCAGACGTCTTCGAACGCCGTTTCATGGCCGATCGCGATCCTGAACCTGTTCATGGCGAAATACATATGGATATCCTCAAGCTTGATCTTTGATCTGCGCTGCATCCACAGCACCGGACGGAAACGGCAGGATATTGTCTCTCGGCTCGGGCGCAAGCCCCAACGCGGCGCGAACCGGTGGACGTGTCTGCCAGGCCGGAAATTCCGTGACGTTGGGATTATCCTCAACCATACGCGCACGGCGTGACAGAAGCTCGTACAGTTCCGGCACCAGCCCGTCGCCGAATTGCGAGGCCAGCTTGTGCAGTCCGATCATCATGAACTGATCGGGACGCTCATTGCTCATGTCATCATCTCCAGAAGAATCGGGCGCCTGAACATGCACCCGGGCAGCGACCCGAATGGCAGGTCAGCTGGCGTTGCTGCGGCTTGCCTTCAGGTCCAGGAAAGCGCGCTCCAGGCTCGACTTGCTGCCGTTGCGCAAGGGCACGAAGGCCTTGCCCCACTTCTTGCAGCCGGTCTTTACCCGCAGACACGCATCATGGCTGATACAGTCGATCGGGCAGAAAACGCAGTCGACGGAGGGCAGGATGTTGTCGATCCGCGACACCGCTTCGCGCAACCCGCCATCATGATGGATCAGTTCGGCGCCATGGGAGCTGGCGATCTGGCGCAGATGCGCCACCTGGCAGTCGCGGCCGCCGACATAGAGGAAGCTGCGGCCTTCCAGCCGGGTTTCCTGTGTCTTGGCGGAAACCGGCGCGTTGCGCGTTTCCGCCTCCCGGCTCTGCTTCTGCTTCGGCTTGAGCTGCTGCCGCTTGTCACCCATGTCAGTCTCCGCGTGTTTCGGAATCGGCCGTTCGGCTGATCGTGCGGGAACCCTATTTAACTTGATAAAAATAGTAAAGTATAAAGATGAGTTTTTTTGTCATATTTATCACCAGGGATCGGGCGAAGCATATCAGGCGCGATTAAGCAGAACCGGCGATCGAAACGCCCAACTTATCGAAGGCTATAATCTATCGGAATCACGAACGGCTCGGAGGTTCCATCCGGCGTATCGGGAAAGGGAGCAGCACGCCGGACCGCGTCGATGGCAGCTTCGTCCAATACCGCGAAACCCGAACTTCTGACGATCGAAACTCCACTCGCGCCACCATCGGCGGATACCACAAACCGGACAGTCACTGTGCCCTGAGCTTTTTCGCGGCGTGCCGAGGGCGGATAGCGCTTCGTGCGAGCCAACTTAGCCCGGACCTTTCCAATGTAATTTGCAAAGTTCGAGTTGCCGGACTGGCGGGCAACAGCGCCCTTCTTGCCTTGGGCGGTGGCCGTAGCACCTTCAACGCCGTCGGCCTGCCCCTTTGTCACTGTCTCCTGCTGCTTGCCCTCGTCGCCGGCCTTTTTCTTGACCGGCTTCGTCTTCGGCTTTTCTTTTTCAGGTTTTTTCTTTGGTTCCGGCTTCTTTTCCGGCTCAGCCTTCACAACCTCTTCCGGCTCCGGCTTTTCCTCCGGGACGACCGTTTCCATCGGCGCCACGGTGGCGGTGAATTCGGGCTGATCGGCAGCAACCGGAGAAATCTCTTCAGCAGGCAGGATCACGTCGGCTTCCGTCGGGATGATATCCGTCGGCTCCTCCGCCGTGATCTCGGATTGTACCGGCGTCACCTCAGCCACTTCCTCGACCGGCTGCGGATCGACTTCCTCCGGTTCGATTTCTTCCGGCTCGATTGCCTCGTCCGGATTGCCGGCCAGGATCGTTTCCTCGAACGCATTGCCAAGCACGGCGACTTCCATCGCCTCGCCCCCGGCAATCAGAGCCGGCTCGGGCGGCTGTTCGCCGGTCTGCGATACGGCAAGCGCCATCCCGTGCGCCAATAGCGAAAGGACGACAGCCCCGGTCCATTTGATCGTATTGTTCATCACAGATACCGATGGGAAACCCGCATCAGCCCTTCAATTCGACAGACGACTTGGAACCGGTCTTCAATGCTTTCATGCAGGCGTCCTTGGCGACACCCTCGCCTTCGCAGGCCGGCGCATCGTTGATCAGCAGGCTCTTGACGGCCTCGCACTGCGTTCCCGCCAGGGTGAACTGGCGAACCTTGGTCTTGCCGGCCGGCAGGTCGCGGAAATCGAACACCGCCATCCGCTCGACAAGCCCCTTCTGATCAAAAAGCACGAACTCGAAGGAGGCTTTTGTCAGCGACTGCGGCAGGCCGTTTCCGGCGACGAAGGTCAGCTTGCAACCCTTCTCCGATTGCGTCAGATCATTCATCTCGATCGACAGCAGGCCAGGCGCCCCGGCATCTTGGGCCATAGCAGCGGTTGCAGTATTTAGGGCAGCCAGAAAAGCCAGCGGTAGCAAACGATCGAATTTCATCATGGTCTATCCATTCTCAGAAGACTGGTGACGCCGCTGCGCAAGCAGCCGCCCGGAACGCTGGACCGCAACCATTCCGGCCGGTCCGGCAATTAAACTTGACAATTCAAATCCTGTATTGCGTCCATAATAAAAGATGAGTAATGAAGTCAAGATACTAATCGCAATGACCCGGCTTGAGAAGGGGTGCAATCCCCGGATTTCGGCTGCCAAGACCAGGACTTTTCGCCTGTGACATTGAACGAACACGATGCAGTAGCGGCTGTGAAGCCCATCGGCCAGGCGCAGCGCATCCTTGAGAGCCGCGACCTTTTCCGCGGCCAGACCGAAATCCTGATCTCGCATGAAGGCGCCATCTACCGCATGAAGATTACCCGCCAGGGCAAACTTATTCTGAACAAATAGGCAGACACATGACCCAAACGACCCTCCCCACTCCATCCGAAATCCGCGCCTACCGGGTAGCCAACCCGAAGATGCGCGAACGCGATATCGCCGCTCAGCTCAACATTTCGGAAGCGGCACTAGTTGCCGCGGAATGCGGACTGACTGCCATTCGTATCGATGGCAGCGCCAATCGTTTCCTGGAACGGGCAGCCGAACTCGGGGAAGTGATGGCGCTGACCCGCAACGAAAGTGCTGTTCACGAAAAGATTGGCGTCTTCGAGAAGATCACGCCCGGCAAACATGCCTCGATCGTGCTTGGCGAGAATATCGACCTGCGCATCTTCCCAGGCGCCTGGGCCCATGGCTTTGCGGTAACCAAGACCGATGGCGATGACGTGCGCCGCAGCCTGCAGTTTTTCGACAAGCAGGGAACCGCCGTTCACAAGGTGCACCTTCGTCCGGCTTCCAACCCTAATGCCTATGACAGCATCGTCGAAGCCTTCCGTCTGGATGACCAGTCGCAGGAATTTGCCGCAGAACCGAAAATCGAAAGCATTGCCGATGGCGAAGCCATGCCTGTCGACGTGGCGGCCCTGCGCGACGAGTGGAGCCGGATGACGGATACGCACCAGTTCCATGGATTGCTGCGCAAGTTGAAGGTCGGCCGGCGCGAAGCGTTGCAGTCGGTGGGCGAAGATTACGCCTGGAAACTGCAGCCGCAAGCCGTCGAACAAATGCTGCACGATTCGGCGAAAGCCGGCCTGCCGATCATGTGCTTCGTCGGCAACCACGGCATCATTCAGATTCATTCCGGTCCGATTGCCAATATTCAGACTATGGGCCCTTGGCTCAACATCCTCGACTCGACGTTGCACCTGCATCTGCGCAGCGATCACCTCGCCGAAGTCTGGGCCGTGCGCAAGCCGACTGCCGATGGCCACGTCACATCGCTTGAAGCGCTCGATGCCAAGGGCGAGATGGTCATCCAGTTCTTCGGCAAGCGCAAGGAAGGCGTTGCCGAACGCGAGGAATGGCGCGCCATCATGGAGAATCTTGCCCGGCTCGATATCACCGAAGCAGCCTGAAGGATAAGATCATGAAGACCTCCTATGATTTCCGCCGGCTGCGTTCGTGGGAACTGGCGCTGGCAATTTTTACAGCGTCCACGCCTTTCGTCCTGCCGGCCGCATTGCCGGATGGCGCATCGTTCATCCGCACGGCCGTTGCGCAGGAAATGCAGAAGGTCGATACGTCCCGGCTTGTCTCCGTTGGTGGCGACGTCACCGAGATCATCTATGCGCTCGGCGAAGAAGGCAAACTCGTGGGCCGCGACTCCACCAGCCTTTATCCGGAAGCAGCGACCAAGCTACCGGACGTCGGCTACATGCGGCAATTGTCGCCGGAAGGCGTGATCGGCATCAATCCGAGCGCCATCCTGGCCGTCGAAGGCAGCGGCCCGCCCGAGACGCTGGCCGTTCTCAAGAACGCCGGCATCCCTTTTCAGACCGTTCCGGAAAAATTTGATCGCGACGGAATTCTCCTGAAGATCCGCAATGTCGGCGATTTCCTCGGCGTACCGGAAAAGGCATCCGTCCTTGCAGATCAGGTCAAGACCGATCTCGATGCGGCCGTTGCCGAAACCGCCAAGCGTCCGGAAAGCGAGCGCAAGCGCGTGATGTTCATCCTGAGCGCCCAGGGCGGAAAGGTCATGGCATCCGGTAGCGGCACTGCGGCGGACGGCATCATCGCGCTCTCCGGCGCGGTGAATGCGACAGGCGGCTTTCAAGGATATAAGCCGCTGACCGATGAAGCGATCATCGAGGCCAAGCCCGATGTGGTGCTGATGATGACCCGCCGCGGTAGCCATTCGGCAAGCGACGACGAACTCTTTGCACATCCGGCCCTAAGCCTGACGCCGGCTGCCAAGAACAAGACGGTCATCCGTATGGACGGCCTGCATCTGCTCGGTTTCGGCCCCCGCACCGCCAGCGCCGTGCGCGAGTTGACGAGCGCCATCTATGGAAAACCGAATGCAACTGAGTGACATGACGGCGGATGACGGCCGGTCGCGGTCCTATGCGGCACGCTTGATATCCGACTGGCATATGGGCGACCGGTCGCGGCTCGCCCAGCTATTGATCGTTGTCCTCGCCGTGATCGCCATGCTAATGTTTTCGGCCTCGATCATGACGGGGGCCGCCGATGCCTCGCTCGGTAACGTGCTGCGCTGGCTCCTCGGTTTGGAGAGCGCCGAACAGGTCCTCAGCGTCCGCGACCGCATCATCATCCTTGACATCCGGCTGCCCCGCGCTGTGCTTGGCATGCTGGTCGGGGCCTCGCTCGCCGTCTCCGGCGCGGTCATGCAGGGGCTTTTCCGCAATCCGCTGGCCGATCCGGGCCTGGTCGGCGTCTCTTCAGGCGCGAGCCTTGGCGCCGTCCTGCTGATCGTGCTCGGAACCACTTTTTTCGGTCCGCTCTTTGCGGTTTTCGGCTTTTATGCGCTGCCGGTCGCGGCCTTCTCCGGCGGCCTCGTGACAACCTTGCTGCTCTACAAGATCGCCACCCGCAGCGGCCAGACATCGGTCGCCACCATGCTGCTTGCCGGCATAGCGCTCGGGGCGCTGGCGGGTGCTGTCACCGGCGTTCTCATCTTCATGGCCGACGACAAGCAGTTGCGCGACTTGACCTTCTGGGGCCTCGGCTCACTGGCCGGCGCCAACTGGATGAAAATCCTGTCAGCCGGACCGATCATTCTGGTATCGCTGGCCGTCGTTCCGTTTCTGGCCCGCGGGCTCAATGCGCTGACGCTTGGCGAAGCGGCGGCCTTCCACATGGGCATTCCCGTGCAACGGTTGAAGAACATCGCCATCATCAGCGTCGCGGCCTCGACTGGCGCCTCCGTTGCCGTCAGCGGCGGCATCGGTTTCGTTGGCATCGTCGTGCCGCATGTGCTTCGAATGTTGATCGGCCCGGACCATCGCTATCTGCTGCCGGCATCCGCCCTTCTGGGCGGCACGCTGCTGATCTTTGCCGACATGATCGCCCGCACCATCGTTCCACCGGCGGAACTGCCGATCGGCATCATCACGGCCTTCGCCGGTGCCCCGTTCTTCCTGTGGATCCTGCTGCGCGGGCGCTCCCACATGGGGCTTTGAGGACAGACCATGATCAAGGCCACAAACCTATCCGTCCGGCTTTCCGGCAAGCCGGTGCTGCACGGTGTCAGCATTGAAGCCGAAGCAGGGCAATTGACGGCAATCGTCGGCCCCAATGGCTCGGGCAAAACCACCAGCCTCAAGGCGATTGCCGGCGAACTGCCCTATGACGGCACCGTCAGCATCAACGGCCACAACATCATGACGTTGAAGCCGTGGGAATTGGCGCTGAAACGTGCCGTACTGCCACAATCCACCGTCATCTCCTTTCCCTTCACCGTCCGCGAAATCGTCCGCATGGGCCTCTCGGTCGGTGCAAAGGGGGATGCCGGGGAAACGGATCGCATCGCCCGCGACGCATTGGAGGCAGTTGACCTCTCAGGTTTTGCCGGCCGCTTCTACCAGGAGCTTTCCGGCGGCGAGCAGCAGCGTGTCCAGCTTGCCCGCGCCCTGTGTCAGATTTGGGAACCGGTGCAGCACGGCGAGCCCGCCTTTCTGCTGCTCGACGAGCCCGTCTCAAGCCTCGACATCCGCCACCAGCTGACAATCATGCGGCTCGCACGCAATTTCTGCGAACGCGGCGGCGGCGTCATCGCCATCATGCATGACCTCAACCTCACGGCGATGTTTGCCGACCGGATGATCATGATGAAGGCAGGGCGCGTTCACGCCACGGGGCACCCGAATGATGTGATGACCGATGTGGTCATGGAAGCCGTGTTCGGTTGCACCATGCGGGTCAACACCACCCCTATGGGCAACACACCCTTTGTCCTGCCGCACACGGCCTCCCATTAGGTTCTGCCAACGGCGATGGAACCAAACCCGCCCTTGAGCGTTGTTGCGATGAACCGTTGACACCGTGATGATCTCACGTGTCGGCACGACCGCACTCCGGGACGGGCATAGGTCCCGCGCCCACCGCATGAAGGAGCTTTCTCCATGGCCACAGGTCTCTTTTCCGGCTTAAGCGCAAAGAAGCGCAATGGCAGCCTCCTCGACGCGCCGATCGAAGATCAGATCAGCGAAATCCGCAACGAGATCGCAGCGCTCGCAAAACTCCTTTCACAGCGTGGCGCAGAAGCATCGAAAGACGTTCGTGCAAGAGCATCCGACGCATCAAGGGATGTTCGTGAACGCGCGCACGATGCACGTGAGCAGGCAGAAACGGGATTGCAGGACCTTCTGGAAAATGGCGAGGCACTGTTTGACGAACTGCGCAGCCGCTATTCGGTGACTGAGAAGCGGGTTCGCCGCACCGTTCGGGAGCATCCCGTTGCCACCCTTGGCGCCGCCGCCGCGCTTGGCATTCTCGTCGCAGCCCTCATCCGCCGCTAGAAGCCGGATCGACAAAGCGTCATCACGATAAAAGGCTGGCGATGCAACGGTGTTGGCAGCCGGCCTTTCCTTTATCTGCTTCTGCCCTCTGGAGAAAAATATGGGTCCCTTGGCCGCAATGCTTTCGGCTCTCGTGGTAACGGACGTTGGAGTCACGGTATCGCGTTACAAGCGTAACGGAGCAATGTGGCTCGTTGCATCGCTGTTTTTCCTGACCGCCTATGTTTTCGCAGCGGTGGCCGCCGCGATCTATCTCAGCGGCGTATATACGCCCGTTCTCGCGGCGATCATTCTTGGCGCCGTTTCCGCGGTGATCGGGCTCGTCATCATTGGTATCCTGTATGCTCTTAATGCGCGCGACCAGCGCATTGCCGCCGAAAAGCGCCGCCGGTCACAGGCGCAGACCACCTTTGCCATCGCCACGGCGCTTACCCTTTTCCGCAGACAGCCACTTCTGGCAGCGGGTCTCGCAGTCGGTGTCGGCACCGTTTTGGGGTTGATGCGCAAAACCGGTGACAAAGATCATGGCTGAACGGTAACGGACAACGCTGTCAGAGAGGGAGCCGGACAATCGCGGTCAACCCCGCTGGCAGATACTCGACCTTGACCGAGCTGCCCATCACCTTGTCCAGGCTTCGCTCGATCAGGATCGAACCAAACCCGCGGCGCGTTGGTTCCTCAACCGGTGGACCGCCTACCTCTGTCCATGTCAAATGCAGGACACGGCATCCGTCTTCATCGACGCTGCGGGCGGTGACGACCACCTTGCCGCGGGCAACCGAGAGTGATCCGTATTTCGTGGCATTTGTTGCCAGCTCGTGCAGGACAAGCCCGAGCCCGACAGCCTGATCCGGCCCAAGAAGAATCTCGTCCTTGTGAATTTCGATCTGCGCTTCATAGTCGCGCACATGCGGCGCCAGTTGCTTGGCCAGGAGTGCCGAAAGACGGATTGCGCTCCATTCATGATCCGACAGCAGCCCATGCGCCTCCGAGATAGCCTGTAGCCTGCCCGCGAATGCCGTCATGAATTCTTGCGGGTCGCTGGTCTGGCGCAACGTCTGGCGTGCCAGCGACTGGAGCATGGCCAGCGTGTTCTTTACCCGGTGATTGAGTTCGCGCAGCAACAGGCGGGTTCGTTGCGTCGATCCCTGCTGCTCGGTCACATCGATGTTGATGCCGAGAAAACGGGTTGGCTTGCCGTTGGCGTCGCGCTCGTGGACGCGGCCGCGTCCAAGCAGCCAGCGCCCGCTTGGAGCAACCCGGAACGTCCCGTCATATTCGTCACCCTGCGTCATTGCCGCACGCAGCTTTGAAAGCGTTGCAATGCGGTCTTCGGGATGAATGGCTCCAAAGATATCCCTGGCCTTAACGGATTTTCCCGGCTGCATGGCGAACATGCGCAACATCGGTTCATTGCAGGAAACGTGACCGGAGCGGATATCCCACAGCCAGCTGCCAACATTGGCCGCATCGAGCGCCATCGCATGCCGCTGCTCTTCGCGTGACAATGCGGCTTCCTTCAACGCCCGCTGATGCGCTTCGTGCTTCAGTTTGAACAGCGAGGACGCCACACGCGACAACCGTTGCAGCTGAGCGATGAGCTGTGGCTCCCCTCGCTGACGTGGCTTGACGTCGAAAACGCAGATCGTTCCAACGGGCTGGTCGTCGATAAGAAGCGGGACACCGGCATAGAACCGCAGAAACGGCGCGGCCACAACACGCGGTTGGCTGGAAAAACGCTGATCGGTCGTGGCATCCTCAACGATCAGAGCCACGTCGGCAGGTCCCGCGATCGTATGCAGACAGAAAGAATCGGCGGCAGGCGCCTGCATCTCCCCGGTGCCCACCGCAGCCTTGAACCACTGGTCGGTGGCGCCGATCAGGCTGACCAATGCAACCGGTGCATCGAAAAGGACGGCCGCGATCTCTGCAATACCCTGAAAATCGGCATCCGGCTTGTCCATATCGGGGACAACAGCATTGAGGACCTCAAGCCTCTGGGCGGAGGCCAAGACCGTCGTTAACACAGCAGACCGATCATCGTTTTTTTTGATCATGAATTTCTATACTCAGCCGGAGACGCCGTTTGTTGCCGGCTCCGCCAATCCCCCGGCGCGGCCTCGCCCAGTGTCTGCACGATTGTGGCACGCGACGCAATCATGCCGTTCGCCGGGACTGCGTCGCGCAAAGATCGTCATCCGAACGTCGAGAAAAAGACATCCGGAACGCATCGCTTTTGCTGTCAAGAAACGAAGGCCCTGGAGGTGATCGGCGCCGATGTCGCGTCTGGGCCATATTCGTTTTCGCCTGTCACCTGAAGAATGTCCTGAAGACGCTGGCGGGCGCGGTTGACGCGGCTTTTGATCGTTCCGAGCGCGCAGCCGCAGATTTCTGCTGCCTCCTCATAGGAAAATCCGGAAGCCCCGACCAGAATGATTGCCTCGCGCTGATCCGGTGGAAGCGTTTCGAGAGCACGCTTGAAATCCTGAAGATCCAGCGAGCCGTATTGCGCGGGGTGCTGTGCAAGCGACTCGGTGAAATAACCATCGCTGTCCTGCACTTCACGGCCGCGCTTGCGCATCTGGCTGTAAAGCTCATTGCGAAGGATGGTGAAAAGCCACGCCTTCATATTGGTCCCCATCTCGAAATGGTCCTGTTTGGCCCACGCCTTCATGATGGTGTCCTGGACCAGATCGTCGGCACGGTCGTGCCTGCCGATCAACGACATTGCGAAGGCGCGCAGGCTCGGAAGGGCCGCGAGCATTTCACGCTTGAAACTGGGTTTTTCAGCCGTCATGCCGCCACTCATTCTGCCACATCCGGCATCGATTGGCGTTCGACTGCATCGAGCTTTTCCAGCAGATCGAGGAACCGGTCGGGAACAGCTTCTTCCTGAACGGAAAGGTAGAGAGCGCGGAGCTTCGTGGCGATCTGCGCGTTTGGATTATCGGTACGCATAGGCATGGTGGTCTCGCGACCTGCCCCAGTTTTGTAGGTCATACAGTCAAAATACCTTCAGCGGTTCATCTGGCAGCATAATGCGCCGCGAAAAAATTTGTTCCACCGGAAGGAACCTTTTTTTTCGGATCGCGTTTCACCGCTGTCATGGCCAGAACCCCGGCCAGATTGAGGGAGTTATTACATGTCACTTTCCACCCGGATCGCTCCGTTTCTGCCCTATTTGCGCCGGTACTCCCGCGCATTGACTGGATCGCAGACTTCGGGCGACGCCTATGTCGCAGCCGTCCTGGAAGCGCTCATCGCCGACGTCAGCATATTTCCCGAGGCAAGCAACGACAGGGTTGCGCTCTTTCAGCTGTATACCAAGCTGTTCGGCTCGTCCTCCGTATTGATCCCGGAACCGGTTTCCCCCTTTGCGTGGGAAAAACGCGCATCGATCAATCTTGCATCCGTTTCGCCGCTTGCCCGGCAGGCCTTTCTGCTCGTGTCGGTCGAAGGCTTCCGCACCAGCGAGGCGGCCGAAGTTCTGAGCACCACCGAGAGCGGTATGAACCAGTTGCTTGAGCGGGCCTCCGAAGAAATTTCGCGGCAGGTGGCAACCGACATCATGATCATCGAGGACGAGCCGCTGATCGCGATCGACATCGAACAGATGGTCGAGAGCCTCGGGCACAAGGTGACCGGCATTGCGCGAACGCGTGACGAGGCAGTTGCTCTCTTCAAGGCGACGCAGCCCAGCATGGTGCTTGCCGATATCCAGCTTGCCGACGGAAGCTCCGGTATCGATGCGGTCAACGACATTCTCAAAAACACCGCCATTCCGGTGATTTTCATCACTGCATTCCCGGAACGCCTGCTGACCGGCGAACGGCCGGAGCCGACGTTCCTGGTCACCAAGCCGTTTAACCCGGACATGGTCAAGGCGCTGATCAGCCAGGCGCTGTTCTTCAACGAATCCACCAAGGCTGCCGCTGCCTGACAGCAGTGCATCCAGCCTTTCCGTATAGGCTATCTCGCCAGTTGATGCGGAAAGCGAGATGCGTAGCAAGCGTAACGAAGCACATCGATATCTGTGCCCGGCCCCGTCCGCTCGAAAGACCGGGCGGGGCCTGTGTTTTCGTTGCCGCAGCCCCTGCGGCAAGTAACCGAGCAGAGAATGGAAGGCGCGTCACGTGGGCAATGCAGGCAGTTCGGCCACTTTTAAGACCAATCCGGAGACAAGCAAGGTCTTGATGGAGCTGGTTTTGAAGAAGTCCGGCTTGGGTTACCTCTACCGGTCCGATGACCTCGATACTGTCCTGTCGGGAAATCTGCCTGAAGAGTTGCAACCGCTCGAAAGGAAACACCAGGCTGACCAGGATGTCTTCGGGGCAGAAAATGGCATCCGGCTCGCAAACCTCAAGCGGGACGTGACCGAAAACAACAGGTCTACCTCGACGGAAATCGACCTGCCAACAGGCGCCGGAATCCTGACCTACAGGATAGACATCGAGCGGATCGATACACCGCCGATGATCGGCATTCTCTGCGTGTTCACAGACATATCGGAGAGCCGCCACCGGGAGCGTATCCTCAAAACCCTGTTGCGCGAGTTGAGCCATCGGTCGAAAAACCTGCTCGCCATCATTCAGGGGATTGCAACGCAGACAGCCCGCCAGGCCTTGTCCCTGGACTATTTCCTGATCAAGTTCCGAGGCCGTATCCAGTCGCTCGCCTATTCCCAGGATCTCGTCACCGATTCCAGCTGGCGTGGGGCCTATCTGTTTGCCCTGACCGAACGGCAGTTCAGCGCCTATTGGCCGGACTCGGAAACCCCGATTTCCGTCAAGGGCATCAATGCGCATCTATCGCCGAATGCGGCATTGCACATCGGGTTGGCTCTTCACGAACTCATCGTCAATTCGGCGTCCTACGGCGCGATTTCTGCGGGTGTGAACTCCTTGTCGATCAATTGTTGCGAGACAGTTCTGGATGACAACAGCGCTATCGAGCTGGCCTGGATCGAACTCCTGCCGCCCGCGGCCACATTGCGGGAGGCGGATGAGCACACATTCGCGCGAACGGTCCTGGAGCGTGTGGTGCCGGTCGCGATCGGCGGCAGGGCCATCTATCTGACGGCAGCCGACCGGATAGAATATCGCTTGACGATCCCGGCGCGCGAATATGAAATCCTCCCCGGCATCGACGGTTGACGCCGGGGGCACGGGACGGGAAAGCTCATCAGAATTTTGAAGCAGGTGAAAAAACAGCCAGCGCCCGGGGAAGGCACTGGCTGATATGTTCAACTCACCGAGGGGGCGTGTGAGCTGGATGCCGGACCGCAGTAGTGGCTTTTGCATTGGGGGCGATGCAAAGCGGTCCAGACATCGAATAAACGGGCCTGCCGGAAAAAGGTTCCGGACTTTTTCGAAAAATTTGTGAGGTCACGAAACGATGGCGTTCAGAGCGCATCCAGTTCGGCACGATGCCGGTAGAGGCTGAGAAACTTGCGGTAGTCCCGGTCGTAGACATCGCGCAGATCGGGATTGGGGTAACGGGCATGTCCGCCGGGAGACATGGCGGGGCCTGCGGCTCCAAGGTCCGGGTAGAGGCCGCCCGCCACTGACGCGACCATGGCCGTTCCAAGCAGCACAGCGTCGTTGGTTTCCGGCACGACAACCGTGCAGCCCGTCACATCGGAATAAAGCTCCATCAGCAGTGTATTGCGGACATGACCGCCCGTCACATGCAGCGTGTCGAGATCGTAACCGGCCTCTTTCATCATTTCGAGAATATGACGGACGCCGAGCGCGATGGCGACGCAGGTGCGCCAGTAGAGCCGGCAGAGCGCATCGAACGAACTGTCGAGCGTCAGGCCGCTGATTACGCCGAGTGCGTGCGGGTCGGCGAGCGGCGAACGGTTTCCATGAAAGTCCGGCAGAACGTGCAGGCGCGCTGCAAATTCGCTGCCAAACGCGGCTCGCAACTCTTGAATGCGCAGGACGATCCTCTGGTGGATTTCGGAATCCGGCTCGTCGCCGGCGCTGTGGCTGCGCACGACATGATCGAGCAGCGCGCCGGTTGCCGACTGACCGCCCTCGATCAGCCAGCAGTCTGGAAACGCCACCTCGAAATACGGCCCCCACATGCCAAAGCCCGGTTTCATCTCTTTGGAAAAGGCCACGATGCAACTCGATGTTCCGGCGATAAGGGCAAGCTGCCGCTCCAGCCTGTCCGGCTCGCCTGCAAAGCCGCCGAGCACGCCGATGGCGCCGGCATAGGCATCGATCAGCCCCGTGGCCACCGCGCAGTCCTCATGCAGGCCCAGTTCGACCGCCGCCGCCGCCGTCAGATGCCCGACCGCCTGCCCGACCGGCAGCGTCTTTGCCGGCAACCCGCCGCGCTGGCGCAGATCCTCAAGCCCGATCCTTTGCAAGAACTCGTCTTGCCAGCCGTTTTCCTTATGGGAAAAATAGTTCCACTTGGCCGTCAGGGTGCAGCGCGACCGGGCCGCATTGCCGGATGCCCGCCAGGACAGAAAATCGGCAAGATCGAAGAAATACCCTGCCTTCTCCCACTGTTGCGGCAGATTTTGCTTCAGCCACATGAGCTTCGGTATTTCCATTTCAGGCGACATGACCCGGCCGGAGTGATCAAGCACCGGATGCCGGGTGGCCGTGCAGAAATCAGCCTGCTTCAACGCCCGGTGATCGAGCCAGACGACCGTATCCCAGCGTGGATCGCCCTTGCGATTGACCGACAAAGGCGCGCCGTGCATGTCCCGCACGACAAGCGAGCATGTCGCATCGAACCCCATTGCGGCGATCGCTTCGGCCGGCACGCCAGCCTTGGCACGGGCCGTCTTGACGGCGATGCAGACGGCAGCCCAGATATTTTCGGAATCATGCTCGGCATGATTTTCTTCCGACCGGTTCATGGCGATCGGATAATCTGCGCGGGCCAACTGCTCGCCATGCCTGTTGAAAATACCAGCGCGGGCGCTGCCGGTTCCGACATCGACAGCAACGATCAAATCAGCCATCAGAGCCCTGCGTTCCCGTCCCTTTGTTCTTTGCGGACAAAATGGATCAATTCCCGCATGTCGTCAAACAGCACATCAGGCGAAAGCCGCCGCAATGTCTCCAGATGCCGCTCGGATTTTGCATGCGAGGCGCCTGCAAAGGCGAAAACCCGCATGCCTGCTGCCTTGGCCGCCTCGATCCCGGCAGGACTGTCCTCCACGACAATGCAGCTTTCCGGCGGCGTGGCCATTTCGGCTGCCGCGTGCAGAAAGAGATCCGGCGCCGGTTTGCCGTGCTTGACCATGCTGGAGCTGAACAGATGCGGCTCAAGCTTGCCGATCAGCCCGGTGATGGTCAGCGAAAGCCTGATGCGTTCCATCTGGCTTGACGAGGCCACGCATCTGGGAAGATCAAGCTCATCAAGCGCTGTGGAGATACCCGCCACCGGCTGCAACTCCTGACGGAACCGCTGGTAGAGATCGAGGCGCATCTCCTCCAGAAAATGATCGTCCACCGCAAGACCGTATTCTTCGTGCAGGATATCCGACATGGTCTTCAGGCTCTTGCCGAGAAAGCGCTCCGTCGCCTCTTCGGCGTCCATGTCGACACCGGCATTGCGCAACACGCGAACCAGCACATCGAGCGACAAGGGCTCGCTATCGACCAGAACCCCGTCGCAATCGAAAATCACCAGCTTTGGTGGACGCGTATTCACAACAGTCAGACCGCCGCTTGTCCGCCAGAGCGGCCGCCTGCTGCGGCCACGACGTAACGCGGGGACTGAAGCGTCATGAGGTCACTCTCCAAGTTTTCCGTCGAGATAGAGCTGCAGGGTTGCCCGCGTGCCCTTGTCCCAAAGCGTGCGCAGCGCATGCGCGAAACGTTTCTGGAACAGCGTTGATTGCCCAACATCGCCGAAGATGTCCGAAAGCGCAAGGAAGGCATGTGGATCGTCCTTGGCTTTGACCGCCGCCGCATGCAGCCGGTCGGCGCTGGCATCGTTGAAGGCGATCGGCTTGCCACTGTCGGAGGTTCCCGCAAAGTAGCGGCACCAGAGCGCCGATACCAGCGACAGGCCGACGACGTCCTCGCCACGCCGCAGCCGGTCAGCCGTCGTCGGCAGGATGAATTTCGGCTGCCGGTTGGAGCCGTCCTGCGCCAGACGCGGGATAGTGTCGCCGATCTTCGGATTGAAAAGCCGCGACTCCACCTTCTTGAAATAGGCATTAAGATCGGTGTCCGGCACGGGCGGAATGACTGGAATGATCTCGTCCTGTTCAAGCTTGGCCAGGAACGCGCAGACCGTCTTGTCTTCCATCGCCTCATGGACGAAATGGATATCGAGGAGGGCCGCCGGATAGGCGATGGCCGCGTGGCCTCCGTTCAGGATGCGGATCTTCATATGCTCGTAGGGTGCGACATCCGGAACGAACTGGACGCCGACCTTTTCAAGCGCCGGCCGGCCGGCGGGGAAATGATCCTCCAGCACCCACTGCTTGAACTCTTCGCAAAACACCGGCCAGTTGTCATCGATACCATAGTCGTCGGCGGCGATGCCGACTTCGCGCGGGCCGGTTGCCGGTGTGATACGATCGACCATGCCGTTCGGGAAGGCGACATTGGCCTCGATCCATTCAGCCAGCGCCGGGTCAGACAGGCGCGCAAGGCCGGACACCGCCGCATGTGTGACTTCCCCGTTGCCCGGAATATTATCGCAGGACATCACCGTAAACGGCACGATGCCCTTATCCTTGCGGGCTTTCAGACCGGCGATGATCAGGCCGAAAACAGTCTTCGGATCGCCCGGGTTCTGGCTATCGACGACGATAGCCGGGTGTTCCGGATTGAACACGCCGGATGCCGGATCGATGAAATAGCCGCCTTCGGTAATCGTCAGCGACACGATGCGGATCGCCGGGTCCGAAAGCGCAGAAATTGTCGCGGCCGCGTTGCCGGGCCGCAGATAGTCGATCATCGGCGCCGTGACGCGCGCGGCACTCTTGTTGTTGTCCTGCTCGACCACCGTCGTCAGGAAATCCTGCGCTTCAAGCTTTCCCCGCATCGCCTCGTCCGACGGCAAGACCCCTGCCCCGACAATCGCCCAGTCGTGATCGCTGCCGGTGTTGAACAGATCGTCGAGATAGATCGCCTGATGGGCGCGGTGGAAATTGCCGACGCCAAAATGGACGATACCTGCCCTTAACGAGGATCGGTCATAGGACGGTATCGCGGCTGTCGCCTTGACCGCGTCCAGATTGGCGAGCGAGAGTTTGGTCGTCATGTTCATTCCTTTCGACGAGCTGTGAGTTCAGCTCATCCAGTTGCCGCCATCGACATTGTAGGTCTGCGAAACGACATAGTTGCTGTCTGCGGAGGCGAGGAAGATCGCCATTCCCGTCAGGTCTTCGGCAGTGCCCATGCGTCCGAACGGCACTTCGGCACCGACCAGTTTCTTTTTCTCGCCGAGCGGACGGTTTTCGTACTTGGCAAACATCGCATCGACACCATCCCAGTGCTCGCCATCGACGACGCCGGGGGCAATCGCGTTGACGTTGATGCCGTGCTTGATGAGGTCGAGCCCTGCCGATTGGGTCAGGCTGATAACGGCCGCCTTTGTGGCGCAATAAACCGCAACAAGAGCTTCACCACGGCGCCCCGCCTGGCTTGCCATGTTGATGATCTTGCCGCCGCGTCCCTGCGCGATCATCTGCCGTGCGGCGGATTGCATGGTGAAAAGCGTGCCGGAGACATTGATCGTAAAGAGCCTGTCGTAGCTTTCCCGGGTGATTTCGACGATGGGCGCGAGATCGAACAGAGCCGCATTGTTGACCAGAATATCGAGACCACCCGCCTTGGCAGCGACAGCGGCAATCGCGGCGTCGATCGATACCTGATTGGTCACATCCATTTCCACGGCATAGGCGGACGATCCAAGCTCCCCGGCGGTGACCTTGGCCCGCTCGAGATTGATATCGGCGATCGCCACTGTCGCCCCCTCGCGGATGTAAGCCTCCGCGAAAGCGCGCCCGATGCCGCGTGCAGATCCTGTGATCAGCGCGCTTTTACCCGTGAGCCGTGTCATCGAATTGCCAGTCCCTTTTCGTTGAATTTGTGCACGCGGCCTTCTTCCGGTGTGAGGAAGACGTTGTCGCCATGCTTGACAGCAAAGTCGCCGCCGACCCGGGCCGTGACCAACCCGATGCCGTCGACATGAATGTGCAGGAAGGTGTCGGAACCGAGATGTTCGGCAACCCCGACCACACCGCGCCATGTGCCCGCTTCCGTCGACAGTTTCAGGTGCTCGGGACGAACGCCGATCGTGTGGGCGGTGTAGGGCTTGGCAAACGCGCCGGTCGCAAAGTTCATCCGCGGCGAGCCGATGAAGCCGGCAACGAAGATATTGTCCGGCCGGTGATAGAGATCGAGCGGCGAACCGACCTGCTCGATATTGCCGGCATTCAAAACGACGATCTTGTCAGCCATGGTCATGGCTTCGACCTGGTCGTGGGTGACATAGATCATCGTCGTCTTCAACTGATGGTGAAGCTCGCTGATCTCCAGCCGCATCGTGCCGCGCAAGGCCGCGTCGAGGTTTGACAGCGGTTCGTCGAACAGGAAAGCCGATGGTTCACGCACGATGGCGCGTCCGATGGCGACGCGCTGGCGCTGGCCGCCGGAGAGCTGGCCGGGGCGCCGGTCGAGATAGTTGGTGAGGTTGAGGACGCGCGCCGCTTCCGTCACCTTCTTGTCGATGGCTGCCGGATCCATCTTCGCCATCTTCAGGGGAAAGGCGATATTGTTGCGCACCGTCATATGCGGATAGAGCGCATAGGACTGGAACACCATGGCCAGTCCGCGCTTGGCTGGCGCCGTGCCGGTGACGTCGCGGCCGTCAATCTCGATCGTGCCCGAGGATGTATCTTCAAGGCCAGCGATCAGGCGCAGCAGGGTCGATTTTCCGCAGCCGGACGGTCCGACGAACACGACGAACTCGCCCTCGTTGATGGTCAGGTCGATGCCGGGAATGACCTGCGTCGCGCCAAAGGATTTGTTGACCTTTTTCAGTGTGATGTTGCCCATGCGTGCTCTCCCCAAGTCTTTTCTTTGAATTACTTCACGGCGCCGAAAGTCAGGCCGCGGACAAGTTGTTTCTGGCTGAACCAGCCCATGATCAGGATCGGCGCAATCGCAAGGGTCGAGGCTGCCGACAGCTTTGCCCAGAACAGACCTTGCGGGCTGGAGAACGAGGCAATGAAGGCGGTCAGCGGTGCCGCATTGGTGGTGGTCAGGCGGATCGTCCAGAACGCTTCGTTCCAGGCAAGGATGATGTTGAGCAGCATAGTCGAGGCAATGCCGGGCACCGCCATCGGCGTCAGCACGTAGACGATCTCGCCCCAGAGCGACGCGCCGTCCATCCGCGCTGCCTCCAGAATCTCACCGGGGATTTCACGAAAGTAAGTGTAGAGCATCCAGATCACGATCGGCAGGTTGATCATGGTCAGCATGAAAGTCAGGCCGATGCGGCTGTCGAGCAGGCCAAAATCGCGGAACAGAAGATAGATCGGCACGAGAACGGCAACGGCCGGCATCATCTTGGTGGACAGCATCCACATCAGGATGTCCTTGGTCTTGTTGGTCGGCGAAAACGCCATCGACCATGCGGCCGGCACCGAGATCAAAAGCGCAAGCAGCGTCGAGCCCAGCGACAGGACGACCGAGTTCAAGAAGAACTTGAAATAGTTGCTCTGCGCCTGCACCGCCTGGTAGCTTTCGACCGTGACCGAGGGAATGAGGTTGAACCCCTGGATCGCCTCCGTCTCGGACTTGAAGCTTGTGATGATCGTGTAAAGGATCGGAAAGAAGATCACGAGCGCGATGATCCAGGCGACAATGGTGAAGAAGACGGTTCTTCTGGTCGAAACGGCACGGGCCATGGTCTTGCCTCCTTTACTTGTCGAGGTTCTTGCCAACGGCGCGCATCAGGAAGAACGCGACGATATTGGCGAGGATGACTGCGATGATGCCGCCTGCCGAAGCGCCGCCGACATCGTAGCCGAGCAGTGCGGTGCGGTAGATCAGGAACGGCAGGTTGGTCGATGCGTAGCCCGGGCCGCCATTGGTGGTGACGAGGATTTCGGCATAGACGCCCAGAAGGAAAATTGTCTGGATCAGGATGACGACCGTGATCGAACGGGCGAGATGCGGCACCGTCAGGTGGATGAAGCGGTTTATGAAGTTGGCGCCGTCCATTTCCGCTGCTTCCTTCTGCTCGCCATCAAGCGATTGCAGCGCGGTCAACAGGATCAAGGTAGCAAACGGCAGCCATTGCCAGGCAACGATGATGATGATCGAAAACAGCGGATACTGACCGAACCAATCGACCGGCTGCACGCCGAAGAAGCGGCTGATATCGGCAAACACGCCATATTGCGGATGCATGATCATGTTCTTCCAGACCAATGCCGCAACCGGCGGCATGACGAAGAACGGCGAGATCACCAGGATACGGACGAGCCCCTGCCCCCACATCGGCTGGTCGAGCATCAGCGCAATCGCGATACCACCGATCACCGTGATAAAAAGCACGCCGACCACAATGATCAACGTGTTCCAGATGGACTGGAAAAACGCAGGATCCGTATAGAAATACTGATAGTTGAAAAGGCCGGCGAAGCTGACATTGCCGGGATTGAGCAGATTGTAGTTCTGGAACGAGAACCACAATGTCATTGCCAGCGGCACGATCATCCAGATCAGAAGAAGCCCGACAGACGGCGCCATCATCCAGCGCGCGAGCGCCCGCGTATTCTGCGTAGCCATTTCAACACCCTCCCTCTGATGCCGGTACGGACGCCCGCCCCGCCGGGAGGGCAGCAAGCCGGCCGCCTTGGTCTTTTTGGAAAAGCCTGACGTCAGACGCAGCGACAATAGGCTTCACGGCGGTGACGTCAGGTTAGAGTTGGCAACCCGGATGGTAGTCCGGGCCGCCTGTCCTTGGGAAGGAACCTACTTGATGTAGCCGCCGCGCGTCATTTCGCGGGTAGTCGCCGCCTGCGCCTGTGCAAGCGCATCATCAACTGTCATCTGGCCGGCCAGAGCCGCTGAGAAGAGCTGTCCGACCGTGGTGCCGAGACCCTGGAATTCCGGGATCGCGACAAACTGAACACCGACATAAGGAACCGGCTTGACGGAGGGGTTCTTCGGGTCGGCGGCATTGATGCTATCAAGTGTCATCTTGGCGAACGGTGCCGCCTTCTGATACTCGGCATTTTCATAGAGCGAGGTGCGCGTGCCCGGAGGAACGTTTGCCCAGCCTTCCTTGGCCGCGACGATGTCGAGATAGTGCTTGCTGGTCGCCCAGGACACGAATTTCTCGGCTGCCTCCGCCTTCTGGGTGCCTGCCGGGATGGCAAGGTTCCAAGCCCAGAGCCAGTTGCCGCGCTTGCCGAGACCGGTGTCCGGCGCCAGTGCGAAACCGACCTTGTCGGCGACCGTCGAGTCCTTCGGGTTGGTCACGAAGGAAGCTGCCACGGTGGCATCGATCCACATGCCGCACTTGCCCTGCTGGAACAGCGCCAGGTTTTCGTTGAAGCCGTTGGAAGAGGCACCCTGCGGGCCGGCATCGTTCATCAGCTTGACATACATGTCGAGCGTCGTCTTCCACTCCGGCTGGTCGAACTGGGGCTTCCAGTTCTCGTCAAACCAGCGTGCGCCAAAAGCATTGGACGTGGCGGTCAGGAACGCCATGTTCTCACCCCAGCCGGCCTTGCCGCGAAGGCAGATGCCGTTGATGTCGGCCGTACGGTCGGTCATCTTGCGGGCTGCGTCGTTGATGAACTCCCAGGTCGGAGCGTCAGGCATGGTCAGCCCGGCCTTTTCCATCAGGTCCTTGCGGTACATGACCATCGAGCTTTCGCCGTAGAACGGTGCTGCATACAGCTTGCCGTCTGCGGTCAGGCCCGAACGGATGGCCGGAAGCAGGTCGTCGACGTCATAGTCGGCGCCGAGATTGTCGAGTGGCAGGAGCCAGCCCTGCTTGGCCCAGATCGGCACTTCATATGTACCGATCGTCAGCACGTCGTACTGGCCGCCCTTGGTTGCGATATCCGTGGTGACGCGTTCGCGTAGCACGTTCTCTTCTAGGGTGACCCATTCGAGCTGAATGTCAGGGTTTGCCTTGGTGAAATCGTCCGTCAGCGTCTGCATGCGGACCATGTCGCCATTGTTCACCGTGGCAATGGTGAGGGTTTCTGCATGAGCGAAACCCGCGATGACGATTGCCGAGCATGTGCCCAGCAGGAAAGTTTTCAAGTTCATATATCTTCCTCCCAGAAGAGTTATGAGCATTTGCCTTGCTCGTGGGCAATTACTCACACATACGGAAAAAATGTCAATCGGCATTCGTTGCTGCAGTGCAGAACGTTCGCCGGGTCATTTGATTTTGCTTGTGAAAATTTCTGTTTATTCGCTCAATTGATGAGCAAAAACCTGGCAGTCGACTCGTCGGTGATCAGACCGTTGATCACCCGTCCCGTCAGCGCCGCCCGCAAAGCGACATGTTTGCGCTCGCCCTTGGCGATACCGATCACGGTCGCCGAATCGCGTGACGGCAACGGCACGCTGGCGACGCGCTTGTTGATGGTGCCGGAGAGCATCTGCCCGTCGCGGTCAAACATCCAGCCGCAGATTTCGCCTGCTGCCCCCTCGTCCATCAGCCGCGTCATTTCGTCGGGCGCAAGGAAGCCGTCCTCGCACAGAGGCGCCTGTTGGCCGAGTTCACCGACGCCGACAAAGGCGACATTCGCTTCGGAACCGAGTTGCAGAGCCGATTTGACCAGTGCCTGATTGTGCAGCAGTGCCCGCTCCTCCGGAGAAGACACCAGAACAGGTAACGGCATCGGAAAATGCCGCGCCTTGACCGCATCCGCCATCGAGAAGATGACGTTGTAATAGGCAGCCGATCCATCGAGACCGATATTGCCGGTCAAGGAGACGATACGGTGTTGCGGACATTCCATCGCCGGCAACTGATCGATCGCCGCCTTCAGCGTTCGCCCTGTCCCGATCGCCAGGATGATCGGATCGGCTGATTTCAGCCAGCGTTCGATCTCGGCCGCTCCCGCTTCGGCAATGCCGACCGTTGTCGATGAGGAGCCGGGATCACTCGGCACGATATCCACTTGCCGGAGATCGAATTTCTCCTTGAGACGAAGCCCCAGTTCCAGACAGGCGGCGATCGGGTGGTCGAGGCGAACCTTGATCAGCCGCTCGGCCATCGCCAGCGAAACGAGCCGTTGCGCCGACTGGCGCGAGATACCCATGGTGGAGGCGATTTCGTCCTGCGTGCGCCCGGCGACATAATAGAGCCAGCCCGCGCGCGCGGCGTCATCGAGCCTGTTATTGCCTTCCGGTCTGCGCGCCATTGTCCGTACTCCCTGAACGATGTGCTGACACTTTTTCCCGGCTTCTGTCAAACACAGACCATGACGCCGTGCTTTCGATAGCCTTTGAAACCCTTACGGCACTGGGATTTCTGCGATTTTCATTTTAAAATTTTACCGTTTGATAAAAAAATAAAGCGTGTTACCGTTTCGATATCCTGAGGCGCGACATTTGGGAGCAAAAAATGGGAACGACTGAAACTGGAATACTGAGCGGGCGCCTGTCTCCCGTCGAATACGAGAAGAATTTCTCCGATCTGCACCCGCCGCTGGACGAGCATGAGGCACTGGTCGCCTCCGACCGCTGCTATTTCTGCTACGACGCGCCGTGCATGACGGCCTGTCCCACCTCCATCGATATCCCGCTGTTCATCCGGCAGATATCGACTGGAAACCCGATCGGATCGGCAAACACCATCTTCGACCAGAACATCCTCGGCGGTATGTGCGCACGCGTCTGTCCCACCGAGACGCTCTGCGAGCAGGCGTGCGTACGCAACGAGGCCGAACACCGGCCCGTCGAGATCGGCCGGCTGCAGCGCTACGCGACGGATATCGCCATGCGTGAAAACCGCCAGTTTTATCAGCGCGCCGAACCGACGGGCAAATCCGTTGCGGTGATCGGCGCCGGCCCGGCCGGTCTTGCCTGCGCCCATCGCCTCGCCGTCAAGGGCCATGACGTGGTCATCTACGATGCCCGCGAAAAGGCCGGCGGCCTCAACGAATACGGCATCGCCACCTATAAGGCGGTCGATGATTTCGCTCAGGCCGAAGTCGATTACGTGCTTTCCATCGGCGGCATCGAGATCCGCAATCGCCAGATGCTCGGGCGCGATTTTTCGCTGAACGACATGCTGTCAACGCATGACGCGGTCTTCCTCGGCCTCGGACTGGCCGGCGTCAATGCGCTCAGGGCCGAAGGCGAGACAGCAGAAGGTGTCGAGGATGCGGTCGATTTCATCGCAGCGCTCCGGCAATCGGAAACCAAGTCGGATATCCCTGTCGGCCGCAGGGTCGTGGTGCTCGGCGGCGGCATGACCGCGATCGACGCGGCCGTTCAGGCAAAACTCCTCGGCGCGGAGGAAGTGACCATCTGTTACCGCCGCGGCAAGGAAAGCATGAACGCCTCGGAATTCGAGCAGGATCTTGCTGCCTCGAAGGGCGTCGTCATTCGCCACTGGCTCCAGCCGAAACGGATCATCGCCCGCGACGGCAAGGTGGCCGGCATCGAGCTCGATTATACGACGATGGAAGACGGACGCCTGACCACCACAGGCGAAACCGGCGCCATCACCGCCGATCATGTGCTGAAAGCCATCGGCCAGACGTTCGAAGCCGACGGTCTCGGCATCATCACCCTGCAATCCGGCCGAATCGTCGTCGATGGCGAAGGCCGCACCTCGCTCGACCGTGTCTGGGCGGGCGGCGACTGTGTGCTTGGCGGAGAGGACCTGACGGTTTCCGCCGTTGCCATGGGGCGTGACGCCGCCGAATCGATCAACCACGTGCTCGCCGCTGCATCGCAGCCGGCCGTTGCCGTCGCTTGAAGGGGAGAATGAACAATGGCTGATCTGCGCAACAATTTCGTCGGCATCAAGTCTCCGAACCCCTTCTGGCTGGCTTCGGCGCCGCCGACCGACAAGGCCTACAATGTCGAGCGCGCCTTCAAGGCAGGCTGGGGCGGCGTGGTCTGGAAGACGCTGGGCGAGGAAGGCCCGCCGGTCGTCAACGTCAACGGCCCGCGCTACGGCGCCATCTGGGGCGCCGACCGCCGCCTTCTCGGCTTGAACAATATCGAACTGATCACCGACCGCGACCTCTACACCAACCTGCGCGAAATGAAGCAGGTAAAGATGAACTGGCCGGATCGCGCCCTGATCGCCTCGATCATGGTGCCTTGCGAGGAGAATGCCTGGAAATCGATCCTGCCGCTCGTCGAAGAAACCGGCGCCGACGGCATCGAGCTCAATTTCGGCTGTCCGCACGGCATGTCGGAACGCGGCATGGGTGCTGCGGTCGGACAGGTGCCGGAATATATCGAAATGGTCGTGCGCTGGTGCAAGCAATACACGCGCATGCCCGTGATCACCAAGTTGACACCGAACATCACCGATGTGCGCAAGCCTGCGCGCGCCGCCAAGGCCGGTGGCACCGATGCCGTGTCGCTGATCAACACGATCAACTCGATCACCTCGGTCAATCTCGACACGTTCTCGCCGGAACCCTCGATCGACGGCAAGGGCAGCCATGGCGGCTATTGCGGCCCGGCGGTGAAGCCGATCGCGCTCAACATGGTGGCCGAGATCGCCCGTGATCCGGAAACCTACGGTCTGCCGATCTCCGGCATCGGCGGCATCACCACCTGGCGGGACGCGGCCGAATTCCTCGTTCTCGGTGCCGGTAACGTCCAGGTCTGCACCGCAGCGATGACCTACGGCTTCAAGATCGTCCAGGAAATGATTACGGGCCTGTCCAACTGGATGGACACCAAGGGCCATCGCAGCCTCGACGATATCTGCGGCCGCGCTGTGCCGAATGTGTCGGACTGGCAGTATCTTAACCTCAACTACATCGCCAAGGCGAAGATCGATCAGGATGCCTGCATCAAGTGCGGCCGCTGCCACATCGCCTGCGAGGACACCTCGCACCAGGCGATCACCCAGTGTGTCGATGGCGTCAGGCATTTCGAGGTGATGGAAGACGAATGCGTCGGCTGCAATCTCTGCGTCAACGTCTGTCCGGTGCAGGACTGCATCACCATGGTCGGCCTTGAGCCCGGCATGCTGGACGAACGCACCGGCAAGACGGTCGATCCGAACTATGCCAACTGGACCACCCACCCGAACAACCCGATGGCCCGCCAGGCCGCCGAGTAATCTTCTCTGCAAAACAGATCAGCCGCTTCGCCGAAATGCGAGGCGGCTGATTGTCGTTCAACGCTGCAAAAAGCAGCAGGATTTTACCGCAGCGCCGGCAGGCAACGGGATCGATATGAAATCGCGACGATGCGTCTACAAAAACGTGCGTTGCCCCTTACCGCGAACTCGTCAATAAGAGGGAATGACGAGACGCGGCCTGGCCGCCAACACCGGATGTCTGCTTGAAGATCGCCTCCTCACGTACCCGCAAAAGGCTGCATCTCTTGACGGGCGCTTGCCTCGGTCTTTTCCTGTTGACGCATTTTTCAAACCACGCGCTCGGGCTTGTTTCCGTCGATGCCATGGAAGACGCCCGCCGGGTTTTCAATCTGATCTGGCGCAGTTGGCCGGGCACGGTAATGCTTTATGGATCGCTGCTCGTCCACTTCGTACTCGCGCTTGAAAGCCTATACCGCCGGCAAACCCTGCGCATGCCGGTGCGAGAAGCCCTGAAAATCATCTTCGGCCTGGCCTTCCCCTTCCTCATCGTCAGCCATGTGGTCGGCACCCGGATCGAGTGGATGCTCACGGGCTATGGCGACGGCTACTATCAGGTGTTGCCGGCGCTCTGGTCGAACGCCTTCAACGCGACACGGCAATCGATCGCCCTCATTCTCGCCTGGGCGCATGGCTGTCTCGGCGCCTGGTTCTGGATGCGCGGCCGCAACTGGTATCCGCGCTACTTCCTGTTCTTCTATTCCTTTGCCATCCTGCTTCCGCTGCTGGCCCTGCTCGGTTTTGCTGCTGGCGCCCGGTCGCTGGAGGTAGGCCTGCCATCGACAACATGGTTCATGCCACACCGTACACCGCCCGAAATCATCGGACAAATCAGGACATCCATCGTCGCCGGCTTGCTGGCAATGATCGGCGCAACGTTGATCCTGCGCGCAATTCCCGTGCGGGGAAAAATCCGCGTCACCTATCCCGACCGGGCAATCTCGGTCGCAAAAGGTTTCAGCGTGCTCGAGGCAAGCCGCGCCGCAGGCATCCCGCATCTGTCGATCTGTGGCGGACGTGGGCGCTGCTCGACCTGCCGGGTGCGGGTGACCGAAGGCCTTGAGCGGCAACCGCTGGCCAGCGATGCCGAGCGGGCGACGCTGATCCGTATCGGCGCACCCGACAACGTGCGCCTCGCCTGCCAGCTGAGGCCGAGCCACAATCTGTCGATCTCCCCCATCCTCGGCGGCGACAATGTCGGTCTTAAAGCGCAGCCGACCGAGCAACAGGCCGCCGGCCGCGAACGCCATATTGCCGTCCTGTTTTGCGATCTTCGCGATTTCACGCTGCTTGCCCAGAAACAGCTGCCCTTCGATACGGTCTTCCTGCTCAACCGCTATTTCGAAACCATCGGCGAAGCGGTGGAAGAATCGGGCGGCGTGATCGACAAGTTCATCGGCGATGGTGCTCTTGCACTCTTCGGGCTGAACAACAGTATCGAGGAAGCCTGCGCACAGGCGCTGACGGCGACGGCACGCATCGCCAAGGGGATCGATGTGCTCAACCGCAACTTCATGAGCGAATTGGACAAGCCACTGCGCATCGCCATGGGCATGCATGCCGGCCCGGCGATCATCGGCCAGATCGGCTATGGCAAGGCATCAGCGCTCACCGCCGTCGGCGACACGATCAACGCGGCAAGCCGTCTGGAAGGCTTTGCCAAGGAGTATGACGCGCAGCTTGCCGTGTCCGCCGATCTCGTGCGTTACGCCGGGCTCAAGGTCGATGACCGGGAAAGCTACAACATTTCCATTCGCGGCCGCACCGGCACGCTCGAAACCTTGATCGTGCATAACGCAGCGGATGTAGAGGCCATGATCGAGGCGAACCGCCCGCCAGAAACACAGGCATGATCGGCAGCCAGGCTGCTCGCTCGGCCCGGCAATGGCGGTCCGCTACGGCATCTTTCGATGAAACGCAGCACATCGCGACCTATCGATCGAAGGCGGCGGAAGCAAAGAGAATTATTCGGGTGAACTGGCGGCGGCTGGCAAGGCTCACGCATTGCCTTCCTTTATCTCCAGGCCACTGACAAACAATTGCTCAAGAAACCGCGCAGCATCTTCAAAGCGCCCCTCGCCCGAGCGGCCCTCTCCAAGCACGCCGCGCACCTGGACATCGAAATCGGCATAATGCTGTGTCGTCGACCAGATGGCGAAAATCAGGTGATAGGGATCACATTTGGCAATCTTGCCGGCCTTGGCCCAGCTACGGATCACCTCCGCCTTTTCATCGACCAGAGATTTCAACGGCCCCCTCAGTTCATCCTCGATATGCGGCGCACCCTGCAGGATTTCATTGGCAAACAGCCGGCTTTCGCGCGGGAAATCCCGCGCCATTTCCAGCTTGCGGCGGATATAGCTGCGGATTTCCGAGACCGGGTTTCCCTCCGCGTCGAATTCACGTAGCGGATCGAGCCAGCTGTCGAGCACCCGGTCGATCAGTGCCCGGTGCATCGCTTCCTTGGTGCGGAAATAATAGAGCAGGTTGGGCTTCGACATCCCCGCCACATCGGCAATCTGGTCGATCGTGCTACCGCGAAAACCGTGGGTGGCGAACACCTCGAGCGCCGCCTCCAAAATCAGTTCTTCCTTCTCCTCCTGGATGCGGGTTCGCCGTTGCGTTCGGGCTGCCCTCGGAAGTACCATCTTTCCCCCAGTCTTCTCACCAATCGCCGCCGGTGTGCGGCCTGAAAACCTCCGAAAACCGCTTGATCCAAAAATTCGGACGGCACTGACGTTTTTTCTGTTTTTCGCCTTGAGTGCGGCAACGGAAGTTGTAATGTTTTACCAACCGGTCAAATTATCAGTCAGTTCAAACTCAAACGCAACGGCTGATCGCAGGGCAATCGAAAAAACCAGATGGCCCCGATTTGACCACGGGAACGATGGGATGCGCAGCCAAATCTGCCTCCCTTAAAAAGAACGAGGAGAACCGTCATGGCTCATGCACCGGGCGAGAACATGCGCGTCAACGCCGACCGTCTGTGGGATTCACTGATGGAGATGGCGAAGATCGGCCCCGGCATTGCCGGCGGCAACAATCGCCAGACATTGACCGACGAAGATGGCGAAGGCCGCCGCCTGTTTCAGACATGGTGCGAAGACGCCGGCATGAGCATGGGCGTCGACAAGATGGGCACGATGTTTGCCACCCGCCCCGGCACCGATCCCGATGCGCTGCCCGTCTATGTCGGCAGCCATCTCGATACCCAGCCGACCGGCGGCAAATATGACGGCGTACTCGGCGTGCTCGGCGCACTGGAAATCGTGCGCACCATGAACGATCTCGGCATCAGGACGAAACACCCGGTCGTCGTCACAAATTGGGCAAACGAGGAAGGCGCGCGGTTTGCGCCTGCCATGCTCGCCTCCGGCGTCTTTGCCGGTATCCATGAGCTGGACTACGCCTATGGCCGCAAGGACCCAGAAGGCAAGACCTATGGCGACGAGCTGAAGCGGATCGGCTGGCAGGGCGACGAAGAGGTCGGCGCCCGCAAAATGCACGCCTATTTCGAATATCACATCGAACAGGGTCCGATCCTGGAGGCGGAGGAAAAGACCATCGGCGTGGTAACGCACTGTCAGGGCCTGTGGTGGCTGGAATTTACGCTGACCGGCCGCGAAGCCCATACCGGCTCGACACCGATGAATCTCCGCGTCAATGCCGGTCTTGCCATGGCGCGGATCGTCGAGATGGTCCAGGGCGTCGCCATGGAAAACCAGCCGGGCGCTGTCGGCGGCGTCGGCCAGGTGTTTTTCTCGCCCAATTCCCGCAACGTGCTCCCCGGCAAGGTCGTCTTCACCGTCGATATCCGCTCTCCCGACAAGGCCAAGCTTGACCGCATGCGCGCCAAGATCGAGGCCGAAGCCCCGAAGATCGCCGATGCGCTCGGTGTCGGCTGCTCCATCGAAGCCATCGGCCATTTCGAACCGGTCACCTTCGATCCGACGCTGGTCACCGCCGTGCGCACCGCAGCCGAAAAGCTCGGCTACAGCCACATGAACCTGATCTCCGGCGCCGGCCACGACGCCTGCTGGGCCGCCAAGGTCGCCCCCGCCACCATGGTCATGTGTCCCTGCGTCGGCGGCTTGAGCCACAACGAGGCCGAGGAGATATCCAAGGAATGGGCGTCTGCGGGATGTGATGTGCTGTTCCATGCGGTGGTGGAGACGGCGGGGATTGTGGGGTAATGCCAAACGCAGCGTGCTTCGCCCCCTCATCCGCCCTACGGGCACCTTCTCCCCGAGGGGAGAAGGGAGGGACGGCGACGGTGACGATTTATCCCTTCTCCCCCACGGGGAGAAGGTGGCCCGAAGGGTCGGATGAGGGGGCGCCGCACATGCCGAAGCACGATGTTACCAAACGCCGTTCGGGCAAGACCGCCTTTGCAAGACACCTACGACAGAACGAGACTGAGGAAGAATACAACCTCTGGAGCGATCTGCGCGCCCGTCGTCTGAACGGTTTCAAGTTTGCCCGGCAAATTCCGCTGGGGCCTTACATCGCCGATTTCGTTTGTCGCGAGCGTCAACTCGTCGTCGAGATCGACGGCTTTCAACATGCCGGAAGCCGCAGTGATGCCGCCCGAACCGCGTGGCTGAACGCGCAGGGCTATGCCGTACTGCGGTTCTGGAATCACGACATTTCTAAAGGACGCACATCCGTCCTCGAAACCATTCTGGCCGCACTTCACGGCGCGCTCGAAGTAGACCCGGCCTCGGGCTTCTATTCGCCGGTCTCTGCCATAAAAAACAAGAGGGAATCCGATCCATGACCACAGTCATCAAGAACGGCACCATCGTCACTGCCGACCTCACCTACAAGGCCGACGTCAAGATCGATGGCGGCAGGATTGTCGAGATCGGGCCTAATCTCACCGGTGACGAGACGCTGGATGCAACGGGCTGTTATGTCATGCCTGGCGGCATCGATCCGCATACGCATCTCGAAATGCCGTTCATGGGCACCTATTCCTCCGACGATTTCGAGAGCGGCACACGCGCAGCTCTCTCCGGCGGTACGACCATGGTCGTCGATTTCGCGCTCCCCTCGCCCGGCCAGTCGCTGCTCGAAGCGCTCACCATGTGGGACAACAAGACATCGCGGGCCAATTGCGATTTCTCCTTCCACATGGCGATCACCTGGTGGAGCGAGCAGGTCTTCAACGAAATGCAGACGATTGTTCAGGACAAGGGCATCAACACCTTCAAGCATTTCATGGCCTACAAGGGCGCGCTGATGGTGGATGATGACGAGATGTTCCACTCGTTCCAGCGCTGCGCCGAGCTCGGCGCCCTGCCGCTGGTGCATGCTGAAAACGGCGATATCGTCGCGCAGATGCAGGCAAAGCTGCTGGCCGAAGGCAACAATGGCCCGGAAGCCCACGCCTATTCGCGCCCCGCCGCCGTCGAGGGCGAAGCCACCAACCGCGCCATCATCATCGCCGACATGGCGGGCAGCCCGCTCTACGTGGTGCATACCTCCTGCGAACAGGCGCATGAAGCCATCCGCCGCGCCCGGCAGAACGGCATGCGTGTCTATGGCGAACCGCTGATCCAGCACCTGACGCTGGACGAGAGCGAATATGCCAATCCCGACTGGGACCACGCCGCCCGCCGCGTCATGTCGCCGCCGTTCCGCAACAAACAGCATCAGGACAGTCTGTGGGCAGGCCTTGCTAGCGGCTCCCTGCAGGTGGTCGCGACCGACCACTGCGCCTTCACCACGGCGCAAAAACGCTTCGGCGTCGGTGATTTCACCAAGATTCCGAATGGCACCGGCGGACTTGAAGACCGCATGCCGATGCTCTGGACCCATGGCGTCGCCACGGGCCGCATCACCATGAACGAGTTCGTGGCGGTGACCTCCACCAATATCGCCAAGATCCTCAACATGTATCCGAAAAAGGGCGCGATCCTGGTCGGCGCCGATGCCGATATCGTCGTTTGGGACCCAAAACGCTCGAAAACCATCTCGGCCGCAAGCCAGCAGTCGGCTATCGATTACAATGTCTTCGAAGGCAAACAGGTCACCGGCCTGCCGCGCTACACGCTGACCGGCGGCGTGGTCGCCATCGAGGAATCAACGGTCAAGACCCGCGAAGGTCAGGGCAAGTTCGTCAGCCGCGAACCTTTTACGGCCGTCAACAAGGCGCTCTCGACCTGGAAGGACATCACCGCGCCGCGCAAGGTGCAGCGCACCGGCATTCCGGCGAGTGGGGTATAGCGGCCCACATGCCCCCTCGCACCCCGCTCTGTCGATCCGGAATGCTAGCCCGGAACCAACGCCTCCAGTTCCGGCAACAGAACGACGCTCTCCTGCTCGTTCGGATCTGTCCGCGCAATCACCGCCGAGCAGGGCTGGTCCGACAGGTTGGCCGGCAGATGCGGCACGCCGGCGGGGATGTAGAACATCTCCCCCGCCCGCACGATCACATGCTCCTCCAGCCGTTCGCCAAACCAGGTATGCGCCTCGCCGGACAGCATGTAGATCGCCGTTTCATGGGTTTCGTGCTTATGGGCTTTGGCCCGGCCGCCCGGCGGGATCGTCAAAAGATGCATGCAGATACCGGTCGAGCCGACCGCTTCCGCCGAAATCCCCTCGAAATAGCTGAACCCCTGCTTGCCGTCATAAGTCTGGCCCGGGCGGACGACCCGGCAGGTCGGTTTCGATGATTGCACCATTTTCCCATCTCCCCGGCAGCGATATCGCCGGCAGCATACCTCATTGGAAAAATATGAAGTACGACTATCGGAGACAGGCCGAATGACGTCACACCAATCTTCCAGCCAATGGCATTCAGGGCGGAGCGCACCGGACACAATGACAGCAACACCAGCATCCGTCGTTTCGGCGCGCGATCTCGGCCTCACTTTCGAGACCAGTGACGGCCCGGTCAACGCATTGACGGGCGTCAATCTTAACGTCGACAAGGGCGATTTCGTCTCCTTCATCGGACCCTCCGGCTGCGGCAAGACCACCTTCCTGCGCGTCATCGCCGATCTGGAAAAGCCCACCTCCGGCTCGATCACAGTCAACGGCACGACGCCGGAAGACGCCCGAAAGAACCGCTCCTACGGCTATGTCTTCCAGGCCGCCGCCCTCTACCCGTGGCGCACCATCGAGAAGAACATCGCCCTGCCGCTGGAGATCATGGGCTATAGCACCGCTGACCAGAAGGCCCGCATCGACCGGACGCTGGATCTCGTCAACCTCGCCGGCTTCGGCAAGAAATTCCCCTGGCAGCTTTCGGGCGGCATGCAGCAGCGCGCCTCGATCGCCCGCGCACTCGCCTTCGACGCCGATCTTCTCTTGATGGACGAACCGTTTGGGGCGCTGGACGAAATCGTCCGCGATCACCTGAACGAGCAACTTTTGAAGCTCTGGGACCGGACCAACAAGACGATCTGCTTCGTCACCCATTCGATCCCGGAAGCTGTCTATCTCTCCACCAAGATCGTCGTCATGAGCCCAAGACCCGGCCGCGTCACCGATATCATCGAATCGACCTTGCCGCGAGAACGCCCGCTTGGCATCCGCGAAAGCCCCGAGTTTCTCGAAATCGCCAGCCGGGTACGCGAGGGATTGAGGGCGGGGCATAGTTATGACGAGTAGGATAACCGTTATCAGGGATGCAGAAAAAGCCGACATGTCGGCATGTTCTGCGATCCTCAACGGCTGGATCGACGAAACCAGCTGGATGCCACGCGTCCATGATCATGAGGAAGTCGAACGATATTACAGCGACGTCGTCTTTCAAGAGCGCCAGGTCAAGGTCGCCGATGTCGATGGTAAGGTCTGTGCGTTCATAGCACTGTCCGACGACGCCTATGTCACCGCCCTTTATGTTTGTCCCGGTTACCGTCGAGAGAAACTTGGCAAAAGCCTAATCGACCATGCAAAGACACTCTTTCCGGACCAACTCAACCTCTGGACTTTCGACGAAAACAAAGACGCCCAGCGCTTCTATCGTCGTGAGAACTTTATAGAGGTGAAAAGAACCGACGGAGATAACGAGGAGAACTTGCCGGACATTCTGTTCCAATGGGGTTCGTTTGGGGGAGTACCATCATGAACCTCTCCTTCATCCTCTGGCTCTCGGCCTCCATGGCCATTTTTCTCAGCGCCGCCACAGCGTCGCGATATTACGTGTCCACCAACAACATCCTGATCCTCCTCTTCTCGCTCGGCCTTTATTGCCTCGGAAACCTGATGATGGTGCGGCTGATGCGCGAGGGCGGGCTTGGGCTTGCCATTTCGGCCTCGGCCATCGCCCAACTGCTTCTGGTCAATTTCATCGCCTTTGCCGTGTTTGGCGAGCGGATGACCTTGCCGCAACTGGCCGGCGTTGCCCTTGGCGTCGTGTCGATGGGATTGATGCTGATGCCAGCGGGCGGGAAGGCTTGAGCATGGAAAAGCCGAACCTTTTCAAAGACAGGATCATGCCGGTGGGCGTGATCCTCGTTGCCGTTTTGGTCATCTGGTATGTCGCGGTGGTCTTCCTCAATGCGCCGTTCGAGCGCGATACGGCTGCCCGCGCCAAAACCGAAATCACCTTCTCCGAAATCCTGCCGAAAACCATGTTCCAGCAACGGCCGGTTCTTCCAGCGCCGCATCAGGTGATCGCGGAAATCTGGAATACGACAGTCCTGATGCCGATCACCTCCAAGCGCAGCCTCGTCTACCATGCCTGGATCACGCTTTCGGCCACCCTGCTCGGCTTCGGCATCGGTACCGTGCTCGGCATCCTGCTGGCGGTCGGCATCGTCCACAACCGCGCCATGGACCGCTCGCTGATGCCCTGGGTCATCGCCAGCCAGACCATCCCCATCCTTGCCATCGCCCCGATGATCATCGTCGTGCTCAACGCCGTCGGCATATCGGGCCTGCTGCCGAAAGCGCTGATTTCCACCTATCTCAGCTTCTTCCCGATCGTCGTCGGCATGGTGAAGGGGCTGCGCAGCCCTGAACAAATTCAGCTTGATCTGATGCACACCTATTATGCCAGCCCGGCGCAGACCTTCTGGAAACTGCGCTGGCCGTCGTCCATGCCCTATCTGTTCGCCTCGTTGAAGGTCGCCATCGCCATTTCCCTGGTCGGCGCCATCGTCGGCGAGTTGCCGACAGGGGCCGTGTCGGGTCTTGGCGCCCGCCTGCTCGCCGGTTCCTACTACGGACAGACGGTGCAAATATGGTCGGCTTTGTTCATGGCGGCGGCGCTTGCCGCAACGCTGGTGGTCATCGTCGGCTTTGCCCACACCGCCGTCCTCAAGCGCATGGGGGTGAAGCCATGAATTACGGTGTTCTTTTCGGCGCCATCGCCTTCTGGCTTGCTGCCTGGGCAACCAATGAATGGCTGGTGCGCCACAAATTCAGGACCGTGCCAGCAAACAGGGTTTTTCGCCTTGCAGTACCGCTGCTGTTTGGCGTCAGCATCCTGGTTCTGTGGGAGGGCATTGTCCGGGGCTTCAACGTTCCTTCCGTCCTCCTGCCGCCGCCGTCGATGATCTGGACACGGCTGATCAACTCCGTGCCGACGCTCTGGGCCGACTTCCAGCAGACATTCCTGAAAGCAGTGATCATCGGCTATGCCCTGGGCTGCAGCCTCGGCTTCCTCGTCGCCATCGCCATCGACCGCTCGCCCTTCCTGCAGAAGGGGCTGTTGCCGCTCGGCAATTTCGTCTCGGCCCTGCCCGTCATCGGCGTCGCACCGATCATGGTCATGTGGTTCGGCTTCGACTGGCAATCGAAGGTCGCTGTCGTGGTCATCATGACCTTCTTCCCGATGCTGGTGAATACGGTGTCTGGACTTTCAGCCGCAAGCGCGATGGAGCGGGACCTGATGCACACCTATGCGGCCAGCTGGTTCCAGACACTCGTTAAATTGCGTCTGCCGGCGGCATGGCCTTTCATCTTCAATGCGCTCAAGATCAACTCCACGTTGGCGCTGATCGGTGCCATCGTTGCCGAATTCTTCGGCACCCCGATCGTCGGCATGGGATTCAGGATTTCCACCGAGGTGGGGCGCATGAATGTCGATATGGTTTGGGCCGAAATCGCCGTTGCGGCGGTGGCAGGCTCCGCGTTTTACGGGATAGTCGCGCTCATCGAGCGGGCCGTCACGTTCTGGCATCCGTCCGTGCGAAATTCGCGGACGGCATAAGAAAGGCCCGTCCGTGGTGGGCGGGTACAACAAAAAGAGGGAACTGACATGAAGACGAGACTTGCATCATTGCTGCTGGCAAGCGCTTTTTCGCTGTCCGCATTCCATGCCATGGCCGCCGACAAGGTGGTCCTGCAGCTGAAATGGGTCACCCAGGCCCAGTTCGCCGGCTATTACGTCGCCAAGGAGAAGGGCTTCTATGAAGCCGAAGGCCTCGATGTCGAAATCAAGCCGGGCGGCCCGGATATCGCTCCTCCGCAGGTGATTGCCGGCGGCGGCGCCGACGTGGTCGTCGACTGGATGCCCTCGGCGCTCGCCACCCGCGAAAAGGGCGTGGCACTCGTCAACATCGCCCAACCGTTCAAGAAGTCCGGCATGATGCTGACCTGCCTGAAGGAATCCGGCGTGGCCTCACCTGCCGATTTCAAGGGCAAGACGCTCGGCGTCTGGTTCTTCGGCAACGAATATCCGTTCCTTTCCTGGATGAGCCAGCTGGGCCTCAAGACCGACGGCGGCCCGGATGGTGTCACGGTCCTGAAGCAGGGCTTCAACGTCGATCCGCTGCTCCAGAAGCAGGCGGCCTGCATCTCCACCATGACGTACAACGAATATTGGCAGGTCATCGACGCCGGCATCAAGCCGGAGGACCTGGTCACCTTCAAGTACGAGGAACAGGGCGTCGCGACACTCGAAGACGGCCTTTATGCGCTCGAAGACAAGCTCAAGGACCCGGCCTTCAAGGAAAAGATGGTGAAGTTCGTCCGCGCCTCGATGAAAGGCTGGAAATACGCCGAGGAGAACAACGATGAAGCAGCCGGCATCGTTCTCGAAAACGACGCCACAGGCGCCCAGACGGAAGAACATCAAAAGCGCATGATGAGCGAAATCGCCAAGCTGACTGCAGGCTCGAATGGCGCGCTCGATGAGGCCGATTACAAGCGGACCGTCGATTCGCTGCTGAAGGGTGGCTCCGATCCCGTTATTACCAAGGAGCCGGCCGGCGCGTTTACGCGCGAGATCACGGACGCTGCTCTCAAGTAGAGTATTTAATAATACTTTTTGATCAAGAAACGCGCGGGCCAGCCCCGCGCGTTTCTCATTTACAACACTCGAAAGACGCTTGTTCGCAACAAAATGACATAAAACAAAAGTTGCATTGATGGCACCCAACAAATAAAATAATGAGGCACCATTCTTGTTTTCTATCATCTTGCATAGCCGGAAGGGCCTAACTAAATAGAGCCCGAGGCATTCTGAGGAGGATGCGGGAGAAAATTGACGCGTAACGTAATTGCAACCGGCGCGCTATTTCCTTCCCTTCCTGCACATGACGGCGACAGGCCCTTCCAGCAAGGTTTTCGGCGTCAGCGAACTGATTTATCCGGAATTCTAGGAAAGTGAGCCGATGGCCCGTAACAAGACGTTTGCGTTTGGAATTTCCACTGCCCTTTTGCTGACGCTCCTGTCCAGCACAGCATCCGCGCAGGAGGCCGCCGCGCCGCAAGCTGTGCAGACATTGCCGTCCATCGTCGTGACCCAGGTGGAAAACAAGCCGATCATTGACCGCGTCGTTGCGACCGGCGCGATCAAGGCGGTGGAGGAGACTTACGTTTCGCCGCTGGTGGACGGATTGTCGATCCGCACGCTGAATGCCGATGTCGGAGACCGGGTCGAGGCAGACAGCACGTTGGTCGTCCTCAATGAGGACATGCTGATTCTGCAGAAGAGCCAGTATGCGGCAAGCCTCGCCAAGGCCGACGCCTCGCTGGCGCAATACGAGGCACAGCTCGCCGAAGCGCGGGCCAATGCCGAGGAAGCCGTGCGGGTCAGCGAACGCTCCAGGAAGCTGTCGGAGGCCGGCTCCATTTCCACCGCCCAGCGGGATCAGGAAAAGGCAGCCGCGACTGCGGCCCTTGCCCGGGTCAACTCGGCCGAACAGTTCATCGCGGTCGCCAAAGCCGATATCAACGTCGTCGAGGCCCAGATGTCCGATCTGGATCTGCGCCTCGCCCGCACCGAGGTCAAATCTCCGGTCTCCGGCATCGTATCGGCAAAGACGGCCAAGGTCGGCGCCATAGCCAATGGTACGGGCGAACCGCTGTTCACGATCATCCGCGACGGTGCGCTGGAAATGCGGGCCGATATCAACGAGGCCGATCTGATCAAGCTCGCCATCGGCCAGAAGGCTGCGGTGACGCTCGCCGACGGCAAGACCAGGATCGACGGCGAGGTCCGCCTGATATCACCCATGGTCGATGCCCAGACGCGCTTGGGTGCGGTCTACATCTCGCTGAACGAGCCGGAAAAGGCACGGGTGGGGATGTACGCCGACGCACAGATCACCATTGAGGAAAAACAGGCCATCGTCTTGCCGTTGACGGCCGTTACCGTTGGAAGCGACGAGACGATCGTGCGCAAGGTCACTGACGGCATTGTTCAGCTGACGAAAGTGACGACAGGCATTCAGGATGGCGAATTCATCGAGATCACCACGGGCCTGAAGCCCGGTGACAAGGTGGTTGCCAAAGCCGGCGCCTATGTGCGCGACGGCGACAAGATCAATCCGGTGACATCCGCCGCCACGGCGACCAATTGACGGGAAGAGCGGTATGAACTTTTCAGCTTGGGCAATTCGCAATCCGATTGCGCCGATCCTCGCGTTCGTGTTGTTGATGTATCTCGGATACTCATCCTTCAACACGCTGCCGATCACCCGCTTCCCTAATATCGACGTCCCGATCGTCTCGATCAGCGTCAGCCAGAGCGGTGCGGCGCCAGCGGAACTTGAATCGCAGGTCACCAAGGAAATCGAGGATGCCGTTGCCGGCATTTCCGGCGTCGATCACGTTACATCGACCATCAGCGACGGGGTCTCCAACACCGCCGTGATGTTCATGATGGATGTGCCGACCAATCAGGCCGTTCAGGACACCAAGGACGCGATCGATCGCATCCGCGGCGATCTCCCCGCCTCGGTCGAAGAACCGATCGTCGCCAAGGTCGATGTCGAAGGACAGGCGATCCAGACATTTGCCGTCTCCTCACCGGGCATGACGCTCGAGGAAATCTCCTGGTTCGTTGACGACACCGTCAAGCGGGCCCTTCAGGGCAAGTCCGGCATCGGCCGGATCGACCGTTACGGCGGGGCGGATCGCGAAGTCCGCGTCGAACTGGACGATGCACGCCTGAATTCCTACGGCATTACCGCCTCGGACGTGAACAACCAGTTGCGCAAGATGAACACCGACCTTGGCTCCGGCCGCGGTCAGGTCGGCGGCAGCGAGCAGGCGATCCGCACGCTTGGCGATGCACGCTCGGTTGAAGGCCTGGCGAACACGATGATCGCCATGCCGAACGGCAGGTTCGTGCGCCTTTCCGAACTCGGCAAGGTGACAGACACCTACGAGGAGCCGAAATCGTTTTCGCGCTTCAACAGCACGCCGGTGGTGACCTTCGCCGTCTTCCGCTCCAAGGGTGCCAGCGAGGTTTCCGTTGCAGAAACCGTCGGAAAGACGCTGGCCGAACTGCGGCAGAAAAATCCCGACGTGTCGATCGAGCTGGTCGATGATTCCGTCTATTACACCTATGGCAACTACGAGGCAGCGATCCATACGCTGCTCGAAGGCGCCCTGCTTGCCGTTGCCGTGGTCATGCTGTTCCTGCGCAATTGGCGAGCAACGTTGATCTCGGCGATGGCCCTGCCGCTGTCGGCCATTCCGACCTTCTGGATCATGGACCTGCTCGGGTTCTCGCTAAACCTGGTCAGCTTTCTCGCGCTGACATTGGCGACCGGTATTCTCGTCGATGACGCCATCGTCGAAATCGAGAATATTGCCCGGCACATAAAAATGGGCAAATCACCCTATAAGGCGGCGATCGAGGCAGCCGACGAAATCGGTCTTGCCGTGATCGCGACGACGTTCACGATCATCGCGGTGTTCGTGCCGGTTTCCTTCATGCCCGGCATTCCCGGTCAGTATTTTATCCAGTTCGGCCTGACCGTTGCGGTCTCGGTGTTCTTCTCGCTGATGGTCGCGCGGCTGATCACGCCGCTGATGGCCGCCTATCTGATGAAATCAAGCGACGGCGACGGTCATCACGATGACAGCGACGGCACGATCATGCGCGGCTACACTTGGCTGGTCAGCAAGACAACCAAGCGCTGGTACATGCGCTACGCAACGATGCTTGCCGCCGTCGGTTTCGTCATCGGCTCGGTCATGCTGTTGATGACCGTTCCGGGCAGCTTCCTGCCGACGGAGGATGCGTCGCGTATCGTTCTGTCCGTCGAACTGCCGCCGGATGCGCGGCTGGAAGACACCGACAAGACGACGGAAGAAATCTATGCCCGGATCAAGGACCTTGACGGCGTGGAGGGCATTTTCGTCCTCGGCGGCGCCTCCCCGAAGGGCGATCTCGAACTGCGCCGCGCAACGATTACCGTGATGCTGGCCAAGCTCGACCATTCGCTGCTCAACAAGGTGGTCAACGACGTTTTCGGCAGCATCCCGGTGATCGGCCAGTATATGCCGAAATTGCCGCCGGCCGGCCGCATCATTCCCCAGGCTCAGATCGAGAGGCAGGTTTATGCGGCCGTTCGCTCCATTCCGGACGTCCGTATTCTGAAACTGAACGACCGTGGCGAGCGTGACCTGGCGTTCAATCTTTTGTCCAAGAGCGACGCTGCCCTCAACACGGCCGTTGCCATGCTGGAGGCCAATCTGCGCAACGAGCCGCTGCTCGCCAATGTCAGCCCCGATGGCGCCTTGCCGCGGCCTGAATTGCAGATTCGTCCGCGCGCCGATCAGATGTCGCGCCTCGGCATCATGACCGCGCAGATCGCCGACGTCGTTCGCGTCGCCACGATCGGCGATATCGATGCGGCCCTGACGAAGATTTCGCTCGATGACCGGCAGATTCCGATCCGTGTCCAGGTGGATACGAATTTCCGCACCGATCTTGCCGCCATCCGCAATCTGAAGGTCCAGACGGCTTCGGGCGCGCTGGTCCCGATCTCGACCGTGGCCGACATCAACTATTCGGAAGGCCCAAGCTCGATCAAGCGTTACGACCGCAACCGCGTCGTGACCATCGGCGCGGACCTGCCGATCGGCGTGGCCCTCAACACGGCATCGGACCGCTTCAAGGAAATTGCCAAGGAAACCAAGCTGCCGGCGGGCGTCGAGTTCCTGGAAAGCGGTGACGCGGAAGTTCAAGCGGAAATGGAAGCCGGTTTCGGCAACGCCATGCTGCTCGGCCTGATGCTGGTGCTGGTGGTGCTGATCCTTCTGTTCAAGAACGTCATTCAGCCGTTTACGATCCTGTTCTCGCTGCCGCTGGCCATTGGCGGCGTCGCGATCGGCCTGATCCTGACGCAGAATGCCATGTCGATGCCGGTGCTGATCGGCATCCTGATGCTGATGGGTATCGTCACGAAAAACGCCATTCTATTGGTGGATTTCGCCATCGAGATGATGAATCGCGGCATGGAACGCACGGAAGCGATGATCGAAGCCGGACGCAAGCGCGCACGGCCGATCATCATGACATCGATCGCCATGTCGGCGGGCATGTTGCCTTCGGCGCTGGGCGTTGGCGAAGGCGGATCGTTCCGTGCGCCGATGGCCATCGCGGTGATCGGCGGCATTATCGTCTCGACGGTGATCTCGCTCGTCGTCGTGCCGGCCTTCTTCCTGATCATGGACGACCTCTCCCGCTTGCTCGGCAAGATCTTCGGCCGCTTCGTCGGCAAAAAGGACGAGGAGACGGAAGTGCTGGAGAACGCAGCTCTCACCGATATCGTTACCGATCAGAGCAGGACGATCAACGAATTGCAGGAGCGCTTGAACAAGCTGGAAGGCCCCAAGCGTAGCGGCAACGTCATCAACCATCCGGCGCTTGCAGCCGAATAGTTCACCGTCATCCATGAAAAAGCCCGGCCGCATCCATGACGCGGCCGGGCTTTTGTTTTCTGGCTGCGGTGGATCTTAAAGTCCGCCTTCCACCCGCAGAAAATCAACGATCGTCTCGACGCCTTCGCCGCGCTTCATATCGGAGAATACGAACGGCCGGTCGGCGCGCATGCGGTTGGCATCGCGTTTCATGACATCGAGATCGGCGCCGACATAGGGCGCCAAGTCCTTCTTGTTGATGACCAGCAGATCCGAGCGGGTGATGCCCGGCCCGCCCTTGCGCGGGATTTCCTCGCCCTGACAGACGGAGATGACATAAATGGTTATGTCGGCCAGATCGGGTGAGAAGGTTGCGGCCAGATTGTCACCGCCGGATTCGATGAAGATGACGTCGAGATCGGGAATGCGGCGGTTGAGATCGGCGATGGCCTGCAGGTTGATCGTCGCATCCTCGCGGATGGCGGTATGCGGGCAGCCACCGGTCTCGACGCCGACGATCCGGTCGGATGGCAGCGCCTGCATCCGCACCAGCGCCTCTGCATCTTCCTTGGTGTAGATATCGTTGGTGACGACGGCGACCGAATATTGTTCGCGCATGGCCTTGCAGAGCTTGTCGGTCAACGCCGTCTTGCCGGAACCGACCGGGCCCCCGATGCCGACGCGAAGGGGACCGTTGGCAGATTTCATCGCAATATTCCTTTCGAGAAAGCAGACCCAAAACCGTCAGGAACGGAAGAGCCGTGAATACAGTGCCTCATGGCGGAGCGCCGAAATATCGGCCGTGATGGTCGCCGAGCCGAGATCATCCAGCGAACTGGCCGAAGCCAGTGCTGCCGTCTCGGCAATGACCGGCTCCAGTCCGGCAAGCACCCCGACCCCGTGCGTCTGCCCCGTCACACCGCATCGGATCGCCACGGAGACGAGGTTTGATACGGTCGAATGCAGGTAGGCCGCCAACGCCGGTTCCAGCCCGGTGCGATGCGCGCCGGCAAGCGCGCCAACAGCAACGGGATAGGCAACGGCACCGGTCAGCGTTTCCAGCAGCGGATGCGGCCAATGGGTTGCGGCGGTCAGAAAGGCCTCTCCCTGCAGCATCGTTTCCATATGACGCTCGCGCGATCCGGCCAATGCTTCAGCCAACTCCCGTACTGCCGCAAGCCTCGCTGCATCGCCACATGCACGATAGCTCTCGGCCAAAAGCACGGCATCATTCCAGCTCGAGCCGTGCCGGATCAACGCCTGCAGCCATCGGGCAAGCCCCGGCGCGCCGGTTACCAGACCATCATGCACGGCCTGCTCAAGACCGCCGGAATAGGAAAATGCCCCGACTGGAAAAGCCGGCGACATCCACGTTACCAGCCGCAGCAGCGCCTGCGTGTCCGCCCGATCAGTCATGGGCGTGATGGTGGCCGCCATGTCCGTGGGCGTGCCCACCCGAACCATGATAGGCGCCGCGCATCGGCTGGAACGGCTCGGTCACGTCACTGACCGTAGCGCCCAAGCCCTCCAGCATCGCCTTGATCACCGGATCGCGCAGGATCAGAATCCGGTCCAGCCGGATTTCGGCGGCCAGATGACGATTGCCGAGATGCCAGGCCAGTTCGATCAGGTGGAGCGGATCGCGCGGACGAATGTCATAGAGCGGTTCATCGATCGCAGCGATGCGCACATGGTCGCCGGTGTCCAGCACCAAAAGATCGCCATCGGCCAGCATGACGGCTTCCTTCAAGTCAAGCATCACCACATCGTCATTATCGAGATGCAGCAATTTACGGCGCAGGTGTCGCTGGTCATGGGCAAGCGCAATCGTGTGGAGCGGGGTTGTGTCTGCCGGGCCGGGAGACAGGATCTGGGTCGAGCGATAGGGCATTCAGCGAGCCTTCAAAAACATTCATGCCACTGTAACAATAAAAAAATCCGGCGCCAGACCAAACAGGCCCGGCACCGGATTTGGCGAAAATCATACGTGTCTCGGCTCAGGCTGCGATCTTTTCCGACTGCAGTGCACCGAGAATATTCTGCGGCGAAGAAACGCCATACGGGTCGCTGTCGGCATTGTCGCAATAGCCCTCTTCCTCGAACCACTGCTCGACCACACCGTCATTGATGACGGCGGCATAACGCCAGGACCGCATGCCGAAGCCGAGATTGTCCTTGGAAACGAGCATGCCCATCTTGCGGGTGAACTCGCCGGAACCATCCGGGATCAGCTTGACGTTTTCGAGGTTCTGCGCCTTGCCCCAGGCATTCATGACGAAGGCGTCGTTGACGGAGATGCAATAGATTGCGTCGATGCCCTCGGCCCGGAAATCGGCGGCCAGCTTTTCGAAATCGGGAAGCTGGAAGGTCGAGCAAGTCGGCGTAAACGCGCCCGGCAGCGAGAACAGGATGACGCGCTTGCCGGCGAAATAATCAGCGGACGAAACATCCTGCCAACGGAATGGATTGGCCCCGCCAACGGCTTCGTCGCGAACGCGCGTACGGAAGGTAACGGACGGCACTTTTCTGCCAATGATCATGATGGAAACTCCTTGAAAGACCAACGCCCTGCGCGGCAGGTCTTGGGAGGAGCCCGGCACAGGAGGCGAACTATTTTCTACAGCAACTCCTGCTGCGATGCAGCACAAAGGCCAGGAAAAACAGCCGCTGCATGGCTGACCTGCGCCCGGCGCATGCCTGACACAACCAGCCTAAATTCGAGGACATCAGTTATGCAAAGCCAACGATGTTGAAAGTGACGCCGGCAAGGGATTCCACCAGCCTGTCCGCAAACCGGCCTCGCGAAGCGCCTTGGCCGTCCAGGTGTTGCAGCCGACAATGGCGCTAAACCAGCCATTGGCTTCGAAAAAACGGTCGTTCTGCCCATAGGCCGTATCCGGTATCGCCTCGATCCTGCCGTTCATGGGCGCAAAGCTTGCCTCGATGAACGACAACAGCCTCCCATACTCTTCCGTATCAATCTCGAACCCCGTCACCCTGTCAGACGGCTCGACAATCTCGCCTGCCACATCCGCATGAATGACGGAACGATCGATCGTCAGCCCCTTCAACAGCGGCACCGGCTTCAGCTCCGACCAGGCCGGCGTTTCGATATAGAATGCCCGCCCGCCCCAGCCGAAAACCAGCCAGCGTGCATTCGGATGCGCAACCGGCATACCGCTTTCGCCAAGAAACGGAAACCGGGCCAACGTTTCGGCAGTGATCGGAATGGCAATGTCCGTGTGGATGGGATTGGCCAGCACGAGGATGCGGTGTTTCTCCCCTGCCTCCGCATACGCTTTCGCAGCCGGCCACAACGGACGCGGCACGAATGTTCCGGCAAAAACGGCCAAGCCCGCAGTGAAAACCACGGCAACCAGCCAGCGCAAAGGCCGTCTCCAGGACATCCGTATTCTCTCTCAATCTGCGAACAGCGTTAAAACATGAAGTAGCGCTGCGCCATCGGCAAGACGGTCGCGGGTTCGCAGGTCAGAAGCTCGCCGTCAGCCCGGACCTCGTAGGTTTCCGGATCGACTTCGATATGCGGCGTCAGGTTGTTGTGGATCATCGACGCCTTGCCGATGCCGCCGCGGGTATTTTTCACCGCGAGCAGTTGCTTTGCCACGCCGAGGCGCGTCTGCAAGCCGCCATCGAGCGACGCCTGCGACACGAAGGTAACGGAGGAATTCGTCCTTGCCTTGCCAAAGGCACCGAACATTGACCGGTAATGCACCGGTTGCGGCGTCGGGATGGAGGCATTGGGGTCGCCCATCGGGGCGGCGGCGATCATGCCGCCAAGGATGACCATATCGGGCTTCACCCCAAAGAAGGCAGGATTCCAGATCACCAGATCGGCACGCTTGCCGGGTTCGATCGAGCCGATTTCATGGGAAAGCCCCTGCGCGATCGCAGGGTTGATCGTGTACTTGGCAATATAGCGCCGGACACGGAAATTGTCGTTGTCGCCGGTCTCCTGCGCCAGCCGGCCCCGTTGCCGCTTCATCTTGTCGGCGGTCTGCCAGGTGCGGATGGCCACCTCGCCGACGCGGCCCATCGCCTGGCTGTCCGACGATATGATCGAGAAGGCGCCGATATCGTGCAGGATGTCTTCGGCCGCGATGGTCTCCTTGCGGATACGGCTTTCGGCAAAGGCGATGTCTTCCGGAATGGACGGCGACAGGTGGTGGCAGACCATCAACATGTCGAGATGCTCGGCCAGCGTGTTGATCGTGTAGGGCCGGGTCGGATTGGTCGAAGACGGGATGACGTTCGACTGGCCGCAGATCTTGATGATGTCAGGCGCATGGCCGCCGCCCGCCCCTTCGGTATGAAAGGCATGGATCGTGCGGCCCTTGATGGCATCGATCGTATCTTCGACGAAGCCGCTTTCGTTCAGCGTATCGGTATGGATCATCACCTGCACGTCATAGGCATCGGCGACCGACAAGCAATTGTCGATGGCAGCCGGCGTCGTGCCCCAATCCTCGTGCAATTTCAGGCTGGACGCACCGGCCAAAATCATTTCCTCAAGCGGCGCCGGAAGCGAGGCATTGCCCTTGCCCGCCAGCGCAAGGTTCATCGGAAAACCGTCAAAACTCTCGATCATCCGCTCGATATGCCAGGCGCCCGTGCAAGTCGTCGCCAGCGTGCCATGCGCCGGGCCGGAACCGCCGCCGAGCATGGTGGTGATCCCCGACATCAGGGCTTCCTCGATCTGCTGCGGGCAGATGAAATGGATATGGGCGTCCATGCCACCCGCAGTAACGATCTTGCCCTCGCCGGCGATCACCTCGGTCGAAGGACCGACGATGATGGTCACGCCCGGCTGGGTATCGGGATTGCCAGCCTTGCCGATCGCAGCGATGCGGCCGTTCTTCAGGCCGATATCGGCCTTGACGATGCCGGTATGATCGACGATCAACGCATTGGTGATGACGGTATCGACCGCCCCTTGAGCGCGCGTCGCCTGGCTTTGCCCCATGCCGTCGCGGATGACCTTGCCGCCGCCAAATTTTACCTCGTCCCCATAGGTGGTAAAATCCTTCTCGACCTCGATGAACAATTCGGTATCAGCCAACCGGACCTTGTCGCCGGTTGTGGGGCCGAACATACTGGCATAGGCCGCACGCGACATTCTGTAGGACATGGTCTACCTCTGAAGTTCAGAAAAATTGGGCGATTTCGATGCTGCCTTGTCGAAGGTCATTGTCGTCCGACAACCGTTTTGCCGATTGACCTCTCCGATAAGATGGTCAGAGAAATCACCGGGGTGGTTTAAAAATGAATTCAAAGCGCTGCTGACGGTATCGGCATCGAGAACGACAACATTGGCCGAATGTAAGATCCGCTCGACGACGTCCCGGATGACAGTCTTCTTTTGACCCACCTTGTTTCGCAGCACCCATATCGTTTCCGCAATGACGATATGATTGACGAAAAACTGTTCACCACTCCGAAGGATCAAGTCTTCAACAAGGCGTGTTTGATCCGGCGCATTGTCATCCACCATCTCCGCGTCAATCAGCCAGCGCAGCAGGACGTTGGTATCAACTCCAATCATCACTGACTTTCCCGCCCGCCGACCGTGCTTCCTGTATCCAGCGTTCGATGTCCTCGCCCGATATGGCCTGATCGGGTTTGATCGCGCCGCGCAAGCCAGCAAGCGTTTCCTTGCGCGACCGCAGCTCGAACGTGCCGTTGGCCGTTGCAACAAAATCCACCTTGTCGCCCACGCCGATGCCGAGCGTTTTGCGGACACGCGCAGGGAGTGTGATCTGGTTTTTCGAAGTGATTTTCGCCGATTCCGCCATCTTTATCTCCTTACCTTTCTGTAGAAATGTAAGGATTTGCTTGGGAATACGCAATGGACGGATCGAGACGCTCCAGGCTCCCTTGGCAAATATAGTCTTCGACCAGCTTCTTTTCAGCTGCGAACGGGTGCCATTCCCAGCCGGCATGGCCGAAACCGGCAAGCACCACGCGATCACCCGGCCGCTGCCAATGTTCCAACATCTCTACAATTGCAATCAGGCCGCTGCTCGGCACGACATAGACGCCCGCATCAAATTGTCTTAGTCCCGCATCGACACGCTCATGCGTGGAAGCCGGAACCGTGTGGAAATTGCGGCCGGTCGCCTTGGCAAAGGCGCGGAAACCATCGGTATAGTCGTCGCAGAGATCATCGAGATCCGGCTGTGTCACGGCCAGTTGCGGCCGCAGCGTCTCGAATTTTCCGGCATCGCGAACGCACCAGATCGCATGCGCCTGCCGCACGGCCGCATTCGTTTTCCACACGCCGCCACCCAGCATTGCCAGCGCCGGGCGCCCGGTATTGCAGACGGCGACTATATCCGTCTTGTCTCCACCCGCGCCGCAGGAGCGGCAATCATTGAAGCGGATCACCAGATCGGCCGCATCGATGACCGCAGCCGCACCGTCCGGCACCGGGCCATTGCCAACGATCATGATGGTCCGGCGCAGCGTCACGGGCACCTCAGTTTCAAACCGAAGGAAATCTGCCACGCAAGACACCGCCCTCTCATAGCTTCCCCATGACCTTCTGGCGAAAACCATAGACTTCTCGCTTGCCCGCGAATGGGATCAGCGTGACACTGCGGGTCTGACCCGGCTCGAAACGCACGGCGGTTCCGGCCGGAATATCGAGGCGCCGGCCGTGTGCCAAAGCCCGATCAAACAGCAGGGCGGCATTGGTCTCGGCAAAATGATAGTGGCTGCCCACCTGCACCGGCCTGTCGCCGCTATTGGAGACGTCGAGCGACACCGTTTCCCGCCCCGCATTCAGTTCGATATCGCCACTAGCCGCAATGATTTCACCGGGGATCATCGTATCGTCTCTCCTGTTCAGGCCGCTTTGATCGGCGCACAGCCATCGGCCTTCAAAACCCGCTCGGTGGATGCCGGAAACTTGCCGAGCTTGGCGGCGGGGCGAACCGGGCGGCGGACGAGTTCGCCGCCGCAGTTCGGGCATTGCCCGTCGAGAACCTCGGAAACGCACTGGGTACAGAAGGTACATTCGAAGCTGCAGATCATCGCTTCGCGGCTGCCCGGCGGCAGGTCCTTGTTGCAGCATTCGCAATTGGGTCTCAGTTGCAGCATGGCCTGTTCCTCAGCGAATGGGTTCGTGGACGGTGACGAGCTTCGTGCCGTCCGGAAAGGTCGCCTCGATCTGGATATCGTGGATCATTTCGGGAATGCCCTCCATCACCTGGGCGCGGCTGATGACATGAGCGCCCGCCTCCATCAGGTCAGGCACCGAACGGCCGTCGCGGGCACCCTCGACGACAAAATCGGTGATCAGCGCAATCGCCTCGGGATGATTGAGCTTGACGCCGCGCTCCAGCCGCCGGCGGGCGACCATCGCTGCCATCGAAATCAGCAGTTTGTCTTTTTCACGGGGTGTCAGGTTCATGCGCGGTCACCAGGATTGCGTGTCGATTACAGGTTCCAGACTTTCGGCACAGAGGCGCCCTTGCGCAAGTGCGAAATGACCGGGATGAGGATTTTTCTCAAGGCGAAACCATCGGGCGCAACGAGGCGGGCAATCAGCTTGTCCTCGCCCACCACCTGATAATGGCTCACCCCGCCACCGGCGCCGCCGATCAGGCTACGCAGTTTTTCCACATGCTGCTCGCAGCTTGCGCCGGTGTAGAACAGCGTCGCAAAAGCCACTTGCCCACCGAGCACGGCGATCTCACGTGTCAAGCCGGCAATATCGCCGGAGAGCCGCAGATTTTCCGCATGCAGGAGCATACCGTTCTTGCGGATGCGCCAGCGATCCTGAAACAGGCCTTCCCGCATCGCCTCTCCCATCGCCTTGCGGCCCAGAAGCACCGCCTCGACGGCCAGGAATTCCGCCCCGTCGGCAAGATCGACCTCAAGCTTGCGCGACAGCGAGGCGCGGTCGAACAGAATGGTTTCCTGCGGCAGCCAATGCACCGCCGCACTCGCGCCAACCGAAATCTGCGCCGTCACATCAGCCGTTCCGGCGCTTGCCTTGTAGATTTTTTCGCAGGCCTGGGTGGTGAGGGTGAGATGTGTACCCTCGCCAGCGGCAAACGACCATTCCATATGGTCGCCACCGGTCAGGCCGCCGGAACTGTTGATCAGCACCGCTTCCATCGTCGCATCGAACGTGTCCGGCAGCCGGATCTTGGCGCAGCCTTCCTGATAGAATTCGGCCAGACGGGTGCGCCCCGCAAACGGCTTTGCCACCAGCCGCCCCTTGCCCCATGCCCTTTGCGGAGCGATACCCGCTGTCTCAGTCATTCCCATCCGCCGTCACACTGTCAGGTGGCGGCGCGCTTCCGGCGTATCCAGCGTTTCGGCCGGGCCTTCATGCACGATCTCGCCGCGATCCATGATGTAGACATGGTCTGCAAGCTCCCGGCAGAAGTCAAGATATTGTTCCACAAGCAGAATTGCCATCCCGGTGGAATCGCGCAGATACTGGATCGCCCGGCCGATATCCTTGATGATCGACGGTTGGATGCCCTCTGTCGGCTCGTCGAGAACGAGGATTTTCGGCCGCGTCACTAGCGCCCGGCCGATGGCCAGCTGCTGCTGCTGCCCGCCCGACAGATCGCCGCCGCGCCGCCCGAGCATGGTGCGCAGGATCGGAAACAGGTTGAAGATATCCTCTGGAATGAACCGGTCCTTGCGCGCCACTGGCGCATAGCCCGATTCCAGGTTTTCCTTCACCGTCAGCAGCGGAAAGACCTCCCGCCCCTGCGGCACAAAGCCGATGCCGTGCTTGGCCCGGTTATAGGGTGCCATGCCGTTCAGCACCGTGTCGTTGAAGGTAATCGTTCCGGCGCTCGGGCCATGTTGGCCGGTGATCGCCCTGAGCAGGCTGGTCTTGCCGACACCGTTGCGCCCGAGCACGCAGGTGATCTTGCCCATCGGGGCCGTGATGGAGACGCCGCGAAGGGCTTGGGCGGCGCCGTAGTGGAGGTTGATGTTATCGACCGTCAGCATGCGGCACCTTTCACATTCGCAGAGAGCATACCCCCCTCTGTCGGCGACGCCGACATCTCCCCCTCAAGGGGGGAGATCACCACCCGCTTATGAGCGCATGTGGGAAAAGAACGATCTCCCCCCTTGAGGGGGAGATGTCGCAAAGCGACAGAGGGGGGCGAAGCCACGGGCATCATAGTCAATAACAGAAAAACAGATCGCATCCTCACCGCCCCAAATAGTTTTCGATCACCTTCGGATCGTTGCTGACGAAATCGATCGAGCCTTCGGCCAGCACCGAGCCCTCGGCAAGACACGTCACCTTGACCCCCAGATCGCGGATGAACCCCATGTCGTGTTCGACGACGACAACAGAGCGGGTCTTGGCGATTTCCTTGAGCAGGATGGCAGTCTCCGCCGTTTCCGCATCGGTCATGCCTGCCACCGGCTCATCGACCAGAAGTAGTTTCGGTTCCTGCGCAAGCAGCATGCCGATCTCTAGCCACTGCTTCTGGCCATGCGAGAGATTGGCGGCCAGATCATCCTTGCGTGCCGTCATCCGCACTGTTTCGAGAATGTCCTCGATGCGCGCCTTGTCGGCGGGGGTCAGGCGGTAGAACAGCGTCGAGAACACGCCGCGTTTCCGGTTGAGCGCCAGCTCGATATTGTCCCAGACCGTATGGCTTTCGAACACCGTCGGCTTCTGGAACTTGCGGCCGATGCCGAGCTGGGCGATATCCGCCTCGTCCTTCTTGGTGAGGTCGATATCGCCGTTGAAGAAAACCTGGCCTGAGTCCGGCCGGGTCTTGCCGGTGATGATGTCCATCATCGTCGTCTTGCCGGCCCCGTTCGGGCCGATGATGGCGCGCAACTCGCCGGGCTCGACCACGAAAGACAGCGAATTCAACGCCTTGAAGCCATCGAAGGATACCGAAACGCCATCGAGATAGAGCAAGCTGCGGGAGGTCTTTTCGTCCATCGATCTTACTCCGCAGCCTGGGGTTCAAGTGTTGTCAGCTGGCTTTCGGCTTTCGCGGTGGCCTTGTCCTGATAGGCCTGCTCGACTGCGGCGGCCTTTTTCTGTTCCTTGCGCCGGGCCAGAAACTGCTGGACCGTACCGACGACACCCTTCGGCAGAAACAGCGTCGTTGCGACGAACAGGGCGCCGAGCGCAAACAGCCAGAATTCGGGGAAGGCTGCCGTAAAGACGCTCTTGCCAAAGTTGACGAGAACGGCGCCAATGATCGGGCCGATCAGCGTTCCGCGCCCGCCGACCGCGGTCCAGATAACCACTTCGATGGAGTTCGCCGGCGCGAATTCGCCGGGATTGATGATGCCGACCTGCGGCACATAGAGCGCGCCGGCTACACCGGCCATCATTGCCGAGACGGTAAAGATGAACAGCTTCATGTTCTCGACGCGGTAACCCAGAAACCGGGTCCGGCTTTCCGCATCGCGCACACCGACCAGCACCTTGCCGTATTTCGAGCGGACGATGGCGGAGCTGAGGATCAGGGCCAACGCAAGCGCTATCGCCGTGGCCGCAAACAATGCCGCCCGCGTACCCCCGGCCTGAACGTTAAAGCCGAGGATCTCCTTGAAATCGGTGAGGCCATTGTTGCCACCGAAGCCCATTTCGTTGCGGAAGAAGGCGAGCAGCAGCGCATAGGTCATCGCCTGGGTAATGATCGACAGGTAGACGCCGGTAACGCGCGAGCGGAAGGCAAACCAGCCGAAGACAAAGGCCAGCAGGCCGGGCACCAAAAGCACCATCAGCGCCGCAAAGGCGAAGTGGTTGAAGCCGTACCAGTACCAGGGCAATTCCTGCCAGTTGAGAAAGACCATGAAATCCGGCAAAAGCGGATTGGCATAGACGCCCCGGTCGCCGATCTGGCGCATCAGGTACATGCCCATGGCATAGCCGCCAAGCGCAAAGAATGCGCCGTGGCCAAGCGAAAGAATGCCGCAATAGCCCCAGACCAGATCGAGCGCCAAAGCCAGAAGTGCGTAGCAAAGATACTTGCCAAGCAGCGGAACCAGATAGCCGGGCACATGGAAGGCACTGTCTTGCGGGGTCAACAGATTGGCGAGCGGCACGAGAGCTGCGGCAAGCAGGATCAGCAACACGGCCCAGAGCGTCTTCTTCTCGTGTCTCATAAACAGCATTTGCGTGATCATTGTTCGATCGCCCTTCCCTTGAGCGCAAACAGCCCGCGTGGCCGCCGCTGGATGAAGAGAATGATGAAGATGAGAATGAGGATCTTGCCGAGCACTGCGCCCGCATAAGGCTCAAGGAACTTGTTGGCGATGCCGAGCGTTAGCGCGCCGACCAGCGTGCCCCAGAGATTGCCCACACCGCCGAAAACCACGACCATGAAGCTGTCGATGATGTAGCTTTGACCGAGATTGGGCGAGACATTATCGATCTGGCTGAGCGCCACGCCTGCCATACCGGCGATGCCCGAACCGAGCCCGAAGGTCAGCGCATCGACCCAAGGGGTGCGGATGCCCATCGACGATGCCATGCGGCGGTTCTGGGTCACGGCGCGCATCTGCAAGCCGAACTTGGAGCGCTTCAGCAGGAGAAGCAACGCAACGAAGACACCGAGCGAGAAGACGATGATCCACATGCGGTTATAGGTGATGGCAAGGCCACCAACCTCAAAGACGCCGGACATCCAGCTCGGATTGTCGACCTGGCGGTTGGTGGGGCCAAAGATGGTGCGGATCGCCTGCTGCAGGATCAGCGAGATACCCCAGGTGGCGAGCAGCGTTTCCAGCGGCCGGCCGTAGAGCCAGCGGATGACGCTGCGCTCGATGCCGACACCAACCAGACCGGTAAAGAGGAAGGCGGCCGGCACCGCAAAGGCCAACGAGAAATCGGCCATGCCAGGGGCCACCGAGGCGACAGTCTGCTGCACGACGTAGGTAGTGTAGGCGCCAAGCATGACCATCTCGCCATGCGCCATGTTGATGATGCCCATGACGCCGAAGGTGATGGCAAGGCCGATGGCGGCGAGCAGCAGGACGGACCCAAGCGACAGGCCGTACCAGACATTCTGCGCCACATCCCACAGCGCAAGGCTGCCTTTGATCGAGCTGATGCTTTGCTCGATGGAGGGCTTCAGTTCGTCCGGCGCGTTGTCCATGGCTGCTGTCAAGATCGTCAAGGCATCGCGATTGCCGCGCGCCGCGATCATATCGATGGCGGCTTTCTTGTCTTCGGCGCTGGCGTCGGTCTTCAACAGGATGACGGCGCGTGCCGCCTCCATCGTCGCCTTGATCTCAGCATCCTTTTCCTGCGCCAGCGCTGAGTTCAACAGTTCCAGATTGTCCGGATTGGCATCCTTGAGCAGGTCCTGCGATGCCGCGAGGCGGGCGGAGCGGTCCGGGCTTAACAGCGTCAACTGGCTGAGCGCCGCGCCGATTGCGCCGCGCAGGCCGTTGTTCAGCCTGATCTTGGCGAGGTTTCCCGGAACATCGGTTGCCGACGCTCGCGTCAGCACATCGAGATAGGCGCCGGCAGCCGGGCCTTCGAGAAAAACCGAGCCGCCGGTCTTCGGCGCATACAGCTTGCCGTCACTGAGATCTTGCAGGATGTCGCCGACCTTGGGATTGCCCGATGCGGCAAGCGCCTTGACGGCCTCGATCTTCTGCGGGAAAGCCGTCGCACCAAGCGCATCGACCAGCGGACGGATATCCTCCTGCGCTCGCAGACCCGTTGCAAGGCAACTGACCAGCAGGCAGAGAGCAACAAGGAAGGTCTGGATGGCGCGATACATGAGCTCTTCTTGTTCCGTTGGCTTGGGCAGCCGTGCATTGACGAGATGCTTCATGCCGCCGCTGTTGCTTAAGATTTCCGCAATCCGCTCGCCCGGCGATCACATCGAACGGGACCGGTACCCGGAACCGCATCCCCAGCTGAACAATGCAGAAAACATGCCAGGCGTGGGGGTAAAAGTCCCTCCGCCCAGGAAGGGCCTGGACGGAGGATGTTTGCATTTCAATCAGGACGTTATGAGAATGATCTTGGGGAAACGGCGATCAGGCCGTTGCCCGAATATGCTGAGCTTGATGAAATCAGCAGGTATTCTTCAAAATCAGGAGCCCTTGCCGCCGCACTTGCCCGTTGCGACGTTGAAGTTGCCGCAAGACATCGGTTTGCGCCAATCGGAGATCAGATCCTTCGAGTCCGGCAGGAAGTCGGACCATTCGTCGCCAACGACCTGCGGGGTCTGCTGGACGATTTCGAACTGGCCGTCTGCCTGGATTTCACCGATCAGTACCGGCTTGGTGATGTGGTGGTTCGGCATCACGGTGGAGTAGCCGCCGGAAAGGTTCGGCACGCTGGTGCCGATGATGGTGTCGAGAACGGCGTCCGTATCGGTCGTACCGGCAGCCTCGACGGCCTTTACCCAGGCGCTGAAGCCAATATAGGCGGCTTCCATCGGGTCATTGGTCACGCGCTTGTCGTTCTTGGTGAACGCATGCCACTGCTTGATGAATTCGGCATTGGCAGGGGCGTCGACGGACTGGAAATAGTTCCAGGCCGCGAGATGACCGACCAGCGGCTTGGTGTCGAGACCGGCAAGCTCTTCTTCGCCGACCGAGAAGGCGACGACCGGTATATCGGTTGCCTTGATGCCCTTGTTGCCCAGTTCCTTGTAGAACGGCACGTTGGCATCGCCGTTGATGGTCGAAACGACGGCGGTCTTCTTGCCGGCCGAACCGAATTCCTTGATCTTGGCCACTTCCGTCTGCCAGTCGGAGAAACCGAACGGCGTGTAGTTGATCAGGATGTCTTCCTTCGGAATGCCCTTGGCAATCAGATAGGCCTCGAGAATCTTGTTGGTGGTGCGCGGATAGACGTAATCGGTGCCTTCAAGCACGAAGCGTTCGACGCCTTCGGTTTCCATCAGGTAATCGACTGCCGGGATTGCCTGCTGGTTCGGCGCCGCACCGGTGTAGAAGATGTTGCGCGAGGATTCTTCACCCTCGTACTGGACTGGGTAGAACAGCAGCGAATTCAGCTCTTCGAAAACCGGCAGGACAGATTTGCGCGACGACGAGGTCCAGCAACCGAAGACGGCCGAAACCTTGTTGACGGAGATCAGCTCGCGGGCCTTTTCGGCAAACAGCGGCCAGTCGGATGCCGGATCGACGACGACGGCCTCGAGTTTCTTGCCGAGAAGGCCGCCCTTCTTGTTCTGCTCTTCGATCAGCATCAGCATGGCATCCTTGAGCGTCGTCTCGGAGATTGCCATGGTGCCGGACAGCGAATGCAGGATGCCGACCTTGATCGTGTCTTCGGCGGCCTGAACGCTGGAAAATGCTGTCGTGGCGAGCGCGCCAGCCAGGAACGCGCCCAGGATCTGGGATTTGAATTTCATGTGTGAACCCCTCTCGTTCTTTTGACGACGGCGCTTGGGAGACCTTTACCGTTCGTAAAGAAACTATCCGCCGGGGTTTCCCAATTCTGTATACGTCAATTGACGTAGACGCCGGGGCGAAGTGTGCACTGCAGCACCCGCATACACGCATTTGCCGGATTCCCGGCCTTTGCCTGTCCCGTATGAGGCCGTTTCCAGCGTTCAGTTGCGGAAAACAAGTCGGCAGATCCCCAATCAATCGACATCTCGCACTTGCAAAAGATGCCGGACCGGAGGACATTGCCTAATCATTGATCACATCGAGAATGGGGGATATAAATTAGGCATGACAGCACGCCAGCGCATCATTCCGGTCCGGCGCGAATATAACCGCTGGGTCGCCAACCAGACGCTGGAAGACTACGCGCTGCGCTTCACCGCCAAGAGCGCCCGGCAATTCTCCTCGCAACGCATCTCTCAGACGGCGATCGGGGCGATCTCCTTCCTGGCGCTGGAGGCGATCGGCGGCGCCATCACGCTGTCCTACGGCACGACCAACGCCATCATCGCCATTCTTGCGGCCAGCCTCGTCATGCTCGGCGTCGGCCTGCCGATCAGCCGCTACGCCATCCGCCACGGCGTCGATATCGACCTTCTGACGCGCGGCGCAAGCTTTGGCTATATCGGCTCGACGATCACCTCGCTGATCTATGCCTCGTTCACCTTCATGCTGTTTGCCATCGAGGCCTCGATCATGTCGGCAGCGCTGGAGCTGGCGCTCGGCATCCCTGTCTGGATCGGCTACATCATCAGCGCCGTCATGGTCATCCCTCTGGTAACCCATGGCGTGCGGCTGATCAGCAAGTTCCAGCTGTTGACCCAACCGTTCTGGATCATCCTCAACATCGCGCCCTTCATCTTCATCGCGCTCGCCGACTGGAGCAAGTTCGACCTCTGGCTTGCCTTTCCCGGCACGAGCAAGCCGATGGGCGAGCCCGGCTCCGTCGCTCCGTTCTCGCTCGTCGAATTCGGAGCCGCCTCTGCCGTTATCCTCGCCTTGATGGCGCAGATCGGCGAGCAGGTGGATTTTCTGCGCTTCCTGCCGCCAGAAGGGCAGCGCAAGCTGCATCACCGGTTTGCCGTGTTCCTCGCCGGCGCCGGCTGGGTGATCGTCGGCGCACCGAAACTTCTCGCTGGGTCGTTCCTGGTCGTTCTATGTCTGAGCGCCGGCGTTCCGGTCCAGCATGCGGCCGACCCCGCGCATATGTACCTGACCGCCTTCGGCTACATGATCCCCTGGCACAACGCGGCACTTCTGCTGATGGCCGCTTTCGTGGTCGTGTCGCAGCTGAAGATCAACGTCATGAATGCCTATGCCGGATCGCTCGCCTGGTCGAATTTCTTCTCGCGCCTCACCCACAGCCATCCCGGCCGCGTCGTCTGGCTGATGTTCAATGTGGCGATCGCGCTTCTTTTGATGGAACTCGGCATCTACAAGCTGCTGGAAGAAACGCTCGGCATCTTCTCGATCATCGCCATGTCCTGGCTTTGCAGCATTTCGGCCGATCTTTTTGTCAACAAACCGCTGGGCCTGGCCCCGCCCGGCATCGAGTTCAAGCGCGCCCATCTCTACGATATCAATCCGGTCGGCACCGGTGCGATGACGGCTTCGGCGCTGATTGCACTGACAGCGCATTTCGGCGTGTTCGGCGCCATGGCCGCTTCGCTTGCGCCCTATATCGCCCTGATCACCGCTTTCGTCGTCTCCCCGGCCATCGCCTTGGCGACGAAGGGAAAGTACTACCTCGCCCGCAAGCCACGCCAGAGCTGGAAGACACTCTCGACGGTCACCTGTTCGATCTGCGAACACCCGTTCGAGCCCGAGGACATGGCCTGGTGCCCGGCCTATTCCGCACCGATCTGTTCGCTCTGCTGCTCGCTCGACAGCCGCTGCCATGACATGTGCAAGCCACATGCGCGCTTCAACTACCAAACCGCCGCCGTCGCCAAGGCCCTTTTGCCGCAAAAGGTCACGCAAACCCTCTCCACCCGCCTCGGGCGCTATGGCATCGCTGTCGTTCTATCGGTTGCCGGCATCGGCATCATTCTGGCGATGATCGCGCACCAGACCGGCACAGCCTCGCCGGAGACGGCATCGGTCATCAACCGCACTGTCGGCATCGTCTTCTTCGTCTTTGCCGTGGTAACCGGCGTCGTCTGCTGGTTCTACGTGCTTGCCCATGACAGCCGGCTGGTGGCCGAGGAAGAATCGTCGCGGCAGAACACCCTGCTCCTGAAGGAAATCGCCGCGCACAAGAAAACCGACGCAGCGTTGCAATATGCCAAGGAAACCGCCGAGGCCGCCAACCGGGCAAAGAGCCGTTATGTGGTGGGCCTCAGTCACGAGTTGCGCACGCCGCTCAACGCCGTCCTCGGCTACGCCCAGATCCTCGAACGCGACGAGACCATCCCTGCGCCGCGCCAGTCGGCCATCAAGGTGATCAAGCGCAGCGCCGACCACCTCTCCGGCCTGATCGACGGGCTGCTCGATATTTCCAAGATCGAAGCCGGCCGCCTGCAGGTCTATTCCAACGAGATCAACATCCAGGATTTCCTCGACCAGATCACCGACATGTTCCGCCCACAGGCGCAGGCCAAAGGGCTTTTCTTCGAGCATGAACGGGCAAGCGCCCTGCCGCAATATGTCCGCACCGACGAGAAGCGCCTGCGCCAGATCCTCGTCAACCTGCTCTCCAATGCCATCAAGTTCACCGACACCGGCACCATCCGTTTCGACGTTTCCTATCGCAGCCAGGTGGCGACGTTTACGGTCTCCGATACCGGCCGCGGCATTTCGCAGGCCGACCTGCCGCGCATCTTTGAGCCTTTCCAGCGCGGCGAGGCCGAACATATCCGGCCGATGCCCGGCCTTGGCCTGGGCCTGACCATCACCCAGCTTTTGACCCAGACGCTCGGCGGCGAGATCGTCGTCGACAGCGAGCGCGACAAGGGCTCGACCTTTCGGGTGCGGCTGATGCTGTCGGCGATCAACCGGCCGACCGCGTCCCTTCCCTCAATCCGCAAGATCATCGGCTATGCCGGGCCGCGCCGGACCATTGTCGTGGTCGATGACAATGAGGATCATCGCGACCTGATGCGCGAGGTGCTGATGCCGCTTGATTTCGTCGTGCTGACGGCAGCTGGCGGCATGGAATGCCTCACCCTGATCGAGGGCATCAAGCCAGATCTCTTCCTCATCGACATCTCGATGCCCGGCATGAATGGCTGGCAGCTGGTGACGCGACTGCGCGATCATGGACAGACGGCGCCGGTCATCATGCTCTCGGCCAATATCGGTGACGGCACTGCGGCCGACACCCATACCGGCCACGACGACGCGCTCGCCAAGCCCTTCGATGTCCGCCAGTTGCAGGACAAGCTGGCGGTCCATCTGGCGCTCGAATGGATCTATAGCGACACGGCGCAACCGGCACCCAAGACCAAGCCCAAGCGCGCCATGACAAACCCCGGCGCTGCCCATGTCGAGGAACTGATCCGGCTCGGCGAGATCGGCTATGTCCGGGGCATAGAGGCCAAGCTCGCCGATCTCGCCCGCCTTGAGGAAAACCAGCCGTTTACCGACGCGGTCAAGACTTATGTCCAGGCTTTCGACCTTGCCGGCTATGCCGACTTCCTGCAGAACATCAACAAAACAGGGGAGACCGGCCGGTGAATGAAGCAGTGCATCCGCGCGACATCGTGCTCATCGTGGACGATTCACCGGAGACGCTGGGCTTCCTGACCGACGCGCTCGAGCAATCCGGCTTTTCCGTCCTGATTGCCACCTCCGGCAATGCGGCGATCAACGTCGTTGACCGCATCACCCCGGACGTCATCCTGATGGACGCCGTCATGCCCGGCATGGACGGCTTCGACACTTGCCGGACGCTGAAGACCAATCCGGCCGTGGCCCAGGTTCCGGTGATCTTCATGACCGGGCTGACCGAAACCGAGCATATCGTCCATGCGCTGGAATCCGGCGGCGTCGATTACCTCTCCAAGCCGATCAATATCGACGAGTTGCGCGCCCGCATCCGGGTGCATCTTGCCAATGCACGCTCGGCGCAAAGCGCGCGCGTGGCGCTGGACGCGGCTGGGCGGCATCTGCTCGCCGTGCGCGCCAGCGGCACCATCCAGTGGTCGACACCGCAGGCAACGCGGCTGGTCAATGCGGCGACGGGCCGCGACGACGGGCTGGATTCGCTCGCCGTGCATATCCGCGGCTGGCTGAAAGAACGCGAGAAGCATGGGGTGTCCAAGGACGGCCCGCTGATGGTCCATCAGAACGGCCAGCCGGTGCTGCAACTCGCCTATCTCGGCGCGATCGGTGGTGACGAATTCCTGTTCCGGCTAACCGGCGTCAGCCAGACCAGCGACGACGAAATCCTCCGCCAGAATTTTTCGCTGACAGTGCGCGAGGGCCAGGTCCTGCTGTGGATCGCCAAGGGCAAATCCAATCGTGATATCGGCGAGATCCTGGGCTTGAGCGCCCGCACGGTCAACAAGCATCTGGAACAGATCTATGTGAAACTCGGCGTCGAGAACCGCGCTTCCGCCGCCGTCAAGGCGGCCAATGCACTGCGCCAGGAATAGTGCGTCAAGCAACCCTGTCGGGCGGCTCACGGCCCTCGAAGAAGGCGGTGATGTTTTCTACCACTTTCATGCCCATGGCGGTGCGCGTTTCTTCCGTCGCGCTGCCAAGATGCGGCAGAAGTACGACATTCTCCAATGCGCGCAAGCGCTCCGGAACGTTGGGCTCTGCCTCGAAGACATCCAGCCCGGCAGCCCGGATAGTGCCTGTTTCCAGCGCCTCGATCAGCGCTGCTTCATCAACGACATCACCGCGTGCCGTGTTGATGAGGTAAGCCCCCGGCTTCATCACCGCCAACCGCTGCGCATTGATAAGATGCCGGTTTTCGCCGCCGCCCGGGCAGTGGAGCGAGATGACGTCAGCTGCCGCCAGCACGTCCTCGACGGTCTCCAGTTGCCGTGCGCCATAGCGTGCGGCCTCCGCCGGATCGATCGTCGACCTGTTGTAGAACACCACGTCCATGTCAAAGCCGAAATGGCAGCGTTTCGCCATCGCCTTGCCGATCCGGCCAAAGCCGATGATCCCCAACGTCTTTCCGGTCACCTTGGTGCCGGTCATGTGCGTCGGCCGCCAGCCGGTCCATTGTCCGGAGCGGACCTGCCGCTCGCCCTCGCCTGCCCGGCGAGCAACGGACAGTAACAGAGACATGGCGATATCGGCTGTGCAATCAGTGAGCACGCCGGGCGTGTTGGTGACCAGGATGCCGCGCGCCTTGGCGGCTGCGATGTCGATGTGATTGTAACCGACACCGAAGTTTCCGAGGATTTTCGTGCGAATGCCGTCGCCATCGAAAAGCGCCGCCGGGAAACGGTCGGATACTGTCGGCAACACTGCGTCGAAGGAGCGAAGCGCGTCGGCGAGTGCTCCGGCGTCCATGGCGATATCCGGAACGTTGAACAGAACATCGAACCGCTCGGCGAGCACACGCTCCACCGCATCGGGCCAGCGGCGGGTGACGAGGATGCGTGTCTTCTGGGTCATCGGTTGCTCCTGACTGGGATCTGGAGCTGACAATTAACACAGGAACGGCCGCAAACCAGCGGCCGATTGGTTGAAACAGATATGCAGCCGGGGCGCCAAAACGGCGCCCCGGAGCGGTGATGATCAGCTCTTCAGAAAGGCGAACATGTCGTCGTTCAGCTGCTGTTTGTGCGTATCGGTGATGCCATGCGGCGCACCGGCATAGACTTTCAGCGTGGCATGCGGGACCAGCGTCTTGGACGCATGAGCCGCCGCGTCGATCGGCACGATCTGGTCGTCGTCGCCATGAACGATCAGCGTCGGCACGTTAAACCTCTTCAAATCCTCGGTGAAGTCGGTTTCCGAGAATGCCTTGATCGAATCGTAGGTGTTCTTGTGGCCACCCATCATGCCCTGCAGCCAGAAACTATCGATCATGCCCTGCGAGGCTTTCGCGCCGGGACGGTTGAAGCCGAAGAACGGGCCAGATGCGATATCCTTGTAAAGCTGCGAGCGATCCGCAATCGACGCGGCGCGAATGCCATCGAAGACTTCGATTGGCAGACCACCGGGATTGGCAGCCGTTTTCAGCATCAACGGCGGCACTGCGGAAATCAGACCGGCCTTTGCGACGCGGCTCGTGCCGTGGCGGCCGATATAGCGGCTGATTTCGCCGCCGCCGGTGGAGAAGCCGAACAGCGAGACGTCCTTCAGGTCCAGAACCGCGATCAGGTCGGCGAGGTCATCGGCGTAGTGGTCCATATCGTTGCCGTCCCAGGGCTGCGACGACCGGCCATGGCCGCGGCGGTCATGGGTAACGACGCGGAAGCCATTGTTAGCAAAATGCAGAGCCTGAGCTTCCCAGCTGTCGGACGACAACGGCCAGCCGTGGCTGAGGATGACCACCGGGCCATCCTTCGGACCCCAGTCCTTGTAGTAGAGTTCGACACCGTCGCGGGTTGTTATGGTGTTGACGCTACGCCGGGCCGGAGTTTGGGTCGTGGCGGCGGGTGCGGCCTGGTCCTGGGCTGCGGCGGACGTGCCGGTCACGGCGGCCGAAACCGCGGCGATCCCCGCCCCGCTGGCGCCGGCGAGCAGGACATTGCGGCGGGAAAAATTCTGTTCCTGAGTGCTGTTGGACATAACGTTCTCCTTCTCCATTGACGATGCCGGTTTACGGCCGCCTGATTAAGCGTTAGCGATTATATCGTGAACGATATATATTGCCGGACTTCAACCATCTTTGATCCGATGCGGCCGCTGTATATCGTGAACGATTAAATCGTGATCGATACATATCTCCACGACTTTCCAATGTCAACACCTTGCGATTAAATCGCGAACGATTTATTTTGCAGTCATTGGATGAAAGGACGGATGCCATGACCCAGACATCGAACGGCAAAGCGGAAGCGGCCAGCCTCGACGACTTTATCTGCTTTGCGATCTATTCCGCCAACCACGCCCTCAATCGCGTTTACAAGCCGCTTCTCGACGCAATAGGCCTCACCTACACGCAGTACATCGCGATGATCACCCTTTGGGAACGGGACGACCAGACCGTCGGAAGTCTCGGCGAAACGCTGTTTCTCGAATCGAGCACGCTGACCCCCGTGCTGAAGCGCCTGGAAGGCCTGGGGCTTATCGCCCGTGCCCGCGACAAGACTGACGAGCGGCAGGTGCGGGTGCAGCTGACGGCAGCGGGACGTGCGCTTCAGGAACGGGCAAGGAGCATTCCTGCGTGCATTCTCGACGCAAGCGGGCTGGAGGCGGACGAATTGACCCGGCTCAAGGCCGAGATAGCGACGCTGCGATCATCATTGCTGCGATAGCAGACCGGTTGCTGCAGCCCGCCGAACCCTGTTCATCCAAAGAACAGAATGCAGAAAGGCCCGGCAATGCCGGGCCTTTCGCGATCCAGAAGGACCAATCGGCGCTAGACCGAAAACGATTATTCGTTTTCGAAGTAGCTGAACTTGCCGTCTTCACCCTTCTTCCATGTGTACATGACGTAGTCAGGGCGTGTGATGTCGCCCTTTTCGTCATAGCCGAAATCGCCGATAACGGTCTTGAACGGACCCTTGCCCTTGATGTTCTCGGCAACAGCCTGCGGGTCGTTGCCGCCGGTTGTCTTGGCAGCTTCAGCGATAACCTGCAGAGCGGCATAGGAGTAGAGCGTGTAGGCTTCCGGTTCGAAACCGGAGGCGCGGAACTTTTCGACCAGTTCCTTTGCAGCCGGGTTCTTGCGCGGATCCGGAGCGAACGTCATCAGCGTGCCATCGACAGCGTCGCCAGCGATCGAAGCAAGTTCGTTCGAGACGATACCGTCGCCGGACATGACAGTGGCCTTCAGGCCCTGGTCAGCCATCTGGCGCATGATGAGGCCGGCTTCCGTGTGCAGGCCGCCGTAGTAAACCAGCGAAACGCCGGCTTCCTTCATCTTGGCGATCAGCGCAGAGAAGTCCTTGTCGCCAGCAGTGATACCTTCGTAGACGGCTTCGGTGACGCCGGCTTCGTTCATGGCAGCCTTGGTCAGGTCAGCAAGGCCCTGGCCGTAAGGTGTCTTGTCGTGAACGACGGCAACCTTGGCGTCCTTGAAGTTTGCAGCAATGTAGGCACCGGCAACTGCGCCCTGCTGGTCGTCACGGCCGCAGGTGCGGAAGGTGTTCCACAGGCCGCGTTCCGTGAACGTCGGGTTGGTAGAAGCCGGCGTGATCTGCAGGATGCCGTTTTCGGCGTAGACGTCGGAGGCCGGGATCGAAACGCCCGAATTGAAGTGACCGATGACGAACTTGACACCGTCAGCAACGAACTTGTTGGCCACCGAAACGCCCTGCTTCGGGTCGGACACGTCGTCGCCGAGCACGACCTTGATCTGTTCGCCATTGATACCGCCGGCAGCATTGATGTCAGCTGCGGCCTGTTCGGCACCCTTCTGGAGCTGTGCGCCGAAAGCTGCGTTCGGACCGGTCAGCGGGCCAGCAACACCAACCAGCAGGTCAGCCCATGCAGTGCCGCTGAAAGCGACCATTGCAGTCAGCGCAACAGCTGACAAAAGTGACTTTTTCATCTTGTTACTCCCAAAAAATTGAGCGGGTGCCTTTTTAAACCAGTCACGATACCCACCATAACCGTGCCGGTATTCTTATATCCGCATCAGCGCATAAGGCGCCTTTGCGGGGTTCCCTCTGTCATTTGGCCTTCCAGGAAAAGGGCGAAACCTTCTCGTAAAGCCAGTAGTAATTGTTGGTCATCTGCTGCGTACGGTAGTAGCGGTAACCGGCCGTAGCAAACAGCAAAAGAACGATCGTGTCCACGACATAGTACTGCAAAGTCAACATGCTGCCGTTGAAAAGCGCATGATGGATGAAGCGGATCGCCACACCCAGAAGTAGCGTATATAACACCAGGATCCTGTAGCTGCTCCAGCCTTCGGCGGCGCTCTTTCCCGTGCGCCACGCCGTCCATCCGCCCATGACGACGGTGATCAGTACAAAGTACAGAACCGAGGGTTCTTCGTAGAGAATGCCTTGCATTCCGTTTCTCCCCTTCAAAGCGCCGGGCGGTGTTCAGCCTGCACGGTAACGCTCCAATATGTCTGATATGCAATCCGGCCCGTGCCCAGAAAAACCTCTGGCATGGGCCGGGATGCCATCAATGATGACCGCCTTCGAGATAGGCAGCGCGCACTTCCGGGTTGGCGAGCAATTCCTTGCCGCTGCCGCTCATCGTCACCCTGCCGTTGACCATGACATAGCCACGATGCGACAGCTTCAGGGCGGCAAAAGCGTTCTGCTCGACGAGGAAGACCGTCAGACCTTCTTCTTCGTTGAGCTTCTTGATCGCAGCGAAGATGCCCTTGACGATCAGCGGTGCCAGGCCGAGCGAAGGCTCGTCGAGAAGCAGCAGTTTCGGGCGCGCCATCAGTGCACGGCCGATCGACAGCATCTGCTGCTCGCCGCCGGAAAGCGTACCGCCGCGCTGCGACTGGCGCTCCTTCAGGCGCGGAAACAGCGTAAAAATCTTTTCCACGTCCTCGTTGAAATGTTTCAGATTGTCGAGGCTGGCCCCCATCTGAAGGTTTTCGTAGACCGTCATGCGCGGAAAGATCCGGCGGCCTTCCGGCGACTGGGCAATCCGCAACCGCGCAATCTCGTGCGTCGGCATGCGGGTGATGTCCTGCCCCTCGAAAATCACCGAGCCGGTCTTTGCCTGCGGACTGCCACAGATCGTCATCATCAGCGTCGACTTGCCGGCACCATTGGCACCGATCATGCAGACGATTTCGCCGCGCTTGACTTCGACTTCGACGCCCCCGAGCGCCCGGATATTGCCGTAATATGTCTCGACGTCTTTGACATGCAGAAGGTTATCGCTCATTTCTGCGTGTCTCCCGGCGCAACGACGGCGATTTCCTCGATCTGTTCGATCACCTCTTCGACCTCATCATCTTCAACACCGAGATAGGCCGCAATAACCTTCGGATCGTGTTTCACATGCTCCGGATTGCCATCCGAAATCTTCTGGCCGTATTCCAGGACCACGACATGGTCTGAAATTTCCATGACCACGGACATGTCGTGCTCGATCAGAAGGATCGAGGTTCCGGTGTCCTGGCGGATGCTGCGCAACAATTCGTTGAGCGCCAGCGACTCGCGCGGGTTGAGGCCCGCTGCCGGCTCGTCGAGGCAAAGAAACTCCGGCCCCGTGCACATGGCGCGGGCGATTTCCAGACGACGTTGGGCACCGTAGGGCAGATCGCCGGCCGGATCGTCGGCCCGGTCCGTCAGATTTGCCTTGTCGAGCCAGTATTTCGCCTGCTCAATCGACTGTGCCGCCGCCCGCTTGTAGGCCGGAAAACCGAGCAGACCGAGGATCGTGTAGCCGGAGGCCAGCATCAGCTTGTTGTGCTGCGCAACCAGAAGGTTTTCCAAGACTGTCAGGCCAGAGAAAAGCCGGATGTTCTGGAAGGTACGCGCAACCTTGGCGTCGCGATTGACCTCGAAATCCGACATACGTTCGAGCAGATATTCCTTGCCTGACTTCTGCCGCATCGTGATCATGCCCATCGTCGGCTTGTAAAAGCCGGTGATGCAGTTGAACACCGTGGTCTTGCCGGCACCGTTCGGGCCGATCAGCGCGGTGATGTTGCCGCGATACGCTTCGAACGACAGGTCGTTAATGGCCATCAGGCCGCCGAAGCGCATCGACAGATGGTCGACTTTGAGGATTGGATCTTTCGTCATCGTATTCGTTCCGGCCATGATCAACCGTGACCTTCCTTGGTGAAGCTGCCGGAGACACTCTTGCGCTCGCGCAGGAATGCCGTGGGTTCGCGCGAGCCGACAAAGCCGCGCGGTTTCCACACCATGACAACGATCATGGCCAGACCGAAGATCAGCATGCGGTAAAGTTCCGGGGTGAAGTCCGGCCCGAAGACCTGCTTCAATATCGTCATTTCGCGCAGCAATTCGGTGCCGCCGATCATCACCGTAGCTGCAATCGCGATGCCGACCAGCGAACCCATCCCGCCGAGGACGACGATCGCCAGAATGATCGCCGATTCGAGGAAGACGAAGCTTTCGGGCGAGACAAAACCCTGGCGAACCGCGAAGAAGGAGCCCGCGAAACCGCCGAACATCGCGCCGGTGGCAAATGCCGTGAGCTTCGTCGTCACCGTGTTGATGCCGAGCGAGCGGCAGGCGATCTCGTCTTCGCGCAGCGCCTCCCAGGCGCGGCCGATCGGCATGCGGCGCAGGCGCATCGAGACGAAAGCCGTGAGAAGGCAAAGCGCCAGGATGAGATAGAAGAGAAAGATCTTGTAGTAGGCCGACGACATCGGAAGGCCAAAGGCCTTGGCGAAGTTGTTGGTGGCGCTGACATCGAAGGACCAGATGCCGAAGACCGAAGCCTTGGCGATACCGGAGATGCCGAACGTACCCTTCGTCACCGCTGTCCAGTTGATCAGCACCAGACGGATGATTTCCCCGAAGGCAAGAGTGACGATCGCCAGATAGTCGCCCTTCAGGCGCAGGACCGGGAAGCCGAGGATTATCCCCCAGAAAGCCGCAAGGATACCCGCCATGGGCAGGAGAATCCAGAAGGATAAGCCGAAATAGCTGGACAGCAGGGCGTAGGAATAAGCACCGACTGCGTAGAAGGCGACATAGCCGAGATCGAGCAAGCCGGCGAGGCCGACGACGATGTTCAGCCCCCATGCGAGCATGACGTAGATCAAAATCTGGATGCCGAAATTATCAACGTACTTCAGCGAGCCCTGGAAGCCGAAAAGCGCCACCATCAAAGGGGGATAGACGACGAGAGCGATGACCGCCAGCGTGTTGAAATGCGCCGAGATGTAGGCACGGAAATAGAAGAAGACCGACGCCATCACGTAGATGATCGACAGGGCACGGATCATCGTCACCCAGGGGGCAAGAACCGCAGGCACTGCGGAGGTGATGACGCCCCCGAAGAATATCAGCACCACGGCGAGCACCGCAGCCACGATGAACGCGGGAAGACGGAAGAACCGCGTCGCCACACTGTCGGGCAGGAGCCCGGTGGCAAGATTGGTTATCTTCTGACGCTCGAAGAATGGGCGGATATAGGCGACGGAGAGGAACCGGCCGACCATCGCGATGACGACGAAGATCGCAAGCAATCCCCAGCGCTGAACGAGGATCAACTCGTTCAGGATGTTCTGGTCGGTCTTCAGACCGACGAACAGCACGAAGAGGCCAAGGGCGACGAGACCCGCATAAAAGGCCTCGCGCAGAGCCTGCGCCATCAGATTGCTGCCGGCGCTCTCAGGTGTGTTGGTAATGTTTGCCATGGAATTATACCTTCTCGACTTCCGGCCGACCCAGAATACCAGATGGCTTGAAAATCAGCACGATGGCGAGGATCGAGAATGTCGCGACATCCTTGTAGTCGATGGTGAAGTAGGCGGACCATAGGGACTCGATGAGGCCGATCATCAGGCCGCCCAGCACCGCGCCTGGAAGCGAGCCGATGCCACCCAGAACCGCGGCGGTAAAAGCCTTGACGCCCGGCGTGAAGCCATCAGTGAAGACGATGACGCCGTAGTACATAAGGTACATGGTACCGGCGACCGCAGCCAGTGCAGCGCCCATGATGAAGGTGATCGAGATCGTCTTGTCGACGTCGATACCCAACAGCGCCGCCATCTTGCGGTCCTGTTCGGTGGCGCGCTGCGCCCGTCCGAGCGGCGTATGGTTGACGATGTACCAGAAAATCGTCAGCAGAACCGCCGTTACCAGAACGATGATGATCTGTTTCAGCGAGATCGAGATGCCGAAAACCTCGTAAACCGAAGACACCAGCGGCGGCACCGGCTTGTTGCGCGGGCCCTGGGTCACCTGAATGAAGTTCGATAGCGCGATGGACATGCCGATCGCCGTGATCAGCGGCGCGAGGCGGAACGAGCCGCGAAGCGGGCGATAGGCCATCTTTTCAATGACCCAGTTCCACAACCCGGTCATCACCATCGCCACGATGATCATGATCAACAGGGCAAGTGCGATCGGAATACCGCCGAACAGCCCAACAAGAATCAGGTAAACGATAAGCGCCGCAAAACCGCCAAGCATGAATATATCGCCGTGGGCGAAGTTTACCATGCCGATAATGCCGTAAACCATTGTATAACCAATGGCAATCAAACCGTAAATCGAGCCAAGAGTCAGCCCGTTGACGAGCTGCTGGACAAAATACTCCATCAATATCCCCCGGGTCTGATCCTATTAGGTCAGACCTCTTCTTTTCGTGGCTCTTTCTGAGCCTTTTCGATAGGGGATTCCATAATGCTTTCGGCCCAAAAGTGAAGCGTAAAATGATGCTTTCCTAAATTTCTTTCCCAATTTGGTGATATTGACGCTTAAACAGCCAAGAAATCAAAAAACTAGCAGTTTGGGGCATGTTTTTGAGCATCAAACCGTGATTCCTACGGCATTCACCACCAAACGGCTGGCAACCGAAAAATCACCTACCAGCCGGTGTAACATCACCAAACTGGTCAGGATCGCATGCGCGCGCCGTTGGCGTCGAAAAGCGGCTGAGCCTGCAGGCGGGCGGGCAGCATTTCGCCAAGCAACTCAACTTGCCATCCGTCAGTTTCGTCCGCAACCTCCTTCGGCACATAGCCGATGGCGACCGAAACCCCGGAAGTATGGGCATAACCGCCCGATGTCACCCAGCCGCAAACCTTGCCGTTCAGCGAGATCGGTTCATCCCCGATGACATCGGCGTCCGTGGCCGCGATGACGAAGGTTCGCAACCGCAGGGTGCCGCCTTCGGCCTTCTCCTTCGCCGCCGCCTGCTTGCCGATGAAGTCTGCATCTTTCTTCAACGCAACGAATCGCCCGAGCCCGGCCTCGAACGGACCGTAGAGCGGACGATATTCGCGCGACCAGCTGCCGAAGGACTTTTCGACCCGCAGGGCGTTGAGCGCCCGCAAGCCGAACGGCTTGATGGAAAATTCGGCGCCGGTCTCCATGATCAGATCGTAGAGATAACGCTGATATTCCGGTTTCATCCAGATCTCGTAGCCGAGATCGCCGGTATAGCTGACACGGCCGACGATCGCCGGTGCCATGCCGAGATCCATGCGGCGGATATCCATGAACGGGAATGCTTCGTCGGACATATCGAGATGCGTCAACTTGGAGATCAGCGCGCGGGAATTGGGTCCGGCGATCGACAGGCCGACCAGCTGCAGGTTCAGCGCTTTCAGCGTCACCGAGCCGTCCTTTGGCAAATGGCTCTCGAACCAGCGCATGTGATAGTCTTCGGCGATACCGGAGCCGATGAGCAGGAAATCCTCCTCTCCGAGCTTTGCCAGCGTGAAATCGCCGATCAGCTTGCCGTCGTCCTTCAGCATCGGCGCCAGCGACATGCGGCCCTTGGCCGGGATACGGCAGGTCAGCATCCGGTCGAGCCAGGCTTCAGCCCCCTTGCCGGTGATCGTGTATTTGGCAAAGCCGGATGTTTCCATGAGGCCAACGCTGTCGCGCACGGCCTTGGCTTCCGCACCGACAACATCGAAATCGTTGGAACGGCGCCAGGAGAACTTGTCTTCCTCGCCCTTCGGCGCAAACCACAGCGGCGCTTCAAGCCCATAGGAGGCGCCGAAGACGGCACCGGCGTCCTTCAGCCTGTCGTAGATCGGCGTGGTCAGGAACGGCCGCGCACCCGGCAGTTCCTCGTTCGGATAGCGGATCGAGAAGCGGCGGGAATAGTTTTCGCGCACCTTGGCATTGGTGAAACCCAGCGTGGCGAAATCGCCATAGCGCGACACGTCCATGGCAAAGACGTCGAAGCCCGGATCGCCGTAGATGATCCAGTTGGCAAGGGCGAGACCGACGCCGCCGCCCTGGCTGAAACCGGCCATGACGGCGCAGGCCGACCAGTAGTTGGTCAGGCCGCGCACCGGACCGACGAGCGGATTGCCATCCGGGGAGAAGGTGAAGGGGCCGTTGATGATCTTCTTGATGCCGGCATTGTTGAAGGCCGGGAAGTGGCGGAAGCCGACTTCAAGCTCCGGCGTGATGCGCTCGATATCCTCGGCCAGCAGCTCATGGCCGAAATCCCACGGCGTGGTGATCGGAGACCACGGACGGCAGGCCTTTTCGTACGTGCCCATCAGCATGCCGTTGCGTTCCTGGCGCAGATAGATCTCGCCGTCGAAATCGACGCAGTGCATCAGTTCCTTGCCGCGCGTCTGGTTAAACTCGATGACCTCCGGCATGTCCTCGGTGATGAGATACATATGCTCCATGGCGAGCACCGGCAGCTCAAGTCCGGTCATGCGGCCGACTTCGCGCGCCCAGAGACCGGCGGCGTTGACGATGTGCTCCGCGATGATGTCGCCCTTGTTGGTGATGACGCGCCAAGTGCCGTCCTCCAGCTGCACGAGGTCTTCCACCTTGGTGTGCAGGTAGATATCGGCGCCGTTCTTCTTGGCGGATTTGGCATAGGCATGGGTGGTGCCATAGGGATCGAGATGGCCTTCGACCGGGTCGAAGACGGCGCCGACGAATTGTGACGGATCGAGAAGCGGCATCAGCTCGTGCGCCTCCTTCGGGCTGAGCAATTCGGCATCCAGCCCCATGTAGCGGCCCTTGGCGAGGATCGACTTCATCCAGTCGAACCGTTCCTTGGTCGCGGCCAGCATCATGCCGGAAGTCATGTGCAGGCCAATATCCTGGCCGGAATATTCTTGGATCTCTTTATACAGCTCGACCGTATATTTCTGCAGCTTGGCGACGTTCGGATCGCCGTTGATCGTGTGCATGCCGCCCGCCGCATGCCAGGTGGAGCCGGAGGTCAACTCGGAGCGCTCCAGCAGCACCGCATCGGTCCAGCCGAATTTCGTCAGGTGATAAAGGATCGAGCAACCGACGATGCCGCCGCCGATAACGACGACCCTGGCATGGCTTTTCATGAATATTCTCCGGTTTCGGGATCGCTTGAGGAAAAGCATCCCGCTCAGTTAAGCGAAATCTTGGCTATCGAAACCGTACCGGCAAAGTCACCGCCGTTAAAGACATCTCAGCGAACACGTCTTGCCCATTCCCGCCATCGGCTACTTCAGCCGCGCCGTAAAAGCGTCACGCGATGCCGCATTTATCCTTGCGTGGAAAAATCGGCGGAGAGATCGAATTCCCGCCCCATCACCCTCAGATCACCAAAGAGAGCCACGGCAAAGCTGCGCATGACGATCAGTTCGAACTCATTCTCGCCGGTGCGGGCCAGATTGACGCTGATATGGCCGCAAAGAACGTTGAATGACGTACCGGTCTCAAACACGGTTGGATGCAGATCCGTGGCTATGCCCTTGGCAAGGATGCGCCGGACGTTCGGACCCGACAGCCTGAAAACGACGCGGCCATCGCTCTGGTCGAAAATGTAGGCCGCTTCAGCGAGCAGCAATGACAAATTGCGGTGCAGTTCCTCCGGCGTTTCGGATTGCGACACGGCTAGCCACTCGCCCGGTCCGGCAAAACGGATGGACACATCACCCGATGCGGCCAATCCCGCCGTCACGGAAGCCTCTTCGCCGTCGATCGCCATCACAGAGGCGATTGCGCAGGCGCGCGGGACTTCCAGGTGATCGACGGCGCGGATGCCGGGTTCGAGCGGCAGAAGATCGTTCAGGGGATGGCGGGGAGTGTAGGTTCTGGTCATATCCGCCTCAAGAATTCAGCTTCACATTGCCGGGATCGACGAAGACCGGGTTGCAGACCTCCGCAATCACCTCGGCGCCTGCCAGCTTGTCCCAGACGACGACGCGCTCGCCATAGCGCTCGCGGCCCGATTTCAGGAAGGCCAGCGCGATGTCGTAGCCCAGCGTCGGCGAAAAGCAGGCGGAGCTGACATAACCCTGATCGTTCAGGGTCGAGGGCTTTGCGCCCTCGCGCAGCAGATGCGCACCGGCACGGATATGCTGGTCCGCCTCCACCGGCTTCAATCCAACCATCTGCATACGATCGGCGGCCGTCAATCCGTAACGGGTCGAAAGCCGCTTGCCGATGAAGTCCGGCTTCTGCGCCGAGACCATGCGTCCGAAGCCCGCATCATCAGGCGTCACGCGGCCGTCGAATTCGGCATGGGTGACATGGCCCTTTTCGATGCGCAGCACATTCAGCGCTTCCAGCCCATAGGCGCAAATCCCGTGCGCCCTGCCCTCTTCCATGAGGGCATCGGCAACGGCTTCACCAAGGCCTGCGGGCACCGCCAGCTCGTAAGCGAGTTCCCCGGAAAACGAGATCCGGAACAGCCGCGCCTTGACGCCGCCCTTGAGCGTCACGATCCCGGCGGCCAGAAACGGAAAGGCCGCGTCGGAAATATCGTCCTCGACCAGCGCCTGCATCACAAGCCGGGCTTTCGGTCCGGCAATCGCCATTTGCGCCCATTGATCGGTCGAGGAGCAGAAGCGGACATTGAGGCCCGGCCACAGCACCTGCGCACAATATTCCATATGGGACATCACTCCGCCGGCCAGCGCCGTGGTGGTGGTCATGACGAAATGTTCCGGCGACAGACGGCTGGTGGTGCCGTCGTCATAGACCATGCCGTCCTCGCGCAGCATCAAGCCATAGCGCGCCTTGCCGACCGGCAGCTTCAGAAACGGGTTGCAATAGAGGCGGTTGAGGAATTCGGCCGCATCGGGTCCGAAAATCTCGATCTTGCCAAGCGTCGAGACATCGCAGAGGCCGACGTTTTCCCGGACGTTGCGGACTTCCCGGTCGGTGCTTTCGCGCCAGGTCTTTTCGCCGCCGCGTACAAAATAGGCCGGGCGGAACCAGAGGCCGGAATCGATGAAGACAGCGCCGTTTCTCTGCGCCCAGCCGTGCAGCGGCGACTTGCGCACCGGCGCCGCGTGTTCGTCGCGCGATGTTCCGGCCAGAGCGCCAAAGGCAACCGGCGTGTAGAACGGACGGAACGTGGTGGTGCCGACATCGGCCGGGCTGATGCCCTGCATGGCGGCGAGAAGGCCGGTCGCATTGATGCCCGAAAGCTTGCCCTGATCGGTCGCCATGCCGTTTGTCGTGTAGCGCTTGGCATGTTCCACATGACCAAAACCTTCACGCAGGGCGAGCCCGATATCCTTGACATGCACATCATTCTGGAAATCGACGAAAGCCTTGCCCTTGGCGCCCGGCGAATACCACAGCGCGGTGAACGAGGGATCGATCTCTCCGTCCACGGCAGGCACCGTCTGCACGACAACCGAAAATCCGAGATCGGCAGCGATGGCCGCCGCCTTGTCCGCCCCGTCCTTCAGACAGCTGGCCAGGGTATAGCGTCCGGCAGCCGCGCCCGCGACAACAAGACCGCTGCCGACATCAGGAGCAAGAAAAGTCTTCAAATCCTCGGACCAGACAGCCTTGGCGCCGCGCTGACAGGCAAGATGAATGACCGGGTTCCAGCCGCCGGACATGCCGATCGCATCGCAGGCAATCGTCTGCTCGAAGCCTGAGCGCTCGACGACAACGCCAGAGACACGCTGGCGCCCCTTGGTGTCGATGACGGAAGCCGAACGAATGACGCGGACGCCGTCCGGCGCAAGGTCAGCGGTATCGGCGCGGCTGTCGATGATGGCGGCGATGTCCACCCCATGCGCAACGAGATCGGCGGCGGTGCGGTAGCCGGCGCTGCCACTGGTGAAAATCGCCACCGATTTGCCGGCGGCAACGCCAAAACGATTGGCATAGGTGCGTATGGCACCCGCGATCATCACGCCCGGCCGGTCATTGCCACCGAAAACCAGCGGCCGTTCTTCCGCGCCAGTTGCCAGCAGCGCCCGCTTGGCGACGATGCGCCACAGCCGCTCGACCGGCAGCTTCGCCTGCGGCAGCGCCACATGCTTCTGCACCCGCTCGACCGCGCCGAACACGTTGTCGTCGTACCAGCCGAAAACGGTGGTGCGCGGCATCATCGTCACGTTCGGCAGGGACCGGAGTTCCGCCAGCACCGTTTCGGCAAAATCCGGCGCAGACGTCCCGCCGATACGCGCCGTCTCACCGAGCAGCGAGCCGCCAAGCCTGAAGTCTTCATCCGCAAGAATGACCCGCAAGCCAGCGCGACCGGCGGTCCGTGCCGCCATCAGCCCTGTCGGGCCGGAGCCGGCAACCAGCAGATCGCAATGCGTCCAGCATTTCTCATAGGATTGCGGATCCCGCTCCAGAACGGCGCGTCCGAGCCCGGCAGCCTTGCGGATGATCGGCTCGTAGACCTTCTCCCAGAAAGCCGCCGGCCACATGAACGTCTTGTAGTAGAAACCAGCACCGAGGAACGGCGACAACAGGCCGTTCACCGCGCCAAAATCGTATTTCAGCGACGGAAAGCGGTTCTGACTGCTCGCGTCGAGGCCGGAATAGAGTTCGGCGACCGTCGCCTTGGTGTTCGGATCGCTGCTGGCGCCCTTGCCGATGGTGACCAGCGCGTTCGGCTCGGAAGGTCCGGCCGTGACGATGCCGCGCGGCCGGTGATATTTGAAGCTGCGGCCGACCAGAAGCTGATCATTAGCAAGCAGCGCCGAGGCGAGCGTATCGCCGGCAAATCCGGTCAAGTTCCGGCCATCGAACCGGAAATCGAGTGGCCCGCTGCGATCGACCAGACCACCGGAGGCAAGGCGATAGGCTGTCATCGGCCAGCCTCCCGCACGATGGAGGAAGCATCCGTAACGGAAAAGACCGCGTGGGTGAAAGTATCGCGCTCGACCACCAGCCAGCGGTGGCAACCGCCAACATGCTGCCAGTGCTCGCGGTAGCGCCCGCGCGGATTGGAGCGGATATGGACATAATCGTTCCACGCCTCGTCGGATGCTTCCGGATCGGGGCGGACCAACGAGGCGTCGCCGCGGATCGAAAATTCTTCCTTCGGCCGGACGCCGCAGTGCGGGCAGTGAATGAGGCTCGCCATACTTTCAGGTCTCAATGCAGGTTGGGCTGTGGACCAGCGCCGTGTTCGTCGATGGGATAGCCGCGCTCGAAGCGGTCGAGGCGCAGGAAGCGCGCGACGGGGTGGGTTTCGTTCTTGGCGATCAGATGCGCAAAACAAAAGCCGGAGCCCGGTGTCGCCTTGAAACCGCCGTAGCACCAGCCGCAGTTCAAATAGAGATTATCGACCGGCGTGTGGCTGATGATCGGCGAACCGTCCATGCTCATGTCCATCACCCCACCCCAGGAACGCAGCACGCGCACGCGCGACAGGCCGGGGATCATCGTGACGCCCTCTTCCATCACATGCTCGACCGTCGCCAGATTACCGCGCTGGGCATAGGAATTGTAACCGTCGATCTCGGCGCCGAACACCAGCCCACCCTTGTCCGACTGCGAGATATAAAAATGCCCGGCGCCATAGGTAATCACATGGTCGATGGCCGGTTTGAGCCCCTCGGTGACGAAAGCCTGCAGCACATGGCTTTCGATCGGCAGCTTCAGGTCCGCCATCTGCCCGACGCGCGAGGTATTGCCGGCAGCCGCCAGCCCAAGCTTGCCGCAACCGATGAACCCCCTGGATGTCTCGACGCCGGTCACCACGCCATTGTCGCGGCGAATGCCGGTGACCTCGCAGTTCTGGATGAGATCCACACCCAGGCGGTCGGCGGCGCGGGCATAGCCCCAGGCAACGGCATCGTGACGCGCCGTGCCGCCACGCTTCTGCAGCAGGCCGCCCATGATCGGAAAGCGGGCATGGTCGAAATTGAGGAAAGGCAGCATCTTCTTCAATGCGGCGCGGTCGAGCAGCTCGGCCGGAACACCTTCCATCCACATGGCGTTGCCGCGCCGGATATAGGCGTCGCGCTGGCCGTCATTGTGATAGAGATTGATGATGCCGCGTTGCGACAGCATGGCGTTGTAGTTGAGGTCCTGCTCCATGCGTTCCCAGAGCTTCATCGAGAACTCGTAGAACGGCTCGTTGCCGGGCAGCATGTAGTTGGAGCGGACAATGGTGGTGTTGCGGCCGACATTGCCGGAGCCGAGATAGCCCTTTTCCAGCACGGCGATGTTTTTCAGGCCGAATTCCTTGGCCAGATAATAGGCCGTCGCCAGCCCATGACCGCCGCCGCCGACGATGATCACATCGTAAAACGGCTTCGGTTCCGGTTGACGCCAGGCCGGCTTCCAATTGACGTTGCCCGTCAGCGCTTGTCTGATGATGGAAAATGCCGAATACCGCATGCCAGTCCCAACTCACCTAACCATGTTGCAACGCACATTTGCATATGCCCGGACTATAACAAACACTGCCTGGGCAAAGACCGGCCAGATGCGCCGCTCCGTGCCGTCGCAGCTCTATCTGAACGGAACCCGTGACGCAGTGCCAAATGCAGCACAGTCGACAAAATTTCACGCGCAAATCTTGAAAAGACCGGTAAGGAATGTGGATGTATGATCCTCACTCAGGATGCTGGAAATCAGTGTCTATGGGGATCTGCAAGACAAGGCCATGGACGGCAGGAAGGCACGGGAAACACACATGCTCGACATTCTGGAAGCAGCGGCGGTGGCTGCGGGGAAAGCCATCCTCGACGTCTATCATGCCGGACCGGAAGTTAGCTACAAGGCCGACTGTTCCCCCGTCACCGATGCTGACGAGAGCGCCGAAAAGATCATTCTCGACCGTCTGGCAGCCGCATTTCCCGATATCCCCGTGGTCGCCGAAGAGGCCGTCGCGGCTGGCCATATCCCCGACATCGAAGGCAAGATCTTCTTCCTTGTCGATCCGCTCGACGGCACCAAGGAATTCGTCGGCCGCAATGACGACTTCACCGTCAACATCGCACTGATCGAAAGGGGCGAGCCGGTCGTGGGTGTCGTCTACGCACCGGCAATCGGCATCCTTTATGCAGCCACGCGCAACAAGGCGAAAAAATCCGTGGTTTCCGGCCAGCACGTTATCGGCCCGCCCACCATCATCGGCTGCCGCAGCCGCGGCGACCGGCTGGTGGCGCTGGCAAGCCGCTCGCACAACAGCCAGGAAACCATCGCCTATCTCTCCGAACACGGTATCACCGACTACGAATCCATCGGCTCGTCGCTGAAATTCTGTCTTCTTGCCGAAGGGCTGGCCGATATCTATCCGCGCCTGAGCCGGACGATGGAATGGGATACCGCCGCCGGCGATGCCGTCTTGCGCGCAGCGGGCGGCGAAACCTTGACCATGGACGGCAACCCGCTCACCTACGGCAAACGCAACCAGACATCCGACGCCGATTTCGCCAATCCCTATTTCGTTTCGCGCGGCAAGGACTGAGCGTCAGCCCCGCTCCGGTTCTGGCTGATAGAATCCCGTCCACAACGATGTTCAACGGGATTCTTATGAGCGGCAATCTGGTTCAGGCGCGCGCGGCATATGCCAGCGGCGATTATAATCTTGCTCTTACCCATCTCAACCATCTCTTGCCGGCTGAAGGCGGCGCCAGCGAGGCGGTGATCTGCCTGCTCGGGGAAACACTGGCGAAGCTCGGTATGGGCGCGGAGGCCGCCGAGTTCTTCCAGCATGCCGCCGGCCTGGACGGCGCCGATGCCTTTTCCCATTTTTGCCGCGCGGCCCGGCTTTACGCTGACGGTGGCCGTGACGACGACGCACTGATCTGCAGCATGCGCGGCCACCAGATCCAGCCGGAGGACCCGGACAATCTTTTCCTGCTGATCACATTGTTGCAGCGTTCGGGCGATACCGCTGTGGTCGAGCAGCTGAAATACCAGCTGATCGCCAGCGACAAGTCCGGGCATCTCGAACTGGCGCTGGAGCTTGTGGGAGCCAACCGCAGGGATGTCCGCTCGCTGATCCTGTTGCGCAAGCTCCGCAAACTGCATCCGAAGAACATGATCTATCGCAACGCCGTGATCAGTCTCGCCCGGGAGTTTTGCGACTACGATGCGCTCGACGAGGAGGACAGCCTGATTCCTCCGGAAAAATGGCAAGGCCGCTCAGAATGGGTGGCGCAGGAGACGCCGCACGACATCATTCATTGGTGCGATAACGAATCCGTCAACCGGCTGGCGCGCAACTCCGAAACCATCGGGCCACTCAGCCCTGCGGTTACCGCGCAACGCCGCGCCAGAAAACATGCCTGGGGCGAAAAGATCAGGATCGGCTATCTCTCGGCTGATTTCTTCGACGTGCATGCAACCATGCGCCTGCTCGGCGACGTCCTGAAAAAGCACAATCCGGAACGCTTCGATATCACGCTCTTTTGCCACACCCCGCCAAGGCTGACGTTAACGCCGGCGGCAAAAGCAGCCCGGCAGCAATGGGGCAGAATTGTCGATCTCAACGATCTGACGGATCTGCAAGCCGCGGCCAAAATCCGCGAGCGCAACATCGATATCCTCATCGACCTGAAAGGGCATACCGCCCATTCCCGCGCGACGATCCTCAATCACGGCGCAGCCCCCGTCCAGGCAACATGGCTCGGGTTCCCCGGAAGTGTCGTCGACATCGATCTCGACTACGTGATCGGCGATGCCATCGTGACCCCGGACAGTTCCAAACCATTCTATCGCGAGAAATTCTGCCGCCTGCCGGAGAGCTACCAGCCCAACGATCCGGAAACGCGCGCCCTACCCTTGCCTGCGAAACGAGCGGATCTGGGACTTCCGGAAAACGCATTCGTCTTTGCGTCCTTCAATGCGGCCGCCAAGATCAGCCGCAGGACGATTGCGTTGTGGGCGCGCATTCTCATCCAGTCACCACATGCCATATTGTGGCTGATGTGCACCAGCCAGACCATGCAGATTAACATTTCCCGCCGTTTCGAACAGCTCGGTGTCTCTGTGGACAGGCTGGTCTTTGCCGTCGCCGCCCCCTACGCCGATCATATCGCCCGGCTGCAGGCAGCCGATGCCGGGCTGGATACATTTCCCTATAACGGCCACACGACCACCTCGGACAAGCTGTGGGCGGGACTGCCGGTCGTCACGGTCAAAGGCCGAAATTTCGCATCCCGGGTTTCAGAAAGCCTGCTGCGTGCCGCAGGCGTTGAGGAGATGACCGCCGAGAATGATGACGATTTCGTTGCGCTCGCGGTGCAGCTTGCCTCCGACCCGCAGCGCCATGCAGCAATCCGGAAAACCCTCGACGGCAATCGTTTCCAGGCGCCGCTGTTCGATTCGGAGCGTTTCTGCCGTCACCTCGAAACGGCCTACGAAATGATGGCCGACTGTGCCAGAAGCGGAAAACGGCCCGATCATTTTGATGTCCCGGCGCGGCCGCCGCGGACGGGGCCGTTCCGGCCCTAAAGGCATGACCGGATGCGGCAAGACGCACGGTCATGCTGAAGCCGGGAACCACCGGGCATCAACCGCACCGATTTCCTTTTTGAAACAATAGCGCAGCGGCCGCCGCGTCCCCTGCGCCCCATCTACGGATACCCTTCTCTTGACCATAAGGAGAATGGACCCGATGAGCGAAGCAACTGTCAATCTCGAACTGCCCTATATCCTCCCCTCGCAGGCGCAAAAGCATGTCACGCATAATGAGGCGCTGCAGCGTCTCGATGCACTGACCCAGCTGACGATCACCGCCTCCCTATCGACGCCGCCATCCGATCCGCAGGAGGGCACCTGCTATGGCGTCGGGGCATCGCCGGCAGGCGAATGGGCGGGTAAGAGCGGCAAGCTCGCCTTCCGGCAGGATGGCGACTGGATTTTCATCGCCCCGAAGGAGGGCTGGCGCGGCTGGTTCCTTGCTGAAGACAGGATGAAGATACACGACGGCAGCGCATGGGCTCCCTATGACGCCATCGGCACGCCGCAACATCTGGGAATCAACACCACCGCCGACAGCACCAACCGGCTCGCCGTCGCCGCCGCCGCCACTTTGCTCACCCATGATGGCGGCGGCCATCAGGTCAAGGTCAACAAGGCAGCGGCAGGTCACACGGCAAGCCTCCTGTTCCAGACGGGATGGTCCGGCCGGGCCGAAATGGGACTGGGTGGATCGGATGATTTTTCCATCAAGGTCAGTGCTGACGGTTCGACCTGGACATCGGCACTCAGCATCAACGGCCAGGGTCATGTCAGCACGCCGCAGCGTCCGCTGGTCCGTGCGACGCGCGGCGGTGGCGTGGCCACGCCCGCCAGCGGTTCGCAAAGCGGCTTCTCGACTTTGAGCTTCAATCAGGGCGGTTTCAGCCTCGGGACTTCCGTTGCCGGCGGCGGCAATCGGCTTGTCGTGCCCATTGCCGCCCCTTATCTCGTCTGCCTCGGTGTGGAAGCCAATCCAGCCGGTGCCTTTTCCGTCAGCGTGAAGGTCAACGGCACGGCCATCGTCGCCAGCATCAACGACAACGATGCCGCCTCTGCATCCTACAGCAATTGTGCAATCGGCCTGGCGCTCCTGAATGCGGGCGACTGGCTGGTACTGGAACACACCGGCACGACGCCGCTGGATTTCGGTTTCGACAAGACGGAACTGACACTGGTGATGCTATAGGACGGCAGACACAATGTCGCAAACGGCTGCGCCACGCCTTAGCCGAACCATTGCCTCCGTCTTCCCTGCTCTCTCGACGGGGAAGACGGAAGGAGTATTCAAACCGGCACGGCATCGTCCGTGGCCGCCACGACCGATCCTTCGAGCGTCACCTCGTCCGTCTTTTCCGGCGGCTTGATGCGGAACCAAGCGAGATAGAGCGCCGGCAGGAAGAGCAGCGTCAGGACCGTGCCGACGATGATGCCGCCCATCATGGCATAGGCCATCGGACCCCAGAAGATCTCCCGGGCAATCGGGATCAACGCAAGGCTCGCGGCGGCAGCCGTCAGCATGATCGGCCGCATCCGGTGCTCGGTCGCCTCCTGCACCGCCTGCCAGGGCGCGACGCCCTCGCTGCGCAAGTGTTCGATCTGCACCACCAGGATGACCGAGTTTCGAATGAGAATGCCGATCAGCGCCAGAATCCCGAGTATGGCGACGAAGCCCATCGGCGAATTGCTGGATAGCAGAGCCGCCACCACCCCGATCAACGCCAGCGGCGCCACGGCAAAGACGAGAAACAACCGCGAAAAACTCTGCAGCTGGATCATCAGTATCGTCGCCATCACGAACAGCATCAGCGGCACCACAGCGGCAATTGGCGCCTGGCTCTTGCCGCTTTCCTCGACGCTGCCGCCGACATCGATGTTGTATCCGGGCGGCAGTTTGTCCGCAAAAGCGTTCACGTCGTTGGACAGTTGCGTGACGATCGTCGCCGGCTGTGTTGCATCGCGAATACCGGCCTTGACGGTGAGCGTCGGCAGTCGCGAGCGCCGCCAGACGACCGGCTGTTCCATTTCATAGCGGAAGCTTGCGACGGCGGCGAGCGGCACCGAATTGCCATTCGTCCCCGGCAGCTGCAGGTCGCGCAGCAATTCGATTGACTGGCGCTCGGAAGCCTTGGCGCGGGCAACGACGTTGATCAGGTAGATATCGTCGCGCACCTGGGTCACGGTCGTTCCGCCAACGATGCCGTTGAGAGCCGAGGCGATATCCTGAGAGGTGACGCCGAGCTGGCGGGCCTTGTCCTGCAGTACGTCCACCTTGATGACGCGGGCCGGCTCGTTCCAATCATAGACCACGTCGCCAAGCAACGGATTGCGGCCGAGAACGCTGCCGAGTTCGAGCGCATGCTCGCGCACCTTGCCGATGTCCGGCCCGCTGACGCGGTACTGCACAGGCCGGCCGACCGGCGGACCGATGTCGAGCAGTTTCACATAGGCATCGGTACCGACAAAGGTTTCCTTCAGGTATTTTTGCAGGTCGGCCCGCAGCTTGTCGCGCACTTCGAGGCTCTTCGTGACGATGATCGTCTGGCCGAACGAGGTATCCGGCGGCTGAACATCGAACGAGAGAACGAAGCGCACGGCGCCCTGTCCGACATAGGTGGACCAGCGCTCGACATCCGGATTGCCGACGAGCTTGTCCTGCTCGAACTTCGCCATCTGCGCATCGGTGTCGGTAATCGACGCATTCTGCGGCAACGACCAGTCGACAATCAATTCAAGACGGTCCGAGGACGGGAAGAACTGTTGCTGAACCCGGGTCATGCCGAACAGCGAGATCGCAAAGACCAGCATCGTCAAGCCGATCGTCGTCCATTTCCAGCGCATGCACCAGACAAGAACGCTGGCAAACAACCGCGCGACACGGCCTTTTTGGTCATGATGCTGTTTCATGGTTTTGGGCAGGATGGTCACGCCGAGCAATGGCGCAAACACCACTGCGACGATCCAGGACACCACCAGCGAAACAGCGATGACGACAAAAAGCGTGAAGGTGAATTCGCCGGCGGCGCTGTTGTTGAGGCCGACAGGAATGAAGCTGGCAACGGTGACCAGCGTGCCTGTCAGCATGGGAAACGCCGTGGACGTATAGACATAGGTCGCTGCCTTGCGCAGCGAATCGCCGGCCTCCAGCCGTGCCACCATCATCTCCACCGCGATCATCGCATCATCGACGAGAAGTCCGAGCGCGATGATCAGGGCGCCGAGCGAAATCCGCTGCAATGATATGCCGAAATAGGACATGACCACGAAAGTGATGGCCAGCGTCAGCGGGATCGACAGGGCAACCACAAGGCCCGCACGAACGCCAAGACTGACGAAGCTGACAAGAAGGACGATGATGACGGCCTCTGCAAGACCGCGGGTAAAGCCCGATACGGCTTCCTCGACGATCAGCGGCTGGTCGGAGACCAGATGCACGCCGACGCCGACCGGCAACTCGGCTTCCACCTGGCTGATCTTTTCCTCGACGTGATCGCCGAATTCGAGAAGATTGGCGCCCTGTTTCATGCCGATAGCAAGGCCGATTGCCGCCTGACCGTTGAACCGGAACAGCGCCGAGGGCGGGTCGGTATAGCCGCGGGTAATGGTGGCGATGTCGGTGAGGCGGAAGAAGCGGTTGTTGACCTGCAGATTAACGGCCCGCAGGCTGTCTTCGGACGAGAACTGGCCGTTGACGCGCACGCTGACACGCTCGCCCCGAGCTTGCACGACGCCCGATGGCGCAATCGCGTTCTGTGCCTGAAGCGTGGCAACCACATCGTTCTGATTGATGCCGAGCGCGGCCAGCTGCCGCGTCGAGAATTCGAGATAGATCACCTCGTCCTGCGCGCCGACGATATCGACCTTGCCGACATTCGGGACGGTCAGAATTTCACGGCGCGCGGTCTCGACATAGTCGCGCAATTGCCGCTGGGTCAGCCCATCGGAGGTAAACGCATAGATATTGCCGAACACGTCGCCGAAACGGTCGTTAAAGGACGGCCCGACAACGCCGGATGGAAACTGGCCACGAATATCGCCGATCATGTTGCGCACGGTCACCCAGATCGAGGCGACATCCCGTGCCTTCGTCGTGGCCTTGAGATTGACGAAGACGAGTGTCTGCCCTGGTGTGGTGATGCTGCGCGTGTAATCGAGCGATTCCAGCTCCTCGAGCTTGCGCTCGATCCGTTCCGTGACCTGACGGGTGGTTTCTTCGACTGAGGCGCCCGGCCATTGCGCCGAGATCGTCATGGTCTTGATGGTAAAGGACGGATCCTCCTCGCGGCCGAGACTGAGATACGCAAACATGCCGAGCAGGCCGAAGACGATCATGAAATACCACACCATCGATGCGTGATCGAGTGCCCAGTCCGACAGATTGAATTTCTTCATGACTGCGCCTCGTCTTCCACTTTGATCTTCTGGCCGTCCTCAAGGCTGTGGACACCCGCCGTTACGACACGCATACCGGCGGCGATGCCGGAGGTGATGACAATCCCGTTGCCGGCCTGCGGTCCGGTGTTCACTTCAACGGCCTTGACCGTCCCGCCCCCTTCATCGACCACCCAGACATAGGATTTGCCATCGCGGACAAGGATGGCCGTTACCGGCAGCACCAGCTGCTCGACAATAGCTTCCTTGAGGGTGGCGGTGATCGTGGTGCCGAGGCGGAAGGCGGCAGACGGATTTTCAAGCGCGATCTTGACGCGGCGCGTTCGCGTCGCCGGATCCGCTGCCGGCGCGATCTCCCGGACCTTCCCGCTCACCATCATGGCAGGGTCGATCTGAAGGGAAACCGAAAATGGCGTGCCCACCGGCAAAAGCGCGTTGCCATCCGGAATATCGACAACCGCATCCCGGTCATCCGGCCGGGCAACAGTCACCACAGCAGCACCGGCGGCGACGACCTGCCCGACTTCCGCCCCGGTTTGTGTCACCACACCGTCGAATGCCGCTTTGACCTGCGCATAGGAAAGCTGCTCTTCGGCCTTCGACAGGGCCGAGCGCGACTGGACGACCGACGCCTCCGCCGCAGCACTCGCCTGCTCTGTACTTTCCACGGACGCCTGCGTTTCCGTGCCAACCTTGAACAGCGCCTTCGTCCGCCGTTCGACCGAGACCGCATTGGCGAGCGTCGCCTGCGCGTTTGTCAGATCGGCACGGGCCGAACCGACGGCAAGCTCGAGCGATGTTGGATCAAGCGCGGCCAGCAATTGTCCGCCGGTCACAGTATCTCCGACATCGACGTCCCGCGCCACAAGCAGGCCGGTGACGCGAGGCCCGAAATTAGTCTGGACCTTCGGCTGCACCGTTCCGGCGAAACTGGAAGCCGGCAGCCGCCGGAGCGTGACGATCTGCGACAAGACAGGGCGAACCACCGCCTGGCTCGTCTCTTCCTTTTCCTGGCAACCCGCGAGCATCACGAGCATGAAGGACGCAGCAAGCAGCAATATCCGGTTCATTCCGCCTGCTCCTTGATCACGTTGACGACCTGGCCGGGACGCAGCATCTTTCCACCCTCGGTCACCACCGTTTCCCCCTTGGTAATGCCCGCCGAAACGAGCACGCGGCCGGTCTCGTAGGAGGCTATCGTCACCGGCTTGCGATTGACCGTGCCATCCTTGCCGTTCACCACCCAGACGGCCGGTTTTCCATCCTCCACGGAAAGCGAAGTCCAGGGCAGGACGATCAACTGTGCCGGCTCGGAGCTGGAAAACCCGATCACCGGCGCGCCGAGCGTCATGCGGTCCGGTGTACTGTCCATGGCGATCTTGACGCGCACGGTTCCCGTTGCCGTGTCGATCGTCGGCGAGATTTCTCTGATCGTTCCCTCTGTCTTCACCGAGGGATCGCTGACGAGTGCCAGCTGGATTTTCGGCTCCGGCGGCTTTTCGAACAGCAGCGATTCGTAGACGTCGAAGATCGCATCGCGGGGACCATCCCTTGCGACGGAAAACATGGTTTGCGCGGCCTGAACCACCTGGCCCGTTTCGGCGTTGCGCACTGTGACGATACCATCTGCATCGGCCTTCAGTTCCGTGTAGGAGAGCGCGTCGCGGGACGTGCCGAGCAGCGCCTTGGCGGAATCAAGTGATCCCTGCGCCGTCTGCAGCGCCGTCTGCGCCTGATCGAAGGTTTCCTGGGTCGTGGAATTCTTCGCCAGCAGGGACTTCTGCCGCTCGAATGCGGCGGACGCCTGCCTGACCTGCGCCTCCGCTGCCCGCACTCCCGCCTCGGCAGCCTCGACATCCGCCTTCTGCTCGCTGGGATCGATGCGCGCCAGAACCTCCCCGGCCGTGACATGCGATCCGACATCCGCAAGCCATTCCGTTATCTGGCCGCTGACGCGAAATGAAAGATTGGTCTGGACATGGGCGACGACCTCGCCGGTCAGCGTCACGGTCTGCCGGTGATCGACATATTCGGCAGTCTGCGCGCGGACGTTGATTTTTACCGCTTCCGGTGGCTTCGTTTCGCCCTCGCAGGATGTCAGGACCAATGCCGCGAACGATGCCAACCACCACCCGGATCGACGAAGCTTTCGTTTTTCAGTCATTTGCGCCCGCTCATTCCGATATTCAAGCCCAACCATTTATTGTGGCCCCTCAATATACGTGACCCGCGCCAATGACAAGCAGACGGGGCCAACGGAAATCATTCGTTACAAGATGAGCCAACGTGCCCCTCGCCGTCTTGACGGCAACGGGAAAGCTATGTGGATTTTTTACATAAGCATAGCGAAAACCACCGGTTGCGCGATGACAGGCTCAGCGGAATGGTGGCGCCGGAAAACGGCTGTAGGGGAAAGCGGTCTAAGACCGGCCGGCAAGCGCGGTGGCGAGAAGGCCGGCGACCAGGCTTTCGTTGAAAGGCTTGGTGATGCGGGATATGTCCCGCAATGCCGGGGGAAAGACGAAGTCGTCACCATAACCGCTGACAAAACCGAAGGCTATGCCGCGTTCGATCAGCAGACCGGCGAAGTCGAAGCTCGTCTGCGAACCCAGGTTGACGTCAAGAAGCGCAAAATCGAAGGACTGCTCCGCAATCAGAGCCTGCGCCTCGGCAACGTTCCCGGCAATTTCGACAGATTCGATACCGATAGACGTGAGAATGTCCTCGGCTTCCATGGCGATGATGAAATTGTCTTCCAGCACCAGCACACGTTTGATCGATAGTGGAATTTCCGTGAGCGTCACCGATAGGGTCCTGTCCGCTGATCATCCTGCACTGTTGGAGCGCAGGCCTTGAAATCGACCAGTATGACAAGAAGGGGGCGAAGGCATTTAAATAAGACACGTCCCGGCGCGATTGCGCCGCAGCAGCGCCGTCCCTTCAGATGAACGGGCGGTGCTGCTCACGATACCCCTCCCAGCCTGAAATCTTCATCAGCCCCTCGTCATCCAGAATATCACAGCCGCGATCGGCCCAGCGAATGAGCTTGCGCTCGCCGAGCTTTTTCAGCGTCTTGTTGGTGTGGACGATGGAAAGTCCAAGCGTATCGGCCACATGTTGCTGCGTGATCGGAATGGAAACACGTTCGCCCTTGAACAGATGGCTCGATTTGGCGCGCTGATACAGGAAGGCCAGCAGATAGGCCGCCCGCTCGAGCGCCGACCGTCGGCCGATGCTCAAGAGATTTTCATCGAGGATGCGCTCCTCCTGCGCGGCAATCCAGGTCAGATCATAGGCCAGGTCGGGATAATTCCGGTAGAGCGTACCGAGCTTGTCGCGTTCAAAAACGCACAGGGTCACCGGCGAAAGCGCTTCGACCGAATGCTGCATCTCGCCCATGAGGCTACCCTGCAGACCGATCAGATCCCCCGGCATCATGTAATTGAGAATCTGCCGGCGGCCATCGTCCAGCATCTTGTATCGAAAGCCCCAGCCGGACAAAACCGTGAACAGATGGGCACTGTGCGAACCCTCCACCAGGATCGTGGTTCCCGCATCGACCGCCAGTTCGCCTGTCTTGAAGTTGGAAACGAACTCCAGTTCATCGGGCTTGAATTCGCGGAAATGCGGGAGAGCCCGCAGAGGACATTGTTCGCATGGCGTCTGTCGGTTGTTCCGGGTTTTCGGCGCGGCCATTCGGGTCCTCTGTGAGTTGTATGGGGTGGGAAATCAGGACGTTGATTTTCCTTGGAAATTAGAGCTTGCTCGCGGTACGGCAAGAGGTGTTTTCAAGGCGGCGATGGACTTCTCCGGATCGCGCGCCTAGTTTTCCGCTCAAGATCGCGCCAGCAAGCACGATCATCAGCGCATGAACGAGACGGAAGAGCAAATGAATCATCCAGCCTTTGCCAATAACCATGTCGCCGTCGTCACCGGAGCAGCGTCCGGTATCGGTCTGGCCGCTGCCAAGCGCTTCGCCGGTCTCGGCATGAAGGTGGTCCTCGCCGACCTGCCGGGCGAGCGGCTCGACACTGCGGCGCGCGAGACGGCGGCGCTGTCGCCGCATGGTCCGGAGAGTGCCGTTGCGATCGCAGCGGACGTTGCAGAAATCGAATCGTTGAAAGCGCTGGAACAGGCCGCCGTCGAACACTTTGGCCGGGTACATGTGTTGATGAACAATGCCGGCATTCAACCCGGCAGCGCGATGTTCGGGCCGCAGGATGCGTGGGAGAAAGTGTTTGCGGTCAATCTCTCCGGCGTCATCAACGGTGCGCGCATCTTTGCGCCCGCCATGATCGCCCACGGCCAGACCGGCCTGATCATCAATACCGGCTCCAAGCAGGGCATCACCACCCCACCCGGCGATCCCGCCTACAATGTCGCAAAAGCCGGCGTCAAAGCCTTTACCGAGGCGCTTCAGCACGAGCTGCGCAACACACCCGATTGCAACATCACTGCGCATCTGCTGATACCCGGCTTCGTTTATACCGGGCTGACTGCAAATGGCCGCACGGAAAAGCCGGATGCTGCCTGGACGTCCCAGGAAACGGTTGATTTCATGATGCAGAGCCTTGAAGGCGACGATTTCTACATTCTCTGCCCAGACAATGATGTCGCGCGTCCGACCGACGAAAAGCGCATCCTCTGGGCTGCCGGCGATATCATCGAAAACCGTCCGCCGTTGTCGCGCTGGCATCCGGACTACGCCGAAGCCTTCAAGGCATTCCTCTCGAAAGATCGGACGAGAATCAGCTAAGAGCGGCGGCGACGGGTGCCCGTTGGAGCGTTTATACGGTGGACAATGTGTTCACGCAGAAGCGCTGGCGCAGCACTGTGTTTGCTGCTTTTGTGCAGCCAAAGCAACGGATTTGAAGACATGACAAGCGGCATCCACCACATCACCCTGATCACCCGCAAAGTGCAGCCGAATGTGGATTTTTACGCGGGCTTCCTTGGCCTGCGCCTCGTCAAGCGGACGGCAGGCTTCGAGGATGCGGCGCAGTTGCATCTGTTCTACGGCGATGCCGCCGGATCGCCCGGCTCTCTGGTGACCTTTCTCGTCTGGGAAGACGGCGGTCCGGGCCGGGTCGGTCATGGCCAGCCTAGCGAGATCGCCTTTGCCATTGCGCCGGAAAGCATCGGTTTCTGGCTCACCCGGGCGCTTCGGTACAATGTCACGGCGACCGGCCCGGCGCATGAATTCGGCGAACCCGTCATCCGGCTGAAGGATCCCGACGGCGTCATCGTCAAGCTGGTCGGCAGCGGCGCCGTGACCAGCCCTGCCCTCAATGTCACGGCCGATATTCCGCAGGATGACGCGATCCGGCGGTTGCGGGGCGCAACGATCCTGACCGCGACGCCCGATGGCACGGCCGCCTTTGTCACACGGCATTTCGGCTATGCCGAAGCCGATAGAACAGATGCGATCCGGCGCCTCGTCTCGGAATCCGGCGATATCATCGACGTCCGCGACGCCGGCGGTTTCTGGACGGCGGCGCCCGGCACCGGCACGATCGACCATATCGCCTTTCGGGCCGTAAGCGAGGCGGCAGTCAAGGATCTGCGCATGCAGCTTGAGGCGGAGGATGCCGGCGAAATCAATGCCCATGACCGCAAGTATTTCTATTCGCTGTATGTCCGCGAGCCCGGCGGAACGCTGTTTGAACTCGCCACCGATACGCCCGGCATGACGGTGGATGAGAGCCCGGAGACGCTGGGGACGAAACTGTTCGTGCCCGAGCATTTCGGCGGCAATCTCGAGGACAACCTCGTCATGCTGCCGCAGTTCGGACTGCCCGGCGAGGAGCGCTTCACAGAGCGCGACCTGCCCTTCATTCACCGCGTCCACCAGCCGGAAAACCCGGACGGCAGTACATTGGTGCTTCTCCACGGCAGCGGCGCCAACGAAACCAGCCTCCTGCCGCTCGGACGCCAGATCGCGCCGAATGCGCTGCTCCTCAGCCTCAGAGGCCGCAGCACCGAGGAAGGTCATCCGCGGTTCTTCCGCAGGTTTACGCCCTTCACCTTTGACCAGAAGGATATCGCTTCGGAAGCAGAAGCCTTTGTCGCGATGATCGACGGCGCCGTTGCGGCCTATGGCCTTGACCGCGAAAAGATGATTTTCGTCGGCTATTCCAACGGCGCCAATATGCTGACAGCCACCATGCTGCTGCATCCCGGACTGATCCGGAAAACGGCGTTGCTGCGAATGATGAACCCGTTGGACACGGTCCCGCAAGCGGATCTTGCCGGCACTGAAGTCCTGACGGTGACGGGAAAGACCGACGGCTATTCCCGCTACGCTCCGCCGCTGGAAGACCTGCTGCGCAAGGCCGGCGCGACACTTACGACCGTGACGCTGAATGCCGGCCACGAGATCGGTGCAATGGACGCAGACGCCGTCCGGGAATGGCTGAAAACTACAGGGAGCTGATGCTCCCGCAAAGGCTGCTGACGCACTCTGCGAATGTTCCTTCTGGCAGAGTGGCGATCCCGAACTCCGTCATCCTCACCTTTGTAGTGGGGATACAGCGACCCGACGTCCGTCGGGTCAAAAGACCATTTCAGCTCAAGGACTTGAGCTGGCTGGATGCCCGCCACAAGAGCGAGCATGACGGAGGAAATTGGGTGCCGGGATGATCGATGCAGAGCCCAGATCTATAAATTCTAGGGTTTGTCAGCGGTCTCGCGGGATTGATATCCCCGCAATCCCTTACGCCGACTTTGCAGCGACATAGCCAGCAAAGGCCTCGACAAAAGCCTTCAGCCTTGCCTTGGCCTCTTCGTCGACCAGATCGCCCTCCTTGTCGAACAGCGATCCCGCCTTTGGCAGCATCAGCCGCTTGCCGGACCAGAGATCGGCGCCGAGCGTGCGAAGCACGGATAGCCAAGCATTCTGGCTGAGCAGTGTCCCGAATGGCCCCGGCGATGTCCCGGCAATGGCAAAGGCGCGCCCGGCAAAGACGTTCGGCGCGCCGGTCATCGACGAGCTCACCCAGTCGATGGCGTTCTTGAAAACGCCCGGCATCGAATTGTTGTATTCCGGCGTGAACAGGATGACGCCATCGGCTGCGGCGATCTGGTCCTTCAGCAGTTGCACCGCTTCCGGCACACCCTCTTTTTCCACATCGGCATTATACAGCGGAATGCCTTCGATAGTGCCGGAGGTGAACGTCACACCATCAGGTGCAAGCGTGATGGCCGTTTTCAACAGAGCGGTGTTGAACGACGCCTTTCGCAGGCTTCCGGAAATGCCGATCAGATTTGTCATGCGCAAGAATCCTTTTTGCTTTGCCGGAAGCATGCTGCGAAATGCAGAAAAGTACAGACAAAAAAGCCGGGAATTGCTCCCGGCTTGATTTCAACGGTTAGACCAGCGGCTTCAGCCGGGCCTCGATCTGGACGCGCTTATGCTCCAGGAACGGCGGCAACGACAGGCCTTCGCCCAAGGTTTCCATCGGCTCGTCCACAGCAAAGCCGGGACCGTCGGTGGCGATCTCGAACAGGATGCCGTTCGGTTCACGGAAATAGAGCGAGCGGAAATAGAACCGCTCGACCTCTCCGCTCGACGGCAGGCGGAAACCCTCCAGACGTTCCATCCATGCGTGCAGCGCCGCCTCATCCGGCGCGCGGAACGCGACATGGTGGACGGCGCCGGCGCCTTGCCGCGCAGTGGGCAGGCCGGGCTGAACGGCGACATGCAGTTCGGCGGCCGGGCCACCCTCACCCATCGAGAACACATGCACCTCGCCATTGCCATCCGGCGACGGATATTGGCGCTGCTTCGTCATGTTCATCACCTGCTCCAGCACCAGTTGCGTATTGGTGATGTCCGGAACGCTCATGGTAATCGGGCCGAGACCCTTGATCTGGTGTTCGGCGGGAACCGGGCTGCGGTCCCACGGATGCGACGGCGCAAGCCCGCCATCGTCGATCAGCCGGAACCGCTGGCCTTCGCCATCTTCGAAATCGAGCGACAGACGGCCGTCGATCTCGATGACATCACCGGACGCGATGCTCAATTCGCCGAAGCGAGCCTTCCACCATTCGATGCTTTCCGGGCTGCCGACGCGAAGGCCAGTGCGCGAAACGCTATGCGTACCGCGCGTTTCGCGGTTCACCGGCCAGTCGAAAAACGTCAGGTCCGTGCCCGGCGTTGCCTCGCCGTCCGCATAGAAGAGGTGATAGGCGGTGGTATCGTCCTGGTTCACGGTTTTCTTGACCAGCCGCATGCCGAGGACCTGCGTATAGAAACGCAGATTTTCCTTGGCGTTCGCGGTGATCGCAGTGAGGTGGTGAATTCCTGTCAATTGCAAGCTCATGGCTGCCTCCATTCGAAATATCTGAAGCGAATATCGGCGGCGTGGGGCGTTTAATAAAGAGGCCCGCTGCGGACAGATTGTTCACCAAAAGCGAACGATGATCCTAACGTTTGAAATCGACCTTCACCCGCGCGACCGGGAAGATGTACTTCCAGACCGTAGCCGTATTGGTGACACTGCGGCCATCGCCGGAAAGAACCATCTTGTCGTAGAAACGCACGACGTTCCTGCCTGGGCCGGGATCAAGATCGACGAGATAGGTAAACCGCGCCGTATTGCCGTCTACCCGCAGCGTCGTCGCACCGATGACGTCTTCGCGGGTACCCGAATAGGTGGCCGGACCGGTGCGAACGAAACGCCAAGTCTTGCGGTCCCGTTCGCCGTCGGAATAGACGAAATCCTCGCGCACCGTCAGAGTATCGCCGCGCACCCGGCCGGTCAGCGCCACGTCGAATTGCCGCTTGACGCCATTGATCGCGGAAAACGACCCTGTCGCCGTGGTCTTGCCGCGAAAGAACCGCTCCATCATCGTGTCCTGCCCGAACGCCGGCATGGCCGAAAACAGGGCAACAGGAAGAACGAGAACTGCCAGAAACCGCTTCATCATACTCTCCTTGCGTTTGGAGATATACGTTCTGGCAGGCCGGATGGTTTTCAAAGTTCACAACAAAGAGAACCATGCGCCGAATCTGGATGGCGATTACGCAGGAACGCGCATGTCCGTCAGATAGGTGTTTTCGCTTCTCGAAACCTTGAAGTCCGCTGGATTGATAATGGTCACCATCAATGTTTCATCATGGGGGAGCGCATGTGCCAGAAGGCTGCCGTCAGGCGCTGCGATCCGTGAAGACCCGGCAAAGGTAAAGCGCTCGTCGGCGCCGCAGTGATTGATATAGGCGACGAAGACCTGGTTTTCGAAGGCACGTGTCTGGATCATATGATCGGCAATGAAGGTGCCGGAATAACCGGCGGGCAGCGCCGTCGGCACCAGCACCGCATCCGCGCCCGCCAAGGCAAGGCGCCGGACATTTTCCGGGAACTCGACATCATAGCAGATCAGCATGCCGCATGTGACGCCGCGATGCGCAAACAGCACGGTGCCCGGAGCGGCTGGGGTAAACAGCGCCCGCTCGTAATCGCCGTAAAGATTTGATTTCCGGTAGACGGCTGGCGCAGCGGTACCATCGACATAAACAGCGCTGTTGAAGACCGTGCCTTCGGCCTTTTCGGCAAAGCCCGCGATGATCGCAAGGCCGGCCTCCGTCGAAATGCGTTGCAACTGCTTGACCAGCGGACCATCCGCAGGCTCGGCCAGTTCGCGGATGGCGTCACCCGCGCCATAGCCGGTCAACCCGAGTTCCGGCGTGATCATCAGGCTTGCGCCCTTGGCCTGAGCCTCAAGCGCCGCCCGCTCGATGCGGGCAAGATTGGCGGCGGTATCGCCGCTTTCCGATTTCATCTGCAAAGCGGCGAGCGTGATCATGTGTCGTCCGATGACATGGCGCCGAGCAGTTTCGGCAGATCGCCGTACCGCGCGACAAGGGAAAAGATGACCGCTGCGGTCGCAACGAACAGGATCGTCACCGACGCCATGGTCGGTGTATAGCCGTAGCGCAGCGCATTGAATATCTTGATCGGCAGCGTTTCCATAGTGAAGCCGACGGTCATATAGGCGACGATATATTCGTTGAGCGACAGCACGAAGGCGAAAGCGTAACCCGAGACGATATAGGGCAGGATCAACGGCAGCACGACGGTGCGAAAGATCGTCCGGTCGTCGGCGCCCATCGTTGCGGCAGCCTCGACCAGCGAACGGTCGATCGCGGTAAAACCAAGCGATAGCGTCACCAGCGGCAGCGTCACGAAGAAGATCGCGTGGCTGACGACGGCCGTCCAGGGCTGGCCATAAAAGCCGGTTGTTGCCCAGAAGGTCAAGAGACCAAGGGCTGTGATGACCGGCGGCAACGTGAACGGCGCAATGCCGAGAAGCTGGAAGATATTGGCCCAGGGCGCAATCCGCCGCCACAGGAACCAGGCAAGCGGCAAGGCGATGGCAACGGCCAGCGCCGCCGACAGGATAGCCAAGGTCAAAGAGGCAAACAGCGCGTTGCGCCATTCCGGATTGAGGAAGATTTCGCCGTACCAGGAGAGCGAAAACCCCTTCGGCGGAAAGGCCAGCGTCTGCTTGGCATTTACCGAGACGCCGGCAACGACGATCATCGGCGCCGCCAGGAACAGGCCGATCAGGAAGAAATAGACTTTGCTCAGCGCACCGGTCATGCCGCTTCTCCCTTGCGTCCGGCAATGACGGTCAGCGCCACGAGGCCAAGCGTCACCAATACCAGGAACACCGCCATTGCGGCCGCGAACGGCATGTTCGACTGGTAGATCGCCTGATCGGTGATCAGCACCGACAGCGTCCAATGCTGCGGCCGGCCGAGAAGCTGCGGCAACAGATAGGAACCGAGCGCGAAGATGAAGACCATGATCAGCGTTGCCGTGATGGTGTTGCGAAGGGCGGGAATGACGACCGTGAAGAACGCCTTGACCGGCGATGCACCAAGCGTCCGGGCCGCTTCCGTCAGCGTCGGGTCAAGCCGGACAAGTGCGGGATAAAGTACCAGCACTGTGTAGGGGAAAGCCTGATAGACCATGCCGGTCAGCACAGCACCAAAACTTGGCAGCAATGCCTTGGCCTCGCTCATGATGCCGGCCATCACCAGCAGATTGGTGATCCCGGCGGTGCGCGAAAACAGCGTCGACCAGGCAAAGCCGATGATGACCTCCGACAGTGACAGAACCGACAGCAGCGCCACCAGCCAGACGATCTGCACCTTTCGCGTCATGCGCGTCAAAAGATAGGTGAAGGGAACGGCCAGCACGACGCAGCAGATCGCCACGACCACCGCCAGCATCAGCGAAAAACCAAGCACATTGGCGAAGAACAGGCTGAGGAACCGCTGGTAATTGGCCAGCTCAAACGCCGGCACATAGAAGCCGCCCTGCTGGCGCTGGAAAAACGAGACGGCAATCATCGTCGCAAACGGCACGACGAAGAAGACGATGAGCATCATCGCCGGGAAGAACAGCGGGCCGTAGTCGCCAAGTTTTTGTGGGGCTTCGCGTCTCATTTGGCCAGCACCACGCAGACGTCTGGCAACAGCACCACGCCGACCGGCTGGCCGACGGTGACGTCGGGCCGGGCGCGCGGCGTCGAGACCGCAACGATCTGGCGGCCGGCAACATCGACGAAGGTTTCGATCGTGCCGCCAAGATCGCGCACGAAGGTGATAGTGCCGGACAGCGCGCCATTGCCGGGCGCCGTCAGATGCACATCTTCCGGCCGGATCGACAGTGTTGCTTTGCGGGTATCGGCCCCAAGAGACACACCGGAAACCGGCTGACCAAGCACGCTGACGCGGCCTTTGCTGTCGGATTCGGCTTCCAGCAGGTTGGTCGAACCGATGAAATCGGCAACGAACGTATCGGCCGGCCGGCGGTAGATCTCGATTGGCGACGCCGCCTGGCGGATTTCGCCGCCCTTCATCACGACGACCGTATCGGCCATCGTCATCGCCTCGCGCTGGTCATGCGTGACGACGATGGTGGTGATGCCGAGTTGCTGCTGCAACTGACGCAGTTCCACCTGCATCGCCTCACGAAGCTTCGCATCGAGCGCCGACAAAGGCTCGTCGAGCAGGAACAGTTTCGGCGAGATCGCCAGCGCCCGGGCAATTGCGACGCGCTGGCGCTGGCCGCCGGACAGTTTTGACACCGGCCGGTCGGCATAGCCTCCGAGATGGATCATCGAGAGCAGCTCATCGACGCGCTTCTTCTGGTCTTCCTTCGGCGCACCGCGAATGCGCAAGGGATAGGCAATGTTCTCGCCGACCGTCAGATGCGGAAACAGCGCCAACGACTGGAACACCATGCCGAGATTGCGCTTGTGGGTCGGAACATGGGTAATGTCCTCGCCGTCAAGGTTGATCGCGCCGCCGGTCGGCAGGTCGAGCCCGGCGATCATCCTGAGCAGCGTGGTCTTGCCGCAACCGGAGGGTCCGAGCATGCAGACAAAAGTACCATGCGGCACCATCAGCTCGACATTGTTGACCGCGGTGAAAGTCCCGAATTCCTTCGTGACATTGTTGAGGACGAGGCCTGACATTGTGTTCCTTTTGAAAAACTTTCGGGGCATCACGGCACGCATTCAAAACAGCATATGCCGCCTTCACCCCCCTCTGTCCCTTCGGGACATCTCCCCTTCAAGGGGGGAGATTATTCTTTTCCCTTATACTACCGAAACAAGGGACGCACAGAGTCTGCGGTTGATCTCCCCCCTTGAGGGGGAGATGTCGGCGTCGCCGACAGAGGGGGGTAATCCACCCTCAGAGCCCAAATCAACCGACGATCAGTTCGGTCCACTTCTGGTTCAGCCAATCCGACTTCGTCTGGTAGAGGTCGTAGCGCGGAATGATCGGGTCGATATCGGACGAAACGGCTGCGAATTCCGCATCCGTCAGGTCCGTCAGCTCGCGCTTGACCGTCGGCGAGGTGCCGACCTTGCGCGACAGGATCGCCTGGATCGACGGCTGGCTCATGTAGTCGATGAACACATGGGCTTCCTCGACCTTTGCCGATGCGCGCGACAGTGCCCAGCAACCACTATCCTGAATGCCGCCTTCCTTCGGGAAGGTCGAGCGGACGGGATTGCCGTCGGCAGCGGCAAGGCCGGTGACGTCGTGGTAATACTGGCCCATCGGGATTTCGCCCGACTTCAGCGCCTGTTCGAACTGGGCTTCGTCGCGATACCAGAGACGGACGTTCGGCTTGACTTCGGCAAGCTTGTCGAAGGCCTTCTGGATGCCCTCTTCCGTATCCAGCGCATTGGTGCCGCCAAGATAGGTCTTCGCTGTCACTTCGAGCAGGAAGGAGTTGGAGACCAGCGCCAGCAGGCCGAGCTTGTCGGCGTTTGCCGGATCCCAGAACGCTTCCCAGGAGGTCGGGGCTTCCTTGAAGACGTCGGTGTTGGTGACCAGCGTGATGTACCAGGAAACGGCACCGATACCGGCAACGCGGCCGTCCGGATACTTGTTGACAAAACGGTCGATGAGGTTTGCGCCGTTCGGAATCTTGGACATGTCGAGCGGCGCCCAGAGATCGGTCGCCTGGCCCTTCAGCATCGCCACCTGCGACATCATCGAGACGTCGGCCGGAGCCTGGCCTGCCTTGGCGGCCTGATCGAGCTGCACCAGCCATGCTTCGCCCGTCGGTTCGGCAATCGCCTCAATCGCGATACCGGTCGCCTTGGTGAAATCCGGGAAGATGTTCTTGTCAAACGAATCCTTGAAGTAACCGCCATAGACGCCGACCTTCAGCGACTTGTCCTGCGCGCGCAGGATCGACGGCATGGCCAGCATCGATACACCCGCAAGGCCGGCACCAAGCACGGCGCGGCGGCCGATATTCTGTTTCAGAAAGTCTGTCATCGTGGTTCTCCTGTTTATGCCGGTGCCGCGTTTATGGCTCCCGGTCTGTTCCCAATTTTTGGTCCGGCTTGCAAGCCCCGGACCACGGATTGATCAGTGTTTTAGAGCGCGAAGCTCCAGCATCTTTGCGTATCGCGTCAGCGGAAAACACAAGGCGAAATAGATCAGCGCAACGAAGCCATAGACCTTGAACGGCTCGAAGGTCGCATTGTTGATCGCATTCGAGGTCCTGACCAGTTCCTCAAATCCGATGATCGATGTCAAGGCGGTGCTCTTGATCAGCTGCACCAGAAAGCCGACCGTCGGCGCCCGCGTCATCGCAAAGGCCTGCGGCAGGATGATCAGCCGCAGTTGCTTGAGATAATGCAAGCCCAGGCTGCTGCCGGCATCCCATTGCCCAAGCGGCACGGCCTGCACGCCACCGCGCCAGATTTCCGCCAGAAATGCGCTCGCGCACAGCGTCAAGCCCAGCACAGCGGCCGTCCAGGGTTCGATGCGCAAGCCAAGCAGCGGCAGGCCGAAGAACAGCAGGAACAGCTGCATCAAAAGCGGCGTGCCCTGGAACAGGCCGATGTAATATTCGGCAAACCGCTGCACCCAGCGCCGCTTGGAAATGCGCATGAACAGGATCAGAAGGCCGACGATCGTGCCACCGGCAAAGGCGACCGCCGACAGCAGGATGGTCCAGCGCGCGGCCAGAAGCAGATTGCGGATGATATCCCAGAGGGTGAATTCGATCATGAAACGCCTCCGGCCAGGAACCGGTTGCCGCTGGCGACAAGCAGGCGGCGCAGGCCGATGCTCATGGCGAGATAGACCAGCGTGACGACGAAATAAGTCTCGAAGGCGCGAAACGTGCGGGCCTGCAGGAGATCGGCCTCATAGGTCAGTTCGCGCACGGCGATCTGCGAGACGACGGCCGATTCCAGCATCATGATAACGATCTGGCTGGTCAGCGCCGGAAAAATCACCTTCAAGGCCTGCGGCAGCACGATCTTGATGAACACCACGCGGGGCCGCAAGCCAAGGGCAAGCGCCGCCTCCCTCTGCCCCTTCGGCACCGCATCGAGACCGGCGCCGACAATTTCCGTCGTATAGGCGGTCATGTTCAAGGTCATCGCCAGGATGGCGGCGACAACCGGATCCAGACGGATGCCGAGGCTCGGCAGCCCGAAATAGATAAAGAACAGCTGCACCAGAAACGGCGTGTTGCGGATAAGCTCGACATAGCCGGCAATCGCGCGGCGGAGCCACGCATGGCGGCTGCGCCGGCCCGCTGCACCCAGGACGCTGAGCACGATGCCGGCAACAGCCGACACCGCGATCAGGAAGAGCGTCATGGCAGCACCGCTCGCGATCAGCGAGACCGCGTCGTTCAGCCAGCCGAATTCGAGCACATAGCCCAAAGGATCAATCCTTCAGGTTTTCAGGGTTGAGCGGTACTTTCAGCCAGGCCTCCGAGCTTGCATTCAGCGTGCCGTCGGCCAGCATCTTGGCAACCGCGTCATTGATTGCCGCCTTCAGCCGGTCTTCACCCTTGTTCAGCGCCAGATGCGACGGCGACGTGAGGAGCTGGAACTTCTGCTCCGGCTTTAGGGCTTCCTGACGGGCCAGAACCTGGGCACCAACGTCGTTGCCGACGACCATCAGTTCGGTCTGGCCGGAGATGAACGCCTGAATGACCGAGTTATAGTTGTCGAAACGCTTGATGTCGGCATCCTTGGGGGCTGCTTCCGTCAGCGAGGTGTCTTCGAGCGTACCACGATTGACAGCGATGCTCTTGCCGGCAAGGTCTTCCTTGCCCTTCACTTCCATGGCAGCCGGGCCGATCACGGCGATGTAATATGGCGCATAGGCTGCAGCAAAATCGATAACTTCGGCACGTTCCTTGCTGTAGCCGACGCTAACCAGCATATCGACGCGCTTTTCCGTCAGATACGGGATACGGTTCTGGCCAGTGACCGGCACCGGAACCAGCTTCACCTTGAGGCTATCGGCAACGTATTGCGCGACGTCGATGTCATAGCCCTTGAGGCTCATATCGGCGCTGGCCGAGGAGAAAGGCGGGAAGTCGGCAAAGACGCCGACGTTCAGCACGCCAGCCTTGGTGATCTCGTCGATGGCATCGGCATTGGCTGCGGATGCGAAGCCGAGAACGGCGCCGCTCAGCATCAGCACGGCGGTAAAGGCCGATTTCAGGTTTGAAAGATTGGTCATTTTATTCCCCTTTGTGATTTTTGTTTGGTAGGCACGGCAGCAGGGGGCGGCTTTGCCCCTCACCCTGGCCCTCTCCTCGTAAACGGGGAGAGGGGATATTGGTTGGCGACCTCTTCTCCCCAGCGGGGAGAAGTGCCGAGCGCATGCGAGGCGATGAGGGGGCCGCGCATCGAGTATCGAGCCAGCTGCCCCCTCATCCGGCCCTTCGGGCCACCTTCTCCCCGCCGGGGAGAAGAGAGATCGAGTGCCCTACCCTCAATCCCGGTTGCCGTTGACGAACGGGCTGAACACCATGAGGCTGAGGATTTCGAACAGGACCTGCGAGCCGACATGTGCCGTGTTGGTGGTCGAATCGTATTGCGGCGCCACCTCGACGACATCGCCGCCAACGAGGTTCAGGCCCTTCAGGCCGCGGATCAGTTCCAGTACTTCGCGGGTGGTGAGGCCGCCGATTTCCGGCGTGCCGGTGCCCGGCGCAAAGCTTGGATCAACGCTATCGATATCGAAGGACAGGTAGGTCGGGCCGTCGCCGACGATCTTCTTGGCTTTCTCGATGATCGCGGGCATGCCCATGCCGGTCACTTCCTCGGCGTGGATGACGGTCATGCCGGATTCGTAGGAGAACTCCCACAGATATTCCGAGGAACCGCGAATGCCGATCTGGATCGTGCGGGTCGGATCGAGCACGCCGTCGAGCACCGCGTTGCGGAACGGGCCGCCATGGTGGAACTTGGTGAGATCGTAGGCGCCGCCGGTATCGCAATGGGCATCGATATGGATCATGCCGACCGGGCGGTTCTTGCCGACGGCCTTCAGGATCGGATGGCTGATCGAATGATCACCGCCGACAGACAGCGGAACCACGCCGGCATCGACGATCTGGTTGATGCGCTTTTCGATATCGTCATGGCTGAGTTCCAGCCGGTAGCGGCTCTGGAACGGCACATCGCCGATGTCGGCCACGCGCAGGTCATGCACAGGAGCGCAACCGAGCACATGGTTGTAGGGGCCGATACGCTCGATGGTGCGCATGGCGCGCGGCCCAAAACGCGAGCCCGGACGGTTGGTGACGCCGAGATCCATCGGCACGCCGATGATCGCCACCTGCAGATTGCCGAAATCCGGCTCGTTGGCATCGACGGGCATATGCGGCGCCATCAGGAAGGTCGGAACGCCCGAATAGGGCGCGAGGCGCGTGCCGTTCTTGGAGAAGATCTTGTCGGCAACCTTGCGAAACGTCGGATCGAACATCTCGCCGCCATGGGCTTCGCCGTACTTCGCCTTCAGTTCGTTGAGCTTGCTATCATCCCACGCCATATCCGCTGACCTTATGTTGGGCCTGAAGGACGTGCGATTTGAGACGGTTATAGAGCGTGAAATGCGATGCTCCCGCCGCCAAAATCCGAGACCCCTCGCTGTTTGCCAGAGAGGGTACCGGATGCATGTTCCCCAGGCTTTTGCCTTTGTTGATCGCATTAGGAAACAAATTGATTGGAAAATCAATTGACATTGTTATAGCGTTTGATGTGAGAAAAACTAACATTGTTTTTGACGCCCAAACCCTGTTCTCGACGCCACGGAGCGTTCTTCTTGTCCAGCCGCCTGCCCCCGCTGAACCCCTTGCGCGCCTTCGAGGCGACCGCCCGGCGTGGTTCCGTTTCGGCTGCGGCGCGCGAACTCAACGTCACCCATGGGGCGATCAGTCATCAGATAAGAGCGCTGGAACTCTCCTTCAACGCCGCCCTGTTCGAGCGTGGCGGCAAGCGGCTGAAACTGACCTCGCAGGGTGCCTTGCTGCTTCCCGCCGTCACCCATGCCTTCGAAGGCATTGCCGCGGCCACCGCCGCGATGACCCGGCCGACCACCAGCGGCGAGTTGCGCATCGTCTGCGTACCGGCGCTTCTGTCCTTCTGGATGATCCCGCGCCTGCATCAGTTCACCGAACAGTTTCCCGATGTGCAGCTGACGCTGATCGCCTCCAACGACGCGGCAAACCTGTTTTCCGGCGATGTCGATATCTGCCTGCTCTATGGCGACGGCAACTGGACGGACTGCTGGGCGCGGCTGTGGAGCCGGCTGGAGCTGTTTCCGGTCGTCAGCCCCACGCTCCTCAACATGCGTCCGCTGCGTTCGCTGCGTGACTTGCGCGATCATGTGATCCTGCATGGCGATGACGGTCGCGAATGGAACACCTGGCTTGCCGCAGCCGACGGCATCGATATCCAGCGTGGCCGCCAGCATTTCATGAGCGACGCCCGGCTCTCGACGGAAGCCGCCTTGCACAATCAGGGCGTAGCACTCGGCGATACGATCACCGCCGGCAGTCTGATCGCCAAGGGCGAACTGATCGCCCCGTTCGATCTCACTGTTCCGGCGAACGACGCCTTCTACGTCGCCTGCCGCAACGAGGTCCGCGCCGCCCCGATCGTCAAGGTCTTCATCGACTGGCTGTTTTCGGCTCTTGAAAACGACCCCATGCCGGAGCTACAGACCTCGGCACGCACCATCATCCGCGCCCGGACGCAAAAGGTCAGCGCGCCGGAACGCCTACCCGCCAAGGACGGCTTTCAGCCCGTCTCCTCTCCCGCCCGCACGAGGCGTCCGGAGCCGACGCCGAAACGCAGAACCAAATCTTAGAACCGCCAAATCTTACCAATAGCCTAGTCTGAGAACCACAGGACATCCGATGCCGCATTTCAATCCGCTGATCGCCAAGCTCTCGCCGCCGCCGGTGCCTTCCGTGCTTGCCTGGGCCAAGGCCTATGACGGTTCGCGTGGACCACTGATCGATCTGAGCCAGGCCGTTCCCGGCTATCCAGCCCATCCGGACATGCTGCAATGGCTGGGCGAAGCGGCGGCCTCTCCCGCTTTCACCGGTTATGGCGCGATCGAAGGCGAACAGGTTTTGCGCAGCGCCTATGCGGAGCATGTGTCCGGTCTCTACAATGCCTCGTTCAGCACTGACAACATCCACGTCACCTCCGGCTGCAACCAGGCCTTCATCTGCACGGTGATGGCGGTTGCCGGTGTCGGCGATACCGTGCTGATGACCAATCCGTTCTATTTCAACCAGCAGACGACGCTGGCGATGCTCGGCATCGGCATCGAGCTCGTACCCTGCGATGCGAGCGATGGCTTCCTGCCCGATATCGACGCGATCGCGGCAGCGCTGAAGCCCGGCATCCGTGCCCTGGCGCTGGTCACACCGAACAATCCGACCGGCGCCGTCTATCCGCCCGCGCTGCTGCGCCGGATCTACGATCTTTGCCGCGCCAACGGCACCTGGCTGATCCTCGACGAGACTTATCGCGATTTCCTGCCCGAGGGCAGCGGCGCGCCGCACGATCTTTTGACCGTCGAAGGATGGCAGGACAGCCTCGTCTGCCTCTACAGCTTTTCCAAATCCTTCTGCATTCCCGGCCACCGGCTTGGCGCCATCACGGCGGGCCCGGCCGTGGTCGAGCAGGTCGCCAAGATCATGGACAATCTGCAGATCTGCGCGCCGCGCTCGGCCCAGGCAGCGGTTGCCAAGGCCATTCCAGCGCTTGGCGAATGGAGAGCCGGCAACCGCGCCGAAATCGCAGCCCGCGCCGACGCGCTGAGAGAGGTGATGAGCAGACTGAAGGGCTGGAAATTGCAGGCGATCGGCGCCTATTTCGCCTATATCCGCCACCCCTACCCGGATATCCGCTCGGAATTCGTCGCGGAGAAGTTGGCGAAGATCGCCGGCATCGTCTGCCTTCCCGGCGATTATTTCGGCGACGGACAGGAAGGCTATTTGCGCTTTGCCTTCGCCAATGCCGACGCGCCAACGATCCTGAAGCTCGAGGAACGGCTGTCGAGCTTCAACCTGCCGGGGATCTGATCAGCCGCGGCGGGCGATCAGGATGCCTGCGAGCACGATCGCCCCGCCAATGGCCTGCATCAGCCCGACCGGCTCGCTGAGCAGCAGCCACGCAAGGATTGCCGCCACGACCGGCTGCAACAGCAGCGTCAGCGATGAAAACGCCGGCGGCAGGAAGGCCAGCGCATAGATGATCAGCCCCTGCCCGCCGGCATGGCTGATGAAGGCAAGCCCGAACAGGATCGCCCAGCCGAACAAGGCGGTCGGCATGAAACTCGCCTCGAAGAAAAAGGCGATCGGCAACATGCAGACGGCGGCCGATCCCGTGCTCCAGATCATGATGCGGTTGGTGGAAAAGCGGCTGCGCAGCCGGCCGATCGACAGGATATAGCCGGCATAGAAGACCGCCGCGAGCGCTGCGGTCGCGTCGCCCGCCAATTGGCCGTCCCCAAGCGCCATCGGCCCGCCCTTCAGGATCACCACGCCCGCCAGCGCCGTCGCCAAACCAGCGATGAAAACCCCGCTGACACGGGCGCGAAACAAGAGCCATGAGCCGAGCGTCACGAAGATCGGCGCCAGATTGGCAAGCAGCGTCGCATTGGCAACCGAGGTCATGTGCAGCGCCAGATGCCAGGCGGCCAGATCGACGGCAAGAAAGATACCCGGAAGCACCAACAGCCCGTAGTCCGCAAATCCGGCAGGCTTGGAGTCAGTCACCGTCTTTCCCGTCGTCGCCGACCAGATCAGCAACGGCAGCAACGCCAGCGCCACGCGCCAGAATGCCGTCGCCATCGGCCCGACTTCCGAGAGCCGCACAAAGATCGGCGACCCGCCGATCGCAGCGCCACCGATCAGCAGCGCGATGAGCGCAAGCCGATTGGCGGATGATGAAGACGAGGAGGAAACGGGTGCGGGGAGTGCGGTGTCTGACACGAATGCTGTCCAATACAAACGGGCGCAACATCTGAATGCCACGCGATAGTGCATTGAAGGTATCAGAACGGTTTGCGGGGAAACAGCAACTTGCGTGTATGGATTGATCAGAAACCGTGAAGTTAGGCCCGCAAACGCGGCCGTTCGAGCATTGGTCTAAGCCCAAAACTCGTGACGGGATGGCTTGTTCGGGTCAATGCCGTTCCCATGACAACGGCGAGACCCGCGCGTTGAATTTTCCTGCCGCCGTCGAACGTCCGGCGGCAGGAATCTGGATTGTTCTGGCGTACTCGGTCCGGCCGATCTCAGGCGGCGTCGGGCCGGTGAACCGTCTTCACCTCGAGGAAATCCTCAAGCCCGAACATGCCGCCTTCGCGGCCGTTGCCGGATTGCTTGTAACCGCCGAACGGACTGCCGTAACGGTGCGGGCCGCCGTTGATATGGACCATGCCGGCGCGAAGCCGCGACGCGACGCGCTCAGCCCGTTTGGGATCGCCGGTCTGGACATAAGCGGCAAGACCATAATTGGTGTCGTTGGCAATCTCGATCGCTTCCTCTTCGGTCTCGAACGGCATGATGGCGAGCACCGGACCGAACACCTCTTCGCGGGCGATCCGCATCGTATTGTTGACGTCGGCAAAGATTGTCGGCTTGACGAAATAGCCGGTCTCGAAGCCTTCCGGCTTGCCGGCACCGCCGACGAGAACGCGCGCACCCTCGGCAATGCCCGCTTCGATCAGCGTTTGCACCCGGCCGAACTGGACGTCGCTGACCAGCGGCCCGATATGGCTGCCTTCCTCGGCCGGATTGCCGACCCTGGCCTCTTTACCCACCCGCGTGGCGATCTCGACAGCCTTGTCATAGACCGACTTCTGCACCAGAAGACGGGTCGGCGCGTCGCAGGACTGGCCGGAATTGTTGAAGCATTCCATCACGCTGCCCGCAACGCGATCCTCAAGGTCGGCATCTTCGAAGACGATGTTCGGCGACTTGCCGCCAAGTTCCAGCGTCACGCGCTTGACCGTTTCGGCTGCGTCCTTGCTGACGGCGATGCCGGCGCGGGTCGACCCCGTGAACGACATCATATCGACGTCCTTGTGCTTGGACAGCGCCGCACCGACATTCAGGCCATCGCCGTTGACGAGGTTGAACGTGCCGGCCGGGAAACCGGCCTCATGCACCATTTCCGCATAGAGCATGGCATTCAGCGGCGTGAATTCGGAAGGCTTCAAGATGCAGGTCGAGCCGGTCGCAAGCGCCGGAACAACCTTCAGCGCGATCTGGTTGATCGGCCAGTTCCAGGGCGTGATGAGGCCGCAGACGCCGATCGGTTCGCGCAGCATGACGTCGCCGTTCGGCAGGACTTGACGGGTATGCAGGCGCTTCAAAGCATCGATGAAGCCCTGGAGATGGCCAACGCCGACATCGGCCTGCTGTTCGCGGCTCATCGACAGCGGTGCACCGAGTTCCAGCGTGATGGTCTGCGCCATTTCCTCGTAGCGGCGCTTGTAAATTTCAAGCAGCTTTTCCAGCAGCGCCAGGCGCTCTTCCGTCGTGGTCCGGCTATAGCTGGCAAATGCCGTCTTGGCGGCGGCCACGGCGCGGTCGATATCGCCAGCATTTCCCATGGAAATCACCGCGACCGGCTTTTCCGTCGCCGGGTTCAAAACCTCGAGATCGTTGGCAACGAGCGGGGCGACCCATTCGCCGTTGATGTAGAATTTGCGTTTGTCGAGCATGCTTTTTGTCCTTCCCGTCAGATCGTCTTCTGTTTTTCGTTGAGCCAATCGGTGATCAATTGGCGGTAGCGTCCACCGCTGAAGCTTGGAAAATGACCGCCGTGCACGATGCGGACGGGAATTTTCAACAGACGCTCCATGGAAGAGAGATAGTCACCGGCGTTGGAATGATAGGTATCCTCGATCAGCGGACCGTCATAGAGGATATCGCCGGAGAACAGAATTTCGGTCGCCTTCTCGTAAAGCGCAATCCCCCCGGGGGAGTGGCCCGGCGTATGGATGACCTCGAACACCCGGTCGCCGAGATCGATCACATCGCCATCTTCGAGTATCCGCGTCGCCGGAGCCTTCTTCACCGCATAACATTTGGAGCAATAGGGCTCCGGCGGCAGGGCATCGAAAATATCGTCGGTGACATAAGGATCGGCAAGCGTGTTTTCCCGCGTCGGATTGGCCAGCAGATCAGCCTCGGCCGAATGCACGGCGCGGCATTCGAATTCGTGGTGGCAGCCGATATGGTCGAAATGCGTATGGCTGGCAACCGCGATGAGATCGCGCTCGGTGACCACCGGCACATAGTCCCGGAGCGACACGACGCCCATGCCGCTATCGACCAGCATGTCGCGATCGCGGCCGCGCACATGCCAGATGTTGCAGCGATAGAATTCCTGGATGAACGGCTCGGAAATGACAGTGACATCGTCGTCAAGACGCCGCACCTGATACCATTTGTCCGCGCTGATGCGTTGCATTGCCAAAATCCGTTTGAGACGCCGCAGCGATTGCTGCGGTCGCAATAAACTCCCTCCCCCTTGTGGGGAGGGTTGGGGAGGGGATTTCCTTTTAAAAGAAAGACCCCTCCCCTCCGCTTCGCTCCGAACCTCCCTACAAGGGGGAGGGTTAGGTGCCCTCCGGCAAGGCTACGATATCGGCGAGACTGACGGCAAGGGGGACGATTTGGCCGTCCGCCACCGCCGTCGATTGCGGCATATGCGCCACGATGGCGAGATCCGTTGCCTGGGCCGGTTTCAGATGGCAGCGGTAATGCGTGCCGAAAAAGGCGCTGCCGGTGACCTTGGCCTCGCCGAGCGGCACGATCTCGCCTTCGGCTTCCCCTGCCCGGCGGAAATGCTCCGGGCGGATGCAGAGTGTGACGGCCTGGCCGGATGCGGGCGCCGAAGCCGTAAAGCTGGCGATGGGCAGCGTCATCGAGCCAACCGCCGTTTCGACTGAAGCTGCCGTGGCGCCCACACTTTTCACTTTGCCCGGAATGAAATTGACCTCGCCCATGAACCCGGCCGAAAACACCGAGCGCGGCCGCATATAGATATCGGCGGGTGGCCCAAAATCCTCGATCCGGCCCTGGTTCATCACCACGATCCGGTCGGCAATCGCCATCGCCTCCTCCTGGTCGTGCGTCACATGCACGAAGGTAGTGCCGACCCGCTTCTGGATCGCCTTCAACTCGTCCTGCATCTGGCGGCGCAGCTTCAGGTCGAGCGCACCGAGCGGCTCATCAAGCAGCAGAACGTCGGGATCGACGGCAAGCGCGCGTGCAAGTGCGACGCGCTGGCGCTGACCGCCGGAAAGTTCGTGCGGCTTCTTGTCGGCAGAGGCTTTCAGGCCCACGAGATCAAGGAATCCGAGCGCCTTTTCGTCCCGCTCCGCCTTCGCCATGCCGCGCATCCGCAGGCCAAACCCGACATTGTCACGCAGTTTCATATGCGGAAACAGCGCATAATCCTGAAACATCGTCGTCGTCGGGCGCTTTGCCGGCGGCACGCTGGTCATGTCCTTGCCGGCAATCGTCACTTTGCCTTTGGTCGGCGATTGAAAGCCGCCGAGGATCGAGAGCAACGTGGTCTTGCCGCAGCCGGACGGCCCGAGCAGGACGATGAACTCGCCCGCCTTTATATCGAGCGAGACATCGTTGAGCGCGGTGAACGCGCCGAATGTCTTGGTGGCGTTGTGAACCGAAACCGGAGCGGTCATGATTTTTTCGTCCTTCCGAACAGGGTCAGTTCCAGAACCGCCAGCACCGCGACGGAAACGAGGAAGACCAGCGAGCCGATGGCATTGGTTTTGGGGTTGAGACCGGAGCGCAGCAAGCTCCAGATTTCGACCGGCAGCGTCACGTCGAAGCGCGACAACAGGAATGCGATGATGAACTCGTCCCAGCTGAAGGTCACCGACAGGAAGAAGGCGGCGAGCAGCGACGGCATCAGCATCGGCGCGGTAATCAGCACCATGACCTTGAAATCATTTGCACCGAGATCCCGGGCGGCGCGCTCGATGTTGATGTGATGATCGCCCATCGAGGAATAGATGATGGCGAAGCAGAGCGGCAGGTTGATCACCACATGGCCGATGCCGACGGTCCAGAGCGACAGCTTGATGCCGAACGTGTTGAGCACCGTCAGCAGACCGAGCGCGATGATGAGATAGCTCACCGTCATCGGCGCGATCAGCAGGCCGCGCTGCAAGGCCGACCCCGGCAGTTTGTAGCGCGCCAGCGCATAGGCCGCGAGAAAGCCGAGCAGGCAGGCAATCACCGACGAGACGATGGCGACGATAAAGGAATTGGCCAGCGCCGCCATCAGCTTGCGGTCGGCAAACACGGCCTCGTACCATTGCAGCGAAAAGCCGTTGAACGGCGGCACCGGCAGGCGTCCGTCCTGGAACGAGAACAGCACCAGCACCGCGACCGGCAGGAAGATGAAGCCGTAGATCAATCCGGCATAGACGAAGGAAGCAATCCTGGTCAGCGTGTCGCGCATCTCACGCCCTCTCGATCTTCAGCCAGCGGGCGCAGAGCACATAGGCAAGGGTCACTGCCAGCATCAGGATGATCGACAGCGCCGCCGCCATCGGGAAATCGGCGCGGCGGCCGAGTTGCAGCATGATGATCTGCGGCAGCACCAGTTCGTTGTTGCCACCGAGGATTTGCGGCGTGACGTAATCGCCGATGCAGAGCACGAAAGTGAGGAACGCGCCGGTCATGATTCCGGGCAGCGTCAGCGGCAGGATGACATGCCAGAAGGTCTGAAGCGCGTTGGCGCCGAGATCGGCGGCGGCCCGGCGATAATTCGGCGAAAGTTGGATGAGGTTGGCGTAGATCGTCAGTGTCAAAAGCATGACGAAGAAATGCACGAAACCGATGACGGTGGCGGTGCGGTTGCTGGCGATTTCCAGTGGCTCGCCGACCAGACCGAGTGTCATCAGCGTCTGGTTGATCACTCCGTTTTTCGAGAGTACCAGCAGCCAGGAATAGGAGCGCACGACGTAGGATGTCCAGAACGGCAGAATTGCCATGATCAGCGCCAGCCGCTGGAAGCGCTTCGGCACCCGCTCGGCGATGATCCAGGCGAGCGGATAGGCAAGAAGCACCGACAGCACAGTGACGATCAGGGTGATCTCCAGCGAATTGATCAAGCCCTTGAACAGCGAATCCTTGGCGAAGAAAGCAATGTAGTTGTCCAGGTTCCAGGCCCTGACGATCTGCCCGCTCTGCCGCGACCACAGGCTCATCGCCGCCATGAACAGGAACGGCACGACGAAGAATGCGAGCGTCCAGATGAGCGCCGGAGCAATAAAGCCCCAGGCCTTACGGCGTTCGGTGTGTTCGAGGGTTGTGGTGGACATGGGCGGGCTTTCAGGTTTGGAGGAGTTGCCTTGCGTTTTTCCCAACAAGTCGATTGCCGACCGGTTGAGGAAGGCTTGAGCTTGCTCCCTCTTCTCCCCTGCGGGGAGAAGTGTCGAACGAAGTGAGACGATGAGGGGGATTTTCCGCATAAACTGTGGCCACCGCCCCCTCATCCGGCCTTCGTCCCACTTCTCCCCGATGGGGAGAAGTGGGACGTTTTACTGCTGCATCATGTCCGTCCAGGCATCCTGCATCTTCTGATCAAGCTCGGCGCTCGGGATCGGATAGAGCTGGGTCTTCTTCAGATATTCGGCTTGATCGTTCCAGCGCAGGGCCGCCTTCTGGGCATCCGTCAGGTGTTCGCCGGCCTTCATGTTGGCAGGCATCGCCCAGTAGCAGGAGGATGTGGCAAGCCGCGCCTGGCCCTCCGGGCTGACGATGTACTGGACAAATTTCAGCGCCAGATCCTGCTTTTTCGAGGCCTTCATCACGCCGATCGACTGCGCCCAGCGCACGGCGCCCTGATCGGGAACGGTCCAGTCGAGGTTCGGCTTTTCGCCCGACAATGCCGCCGTGATCCACTCGCCGCCGCCGACGAGAATATCGACCTCGCCGGTCGCCAGCGCCGTCTGGGAGGAAACGACGTCGCTCACCTGCTTGGAGACTTTCTTCATCTCCGAGAGCTTTTCAGCAATGGCCGGCATGTCCGCGTCGGAAAGCTCGGCAGTCTTCTTGCCAAGGCCAAGCGCGACGAGGCCGATCATCGGCAGGTAATAATCATAGAGCGCGATGCGGCCCTTGTACTTGTCGGACCAGAGGATCGACAGGTCCTTCATGTCATTGGGATCGACCTTGGTCTTGTCGTAGGAAATCGTGTTGTAGCCGAATTTTTCGGTGACGGCGTAGGTCTTGCCGTCCTTCATGTTGTTGGCTTCCATCCGTACTTCCGGAAAGATATCGGCGGTCGGCAGCATGTCGGCGGGGATTTCGGCCAGAAGATCAAGGCCGACGGCGCGCTGGACATCAACGCCGTCGATGACCAGCACGTCCCAGTCCCCCGGCTGCGACTGTTCGAGGATCGACAATGCAGCACCAGTCCCCTCGTAGTCCTTGAGGTTGACTTTGACGTCGTTGGCCTTCTCGAACGGCTCGACCAGCGCCGGATCGGTATGATCGCACCAGACCAGCGCGTTCAGCTCCTCCGTTGCAAAAGCCGGTGCCGGCGTACTGACGGTGGAGACGGCAGCGAGCGAGATCGCCGCCGCGGAGGAGAAAAATCGGCGCGCGAAAGCGCCATTCACGGAAGTGATCATCGCATTGCCCTCTGGTTTACAGCGCTCATTGCGGCGCCTTCACAAAAAGATTGAATGAGTTCAATTTTTAAGTCAATATCAATTTTGAGGACATTCAAAAAAAGGAAATGGGCGGCATGACGGGGCTTCGCGCAAAACAGAAAGCCGACAGGAACCGGCGCATCCTGCAAGCAGCAACGGAGCTTTTCCGGGAAGTCGGTTATGACAGCGCCCGCATCGAGGATATTGCCGAGCGGGCGGAGGTCTCCGTCGGCACTTTCTACAACTACTATCAGAACAAAGGCGACATCCTCGTCGCTGCGGTCTCCATGGAAGTCGAGGAAGTGCTTGCCGCCGGCAAGACCATCGTCGATAGCCCGCCGGACACGGTTAGCGAAGCGCTGATGGCCCTGATCGGCCAGTATTACGACCATTCTCTCGTCTATCTCAGCAAGGAAATGTGGCGCACCGCCATGGCGATCTCGATCCAGCAGCCGGAAAGCCCGTTCAGCAAGCGCTACACCGAACTCGACGGCCGCCTCTGCGACCAGGTCTCGACGCTGATCACCAAGTTGCAACTGCGCGGCGGCGTCATGCCGGGCATCGACGCTGCCGGTGCCGGACAGATGTTCTTCAACAATCTCAACATGATGTTCATCGAATTCGTCAAGGACGAGGCGATGACGCTCGACACGCTGAAGGACATCGTCGGCAGGCAGAACCGGCCGCTGGCAACGCTGATCAGCGGCCCGAAAATACAATAGCAAGCAGGATACTCAGGAATGGAACATACAGAAAATGCGGTCCTTGCAGCCGCCGACAGCCTCGTCGGCGCCTTTTCCAGACATGACCGGGAAAAATATTTCGCGGCCTTTTCAAAGGATGCGACCTTCCTCTTCCACAATCTCGATCGACCCTTGAGAAACCGCGCCGCTTACGAAGCGGAATGGGCGCTCTGGGAGACACGCGACGGCTTCAAGGTTCTGTCCTGCCGCTCCACCGATCGCAATCTCCAGATGCTCGGTACTGTGGCAATCTTCACCCACAACGTCGAGACGGAGACAGAATTCGGCGGCGAAGCCGTCACAAGCCAGGAGCGGGAAACAATCGTTTTCGAAAGGCAGCCGGACGGCTCATGGCTCGCCGTCCATGAGCACCTGTCGCGCGCATCCTGAAAAAGCAAAGCCCCTGCATCCAGACGGATCAGGGGAGTCATGACAATATCGACATTATGCTGTCTGCAAAACTCAGATCGCGCCGCAGGCCATTGCTGTGACGAACAGGAAGGCGGCGGCCAATGCTGTGGCTTGTGCGACGATCGGCCACGAAAAATGCGGCACCGAATGCGCTCCATAGCTCACCGGGCTTTTCTGCATGACAGGTTTCGAACCTCGCATGTATCCTCCACTTGAGTTGTTGCAGATATCCTGCCGTGACGACGGCAGCAGTGCATTGCGTTTTTGTCCGACATTTTCCACCAAGTTTATAGATATTATTTTCTGCTTTTCAGACCCTTCAGGAAAAAACCAACCTCGGGGCACATTTTCATCCGGTGAAACGCCGCGAAACGCTCAATGTTCCCGCTCGAGTTCCCGCTGCTGGACCAGCCGGGACCAGCGCTCGCTGAACCACGGCGTCAAAAGCGAGACATCCGCCTGGCTGTGCGGCTTTGTCAGCGCACTGTCCGTCTCTTTGGACGTCCATACCTTGAACGTCGTCAACTCATGCTTGCCGAATGTCTGGATCAGCGGGATATCGGCGGCATCGCGGCCGCGCGCAACAGCGATACGGCCGATGCGCGGCATGTTGTGGCGCGCATCGAAGGTGTACCAGCGGTCATCCAGAAACACTTCGAACCAGGCATTGAAATCCATTGGCGCCGGATTGTCCGTCACGCCGATATCGCCCATGTAACCGTTGACATAGCGCGCCGGCATATTCATGCAGCGGCAGAGCGTCACGGCAAGGTGCGCATAATCCCGGCACACCCCTGCCCTTTCCTCATGCGCCTCCATCGCAGTGCGCAGCGTCGCGGTGTAACCGTAGCTGAAGGTCAGACGCTGATGCACATAATCGCAGATCGCCTGGACGCGGGCCCAGCCGGGCTCGATCTCGCCGAAAAGACGCCAGGCCAAGGCGCCGAAGCGGTCAGTTTCACAGTAGCGGCTGGCGGAGAGGTAAGGCAGGCATTCAGGCGGAAGTTTTTCGACGGGTACAGCTGCAGCAGCGCGGTTCACCGTATCGGGCCGCCCACTATCCTTGACCACGGCATCATAGCTCAGGCGCAAGCCGCCTGCTGGCACGACCATCCGCAAGCAGACATTGCCGAAGGGATCGGTGACCTCTCCCATTTTTACCACCGGATCCGAAATCGGCCCGCGCTCGCTGACGATATCGTGCTGCCTGGCACGATCCACCGACAGAAACGTCATCATCGGGGTCGGCTGACTGCAGCGGATGCCTATTTCGTAACCCAACCGAATGAACATGTGCTACCTCCACCACACGGCAGGAACGGACATCCTGCGGATTTGTTCCGGTTTCATGTCGGTAAAAAATGGCCGGGCAAGGCTCTGACGCTGGTACGTTCTGTCAGGCCTGACGCAGGCAAGAGCAGGCAATTCGGCCAGTGTACGCACGGGGAAAGCGGGATCGCACTACGGTCCCGGCCGCACGCTGGATACACCTGTGCGGCAGACAATCATGTTAGGTTAATTTACAACAGGCAGCAATGCTTGCGCACGCGGCTGAGCATCCTATGCGCCGGTACATGCAGCGTTCGGTGACAGCAGGCTTCGAAAGAAAATGACGTCGCGGCGGATGACTTCCGCCAGCCGCTCTCTATATGCTGCCTCTTGGTCGAGCCCGCCCGTCATTAACATTTGAGAGCTTATGAATAGTCAGTCGCCTTTGTTTCCCCTCGCAGGGGGACGGATTCCAGCCAAACTTGCCGCCAGCGAAATGCTGGACCGTTTCAATCGAACGGATTGGAAGACGACAAGCCTGGGTGCGGCGGAAGACTGGCCCAATGCGCTGAAAGCGGCCTGCCGGATGATGCTCGCTTCGCCTATCCCGATGGCGCTGCTGGCCGGTCGCGAAGGCATCATGCTTTACAATGACGGTTACATCGCCATTGCCGGCGGGCGGCACCCCGAATGTTTTGGCGCTTCGGTCCTGTCTACCTGGCCCGAGGTCGCAGAGTTCAACACCGATATCATCGGCCGCGTCCTTGAGGGCGAAAGCCTGTCCTACGAGGACCAGAACTTCACCTTTCATCGCAACGGCATCGCCGAAAGCGTCTGGCTCGACCTCGATTACAGCCCCATTCTTGATGACGACGGCAGCTGTGTCGCCGTGCTTGCCCTTGTCGTCGAGACCACCAAGCGGGTGATGGCCGAACAGGAGCTTGCCCAAAGCCGCGAACAGCTTTCGCTGGCGCTCGGCAGCTCTGCCATCGTCGGCACCTGGGACTGGCATGTTCCGGAGGATCTCGTCTATTCCGACGAGAAATTCGCGCGGCTCTACGGCGTCGATCCACAGGTTGCCAGCCACGGCGCCCCCATCGCGGATTTCGTCAAAACAATCCATCCCGACGATGTTCAATCGGTTGGCAGCGCCATGCAGAGCGCGATGGAAACGGGGAGCCGTTTTTCCAAGGAATACCGCCTCGTGCAGGAGGATGGCAGTATTAAATGGGTCCTTGCCGAAGGACAGCCGTTGATCGATCAAAACGGACACTGCACCCGATTCCCCGGCGTGTCTGTCGATGTTACCGCACAAAAAGAAGCCATCGAGGCCCATGCCCGCTCGGAAATCGGCTTTCGCACACTCGCCGATGCCATGCCGCAAATGGTCTGGTCGACATTGCCCGATGGTTTCCACGATTATTACAATGCCCGCTGGTACGAATTCACCGGCGTGCCGGAAGGATCGACCGATGGCGAAGGCTGGAACGGCATGTTCCACGAAGAGGACCAGGACCGCGCCTGGGCGGCGTGGCGGCATTCGCTGGAGACCGGCGACGCCTACCAGATCGAATACCGGCTGCGCCACCATACCGGCGCCTATCGCTGGGTGCTGGGACGCGCACTGCCTGTTCGCGGCAACAGGGGCGAGATCACCCGCTGGTATGGCACCTGCACCGATATCCACGACACCAAGATGGTTCAGGCTGAACGCGAGATCGTCGCGCATGAACTCAGCCACCGGATCAAGAACATCTTCTCGGTGCTGAGCGGCATCATCAGTCTTTCCGCCCGCTCGGCGCCCGAATCCCGAAATTTTGCCGATCTCCTGCGCAAACGCATCGAAGCGATGGGCCGCGCCCATGATTTCGTGCGCCCGCACAGCAGGACCTCAAGACCTGTGGACCTGGAAACCAGCATGTTCGGCCTCTCGCAGCGGCTGCTTGAACCCTATGGCCTGGAGGAAACGGATAGCCGCATCGTCTTTGCCGGAGACGATACCATCATCGGCGACAGTGCCGCAACACCGCTTGCGCTTCTGCTGCACGAGCTAGCGACGAATTCGGCCAAATATGGCGCTTTTTCCCACGCCGCCGGCCGCCTGACCATTGCCGGCCGTCACGACAAGGAAAACTATGTGCTGGAATGGAAGGAAAGCGGCAACCCGGTTGCCGTGCGCCAACCCGAGCAGGAAGGGTTCGGATCGCGGTTGATGAAGATCAGTGTCGAAGGGCAGCTCGGAGGGCAATTCCAGCGTCAGTGGGACGAGGATGGCGTGCGTGTGCGCGTTACGGTGCCGGTAGCGTCGATCCTGCGCAGCAGCAAGCTTGCGGCGCGGCCATGACGCCGCGCTGAATGGATGATTACGAAAAGACCCTCAAACGCGGCGGAACGTCGGCAGCAAGCGAATTGCGCTTGGCGACGGCGTAGCTGACGACCTGGCGGAGGTCGTCTTCACCAACCGGCTTTGAAATGACGCCGACGGTTCCCGGAACGCCATCGGCGAGCTGGGACGGATTGGCCGTCATGAACAGAACCGTGACGCCATGCTGTTCGGCAAGCGTCCGGCCGATTTCCGTGCCTGTCGGGCCATCGCGTAGATTGAGATCGACAAGGGCGATGTCCGCGAAAGGCGCAAGGCTGAACGCGGAAACCTTGTCCGCAGCGATACCGATCGGGCTATGGCCAAGTTCGGCAACCAGATATTCGATTTCGGTCGCAACGAAGATTTCGTCTTCGACCACCAGGATTTTGCAACTCATTCGAAAACTCTCGTACATCAGGTGCGTTTTACGCGGCGGGGATTATCCTTTGCTGTGCCCTTGGACCGCGCGGCTTTTCCGGTCAAGCCGGACTTTCGAAGCAATATGGGGCGCTTTTATCAACCAACCAGCCCCATAATCGCCCGTACGGGATAAAATATCGCTAAATTCAGCGGCACCCGCCGAATATCACGATATCACCCCTTGGAAGCCAGCAAACGCCCGCCCGTCAGGATTGTTCCGGGCCTGTCAGGGATTCTTAGCAGGATCACAGGTTGTTGACACTCAGCGCCAGCAAGCGTGGCCGGAGGTTAACAAACGCGCGCAATATGCCTCAAAAGACCAGTATCGCCCGCAGATCGTTGACATTGGTACCGGTCGGGCCCGGCACGAAGAGATCGCCGCTGGCGTTGAAGGCACTCCAGGCATCGTGGCGGGCGAGATGATCGCGTGGATCGGCGCCCGCCGCCCGCATGCGGGTTATTGTAGCGCCATCGGCAAAAGCGCCGGCATTTTCCTCGGACCCGTCGATGCCGTCCGTATCGGCTGCCAGCGCATGGATGCCCTCGACGCCATCGATATCGAGCGCAAAAGACAGCAGGAATTCGCTGTTGCGGCCGCCTTTGCCGTAAGTGTCTCCCGAGATCGTCACTGTGGTTTCGCCGCCTGAAAGAATGACACAAGGCTTGGAGAACGGCCGGTTGGACAGCGCGGTTTCCCGGGCGATCGCCGCGTGCATCCGGCCGATATCGCGGGCTTCGCCCTCAATCGCATCCGACAGGATGACGGCTTCGACACCCAGCGCCCGCGCCTTTGCCGCAGCAGCCTCAAGCGAAACGCGGGCCGATGCGACGATATGGTGCTGCTGATTGGCAAACGCGGGATGATCCGGCCTTGGCGCTGCCGCATGCTCCGAGCGCAGATGACGCATCACCAAGTCCGGCAACGCCATGGTGTAACGGGTGACAATCGCCATGGCATCGGCCTGCGTCGACCAGTCGGCAACGGTCGGTCCCGACGCGATGAAGGCCGGATTGTCACCCGGCACATCCGAGACGATCAGGCTGACGACCCGCGCCGGGGCAGCCGCCAGGGCCAACCGTCCGCCCTTGATCCGCGAGACATGCTTGCGCACCACATTCATCTCGGAAATCGGCGCGCCGGAGGCAAGCAGCAGACGATTGACGGCGATTTCGTCGGCTAGCGTCAAACCAGCCGGTGGAGCCGGCAGCAGCGACGAGCCGCCCCCGGAAATCAGCGCCACGACCAGATCGTCAGGCGTCAGGCCCTCGACCAACCGCAACAATTCCACCGATCCTGCAAGCCCGGCCTCATCCGGCACCGGATGGGCCGACTGCAATACGCGGATGCGTTTGCATTCGGCAACCGGGCCATGCCGCGCCACCACGGCGCCCTCCAGAGGCCCGTCCCACATGCTTTCGAATGCAGCCGCCATCTGGCTTGCCGCCTTGCCCGCTCCAACGACGATCGTCCGGCCCTTGGGCTTTTCCGGCAGATGGGCACGGATGGCAGCCAGTGGATCGGCCGCTTCGACGGCAGCCTCATACAGGCCTGTGAGAAAGGTGCGCGGTTCAGCGATCATGGACAATCAGCCTGCAATCTCGAAATCATAGACGAACACACCGTCGATGCCGCCTTCGGTCGCAGCAACGATCCGGCCACCGGCCTTTTCATGCGCCGGGTGGAGCAGATAGGCGCCGCGCGCCGCCACATCGGCAAAATCGATGATGAAGCCGGCGTTGTACCCCTTGCCGAGGCCCTCCGGGCTGACATTGGCACCAGCGGTAAAAGTGAGATAGCCGGGAACCAGCCGCTGCAGCGCGGCAATATCGGACAGGATGGACTGCCGCTCGGCATCGGCAATGGTTGTCTGGAAGCGGATGAAGACACAATGGCGGATCATGGTGGAACTCCTATCGGATATCGGCGCGTGCCCGCGGCCGCTGGTCGTTGCGTTCGTGGGAGAAGATCGCCGCCGGCAACGGTTGCCGCTCGCGGATGATGTCCGAGCCCTTCTCGCCCATCATGATCGTCGGCCCGTTTGTATTGCAAGAGGGAACGCGCGGCATGACGGAGCTGTCGCAGACGCGCAGGCCCTCAAGCCCGTGTACCCGCAGATCCAGCCCGACTACGGCGTCGGTGCCTGTGCCCATCTTGCAGGTGCCGACCGGATGATGATCCGTCTTCGCATTGGCGCAGCCATACTCGAACAACTCGTTATCGGTCATCACCTTCGGCCCCGGCAGCCGTTCGGCCATGATGTAGGGTTTGAGCGCTTGCTGCTGGAAGATTTCGCGGGCAATCTTCAAGCCTTCCAGCGACATTTTGCGATCATGCGGATCGCTCCAGTAGTTCGGGTCGATCAAAGGTGCTGCCGCCGGATCGGCAGACGAGAGCCGGACGGTGCCGCGCGAGCGCGGATGCAGGTAAGCGGAATTCAGCGTCACCCCGGCATTCTTCAGCTTCTCGACACCGGCCTCGATGCCCGAGCCCAAACCAAGATGAAACTGGATATCGGGCGAGCGGGCATCCGGGTCGGCATACCAGAAGCCGCCGGTCTCAAACAGCGACGAGGCAACCGGACCAGAGCGGAACAGCACATATTGCAGACCGGCCCAGACGGTGCGGTGAAGCTTTGCCACGCCATCATAGGTGTGGTCGCCGGTGCATTCGGAAATGACGAACAGATCGAGGTGATCCTGAAGGTTGCTGCCCACGCCCGGCAGGTCATGCTTCACATCGACGCCGACGGAGCGCAGGTGATCCGCCGGGCCGATGCCCGACTGCTGCAGCAGCTTCGGCGATCCGATAGCCCCGGAGGAGACCAGAACCTCGCGTTCGGCCCGGATCATTTCCAGTCCCTTTGCGGTCGCGACCTCAACGCCGATAGCGCGCCTTCCCTCCAGCACGATCCGCGTCACCCGCGCGCCAAGCCGCACCGTCAAATTCTTGCGATCCCTGATCGGAGTGAGATAGGCAAGCGATGCCGACGAGCGGCGGCGGTTGCGCTGGGTCAACTGATAGAAGCCGACACCCGCCTGCTGCTTGCCGTTGAAATCGTGATTGTAGGGAATGCCCAGTTCTTGCCCCGCGCGGATATAGGCATCGCAGATCGGAAGCCCCGATACCGGCATGGAAACGCCAAGCGGCCCGCCATAGGAATGGTAATCGTCGGCGAAACGCTGGTTGTCTTCCGAGCGTTTGAAATAGGGCAGCACATTGCGGTAGTCCCAGCCGGTGCAGCCGTCTTCGCTGGCCCAGAGATCATAATCGGCCGCATTGCCGCGCGTATAAAGCTGCGCGTTGATCGACGAGCCGCCGCCGATCACCTTGGCCTGCGTATAGCGCAGCACCCGATTCTTCATGTGCTTCTGCGGCACGGTTTCCCAGCCCCAGCTGGCGACACCCTTGGTCATCTTGGCAAAACCGGCAGGCATATGGAACAGCGGATTCCAGTCGCTGCCCCCGGCTTCGAGCAGCAGCACCTTGACATCGGCGTCTTCGGTCAGGCGATTGGCAAGCACACAACCGGCCGGTCCGGCCCCTGTGATGATGTAGTCGTAGGTCATGTCGTCGTCCTTAAAAATCAAACGCCGAGGGTGGTTTGCCCCTCATCCGCCCTGTCGGGCACCTTTGTAACTTCCCTTCGTCCGTATTCGGCGCTGTAATGCCGGTTGCGGTGGCGGATGGAAGACCGTTGCACCTTTGGGACACCAAGCCCGTGGGAGAGCAAGGATCTGCGTCCGCCGTTCCATTGAACCCGAACAGTCGCCGGGGCCGCTTGCGAAAGCAAAGCCCGATTAGGCAAGGATGGGATAAGATGGATATTGTCGTAGGCATCGATGTTTCGAAGGACCGGCTCGACATCGCCCTTTCACCGTCAGGCGACGTGTTCTTCGTCGACAACAGCCATGCCGGTCTCGACGCACTGGTTTCTCGCCTGAAGGCGCAGCAGGCCGATGTCATTGCTCTTGAGGCGACCGGCGGCTTTGAGACGCTGGCGGTGGCGGCGCTGTCGTCGGCGGGATTTGCGGTCCTGGTGGTCAATCCGGCGCAGGTGCGCGCCTATGCCAACGCGATCGGCCGCAGGGCCAAGACCGATCCGATCGATGCAGCCGTCATCGCGGCCTTCGTCGCGGCGACCAAACCCGAAATCCGCCCGTTGCGCGGCGCTGAGACACAGGCTCTGTCCGAACTCGTCGCCCGCCGGCGCCAGATCGTGCAGATGATCGTGTCGGAAGAGAACCGGGCCCGGATGGTTCTGGCCAGGCAGGCGCAGAAGAGCATCAAGCGTGTACTGGCAGCTCTGCGGCGAGAGCTCGAGAGCCTCGATGCCGATCTCGATGACCAGATACGCAAGTCGCCGGTCTGGCGGGTGCGTGAGACGCTCTTGACCTCGGTGCCGGGCGTGGGGCCAACCACGGCACGAACCCTGTTGGCAGAATTGCCCGAGCTCGGCAGCCTCGACCGGCGCCAGATCGCGTCGTTGGCAGGGCTTGCGCCATGGACGCGGCAATCGGGCAAATGGAAGGGCAAGAGCTTTATCGGTGGCGGCCGGGGAAAGGTGCGCGCCGTGCTGTTCATGGCCGCCCTTGTCGCTGCCCGCTACAACCCCGCCCTCAAAGCCTTCCGCGACCGCCTCGTCGCTGCCGGAAAACCCAAAATCGTCGCCATCGTTGCGACAATGCGCAAGCTCCTCACCATTCTCAATGCCATCATCCGGGACAATAAACCATGGCAAAACGCTTGACCGCAAAGACAGTCGCTCTCCCCGCAGACGGGGAGAGGGGACTATTTCGGAGATAAAAATGACCGAAACCATCAACGGCGAACCCCGCGTTCTCGCCACTGACGCAGCGCTCGCATTCATCAAGGAGATCCAGCAGGATCATCCCGATGTGCTGTTTCATCAGTCCGGCGGCTGTTGCGACGGTTCGTCGCCGATGTGTTATCCGGCGGACGATTACATCGTCGGCGATAACGATATCAAGCTGGGGGAGATTGGCGGCGTGCCGGTCTATATCAGCGCCAGCCAGTTCGAGGTCTGGAAGCACACGCAGCTGATCATCGACGTCGTGCCGGGCAGGGGCGGCATGTTCTCGCTCGACAATGGCCGCGAGCGCCGGTTTCTCACCCGCTCACGGCTGTTTGCAGGCGGCGAGGCCTGTGCCATTCCGATAGTCAGACGGATGTAAAGCGGGCCGAGTGGCCGATCGAGCGGATCAATCGAACAGGCTGGAGACCGATTCTTCCTGGCTGGTGCGGTTGATCGCTTCGCCGATCAGGCTGGCGGTCGAGATGACGCGGATGTTGTGGGCCGACTGGACAGCCGTAGTCGGCTGGATGCTGTCGGTGATCACCAGTTCCTTCAGCTTCGACGAGGTAACGCGGGCGACCGCACCGCCCGACAGAACGCCGTGGGTGATATAGGCGGTCACGCTGGTGGCGCCGTTCTTCAGGAGCGCTTCTGCGGCGTTGCAGAGCGTGCCGCCACTGTCGACGATATCGTCGATCAGCAGACAGTCCTTGCCGGTGACATCACCGATGACGTTCATGACCTCGGATTCGCCGGCGCGTTCGCGGCGCTTGTCGACGATTGCCAGCTGGCAGTCGAGACGCTTGGCGAGCGCACGGGCACGCACCACGCCGCCGACGTCGGGTGAGACGACCATGACGTTTTCGAGATTGTAGTTTTCCTTCACGTCGCGCGACAGGATCGGCACGGCGTAGAGGTTGTCGGTCGGGATGTCGAAAAAGCCCTGGATCTGTCCAGCATGCAGGTCGAGCGTCAGAACGCGGTCGGCACCGGCCTCGGTGATCAGGTTGGCCACCAGCTTGGCCGAGATCGGCGTGCGCGGACCGGGTTTGCGGTCCTGGCGGGCATAACCGAAATAGGGAATGACGGCGGTGATGCGGCGGGCTGACGAGCGGCGCATGGCGTCGATCATGATCAGCAGTTCCATCAGGTGGTCATTGGTCGGAAACGAGGTTGACTGGACGACGAAGACATCCTCGCCGCGCACGTTCTCCTGTATTTCCACGAAGATTTCCTGGTCCGCAAACCGTCTGACGGTTGCTTTGCCCAGGGGCAGGTTGAGATAATTGCAGATCGCTTCGGCCAGGAGCCGGTTCGAGTTGCCTGCGAAAACCTTCATCGATGGTCCGCCTGTGCTGGCGCGGATGTCGATCCCGCGCAAATTCCTTAAGCCAGCCGGGGTCTCGATCGTCCCAAGCTCATGCGCGCTTCATAACGTCCTTGACTTTGAATGCAAGAGGATTGCCGCATTGCGAAGCGGTTTATCCTAAAAAGTTTTCGAATGAGGTGGCGACGCCGGAACATTTCCTGTGGCAAAGTGCCATCAAGCGCCAATGTCTATCCGGCGTTGCCGGCGCGCCAGCTCAGATATTTGGCGATGGTTTCGGTGGCGATCGCCTGCATCGTCTGGGGCGGAACGGCTGACCAGAGATCGGCAGCCGTGGCATCCACCGTGTCCTGCCCCTGAATCCGGTGCAGCCGGTTGCCTGCGCCGTCGAGCACATCCCAGACGTAGACGACCGTCGTCTTGTCGCCGTCCTTCAGCGCCGAGAAGTAACCCTTGAGCATGTGCTGGCTGCTGGTGTCGGCGGCAGCCTTGATGGTCAGGCCATGCGACCGGGCCTCGTTGCCAAGCTGTTTCGACAATGGCGTGACCGCCTCGACCGGGGCGCCGATGATCGGCAGGAAGCGGATCGTGCCTGCGGCTGCAGACGGCGCAATCGCTGCCGCCTTTTGCGGTTTCTGGGCTTGCTCCTCCTGCTCGGCGATCTGTTGTTCGGGCTCTGCGGACTGGCCGCCGGCTGCGGTTTCTTCGGGCGCCGCCATGTCCGCCGGTTCGTCGATCATCGGCGCGCGCGCGACCTGACGTTCCTGCGCCGGGATCTGGCCCTGCTGCAGGCGGCTCGCCTGCGCATCCAGCGATCCGGCCGGATCGGTATAGTCGGAATCGCCCTGTGCCATCACCGTGCCGCTTGGCCCTTGCGCGTAACCTTGCTCAGCCGGCGAGGCGAGTTGCGTGCTTTGCACGGACGCGGTCGCCTGCGGCATGACGTCAACCGTCTGCATGGAGTCGAGATCGGATTGATTGACCGGCGGCGAGCGGAACGTCCCACCGCCGACATCGACCTGCGGGGTCAGGTCGTCCATGCTGTTGCAGCCCGACAGGGCGGCAACAATTCCAAGGGCTGCAATAAACGTGATCGGCTTGCGCATCGCTCTATCGTCCGGTTCCTCGGCAACGGAATAACCAGGCCCCCACCTTTTCCGTCGATCGACCCAAACGATAGATCAATTTTCCTAAGCAGTTATGAAGTCCAGGCCGTAGCGCGACAGCGCCTTGGGCGCGCCTTCCGTGGTCAGGTAGGTCTGGCCCAGTGTCATTGCCGTGCCGCTGTCTGAGTCCATGATGATCATGTGGACGAACAGCGACATGTCGGGCGCGATCTCCTGTGGATTGCCCATATGGAACATCTGGTGCTCCATCCAGGACGGCGAGAAGCGGGCACCGAGCGAATAGCCGCAGGCGTTCAGCCTGTGACGTGTCAGGCCGCGCTCGTCCATGATCTTGGAGTGAACGTCGAAGACTGTACCAAACGTGTTGCCCGGGCGAAGAACCATTTCGATGGCTTGGATGGTGTCGCGGCAGGCGCTGTAGAGTTCGCGGTGGCGGTTGGTCGGTTCGCCGATAACGACGGTTCGCATCATGGCCGCGTGATAATGGGCGCTGACGCCGGCCCATTCCAGCGTCAGCTGGTCCTGCGCATCCAGCGTGCGGCGACCGGCCTTGTAGCGGCAGAGCAGCGCATCGGCGCCGGAGCCGATGATGAACTCGTTGGCCGGATAGTCGCCGCCGCCGGCAAAGACCGCGCCTTGCATCGCCGCCAAAATCGCGGCTTCGCTGCCGCCGGCGTGAAGGAGCGGAATGGCGGCATCCAGCGCGTCGTCGGCAAGGCTTGCGGCCTTTTCGACATAGACGATCTCCGCTGCGCTCTTGACCAGGCGCAGCCGGCTGACCAGCAGCGAGGCATCGACCAGTTCGCCGAAGCTCATCAGCTGCTGGTCGAGCAGCCGGGCAATGCGGCCGGTCATGCCATGGGTGTCATATTCGATGCCGATCCGGGTGCCGAGCAGGTCGAGATCGCTCAAGAGGTTCTTCAGGTCCATCGTCGGATCGGCATTGACGCGGTCGACCCAGACTTCGACGCGCTCGATATTGGATGTGTGCTTGGCCTGGCGCAGATCGGCCGAACGGGTCAAAAGCACCATCGAGCCGTCGGCCTTGACCACCAGCGTCTGGAAGAAGCAATAGCCGAACGTATCGTAGCCGGTCAGCCAGTACATGCTTTCCTGCGCGAACAGCAGCATGGCAGCCAGCTTTTCTTCCTTCATCCTGGCCGTCAGTCGTTCCAGCCGCGTCGAAAATTCGTCCTGCGTAAAATGCAGTGCCATGTCATGCCTCCCGTATGGAAATTGCAGAAATCTGCCGGCCGTAATCCGGCTCGCTGCGATGGGTCGTCCGGCGGTAGGAGAAAAAGCGCTCCTCGTCCGCATAGGTGCAAAGGTCGAGATTTTCGGCTGTGATGCCGGCGTCCGTCAGCCGCCTGGTGGTCAGCCCCGGAAGGTCGAACATGGCGTGGCCCGCACGGGGCGAGGGGGTGAAGAACATCGCGTAGCCGGGGTCCTTCTCCAGAAACCGCTCGACGAATTCCGCGCCGACCTCGTAGTTCCGGCGGCTGATCGAAGGCCCGAGGCTTGCGGCGATCTGCGCGCGGCGCGCACCCAGCGAGATCATCGCCTCGATGGTGCTCTCAAGCACGCCGGTCAGAGCCCCTTTCCAGCCGGCATGGGCCGCGCCGATCACGCCGGCCTCCGTGTCGGCAAAGAGGACGGGCCCGCAATCGGCCGACAGCACGCCGATGACCAGGCCGGGCGTCGCCGTCACCAGTGCGTCGGCTACCCGCCGCGCGCCGTCATAGCTTGCATCGACAATCACCGCGTCGGGTGAATGGACCTGATGCACCGTGGCCAGCTTTTCTGGTTCCGCACCGAACCATGCGCTGACCCGGGCACGGTTTTCCTCCACACGGGCGCGCTCGTCGTTCGATCCGAGTCCGACATTGAGGCCGCGATAGATACCATCCGAGACACCACCTTCACGGGTGAAATAGCCATGTCTGATGGCGTTTCCCGCTTTTGAGCAGAGAAGCGGGCTTTGCACAGGCGAGAGCAAGGCATCATCCTTCATCGGTTGTTCTGCCTTTTCGATATGCTGCGATGCCGTGAGTTTTTCGGACATCCCGCTTGGATCAGCCCGGGTGATTTGGCCGGATGTTGGCCTCAAGCGGCGGTCTGTGTCAATCCACCGAAACGACAGCCGCCGTCGCCATCGGGGCTGGCCGGTGGCTATTTCTGAAAGGGAACAAGCGCCACATTCGGACTGCTGACGACCAGAACCTTGAACAGTTCGCCCATTTTTCCTTCGCCGGCACCGGCCAGCCGTTCGGCGTCGGCACGGATGTTTTCCTGGGTCTCGGCGCTTTTTTCGCGGCCAAGGGTTGCTGCGCGTTCGGCAAGGCCAAGTGCTACCAGAAAATCACCCTGATAGGTCAGTCCGTTGATCTGCAGGCCTTCCGCCACCGCGCGCCGGGCAAGCTGTTCAAAATCGACATGGCTGGTGATATCGGCCAGCCCGGGATGGGCGAGCGGCGGGTCGAACTGGTGGTCACGCACCGCCTGCAGCGTGTCGCCGAGGCCGGTTGCCATATGGCCATAGTCGATGATGACAGCTGTTCCGCCATGGGTGCGGATGCGCTCGCTGAGCGCAGCCATCACCGCATCGCGGGCAGGGGCAACTTCGAACACCGCTCCCAACGGCGCTGTCTGGGCGGACGCTGGAAGCAGGTCCGGGTCGATGCCGGCAACGCCGGCCGCAAACGCCAGCTCTCCGCCTGCGTCAAGGCCGACGAGCCGCTCTCTGAACCCTTGCGCCGTCTTGACGAACTGGCGGATGGGGATGGCGTCGAACAGTTCGTTGGCGGCCAGAAGCAGGAAGCCGTCCGGCAGGGTGTCGAAGCTGTCGTGCCAGGAAATCTTGAACTTGTGGGCAATCAGGGTCTGCTGCTGCACCTTCTGCAGCCGCTCGCTGGTCTCGACCAGATGGACGCTTGCCGCCTCATAAAGGGTAGGCGACAGTTTGGCGACGACGCGCAGGATATCGGCCATCATCGTGCCGCGGCCGGGGCCGATCTCGGCGATGTTGACCGGGGCCGGCTCGCCATGCCGCTGCCAGGCCTGGACCAGGAAGATGCCGAGCATCTCGCCGAACAGCTGGCTGATCTCCGGCGCCGTTATGAAATCGCCAAACTGGCCGAAAGGTTCGCGGGTTTTGTAGTAGCCATGTTCCGGATCGGCCAGGCAGAGCGAAAAATAGTCGGTCACGCTGATCGGGCCGTTGGCGAGAATGATGGCCTTGATCTTGTCCGTAAGCGGGGTGGTCATGTCGCCCCCTTCAAGCGGTTGCGGCAATGGCCCGGCGGGCCCGCAAGATGGCCCAGAGGCCGGTCAGCACCATCGGCACCGACAACAGCATGCCCATGGTCAGCCAGCCACCCAGGAGATAGCCGAGCTGTGCGTCCGGCTCGCGGAAGAATTCCACGAAGATGCGCGCCAGACCATATCCGGTGACAAAGATGCCGCAGACCAGCCCAGGCGTTTTCAGCGCGTGGCGGTAATAGATCATCACGGCAATCACGGTCAGCAGAACGAGGCCCTCAAGCGCTGCCTCGTAAAGCTGGCTCGGGTGGCGGGCGAAGGGACCGCCGGTCGGAAACACCACCGCCCAGGGGGCGGAGGACAACCGGCCCCAGAGTTCGGCATTGATGAAATTGGCGACGCGGCCGAAGAAAAGCCCGATCGGCACGACAGCGGCGACGATATCAAACAGGCTCCAGACGGCAATCCTGTTGCGCTTGGCAAACAGGATCATGGCAATCATCGTGCCGATCAGGCCGCCATGGAAGGACATGCCGCCATTCCAGATTTCTAGCGCCCGGAGCGGGTTGGCAATCACGCTTTGCAGATCGTAGAACAGGATATAGCCGATGCGTCCGCCGCCGACGATGCCGGCCGCGACCCAGAGCAGGAAGTCGTCAAGCTGCGTTTCTGTGACGGCAGGCGCTCCGTCACGCCAAAGTGCTGTGTTGCGCGCCAGCCTGCGGGCATATTGCCAGCCAATCAGAATGCCTGCCACGTAAGCCAGGCCGTACCAATGGATCTGCAAGGGACCAATGGAAATGAGCACCGGATCGATGTCCGGAAAGGGCATGATCGAGAAGAGTGTCGCTATTGTTTCCAAGGTCTTGCTTCATTTCCGCCGGTTGTTTGCCGGAACATGACCCTGCGGCAAGGCAGGGTCAAGGCAAGCCGGTTGCAGGAAAGGCTGTCCTCACCGGTATTTTTCCTTGCATCGGCCCTGATGTCCTCCTACCTCCTCTCTCAAGCCCGCAATGGCGGGCAAGAGTTGCTAACGATCGGAGACCAAGACGATGAGCACAGGCGCAAACCGCATTCTGGATGATTTCGCCAAGTTGATGACCGACGCTGCCGGTGCCGCCCAAGGCGTGCGCAAGGAAATGGAAACGGTTTTCCGCGCGCAGGGCGAACGGCTGTTGAATTCCATGGATATCGTCAAGCGCGAGGAATTCGAGGCTGTCCGTGAAATGGCGCTGAAGGCGCGCGACGAAAACGACGCGCTTCTGGCGCGTATCGCAGCGCTTGAAGCGCGTCTTTCAGACGCCGGGAAATAAAGTTTGAATCAGCGGCGGTGCCGATTGCGCCGCCGCTCATGTCCTTGATCGCGGACATGTGTTCCGCGATAGAGCAGCCAGCTCCTTTTGAGCACCGCCCGGCGGGCCATTTTCATAAATCTTTTACCCTGTGGACACTGCCGAAAAACGCTTACGGCAGAGTCGGTTAAGAACGGGTCCTGAATCAATTTAAGAGAGCCTATCCACAACCACTGCCGCTATTTTCGACGCGGGGGGCTTTCATGCGGACTCCGGCATTATACACTGATTTTAAATGATGATTCGAAACGGATCACGCAAGCTCCAGGCAGGGTATGTCAGTCAGGATGGTCGTGTTTCCGGTAATCATAAGTGTTTGTTTCTGGTGTTTGAGTTTGCAGCCTCGTGTGTGAACGCGATGTCGCATGTCTGCACCGGGACTTTTGGGGTGATGCATGAGCCTGATGGAACTGGAACTTGAGCGCCAATCGAACCCGGTCGATATGATCGAGTTCGTCGCGGCCAATAATGATTGGTCCTTCGAACGCTCGGGGGAGGATGAAATCGCCATGACCGTGGAAGGGAAGTGGACCGATTACCACGTCTCCTTCTCGTGGATGGAGGAGTTCGAGGCGCTGCACCTTGCCTGCGCCTTCGACATCAAGGTTCCCGAAAGCCGCGTCAACGAGGTGATCCGGCTGCTCTCCCATATCAATGGCCAGGTGCTGATGGGTCATTTCGACCTCTGGCGCCAGGAAGACGTGGTGATCTTCCGCCAGTCGCTGCTGCTTGCCGGCGGTGCCGAGCCGACCAACCAGCAGGTCGAGGTGCTGCTGTCCAGCGCGCTCGAAGCCTGCGAATCCTATTTCCAGGCCTTCCAGTTCGTCGTATGGTCGGGTGTCGATGCGCAGACGGCCGTCGAAGCCGTGATGTTCGAAACCGTCGGAGAGGCATGACGATGGCTGTGCATGCGTCGGGTCCGATCGTTCTGATCGGTGCAGGCAATATGGGCGGCGCAATGCTCGCCGGCTGGCTGAAAAGCGGTATTTCCGGCTCCGATTTGCTGGTTATCGATCCCGGCCCGCCACCGGCCATGGCCAAGCTGATTGCCGACAACGGTGCGCGCCATGAAACGGCGGCACCCGCTGGCTTGAAAGCCGGTGTTCTCTTTCTCGCGGTCAAGCCGCAGATGATGGCAGCGGTCCTGCCGCCCCTGAAAGGGCTTGTCGGTCCCGAAACGGTGGTTGTTTCGGTCGCTGCCGGCACGACGCTCTCCTTCATGCAATCGCATCTCGGCGATGCTGCCATGGTGCGGGCCATGCCGAATACGCCGGCGATGATCGGCCGTGGCGTTACCGGCGCCTTTGCTAACGGTGCGGTATCGATGCCGCAGCGCGATCTCGTCCACAATCTCCTCAAAGTGTCCGGCCCGGTCGAATGGGTCGAAACCGAAGCCGATATCGATGCGGTCACCGCCGTATCGGGCAGCGGCCCGGCCTATGTCTTTTATCTCGTTGAGTGCATGGCGGAAGCTGGCCGCAAGGCCGGTCTTGAGGCAGATCTTGCCATGCGGCTTGCACGGGAAACCGTCGCGGGGGCTGGTGAGCTTTTGCATCAGTCCCCCGATGACGCCTCGAAACTGCGCCAGAACGTGACGTCTCCCGGCGGCACCACGGCGGCGGCGCTCAATATTCTCATGGCCGAGGACGGCATGCAGCCTCTGTTCGACAGGGCGATTGCCGCAGCCCGCAAGCGGGCTGAAGAACTGGCCGGATAATTCGGGACTTTTTTCCATGACCGACACCATCGCCTACGCTGATTTCGAGCGCGTCGATATTCGCACCGGCACGATCATCGAGGCATCGCCCTTTCCGGAGGCGCGCAAGCCGGCAATCAAGATCGTCATCGATTTCGGCCCGGAGATCGGCATCAGGAAATCCTCGGCGCAGATCGCCACGCATTACACGCCGGAAAGTCTCGTCGGCCGCCAGGTGCTCGGCGTCGTCAATTTCCCGCCGCGCCAGATCGGTCCGTTCCGCTCCGAGGTCCTGACCTTGGGTTTCGAGGATGAAGCCGGCGCGATCGTGCTCGCCGCCACCGACAAGCCGGTGCCGAACGGCAAGCGTCTGCTGTAGGGAATGTAACGATGGACCTCAGTGCCGTTCGAGACTTCGTTCGTGTCACCTGCCTGCGCGATGCGGCCATGGTCGCGGGAGACTGGTCGGCCTCGCATGTCGTTTCGCTGCTCGACCCGGAGCTGGCCGATGAGCACGTGCCGCGCATTGCCTGTGCCAAGCACCATGTCGTGCGGCTGCGCGATCAGGAAAATGCGCTAGCAACCGGCCATTTTCCGGATGCGGTCACGGCGTTCTTCGATGCTGTCCTTCCGGCCATCGAACAGCAGGACAGCCGCATCCTTGTCCATTGCCATGCGGGCGTCAGCCGCTCCACCGCCTTCGCCTACGGTATTCTTGCCCACCGTTTTGGCGCCGGCCGCGAGGACGAGGCTTTTGCAGCGCTGTTATCGATCGTCAACAAGCCCTGGCCCAACCGCCGCATCATCGAGATTTTCGATGCGCACTGGCAGCGGGAAGGGCGGCTTCTCGCCCCACTCGACGTCATGCGGGCAAAGCACCCGAAGCGCATCGACGCCTGGCACCGGTTCAACGAACGGCGCGGGATGGTCGGCACCTATTCGCGGTAATCAGGCTGGCACCCGGACCACGACCCGCAATCCGCCCATCGGGCTATCCGACAGTGTCACATTGCCACCATGGCTTCTGGCGATGTCCAGCGCGATGGCAAGGCCCAGCCCCGTTCCGGAACTGTCGAGATTGCGGGCTTCATCGAGCCGGAAGAACGGCTTGAAAACGTCGTCGCGCGAACGTTCGGGAATGCCGGGGCCGTCGTCATCGACGGTGATCGTCAGCCATTTGGTGCTGTGCTTGGCATCGATATGGACGGTGTTGGCATAGCGGTAGGCATTCGACGCCAGATTGGCGACCAGCCGGGTGAAGGCGTTTGGCCGCACGCGGATATTGTCGTCGCCCTCGACTGTGGTCGTCACTATCTTTTCATGCAGTTCGCCCTCGAGCGTCAGCCGGTTCATGAGGTCGCTCAGCTTCAGCTGCCCGACATCCTCCTCCGCTTCGCCGCGGGCGAAGGCGAGGTAGCCCTCCAGCATGCTCTGCATGTCCTCGACATCCTGGTTGAGATTGTCGAGATCGGCGCTGTCTCCGGCCAGCGCCAGTTGCAGCTTGAAGCGGGTGAGGATCGTTCTGAGGTCGTGGCTGACACCGGTCAGCATCGCCGTGCGCTGCTCGATCTGGCGTTCGATGCGCTCGCGCATCTGGATGAAGGCAAGGCCGGCCCGGCGGATTTCCTCGGCGCCGCGCGGGGAAAAGTCGTCGATCTTCTGGCCCTTGCCAAAACTCTCGGCGGCCTTGGCAAGGGCCAGGATCGGCCGGATCTGTCCGCGCAGGAACAGGATGGCGATGGTCAGCAGAACCAGCGATGCGCCGACCATCCAGACGATGAAGATATGGGTATTGGAGGCATAGGCCTGGCTGCGGCGCGCGTAGACCCTGAGAATGCGCTGGTCGTCGAGCTTGATACGCACTTCGACAAGATCGGAATTGCCGACCGTGTCTATCCAGAACGGCTTGCGAATCTGGTCGAAAATCTCCTCGCTGAGGATCTGGTCGAGAATTTCGAAAAAGGGCTTTGGACGCGGCGCCGGCAGTTCGCCATCCGGCTCGATTGAGATGCGCAGGTTCAGCCGGTCGCGGGCGATCTGGATGATGTCGGCGTAGTCGCTGGCGGGCATCGCGTCGATCAGGTCGATGATGGCGGCGATATCGCCGGTGACGGCTGCCGACAGCCGCTGGGTGACCAGCTGCCAGTGCCGTTCCATGAAGACGAAGGCAACAATGGACTGTAGCAGCACCATGGGGATGATGACGATCAGCAGCGAGCGGGCATAAAGCCCCATCGGCAGCTGCCGCCGCAGCCAGCGGGCGCTGCGCTTCCAGGGCGTGTCGGCGGTTTGCGCGCGGGCGCTGGGCTTCCGCCGCAGGATGTCAAAGCTCGCCATGGATGCCCAACCGGTTCATTCGCCTAGTCCACGCTCAGCCGGTAACCGATGCCGCGCACCGTCTGCAGCCAGACGGGGTTTGACGGATCGTCTTCGATCTTCCGGCGCAACCGGTTGATCTGGACGTCGATGGTGCGTTCGCCGACCTCGGCATCGTCGCTGACCAGTTCATGGCGCGGAATGGTTTCGCCGGCACGCTGCGAAAACAGCATCATGATCTCCTGTTCGCGGTCGGTCAGCCGGATGTGGTCAGCGCCGCGCCGCAATTCCTTGCGCACCACCGAAAAGGTGAACGGTCCGAAGATGACCTGCTCGACCTTGGGGGCTTTCGCCGGGGCGTTGCGCCGCAGAATATTGTTGATGCGCAAAACCAGTTCGCGCGGATCGAACGGTTTTGGCAGGTAATCGTCGGCGCCCGCCTCCAGGCCCTCGATACGGGCATCGGATTCGGCAAGCGCTGTCAGCATGATCACCGGCACGGTCTTAATCTTGCGCAGGCTCTGGGTCAGCGAAATGCCAGTCTCGCCGGGCATCATCACGTCAACGATCAACAGGTCGTAGTCTATGCCTTCGAGCTTGCGGCGTGCTTCGTCCGCATCGGCAGCCGTGGTGACGCGAAATCCCTTCTCCATCAGATACCGGTTGAGAAGATCACGGATCCGGCGGTCGTCATCCACGACCAGCAGATGGGCGGCATCGTCGTCGATCCTGATCGTCTTTGTCATCTGTCCTGGACCCTGTCATCTCGCATAGGCCGGCCTGTCTGCCGGGTGTCACATGTCACCGGCATTTTTCATGCCGGCCAGAAAGCGTTTGACCAGTTCGCGCGCGCCGGGACCGGTCTTTTCCATGGCCTCGGCGATGCGCCGCGATTGTGGCTCGGCCAAGGCTCTTGCAAGCGTCTTGCCTTCCTTCGTTGTATAGAGCATGCGCTGCCTGCGATCCTCCGGCCCGGCAACCTGGTGAATATAGCCTGAATCGATCAGCTGTTTCAAAACACGCGCCAGGCTCTGCTTGGTGATCCGCAGCGTCTCCAGCAGGTCGGCGACCGTCATGCCCGGCTCGCGATCGACAAAGTGCAGAACGCGGTGATGCGCGCGTCCGAAACCACGCTTTTCGAGAATCACATCGGGGTCGGAGGTAAAATCCCGGTAAGCAAAGAAGAACAGCTCGATAATTTCAAAATCGACCGCTTCCAGCGTGTCTGTCCCGGCCGAGGACGTTTCCTTGTCGGCTTTCTGGTTCGGCTGTCCTGCCACGCAGTCTTTTCCTTTCAATCGCCGTGCATCTTATGAAACATTCGGAAAAATATGTCAGTTATATTGACATATTTTTTCGTCATTGGTAAGCCTTTGACCGCAGAAGGGCGAACTCCCGGCGCTTTCTTTATCCCTGAAGATAGGCCGCGCCGCGCCGATCGCCAATCCAAAATCACCATAGCGGATTTCCCTGGCTCGCGTTTGCCGATAAACGGAAACAGGAAAGACAATCAACATAAAGAATGGCGCGTGGACGCCTGGGGATGAGACGATGGCAGCAGTTCCTTTTGATCAGTTGGATGGGCAGATCTGGTTCAACGGTGAATTCGTCGATTGGAAGGACGCGAAAATTCACGTGCTGACCCACGGGCTTCATTATGCCAGCGCCGTCTTCGAAGGCGAGCGCGCCTATGGCGGGCGCATCTTCAAATTGACGGAGCATAACAAACGCCTGCATACGTCGGCCGAAATCCTCGGCTTCACGATTCCCTACTCGGTCGAGGATCTGGATGCAGCGACGATCGAACTTCTGAAGCGTCAGGGCTTCTCCGACGCCTATGTCCGCCCGATCGCCTGGCGCGGATCGGAAATGATGGGCATCTCCGCCCAGAACAACCGGATCAATGTCGCCATCGCCATCTGGCAGTGGGGCAGCTATTTCAATCCGGCCGAAAAGCTGAAGGGCATCCGTCTGGATATCGCCGAATACCGCCGCCCGGATCCGAAGACCGCCCCTTGCGCCTCCAAGGCCGCCGGCCTCTACATGATCTGCACCATTTCCAAGCATGCCGCGGAAGCCAAGGGCTATGCCGATGCGATGATGCTCGACTATCGCGGTCAGGTGGCTGAGGCGACCGGCGCCAACATTTTCTTCGTCAAGGACGGCGTCATTCATACGCCGGTGCCGGACTGCTTCCTCAACGGCATTACCCGCCAGACGGTCATCGAACTGGCGCAGCGCCGGGGCTATCAGGTGGTTGAACGGGTGATCATGCCGGAAGAGCTTGCCGGTTTCTCCGAGTGCTTCCTCACCGGTTCTGCCGCCGAGGTCACGCCGGTCTCCGAGATCGGCCCCCATATGTTCAAGCCGGGGATGATTTCCGAGACATTGATGAACGATTACATGAAGGAAGTTTACCCGGCTTCTGCCGCGGCAGAATAACCTGCGCCTTGGGTCGCAATGCGAAAAGGCGGCTGAGAGGCCGCCTTATCTCCGTACTTTGCTGACATCACGCGACGGCCAGGGGCGCGGCGTAAGTCAGGCTTTACTTTTGCCCATGACCATGCCGGCAAGCCCGGTCAGGACGCCACCGCCGACAAGCCCGCCGATCGCCTGCGTGATCAGCCCGGCTGCGGCCGCCTCACCACCCAGCATCTGAACGAGAAAACCGCCACCAAGGCCGCCAATCGCACCGACGATCGTGCGTACGACGACGCTGAGCGCCTGTTGCTTGAGAACTGCGCCTGCCGCGTTTCCACCCGCTGCGCCGGCAATCAATTGCGTAATGATAGGCAATAATGCTTCCATTGCTCGCTGCTCCCGTGTCAGCCATCGGCGTCCGGCCCCCCCGGACTCACCTGGCACGCCGTCGATCCGGCATGCTCAGGTTGAGGCGAAAACCAGCATGAGTCAATTTCGCAACTGCGAAATGAAATTTCTGGTCCGTGGCGCCTCAAGGTAGAGCGAAAAGATAGGCGTTCTTCGGGTGCTGTGACGGCCGCCGATACCAACGATCAAAACGCATTTCGCTTTGGAAATCGGTCACGGATTTCTCGCTCAGCCGGTTCTGTTGCCCATCCTTTTCCAGCCTGATGCAGGAGGCCAAGCCGCCTATGTCAGCGCGCCTCCGGCTGTTCCCCTTGGAACTGCGAGTATCTCACAAATGTAAAAGACTGGAATCGTTCCGCTTTACTGGAACTTTTGGGCAAATCCGGTGTTTAGACGCCAACTGAGAGGGTTTCGAATATGCAACACACCATTTCCACGCATCCGTCGTCCACCGCACACCAGTTGCGTCCGGTCGTCATCACCGTCGTTGCCGCCAAGCTCGCGGTTTTCGCTCTGTTGATGACCACGATCAATTTCCAGGCGCCGTTGCCGGCAGGCGTCGAACTCGCGGACATTCGGTAGGGCAGCGGCCTCAAGTGGTCGGCGATAGAGACCGTCCCGCGGTTGCTCTGTCTTTCCAATAACCGTCTTTACCGTTTTCATTGCAGTGCGTCCGTCCTATATGCTGTTCAACGACTAAGACAGCGAGGATCACGCGGCATGTTACAGGCGGGCATTATCCCGGTTACCCATTTCCAGCAGAATTGCACGGTTTTGTTCGATACCGGCACCAAGGAAGGCGTGATCGTCGATCCGGGCGGCGATGTCGATATCATCCTGCAGACAGTCAAGGAAAGCGGCATCACCCTGAAGGCAATCTGGCTGACCCATGGCCATATCGACCATGCCGGCGGGGCCAAGGAACTGAAAGAAGCCCTCAACCTCGATATTATCGGCCCGCACAAGGACGATCTGCCGCTGCTGGAAAAGCTTGAGACCCAGGCTGAAAAATTCGGACTGGCGATGAAGGTCGAGAACGTTCTGCCCGACCGGTGGCTGGAGGATGGCGATACCGTCTCCTTCGGCGAGCATGTTTTCGAGGTGCTGCATTGCCCCGGCCATGCGCCCGGCCATGTCGTCTACTTCAACCGCAAGCAGGCTTTTGCCCATGTCGGCGACGTGCTGTTTCACGGTTCCATCGGCCGTACCGATCTGCCGGGCGGCAACCACCAGCAACTGCTCGGCTCGATCCGCGACAAGATCCTGCCGCTCGGCGATAGCGTCGGCTTCATCTGCGGTCATGGCCCGGGCGGCCAGATCGGCGAGGAGCGACGGACCAACCCTTATCTGCGCGGCTTGTGACGGCCAGCATCAATGCTGTGCCGCAAGCAGAGACAGCAAAAAAGGCACGTGCCGATCAGCACGTGCCTTTTTTCGTCAAATATGACTGTCCGCCTTAGCCTGCCTGGCAGAAATAGTCCCGGCCGTCATAGCCGCGGAACGTGCCGGACTGTGCATCGAACGAGCGGTAACGCTGTGAGCAGTAACGGTACCAGCCGGGGCTCCAGGGCTCCAGGCGGCCGTAGTTCTGAACGACGACGGGGCGGGGGCGGCGATAGACCGGGCGTGGCTCGTAATAATCCGGCTCCGGATCGATGTAGACCCGTTCCTGGTAACGCGGCTGGCTGGCAATCGCGCCGCCGATGATGACGCCGGTGGCAAGACCAAGCGCGCCAAGCGCGACAGCGTCACGATTGTTGTGGCGGCGATAGTCCCTGTCGTAGCCACCATGACGATAGCCGCCACGACCCCAGTCTTCAGCCTGGGCGGACGATACCGTCGGGATGACCGTCGCTGCGGTGGCGAGGGCAAGAACGGCAGCTTTGATAACCTTGTTCATTGATTCGATCCTGTTTTCGGCCGGACAATTCAGTCCTTGATTATGAAAACAGATTAATGTGGTGAAACTGAATGCAGCCTGAATGAAAAAACCCGGCAATGATGCCGGGCTTCAACGTGAATCGTTTTGCAGAAAATGGGCTGCTTAGCCCGAAACCTGCAGGTTGACCGCCTTCGGGCCCTTGCCGCGGCGATCCGGTTCCGTGTCGAAGCTGACCTTCTGGTTTTCGGAGAGTCCGTTCAGGCCGGAGGCCTGGACAGCGGAGATATGTACGAAGATATCGGCGCCACCGTTGTCCGGCTTGATGAAACCAAAGCCCTTGTCGGTGTTGAAGAATTTAACAATGCCAGTCTCGGCCATGCGTCAGGTCCTTTTTCCTCTGCCCGATGCGGCGGGCAGCATTACAATGTTTTGCCCCAAGGGGCGTGCGGCAGGCAGTTCTCGACTATGAGGAAAGGGTCCTGTAATTGCAGCCAGTCATCGAAAAACTCTGTCTTTGTCCAACTGCCCGGAACATTTTGCGTGCCCGGCGCGCGTGAATATAAAGGTCTTCCCGTGTTCGCAAATTGCCCGAACACAGTAAGCTTGCTGTGTTTGTTTTGAATTGGCAAGCAAAAGTTTTTTGAAGCAAGTGTGCCGTTTTGGTTTGTTTAAAAAGCGATCAGCTGCCGCAAAAGTATGATTTTCCCGGTAGTGTATCGCAAGGTGCTGAAAATATTGTAATTTGCGCGAAGCTGCATGTTTTTTGGGCTGTTTGCCGCATGAAACGCCCCGCGCCGCTCAAATGCTCCCGCACTTTGCGGCGTCTATCTCGAATATTAACCGTTTGATAAAACTTGGCGCAGCGACGGGTCTTGGCGCTGTTACTGTACGGGATGGTCTACACAGTGAAGGCCGCCTGCAAGCCTCACGCGCCTGCTGCAGCTCTTTTCGGCTTGGTGAGTTCGGGCACGATCTCGGCGATCAGCATGGCGGCGAAGATGGTCGCGCAACCGATGTAGCCGATGGTGGTGATGGTTTCCCCGAGCAGCAGGATGCCGAAAAGGGCGGCAAACAGCGCTTCGCTGGACAGGAAGATCGCCGCCTGGGGCGCTGTCGTATAGCGCTGGCCGACGACCTGGCAGATGAAGCCGATGCCGCTGGAAAAGAAGCCGGCATAGAGGATTTCGGGCAGGGCGTTGGAGATGGCGGTCATATCGAGCGGTTCGAAGATCGCGCCCGCCACACAGCCCAATACCGCGCAGACGGCAAATTGCACCAGCGACAGAAGCATCGGCCGCCCTGTGCTGCCGACGAACATGCCGACCAGCATGACCTGGAGTGCCCAGAAAGCGGCACAGATGATCGTCAGGATATCGCCGTTGTGCAGGCCGGCAAGCGTGCCGCCGCTCAAAAGGAAGATGCCCGACAGCGCTAGGCCGGCGGCGGGCCAGATGACCCAGTGCGGCTTTCGGCGCAGGAAGATCACTGTCAGCACCGGCACGAACACGACATAGAGCCCGGTGAGGAAGCCGGAGTTGGTGACGCTGGTCGTCAGCAGTCCGAACTGCTGGGTCATCGCGCCTGCAAACAGCGCCAGCCCGATCCAGAGGAAATTGCGGAGGCTCGATTTCGGCATCGGCTGCTTGGCCCTGCGATGCTCCCACAGCGCCAGGGGGGCGGCGACCGCGGTTGCGATGGCAAACCGGAGACCGATGAACCACATCGGGCCGATCGAATCCATCGCCGTCGATTGGGCGACAAAGCCTGCACCCCAGATGGCGCCGGACAGCAGCAGGAAGAGATTGGCCTGGATGCGGGTCACGATATCGGTTCCTGATGGCTCGGCACGGAAGGCCTCGCATCGGAACGATTTCAGGCATGCGTGTCTGGTTGTGATGACTTTCCCGCTAGCATGCGCATCAAAAGCAGGCAAGGGCGCAAGGATCGCTGGCGCCGGTCACAATCAGAAGGATTTTGCGGCGGGCTGGGGGAGCCGCTGCGTCGCCGAAACCTCCGCTTGAACGGCATCCGGAACCAATTCCGCATCGACGATATAGCGCAAGGGCCCTTGCTCGGTCGTATCGAAAGGCCAACAGGTGGCAAGCGCCAGATTGCGGCCGGGCGCATCGGCATTGATACCGCTCTCGTCCCATCGGGCGATGCGGCTTACGCCGGCGCGGAAGGTGAGGCTGGTTCCGTCTTTTCGGGTGATGACCAGAAGATCGCCGGGCTTGACGTCCTTCAGCCAGCGAAAATGCGTGTCGCGATGGGCGGCGATCACCGATGTGCCGGGTTCGCCCGGTGCCGGAGTATTGGCCAGCCGTGCCGGACCAAAGGCCAGAGCCTCTCCGCTGGCTCCGGACAGCACCACGGCGGTCTCGCCAATGCGCGGCGCGGTGATTTCCGCCTCGGTGGAGAAATCGGCCCAGGGCCAGGGTTTGGCATTGGTTTCGCCCGAGAGCTGGGCGGTAAAGCTGCGCTTCAGCAGCGCCTGCGATACCTCCGCCTTGGCCTTCATGTAGAAGCCCTTGCCGACCAGCATCAAGCCGGCAAGAGCCACCAGAAGGATTCCGGCGAGCACGACCGTTTCCAGCGCGTTGAGGCGCGCCAGAAAGCCGGCGTGCGCTTGTTTGTCAGGGTTTCCATTGTTGCCAGTCTTATCGGACACGGTCGCGCGCCTCCGCAACAAGTCCGCGCAGCTGCCAGCGCCACAGGCTGAAGGTTGTCGCTGCCATCAGTGCGAAGGCAAGCAGCATCAGGCCGATCAGGATATGCCGGTCGGCAAGCGTTGCCGTCTGCGGCAGGTCCACCTGTTTGCCGGCGTCGGCGATCATGCTGGCGGCACGCGCCGTCGGCGCTGCGGCCATCCGGTCGGCGACCAGCATGGCTTGCTGTTCGCCCTGTTCCAGTGATGCCTTGCGCTCACCTTCGGGGACCTCCTGCTGCGGTGTCTCGCCAAACACTTTCTCGAAATCCCAGCCCTCGGGCAGGTTGAGGGGAAGATCGGTGCTGACGACAGGCTCACCGGCCGGCCGGGATGGGGTCACATCGACGGCGACAAGGCTGGTGACGCGGGAGACGAGGTGATGGGCCAGCGCCACCGTCTCGATCTGTTTGCCGAGCGCTGCCGGATCGTTCACGGCATAGGCATTGGCTTCCAGATCGCCGATCTTGCGGCGGGCCCAGAGCTTGGCGATGCCTTTCCCTTCAGAGGCTTTGGCAACATCCATCTCGATCCGCCACGGCTGGTTACCGCTCTTGCCGGTGATCTGCAGCGTGCCCGCAGGCGTTGTGCCGTCGAGTTCTGCCGTCAGCACCACCGGTTCGCCGCGATAGAGATCCGGCATCGGGTTCGGCGTGATATCTTGTGCATTCGCGCCGTCGAAGCGGACGGCGATGTCGGTCATCACGGGGGTTTCCAGCTTGGCAAACAGCTCGCCCATCCGCGCTGCCACCTGATCTTCCGAGCCGATCAGTGTGAACGTGCCGCGGCCGATTTCGGCGGCCTTGGTCATGAAATGGGTGTTGGGCGCCGAGCCGATGCCGACGGTAAAGACGCGCGCGTCGCCACGGTTCTTCGAAATTTCCTCAAACAGTTGCGCCTCGTTGCCGATGGCGCCATCGGTGAGGAACACCACCTGCCGCAGGGCGCCGGGTTCGACCGGCCCCTGGGTGCGAAGGGCCGCTTCCAGCGCCGGCAGCATTTCGGTGCCGCCATCGGCGGTCAGGCCGCGCACGAAGGCAATGGCATCCTCGCGCTTGTCCGGCGTCGCCTGGACGAGCGATGGGAAATGCACCTCCATCGTGTCGTCGAAACGCACCACGTTGAACTTGTCTTCGGCCTTGAGCTTCGAGATGGCGAGCACCAGGCTGTCGCGTGCCTGCGCGATCGATGGTCCGGCCATCGAGCCGGAATTGTCGATGACGAAGATGACCTCGCGTTTCGCTGGTGTGTCCGTTGCCGACCCCCCTGACGGCGGCGTGACGAAGCCGAGCAGATAGATCTTGCCATCCTGCGTTTCGCGAAACAGGCCCGCATTCGGCGTCTTGCTGGCGACGGCGTTCCAGCTCAGCGCGAAATCCTTGTCGGCCGGTACGCTGCCGCTCTTCAGCGAGATTTTGCGGGCCATGTCATCGACCGTCTGAATGCCGGTCTGATGGAAGGGCGAGGTGACAGTGCCGATCGGGAAGCCGGCATTGAGATTGACCGTCAGCGTCACCGGATTGATCTTGGCGCTTCCGGCTGGGTCAAGCACCGGGGCTGCGATCTTGTCACGGTCGGGAACCGGATCGTTGACGGCATAGCCGGATGTCGGATCGAGATCGACCGTCTGGACGATCGGATCGGGAGTATAGCGCGGGGCGACGACCATCGGGAAGCGCAGCGAGAATTCGCCGCCCGACTGGTGGACGCTGCTCTGGTACTCGATCTGCACGACGATGGTTTCGCCGGGGCCGATATTGGCGACCTGATTGGTGAAGATGTTGGGGCGCTGCTGTTCGAGAAGCGCCGTCTTCTTGCCTTCGGCTTTTGCCTCCTCATAGACCTTGCGGGCTTCTTCGCGGGCCTTGATCTCACCCTCGATGAAACGGTCGCCGATCTGCATCTTCAGAGTATCGACGGCGGAATTTTCCGGCAGCGGAAAGACATAGGTGCCCTCGACCCAGCCCTGGCTCGGGTTCTGGAAGCGCTGGGTGACGCGGGTGCGGATGATCGGGCCGTTGACGTCGATCTGAACATCGGTCGCAAGCCGCGGCGCCTCGACAAACGAGCCCGGTTCCTTGGAGGGGAAGAGCAGGGCGCCGGTGCCCATGTCGTTGGGCCGCACGTAACCGGCAAAACGCTGTGGCTTTGTGTCGCTGGTCTGCGCGATCGCATGCGAAAAGAAGCCCATGGCGAACAGCAGCGCGAGTGTCACGGCAACAAGCGCCGCGACGATCAGATACTCGATCTGCCGCCCGGTCATGCGGCTCGGCGGCTTGGCCGCGTTTTCGGTGTTGAGAAGCATTGCAGGCCCCCTCGGCGCACATGGATTCGTCTGCCTTTAGAAAAGGCTTCGAAATCGGCTGCACAAGGACGGAATTGCGGCAGGCCAAGGCATTTGTTGTGACCAAATCAAGGCGTTGCGGAAATCGCCCAAAGCTTTTGTTTTTGATGAATAAATTTCTCCGGAGAAACGTTGTTGCTGCTGATGCGCGTCGCTCCGGCCGAGCCTCGCATTGTTTTTAGCCGGGTTCAAAAAACAGAGTCGTTTCAGTCCTCTGCGTGGGCCAGCCGACAAACCGATTCATCCAAAGCTGTTATGTCACTGATGAAACATTGTCATGGTTACGCATTTTGGCGGCTTTTAAGGGCTTTTGCGCTTGAAACCGGGGCGGTCTTTCGACATACACCTAACCGCTATGGAGCCAGGCGAAGCCCGCTCCATTGGCCGCATGCTGTTTCAACCTGATCAGGACAAACATATCATGGCCTTTCTTGCCGACGCCCTTTCCCGTGTAAAGCCATCCGCCACCATCGCCGTTTCCCAGAAAGCCCGGGAACTGAAAGCCAAGGGCCGCGATGTGATCGGGCTTGGCGCCGGAGAGCCGGATTTCGACACGCCGGATAATATCAAGAAGGCCGCGATCGACGCGATCAACCGTGGCGAAACGAAGTACACGCCGGTTTCGGGCATCCCGGAACTGCGCGAGGCGATCGCCAGGAAGTTCAAGCGCGAGAACAACCTCGACTACACCGCCGCCCAGACGATCGTCGGCACCGGCGGAAAGCAGATTCTTTTCAACGCCTTCATGGCGACGATGAATCCGGGCGATGAAGTCGTTATCCCGGCGCCTTACTGGGTTTCCTATCCGGAGATGGTCTCCATCTGCGGCGGCACGCCCGTTTTCGTCGAAGCGGCGCAGGCCAACAATTTCAAGCTGACTGCCGAAGACCTCGACAAGGCGATCACGGAAAAGACCAAGTGGTTCGTGTTCAACTCTCCGTCCAATCCGTCGGGCGCTGCCTATAGCCATGCCGAACTCAAGGCCCTGACCGACGTGCTGTTGAAGCATCCGCATGTCTGGGTGCTGACCGACGACATGTACGAGCACCTGACCTATGGCGACTTCAAGTTCGCAACGCCGGTCGAGGTCGAGCCGAAGCTCTACGACCGCACACTGACCATGAACGGCGTCTCCAAGGCCTATGCCATGACCGGCTGGCGTATCGGCTATGCGGCCGGTCCGCTTGCCCTCATCAAGGCGATGGACATGATCCAGGGCCAGCAGACCTCGGGTGCCTGCTCGATCGCTCAGTGGGCGGCCGTCGAGGCACTGAATGGCACGCAGGATTTCATCCCGGAAAACAAGCGGATCTTCGAAGGCCGCCGCGATCTGGTCGTGTCGATGCTCAATCAGGCCAATGGCATCGAGTGCCCCTCGCCGGAAGGTGCGTTCTACGTCTATCCGTCCTGCAAGGGCCTGATCGGCAAGACATCGCCTTCGGGCAAGGTCATCGAGACAGACGAAGACTTCGTCTCCGAACTGCTCGAATCCGAAGGCGTCGCCGTCGTCCACGGCTCGGCCTTCGGCCTTGGCCCGAACTTCCGCATCTCCTACGCGACCTCGGAAGAACTGCTCGAGGAAGCCTGCAAACGCATCCAGCGCTTCTGCGGCGCCTGCAAGTAAGGCACCGTTCACTCGCTGCCGTGATGATCCCGCCGGAGACGGCGGGATTTTTGTTGGGTTTTCAACGGTAGTGATGGCCAAGCACCAAACTCCCTCATTACCGCCCTTGTGGCGGTAATCCAGCAGCACCGCGTCTGCGGTGCTGAAAGACTCCTTTCACGCGACGGACGTCGCGTGGCTGGATTACCGGGACAAGCCCGGTAATGAGGGAGAATGAGGCTTCTTTTGAAAACAGAAGATGTTGTGGGAGGCCTTCGCACAGGCTGTCACAACCCATGCAGATAGTACGCAATATCCGCCCAGTCGGGGTTCATTGCTTCAATCAAGTTGAGCTTCCATTTCCGCGGATATTTCTTGATGCTCTTTTCCCGTTGGATCGCATCGGTCAAAAGATCGTATTCCTCAAACCAAACCAGTGTTTTCACGCCATACCGGGATGTAAAGCCGGGTGTCAGGTTGTTTTGGTGTTCATAAAGTCGGCCGGGCAGGTCCCGGGTGACGCCGGTGTAAATTGTTCCATTTCGTTTCGACGCGAGAATGTAGACGTAACCCTTCATGCGTGCATCATTGTTGAATCAAGCAATTTTTCAAGATGCCCCAAAACTCCCCCTCATTACCGCCCTTGTGGCGGTAATCCAGCGGCACCGCGTCTGTGGTGCTGTAAGACTCTTTTCACGCGACGGACGTCGCGTGGCTGGATTACCGGGACAAGCCCGGTAATGAGGGGAGAGGAGGAGTCTCGGCCGGATATGGGATGGCGATGGGAGTTGAAAATCCCTCTTTGGCATTTTCACAACCCATGCAGATAGTGCGCAATATCCGCCCAGTCGGGGTTCATTGCCTCAATCAGGTTGAGCTTCCATTTGCGCGGATATTTCTTGATGCTCTTTTCCCGTTGGATCGCATCGATCAAAAGATCGTACTCCTCAAACCAGACCAGTGTTTTCACGCCATACCGGGATGTAAAGCCGGGTGTCAGGTTGTTTTGGTGTTCATAAAGCCGGCCGGGCAGGTCCCGGGTGACGCCGGTGTAAATCGTTCCATTGCGTTTCGACGCGAGAATGTAGACGTAACCCTTCATGCGTGCATCATGGCTGACTCAAGCAATTTTTCAAGATGCCCCCAATCTCCCTCATTACCGCCCTTGTGGCGGTAATCCAGCAGCACCGCGTCGGCGGTGCTGAAAGGCTCCCTTCACGCGACGGACGTCGCGTGGCTGGATTACCGGGACAAGCCCGGTAATGAGGGGAGAGGAGGGTTCTCGGGTTAAAAACACCATACGACGCAGAGGCTGTGCGCCTTCGCGCAGGCTGTCACAACCCATGCAGATAGTGCGCAATATCCGCCCAGTCCGGGTTCATTGCCTCAATCAGGTTGAGTTTCCATTTCCTATGGGCCTTCGCCACAAGTAGCGACATCTAGCCAACGGCCGGAAATCGGGATTGCGGCCGGGCCAAACGGCTTCCGCTCCAGCCGAAATCCCGGTACACAACGGCCTGTCGAGGAGCCCAGTCATGACCGTCGCGCCGCATCACAGGATCTATACCTGCTTCTTCCTGTTTGCCGTGTCGCTCGGGGCGTTGCTGGCCCGCATGCCGGATCTGCAGGTGGCGCTGGATGTCAACAAGTCGGAGCTTGGGCTGACGCTGATCGGCATGGCGATCGGGGCGCTGATCTCGCTGACATTCTCCTCGCCGCTGATTGCGCATCTGGGCGCACGGACCACCGCTTTTATCACCATTCTCGGTACGGCCACTTCGTTTGCGATCGTCCCGTGGGTCGGTGCTGCGCCACTGGTGTTCTGTGTGCTGTTTGTCGCCGGCCTGCTTGCCGGCGCGCTTGAAATCAATCTCAATGTCGAGATCGACCGGCTGGAGGCACGGCTCGGCCGTGGCATCATGAACCGGGCGCATGGGTTCTGGAGCCTCGGTTTTTTCGTCACCGCGCTGATCGCGTCTGGCGTGCGCCAGGCGGAAATCTCGATGCGGCTGCATTTGGCGATAACGCTCGCCGTTGTCCTCATCGTCGGCATCTTTGCCATTTCGGGCATCCGCAACGCACCGGCGCGGGCCGTTTCGCAGGAGGCCAAGGCACCGCTGTTCGCCGTGCCGACCCTTGGCCTCCTGCCGCTCTGCATCATCGGCATTGCCGCCTTCCTGGTCGAAGGGGCGGGGATCGACTGGTCGGCGATCTACATGCGCGACGTCTTTGCCGTCGAGCCGTTTATCGGCGGTCTCGGTCTGACGCTGTTCACTTTCTTCATGGCGATTGCCCGGTTGTTCATCGATCCGGTCGTCGACCGGTTTGGCGCCCGCGGCGTCGCCTCGGTCCTGCTTGTCCTGTCGGCCATCGGTCTGACTGCCGTCTGGCTTGCGCCACATGCCTCCATCGCACTGTTCGGCTTCGCCCTGATGGGCGGCGGCTGCAGCGCGGTCTATCCCTTGGCAGTGTCGGCAGCCGCCCAGCGCACCGACAGGGCAGCACAGGTGAATGTCGCAGCACTCGGGCAGGTGACATTCATCGTCTTCTTCCTGGCGCCGCCGCTGCTCGGCTTTATTGCCGAACATGCGGGTATCCGCACGTCCTATTTCGTCTGCCTGCCGCTGATCATCTATGCTCTGTTTTCGGTCAAGGCGCTGGCGCCGCGGCGGGGATCGCAAGGGGCAGCGCAGGCACCAGCCGGCGGCATGCCGTCCGATCATCTGCCGATGTAAGCCAGCAATCCCTCCACCAGCGTATCGAAGGTGGCGCGGCAACGCGGCGTGGTCTTCAGGTTTTCATGCATGACCACGAAGGTTTCAAGCGGCAGTTCGAATTCATTCTCGAACAGCCGCACGAGGCCGGGATCGCGCCTGGCCAGCACCACCTGGCAGACGCCGATGCCGAAACCGGCGCGGATAGCCGCCAGCTGCGCCAGATTGCTGTCGGCGCGGAAAGATGGCTGCATCAGTTCCATCAACGGCACGCTTCTGCGCAGCGCCCGCACATAGGCGGTCTCCCGATCAAAGCCGATGGTGCGGTGATGCAGCAGGTCACCCAGCTTTTCCGGGACACCGTGTTTGTCGAGATAGCGCCGGTGCGCATGCAGCCCCAGCGGAATGCCGCCGATCCGGCGGGTGATCAGCGCGTCCTGCTCAGGCGCGACCATGCGCACGGCGATATCGGCTTCCTGGCGCAACAGGTCCTCGACGGCATCCGACAGCGAAAGCTCGATGACGAGTTCCGGATGCCGGTCGCTCAGCATGGTCAGTATCGGTGGCAGAACCTCGATGCCGATCACTTCGCTGGCGCTGATGCGCACCGTGCCGCGCACGCCGCCACCCTGTCCGGTCGCGGCCCTCAACAGCGCAGCGGCGTTCGAGGCCAGCTGTTCGGCATGGGGTCTCAGGTCGGCGGCCGCCTCCGTCGGGATCAGCCCCTGCGGCGAGCGGATGAACAACTGGAAACCGATGATGGTCTCCAGCGCATCGATATGCCGGCCGATGGTCGGCTGCGTCAGCCCCAGTTCGCGCGCGGCGGCCGACAGCGATCCCTCCTGCAGCACGGTCAGGAAGGTGCGGTAGAAATCCCAGCTGGGTTCAATCTTGTTCATCTATTTTTGTATATCAGCTAAATATATTTCGGCAATTCCGTTTAATTGGAAAGCGTTCAGGATGATCTCCATCGAACAAGGAGATCAGATATGACTGAGGCTACGAAACAGACCGCTCTTATTCTCGGCGCTACCGGCGGCATCGGCGGCGCGGTTGCCCGCAGCCTCCACGCGCGTGGCTGGGCAATCCGCGCCCTCAATCGCGATCCGGCCAAGGGGCGGGCGAAAAATCCGGACTTCGAGTGGGTAGAGGGCGATGCGATGCGGGCGGACGATGTGCTTGCCGCAGCGCGCGGAACGAGCCTGATTGTCCATGCCGTCAACCCGCCGGGATACCGCAACTGGGGAACGCTGGTTCTGCCGATGATCGACAATACGATCGCGGCGGCCAAGGCAACCGGTGCCACGGTTCTGCTGCCCGGCACGATCTATAATTTCGGTCCCGACGCCTTTCCGCTGCTGCATGAAAAATCGCCGCAGAACCCGGTCACCGCCAAAGGAAAGATCCGTGCCGGGATGGAGCGCCGTCTGGAAGCCGCGTCGCAAGAGGGTGTCCGCGTCATCATCGTGAGAGCCGGGGATTTCTTCGGTCCGGGCGCTGCCAATAGCTGGTTTTCGCAAGGGATGGTTACACCCGGCAAACCGGTGACCAGCATCACCTATCCGGGGCGCAAGGGCATCGGCCATCAATGGGCCTATCTGCCTGATGTCGCCGAGACGATGGCGCGGCTCGTCGATCGCCGTGAAACGCTAGCACCGTTCTCCGTCTATCACATGCAGGGTTTTTGGGATGACGACGGAACACGTATGGTCGCCGCGATCCGCCGCGCCAGCGGCAATCCGGCCCTGAAGGTCAAGTCCTTCCCGTGGTGGATGATGCCGTTCGCAGCGCCTTTCGTGCCGTTTCTGCGGGAACTGCGGGAGATGCGGTATCTCTGGCAGGAGCCGTTGCGCATGCCCAATGACAGGTTGGTGGCGGCCATCGGCGCCGAACCCTGGACGCCGATCGACGAGGCCGTCCGCGCGTCGCTTGCAGCCCTTGGCTGCCTGCCGCCGGCGTTGGCCATGCCGCAAAGGGCGTTGCCGGCGCCCCGTCAGGGCGATACGGCGGAAGTGACGGCATGAGTGCGGCTGTTGCTTCCTCGGCGGTCTTGCCGCGCGGGGGCTGCGGCGTAAGCGTCAGTTCTTGAAGACGATGCAGGCGCCGCCGGTCTTGCGGATTTGCGTGCACACCGTCTCCGCCTCCGCCCGCGTCTCACGGCCGATGCGGGCGGTATAGCGCAGCCGGTTTCCAAAGGCCCGGTTGCGCTCGCGCTGGATCAGCGGTTTCTCAGCATTGAGCGGCGAGGGCATGCGGCTGACGGTGGCCAGAAACAGACGCTGCGCCACCGATTTCTGGAAATGCGCCGACAGTTGCGCACCCCATGGCGCCCAGGGGCCTTCCTCCCCGAAATCTACATCCTTGAGCCGCCGCTTGTCGGCAAGCGCCGTGCAGGCATCGTAGAATGACTTGTCCTTGTCGAGCCTGAGATCAAGCGCCGCCGGTGGATTGTTTTTCCATTCCTCGATCGGATGGGCGGTGATGGCAAGCACATAGGCGCGGGTTTCGGATGGCAGATTGCCGGTTGCCAGAAAGTTGCCCAGCCCGCCTTCGCCGGCATTGTAGGCGGCAGCGGCATATCCGAGATTGCCGAACCGGTCGCGCAGCGCATCGAGATATTCCGCCGATTTTCCAAGCGCCTCCAGTGCGTCGAAGCTGTTGGTGAGGCCGCGCAGCTTGGCGGTCGAGGGAATGAACTGCGCAATGCCCTCGGCACCCTTGGGGCTGACGGCATCCGGCCGGAACAGGCTTTCCTTCCAGATCAGCCGGGCGAAGAAATCGGGGGGAAGAGCATTGGTTTCGGCGAAATGGCCAAGTGCGGTGCAGATGTCGCGGCTATAGCTGCGGGCACGCACGCAGAGCGTCGCCGTCCCGGTGTCCGCCGAATAGACGCAAGGTGGCGCGCGCCATTCCGGCTGCGCACGGGCGAGCGGGCTGTCTGAAAACGTCCCTATGAGCAAGACGGCGGCCATCAGCGCTGCCAACCATACCCGTTCGTGCCGCTGTCTTTCGTGTTTCATCCGCTCAGGGACCATCCGCCTCGACGGTCCTTGATAGCATCGATCGGGCGGGATCGGCAGATGCCTATGGTTTTTCCGGCAGGGTCAGTTGCATGAAGGTCAGGTCCAGCCAGCGGCCGAACTTGGTGCCGACTTCCTTCATCTGGCCGGTGATCTCGAAACCCAGTTTTTCATGCAGGCGGATCGAGGCGGCATTGTTGGCCTCGATGCCCGCGACCATCACATGCTTGCCGCAGGCGACGGCCCGTTCGATCAGGGCGAGCATCAAGAGCTTGCCGATACCGCCGCCGCGCTGGTTCTTTTCGACATAGACGGAGTGCTCGACCGTATGGCGATACCCGTCGAAGGCGCGCCAATCGCCAAAGGAAGCGTAGCCGGCAACGCTGCCGTCATCAGCGACCGCCACAAGCACCGGATAACCGAGACGTTTGCGCTCAGCGAACCACGTCGCGCGGTTTGCGAGGTCCACCTGCGTGTCGTTCCAGATCGCCGTCGTGTTGAGCACGGCATCATTGTAGATATCGCGGATGGCGGGCAGGTCGGTCTCGTCGGCGTCGCGCAGGTGCATCAGGATCTCCAGCATTGTGGCGAAGCTCTAAGTGGATGTGCCTGCGTTGTATAGGCAAAAAAATCCCGCCCTCGAAGGGCGGGATCCTGCGGGAGACGATTCTCAGGCAACCTGCTGCTCGAGCACCGGATAGTCGGTATAGCCCTTGGCTCCGCCGCCGTAGAAGGTGGCCTGGTCCGGCGTATTGAGCGGCGCGTTGTCCTTCAGGCGCTCGACCAGATCCGGATTGGCGATGAACGGCGTGCCGAAGGCGACGAGGTCGGTCTTGCCATCCTTGACGGATTGCAGGGCGAGATCGCGGTCGTAACCGTTATTGGTCATCCATGCCGCCTTGCCGCCAGCCTTTTCATAGGCCTGACGCAATGCCACGTAATCGAACGGCGTGTCGCCCTGCTGGAAGTCGCGCGGACCGCCGGTCGCACCCTCGATGATGTGGATGTAAGACAGCTTGTACCTGGCAAGTCCTTCGACGACGTGAGTGAACAGGGCCTGCGCATCCGGATCGGACGAGTCGTTGGCGGGCGTCACCGGCGAAATGCGGATGCCGGTGCGGCCTTCGCCGATTTCCTTGGTGATCGCATCGACCACTTCAAACAGGAAGCGGGCGCGATTTTCGATCGGGCCGCCGTATGCGTCGGTGCGGACATTGGAGCCCGAGCGCAGGAACTGGTCGATCAGATAACCGTTGGCGGCATGGATTTCGACGCCGTCAAAACCGGCATCAACAGCCGCGCGTGCGGCCTTGCGGTAGTCTTCAAGGATGCCCGGGATTTCGGAGAGTTCGAGCGCACGCGGCTCGGAGGTCTCGGCGAACGTGCCGGTGCCGTCCGCATTGATCAGGTAGGTCTTCGACTTCGCCTGGATGGCGGAAGCTGAAACTGGCTTGCCGCCGTCCGGCTGCAGCGTGGTGTGGGAGATGCGGCCGACATGCCACATCTGCACGACGATCTTGCCACCGGCCTTGTGTAAGGCGTTGGTGACTTGTCTCCAGCCGTCGATCGCTTCCTTGGTGTAGAGGCCGGGAACGTCGGCATAGCCCTGGCCCTGATGGCTAATCGCCGTCGCCTCGGTGATCAAAAGGCCAGCGGAGGCGCGCTGTTCGTAATAGGTGACGTTGAGCGTGTTCGGCACGGCGCCCGGCGAGCGGTTGCGCGTCAGGGGCGCCATCACGATGCGGTTGGCAAGCTCGATGTCGCCGATCTGGATGGGGTCGAACAGGGAAGTCATGGGAAGTCCTTTTCGTTCGTTTCGGGGATGTTTATCTTGGGAGGATAAAACGTTGGGCACTACTGCCGGTCAGAGCGTGTTGCCGATGTCTTTCAGGAACGCCGCGATTGTGTCTTCGTTCCGCTTGTAGAAAATCCATTGGCCGACACGTTTGGTTGTGACGAGATCGGCACGCTGCAGGATCGACAGATGGCCAGAGACGGTTGATTGCGACAGGCCGCAGCGCTCGAACTGGCTGGCGCAGATACCCATGTCCAGCGGATGGTGCTGGCTGGAAAAATGCGCTTCCGGCTGTTTCATCCAGCCCAGCATCTCGATGCGCTTGGGATGCGCCAGTGCTTTCAGAATTTCGTCCTTGTCCATCGATCTGCTCTGTATCGTTAAAATCCGATATACAAATACATAAATCGGTAACTCCCGATATTCAAGTCACGTCTTCGTGAAAAATGTTCGGCGGGGAAAATCCGGGCAAAAAAAGAGGGCCACTGGAGGACAGGGCCCTTTGAGATGTGAAGGTTATAAAACCTCCAGAGGGGAACAGCTGCTGCGGTGGTACTGGGAGGAAGAAGACCACCATGTGCATCAGCTGAACTGGATATGGGAAGGGCGCCTGAAACATTCAATGCCGCGCGCCAAGAAAGACTGCAACCATAGGGATGTTCTTGAAATCTGGGCAAAAAAAGAGGGCCACAAGAAAAACTTGGGCCCTTTATAGTTATGAAGGTAATTAAACCTCCAGAGGGGAACAGCTGCTGCGGTGGCACTGGGAGGAAAAAAGCCACCAAGATGCATCAGCTGCAGTCGGTATGATGGTTTTTTGGGCTATTCGCAATCATTTAATATGCATGACAGCCATGTGCCGGACGCACCCCTGCGCAATTTTCAGGCGATTACAATTCCTTGCATCCCCTGTGAATCTGGGGATTTGGCAAAAAATCAGTTAAAACAATAGTTTGTCTAGGAAAAATGTAGAGAACGTTTTTTGTGCAGGTGCGAAGGCGGCATCAGAAGGCCCAGTTACGGGCCTTCGCAACGATGAAATCCCGGAAGACTTTCAGCTTGGCAGCGTTCTTCATCTCGTCCGGATAGCAGAAATAGGTATCGAAGGACGGAATCTCTGCGCCAATCGGAAGTTGAATGAGGCCGGGATCGCGACCGACGATGTAGTCCGGCATCATGGCGATGCCGATGCCGAGCAGGCAGGCGCGCTTGATCGAGGTCTGGCTGTTGATCTGCAGATGCGAGGGGCGGGGATTGTCGGAATCCCGTCCGGCGATCTCCAGCCAGTTGACGTCGAGCAGGTAATTGGGGGCCGGCTCGCCAAAGGTGATGATCCGGTGATTGTCGAGATCCTCGATCGACTGCGGCTCGCCATGCTTATTGATATAGGAGGGCGCCGCATAGACATGCATGTGCACGGTGAACAGCTTGCGCTGGATGAGGTCGGACTGCTGTGGCTGGCGCAGCCGGATGGCGCAATCGGCATGGCGCATGTTCACGTCCAGTTCCTCGTTGTCGAGGATCAGCTGCACCTGCATGTCGGGATAGAGCGCCAGGAATTCCTGCACCTTGTCGGTCAGCCAGCCCTGGCCAAGACCCACCGTCGTGGTGATGCGCAGCTTGCCGGATGGCTTGTCGGTGTTCTCGGTCAGCTGGACCTTGACGCTTTCCAGCTTCATCAGCACTTCATGCGCGGTCCGGTAGAGGATTTCGCCCTGTTCGGTCAGGATCAGGCCGCGGGCGTGGCGATGAAACAGCTTGATGCCGACATCCTGCTCCAGCGACGAGACCTGGCGGCTGATGGCCGATTGGGAAAGGTGCAGCTTGTCGGCTGCATGGGTAAAGGATCCCGCTTCCGCCGCCGCATGGAAAATGCGCAGTTTGTCCCAGTCTAGCGGCATGCCGTCCCCCAATAGATGCTTGTGGCGGAAAACGGCCTCGTGTTTTCCGCCATCAGGCTGATTGTCTGTTCCCACTCAGGAGCGGCCTTTGACTGCTCCTATTCTTCGCGGCTTCTATTCGGCCGCAATTGCGACAGGCATATGGCCCGCCAGATATTTTTCCGCTTCGAGGGCCGCCATGCAGCCCATTCCGGCGGCGGTGATCGCCTGACGGTAGATATCGTCGGTCACGTCGCCGGCCGCGTAGACGCCTGCCACATCCGTGGCCGTCGAATCCGGAGCAGTCCAGAGATAGCCGTTCGGCTTCAGGCGCAGCTTGTCCTTGAAGAGTTCGACGGCCGGCGCATGGCCGATGGCCACGAACACGCCGTCGATCGGCATCTCGCTGACGGCACCCGTCTTGGTATTGCGCAGCTTGACGCCGCTGACCGAGGCGGGCATCGGGGGCTTGGCCGCTGTACCGGTATATTCGGTCACTTCATGATCCCAGATGATCTTGACGTTTGCTTTCGCAAACAGCCGCTCCTGCAGGATCTTTTCGGCGCGGAAATGATCGCGGCGGTGAACGACCGTCACGGTCTTTGCAAGGTTCGACAGGTACAGCGCTTCCTCGACGGCCGAATTGCCGCCGCCGACAACGATCACGTCCTTGTTGCGATAGAAGAAGCCGTCGCAGGTGGCGCAGGCCGAAACCCCGAAACCCTGGAAGGCCGGCTCGCTCTCGATGCCCAGCCACTTCGCCTTGGCGCCGGTGGCGATGATCAGCACATCGGCGGTCCAGTCGGTGCCGCTGTCGGTCTTCAGCCGGAACGGACGCACCGACATATCGACATCGGTGACCAGGTCGTTGACGATCTCGGCGCCGACATGCTGCGCCTGCTTGAGCATCTGCTCCATCATCCACGGTCCCTGGACCGGATCGGCATAGCCCGGATAGTTCTCGACGTCGGTGGTGATCATCAGCTGGCCGCCCTGTTCCATGCCGGCAATCAAAACCGGATTTAGCAGCGCGCGCGCCGAATAGATGGCAGCGGTATAGCCGGCCGGGCCTGAGCCGATGATGAGAACTTTGGTGTGTCGGGCAGTCATGGTCCGGGTCCTGTCTTTCCCGTGCATGCGCACGGATTGTCCGTCGTCGGTGAAGCCTACATTTATGAACGGAGGCCCTTCATATTCAAGTGCGGGTCGGACTTTACCAACAGTACATGGTGAGCGTGCGCACTTTTTTATCGTGATCGCGAAATTTTGTTGCGAGTTGGGCCCTATTTCGGGCAGATATGGCCGACTCAATTGAACAAGGGGCGCACGTGTTTCGCACTGAACTGGATGCCATCGACATAAAGATCCTGCGCGAACTGCAGGGCGACGGGCGCATGACCAACGTCGAGCTGGCGCAGAAGGTTGGAATCTCCGCTCCTCCGTGCCTGCGGCGTGTTCGCAAACTGGAGGAAGGCGGCGTCATCAAGGGCTATCACGCCCTGCTCAACGCGCCTTCGCTCGGCTTCGATCTGGTGGCGTTCTGCATGGTCGGTTTGAAGCATCAGTCGGAAGCGGATCTCAAGGCCTTTGCCGCAGCGACGAATGCGTGGCCGCTCGTTCGCCAGGCCTGGATGGTCTCCGGCGAAAGCGATTTCCTTCTTCACTGCGTGTCGGAAAACCTGACGGTCTTCCAGGACTTCGTCATCGAGGTGCTGACCGCCAACGAGCGCGTCGATACCGTCCGCACCATGCTGACGATCCGCCAGGTGAAAAGCGTCGGTCTGGTGGCGATTTGAGATGCCAACTGGCAGGATAGTTCTGCCTTTTCAGGCGTGCTGCTACCGGGTGGCAACAGCGGCCGGTGCGATCGCTGTCATCATGTTTCGGTGACGTGTAGGCCAATGTGCCCGGTTTGCGGCGGCCTTGCGTCAAAGATTGCGACGCAGAAGATGAGTCAATCGCCGCATGTCTTGGGTGATGCTATTGATATTTCGGTTTAATTGTCCATGCCTGCAATACGGTTGGCTTGTGTTCATCCGTGCGCGGGCGTGTCCTCGGGTCTTTTAAGGCGTGCGGCTTTTCGGCTTATGCGCCGACTGCAGGGCGAAATCGCTTTTTGTGCACGAAGGCAATCAGCTTGTCTTCCATCAGCCGCCGCTGTTTCGTCAGGCCGTAGAACCATTTTCGCTTGTTGGTCTTCCGGCCGCGTCCGGCGCTTGCCAGGATCTGGCTTGCCGCTTCGGTCGTCGTCACCGGCGCGGGCGTGAAGGAATAGCCGTGACCGGTGCGGGTCAGCCAATGACGGAAATAGTTGTCCACCGGCGCGAAGATCTTGCTGTGCTGCTCGACGAAAAGCCGGGCGCCTTCGCGTGACCAGACGATGGCGCTGGTCGTCATCGGAAAATAATGGGCTGCGACGAGGTCGCATTGATGTCCGCCGACTTCATAGCGGGAGAGCGGCGTGGCGATTTTCAGCTTGCTGTTGCCGATATTGATCAGCAGCCATTCGGGGTCGATCGTACCCAGATCGGCAAGAGCCTGTTCAAGCAGTTCTACGGGATTGCACAGCGGCAGCGCGTCGTCTTCCAGAACCAGCGCATAGCGCGCATCGGATTGCAGGAAGCGGGCCGCCACTTTCAAATGGCTGTGGTAGCAGCCGATTTCGCCGCCGACGAGGCCGCGGCCCATGTAGCGCTCGGCGTGCGCCTCGTCGTAATCTGCGACCGTTGAGAGATCGAGCGGCCGGCCATCGACTGCGGAGATGCGCTCAAAGGGGATGCCGAAAGCGGTGAGCCGCTCGCTGATCGCATGCAGGCGGTCATTGCTGCCATCCAGATTGATGACGTAGGTTTCAAGCGGCTGCATTTTACCCTTTCCGGCAAGGAGAAGCCGCAAGGTTCGCGGCGGCCGCTCTCCATCAGGACGTCGCGGCGTTCGTGCACGTAGTACACCGTATCCCGGCTTGCAATATCGCGGTTGAGGCGGGGATAACAAGTGTGCATTCTGTTCCGGATGGATTATCGCTGGCTCCTGCCGGGAAACCGTGTGTCCGGTTGCGGGCAAGGGGATAGCCAAGTTTTGCTGGACAACGGGTTGTTTGCTCTTGTGCAGCTGTGGCAAGGGTAAGATAAGGGCGTAACAGTCTAGAGATGCCGGCTCAGCTATTCGACGCGGCAGCAAGCAAAGTGCAGGATAAAGACCAATGCGGGTTCATCAGTATATTTTCGGCAAGGATGGCGGGGCGGAGAAGTTCTTCGTGCATCTGGTCGGAGCGTTGGCACGGCGCGGGGTCGAGCAGACGGCCGTCATGCGCTGGAACCGCAGATGGCGTGAGGATGTGGAACCGCATGCGCGCGTGATCCAGAGCAATTTCCGCAATCTCTCGGCCGATCGCATCCTGCTGCCGATGAAGGTTCTGTCGATGGCGCGGCGCGACAAGGTGGATGCGATCATTTCCTGGTCGACCCGCGGCGCCCGGCTGATGCCTGCCTATAACGGGGCGATCAAGCTGTCGCGGCTCGGCGACTACCCAACCCATCTCGGCTATTTCAAGAACACCGATATTCTGGTGTGCAATACCCCCAGCATCGGCGATCATGTGCGCAGGCTCGGGTGGACGCGCGGTGTCGAGGTGATCTCGAATTTCACCGACACAACGGCGGTGGCTCCCATCGACAGGGCGTCCGTCAATACGCCGGAAGGCGTGCCCGTCGTCATGACGATGGGACGGTTCGTGCGCCGCAAGCGCTTTCATCTTCTGATCGAAGCCATGGCGGCTGTGCCGGATGCGTATTTGTGGATCGCCGGCGACGGCGAAGAGCGCGGTGCCATCGAGGCGGTCATCCGCGAGCACAAGCTGGAAAACCGCGTGCGCCTGCTCGGCTGGCACAAGGATACAAGGCCCTATGTCGCGGCGGCCGACATATTTGTCATGCCATCCAGCCACGAGCCGCTTGGCAACGTCATTCTGGAAGCCTGGGCGCAGAAAAAACCGGTCATCTCGTCGCGTTCGGAAGGACCGTCCTGGTTCGTCCGTGATGGCGAAAACGGCCTGCTCGTCGATATCGATGACGTTAGCGGCTACACACGCGCCATCAACCAGCTGATCGCCCAGCCGCAACTGGCCGCAAACATTGCCGAAGCCGGCCGCAACACGCTGGTCGGCCAGTTCTCTGAAGAGGCTGTGGCCAACGCCTATATCGAACTGTTCAAGCGCAAGCCTTGATGTTTTATCTCAATCTAAAGTCGTGGATTTGTTCCGGTCAGAGTTGACATGGAGCACACGATCCAGTGTATCCCAGCCAAGCCCGGGGGCGGGTTTATACGCTGAGGTAAGCTGCATGACTGATTTTTTGAAGCGTTTCGAGCGTCGCTCGATCGAGGCCATGCCCGATAGGTTGTTCGAGCGCTACACCAATGGGCGGAATAAACTAAAGGGCTATCGGCACAGGATCATGGTCGATAGCCTGCGGCAGATCATTCACGTGCAGGACCCGACTGGCGAGCTTCATATCTGCCGGCGAAACCGGCTGTGGCTTTACAAGAAGTCGGTAAAGGGCAGGTTTGCGGAACTTAACCGGACCTATTTGCTTCATCGTATCGACGAGGACCTGTCGGGCGCGTTCATCGATTGCGGAGCCAATGTCGGAGAGCTTGGCTTTTTCGCCCGTGAACATAACCTCCAGTACCATGCCTTTGAACCTGAAGCGCTGGAGGCGGACTGCTGCGATCTCAACAATTATTCCGGGCTTGCCAAAACAAACAGAGTGGCACTCTGGAATGAGAAGACAACGCTTTCCTTCTATTCCAAGCCGGATACGGGCGATGGTTCAATCATCGAGATGAACGATTTCGATGGGATCAAGAAGGTTCAGGCAATCCGTCTTGATGATTTCGTGGCCGAGCAGAAGATCGACAAGATCGCCGTTATGAAAATAGAAGCCGAGGGTGCCGAGCCGGAAATTCTTGCCGGCGCAACGCAAGCCTTGTCCATCACTCGTTATCTCACGGTGGATTGCGGCTTCGAGCGGGGGCGAAGCAAGGAAAGCACACTGACGCCGGTCATCAACGCCGCAACGAAAGCGGGCTTTTCCGTTGTCGATTGGAATCCGTCCCGGACCGTGTTCCTGTTCAAGAACGAACGGATGTAGTCACCGCATGCTTTGGTAAATATTGCCGAGCACTTTCGCTTCGCCCGCGATGCTGAAGTTTTTCAGCACGTGGGCGCGGGCGTGGCTTGAAGCCGCATGGCAGCGTGCGTCGTCGTCCATGAACAGGGCAGCGGCCTCCACCATCGCATCGACGCTGTCGCGGCCGATGATAACGCCCGTTTCGTCCTGATCGATGGCCAGCAATTCCGGGAAGGCGCCGACATCGGTGGCAATGACCGGTACCGCGGTGGCCATGGCCTCAAGCGGGGTGAGCCCGAACCCTTCCCAACGCTGCGGGGCGATAAACAGGTCGAGCGTCTGATACCACTCGTTGATGTTGGTGTGCTCGCCGACAAACAAAATCCGCTCAGCGAGACCGGCAGTCTTGACCTTGGCCTTCAGCCCGTTTTCGAAGTCCACATGCTTGCTGGTGGCGCGGCCGGCGATGATTGCCGTCCAATCGGGGCGGGTAGGCAAGAGGCGGATCATCGTATCGACGAAGATATCCGTTCCCTTCTGATGCCGTACCCGGCCGAAGCAACCGACGATTTTTTTGTCCGGATCGAGGCTGCAGGTCCGCTTTGCCCCAGCTTTGTCCGCCGGCGGCGAGAAGCGGTCTGTGTCGATGCCATGCAGCGAGACCGTATTTTTCACGGTGAGATAATTCGCGGTCTTGCCGCTGGTAGCGATCACCCCGTCCATCCTGGAGATCAACCATTTCGTCCATCCGGTATGGCTTCGCTGCGAGGCCGAGGTGAAGACGATCTTCAGCGGCATGCGCAGTACATCGCGCATGAAGATTGCTGGAAGCATCTCGATGTTGCGGCGAGCATGCCAGATGCGCTGGTGCCGGCCGCGGGGAGGCGTCCACAGTCGGAACAGGTCACGGTACCGGATATGCGGCAGATCGGCAGGCAGCCCCGGTCCAAGGGCCGCCACCTTTTGGCCGAGCGACCGTTGCACCGGGATAAGCTGTATAATGGTGGACGTGACGCCGGAGAGGCGCCGCTTGAAATTCGGCGCGATCACCTCGACGTCACGGATATCAACGATAGCCGGATCGCCGTTTTTCCCCACGGAGATCAGCCCCAGTTGATCGCGAGGATCTCGTAGGCTTTGGAACCGCCGGGAGCGATGACCTCGATCGAATCGCCGACTTCCTTGCCGATCAGCGCGCGGGCGATGGGCGAGGAGATGGAGATGCGGCCCTGCTTCACGTCGGCTTCCTGGTCGCCGACGATCTGGTAGGTCTTGTTCTCTTCGGTGTCCTCGTCGATCAGCTTGACGGTGGCGCCGAACTTGATCTTCGAGCCGGACATCTTCGACAGGTCGATGACTTCGGCGCGGGCGACGTAATCCTCGACTTCGCCGATTCGGCCTTCGTTGTGGCTCTGGGCTTCCTTGGCCGCATGATATTCAGCGTTTTCCGAAAGGTCGCCATGGGCGCGCGCTTCTGAAATCGCTTCGATGATCCGCGGGCGCTCTTCCTGCTGACGCCAGCGCAGTTCTTCCTGCAACTTGGCGAATCCGCTTTGAGTCATCGGTACTTTTTCGACCATTTCACTGTCCTTCATAGTCCATGCGTTGCCCGCTCAGGCAGGCGTCAGCACAAAAGAAAACGGTCACCGGAGCGTTAACCCCGGAACCGTCGGAAACATTTGAACGATGCTTATAGCAGAAAGCGGAGTGCAAAAGCCAGATTAATCGAAAGCGGGCGCAAGCGGGCAGACGCTGGTTATGCGCCCGGCCCGGTCTGGAAACCGCTCAATCCCTCCGGCAAGACGGCTGGCGACGTTGCGACTTTCGGCGCCGATATGCCGATGAAGCGCCCGGCTCACGTCTTCCTCGCATCGCCGCAATGCTCCGGCTACATCGCCGGCGAAGTACTGCCGGTCGCGGACGGGTCCTGATCAATCCGTACGAGCGTACAAAATCTCCGATGCCGGAAAATAGGGCTTTACCTCAACAGCGCTTGAGGTTGTATCAGTCGTGCTTTGTTACTGGAGACGGAAGCATGACGACTGACAATATCCCTTACACGGAAGAGCCGGTGAACGGCGCATCCACGGACTTGGCCGGCGGATGGGGCGAGCTGATGCGGCCGCGTTATCTCGTTTCGACGATCACGCTCTGCCTCGGTGTCGCCCTGTTTGCTTTCAACGAGTTCTTCATCTCCACGGCCTTGCCGACGGCGGTGGAAGAACTCGGCGGTGCCGCCCTTCTGTCCTGGGCCTTCACCCTCTATCTGGTGTTTGCGATCATCGGCGGTCTTGTCGCGGCCAATCTCAAGCAGCGGTTCGGCGCGCGCAACACGCTGCTTGCCGCCGCCGTCATCTTCATCGCCGGCACTGTGCTTGCAACCTTCGCCACCGATATGTCTGAGGTTCTGGCCGGGCGGTTGCTGCAGGGGGCGGGTGAGGGGGTTGTCGCAGCGTTGTGCTATGCGCTGATCCCCGAGCTGTTCCCTTCGCGTCTCGTCCCAAAAGTGTTCGGCGCCGAGGCGATCGTCTGGGCGATGGCGGCGTTTTCCGGGCCGCTGGTCGCAGGCGGATTGACCGAGCATTTTTCCTGGCGCGCCGCCTTCTTCGTCAGCATTCCCGCTGCCGCCATCTTCATCATACTGGTTCTCGCCATCGTTCCGCGCGGCGTGTCCGGCTCAGGGCAGGCGTCGTCCATTCCTTTCGCGCGCCTGATGGCTGCGGGGGCGGGTATCCTGATGATTTCGCTGTCCGGCATTGCCGGCGGCACCCTGCCGATGGCCGCCCTGTTGACCGGTGCGGCCGTGGTTCTGGTGACTGTCGTTCATCTCGACCGGCGCTCGCCCAACCCGGTCCTGCCAAGGGCTGCCTTTAGCGCCCGCAAGGCGCTGGGCACGGGATTGTGGGTCATCCTGCTGATGCCGCTGGCGCAGGCGGCAGGCTCGGTCTTTCTCGTCTATAGCCTGCAGCATCTCTGGCAGCTTGGGCCGACCGCCGCCGGTGCGCTCAGCGCCGTCATGGCGATTTCCTGGAGCCTGACGGCCATTGGCGTTGCCAGCCTCCGGTCGCTGGCGCTGCGCAACCGGATCATGCTGGCTGGCCCGGTGCTGCTTCTCTTGGGGCTTGTCTCGGTGGTGATCGCGATCGGCACAGACATGCTCTGGCTCGTGCTGCCGGGTCAGGCGATGATCGGCGCCGGGTTCGGCGTCTCCTGGGGCACGCTCAGCCAGTTGATGATGGATGTGTCCACGAACGACGAACGCGACCGCACATCGGCCATGCTGCCGACCCTGCAATCGGCAGGCTACGCGATCGGTGCCGCGGTCTTCGGCCTTGTCGCCAATGTCATGGGGTTCGGCGGGGCTGCGTCCGTCGAAACGATGCGCCACGCCATGCTTCTGGTCTTCGGCGGCGGATGTGTGATCGCTGCCGTGTCGGTTTTCTTCGCGATGCGGACGGCCGGGCTGGCTCGCAACCAGCAGACGGTTTGATTTTGAACAGCGGAAGAGCGGTGCCCTGTTTGGGCGCCGTCAAGCCGCTTCGTCTAGCGTCTTTGGGGAGAGGTGCTGACGGGCATCAAGCACTTCCATGCCGACAATATGGCCGTGTGCGTCGTAATCCAGAACGATGCCAGCAGAAATCTCTTCGCTTTCCAGAATGGTTTCGCTGGAAAAACGGATATAGGCCGCGTTTGCCGCCGCATCATATTCGATCACGGGTTTCATGCTGGCTTGCTGGCTCCACGGTCGAGAAATGCTGATATTATACGGATTTCAAATTCGTCTTCAACGCAAGCAACGCGCATAATTCGTCCGCCGCGTTCGGGAACCACGCCAAAACGTCTTTCGATCGCCGGATCTCGCGGATCCGGCGCCGTCCAAAGGGGAGCGAGAGCGACAGTCTCCACCCAAGTTGTATCAAGCCCACGCTCCCGCATCACTGTCAAAGCATGCGCGGAAAAGCGTATGGGCTTGTGCATCTCGCCTCAGAAATAGCTCTGCAGCGTGCGCACTTCCAGGCTGCCGGCCTTGAGCGCCTTGATCGCCCGGGCAGCCGCTTCCGCACCGGCCATCGTCGTGTAATACGGCACCTTCTGCATCAGCGTCGCGCGGCGCAGCGATTTACTGTCCGAGATCGCCTTGGAGCTGTCCGTCGTGTTGATGACCAGATGGACCTGGCGGTTGCGGATGGCGTCCTCGATGTGCGGACGGCCTTCCTGAACCTTGTTGATCTTGGTGGCGGTGATGCCGTTTTCACCGAGGAAGCGGGCGGTGCCGCCGGTTGCCAGCACCTTGAAACCGATGTCGGTCAAATGGCGGATGGCGGGCAGGACGCGTTCCTTGTCCTCGTCGCGCACCGAGACGAACACGGTGCCTTCGCGCGGCAGGTCGACGCCGGCGCCGAGCTGCGCCTTGGCAAAGGCCAGCGCGAAATCCGTGTCGAGGCCGATGACTTCGCCGGTCGAGCGCATTTCCGGGCCGAGCAGGATATCGACGCCGGGGAAGCGGGCGAACGGGAAGACAGCTTCCTTGACGGCGATGTGGTTCAGCTTGCGCGGATCCGGCTTCTTGCCATAGGCGGCAATGGCGTCGTCGAGCTTTTCGCCGGCCATGATGCGGGCAGCGATCTTGGCGATCGGCGCACCGATTGTCTTGGCGACGAACGGCACGGTGCGGGACGCGCGCGGGTTGACTTCCAGCACGTAGATCGTGCCGTCCTTGATCGCAAACTGCACGTTCATCAGGCCGCCGACCTTCAGTGCCTTGGCCATTGCCTTGGTCTGGCGCTCCAGTTCGTCGACGATCTCGTCCGACAGCGTATAGACCGGCAGCGAGCAGGCGCTATCGCCCGAGTGGATGCCGGCTTCCTCGATATGCTCCATGATGCCGGAGACGAAAACCGTCTCGCCATCGGAGAGCGCATCGACATCGACCTCGACCGCATTGGTCAGGTAGCTGTCGAACAGAAGCGGGTTCTTGCCGAGCAGGGTGTTGATCTGGCCGGTCTTGTCGTTCGGATAACGCTGCTTGATGTCTTCCGGAACGAGGCCCGGAACGGTGTCGAGCAGGTAGGTCTGCAGCATCGATTCCGAATGGATGATCTGCATGGCCCGGCCGCCGAGAACATAGGACGGGCGCACGACCAGCGGGAAGCCGATTTCCGAGGCGACAAGGCGCGCCTGTTCGACAGAATAGGCGATGCCGTTGTTCGGCTGGTTGAGGTCGAGCTTCTGCAGCAGTTTCTGGAACCGGTCGCGGTCTTCGGCCAGATCGATCATGTCCGGCGCTGTGCCGAGGATCGGAATGCCGTTCTTTTCCAGCGCTTCGGCAAGCTTCAGCGGCGTCTGGCCGCCGAACTGGACGATGACGCCGTGCAACTCGCCATTCTCCTGCTCCGCCCGCAGAATTTCGATCACATCTTCGGCCGTCAGCGGCTCGAAATAGAGCCGGTCGGAGGTGTCGTAGTCGGTCGAAACGGTTTCCGGGTTGCAGTTGATCATGATCGCTTCATAGTCGGCATCCTTCAGCGCGAAGGCGGCATGGCAGCAGCAATAGTCGAACTCGATGCCCTGGCCGATGCGGTTCGGACCGCCACCGAGGATGACGACCTTCTTGCGATCGGAAATCTGCGCTTCGGAACGCGCAACGCCATCGAACGGCGTCTCGTATGTCGAGTACATATAGGCGGTCGGCGAGGCGAATTCGGCAGCGCAGGTGTCGATGCGCTTGTAGACCGGGCGCACGTTCAGCCTGTTGCGCAGCTCGGCCACTTCTTTCGGACGGCTCTTCGACAGCGTTGCAAGCCGCGCATCGGAAAAGCCCATGGCCTTCAGCATACGCAGGTTTTCCGCATCGGCAGGCAGGCCATGCTCGCGCACGCGGGCTTCCATGTCGATAATCGCCTTGAACTGGGCGATGAACCACGGATCGATCTTCGAGCCGTCATGCACGTCGGCTTCCGACATGCCCATGCGCAGCGCCTGGGCAACCATGCGCAGCCGGTCCGGCGTCGGCGTGCCGATGGCGGCGCGGATGGCGTTGTGGTTGTCGCCGGTGTCTTCGAGGCCGGGGATCTCGATTTCGTCGAGGCCGGTGAGGCCAGTCTCAAGCCCGCGCAGGGCCTTCTGCAGCGATTCGGCAAAGGTGCGGCCGATGGCCATGACTTCGCCGACCGACTTCATCGCCGTCGTCAGCGTCGTGCCGGCGCCGGGGAATTTTTCAAAGGCAAAGCGCGGGATCTTGGTGACGACGTAATCGATCGACGGTTCGAACGAGGCGGGTGTCGCGCCGCCGGTAATGTCGTTGTCGAGTTCGTCGAGTGTATAGCCGACGGCAAGCTTTGCGGCGATCTTGGCGATCGGGAAGCCGGTGGCCTTCGATGCCAGCGCCGAGGAGCGCGACACGCGCGGGTTCATCTCGATGACGACCAGACGGCCGTTTTCCGGATTGACGGCGAACTGCACGTTCGAGCCGCCGGTCTCGACGCCGATCTCGCGCAGCACCGCGATCGAGGCGTTGCGCATGATCTGGTATTCTTTGTCGGTTAGCGTCAGGGCAGGGGCAACGGTGATGCTATCGCCCGTGTGCACGCCCATCGGGTCGATGTTCTCGATCGAGCAGATGATGATGCAATTGTCCGCGGTGTCGCGGACCACTTCCATCTCGTATTCCTTCCAGCCGAGCACCGATTCCTCGATCAGCACTTCGGTGGTCGGCGATGCGTCGAGGCCGGAATTGACGATCTCGAAGAATTCCGAGCGGTTGTAGGCAATGCCGCCGCCGGTGCCGCCCATGGTGAAGGACGGGCGGATGATGGCCGGCAGACCAATGGTGTCGAGCGCCTGCGCGCCGATCGCCATGGCGTGGCTCATGTAGCGCTGCTTGCGGTCGGTCTCGCCGAGGTTCCAGGTGTTTTCCAGATCGTCGAGCGCCGTGTCGAGGGCCGCACCCGAAAGCTGCGCCTTCAGCTTGTCGCGTTCGGCGACATGCAGCTTGCGGTCGGCGTCCTTGATCTCGGTGGCATTGGCGAGCAGCGATTTCGGGGTTTCCAGTCCGATGCGGGCCATGGCTTCGCGAAACAGCGCCCGGTCTTCGGCCATGTCGATGGCGGCGGGCTTGGCGCCGATCATCTCGACATTGTAGCGGTCGAGCACGCCCATTCTCTTGAGGGAAAGCGCCGTGTTCAGCGCCGTCTGGCCGCCCATGGTCGGCAAGAGCGCATCCGGGCGTTCCTTGGCGATGATCTTGGCGACCACTTCCGGCGTGATCGGCTCGACATAGGTCGCATCCGCCATGTCCGGGTCGGTCATGATCGTCGCCGGGTTGGAGTTGACCAGGATGACCCGGTAACCCTCTTCCTTCAGCGCCTTGCAGGCCTGTGTGCCGGAATAGTCGAACTCGCAGGCCTGGCCGATGACGATCGGTCCCGCACCGATGATGAGGATCGATTTGATGTCTTGGCGCTTTGGCATGGTCTCTATCCGCTTTTTCCGGCTGCGCAAAAAACCGGCCAGGTTGGGAGATCACCGGTCGGGGGGCGCAGGCTTGGTCTTTTCAGGCTAGAAGCGGCTTATAGGGAAATGTGACGCCAAGTGAAACCCCGAAAATTATGGAATCGACAGGAAATGTGGCGGCTATCGACCGGCTGCGCCGACTATCCGGGCCGCAGCCATTTCAGGTCCGCTGCCGTGTTGGGCGATTCCTCCTCATCGCCGGTCGATGGCACGCTGCTGACGGACTTTGCCGGGGCCGGGGCATCCGCGTCAGGCGGCCTTGATGAGGGACCGGCGTATCTTTGCCTCGACAGGCTCGGCGCGGGCGGTGGCGCTCTCTTCCCACCAGTCGCCCAGCGCGTCGATCAGCGGCACGAGCGCGTGGCCCGATGCCGTCAGGTCGTAGTCGACGCGCAGCGGATATCCGGAATAGGCCGTGCGTTTGACGATGCCGGCCTTTTCCAGCTTGCGCAGTTCCAGCGCCAGCATACGGTGGGAGAGCGTCGGGTTGTCGCGCTTCAGATCGCTGAAACGCTTGGTGCCGTCCTTCAGATAGTAGAGCAGCAAGGTCGGCCAGCGGCCGCTCAGCACACGCATGGTCTCTTCGATCGGGCAATTGGAGACGACGTCTTTCATCGGGCGGTCCTGGTTACAAAAGAGTGCGTAATTTACATGGGGCCGCCAAAGGTTAGGGTCAACCCATCGCTGCGCAGCGCCACATCAACATCAACAAGAGACATGAGAAATGGAACCTATCCTCCTTCACGGCTTCCCGCTCGGAAGCTCCATGGGGCTGATCGCTGCGTTCGAAAAGGTTGGCCAGCCCTACCGCCTCTGCCGCGTCGACATGCTCAACGAGATGAAGAACGACGCCTATGCCCGGCTGAACGGCCGCCAGGAAACGCCGGTGCTGATCACCGAAAAAGGCGCCGTTCTCACCGAAACCATGGCGATTGCCGGGTGGCTTGCCGCGCGCGATACGCAGCGCCGCATCAGCTTTGATCCCCGCTCGCCCGAAGCTGACCGCATGCAGCAGCTGATGGCTTTCGTGAATACCGGCTTCACCGGCGCCTTCGGGCCGCTCTGGGTGGCGCTGGAGTCGGAAGACGAGACACCGGAGACGCTGGCGTTTCTCCGCGATTTCGGCCGCAAATCCGTTGTCGAGCGCCATGAAAAGCTTGAGGCGATGATCGGCGACACGCCGTTCCTTGCCGGCGGCCACCTGACCCTGGCGGACACCACGCTGATCGGCGTCGCCCGCTGGGCGGAGTTCCATCAGGCCGTCGATGGCAGCGCTTACCCCAAGCTTGCGGCGCTGCGCCGCCGGATCGAAGCCGAACCGGTGGTGCAATATGCTGTGGCGATCGAAAACGACGAAACACCCGCCGGATCCGGAGCCTGTGCCGGGCATATTCCGCTGGCGGACGTGATCGAGCGTTTCGCGGCCTGATCGGAAGATGCGTCGCCGCCGCAAGATGTCCCGCGCAGCGCTGGCGCGCTAATCTTGCGGCGGTTCGAGATGAAAGGCGACTCCTCCATGAATTGCGTGTAGGACAGGTTCGGACACGACGCTGCCTTGCCTGAAGCGCGGCCGGACAGTCCGGAACGGGCGCGACCAGATGATCAACCTTCAGAATCTCGAAGACGCGCAAAGGCTCGCCCGGGCAATCGTCAATACGATCCACGATCCGCTTCTGGTGCTCGACGACCGTTTCCATGTGCTTGCCGCCAGCCGCTCCTTCTACGAGACGTTCAAGGTCAGGGCCGAGGATACCTATGGCCGGCTGCTCTACACGCTCGGCGACGGCCAGTGGGATATACCGGCGCTGCGTCTGCTCCTGGAAACGATCATCCCGGCGCAGACGGCGATGGACGGTTTCGAGGTCGAACATGATTTCCCCGGTCTCGGTCGCAGGACCATGCTGCTCAACGCCCGGCAGGTGGTCTATGGTGAGGGTTCGGGCATGACGATCCTGCTTGCCTTCACCGATATCAGCGCCCGCCGCGCCATCGAGCGTGAAAAGGAAATCCTGCATGAACGCACCGAGGAATTGCTGCGCCAGAAAGGCGTACTGCTCGAGGAAATGCAGCACCGCGTCGCCAACAGCCTGCAGATCATTGCCAGCATCCTGTTGTTGAAGGCGCGCGCGGTGACGTCGGAGGAAACCCGCCGCGATTTGCAGGACGCGCATCAACGGGTGATGTCGGTTGCCGAGGTGCAGCGCCACCTGCATGTGACCGGCGGTGTCGACCAGATCGAGGTTGGCTCCTATCTTGGCAAGCTCTGCGACAGCCTTTCATCATCGATGACCGGCGAGAGCCAGCCGATCGGCATCACGGTGGTGGCGCAGAATGGCCGGATCGGCTCCGACCAGGCCGTCAGCCTCGGCCTCATCGTCACCGAACTGGTGATCAACGCCATCAAATATGCCTTTCCTCTCCTCAAGGCGGAGGCGTCGATCTCGGTGTCCTACGAGGTCAACGGCGCCGACTGGAAACTGGTCGTCTCGGACAACGGGGTCGGAAAAGAGGCTGTGCCGGCGCCCAAGCCGGGCGGCGGCCTGGGCACGGCGATCGTTCAGGCGCTGGTCAAGCAGCTTGCGGCGCAGATGGAGACGGCGTCCGGCGCCAACGGAACATCGGTATCGATCACCCGCGCCACCTTCATCTCACGTCTGCCCGCAGCGGCGTAGTGCTGTCCTTTAGTTATCGCCGGCGAGCGACTGCCTGCCAGTGACTTTGTCTATATGGACGGCGAAAAAGACCGGCGCCGTGTTTTTGCCGTCGGCTGCCGCCGGGCCGGGCTTCAAGGCTCCGGGCTCCCACCAGTTGCCTCGTTTTTCCAGCAACGACCAGGCGTGGAGCCGTTCGGCGTGCCATCGTTCGTCGTCCGGGAATTCCTCATAGCGGCCCTCGATGACGACGCTTCGCCAGGCCTCGTTATCCTTGATTTCGCCCACCTGGATGCAGACCAGCGGGTTGGCGCGCAGCCAGTCGATTTTCTGCCCCGGCATCGAAAAGCCATAGAGACTGGGGGATTCGAACGCATACTGGATCGGCACGACATAGGGCCGGTTGTCCTTGGCGCAGGCCAGATGGGCAATGTGGCCCCGCGAGAGGACGGCAACGCAGTCTTCGCTGGTCATCTCTTTCAAGATCATCGGATATATTCCTTCCGGACATCGATTGCCCATCGGGAAGGGTAGCACGGTTCGCTGCCCGGTTTTTCGAAATCGCGTCCTAACCGCCCGTTGCCACCACCAGCACCTTCACCTCACCAGCTGCCGGCGGGTTGCGGATCACCTCCGGCGCTTCCTCCAGCGTGATCGTGCGCGAAATCAGCTTTTCCACATTGATGATGCCGGATGCCACCAGATCGGCGGCGCGGCGGTGGGTGAAGGGGTTGATAAACGAGCCGAGAACCCTCAGTTCCCGGAAGAGAATATCGAAAGGCTCGATCCGGACCGTCTCGCCCTGCGCCATCACCCCAAGGATGACGACGGTGCCGCCGGCCTTGGCAAGCCGGGTGGACTGCTCGACCGTGGCTGCGACACCGGCGCATTCGATCACGACGTCGACACCGCCGGGAACAAGCCCGCCCGGCTTGGTGATAGCAGCGACGAGATCACCGTCCGAGGGATCGACGCTGGCCGTTGCGCCCAGTTCCCCGGCGAGTTTGCGTTTGGCCTCCTGCCGGGTGGACAGAATGACGGTGGTCGCGCCCGCCAGCCGCGCCAACTGTACCGTCAGCAGGCCGATGACGCCGCCGCCAAGCACGACGACGGACGAGCCTGCCTTGATCTCAGCCATATCGATACCGTGCAGGCAGCAGGCGAGCGGTTCGCAGAAAGCGCCGTGGGTCGCTGGCATGTCGCGCGGGATCTCGAAGGCCTGCTTCTGCGGCACGATGACATAATCGGCAAATCCGCCGTCACGGCTGATGCCGATAGCCTTGAGATGACGGCAGAGATTGACCCTCCCGGCCTGGCATTGCGGGCAGCGCCCGCAGGAAATGTTCGGGTCGCCGGTGATGCGGGCGCCGAGTTTGAAGCCCTTCACGCCCGTGCCGACAGCCTCGACGATGCCGCAGAACTCATGGCCGAGCGTCACCGGCGGCGTCGAGGGAAATTCGCCGTGCAGCAGATGGCGGTCGGTGCCGCAAATGCCACAGGCCTCGACCCGCACCAGAAGGTCGTCCGGACCCGGAACGGGCGTCTCGATCTCGCGCACGAAAAGTTTGCCGATCGATTCCAGGCGCATGGCTTTCATAAGCTCGTTCCTCCCAAAACAATCAGCGCTATACTGGCATGGGCCGTCGCCGGCTGCCAACGGTTTGCCCGAATTTCAGCGACGGAAAAACTTTGTGGTTTTGGTCTTGTACAAAATCGCATCTGGCGCGTTATATGCTTTGAAAAGCTTGATAGCCGCAGCGGCTAGGACGGGGAGATCATCATGGAATGGAAGGGCCGGCGCCAATCGGGCAATGTCGAGGACGCACGCGGATCCGGTCCGGCGCGGGGCGGCATGGGCGGCAATCCGTTCGGCCGGGGCGGCGGTTTCCGCCTTCCGACCGGCGGTGGCGGGCGCGGTGGCGGCTTGAGCATCGGCACGATCATTTTCCTCGTCGTCATTTATTTCGCCTTGAAGATGATGGGCATCGACATGCTGCAGGTGCTCGATGGCGGCCAGTCGACCGGCCAGTCCGGCTACGAGCAGACGCAATCCTCGCCGCCGCAGGGCTCGGCGCAGGAAGAGGAAACCAAGGCCTTCGTCTCCACCGTGCTTGCCGAGACCGAAGACACCTGGAACGGCATCTTCCAGGCGAGCGGCGAAACCTATGTCGAGCCGAAACTGGTTCTTTTCCGCGACGGCATCAACTCGGCCTGCGGCATGGCCTCGTCGGCCAGCGGCCCGTTCTATTGCCCGGGCGACCAGAAGGTCTATCTCGACATGACCTTCTTCGATGAGCTGGCGCAGAAGTTCGGCGCATCCGGCGATTTCGCCGAGGCTTATGTGATTGCCCACGAGGTCGGCCATCACGTCCAGAACCTGCTCGGCATCCTGCCGAAGGTCAACGCCCAGCGCCAGCGCATGAGCGAAGCCGATTCCAATCAGCTGTCGATCCGGGTGGAACTGCAGGCGGATTGCTTTGCCGGTATCTGGGGCAAGTATACCGAACAAAAGGGTCTTCTCGAGCAGGGCGATCTGGAAGAGGCGCTGAACGCCGCCACCCAGATCGGCGATGATACGCTGCAGAAGCGCACCCAGGGCTATGTCGTTCCCGAAAGCTTCAACCACGGCACCTCGGAGCAACGCTCGACCTGGTTCAAGCGCGGCTTCGACAGCGGCAAGCTGTCGGCCTGCGATACGTTCAACAGCAATATCTGAACAGGTGGCGGCGCGTTCCTCAGCGGGCGCGCCGCTTTCCCGTAATCGGCGTCAAAAAATTTCGCCCGCCGCGCTGCCGCCAATCGCAAAAGCGAGGAGGCAACCTATATCTCTCCTTACCGGGACGGCAGCCGGTGCAATGCCGGGCGGTCCGAGAAGGAGAACATCAATGCGTAAAACCATCATCCTGACATCCCTGGCTGCGGCGCTCGGCCTATCGGCGGCGGCGCCTGCATCTGCAACCGAAACGCTCGGCACCATTCTGTTCGGCCATCCTTCGGAGCGCGGTATTGCCGTTGTCATGATGACGGCCGGCAATCGCGGTGGTGACCGCGCACCGGCGATCTTCCGTAATCCGTCCGCCGAAACAAGGGCGCGGGCGCAGGCGGAAATTACCGCCAATCCCGTGATCAAGGCATCTCTGGAACGCCGCAACATCCGGGCACACAATGTCCTGGCCATTCAAACCGCGCTGGATGGCAGCAAGATCATTTATGCGCGATGATATCAACACGCGGCCGCAAGCGCCTGAAGGAGAAAGACAGTGAAGAAGATCGTCATGCTTGTTCTGGCCTCCGCCCTTTTCGCTCCCGTCGGCGCTGGCTTGATAACGGGTGACGCCTATGCCCAGAGGGCGCCTACGGCCCGCCAGGCCGCCAATACCAATCCAAGGGTCACGGTGATCATCATCCGCGATTACGTCGGCCCGGACGATTTCCAGCAGGTGCCGCGAACCTACCGCTATCCGTCGGCGCAGACCTATGCGCGCGGGCAGGAGGAAATCCGCAACACGCCCAATATCCGTGCCGCCCTGCAGCGGCGCGGCATTCCGGCGCGCAACGTCAACGGTGTCCAGACCGCTTTCAACGGCGGCAAGATCGTCTATGTGAAGTGACCGGACTTGCGGCGGCGCCTTGTTTTTAGAACACGGCTGCGCACCGGCGAAACTATCGCGCCCACCCGGCCGTTACTCCTGCGGAACCGCACTGTGACCGCCTGCCGGTCGCGGAAAACCGGCACCGGTCCTTCTGAGGAGAAAGACAATGCGCAGACTGATCACGCTCTCCCTTGCCATGCTGATTTCAGCGATGTCGCTTGGCAGTTTCGCCTTCGCCCGGGATGCCGGGCAGGTCAGCATAACCGTCATCATCATCAAGGATGAGATTGACGACGATGACCAGACGCAGCAGGTGCCCCGGACCTATCGCTATCCTTCTCAACAGACGATCGCCAAAGCGCAGAACGAAATCCGGTCCGATGCCTATCTGCGCGGTTTTCTCCAAAACAAGCGCGTCCAGCTGCGCAACGTTGTCGGCATCCAGACCGCATTCAACGGCGGCAAGATCGTCTATGTGAAGTAACCGGGTCGCGGGCGCTCCAGTCATACCGGAGCGTGCCCTGACAGCGTGAACGGCGGGCGTTAAAAATCGCGCTTCCGCAATTGCTTTGACCGTGAAACGCTTTGTGCGATAATCCCCATCGATAAGAATGGGTTGTTTGGATATTCGCACAATGAACGATCTGCCGCTCGCCGACCTCGATGCGTTCATGGCCGTGGCGCGCGAGCGCAGTTTTCGCGCTGCGGCCCGCCTGCGCGGCGTCTCGGCCTCGTCGCTCAGCGAAGCCGTGCGGCGGCTGGAAGAAAGGCTCGGCCTTCGCCTGCTGAACCGCACCACCCGCAGCGTCACCCTGACGGAGGCGGGCGGGCAACTGATGGAGCGGTTGTCGCCGGCGCTTGGCGAGGTCGCCGCAGCGCTCGATCAGGCCGGCAGTTTTCGCGACAGCGCCACCGGAACCCTGCGCCTCAACGTCGCCACGGTCGTTGCCCGCGTCGTGCTTCCTGATCTGATCGCCGATTTCCTCAAAGCCTATCCCGGCATCATGCTCGAAGTCATCGCCGAGGACAGTTTCATTGACGTGCTGGCCGCCGGTTTCGATGCGGGCGTGCGCTACGACGAGCGGCTGGAGAAGGACATGATCGCCGTGCCGATCGGTCCGCGCCGCCAGCGGTTCGTGGCCGCCGCGTCGCCGGCCTATCTGCTTGCCCATGGCGCGCTGCGCCATCCCCGCGATATCCTCGATCATGCCTGCATCCGGCATCGCTTCTCCAGCGGCCGGGTATCGCCCTGGGAGTTCGAGCGCGGCGATGAGGTGATCCGTCTTTCGCCGCAGGCCCGCATCACCGCCAATACGCTCGAACTGGAGATCAGCGCTGCGATTTCCGGGCTTGGCATCATCGCCACGTTCGAGGAGTTTCTGGCACCGGCCATCGCGCGCGGCGAACTGGTGCCGATCCTGGAAGACTGGATGCCGGATTTCCCCGGACCCTATCTGTACTATGCCGGCCGCAAACACATGCCGCCGCCGCTGCGGGCCTTCATCGATTTTGTGAAGAGCCGGCCAAGGAACTAGCCTGCCGCGCGCATCAATGTTCCCGAAGCAATCATCACGAAGATTGAAATGTTCACGTATTGTTTCCTTCCGGATTTTCCGGTAAAGACGATTTCGCCTGCCGTGTTCGTGTTCTGTATTCATCCAAGCCCGGATGCCAAAAGAGGTTTGTTCGATGATCGATCCCAAGTCAGCGCGGCGCGGCCTGTTCCTGGTTTTCCTCATTCTGTTCCTCGATGTCATGGGCATCGCCATCATCGTGCCGGTGCTGCCTGCCTATCTGAAGGAATTGACGGGCGACACGATCAGCGAGGCGGCCGTCGATGGCGGTTGGCTGCTTCTGGTCTATTCCGCCATGCAGTTCATGTTCGCGCCACTGATCGGCAACCTGTCGGACCGTTTCGGCCGCCGGCCGATCCTGCTTGCCTCCGTGCTGACCTTTGCGCTCGACAATCTGATCTGTGCGCTCGCGACGACCTACTGGATGCTGTTCGTCGGCCGGGTGCTGGCGGGCATCAGCGGCGCCAGCTTTTCCACCGCCGCCGCCTATATCGCCGATGTCAGCGATGATACCAACCGGGCCAAGAACTTCGGCCTGATCGGCATCGCGTTCGGCACGGGCTTTGCGCTCGGCCCCGTTCTCGGCGGCCTGCTCGGCGAGTTCGGCCCGCGCATTCCCTTCTATGGCGCTGCCGCCTTGTCCTTCGTCAATTTCGTCCTGGCGTGGTTCCTGCTGCCTGAAACGCTGGAAAGCCACAACCGCCGCCGCTTCGAATGGAAGCGCGCCAATCCGCTCGGCGCGCTGAAGCAGATGCGCAATTATCCCGGCATCGGCTGGGTGCTTTTGGTGTTCTTCCTGTTCTGGCAGGCGCATGCGGTCTATCCCGCTGTCTGGTCGTTCGTCGCGTCCTATCGCTACAACTGGAGCGAGGGACAGATCGGTCTGTCGCTCGGTGTTTTCGGTGTCTGCGGCGCTCTGGTCATGGGCTTTGTCCTGCCGAAGGCCATCCCGCTTTTGGGCGAATGGAAGGCAGGTGCAGTCGGGCTGATTTTCACCGGGCTCGGCCTTGCCGGTTATGCCTTCGCCTTCCAGGGCTGGATGATCTATGCCGTCATCATCGTCACCTGCCTCGAAGCGCTTGCCGATCCGCCCTTGCGCAGCATCGCCTCGGCCAAGGTGCCGCCATCGGCGCAGGGCGAGTTGCAGGGCGCCTTGTCGAGCATTTCCAGCTTCACGACGATCCTCGGGCCGCTGATGTTCGCGCAGATTTTCAGCATCTTCACCGCACCCCAGGCACCCGTCACCTTTGCCGGTGCCCCCTACATAGTCGGCGCGGTCTTCGTTGCCGCAGCTGTGACGATCTACCTCCTGAAGGTTCGGCCGGTGCCTGTATCGGCCGGCGAGGGGCAAGGCACAACACAGGCGATCTGAGCCGTTTTTGCGGTGATGGCGCAAAAAACGATCAAATTTTGTGATGTTTAGATGAAATAATAAGCACTTTTGCCTTTGTTGCTGGTGCTTTACCACCGGTTGTTCTATTTCCCACTCTTCCGTCGTGCGGCCCATTCCGGTTGCGACGAAGCCAAAGGCCTATCCTCATCATGCTGACTTCGACCCATAGCGACACGGGCGTCCGCACCGATAATTCCTGGTCCGCGCATTATCGCGCCACCATCGCGCTTGGCGTGCCCTTCGTCGGCGCCCAGCTGGCGCAGTTCGCCATCCACGCCACCGACGTCCTGATGGTCGGCCGCCTCGGCACCACCGAGCTTGCGGCGATGGTCCTGGCCGCGCAGATGTTCTTCACCATCTTCATTTTCGGCTCGGGCTTTGCCAATGCCGTCGTGCCGATCGTGGCGCAGGCGGAAGGCCGGGGCGACCGCGTCGCCGTGCGCCGCGCGGTGCGCATGGGCATGTGGGCGGTGCTTGGTTATGGCGTCATCACGGCGCCGGTTCTGTGGCAGGCAGAGTACGTGCTGTTGATGCTGGGGCAGAAGCCGGAGGTGGCGGCTCTGGCCGGAAGTTATCTGCATGTGGCTCTCTGGGGCATGTTCCCGGCGCTGCTGTTCATGGTTCTGCGCGGCTTCCTCAGTTCATTGGAGCGTGCCGGCATCATCCTCTACGTGACGATCATCGTGCTGCTTGCCAATGCCGCCCTTTGCTATGTGTTCATCTATGGTCATTTCGGCGCGCCGGCGCTCGGCATCGTCGGTGCCGGCATTTCGGCGCTGATCGTCAACACGTTGAGCTTCGTCCTGCTGTACATCTATATCCAGGCCAAGCCGCAGACCCGTTCCTACGAGATCTTCGTGCGCTTCTGGCGGCCCGACTGGCCGGTGCTGAAGGATGTCGTCAAGCTCGGCCTGCCGATCGCCGTCACCATTTTGGCCGAAGTCAGCCTGTTCACCGTCGCCTCGCTGTTGATGGGCATGATCGGCACCGTCGAGCTTGCCGCCCACGGCATTGCGCTGCAGTTCGCTTCCGTCGCCTTCATGGTGCCGCTCGGGCTGGCGCAGGTCGCGACTGTTCGCATCGGTCTTGCCCATGGCCGCCGGGATGCCGAAGGCATCAAGCGGGCGGCGATCGCCGTCTTCGTCATCGGCTGCGGTTTCGCCGTCATCGGCAGCGCCGTCTTTGCGATTTTCTCGCATGAGCTGGCGGCGATGTATCTCGATACCAACCGGCCGGATGCGGCGCAGGTGCTTGCCTATGCCGGCCCGCTGATCGTCATTGCCGGTGCGTTTCAGCTGGTCGATGGCGTGCAGGCGCTGGCCGCCGGCATGCTGCGCGGCCTGAAGGATACGACCGTGCCGATGGTTCTGGCGCTGGTCTCCTATTGGGCCATCGGCTTTGTCGCCGCCTATCTGCTCGCCTTCCATTTCGGCTTCGGCGGGGTCGGCGTCTGGTACGGCTTCGTGCTCGGCCTTGCCGCCGCCAGCATCACGCTGACCTGGCGCTTCTTCATCTTCCTGTCGCGCGAGAGGAAGTTGCTGGCCTTGCCGCCCGGAACTGTTTTATGAGCCGCTCCATGCCGGACAGCGTGCTGAACTTTCAGCCGGAACTGAGCGGCGAAACGCTTCTCCTTCGCCCCTTGAAGGCCGATGATTTCGACGGGCTCCATGCGGCCGGCAGCGATCCGGCCGTCTGGGCAGGGCACCCGGCCAGGGAACGGTACAAGCCGGAGGTCTTCCGCCAGTATTTCGACGCCCAGATGGCCAGCAAGAGCACGCTGGTCTTCATAGACCGGGCCACCGGAAAATTGATCGGCTGCTCGCGCTACTACGTCGCGCCGGACCAGCCGCAGGCCGTCGCGATCGGCTTCACCTTCCTCAACAATGCCTATTGGGGCGGGACAACCAATTTCGAGATCAAGCGCTTGATGCTCGATCATGCCTTCCAGAGCGTTGGCGACGTCTGGTTCCATATCGACCCCACCAATATCCGCTCGCAAAAGGCGACCGCCAAACTCGGTGCGGTGCATTCCCATGACGCAGTGCTGGATATTTCCGGTTCGCCGGTGAACTGGATGTGCTTCCGCTTGAGCCGGGATGCGTGGGCCAGGGTGAAATCAGCGCAGGGACACTGAACGAGCAGCCGTTTTTACTGTCGGCCGCGCAAGGGAAAGCAAATGGGAAACGGGCGGATCATTTTTCTGAACGGCACGTCGAGCAGCGGCAAGACGACACTCGCAAATGCACTTCGCGAAGCACTTGAAGATCCGTTTTGTTACTATGCCTCGGACCAGCTGGCCGACGCCGGATTTCGAACCGTCAAACGCCGCATCCGGCACAATCCTGCATCGGGGGAGCGCGGGAGGTTCTTTGATGGCTTTCACCGCTCCATCGCCGCGTTCGCGCAAGCCGGAAACGACGTCATCGTCGAACACATCATCGAAGAACAGAGCTGGGCGGACCAGCTGAAAAACCTGTTCATTGATGTCGATGTCTTCTGGATCGGCGTGCATGCGCCTATCGAAGAGGTCGAACGCCGGGAGCGGGAAAGAGGCAACCGGCAGATTGGCGAAGCCCGCTATCACCTGAAAACCCATGATTTCTGCAAATACGATCTCGACGTTGATACCAGCGAACCGGCCGGCCAACTGGTCGAGCGCATCATTGCCGCATGGAGCCATCGCGGCGCGCGCAGTCGCGCCTGAAGCGCGTCGTCAACGTCAAGGCCAACAGGATCGACATTAGGTCGTTCGGAACTGCAATTTGTTCTTTATTTGTTCTTTTTTATCACTTAAGTTAGCGACGATCAAAAGGAGAATGAAATGACTGTCTATGCGACTGTTGGAACACTGGATCATGCAGCATCGGTGCGCTTTTACGATACGGTTCTCGCCACCATCGGCTGGAGCGCGCACGCGAACTATCCGGGCTGGCGCGGCTATACGCTGGGCGGGAGCGGCGAGGGCTTTCTTCTGTGGGTCTGCGAACCGTTCAACAACGAACCGGCCACACCCGGCAACGGCACCATGGTCGGCTTCATGGTGAAGTCGCAGGCGCAGGTCGAGGCCTTCTACGATGCGGCGCTCGCCAATGGCGGCACCGGCGAGGGCGCTCCGGGGCCCCGTCCGCACTATGGCCCGGACTGGTATGCCGCCTATATGCGCGACCCGGCCGGCAACAAGCTTTCCGTGGTCTTCAACGGCTGAACGCAAAAGCCCCGGTACTCCTTTGGGAGACCGGGGCTTTTCAGCGTTTGACGGTGTCGAAATCTCAGCGTTCGGCCAGCGCCGGTTCACCCTTCTTCTCCCGCACCAGATTGATGAAGCGGCGGAAGAGGTAGTGGCTGTCCTGCGGGCCGGGCGAGGCTTCCGGGTGATGCTGGACCGAGAACACCGGCTTGCCGGTCAGGCGCAGGCCGCAATTGGTGCCGTCGAACAGCGAAATGTGAGTCTCTTCAACGCCTTCCGGCAGAGACTTCGAATCCACCGCGAAGCCATGGTTCATCGAGACGATCTCGACCTTGCCCGTCGTGTGGTCCTTGACCGGATGGTTGGCGCCGTGGTGGCCCTGGTGCATCTTCTCGGTGGTGGCGCCGAGCGCCAGGCCCAGCATCTGGTGGCCAAGGCAGATGCCGAACAGCGGGATGTCGCTCTTGATCAATTCCTGGATGACCGGAACGGCATATTCGCCGGTTGCCGCCGGATCGCCCGGGCCGTTCGACAGGAAGATGCCGTCCGGCTTCTGGGCCAAGACTTCCTCGGCTGATGTCGTGGCCGGCATGACCGTGACCTTGCAGCCGAGCCCGGTGAACAGACGCAGGATGTTGCGCTTCACGCCGTAGTCGAGCGCCACGACATGGTGCGTGGTGTCGGCGTCCGCCAGTTCGTCATAGCCTTCGTTCCATGCCCAGGGCTTTTCGCTCCAGCGCGAGGTCTGGCCGGAGGAGGCCACCTTGGCGAGGTCGAGGCCTTCAAGCCCGCTCCAGGCCTTGGCTTCGGCCTTCAGCGCATCGATGTCGAACATGCCGTTCGGATCATGGGCGATGACGGCGTTCGGCGCACCGTTCTCGCGGATCCAGGCGGTCAGAGCGCGGGTGTCGATGCCGCACATGCCGATGATGCCGCGGGCCTTCAGCCAGGTGTCGAGATGTTTTGCGGCGCGGTAGCTGGAGGGGTCGGTGATATCGGCCTTGAAGATCACGCCGACCGCGCCGTGGCGTGCTGCCGGCGTCAGGTCTTCGATGTCCTCGTCATTGGCGCCGATATTGCCGATATGCGGGAAGGTGAAGGTGACGATCTGGCCGAGATAGGACGGATCGGTCATGATCTCCTGGTAGCCGGTGAGCGCGGTGTTGAAGACCACTTCGGCCTGCACCGTGCCGGTGGAGCCGATGCCCTTGCCTTCGATGACTGTGCCGTCGGCCAGAACGAGCAGGGCGGTTGGTTTTGCGGTGGTCCAGGGGGCTGTCGCGGTCATAATCTTCATCCCGTTCAGGCGGCGCGTCGCGGACGCTCCCCAAGGGAACGCCGGCCGGCCGTTGTGGTTCGCAGGCGGGCAGATGCGGGCGATGGGCGCGCGCTGTCAGGCCTGGTCACGATGTTGGTGCAGGTGACGGTCAATAACTGCAGTGTCCGGCAAGGTCAATCTTGAAGACGATATGATCGGGCTTTTCCGTCGGCTTTTACCGCGGATTCACGCATTTCGTTTGCTCCGGCTTGTCCGGCTGGTTTATGAAACGCCTTCAAACAGGAGTAAGACAATGATGCGCGATCAACTCGCTGCCGCCCTCAAGGATGCGATGAAAGCCAAGGACGCACTGCGGCTGTCCACCATCCGCCTCGTTCAGGCCGAGATCAAGACACGCGATATCGCCAATCGCGGCGCCGGCAAGGGCGACGCCAGCGACGAGGAAATCCTGCAGATCATGGCCAAGATGGTCAAGCAGCGCGAGGAATCGGCGAAGATCTACGAAGACAATGCCCGCCCGGAACTCGCCGCCAAGGAACGCGCCGAAATCGTCGTCGTTCAGGACTTCATGCCAAGGCAATTGAGCGAAGCCGATGTTCGCGCCAATGTCGCGGCCGCGATCGCGGAGGCCGGCGCCAGCGGCCCGAAGGACATGGGCAAGGTCATGGCGGTGCTGAAGGAGCGTTATGCCGGCCAGATGGATTTCGCCAAGGCCTCGTCCGTGCTCAAGGAACTGCTGACAGCTGCCTGATCGGCGTCACTGGCGCGGCGATCTGATGGAACGCCGCGTCTATGATGGCGATTTTTTCCGCTGCGCGGGCCGCTATCCGTTCTTGCGGTTCTTCTGCTCGGTCATGAAATGGCGCAGCACCGCGTTCATGCGGGTCTGATAGCCTTTTCCGCTCTTCTTGAAGAAGTCGATAACATCTTCGTCGAGCCGGATCGAAACGGCTTTCTTCGGGGTCGGGTAGACGATCGTCGCTTTTGACCAGTCGACATCCATGAATTCCGCCCAGTCGGGATCGTCCCGCATGGCCGCCATGATGTCCTCGTCCGTCAGGGCTGCGACGCGCGCCCAATCGGTCAGGCTTTTTTCGCCGCGTGCCCGCTTCTCAAGTATTTCATCGAGGGAAACTCTGGTGATAGATTCTTTGCTCATTCTTGTGTGCCGGACGGGCGGAGATGATTCTGCAGATTTCCGCTCGCATCGTGTATACGACAGTGATGATGCGGTTGGTGTCTGGGCAAATCGCCAACGTCCGGACTTCTCCGTTTCTGATGGATTGAAACTCGATCCTGGAACCTTGCAGAGCAAGAACGGCATCTTCAAAGTCGATGCCATGTTTTTGGATATTGTCGAGGCGCTTTTGGTCATTCCAATCAAAAGACGTCAACGGTTGCGGGTCTAACATCACAATGCACCACTGGCTTAGCCAGACCCAACAATAACAATACGGATTGTATATACGGTTAGGAAATCCGTCAACCTGTGAATTGCGGGTATGATCTCTCCCCTCGCTGGCGCGGCCCGCGTTTGCCGCCTATATGAAAACCAGCCCAGAGGTATTCATGCGATTTTCCAACACCTTTCTTGACGAGATCCGCGACCGCGTTCCCATTTCGGACGTGATCGGCAAGCGCGTCACCTGGGATCGCAAGAAGACCAATGCCTCGCGCGGCGATTACTGGGCCTGCTGCCCGTTCCACGGCGAGAAGTCGCCGAGCTTTCACTGCGAGGACCGCAAGGGCCGCTACCATTGTTTCGGCTGCGGCGTCTCGGGCGATCATTTCCGCTTCCTCACCGATCTCGATGGCATGGCCTTTCCCGAGGCCGTGCAGCAGATCGCCGATCTCGCCGGCGTCGCCATGCCGCAGCCGGATGTGGAGGCGGAAAAGCGCGACCGCCAGCGCATCGGCCTGCAGGACGTCATGGAGGTGGCAACGCAGTTCTTTCAGGACCAGTTGCAGACGGCCAACGGCGCCAAGGCGCGCGCCTACCTGCGCGACCGGGGGTTGACCGGCCGCACCATCGAAACATTCCGTCTGGGCTACGCCCCGGAAAGCCGCAATGCGCTGAAGGAGCATCTCGCCGGAAAAGGCGTACCCAAGGACCAGATCGAGGCCTGCGGCCTTGTCGTCCACGGCCCCGATATTCCCGTCTCCTACGATCGGTTTCGCGATCGCATCATGTTCCCGATCCTGTCGTCGCGCGAAAAGGTCATCGCCTTCGGCGGCCGCGCCATGTCGCCGGATGCGCCGGCCAAGTACCTCAATTCCAACGAGACCGAGCTGTTCCACAAGGGCAACGTGCTCTACAATTTTGCCCGTGCGAGACGCGCCATGTCCGGTGCCGACGGCGCCGGCACCATCATTGCCGTCGAAGGCTATATGGATGTCATCGCGCTGCATCAGGCCGGTATCGAAAATGCCGTAGCGCCGCTTGGCACCGCGCTCACCGAAAACCAGATGGCGCTGTTGTGGAAGCTCACCCAGCAGCCGGTCCTCTGCTTCGATGGCGACGGCGCCGGTATCCGTGCCGCCAATCGCGCCGTCGATCTGGCATTGCCGCACCTGAAGCCCGGTTTCTCCGTCCGCTTCGCCATGCTGCCGGATGGCAAGGACCCCGACGATCTCGTTCGCAACGAGGGCCGGGCGCCGTTCGACAAGGTGATGGCGCAGGCCCGTTCGCTGTCGGACATGGTTTGGCTGCGCGAAGCGCAGGCCGGTTCCTTCGATACGCCGGAAAGCCGCGCCCAGCTGGAAGCGACCTTGAAACAGGTGGTTTCGGTGATATCAGATGAAAACGTCCGCCGCCATTACGGCCAGGATGTGCGCGACCGGCTCAACCAGTTTTTCCAAGGCGCGTCGCGTCGTGAGAACGGCCAGCGGAATTTCGACCGCAACCAGCGTCAGGGTGCTGCCAACCGCAACAATGGTCAGGGGCGTGGCGGCCAGCAGGGCGGGAGGATGTCGGAACGTTCCGGCATTTCCGACCGGCTCGCCCGCTCGTCGCTGGTCAGCGGCCATCAGGCGCTACCGCCCTTGCGCGAAAGCGTGCTGGCTTTGACCATCGTCAATCATCCGCAATTGCTGTTTGAGGAATATGACGAGATTTCCGCGATCGAATACGACAATCGCGATCTGCAGCGTTTCTGGTCATCGGTGCTCAATGCCGCCGCCGCCAAAGGCCCGCGCCTGTCACGCGAAATCCTCGTCGAGCAGCTGGAGGCCGAAGGCTTCGATGCGCTCCTGAAATCGCTCGACCAGCAGATCCGCTTTGCGCGCCTGTGGACCGCAACCACGGCCGCAGCGCCGGAAGATGCCCGCGAAGGCTACCTGCAGGCACTTGCCCTGCATCAGCGCACCAAGGCCCTGCTCTGGCAGCGCCGCGAACTCGAAAGCGAACTCGCCTACGCCACCGAAGAGGGCGACGACGATACCGTCAGCCAGATCCTGCGCAATCTGCAGGAGGTGCAGCTCGAAGTGACGCGGCTGGAAAACCAGGAAGCGATCATCGACGGTTTTGGGGTCCTGTCGGGGCGGGTGAAGGGGCCGGCGGGGAAGTAAGGGCTCACTTTGTTATCGCATTGCCATTCTACAGTTCCGAGTGGTCGCGAGAGTAGGAGCTTCCAGTCTATTATACCGTCATGAGTTCCGTTGAAATCACTGCAAAAGGCTGCGAGTCATAATTCGCTTTTTATCGGACGTTAATTCTCACGGTCTTTGAAGTTGAGAACCCGGCAATAATCCATTGCAGTGGCGTGCCGCGTCTATCGGCTCTTTGTCTAAGGCACCAACTGTAAATTCTTCGCGCCAGCTCTCTACCTGAAGCAGATCGTGGTTCCAGCGATACCAAGGCATCAAAGTTTAGTTCAGTCTTGCGAGATTGAAGGTAAAAGCTTGGATTGCCTTCATGGCTGAATAGGAGCGCGCCGTGCGCCAGAACATCCCGCTTCCATTTTTCGGTATCTATAATTTTGCTAAGTTCCTCAAGCTGATCCAGCGGCTCTTCACAATCTTGCTCCAAGAAAGCCGAACGCAACTTCTCGATACGTCGCATTAGTGGCAAATCGTCCAATGAAGCAGCAGCATCCTCGTTTCCATTAAGGCCCATCATGAGAAAAAGAGAGGAGGTAGTGTCGGCTTCGATTTGACCCCAGTGGACGAAAATTTTCCCGATGAGCGCATAGTCATTGTCTTCGAGCTTCATTTTGTCGACAACATCATCGGGCAATTTAAATTCTGTAATTGCGACTTCTCCACCAAAAGGATTTTTCGCCCGATCTGCCTTTTTATTCATTTAAGCCATCATCCCTATTTGGATTAAACTACCTATGGGTACGGTTTTTCGACGATGTACACCAGACTCCCAAGAGATTGATCTTAAAGACTTGGTGGATATCAACCCTCGCCCCCATCACCCCACCTGTGCCATAGTCCGCTCTCCCCACGAAAGCGATTCCATGCCGCAGACCCAAAACCGCATCGATCCCCTGTTTGAAACCGAAGGTGCGAAAAATCCGCTGTCCGTCCTGAAAACGGTCTACGGTTACCCCGCCTTTCGCGGCAAGCAGGCCGCCGTGGTCAGCCAAGTCGTGTCGGGCGGTGATGCCGTGGTCCTGTTTCCGACCGGCGCCGGAAAGTCGCTCTGCTTCCAGATCCCGGCGCTTTGCCGCGATGGCGTTGGTATCGTCGTCTCGCCGCTGATTGCGCTGATGCGCGATCAGGTGGAGGCGTTGAAGCAGCTTGGGGTCAGGGCGGCGGCGCTCAATTCCTCGCTGTCGCGCGAGGAATTCGTCGATGTCCGCCGGGCAATCGCCAAGGGAGAACTCGATCTTCTCTACGTGACGCCGGAGCGCATCGTCACGCCGGCCTTCAAGGAGATGATCGGCAATGCGAAGATTTCGCTGTTTGCCATCGACGAGGCGCACTGCGTCTCCCAATGGGGCCATGATTTTCGCCCGGAATACCGGGAGCTTGGCCAGCTCGCCGAACATTATCCGGGCGTGCCGCGCATGGCGCTGACGGCAACGGCCGATCCGCATACGCGCGAAGACATTATCGACAGACTGGGCCTGCGTTCGGCGCAAGTCTTCACCACCTCGTTCGACCGGCCCAACATCGCCTATGAGATCGTCGAGCGCGACCAGCCGCGCCAGCAACTCCTGCGCTTCCTGTCGCGCCACACCGGCTCCAGCGGCATCGTCTATTGCCTGTCGCGCGCCAAGGTCGAGGACACAGCCGAATGGCTGAACGGGCAGGGGGTTCGCGCACTTGCCTATCACGCCGGCATGGACCGCAGCGTTCGCGATGCCAATCAGGATGCCTTCCTCAAGGAAGAAGACCTTTGCCTGGTGGCCACCGTCGCCTTCGGCATGGGCATCGACAAGCCGAACGTGCGCTATGTCGCCCATCTCGATCTGCCGGGCTCGGTCGAGGCCTATTATCAGGAAACCGGCCGCGCCGGGCGCGACGGGCTGCCGTCGGATGTCTGGATGGCCTATGGCATGGCCGATGTCATCCAGCGCGGCCGGATGATCGATGGCGGCACCTCGGGCGACGATATCAAGCGGGTCGAGCGCGCCAAGCTGAATGCGCTGCTGGCCATCTGCGAAACACCCGGCTGCCGTCGGCAATCGATCCTTGCCCATTTCGGCGAGGCGCATGGCGGTCAGTGCGGCAATTGCGATACCTGCGTCAATCCGGTCGAGACCTGGGACGGAACGGACGCGGCGATCAAGGCGCTGGCGGCGATCTATCGCACCGGCGAACGGTTCGGCACCGGTCACCTGATTGATGTGCTCTTGGGCACCGAAAACGAAAAGACCGAGCGTTTTGGCCATAGCAAGATGCCGGTCTTTGGCGCCGGCAAGGATATCCCGTCGAAAACCTGGCAGTCGGTCTTTCGCCAGCTTCTGGCCGCCGGCCTGGTCAGCGTCGATCACGAGGCTTTTGGCGCGCTGAAGCTGGAGCCGGAGGCGCGCGCCGTGTTCAAGCGCGAGCGCGAGGTGCGGTTCCGCAAGGACCGGCCGGTCACCGGCAAAGGCAAGGGCAAGAATGCCCGGCAATCGGCCGCATCCGGCGCCAAGTCGGCTTTGTCCGGTTCGGATGCAGAACTGTTCGAGGCGTTGCGCCGGGCCCGCTCCGGCATCGCCAAGGACCTCGGCGTGCCACCCTATGTCGTCTTCCCCGATACGACGCTGATCGCCTTCGCCACCGCCCGCCCGCATGATCACGACGCCCTGCTCGGCATCTCCGGCGTCGGCCAGTCCAAGCTGGAGCGGTATGGCGATGCGTTCCTGGAGGTTATTCGCGGATTTGACTGACCACGGTCTCCCTCTTCTCCCCGGCGGGGAGAAGGTGGCCCGAAGGGCCGGATGAGGGGGCGGTATGCCCAGAATTCGCGGATATACCCCCTCATCGCCTCGCAGTCGCTCGGCACTTCTCCCCGCTGGGGAGAAGAGGGAGAATCCACCTACATCCTGACCGTCATGCCGCCATCCACCGTCAGCACATGGCCGTTGACGAAGGAGGCGGCGTCGCTGGCCAGAAACAGCGCCGCACCGGCGATCTCGTCCGGCCGGCCCCAGCGTTGCGCCGGGATGCGCTGGCGCACGAAGGGCATGAGGTCTTCGTCGGCGGCAAGCGCAGCATTGGTCTCGGTGGCAAACCAGCCAGGTGCGATGGCGTTGCTGGTAATGCCAAACGGGCCGAACTCGACCGCCATCGTGCGCATCAGCCCGGTCAGGCCCTGTTTGGCGACGGGATAGATGCCGTCGCCCGGCATCGCCACCTGGCCGTTGATCGAGGTGATCGAGATCAGCCGCCCATGCGAGTTCCGCTTCATGATCGCGGCTGCGTCACGAGACAGCGTCAGCGCCGCGATCAGGTCGGTCTGGATCAGGGCGATCACGGCCGCGTCGTCGAATTCGGCCAGCGGCCGCCGGTCGCGGGCGCCGACATTGTTGACGAGGATATCGAGCCGCCCATGCCGCTTTTCGATGCCGGCAAGCGTATCGCGCTGCGCCTCGCGTTCAGTGACGTCGAAGGCCGCCGCCTCGGCGCTGCCGCCCGCGGCCGTGATCCTGCCCACGGCGTCTTCAAGTGTAGCGGCCGTTCGGCCGTTGAGCACGACATGGGCACCGGCTTCGGCCAGCGCCCGGGCAATCTCCAGCCCAAGTCCGCGGCCGCCGCCGGTCACCAGCGCCACCCGGCCTTTCAGGGAAAATCTGTCGAAGATGGTCATGGCTGCCTCGCCGCATGGAAAACAGTCCCCATCGACACCGAAATGATGGACTCAGTCAACTAATTTTTCGTGCTGGAGGATATTTCTCGGCCAATGCTGCCGGTGGCTTTACGAACTCATTGCGCCGCCGGGACGGGGCAGCTCATGTCGCCTTCCTCGCAGGCCAGATAGGTCTGCAAATCCTTCACCCGCGCTTGCGTCAATCCGTCCAGGCACATGGCGTAGATCATTGGATAGACACTGCCTTGGGCTACGGCCGAGGATGAGAAGGTGCATTCGGCATCGCGAAAGGATATCCAGGCTTTTTGCGCGCTGACCAGAAGCTTGGTCGTGTCGGCATCATCCTTCAGCCGGGCTTCGATCTGCTTATAGAGATCGTTCAGCTGCTTGTCGGATTTTTTCAGCGCATCGCCGGCGCAGACGTTCATCGTCGTCTGGTCGGATGCGTTGTCGCAATCGCCGGCTGCCTTTGCGGCCCCTGCTATCAACACTGCCAGCGCGGTACACAGGATCAAGCGTTTCATGAAATCCTCCCTTGTTGATGCCTTTGCAGTTAGCGTCCGTGCCGGAGTAGTCTAGACAATCTGCGGATGTATCGGCAACAACAAGTTGCCCGGGGTTTGCCGCCGTCCGGCCGTTGCGTGTTTTTGAAACACCCTCCGTCGCATCCGGACAGGACCGGCCGATCGTTCTGTTGTGCCAACGCCGTCGTCCGCCGCTGTCTTCTGCTTTCTTCGATGCAGGAATATGATAGGTCTCCATCGCAAACCGATCTCAATCCTTGGAAAGCGGCCTTCATGACGTCAGCGTTCATCACTCACCTCTCATCCGAACTTGAAGGGCTGAAGTCCGCCGGGCTTTACAAGTCCGAGCGGGTGATCGTTTCCAAGCAGGCCGGCGAGATCGAGGTCGCGTCGGGCGCAAAGGTGCTGAATTTCTGCGCCAACAATTATCTCGGCCTTGCCAATAACGAGGAACTGGCCGAAGCCGGCAAACGGGCGCTTGATCGCTACGGCTACGGCATGGCCTCCGTTCGCTTCATCTGCGGCACGCAGGAAGAGCACAAGCAGCTCGAAGCCCGCATCTCGTCGTTTCTCGGTCTGGAAGACACCATCCTTTATTCCTCCTGCTTCGACGCCAATGGCGGCCTGTTCGAAACGCTGTTGAACGAGGAAGATGCGATCATCTCCGATGCGCTCAACCACGCCTCGATCATCGACGGCGTGCGCCTCTCCAAGGCAAAACGCTTCCGCTATGCCAACAACGATATGGCAGCACTGGAAGAGGAGTTGAAGAAGGCCGAGGGCTCGCGCTTCAAGCTGATCGCCACCGACGGCGTCTTTTCCATGGACGGCATCATCGCTAACCTGCAAGGGGTCTGCGATCTCGCCGAAAAATACGGCGCCATGGTCATGGTCGATGACAGCCACGCCGTCGGTTTCGTCGGCAGGCATGGCCGCGGCTCGGCTGAATATTGCGGCGTCGAGGGCAGGGTGGATATCATCACCGGCACGCTCGGTAAGGCGCTCGGCGGCGCATCGGGCGGCTACACCTCGGCCAAAGCGGAGGTGGTCGACTGGCTGCGCCAGCGCTCGCGCCCCTATCTGTTTTCCAACACGCTCGCCCCGGTCATCGCGGCCGCCTCGCTGAAAGTGTTCGACCTGATCGACAATGGCGACGCCCTGCGCGCCCGGCTGGAAGCCAACGCCACCCTGTTCCGTACCGAAATGAGCAAGCTCGGCTTCACGCTGGCCGGGCAAGGTCATCCGATCATTCCGGTGATGCTGGGCGATGCGTCGCTGGCGCAGGCCTTTGCCGCGAAGATGCTGGACAAGGGCGTCTACGTCGTCGGCTTTGCCTTCCCGGTGGTGCCCAAGGGCCAGGCCCGCATCCGCACCCAGATGTCGGCGGCGCATAGTGAAGCGGATGTCCGCCGGGCGATCGCAGTGTTCGAAGAGGTTGGCAAGGAACTTGGGGTGATTTGAGACCCTTACCTCCCCCTTGAGGGGGGAGGTCGTAGCGTAGCTGCGGGTGGGGGTGACCACCGCGAACACTAAGGTCAATTGCACATGCCGCGGATCACCCCACCCCGTCCCTGCGGTCCGACCCTCCCCCTCAAGGGGAGGGTGGAAGACATCCGCCGCCGATGACAAAAAATATTCTGAGGAACCACCCATGACCAACATGATGAAAGCCCTCGTCAAATCCAAAGCTGAAACCGGCCTGTGGATGGAGCATGTCCCGGTGCCGGAGCCCGGTCCCAATGACGTGCTGATCAAGGTGAAGAAGTCCGCCATCTGCGGCACCGACGTGCATATCTGGAACTGGGACCAGTGGGCGCAGAAGACCATTCCGGTGGGCATGGTCGTCGGCCATGAGTTTGTCGGCGTGATTGCGCAGATCGGCTCGGCCGTCACCCGATACCATGTTGGAGAGCGGGTCTCCGGCGAGGGCCATATCGTCTGCGGCAAGTGCCGCAACTGCCGCGCGGGCAGGGGGCATCTCTGCCGCAACACGCTCGGCGTCGGCGTGCATCGCCCCGGCTCCTTCGGCGAATATGTCTGCATCCCCGAATACAATGTCGTCGCCATTCCCGACGAAGTGCCGGACGAGGTCGCCGCGATCTTCGATCCGTTCGGCAATGCCGTGCACACCGCGCTGTCATTCGATGTCGTCGGCGAGGATGTGCTGGTCACCGGCGCCGGCCCGATCGGCATCATGGGCGCCATGGTTGCCAAGCGCTCCGGCGCCAGAAAAGTCGTGATCACCGATATCAATCCAGTGCGCCTGGCGCTGGCCGAAAAGATGGGCATCGATACCGTCGTCGATGCGTCGAAGGAAAACCTGGCGGATGTGATGAAGCGCATCGGCATGACAGAAGGCTTCGATGTCGGGCTGGAAATGTCCGGCGCTGCTCCGGCTTTCAGAGACATGATCGACAAGATGAACAATGGCGGCAAGATCGCCATTCTCGGCATTGCGCCGACCGGCTTCGAGATCGACTGGAACAAGGTGATCTTCAAGATGCTCAACCTGAAGGGCATCTACGGCCGCGAGATGTTCGAGACCTGGTACAAGATGATCGCCTTCGTGCAGGGCGGCCTCGACCTGTCGCCGCTCATCACCCACCGCATCGGCATCGACGATTTCCGCGACGGGTTTGAAGCGATGCGCTCCGGCAATTCCGGCAAGGTGGTCATGGACTGGTAAGGACGGAACCGGTTCCGCGAGCGTGCGGAACCGGTTTGCCTAGTTGACCACCTCCTGCGGATAGACGCCCCACAGGTTCTTCTGCGCCACGTAACCGGTGACGCGCGGTTTTTGCACGGCCGCCTGGCACCAGGTTCCGCTGCAGCCGTCGATCGTCACCAGCACGCCCGGCTGCATGCGTGCGGTGATCGCCGCATCCGGGGAGGGCCGGCTTCGCAGGTTGGCGCCATGTTTCAGCCATGGTGCGACGATGGCGGTGCGCTGGCCAGACAAAAGGGCGGCGTGCATCCAACCGGACGATCCGTCGTGATCGCGCACCAGCCGCCAGTTGCCCCATTCCTCGATCAGTTCCAGCGGCAGGCCTGAGACCATGTAGACGAACCGCACCGCGTAATCGGTCGATGGGCCGACGCGCATCCGGGCCGTCCCGCTCTTCAGCGAGACGAAACGCGGCAGCTTGAGGCCCGTCACGCGGCCGGTATCACGGCCGTGGGTCGCGCTGTCGACACCCGTCGTCATCCGCGCCGGCGCTGCGGCGGCCGGTTGGACCATCGCCGCAAAGGCGGCAACAAACACGATGGCCGTCTTCATCCGCCCTTGTCTGCCACCGCCTGCCGCCGCTGCCGTCCGGTGCCTGCTCATCGGCATGCCCTTGCCGTCTTCAGCGCTGCCGACACGCCATCCAGCGAAAAATCATACTGCGTATTGGTGCCGCGGCTTGAGGTCGCCTCCAGTGTCAGCGTGGCTCCGGATTTCATCGCCGCCACCAGCGCATCGTCGCGGGTTTCGCGGGTCAGCCATGCGACGTTTCCGCGCGGCGTCATGGCAAAGGCTTGCCCGCCGACCGTTGCGGTCACCTCGGATCCTTCCTTCAGGCCGTAGCCCATCTGGGCTTGCGGCATGTAGCCGCCGGCCCCCTTCGGAGCGACCAGCAGAAAATTGTTGCCATGGCTGACCCCGGCCGGCTGCATGCCGCGCGGCACAGTCAGCGCGTAGCAGCTGGCCGTGCCGTTGTTGTCATAGGAATAGACACCCCAATGGCCGAAGGTCTTGACCATGACCGGCTGTGCCTGGGCTGGCAGGATGGTGCTGGCAAGGGCCAGGGCGGCGAGGATATGTCGGTTGAGGGACATCTGATCTCCGTCGTTGAAGGGGAATGGGCCTGTCCTGCAGGCACGGATTGCGCCCTTAGTGAACCGCCCGAAGGTTATCAGAAGGTAAATATTGTCCCCGCTGGACATCGCCAGCGGCCGCTTGGCCGATGCCGGATGGGGAGGTGCCGCCATCGCTTGCAAGGTCATTCAGGGATGTCCGGTTACCCCATCACACGCCGTTCACGTTTCCGTTATGTGGGTTTCCTTACCCGCCTGCCCATGGCAAGCGGGGGGCCTTCGACAAGCAGATGAGGTTTCCCGATTGATTGACTTGAATGTGTCCCGCCGAACCTTCCTTCAGGCGGGCGGCGCCTTTGCAGCGCTTGGTCTTGCCGGCTGCTCCACCACGGCCCGGCCCGTCGCCGGCCCAGTTGCAGCCGAACCCGTCGTGCTGACCACTGCCGAAAGCGAAATGTACGGCGCCCGGCCCGAGGAACAGTTTCCGCTGCCGGCGATCCCCTACCAGAAGGTTCCGCCGCGCTTCCGCCGCCAGTGGGTCGACAACATCACCGGCGAGCGTCCCGGCACGCTGGTCGTCGATACCGCCAATCATTTTCTCTACCTCACCTACGAGGACGGCAAGGCGATGCGCTACGGCGTCGGTCTCGGGCGTGCGGGTTTCGAATGGGCCGGACGCGGTATCATCCAGTACAAGCGCAAATGGCCGCGCTGGACGCCGCCGGACGAGATGGTCGCACGCCGCCCCGATCTCCAGCCCTACAGTATCGCCAATGGCGGCATGGACCCGGGCCTGAAAAACCCGCTCGGTGCCCGCGCGCTCTATATCTTCAAGGACGGCGTCGATACGATCTACCGCATCCACGGTTCGCCGGAATGGTGGACGATCGGCAAGTCTGTATCATCAGGCTGTGTGCGCATGCTCAACCAGGATGTGATCGATCTTTATAACCGGGTGCCCAACCGGACCCAAATCCTGGTGATCGGCGCGGCCATGGCCTAACCGGCTTTCGCATTTTGCTTTTCTGGCGTGGCGATGATGGGCTGGACCTTGACATCGCCACCCGCGGTATCATCTCTCAGCCAGCCGGACTTGGGAGGGTTTGATGATCTATTCGGGAAGTTGTCATTGCGGCGCCATCGCCTTTGAGGTCGAGGCCGAGATCACGCAGGCGATGGATTGCAATTGTTCGATGTGCCGCAGGCGGGGCGGCCTTCTGGCCTTCGTGCCGCGCGAAAACCTGATGCTCAAGACGCCGGCCTCGGCCGTATCGACCTACCGGTTCAACAAGCATGTCATCCAGCATCATTTCTGTGCCAACTGTGGAATCGCGCCCTATGCCGACGGCGAAGGCAAGAGCGGCCCGGTGGCGGCGGTCAATGTCCGCTGCCTGCCGGACGTCGATCTCGAAACGCTGACGATCACCAAGGTCGACGGGCGGAGTTTTTGATGCGGGGGGAGCAACTGGAAAAGCAGCGGAGGGGTGGTCGTCCGCACGCAGAGATTCCGTTCGCCCTTGTCTTTCCATCAACAGTTCCTACATTTCCGGCATGGAACTGAATCTTTGGAGCATACAGCTTGATTCAGTCTTTTTTGCCGATTTGAACGGTTTTTCACCGGAAATGCTTGACGGGACCGAAAATTGTGGGAATCACCATTTCTGATACAGTGAGTGAAATGGGTACGGCGGACAGATCCATCATGCAAGTGATGTCAAAACGGCGCTGCTGTCGCAGTCGGCCGGTTTAACTGCGGTGGCTGCCGTGGTTAATCAGGAATTAAAGATCATCCCGTTACGTCAGGGGTAATGATTCGCGGTGGGAGCGATTGACGCACCCAAGCCTCGAACGAGTTTTGCACCGCGCACGCGCTGAGTGCTGTCCAAGGAAAGCGACGATATAAATGGCAACCAAAGTCAAAGAGAACGAAGAAGCAGAAGCCGAACGCGAAGGCGCACCCGACGGCCCGCTTCTCGATCTCTCGGATGACGCGGTCAAAAAAATGATCAAGGCCGCCAAGAAGCGCGGCTATGTGACCATGGACGAGTTGAACGAGGTTCTGCCGTCCGATCAGGTTGATCCCGACCGGATCGAAGACATCATGGCGATGCTCAGCGAAATGGGCATCAATGTCGTCGAGGACGAGGAAGCCGACGAAGGCCCGGCCGCGTCCGAGGAAGAGGACAGCGACGCCGACGGCGAGAGCGAAGGCGGCGAACTCGCGCCTTCGAGCGGCACGGCCCTTGCGACCGCCAAGAAGAAAGAGCCGACCGACCGTACCGACGATCCGGTGCGCATGTACCTGCGCGAAATGGGCTCGGTGGAGCTTTTGTCGCGCGAGGGCGAAATCGCCATTGCCAAGCGCATCGAGGCTGGCCGCGAAACGATGATCGCCGGTCTCTGTGAGAGCCCGTTGACGTTCCAGGCCATCATCATCTGGCGTGACGAACTCAACGAAGGCAACACGCTTTTGCGCGAGATCATCGATCTCGAAACCACCTATTCCGGTCCGGAAGCCAAGGCCGCGCCGCAGTTCCAAAGTCCTGAGAAGATCGAGGCCGACCGCAAGGCAGCCGAGGAAAAGGAAAAGAACCGCAAGCCGCGCGCTGGCGACGACGACGTGACCAATGTCGGCGGCGAAGGCCTGCCGGCCGAGGAAGAGGAAGAGGACGACGACGAATCGAACCTCTCGCTCGCCGCGATGGAAGCGGAACTCAGACCGCAGGTCATGGAAACGCTCGACATCATCGCCGAGACCTACAAGAAGCTGCGCAAGCTGCAGGACCAGCAGGTCGAAGCCCGTCTGCAGGCGACCGGTACCTTGTCGCCCGCCCAGGAGCGCCGCTACAAGGAGCTGAAGGACGAGCTGATCACGGCGGTAAAATCGCTGTCGCTCAACCAGAACCGCGTCGATAGCCTTGTCGAGCAGCTCTACGACATTTCCAAGCGTCTGATGCAGAACGAAGGCCGTCTGCTGCGCCTCGCCGAATCCTACGGCGTCAAGCGTGACTCGTTCCTCGAGCAGTATTCCGGCGCCGAGCTTGACCCGAACTGGATGAAGTCGATTTCCAATCTGGCCGCCAAGGGCTGGAAGGAATTCGCCAAGAACGAAGGCACGATGATCCGCAACATCCGCGGCGAGATCCAGAATCTTGCCACGGAAACCGGTATCTCGATCTTCGAATTCCGCCGTATCGTCTCGATGGTGCAGAAGGGCGAGCGCGAAGCCCGCATCGCCAAGAAGGAAATGGTCGAAGCGAACCTGCGTCTCGTCATCTCGATCGCCAAGAAATACACCAATCGCGGCCTGCAGTTCCTCGACCTGATCCAGGAAGGCAACATTGGCCTGATGAAGGCGGTCGACAAGTTCGAATACCGCCGTGGTTACAAGTTCTCGACCTATGCCACCTGGTGGATTCGTCAGGCGATCACCCGTTCGATCGCCGACCAGGCCCGCACGATCCGTATTCCGGTGCATATGATCGAGACGATCAACAAGATCGTCCGTACCTCGCGCCAGATGCTGCACGAGATCGGCCGCGAGCCGACGCCGGAAGAACTGGCCGAAAAGCTCGCCATGCCACTCGAAAAGGTCCGCAAGGTCCTGAAGATCGCCAAGGAACCGATCTCGCTCGAAACCCCGGTGGGCGACGAAGAGGATTCGCATCTCGGCGATTTCATCGAGGACAAGAACGCGCTTCTGCCGATCGATGCCGCCATCCAGGCGAACCTGCGCGAAACGACGACCCGCGTTCTCGCCTCGCTGACGCCGCGCGAAGAGCGCGTTCTGCGTATGCGCTTCGGCATCGGCATGAACACCGACCACACGCTCGAAGAAGTCGGTCAGCAGTTCTCGGTCACCCGCGAACGTATCCGCCAGATCGAAGCCAAGGCCCTGCGCAAGCTCAAGCACCCGTCGAGAAGCCGCAAGCTGCGCTCGTTCCTCGACAGCTAAGCGGCGGCAGTTTTCGAATGAAAACAATCGAACCCGGTCAGTGAAAGCTGGCCGGGTTTTTCAGTGGAATGCCCATTGTTTTTCGCCGCGCCCACTCCATTCTCCGCTTGGAATGGGCGAATTCAATGCTACCATCGGTTTTAGCATCATCGGAGATTTCAAATGGCTGCCAAAGGTCAGCATGTTATCCCAAGCGGCGGAAAGTGGAGTATTCGTGAGGCCGGTTCTTCCCGCGCCTCGCGGACATTTTCGACACAGGACGAAGCCGTCCAGGTGGCTAGAAAAATTGCCAAAGATGAAGGCGTGGCGCTCTATATTCATGGAACGGATGGTCGCATCCGCGACAGGCGGTCTTATGCAAACGATCCCGCGAAGAAGTAGATTTCGTGGATCCGGATTTTCATCGGAACGTTTTTATCAACTGCCCCTTCGACGCCGAGTATGAAGCGCTTCTGCAAGCTGCGGTGTTCTGCGTCGTTTATTTCGGCTTTAATCCACGTCTGGCGAGTGAACGGCTGGAAGCGGGTGAAAACAGGCTCGATAAGATTGTCGATCTTATAAAGCGGTCGCGATTTTCGATTCATGATTTGTCGCGATGCCGCGCAAATCAGGCGGGTGAGTTTCTACGGATGAACATGCCGTTCGAGCTTGGCGTCGATCTCGGATATCGCCGGAGCGGCGCTGGGCGTGCGCATCAAAAGAAATTTTTGATCTTTGAACGAGAGCCCTATGACTTGAAGCGCACCCTGTCCGATATTGCCGGTCAGGATGTTGATCATCACCGGGACAACTACGAAACCGTCATCAAAAAGGTCAGGGATTTCTTTCGCGTCGAGGCCGCTGTCGATGCCCCAGGGCCCTCCAAGCTTGTTTCTGACTATGCGACGTTCCAAGGCTGGATGATCGAGAAGAAAATCCACGAAGGACATTCCGAGCGTGAGGCCGTAAATTTGCCGACACAGGAGCGTGTCGATGAAATGAAAGCGTGGGTTCGCCTCGGCAGACCGGGAGAATACCAACCCGCCTGATCGCATCTCCATTGCTGACCTTACCACTTGCTTGTTCGCCCAAGCCGGCGGGATTATACTTGAGTGATCGCTAAAACCTCTGGGCTTCAATCGCACGTGTTCTGTTGACTGAAATCGGCCGTCCGCTTTGCCGGATGATGTGTCCGATGGAGCGGAGGCGGAGGCATCAATCGCGGTGCCACATCTAAGGTCGCGCCGCATGGGAGGTGTGCCATGACCATGTATGTCGTGCTGATCAACTGGACGGAGCAGGGTGTCAAGAATGTGCGCGAGTCGCCCAAGCGCCTCGATGCGGCAAAGAAGCTTTTGAAGGATATGGGCGGCTCGTTCAGGGAGTTCTACCTGACCATGGGCGATCACGATATGGTGGCGGTCTGTGAGGCGCCGGATGATGCGGTGATGGCGCGGTTTGCTCTGTCTCTCGGCATGGGCGGCAATGTCCGTACCCGCACGCTGAAGGCCTTTCCGGAAGCCGCTTACCGGGAGCTTGTCAGCTCGCTCGGATAGGCGATCCTGCGGCAGCCCCAATACCGAGCCCTAGGCAGGGACTGCCGCATGCCCGGAAAACCGATGACGATCTCCGGCCCGGACCATCCGGTGCCCCTCGATCCGGGCCGCGTTGTTGTGCGCGTCGGCGGCAGGACTGTTGCCGGTAGCCGCCATGCACCGATCCTGCTTTAGCGACCGTTGCCCGCAGGGTCCGGAGCGTGCTGGAAACACGCGATCAGCATTTCGGTGAGGACACGTATCTTTCTTGCGGGATGCTGCCCCGGCGGACGGATGACATAGACACCTGCCGGAGGTGGTGGATGGCGTGTCATGACAGCAACCAGCGCGCCGGAGGCTATGTATTCTTGGGTGACGCCATCGGGCAGCCACGCGATGCCGAGCCCTGCCAATGCCGCGGCGGCGAGCGCCAGGGCGTTGTCGGCCTTGAAGCGCCCCCGTGGATAGACCGTGAGGACCTTGTCGCCATCCATGAATTGCCAGGCTTCCGTTCCTTGCATGAGGGCCTGATGGGCGGCGAGGTCCTCCGGCGTCTCCGGGGATCCATGCGTTTTGATATAGTCCGGGCTCGCGACCAGCTTCCCGTAGATCGGCCCGACCCGTCTTGCGATCAGGGTGGAGTCCTGGAGATAGCCAACCCGGATCGCGCAATCAAAGCCCTCCGCGACGAGATCAACGAAGCGATCACTGTAGGCGGTATGGATATGCAGCTGCGGGTGGCGTTGCGCCATCTGCGCGAGTACCTGAGCGAAGTCGGTCAGGCCGAAAGACAGCGGCACGGCAACTCTCAGGCGGCCGCAAAGGTCGCCAGCGTGCAGGATCGTTTCCCTGGCCATGTCGATCTCGGCACAGACCTTGGCAGCATGTTCCCGAAACGTGGTCCCGGCTTCTGTGAGAGCCGCGCCGCGGGTCGTTCGTGCTAGAAGCTGGACGCCAAGGTCCGCTTCAAGCCGGATGAGCCGCCGGCTGACGATTGATTTGGAGAGGCCCAGCCGCCGCGCGGCGGGCGAAACGCCCCCGGCATCGGCGATTTCCACAAATGTCCGCAGGTCTTCAATGTCCAATTTAGCGTTCCTGATTTCGCGACACAGCTCGGCACAAACGACGGCTACCGTATCGCAAATGGGAATGCCAGTGTTCGTTTTGAGACAGCGCCGCTGTCAGCGCGTGTCTCACGCCAAACCAAACACACAAAAACGGCAGCAGAGGATGTATTCATGACTTTTCGTAATGGCCTTGCTTCGCTTCTTCGTCCCGAAGACTCGGTACTCGTTCTTATCGACCACCAGCCTTTCCAGCTCGCGAACCTGAACAGCCATGAACCGCAGATGGTGATCAACAATTCGGCCGGTCTGGCGAAAGCCGCCAAGGCCTTTGGCGTCCCCACCATCCTGACGAGCGTGATCGCCCGGCAGGGCGGTCTCATCTTCCCGCAGATTACCGACGTGTTCCCGGGCCAGGAGGTGATCGACCGGACGTTGATCAACACCTGGGAGGATCAGGCTGTGGTCGACGCGGTCAAGGCGACGGGCCGCAAGCAACTCGTCATCGCTGGCCTGTGGACCGAGGTGTGCGTCGCGATGCCGGCGATCCAGGCCCTCGGCGAGGGCTGGGATGTGACGGTGATCACCGATGCGTCCGGCTCGGTTTCGGTCGAGGCCCACCAGGTCGCCATCCAGCGTATGATCGCCGCCGGGGCAAACATGATGACCTGGCTGGCGCTGGCGTCCGAATGGCAGCGCGATTGGGCCCGCACCGAGCACGTCGCCGGGCTGCTTGAGGTCATGAAGCAGCACGCCGGTGGTAGCGGCATTGCGTATCTGTGGGAGCAGCAGCTGCTGAACACCCCGGTCATGGGCATGAAAGGCTGATTTGAGCGGGGGCGGCGAGACCCTTGACCGAAGCGATGCGAAACGTTCGCCGCTTATCCAGGATCGTCACCCCCACCAGCCGGACACGCAGGTTCGCCGTCACGTTTGAGCTTGAACGAGACCGGAGTGTCTTTTTCTCTCCCTGCACGTGGGGGGAGGGGATGACGGAGTTTGCACATGTCCCGTCTCCCCGTGAAAACGGGGAGACGGTGGCCGACAGGCCGGATGAGCGACCATCGCCGTATTCTGCGCGACGGCGCCCAAAGAGCGCTGCAGCGCTTTATATTTACTGCATAATTTTACCTTAAATCGATTCCGGTTTAAGCTATTCTGCAGTAGGATGAGCCACCAGCCCTTCAAGTTGGCGATTTCCATTGTCTTCTTGTCCGCCGGTCACGATCCGGTCAGTATCCGGCTCTATCCACACTCCATGCAGCAGAATTCGGAAAAATGGTGGGGTACATTCAAGGCGGGACTGTTCGCCTCCGTGGCCCTGCATGCCGTTGCCGCCGCATTGCTGATGTTCGACCTGCCGATGACGCCGCCGCAGCCTGCGGAGGAGGAGGTTGTCAAGGTCGAGATGGTGCCGGAGCCGGAGACGAAACCGGAACCTGAAAAGAAGCCCGAGCCCGAGAAGAAACCCGAACCACAAGAAAAGCCGGAGCCGGAAAAGAAACCGCAGGAAGACGCCAAGCCTGCCGAAAAACCGGCAGAGAAGCCGAAGGAGAAGCCGGCGGAAAAGGCCGACCAGCAGCCAGTGGAAAAACCGGTAGCGGAGCAGGCCGCAAATCAGAAGGCGGAAGCCCAGACAGCGGAATCCGCCAAAACGGAAGCGCAGAAAACCGCTGCGCAGCCGCTTCAGCCGCAAGCGTTCGAGTCGGCTGCCAAGCAGGGTGGCACGGAGGCGGGGGGCGACCGTCCGTCCGAACCGGAGAAAAAAGCCGAGCCGGAACCCCGTGCTGAGCGCGCTCTTGCGCAGGCAAGCCGGCAGGCGCCAGAACAGGTTGAGGCAAATCTGCGCAAGCCGCTGGACACGGCGGCCGAGACGCCGGCGGCCGCCAGGTTGCCGCAACTCAATCTTCCCGAAGCGGCCACTGCCAACCCGGTGCTCAACGAAGGCGAAGCGCTGATCGAGACGGTGCCGATCCCGCAGGCCAAGCCGCAGGACCGGCCGGTGGATGCGGCCCTGTCCGACCCGCAAAAGGTCGCGTCGGCTGACGGCTCCGATGCCAGACCCAGCCGCCCGCCCTCGCAGTTGAAGCAGGCCACGGAACTGTACTCTGCCGATGCGCTTTCCAATCCGCGCGTGCGCCAGGCGCTCGGTAAGCTGCCGCCCAACCGGCGTATCGTTCAACTCTGCAATTTCGAGACGTTGGAGCAGATACGCCGTGCGCGGCCGCAAACTCTACCGGAAGGCTTGGTCCCCTTCTCCGACGATGGGGGTCAGATTGCCGGCCAGGTATTGCGCGCCACGGGCGGAGCCTTTGTCAGCCGAAAAGTTTGGCACGATATCGAGTTCGAATGTACCGTCGATGCGGAATTCTCTCGCGTGACGTCATTCCGTTTCGCGGTCGGCAAGACTGTTCCTGAAAGCGAACGGAAGGCGCGCGGTCTGCCTGAAAATTGACCTGCCGCGCCTTCTGATGCGCTACTTGTAAAATCCTTCGCGCAGGTTGAGGCCGTGCTCCAGCCAGACTTTCATGGCGCAGAGCGCGCCGGTCCAGCCCTCGCAATTGCCATAGGAGCCTTTCAGCCCGCCGGGCGTCTGGTGCCAGCCTTCCTCGGATATCGTCACCAGTGTGCGGCCGGTGCCGGCCGGTTCGAAGGTCATGGTCACCGTCGTGTCGTAGGCCGGTGTTTCCGAGCCCGGTCCTTCGAATGCGGCCCACTGGAAGACGATCTTCTCGTTCTTGACCACATCGATCACCTTGACCGGAAAGGCACCGGGAAAATCGTGAAAATCCCAGCTGACGGTGGCGCCGGTCTCAAGCCTGCCCTTGGCGCCGCCGGTGGTGAAGTAGCGCGACAGCTGCTCCGGATTGACCACCGCCTCGAAAACCTCCGGAACCGGCTTGGCAATGCGGCCGGCGACCCTGAATTTCAGTTCCATGTTCTTTCCTCCCGTTTTCTGCTTGTCCTTGCTCCCATTATGTTATAAAAACATAACATGTCAACTGACGATAAAAACGATCGAATCTTCAAGGCTTTGGCCGCATCCAGCCGGCGCGCCATGCTGGATGTGCTGAAGGACCAGCCGCAGACGACGGGGGATCTGTGCGCGCGGTTTCCCGCCCTTGACCGCTGCACGGTGATGCAGCACCTGAAGGTGCTGGAGGCGGCCGATCTGGTGATCGTCAGGCGCGAGGGCCGCGAGCGCTGGAACCATCTCAATCCGCTGCCTATCAAGGATATCCATGATCGCTGGATCGGCCCCTACGCCGCCCATGCCGTCACTCTCATCAGCCGCCTGAAGGACGATCTGGAAGGCTAGAGCGCTTCCGTTTAAAGATGAAGCGCTCTAGGACGCCTTATCCCGCAGCGGCTGTCTCCAACCCGGCGACGTCGATCTTGACCATCTGCATCATCGCGTCGCGCACCCGTCCGGCCTTGGCTTGATCGGGGTCGCTCATCAGCCGCATCAGCGCATCCGGAATGATCTGCCAGGTGACGCCGAAGCGATCGGTCAGCCAGCCGCATTGCAGCGCCTGTCCGCCATCAAGCAGCCTGTCCCAATAGTGATCGACCTCCACTTGATCGGCGCAGGCGACGAAGAGGGAGATGGCGGGGGAAAACTGGTAATGCGGCCCGCCGTTCAGCCCCATGAACCCCTGGCCCTCCAGTTCGAAGGCGGCCGTGAAGGTTTTTCCATCCGGGCCGCGCTGCTGATAGGTGACCTTCGCCTGCCGGAAAATCGACAGATAGAAGGCGAGCGCTTCATCGAGAGTGTTGTCGAACCAGAGAAACGGCGTGATTTTCTGCATGAACTTTGCTCCTGTGTGTGAACGTTACCTCCTATGACGAACGGGCCGGTGGCAATTCGACATGCCGCACACATTATTTACGACCGGTTCCATGCCCGTATCTCCCGTCAACGGCTGCTTTGGCAGGCGGCCGGGGCGCTGACCCCGATCATGCCGCCGGTTTGCGACGAACCGCTGCGAAAACCGGGTTTGGAGGAGACGAATGACGGCCGGCTCCTGGGGGCCGGCCGGGGCAGGGATTGCAGCCGGCGCGCCGCTGTTTGCGGTGCTTCCGGCCGATCCGTGAAGGGCACATTGAGCCGGTTTATCGCACCGGATCCGTCGCTGTCATTCTTCCAGAACGACGACGGCTTCCACCTCGAAGAGCATGGGGTCGATGGCAAGCTTGGGCACGGGGATCAGGGTCTGCGCCGGCAGCGCGTCGCCGAACATGGCCTTGACGTTGCTGGTCAACACCTCAAGCTTGGACATATCGTGATCGACCACGAAGATCGTCAGCTTGGCGACCTGATCGGGCCGTGCACCGAGCGCATCCAGCGCCGTGCGCAGGTTTGCGTAGGCTTGGCTGACCTGGGCAGCGAAGTCGGGTGACAGGGCGCCGGTGCTGTCCTGTCCGCCCTGTCCGGAGATGTAGGCCATCCTGGCATTGCGGGGCACGATCACCGCCGTGCTGTAGCCGTTCGGCGTTGGGTCATAGAGGTTTTGCGGATTGACGATGGTCAGCTTGAGATCATTCGCCGTCGCCGCCGTAACGCCCATGGTCATGATGATGAACCCTCCGGTAAGCAGATGCTTGATTGACATGATTTTCTCTTGGGCTCTGACGATTGCAGGCAGCGGGCCCTCGCGGCCTGCAGGGTTGAAACGTCAACGCAACCGATTGACTCGTACGTTGTACGATACAATGACATCGTACAACGTACGAGTCAACAGTTCTGAATCGACACAGACCGTCTTGTCGGCTTACATCCCGGTCTGATCAGCGAGGAAGATAGATGGCAGCCAAACCTGGCGGCGTGCGCAACAAACGGTCCGGCGGACAAGACGTGCCCCTGCATTCCGTGCAGGACGAGCACGGCGAACCGCCTCTTTCCCTGGAGCGGATCGTGGCGGCTGCAGTCGATCTGCTGGACGCCGAAGGCGTCGGCGGATTGAAGATGCGCCGGCTGGCCGACCGCCTCGGCTCGGGCGCCATGAGCCTGTATTGGCATGTCGATAACAAGGAGAAGGTCTTTGATCTGGCGCTCGATGCGGTGCTCGAATATCGCAGGCCGCCGCAAAGTGCCGGGCCGGAAAGCTGGCGCAGGGAAATCGTGCTCATGCTCGAAGACTGGCGCGCCACCATGCTGCGTCATCCCTGGTCGGCATCGCTGTTGCCGCGCCGGGCGCTCGGCCCGAATATCCTTGCCCGCCTGGAATTTCTGAGCAAAACCCTGTCTGCAGCCGGTGTGGCCGACACGGACTTGAACGTCGCGATCTGGTCGCTCTGGAACTATGTGATCGGCGCAACCGCCACAAGGGCGAGCTTCGATCGTTCGGATGACGACATGGCAGCCGCGCAGCAGCAGTTGACACATCTGAGCAAACACTACCCGACGATCGAACGCTCCCGCCTGCTGCTGGACAACGATTGGGACGGCGTTTTCCGCAAGGGCCTCGATTTGCTGCTGGATGGACTTGCGCTCCGGCCGTGAATAGTCGCAGGCAGCGGGGATGTTGCCGCAGCACCGCTTCCTCCACGGCTTTCCCCAAACACCGTAAACTGTTGGCTTCAGCTCGCTTGCAGCGAAAAAATCGTAGGGCTCGAACCCAAAATCATCCCCGCAAATCCCCGCCCTCAAAACCCGTGCCATACTTCTTCCCGTTCCATCGCGGATACACCGGTTTGCGTTGCCGGCGAGGTGGGGCCGGTGCCCGGATGGTTTGGCGAAACGCGCGCGAAATCCCCGGGGCTGCGTGAAAGGCGGTTCTCCTCCGGTTCGTGAAAGCGGACCGGGCGTGCCGGGTAGCCACACCACGGGCGGTTCACCCCGCCGGACGGTTTTCCGTCCAAGGGTCCAGGGCTGAACCCCGCCTCATTGAAAGGCCCGGCGGATAAGCGGCCGGGCCGGGGCATTGGAGGCTTTCTCCTGACAAGGGAAAGCGCAGAAGAACCTGAGAAGCGCGGCAAAAGACACTGAACGGGGCGCTGAGAGGTGTCACCTACTACTATTCTACGAGGCAGCTTTCAGCGCCCCGGCCGACCCTGCCGCTCAAAAGACGGCAGATATTGCAGATGATCAAACCACGGGCGAAAAAGCCGCCGCGTGACGGAAAACCCGTGGCCATCGTGCCGGTTCCTTCATCGTTACACCCCATCTTGGAAAAGGAGAACGACATGCCGCCGATCTGCGGACCTGAAGACCTGCCGCTCCGTCCCGAACTGTTCGAGATGCTTTGCCGCGCTGCCGCAACCAGGATGGATATTCCCTCGTTCTGCCGGGTCCGCCGCTGCGGCCGGCAAGGGGAATGCGCCGGCACGCTGAAGCCGCGCGAAATCCCGCGCTGCTTTCGCGGTCTTGCGGATGTCGATGCGCTGCTGCCGATGTGCATCGCCCGCGCCGATGATGTCTGGTTCCGCGAATTCGTCCTTCAATGGATTCTGTGCCGGGAAGATTATTTCGGCCGCGTCCGCCCGCCGCAAGCGGTTCGCAGCCTGCTTGCCCTTGACGAGCAGTGGCCGGTTTCCATCTATATCGATGAGCAAGACGAAACACCGTCCGCCGCACGCTCCGGCATCGCCGTGACGCGGGATTTGCTCGATACCCTGCAGGCTTCCTTGGAGGGGAGGCGTGCAGGGACCGATGAAAAAGGCACATCTCTAGGAGGAGACTGACATGCCCTATGTTGATGGATTTATCGTTGCCGTTCCGAAGGACAATCTCGAAGCCTACAAGGACATGGCGCGCACCGCGGGCACGGTCTGGAAGGAGCATGGTGCGCTCTCCTATGTCGAGTGCATCGGCGACGATGTGCCCTATGGCGAGCTCACCTCCTTTCCCCGTGCCGTGCAGGCCACGGACGACGAACTGGTGGTGTTTTCCTGGATCACCTATGCCTCGCGCGAGGCGCGCGACGAGATCAACAAGAAGGTCATGGCCGATCCGCGTCTCAACATGGACAACTGGACCATGCCGTTCGACGGCAAGCGGATGATCTATGGCGGCTTCCAGAGTTTTCTGGAATTGTAGCGTTGCGCACCGCCAAGGCGGCGTCACGCACCGGCCCGAAAGGATTTTATGCCCCAGACGATCATCAGCCTGCCGACGCGCGGCGCCGGTCTTTACGAATTTACCGGCGAGGCGCAGGCGTTCGTGCGCAAGGCCGGTGTGGAGGAGGGGCTGCTCACCGTGTTCGTGCGCCACACGTCCTGCTCGCTGCTGATCCAGGAAAATGCCGATCCCGACGTCAGGCGCGATCTCGACCAGTTCTTCAAGCGCCTTGTGCCACCGGCGGGCGATCCGTCGATGGGCTGGGTCATCCACACTGCCGAAGGCCCGGACGACATGCCCGCCCATATCAAGGCGGCGCTGACTCAGGTCTCGATCGGCATTCCCGTCGCAGAGAGCCGCCTGCTGCTCGGCACCTGGCAGGGCCTCTACCTGTTCGAACACCGCGACCGCCCGCACCGCCGCGAGGTGGTGCTGCATCTGGGGCCTTGAGATGCTGATGGTGTTGGAATTACGGGAACAAAAACAGTTGGTTGGGTGTTGCGTGATTTCGTTTGGGTTGATTGAGTTCAAGCGTACCCACGTCCTCCGTCATCCTCGCCCTTGTGGCGGGGATCCAGTCACGGCGCGTCCGCGCCGTGAGAAGACTCTTCCACGCGACGGACGTCGCGTGGCTGGATTCCTGTGACAGGCACAGGGATGACGGGGAGAGAAGGAACGAACCCATTAAACTTTACAGGCAAGGACAGAAACATTGACCGACGCGCAAACCATTGCCAGCCGCTTCATGCAGGCCTTGAACGAACGGGATTTCGATACGATCGGCACATTTCTGGATGAGGATGTGGCGCTCGATACCCTGACCGGCCAGCGGACCATTGGTGCCGGCCCGTTGCGCATGGGGGTGATGCGCTATTTCCGCCATTTCGATGAGAGTTTTAGCGACATGGTGCTGATGCACGATGCCTTCGGCCAGCGTGTCGCCGTCGATGTCACCGCGCGCGGCCTTTACCGCGAAACCATGCCGGGCTTCCCTGATGCCAGCGGCCAGTCCTATTCGATCCCGAGCGTCTTTGTCTTCGAGTTCGAAAACGGCGCGGTGACCCGCCTCAGCCATTATCGCAATATCCGCGTGTTTGAGCAGATGCTTGCCCGCTGAGCACGCTCTCCGCCTTCTTCCTGCCATTCCAGCACGTTCTTGCTTCGGCTGAACCCCGGATGAACGGCAGATTCGGGTTCCGTTCAGCCACGCCGGATTAGGGTCTCGTCAATGCCCCGGATCAAACGAAGCGGGCGGACGTCTCAACATTTGGACCCTCAAGGAGATACGGTCATGAAACAGATTTTTGCAAAACTGGCGCTTGCCGGCATGATTGGCCTGACCGGCTTTGGCGCCACGCTCGCGCCGGCTGCGGCCGATACGCTGACGTTTGGCATTCATTCCGGCGGTGCCGTCGATGTCCAGTACCGCGACCGTGATCGCGACGATTACGGCGATGAACGCGACTGGGATCGTGACCGCCGTCATCGTCCGGGCTGGGGCCATGAGCGCCGCGGCCGCTGCGATCCCTGGCTCGCCCAGGAAAAGGCCCGCGACTTCGGCATGCGCCGCGCCCGCGTGGTCGATGTTTCGCCCCGCCGCGTCGTCGTCGAAGGCGTGCGCCGCGGCAATTATCGCAGCATCGTGTTCGCCAATGCCCGCGGTTGCCCGGTGATTGGCCGCTAACCGGCGCCAGAAACTGCCATTCTTTCCGCCTTGTCTCCCCCGGCCGGCGGAAAGTCTCGCCCCTCGCGGTTTTCCGCGGGGGGTGTTTTTTTGTGTGGGAAACCGCGCCTCCCGCCGTCCAAATCGCGTCGCATGAAAAACCCCGCCGAAGCGGGGTTCTGTCGTCCTCGGGCCTTGGCGATGTGCTATTATTGCTTGATCGCGAAGGTGACGTTGACGGTGACGTTATAGCTGTTTTCACCCGTGGCGATCGGCACGGCATCGCTGGCATATTCTTTTGCCATGGTGCGCATCATCGGCATCGGTTCGGGCCGGGATGAGTTCTCTGAAATTTCGACGATACGTCCAAGCGAAACGCCGGCCGCGTCCGACAGGACCTTGGCCTTGGCAACGGCATCCGTTACCGCCGACTTGCGGGCGTCGGTGATCGTTGCCTCCGGCTTGTCATTGGAAAACTGGATCGAACCGCCCTGGTTGATGCCGAGCGTCACCGACTGGTCGATGATCTCGCCGAGCTTGGCCAGGTCGCGCACCTTGATGGTCAGCGAATTGGCCACCTGGTAACCGGTCAGAACCGGCTGGCGATTGCCGCCGTCGCTGTTGTCCGGGTACTGGTACTGCGGGTTGACGGCGAAACCGGATGTCTGCAGGTCGTTATCGGCGATCCCGCCGGTCTTCAGCGCGTTGAGCACGTCGGCCATCGCCTTGTTGTTGGCGTCGAGCGCCTCCCTGGCGGTCTTGGCATCCTTGACGACGCTGAACGACAGGATGGCCAGGTCCGGTGCAACGCTTGCGCGGCCTTCGCCGGAAACGGTGATCACGGCCTCACGCGGCGCAGTGTCCTGCGCAAAGGCCGACGCGCCGGCAATACCGGCAAAAGCAGCCGCCAGAACGGCAGTCTTGAGGCGGCGGGGGAAATAGGTGGATGTCATGGATGGGTTCGCTCCGGTTGTGTTTCGTCCCTGTCACCTTATTGATGATTGATTGTGTAGGGATTGCGGCAACGTCTTGTGGGAAAACCAGTTTTCCGCTAGAGCCAGTCCCACCCGCGGTCTGCCATTGGCCCGCGGCGCCCGGATACATCCGGCAGGGCCTGTAGCTCAATGGTTAGAGCCGGCGGCTCATAACCGCTTGGTTGGGGGTTCGAGTCCCTCCGGGCCCACCAATCGTCTCAAGTGATTGATTTTAAACGAGAATTTTTAAGGCGTTTTTCCAACGTATGTAGCTCGCCGCGACTTTTCGGAATTTTGACACGACGAATCGGAATTTTCCGTTTTCCGGCTGCGTGTCAAAAAAGGCTCTTTCACCACTACTTTGGTTCCCCGCAAGTACCCTCGTGAAAGGTGCCATCGAAGTCGATTCCGCCCGGTTTAAGGATTAGGCCCCTTCCATCAGCCATAGTGGCAGAAGCGAAAGGACCACCGACGATGAGCTGAACCGGTGCCGCTTTGCCAATGGTTAGCCAATCAGTAATGCCCGCCTCGTCCACCTTGCGCGTCCACTTCATTTTTGGGAGCCCCTTATACCGGCACTCGACCAGATATTTCGACGCATCCACAGCAGCCTGCCGTTTCGTACTCTCAATCTGCTGAGCTGTGCGCAACGCTTCTTCCTCAACCTTCGCATTGGCAGCGTTTTTCATGGTCTTGATACGCTCCAATGTCGCCGCTATCTCGGCTGCGCTGTAGATATCCCCGCAATGGGGAATCTGCCCGGCCCTATAATCAAGCTTTGAAATAGCAACGTGGGGCTGGTCATTATTGATCTGATCAAGCTCTGCGTAGGACTTGCAATCGCGAGCACGACGCTCAGCGGCTATCCTTTTCGCTTCATCCACCTTTTCTTGGTTCTCCCGCGCCGCGATCGCGGCAGCCTCTGACAATTCCCGATTTTGGGCGTCGATGAAGGCGTCCATCTTCTCGGTCAATTCGGGCAGTTGCGAGATTATCCGTTCCAGAAACTCCGTAGCGGGTGCGCATGCGTTCTGGTCGCCAGCTAAGTGGGACAATGCCTTTCGCCACAAGCCAGTATCGTCTAGGCCTTCAAGGGCCTTTCGCTGTTTCAAGTTTGCCAACGCCAAGTCGACGTTGTGGTGTTCCTCTTCCGGAAAACAATACTCATTGATGGCATGCTCATAGGCGGCCGCTTTTGCAAAAGGCATGGCCCGGATTTCATCCAAGTTCCCTGAATAGACTGGAGCGACGGTTCCTACGCTCAAGGCGACCGCGACGAGGATTTGTCTTTTCATTTTTGCTTCTCTCTCCCGAGCCTGACCCACTGCCTCGGTTAGATCAGTTTGGACGCTCACGCGAAATAACCAGCCAGCGGAATTTGGTTGTTTATTTGCGTGTCTTCAATCCGTTGTAGGCCATAAGCCGCTCATAATAGTCCTCGGCCTTGGCCGAGGCATTCCGCGCGGTATCCTCGTAGCCTTGCTGCGGCATGAGGCGACCCTTTGATATCCCGCGCACGGGACCCTGTCCAGTCCATTGCCACTTGTTCTTCATTTTGCCGTGCGCTTCGAATCTGATCCTACCAACGCAGATATCGCCATCCCAACCGCAAAAGTCGGTCTTGTGGCTATCCGCATCGGAAGGATCAGGCCAAGTCACGCGCCACTTGTATTTGGGTGTGTATTCGTCCGGCATCGTTGCGAGCTCACTGCGGTCCTCCTAGGTGCCTAGGTCTTCGGTACCTCGTGGAACGCGGTGATAACATATGCCGGCCCGTTGAGCAGTTACAAGACGCTGCCCGTGATGATCAATTCCCGCGCAGCCGACCCTTTGCCGCCACCTACCGAATAGGTCAACTCAGCCTCGTGGAACGCGAATTGATCGAAGGCTGCCCGGATATCGGCGACGTCATTAATTGACAATATGAACCGCCCTTGAAGCCGAGAGAGCCTATCCGCCATCGCTTGGAACTGTCCGCGATCGAAAAGCGCTTTGCCGTAGTCATCCTCGCTGCCGAAATACGGCGGGTCGAGATATAACAACGTGCCCGGCCGGTCGTAGCGGTCGATGAAGGCGAGCCAGTCAAGGTTCTCGATGACGACGCCCGATAGGCGCTCGTGGACGTCCTCCAGGAGGGGCGCGAGGCGATTGAGGTTGAACCGCGCGGTTTCGCCTCGCTGGACGCCAAAATTCTGCCCCGAGACCTTGCCGCCGAAGGCCAGCTTCTGGAGATAGAGGAAGCGCGCAGCACGCTCCAGATCGGTCAACGTGGCAGGGTCGCAGGCCTTCAGCCGGTCGAACTCGCGCCGGGATGTAATCTGAAATTTCAGGGTGTCCATGAACTGCGGATAGTGCCGCTGCAGGATGCGGAAGAGATTGACCACCTCGCCGTTCCGATCGTTGATGACCTCCGATCGGGGAGCCTTGGTACGGCGGAAGAACACGCCACCCATGCCGACGAACGGCTCGGCATAGGTGACATGCGGGATGGCATGGATCATGCCGACGAGGCGCGCAGCGAGCTGGCGTTTGCCGCCGATCCAGGCAGCCGGCGGCTGGGTGTTTTGAACGTCTCTCAAATTGTCTGTGAAGGGCATTTGAAACTTCCGGAGAATCAGTCACTAAGGCCCCGCCCTGCGCAGGGTACGGGTGTGACGGTTATTCTAAATTGCTGTCGATGGGTCAGCCGGCAAAGTCGGCCCATCTCCGGAGCGGGTGACCGCTCCGGGCACCTGGTGTCTGGCTACAGCCAGTATTGATCGGCCGCGAAGTCGACCGGGATTGGGTTCATAGCCTTGATGTCCCATGACGCCTGATAGATCGCGGACACGAAAGCCGCAGACTCTTGCCACATGGTCAGGATTTGCGGTGGCGTCAGTGCATGATCCACGTTGTCGCCGTCGCGGAATGTCGTCGGCGTCGTTGTGTCGCCAGCTGCAATCCGCATCTGGGCAATGAGAGCCAAGCTCATCAAGTTTCGTGCATCGACGTCGCGCCCCGTCACGCGAACACCATTGACGACGCGGCCGGCGACGATGCGGCGCTGACGTTCAGCGTTAATGTCGTCGGCCTCCACCGCGCCGGGCGGCGGCGTGTAGGGAACAACTGCCGAACCATCCCACTTTCGAGTGCCGGGATAGGCAACGAATTCATCCCGCTGTTCGGCTGTGATCTCAATGGCATCGGCAGGGATAGCGCAGTCCGGATTAGGCTCGCTGCCGATCACCGGAGGCGGGCCATAGCCGGTGACCGGCGGTTCGCCATACAGGGCGGGCGGCGCGCCATACACCGGCCGCATCCGGCCGCCATGGACGTCCTCGGCATAAAGGCCGGTCGGAAAGCCGCTCTCGTTAAAGGTCGCGTAGATCATCATCAGTACCCCACAGCCATCCAGCGAACGAGCGTGTTTGAGTGGCCGGAGACAGCGCCACCGTTGGAAACAACGCGCGAACGGACGTCAAACCCCGTCTTGTCGATCTGGCTGACCGTGATGGAAAGCGCATCGGTCAGCCCCAGAACGTTGTCGGCGACAGGAATGACTGCGCGGCAGAACGCCGGAAATGCCACCGTAAACAAGGCGCGATAGTCGGGTGCCGCCACCTGCGAGGTTCCCCACTGCAAAAGAACTCCACCGGGGAACCGCTGATAACCGTTGACCGCAAGCGAGCGGCCCGCCGCATGATCGGCCCATATCCGACCGAGATCGGTGACATCGACCGTTGCCCTCAAGAACAGTTCGGCATTATCCCAGCCGATCTGCACGGCACTGGTGAATGAATTGCGCACCGGCGTGTAACCGAGCGCCGCCTGCGCACCGAGCTGCGTCCGGCGTGCAGCCGGATTTGCCGTGACAAAGGTGTCGGTCCAGAGCTTGCCTTGAGGAGCTTCATCCACCTGGACCAGCAGGCCAGAGCTGTCCGCCGCCCAACCCAGCCTCACAATGTTTGTGTTGCTGGCGGTCATGCTTGTGCCGCCGCCTTGGGTAACGGCCCCGAGCGTCGCCCGCATTTCCGCTTCCGTGGCCTTGCCGGCCAGCGTTCGCGCAACGGCAGTCATTTTCGTCAGGCTCATGGTGCCCAACCCAGTAAAATACGGCACCATGTCCGCCGCGCCAACCAGCCCCCCAAAAGCCAGGCCGTTGGCATAATCAACCGTTGTCATCGTGCCAGGACCGGTAAACATCGGTAGCTTGTTGGCCGAGCCAATCAACCCTTCCAGAGCCAGGCCGTTGGCATAATCGACCGTAGTCATCGTGCCAGCGCCGGTGAACATCGGCAGCTTGTTGGCCGCCCCGATCAACCCGGCCAACGCATCGACGTTGCCGCTGTTCAATTTTTCGAGGAGCTGCCGCAGGGCCTCCGAGTACCGCGACACATCGGATTGCAGCATGATCTCATAGGCGGCGGCAACCTGCGCAGCGCCCGGCCAGGGGTTTGCCAGCGTCAGCGACGTGTTGCTGTCAACCGACAGGATGCGAACCGCAAACCCCTTGTGGACGCCGAAGAAATCGCCGGGCAGCAGTGAGTTGAGCCACAGGGTGTTTTGCCCGGTGACAATCGAACCGTTGGCCGCGACGGTGGCCGTGCCGTCCTTGTAAACGGATGGAAGGATGATCGCCATTACTCGGAGCCCTCAGCGCCGCTTGCCGGAACGAGGGCTTCGGTCGCCCTTGTCTCAACATCGGCCAATGCCGCCGACAGCCGGCTGACTTCGGCATCCGCCCGGGCAAGCATTTCCGACAGGACCAGGGCGCGATTGCGCAGGAAGGCAACTTCCTGCTGAAGCTCCACGATCATCGTGCCTTCGGAGATCTGGATTTTTGTGTTTTCGGCCATGTGATGCACTTTCTTTGAGGTTGAGTAGACGAATTTCATCGTTTGAAAGTCATCGCTCGAATGACGCGCGACCGTGCAAATCCGGTTGTGGTACCAGCCGCCACCCGCGCTCGAAGTCGAAGGACCGTGGAACTAACGCCGGCCGCAGGAACAAAACGGCCGAAATAGGAAAACGGCGTGTAAAATGCGTTGTTCTGAATATCGACGATGATTGAACGCAGCACCGTTGCGGCAGTTACGTCAAAAACCTCCGCGATGATCGGCGTTGTCTGGTTCTGGAAAAACTGCGCTCCGACATCGAAAGTTACCTGTGGGGAGCCGGCTCCGTGATTAACGGTAATGTCACCAAGTGTTGTCCAGGTGCCGGACGAGGCGGTCGTAACGGTGACATCGGAAGCGTTCTCAGTGATTCCGCCGTCGGTTATGGCGCCAGCGGCAATGTTTGACGTGCCAACCATCAGATCGATGATCCGCGCCTGCCTGATCACCGCCTGATCGAGAAAGAGCGTGTCCGCTTCGTAGACGAATGGGCTTTTGACTGTTGTTCCATTGGTGAAGGCAATCTGGTTCGCCTGCAGGACGATCCGTGACGGGCTGCCTGCCGAGGCTGGCACGTCGATGAACAATCCCGCCGACCGCCAGGTGCCAGCCCCCCCGGTGCGCGCTTCCATGGCGATGCGAGAGGAGTAACCGGCCGGGCCTGCGGAAACACCCATCCGGAAATTTGCCGTCGCAGTGTCGCCGGACGTGGTGCCGGCGGAAAGCGCGGTGATCGCGTCGGCCTGACTGGCGACCTTCCCGTTGGTATCGATCACGATTGTGGCCAGCGAAGACAGCGCCGATGCACTGGCCTTGTTCGGCAGCTCCGCCTCAATGAGGGTGATCGCCAGCGCTTGCGCTGTATCGACGCCTTCGGCCGAGGTGACCCGCGCCACCAGCGCATTGAAGGCGGTCGCCGTCGCCAGCGTCGGGATCACGGCTTCGAGCGTCTGTGTCCGCCTCGCCAGTGCCGAGTTCGGCCCGGTCGCAACCTCGATGTCTTCAAGATAGCGCGCCGTCACATCGTTTGCTGTGGCGACCACCTCACGGCGCAACGTCTGCCGATCGGTGTAAGCGGCGATGTCCGTTTCGGCCGTCAGTCGGGCAAGGCGCTGTTGCTCAAGCATGAGCTGGCGGGTGCCGTCCCTGACCCATTCCGTCGCATCGCCAACGAACTGCTTCAGTCCTTCGACCATGCCCGGCAGATAGGCGGCTGCGGGCCGTATGGGATCGATTTCGTGAATCAAAAATGGCCGGGCGGATCCGAAATGAGTTTTTGGACGAGATTAATCGCTGGCGTGATGTCGCTCGCACGGCCGAACGACGACAACTTGAAGCCGAACGACAGCGCTACGAAGCCGAACAGAAAGCCCGCGAAGCTCAGGATGCTGCGTTTCGGGCTGGCATCGAGCGTGATCGCCTCCGGTCGATGCTCTCGCCTGCCGCCGATCATTCTGCACCAGAACTGTCACCGGGGCCAAAACTGGTGCTGAAACCCAATTTTCAGAGAAAGGAAAAAACGTAATGCGTAAAGTGATATTTGCCGCCGCGATTCTGATCGCGTCCAGCGCGACCGCTGGCGAAATAGTCTGGCGATCCCCAACGAGCGGCACGCTGACCGCCGTTTCTGATCCTGTGACGCCGCCAACCGAACCAGAACAGCCAGCTTTCGGAATCCGTTACGAGCCGATGCAGGTTGTCGCCGGGACGTCGGTCAATGTCAAGCCGGTCGGTGACGTCACCAGGGCTGCGAATCCAATTAACGGCTCCCGATATCGATGAGTGATGCGAGGTAGTCTTGTGACCATCCTGCAAGTTTCCGGCGTGTTTTGA
>JAESGK010000028.1_pt1 | contig 233735 bp, 206 predicted proteins | sample 9269681 | NCBI WGS metagenome assembly JAESGK01 (sample SAMN14515347, study PRJNA621673) | algae metagenome | isolation source: Timaviella obliquedivisa GSE-PSE-MK23-08B and co-occurring heterotrophs from... | place: USA: Grand Staircase Escalante National Monument, Utah | collected 2006-08-15
ATCAAGCTCAAACTCAAAGGGCTGAGCCCTGTGCAATACAGGACCCAGCCCTCGATATGTCCCAACCTATGAACCGTCCAACTTTATGGGGTCAGTTCATTTCTGACCGGGCTTCTTCACTTTGTATTTCCTCGGCTTAGCGCTTGGAAACCGGGACGTAGTCGCGTTCCGGTTCGCCGATATAGAGCTGGCGCGGGCGGCCGATGCGCTGTTCCGGATCCTCGATCATCTCGTTCCACTGGGCAATCCAGCCGACCGTACGGGCGAGTGCGAAGAGCACCGTGAACATGGTCGTGGGGAAGCCGAGCGCCTTCAGCGTGATGCCGGAATAGAAGTCGATGTTCGGATAGAGCTTCTTCTCGATGAAATAGCTGTCCGTCAGCGCGATGCGCTCGAGTTCCATCGCCACTTCGAGCAGCGGATCGTCCTTGTGGCCGAGTTCCGCCAGCACTTCATGCGTCGTCTTCTGCATGATCTTGGCGCGCGGGTCGTAGTTCTTGTAGACGCGGTGACCAAAACCCATCAGGCGGAACGGATCGTTCTTGTCCTTGGCGCGGGCAACGAACTCCGGAATGCGATCAACCGAACCGATTTCAGCCAGCATGTTGAGCGCCGCTTCGTTGGCGCCGCCGTGAGCCGGGCCCCAGAGGCAGGCAATGCCTGCTGCGATACAGGCGAACGGATTGGCGCCCGACGAGCCGGCGAGGCGAACGGTCGATGTCGAGGCGTTCTGCTCGTGGTCGGCATGCAGGATGAAGATACGGTCCATGGCGCGCGAAAGCACGGGATTGACCGTGTATTCTTCGCAAGGAACGGCAAAGCACATGCGCAGGAAATTCGACGCGTAATCGAGGTCGTTCTTCGGGTAAACGAAGGGCTGACCGATATGGTATTTGTAGGCCATCGCCGCAAGTGTCGGCATCTTGGCGATCATGCGCAGGCTTGCAACCATGCGCTGATGCGGATCGGTGATGTCGGTCGAGTCGTGATAGAAGGCGGAAAGCGCGCCGACACAGCCACACATGACAGCCATCGGATGCGCATCGCGGCGGAAACCGGTGAAGAAGCGCGACATCTGCTCGTGCACCATCGTGTGATGCGTCACGCGATAGTCGAAGTCCTTCTTCTGGGCTGCCGTCGGCAGTTCGCCGTATAGAAGCAGGTAGCAGACTTCCAGAAAGTCACCGTGCTCGGCGAGCTGTTCGATCGGATAGCCGCGATGCAGGAGGATACCCTGGTCGCCATCGATATAGGTGATCTTGGATTCGCAAGATGCGGTCGATGTGAAGCCGGGATCGTAGGTGAATTGGCCGGTCTGCTTGTAGAGCGTGCCGATATCGACCACATCCGGACCGATCGACCCCGATCGTACCGGCAATTCCACCGTTTTGTTGTCCACGGTTACGACTGCGCTTTTTCCTGTCATGGGGATCCTCCGTTTGCAGCAAATTGGCACACAATTATGCCGCAGATATTAACGCCGACCATGTGCTACCCGATTTAATCACGGCTGCCAAGTTGAACCAAAGGCAAATGGTGCGATGCAAAAATAGGCATATGGCAACGCAATAATTGCATGTTCTGTCCGTATATCCAACGAGATAATCACACCTGGACGGGCAGCGCGCCGGAGGTGCCGAAACGGATGCCTATCTTTTAGGCGTCAATCTCTTTGGTTGCATTTGCTGTCTTGCGGTTGCAGAGTGCCGGCGGGCGCGACCGGGCGGGACGGCATCCATGACAGAGGGGCAAGAGCCATATTTGACGGCGCGCGCGCGGGCAGGCGGCGTGCTGCCCGATGCCATTCAGAGCCTGCCGAAAATCACGGAAACCACCGCAAAACCGCCGCAAAGTGGTGCGTCGAAATCCCGTATTGCCGTTTTTCAGGCGTGGCGCAGCAGGCTATCGGCGGACCGTTGGCGTGCCGGCTTTGCGCGCGCCGTGATGCAAGAGTGTGCCTACGGTCATGGCTTCCTGTTCGTTCCGGTGTTCCTTGGGATCGGCTCGCTGACCTGGTTTTCGCTCTCGTACACGCCTGGCCTTCTCAAACTTGCACTGCTGCTTTGCGTTTTCGGCATGGCAGCTTTCGTTCTGCGCCATGCCGAAAGCGTCTGGCGTCTCGTGATGCTCGCGGCTGCACTCTTCACCGGCGGGATGGTGCTTGCGGCTGTTGAAACGGTGCGGATGGACACGGTGCTGCTTGATGCGCCGGTGACGACGCTGGTGCGCGGCACGGTCACCGCCCGCGAAACCACGGACCGCGGACATTGGCGGTACACTGTCGCTGTTGCGCAAACCGCAGAACCGGAATTGAAGCGCCCGCCTGCCAGGGTCACGTTGCTGTCGCGCAGCCGCGAAGCGCCGGTTGCAATCGGCGGCGGCATTGAGGGCAAGGCGCGGCTGTCGCCGCCATCGGGCGCGGCCTTGCCGGGCTTGAACGATTTCGCTTTCGACAGTTATTTCAAAGGTATCGGCGCTGTCGGCTACTTCTACGGAACGCCCGCCGCCATCGCAAACCCGCAAGGCTCCCTCACGGACGGGATCGCAATGTGGCGCGTCCGGGCTGGAGAAACCATTGCGCGGTGGCGCGAAGCCATCGGTGCCCGGATCCGCGGCACCATCGGCGGTGATGCGGGGGCAATCGCTGCGGCTCTGGTGACCGCCGAAGAGCGCGCCATCAGCCGGCCGGTCATCGAGGCGCTGCGCGAGGCAGGGCTTGCGCATGTCCTGGCGATCTCCGGGCTGAACATGGTTCTGGTGGCCGGGACTTTCCTCGTCGGCGCGCGCACGTTGCTGAGCCTCATTCCCGGGCTGGCTCACCGGTTTCCGATCAAGAAGCTGGCAGCGGCGGGCGCCTTGATCATGGTATTCTCCTACATCCTTATTTCCGGCGGTGCTGTTTCGGCGGTGCGGTCGTGGATCATGATTTCGATCATGCTTGTCGCGGTGTTTTTCGACAGGCCATCGATCAGCCTGCGCAATGTGGCGCTATCGGCCATTGTCATTCTGATGCTCACACCATCCGCCGTGACCGGCCCTGGGTTCCAGATGTCGTTTGCGGCGACACTGGCGCTGGTCGCTGGCTATGCCCATTGGCGCGAGCGGCCGGGCCGCGATGTGCCGTCAGGCAATCGCAAAACGGGTCCGCTGACGGCGATCGGCGGTTTCTTCGCCGGCCTGCTCCTCAGTTCCTTCATCGGCGGATTATCGACGATGATCTATTCGGCCGGGCATTTTCACAGGTTGGCCTCATACGGGCTGATCGGCAATGTGCTCGCCATGCCGGTGATCAGCATCCTTGTCATGCCGTTTGCGCTGCTTGCCATGCTCCTGATGCCGTTCGGCCTCGATCGCTATCCGTTGCTGGTCATGGGGCTGGGGCTGGATTGGATGATTTCCATTGCGCAGATGGTCGCGTCCTGGGAGGGCGAGGTGACGACCGGGCGTATTCCGGAACACGGCTTCATGCTGATTGCTGCGGGCGGGGTTCTTGCCTGCCTGTTCCGGACATGGCTTGCGGCGTCCGGACTTGTCGTGGTTGCAGCCGGTCTGCTCGCCGGGTTGACGAGTGTTACGGCACGCCCGGATGTCGTCATTTCCGAAGACGGGCGTCTGGTCGCGATGATTGGACAGGACGTGGCCGCCACCAATCGCAACAAGCCGCCCGATTTCGTTTATTCCCAATGGCAGCGTGCCTTGAGGCTTGTGGATCATCTAAAACCGCAGCAAAGGGCGGAACTCACCGTCAAGGAGAGCGGCGCAATAACACCCGTCATCCAGAGTGGGCTTGGCGGCAACCGCACGATCCGGCCGCCAATAGACACGGATGCGGCCCGTGCCGCCATCCGCCGCCTGCTCAGCGAGGCAGCGCCCGGCCGCTTTTCCTGCGTCGCCAAGCAATGGTGTGCCGCAGCCGCTCCGCAGGGCTGGCGCATTGTCACCGTCGATGATGTCCGGTTTGTCGGTATCGCCTGCGAGGAGGCGGATATCGTTGTGACGCCGATCATGCTGCGGTTTCGAACCTGCCGCTCCGGCGCCTTGCTGCTGAGCGGTCAGAGCCTGCGGCGTTCCGGTTCTGCCGAAATTTACGCGACGCGGGAGGAGGGGGCCGGCCAAGCGGGGATGCGGGTTTCCTACGCGCTGGAACAGTTGCACAGGCCATGGGCGCGTCACAGAACCTATGATTGGCGAAGCGGGCAGTTTGATGCGCAGGAAACGGAACGCTAACGGTCTTCGGCCAGGTGTTTGCGGGCCAATACGGTTCAATCTGTTTATTCTTGATTAAAACACTCCACAAATCCTTGTCTTTCGGCCATAGTATGTCATATGAAGCTGCCAATGACATGGGCGCGTTCGGCGCTGACTGTCAGGACAATGGATTTGCGCGTTCCCGCGTCCCAGCCTCCCGGGGACTGGCGGGCGATTACAAGGTAAGGATAGGTCATGCCGAACCGGGCAATGTCGAAATGGATGATGCTGGCAGCCGTGCTGGTATTCACGAACGCCGGTGCGCTTCATGCGCAGGAAACACCAGCACCGTCCACCAGTCAAACGCAGCAGCCCGCGGAGGTTGCGCCCGCAAGCGGGGTGCTGCCGTCCGCGACCGTGAATGATGTCCCTCCGGCAACGCAGGTGACGAATGGTGCAGCGCCAGCAATCGCAGCGGATGATGCGACGGCCGCAGCCCCCGTGGATGACATTCCGCCGGCTGAAGCGGCGGCTACGGCGCCCAATCCGGTTTTGCCGCATGATCTTTCGCCACTCGGCATGTTCATGGCCGCAGACATCGTCGTCAAGGGCGTTATGGGCGCGCTGATACTGGCATCGATTGCAACCTGGGCAATCCTGCTCTTCAAGACGTTCGAGCTTGCTTCGGCAAAACGAAGCGCAAAACGCGCCGTTCGGGCCTTGTCGGATGCGGTCGTCCTGCGTGATATCCGCGAGGGCCATCTGGGCAAGGGAGGGCCGGCCGCGCAGATGATCGATGCTGCGACCGGTGAGCTTTCCAAGTCCGAAGCCGTACTGGATCTCGTCTCAACGCAAGGCGTCAAGGAGCGGGTTGCCTCTGAGCTTTCGCGTATTGAAGCCGGAGCAGGCAAACGCATCGCCGGCGGCACCGGTATTCTCGCAACGATCGGCTCCATCTCGCCGTTCGTCGGCCTCTTTGGTACGGTCTGGGGCATCATGAATTCGTTCATTGGCATCAGCAAGGCGCAGACCACCAACCTCGCTATCGTCGCACCCGGTATAGCCGAAGCGTTGCTGGCAACGGCTATCGGCCTGGTCGCCGCTATCCCCGCCGTTGTCATCTACAACTATTTCGCCCGTTCGATCGGTGGCTACCGCCTGATTCTGGCGGATGCCTCGGCTGCGGTCGAGCGGCTCGTCAGCCGCGACCTCGATTTCCGCCAGGCGCGCCGGCCAGCGCCGCGCAAGGCGGAAAGCCATGTGCATTCGGAAGCCGGCATCGCGCGGATCGGATAAGACCATGGCCAGCAAGATTAGCGAAGGTGGCGGCGACCTCGAGGAAAACAGCGAGATCAACGTCACGCCCTTTATCGATGTCATGCTTGTGCTGCTGATCATTTTCATGGTCGCAGCACCGCTCGCCACGGTGGATATGAAGGTGGACCTGCCGCAATCGGCGGCAACTCCGGCAAAGCGCGACGACAAGCCGGTGTTCGTGACCCTGAAGGCCGATCTCTCCCTGGCGCTGGGCAATGACGAAACCGACCGCGGCAGTTTTGTTGCGGCTTTGAACGGCATCACCGGGGGCGATACGCAGACGCGCATCCTGCTGCGGGCCGACAAGGCCGTTGACTATGGTGAGTTGATGACGGTGATGAACCTCATCCAGAAGGCAGGCTACACGAAAATCGGGCTGGTCGGCCTAGAAGCGGCGCCTGCCGGTTAAGGGCAGGCGGATTGCTGGACTCTTTTGCGCGATGAATAGCCGCTGGTCGCCGAAATCCGCCATTTCCCGGTCGCCGGCTGCGCGCTGTCCGCGAAAGGCAAGGCGGCATCCGGCATTCAGGCAGCTTCCGTCGCTTTAAGCTACGTCAACCCCTATGAACCCTGCCTTCAAGGCAAGGTTCCCTATCCGTCGTTCAGCTGAAGCCGCATGATCGGCTCGGTCGCCAACGCCCGCAGAGACGCCGAGACAGATGGCGCTCAAGGAGTGCTTCGCCGAAGCGGTGATTGGACTGCGGCTTGGCTTTGATGAAACGCGCAGCACAACAACAAACACAAGACAGAATACAAGGCCGACAGGCGCAGGAACGTGGCTACATAAAGCCCGCCGGCATTGTCTATCTCGAGATTTCAGCGGATCATATCCATCCGTGCCGCAAATCTGCCCAAATTTTGCATCACCGGGACAAGTAATGAATATTCGATTGTTCTTATATTCAGCTTGCTTTTTTGCGCGAACTGCATTCCATAGCTTGAAACGGCAGATGCACGGATTTAAGAGCTTGAATGTGCCGGACAGCGCAATTGCAGCCGGTTGTTTCATATGCGCAAGCCAAAAGCGCGCAAACGCCGGAAACGATCCGGATCATGAGGGCAGGCAAGATGAATTTCGAAGCAGCACGCATCAAGATGGTCGATAATCAGGTTCGTACGACGGATGTGACGTCGCACGCTGTTCTGGCGGCATTCCTGTCGGTTCCGCGAGAAGAATTTGTGCCCGCCGGCATGAAGCCGCTTGCCTATATCGATAGCGATATCGAGCTGACGGCAGGCTCGGCCGCAGAGCGCCGCTATCTGATGGAACCGTCGCCCCTGGCAAAGCTTCTGCAGCTGGCCGGGGTTTCCAAGGAAGATAAGGTTCTCGAAATTGGCTGTGGCACCGGTTATGCCTCGGCACTTCTGTCGGAGCTTGCGGCAACAGTCGTCGCGCTGGAAAGCGACGCCGCGCTTGCCGCCGATGCAAAAGCAACCCTGGACCGTCTGGGCTATTCGAATGTCAAGGTTGTGACCGGCGATCTCGAGAAGGGGCACGCGGCGGACGCACCGTATGATGTGATCTTCGTGAATGGTGCGGTTGAGACCGTTCCTGCTGCCATTCTCTCCCAATTGAACGACGGCGCCCGCCTGATCGCGGTGGTCGGTTCCGGCAATGCGTCGCGCGCGCAGCTTTTTCTCCGTGAAAACGGCAAGACATCGGAACGGCTGGCATTCAACACGGCCGTCAAACCGCTGCCCGGCTTCCGGCTTGCCCGCGAGTTCGTGTTTTAATTTTTCCTCTGTTGAGGACGCTGACCGTTTGAGTGCCGATCGCGAGGTGGCGATCGGCAAAGGGATACCTGTAGCCGTATGGCGCGGGGAGGAATGTGATTGTTGCCGGGGAAACCCGGGCTTCAAAGCGTGACCTTTGGTCACCCGTGTGAGGTATTCTCGGCCTGTTTTGCTTCCGGGGAAGCCAAGACCGCAGAACATCAGGGCTGTTTGGGGATCCAGACAGCCGGTGTTCTGCAGAACAGTGAAGTGTGGTTTGGCCCCGCTTCCGTATCCGGAGTAAATCATCGTGACGAACTTTCAAGAAACGGCTGTGGCGGCCGCTCTTTCTACCGCCTTGTGGCTGGTGCCGCATGCCGTTTTCGCCGAAACCATTTCCGGTGCGATGGCGAAGGCTTATGCGAACAACCCCGATCTGAATGCTGTGCGCGCCGGGCTTCGCGCAACCGATGAAGGTGTACCGATCGCCAAGTCCGGCTACCGGCCGCAGGTGTCAGCTGTTGCGAGCGGCACGTTGACGCGGCTTGATGACGAGGGTTCGCTCCGCAAGGAGGACTTTCACACAGGGTCCGCCGGCATCACCGTCACCCAGCAGATTTTCGATGGCTTTCAGACGCTGAACAATGTCAGGGCTGCGGAAGCTAACGTGTTTTCAAGCCGTGAATCGCTGAAGGCCAACGAGATTTCCATTCTCCTGGCCGCCGCGCAATCCTATGCCAACATCGCGCGCGATCAGCGGGTCGTTTCCATCCGCAAACAGAATCTTTCCTTCTTGAAGGAACAGTTGAAGGCTGCCGAGTCGCGGTTGGAAGTGGGCGAAGGCACAAGGACCGATGTCAGCCAGGCCCAGGCGGAGTTGGCCGGTGCCCAGGCGATCCTTGTCAACGCCGTTGCGCAGCTGAAACAGAGCGAAGCCGTTTATGTGCAGATCGTCGGCGATGCGCCAAAGGCGATCAAGCAGCCGTCACCCGCATCGAAAGCGTTACCCAAGAACCTGGATGAGGCCGTTGCGGCAGGGCTGCGGGACAACCCGTCGATTGCCGCTGCTCAATACAATGTCGATGCGGCCGGATATCGAGTGAAATCCGCAGAAGGCACGATGCTGCCGGGCGTCGTCGTCCAGGGGGCGTTGTCGCGCAATACCGGAAATTCTCCAGGTGGCGACGGTCTCGACAGCACGACGGCATCGATCACTGCCCGTCTGGAAATTCCGCTTTATCAGGGCGGGGCCGAATACGGGCAGATCCGGCAGGCCAAGGAGACGCTTGGCCAGCAGCGCATTCTTGTCGATTCGGCCCGGGCCGATGTTCAGCAGACGATCGTCACCGCTCATGCGCAGTTTGACGCTGCGCTGGCATCGGCGGTTGCCAACAAGGCGCAGGTCGGCGCGGCAAATATGGCGTTGGAAGGGGTCATCGAAGAGCGCAAGGTTGGCCAGCGCACCACGCTTGATGTGCTGGATGCGCAGCAGAGCGTGCTGGTCGCCGAAGAAAGCCTCGTTTCATCGCAGCGTAACGCAGTTGTCGCCAGCTATTCGCTTTTGGCCGCGATCGGGCGCCTGACGGTCAAGAGTCAGGCCTTGCAGGTTGCCGAATACCGCGCCGAGGAACATTACGAGGCGGTAAAAGACAAATGGTTCGGATTGCGGACCGTCGACGGCCGCTGATCATTTCACAATCTGACCTGGTATCTCAAAAGCCGCGTGCCCCGTGAAGGGCGCGCGGCTTTTGACTGAGGGCAGGGCGCAGGTGACGCGCCGAACAAATCTGTGCATGATTCCATCTTGATGATTCGTAGCGTTTTGTTCGGCGCCGAACTCGCATACAGTCCGTGTCAATCACTGCGCGGCAATGTCTCGATCGAACGCGACCGCAGAAACGGGGATAACTATGGCACAGCCCAATGTAGCGCGCGAACCGTCGATGGACGAAATTCTAGCGTCAATCCGCAAGATCATCGAAAGCAACGAGCCCGGCATTCCGGGGTTCCCTGCCAACGATCTGGGTCCGGCTCCAGGCGATGCCTATCGGTCCTATGATGATGACAGCGCTGAAGACATTCACCTGACGATTGACGATGATGTGCTTGCGGCTGAATTCGAGACGGAAGAGCAAAGGCACGCACCATCCGTCGAGCACCACCAGCCGCAGGAGCAGCATGAGGCGAGCGCCAAACCGGTCGCTCCGGCGACGACGCCGCCGTTGTCGCTTGCCGATGTTGCAGCCCGCGTGCGTGCAGCGTCGGAACGGCACTCTGCACCGATGCGGGAAACGGAAACCGCATCTGTGCGCAACAAGCCGGACAATGCAGCCCGTTCCGACAATCCGATGATAACCGCGCGCATGGCGCCTGCATCGCCATTGCTGCCAGCGCAAGCCGATGCCGTGCAAGAGCCCGCACCCGCAGCACCCCTTGCCGTGGCGCCACAGGCCGCAGCCGCCGAAGAGAAGAATGAGCCCGTCAAGGCGGCGGCCGCGGCCATCCAGCGCCCGGCCGAACAGCCGCCGGTCGTCCTTGTTGCCGAGAGAGCAGGTGTTGTCGAAAAAGATGTCGCCGCCATCGTCTCTCCGGCTGTCGGAGAGCAGGTCGCACGCTCCTTTGGCGATCTGGCTCTCGCCGTTGACAGCAGTGCGCGCCGGTCTTTCGACGAGATCGCTGAGGACATGCTGCGGCCGATGCTGCAGGAATGGCTGGATGACAATCTGCCGACGCTCGTCGAGCGGCTAGTGCGTGAGGAAATCGAGCGCGTTGCGCGCGGCCCGAGGCGCTAGATAACGCATTTCTCTCGTTCAAAGCCGCCAGCAATCACACTGGCGGCTTTTTTGCTGTTATTGTTGACACCAATGCGCCGTTCCGATTTACAAACCACCGATATCAATCAGCAAGTTTGGCTCCAAAATGCTCGAAAAAACCTATGATTCCGCCGCTGTCGAACCCCGCATCGCCAAGATTTGGGATGACGAGGACGCCTTCCGTGCAGGTGCAGGGGCAAAACCGGGCGCCGACAGCTTCTGCGTGGTCATCCCGCCGCCGAACGTGACGGGCTCGCTCCACATGGGCCACGCACTCAACAATACGTTGCAGGACATCATGGTCCGCTTCGAGCGCATGCGCGGCAAGGACGTACTCTGGCAGCCCGGCATGGACCATGCCGGCATCGCCACGCAGATGGTCGTCGAGCGCAAACTGATGGAACGCCAGCAGCACCGCCGCGAGATGGGCCGCGATGCCTTCATCGACAAGGTCTGGGAGTGGAAGGCTGAATCCGGCGGGCTGATCTTCAATCAGCTGAAGCGTCTCGGCGCTTCCTGCGACTGGTCGCGCGAGCGCTTCACCATGGACGATGGCCTGTCGGAAGCCGTCCTCGAAGTCTTCGTTTCGCTTTACAAGGATGGCCTGATCTACAAGGACAAGCGCCTGGTCAACTGGGACCCGAAGCTCCTGACCGCGATCTCGGACCTTGAGGTCGAGCAGGTCGAGACGAGCGGCAGCCTCTGGCATCTGCGCTATCCTCTGGAAGAAGGCGTTACCTATCAGCACCCGATCGCGTTCGACGAAGACGGCAAGGCGACGGAGTGGGAGACGCGCGACTATCTGGTCGTTGCCACCACCCGGCCGGAAACGATGCTGGGCGATACCGGCGTCGCGGTCCATCCGGACGACGAACGTTACAAGGCCATCATCGGCAAACATGTCGTGCTGCCGCTGGTTGGCCGCCTCATCCCCATCGTTGGCGACGAATACCCGGACCCGAAGGCTGGAACCGGCGCCGTCAAGATGACGCCGGCGCATGACTTCAACGACTTCGAGGTCGGCAAGCGCCGCCATCTGCGCCAGGTCAACATCCTGACGATTGACGGCCACATTACCCTTGCCGGCAACGAGGACTTTCTCGAAGGCCTGCCCGCGTCCCACGATCTGGAAGCCCTGGTCTCGGCCCTCGACGGTGTTGAGCGGTTTGCTGCGCGCAAGGCGATCGTGACGATGTTCGAGGAGCGTGGCTTGCTCGACAGGATCGAACCACACAAGCACACCGTTCCGCACGGCGATCGCGGCGGCGTTCCGATCGAACCGCGTTTGACGGAGCAATGGTATGTCGATGCCAAGACGCTCGCCAAGCCTGCAATTGCGTCCGTGCGCGAGGGCCGGACCAACTTTGTCCCGAAGAACTGGGAAAAGACCTACTTCGAATGGATGGAAAACATCCAGCCCTGGTGCGTTTCCCGGCAATTGTGGTGGGGTCACCAGATCCCGGCATGGTACGGCCCGGATGGTCAGGTCTTCGTCGAAAAAACCGAGGAAGAGGCGCTGCACGCTGCTATCCAGCACTATCTTTCGCATGAAGGGCCAATGAAGGCCTATGTCGAGGATCTGCTGGAGAATTTCCGGCCTGGCGAAATCCTCGTTCGCGACGAAGACGTGCTCGACACCTGGTTTTCCTCGGCGCTCTGGCCGTTCTCGACGCTCGGCTGGCCGGACAAGACCCCGGAACTCGATAAGTATTATCAGACCGACGTTCTGGTGACCGGCTTCGACATCATCTTCTTCTGGGTCGCCCGGATGATGATGATGGGCCTGCATTTCATGAAGGACAGCGACGGCACGGCCGTCGAGCCGTTCCACACGGTCTATGTGCATGCTCTGGTTCGCGACAAGAACGGCGCCAAGATGTCGAAGTCCAAGGGCAACGTCATCGATCCGCTCGACCTGATCGACGAGTATGGCGCCGATTCGCTGCGGTTTACCCTCGCGATCATGGCGGCGCAGGGGCGCGACGTGAAACTCGATCCGGCCCGCATCGCCGGCTATCGCAACTTCGGCACCAAGCTGTGGAATGCGACGCGCTTTGCCGGCATGAACGGTGTTGCCAACGATCCGAAGTTCGTGCCCGAGACCTGCTCGCTGACGATCAACCGATGGATCCTCACGGAGCTGTCGCGCACGATCCGCGACGTGACCGAGGCGATCGAGAACTATCGCTTCAACGAGGCCGCCGGCAGCTTGTACCGCTTTGTCTGGAACCAGGTTTGCGACTGGTATCTGGAACTGCTCAAGCCTGTCTTCAGCGGTGAAGATGAGGCCGGAAAGACTGAATCGCGGGCCTGCGTCGCCTATATCCTCGATGAGACCTACAAGCTCCTGCATCCGTTCATGCCGTTCATGACGGAAGAGCTGTGGGCGCAGACGGCCGGCGAGGGCAAGACGCGCGACAGCCTGCTCTGCCATGCGGACTGGCCGGCAGCCTCCTATGCCGATGATGCGGCGGCCGGTGAGACCAACTGGCTGATCGATCTCGTATCGGGCATCCGCTCGGTCCGCTCGGAGATGAACGTTCCGCCCGCTGCCATTGCGCCGCTGGTCGTGGTTGAGGCGAGCATGCTGACCAGGGAACGCCTCGAGCGCCATGCCGCGGCTATCCGCCGGCTGGCGCGTGTCGATGCGATCGATCTTGCCGCTGCGGCGCCGCGGGGAAGCGCGCAGATCGTCATCGGCGAGGCGACCGTTTGCCTGCCGCTCGGCAGCCTGATTGATCTCGCCGCCGAAAAGCTGAGGCTTGAAAAGGCAGTCGGCAAGGTCGAGCAGGAACGTGAGCGCATTCTCGGCAAGCTTTCGAATGAAAAGTTCGTCGCCAATGCGCGCCCCGATGTTGTCGATGCCGAGCGTGAGCGTCTGACCGAACTGGATGGCCAAAAAGCGTCTCTGGGTGTGGCATTGGCAAGGATCGCCGACGCGGGTTGATGGGAAGCAGCGCAACGCCGGGATTTGAGAGACCGTTTCGACCCCGGTTTCAATCTCGTGTGGTGCTCAAAGGATGGAAAGGGCGGCGTCAGTCGCCCTTTTTATATGGAAATCGATTCCCATTTTGCTGAACTTGGGGCTTTTTCCCGTGGCATGACCACAACTTTGGCCTTTCGTGTCAGATATTTCAACGCCAAGGCCCCAAGACGTCAAAAAGCGGCATTGTTGTGTCGAAGTGACACTTTGATGTTTCCATGGAAAACCGTTCCCATTTGTTGGGCGTTTTTAGGTGTTGATTAAAATTTAATTCCCTTTTTTTCGTTGATTTCATCATTCAAGGCATTCTTACGTAAATTTTTGGTGATCTGCCGTTACCGGTCGCTAAATCTAGGCATTTGCCATTAACCGTTCACAGCCGATACTTTCGTTCCAGCGGTTGGCGTCTGCGCCGGCCAAAGATCTGTGTTCAGGGGAGGAACGGATGGTTCACAATAAAATGAAGGCTGCGATGACGGCGGCAATTGCTGTCTTGCTCAGCACGACGGCGGCAAATGCCGGTGGTCTCGAACGCGGCGGCTACAATATCGACCTTCTGTTCGATCCGTCGACCTACGCTGCGGAGGCAGCGGCAACCTATGTCAATCCGCAGCGCGAGCTTGATAATGTCGTTGATACCAATCCGTTAAACGGCATTGGTTCGAACGGTATCGGCGGTGGCGACACCAACGGCGTTCGCGACACGGAAGGCTATTGGGTTCCGCGCATCGGCGTGAAGGCCGCTATCGGCGACAGCGTCGACTGCATGGCTGATTATTCGCAGCCTTGGGGCGCGCACACCAACCCGGGTGCGAACTGGCGGGGCGCCAACGACAACATCGAAACAAAGATCGAAAGCGATAACTATGCTGCGACCTGCTCCTATAAATGGGATGTAGGCCAAGGTCAGTTCCGGATCATCGGTGGTGGCTTTTACCAGGAAGTCGGCGGCTTCAAGGAGCGCTTTGTGAGCCCTATTCTGGCTCCGGGTTTTGACGGCGTTGGCCGCCTCGACCTAGATGGCAGCGGCTGGGGATGGCGCGCGGGTGCGGCATACGAAATTCCCGAATATGCATTTCGTGCGAGCCTCGTTTACAACAGTGCGGTGGATCTCGATGATCTGGGCGGCACGGTCGACCTCACCGGAGTTAGATTGCCGGTCCGCAACGCTGGCGGCACAATCATCGGCTCCGTTCCGGGCACCAAGTACGACGTATCCAGCTTCGCTTCGATGCCTGACTCGCTGGAACTTAAGGTTCAATCCGGTATCGCGCCCGGCTGGCTTGTCTTCGGATCGGTTAAGTGGACGGACTGGAGCCAGTTGCAGGTTATTCAGGTTACTCCGAACAGCACCCTCGATCCGCGCAACCTGCCAACCAGTCTCGTTCTTCTCTATCGGGATGGTTGGACAGTTACCGGCGGCGTCGGTCATAAGTTCAACGATCAATGGAGCGGTGCGGCAAGCGTGACCTGGGACCGCGGTACCAGCCATGGCTACGGCAATCAGACCGACACCTGGACGCTTGGAACCGGCGTCTCCTATTCGCCGACCGAAAATGTTGAACTGAGGCTCGCAGGCGCCATCGGCATTTTGACGAGCGGCAGCTCGGTCGGTGAAGAAGTGAGATACGACTTTGGAACCGATATCGTCAGTGCCATCTCGACATCGCTGAAGGTCAAGTTCTGATCATCGCAAGACAATCCAGAAAGCCCGGTGTTCGCATCGGGCTTTTTTGTGCCTGTTTGTTTGCGGCTTATCGCGTCCGCAGAATGGGCGGCCAAGATGTCCGCCGTTTTCCACGGTTTTGCGATCGGGAGTTACAATGGGTGCACCCGGTTTTTTCGTGTTTCCGGCGTTACGTTTTGTGACGATTCAGCAACACATTCTTTCTATAGTCTGTGACAGGCAGCGGCGAGGCGATTGTGTCCATTTCCCGCCACAAACTGGGAGCACCGATGGTCTTGACAAACGTGCCAGTAAGTCTTGAGCATGCGGCGTTTGAGGTAAGATGAGTCATTGCGTTTTTTAGAAAAAATCCATGCCTCCCCTGATATTACGTGCCTTTGCAGCAGCTTTCGCAAGCTGTCTGGATGGCCGCAGGAGTGCGGAATGGATCGTACGGCCGGGGCGGGCCGTACTCTTGCCGGAAATGCTGACTATTGTTGGGAAATCGCGTCAGTTGACGGGTTTGACGGCTAGGGGCTCATCTGGACTGGCACTGACCGGCTTTTGTGTTTGAACGGAAGAAATAGACTATCATGCTGATACGTGGTTACCGGTCTTTGACTTTTCTTCTTGTGGGGGCTGCGCTTGCTCTGGCTGCGCACGGGCGCCCGGCCTATGCCTTCGATCCGGCTGCTGGCGTAACGAAGGAATCTGGCCCTTTCGCACTCTTCAAGTTCGGCTTCTCCGCCTATAAGGACGGCCGCAAGGACGAGGCCGTCGAAGCATATCGCTATGCCGCCGAAAAGGGCCATACGGGATCCCGCTGGGCGCTGGCCAATATGTATGCCTACGGTGATGGTGTCGCTGAAAACGATCTGGAAGCCTTCAAGATTTACAGCGAGATCGCCGAGAAGGGCGTCGAGCCCGGTTCCGAAGATACCGGCTATTTCGTCAACGCGCTGATTTCACTGGCCGGCTACTATCGCCGTGGCATTCCTGACAGCCCGGTGAAAAGCGATCTCAGCCAGGCCCGGCAGCTGTATTTCCAGGCCGCTTCCACCTTTGGGGTTTCCGAAGCGCAATTTCAGCTGGCGAAGATGCTGCTTTCGGGCGATGGCGGCAGCGTCAATGTCCAGCAGGCCAAGAAATGGCTCAACCGCGCCCGCAAGAACGGCCATGCCGGCGCCATGGGTGTTTTCGGCAATGTGATTTTCCAGGAAGGCCAGTCGGCTCGCGGATTGGCCTATATGACCGCGGCACTCGACCAGTGTACGCCGAAGGACAGGCCCTGGCTGCAATCCCTGCAGGAACAGGCCTTCTCGATTGCCAATGAAGACGACCGCCGTAGGGCCGTCGCCATGGCGCACAACATTCACCTCGACAGTGACAGCGACTGAGGCGGCAGACGCCTGATACATCCCAAGGATCGATGACAAGACCCCATAGGGTCGCTCCCATCATCGATCCTGGTATCACGCCGCGAAATTGAATTCAGCGGCGACCGGCACGTGGTCGGATGGTTTTTCCCAGGCGCGCACACGCTTTTCGATATCGGTCGAAATCAGCCTGTCGGCAGCCTCCGGCGACAGCATCAGGTGGTCGATGCGGATCCCGAAATTCTTCGGCCAGCACCCGGCCTGATAATCCCAGAACGTATAGAGCGGCGCGGCATCCGTGGTTGAACGGACGGCATCGGTAAAGCCGAGGTTCTCCAGCCTGCGAAACGCCTGGCGGGTGCGTGGCTGGTACAGCGCATCGTTCTGCCAGACCTTGACGTCCCAGCAATCATGCGGCTCGGCAATGACATTGTAGTCGCCAGCGAGAATCAGCGGTTCCTCCAGGGCAAGGCGGCTTTCCGCAAAGGCGCTGAGGCGGTCCATCCAGGAGAGCTTGTAGGGATATTTCTCCGTCTCGACCGGATTGCCGTTCGGAAGGTAGATCGAGCAGACGCGGATTGCGCCGCCTTTGACGGAAAACACCGCCTCGATGAAGCGCGACTGCGCGTCCGTATCGTCACCGGGCAGTCCCCGGCTGACGTCGTCCGGCTTGAGTTTCGAAAGGATCGCGACCCCGTTGAAGCCTTTTTGGCCATGCGTCTCGACATGGTAGCCCAGCGCTTCGATCTCCGCGCGGGGAAAGCCCTCATCCATCGTTTTGATTTCCTGGAGGCAGACGATGTCCGGTTGTGATTCCTTCAGCCAGGCCACGAGGACGTCGATGCGGGCCCTGACGCCGTTGATATTCCAGGTAACGATTTTCATGCGGCTGACGTCCTCTTGTCTGGCGGCGCAAAGGCCTGCACCCCTTTTAGCGCCGGAGAATTTTTTTGACAAACCCGATGCGGACGAAAGCGTTGAAGAGACGGCAGAATTGCTTCCTGATCGCCGCCCGTTATAGTCCGCGCCATGATCGACCTGCTGACAACCTATTGGCCGCATATCCTGGCTGTGCTGTCCGTCATCCTTGGCGTGCCTGCCGCGATCCATGCCACGATGACCAAGGACGAGGTGCGCTCGGCGCTGGGCTGGGTCGGTGTCATCCTTCTGTCGCCGGTCATCGGGGCGTTGATCTATGCGATTGCCGGTATCAATCGTATGCGCCGCTCGTCGATCGGGCAGCAGCGATCGCAGTTCCGCGAGCGTGGTCCGGATGCCATGGGCAGGTTCGATACGACCAGCGCTTTGATCGCCGGGCGGTTTGGGCACCGTTTCGGTGCGATGAAACTGCTCGGCGATCGGGTCAGCCGGCATCGCATGTGCAGCGGCAACGATATTACGATGCTGGAGGGCGGTGATGCGGCCTACGCGGCGATGCTCGAGCAGATCGCCGGCGCAAAACGCTCCATCCTGCTCGAAACCTATATTTTCGACCGCGACCCGATCGGCCTGCGGTTTTCCGATGCGTTGATCGCTGCAGCCGGGCGGGGCGTGGCGGTTCGGGTTCTGATCGACGCGGTGGGTGCGCGGTATTCGGTCCCGAGCATCGTTGGTCATCTCCAGGCCGGGGGCGTCACGGTCAAAGTCTTTAACGGCAACATCATCATGGGCCTGCGGCTACCCTATGCCAATCTGCGTACACACCGCAAAATCCTTGTGATCGACGGCGCGGTCGCCTTCACCGGTGGCATGAACATCCGCTCGGGCTTTACGGCAGAGTTTGCCGGTGATGATCAGGCCCGCGATACGCACTTTCGCGTGGTCGGCCCAGTCGTTGCCGATCTCCTGCAGGTTGCATCCGAAGACTGGCAGTTTTCCAGCCGTGAAGTGCTTGATGGTGAGGCGTGGCAGGTCTCGCTGCCTGCGCAAAAGCAGCAGAAACCCGCCATGCTGATGCGCGCCGTCCCATCCGGGCCTGACCGGGCAAACGAATCCAACCACAAGATGATGATGGGCGCGTTTTCCATAGCGCGACGGAATATCCGCATCATGTCGCCCTATTTCCTTCCCGACCGGGAGTTGATCAGTGCGCTTGCCACGGCCGCGATGCGCGGGGTCGAGGTCGATATCATCGTGCCGGCCGTCAACAATCTGGTGCTGGTAGACCGGGCGATGACGGCCCAGTTCGATCAGGCCCTGAAGGGTGGGTGCCGCATCTGGCGTGCCAGCGGCGCCTTCAATCATTCAAAGCTGATGACGGTTGATGACTGCTGGGCCTATGTCGGCTCCTCCAACCTCGACCCGCGCTCGCTGCGCCTCAACTTCGAGATTGATCTGGAAGTATTGGATGCCGGGTTCACCAAGTCAGTCGGCGAGAAGCTGCAGGCTGTGCTGCAGCACGCTTCATCCGTCACGCTTGCCGATCTGCGCGCCAAGCCGTTTTCAACACGCCTGCTCAACAAGATTTTCTGGCTGGGCTCGCCTTATTTGTGATGGGCGGCGGGGCTTGCGGGATTAAACCGAGAAACTCGTTCCGCATCCACAGCTGGCAACGGCATTCGGATTCTTGATCTGGAAAGACTGGCCGAGCAGATTATCCACGAAGTCGATTTCGGAGCCGCTCATATAGATCAGCGACATGCTGTCGATCAGCACCTTCGCATCGCCTTTTTCCAGGATAAGATCGTCGTCACTGGCATCGCCGACAAGGTCGAACTTGTAGGAAAAGCCCGAGCAACCGCCACCTTCGACGGAAACGCGCATGGCTTTTTTCTCGGCATCCGATTGCAGGATGACGGCAATGCGTTTCGCCGCGGAGTCCGAAAGAGTTACTGTATCTGCCATCATATCTACCTCCTGCCGGGGTCAAGAACCGGAGAGATTCGGTGTTTGCGTCACCTGCTGCTTTATATCGAGGGCAGAAGGCAAACATTGATCGCGCCACAAGAGCTTGATTTTGCTTGAGATCACCGGTGGTTTCCACTCGGTGCTTTCCTGTAGCGCTCACTATAGGTATGAAGGCTTTAATACCGCGTCAATGGGATGCTGAACGGGAAATGACATTGGACAGACATGCGCTTGGTTTCGGTGCGGGTGAACGCGCAATTTTCGCCTCCGATCCGTGGTCGAGCCGTGGCCGGCTTTACCCGGAAACCGGCAGCGCAACACGGTCTGATTTTCAGCGCGACCGCGACCGTATCGTCCACACCACCGCGTTCCGCCGCCTGAAACACAAGACCCAGGTTTTCATCGCTGCCGATGGCGATCACTATCGCACACGCCTCACCCACACGATCGAGGTCGCCCAGATCGCAAGGGCGCTGGCGCGGGCGCTGAAACTGGACGAGGATCTCGCCGAGGGCGTGGCGCTCGTCCACGATTTCGGGCATACCCCGTTTGGTCATACCGGCGAAGACGCGCTGCATGAGATGCTGGAGCCCTATGGCGGTTTCGATCACAATGCCCAGTCCCTGCGGATCGTCACCAAGCTCGAACGCCGCTATGCCGAGTTCGACGGTCTCAACCTGACATGGGAGAGCCTTGAAGGCCTGGTCAAGCACAACGGTCCGCTGTTGACCGCGAGCGGCGAGGGCACACGCGGCCCGGTTCCCCAGCCGATCCTCGATTATTGCGCGGTGCACGATCTCGAACTGGCAAGCTTTGCCAGTCTCGAAGCACAGGTGGCGGCAATTGCCGACGACATCGCCTACAACACCCACGATATCGATGATGGGCTGCGTTCCGGCTACCTCACGTTCGACATGCTGGAGGAGATACCGTTCCTTGCCGGACTGATGCGCGAAGTGGGGGACCGTTATCCGGGGCTCGAAGCCAGCCGCTTTACCCACGAGATCATGCGCCGGCAGATCACGGCCATGGTCGAGGACGTGATCACCGTTGCCCAGCACAATCTGAAGGACATCCGTCCGCAGAGTGCATCAGACGTGCGTGGCGCCGGCCGGGTGATCGCGACGTTCTCGACAGCCATGGCCGAGACCGACCGGCAGATCAAGACGATGCTGATGACCCGCATCTATCGCCATCCGGATGTCATGCGTGTCCGCAAGAATGCCGCCCTGATCGTCACCGATCTCTACCACGCCTTCATGGCCGATCCGCGCGAGATGCAGAAACATTACTGGATCGATCAGATCGCTGGCATGGCCGAACCGGCCAAAGCCCGTCATGTCGGCGATTATCTGGCCGGAATGACCGATACCTATGCGATCACCGTGCACGGGCGCTTGTTTGACCATACACCCGATTTGCGGTAGTCACCGCGCCGGCTGGCGCAAGTGGCATTGATATTGCCCTGTTGCCGGACGGAACGATTTTAACGCGGTCTCGCGCCTTTGGGCGCAGCAGAGCGGATGGATGCGATGAACATTTTCACAGACTTCGAATCAAGAATTAAGAACGTCCTTGAAGCACTTGATATCGTGCGTGAAAACCGAGATTCACTCGACTTCAGCCGCATCAGCGTGGAATCACCGCGCGATGCCAGCCATGGCGATGTCGCGACAAACGCTGCGATGGTGCTGGCAAAGCCGCTCGGCACCAATCCGCGGGCGCTGGCCGACCAGATCGTCGCAAAGCTGCAGGAGGACCCGGAGGTTGATGGCGTCTCTGTGGCCGGTCCAGGCTTCATCAACGTCAAGCTTTCGATCGCCTACTGGCAGAAGCTCTTGACGGTGATGGTCGCCGAAGGCACCGGCTATGGCAAAAGTGCCGTTGGTGCCGGACGCAAGGTCAATGTCGAATATGTCTCGGCCAATCCGACGGGCCCGATGCATGTCGGCCATTGCCGTGGAGCCGTTGTCGGCGACACCTTGGCCAACCTGCTCGAATTTGCCGGATACGAGGTAACCAAGGAATATTACATCAACGACGCGGGCTCGCAGATCGATACGCTCGCCCGGTCGGCTTTCCTGCGGTACCGCGAGGCGCTGGGTGAAAAGATCGGCGAAATTCCGGCGGGCCTCTATCCCGGCGACTATCTCGTGCCGGTCGGAGAGGCGCTGGTCGCCGAGTACGGTTCGAGCCTGCGGATCATGCCCGAAGACAAGTGGATGCCGCTCGTCAAGGAGCGCACCATCGCTGCGATGATGGTGATGATCCGCGAGGATCTGGCGGCTCTCAACGTTCGTCACGACGTCTTCTTCTCCGAGCGCACGCTGCATGCGGACGGCGCAACGCGCATTCGCAACGCCATCAACGACCTGACTTTCAAGGGGCACGTCTACAAGGGCACGTTGCCGCCGCCGAAGGGGCAATTGCCGGAAGACTGGGAAGACCGCGAGCAGACGCTGTTCCGTTCGACCGAGGTGGGCGATGATATCGACCGGCCGCTGATCAAGTCGGACGGCTCCTATACCTACTTCGCTGCCGACGTTGCCTATTTCAAGGACAAGTTCGATCGCGGCTTCAACGAGATGATCTACGTTCTCGGCGCCGACCATGGCGGCTACGTCAAGCGGCTGGAAGCGGTGGCGCGGGCGGTGTCCGGCGGGTCGTCGAAGCTGACGGTGCTATTGTGCCAGCTGGTCAAGCTCTATCGCGACGGCGAGCCGGTGAAGATGTCGAAGCGGTCCGGCGATTTCGTCACCCTGCGGGATGTTGTCGAAGAGGTCGGCCGTGATTCGGTGCGGTTCATGATGATCTACCGCAAGAGTTCTGAGCCGCTCGACTTCGACTTTGCCAAAGTTACAGAACAGTCGAAAGATAATCCGGTCTTTTACGTGCAGTATGCGCATGCGCGCTGCATGTCGGTTTTCCGTCAGGCGGCAGAGGCGTTTCCGGACATCGATTTCGCTACGGTCGATCTCGCAGGCGCCATCAACGGCAACATCTCTGATTCGAACGAGCTGCAGCTTGTTGCCAAGCTGGCAGAATATCCGCGTATCATCGAGGCTGCCGCACTGTCCCAGGAGCCCCACAGGATCGCATTTTACCTTTATGATCTTGCCAGCGCCTTTCACGCGCATTGGAATAAAGGTAAAGAGTCTCCGGAATTACGTTTTGTTAACGATAAAAACGGAGAATTGACCATTGCCAGACTTGGGCTGGTGCGTGCCGTCGCCTCGGTGTTAAAATCGGGCCTGTCTATTACAGGTACCGCAGCGCCAAATGAGATGCGATAGTATTGTCACCATTTGCCCACAATGCACTGGCAATGACTGGCTAGTACTTGTGAGTGGAGCGTATGGCAGACAAACAATTGGCACGAAGCGGGGCTGCGGAATTCGGCGTTTTGGCGGATGATGATCCTTTGGCCGAACTTGCCCGCATCGTCGGCTATGACAATCGGCCTGCGGTCCAGCAGCTGCAGGAGCTTGAGCGGCATCGCGAGATGGTTCGCAGGGAGCCTGTGGTTGCCGAGCCCGTCCTTGATCTCGAAGATGAGCTGTTGCGCGAATTCGATGTCTACGATGCGCCGCAGGCCGTTCCTTCCGTGCACGTGCCGGAGCTTGTTCGTTCGGAGCCTGTTCCTGTTGTCGAGCCAGCTTACCATGCGCCGGTCGAAGACGAATACGACCGGGCGTCCGCTGCTTACTCCGAGCCTGCGCCTGTGGACCAATGGCAGGCAGAGCCCGCCGTCTATGCTGCGGAACCTGTCGCCGAGATCAAGCCCGCGGCTGTTGAAGAGCCGGTTTTCGAGCAAATCGATACCGTCGAAGCTGGCAAGCATGATGATTCGATCGCGCATTCCTGGACGGAGCCCGTAGCGGCCGCACCTGAAGCCGATAGCGGCTGGGCGGTTGAGCAGTGGGACGAACCGGTTTTCGATGCGAGCGATCTTGAGCGCGAGCTTGAGCTTTCGATAGGCTATGACGATGCGCCGGCGGTTGAGACGCCGCTGAACGAGACATGGCGGATCGAGCCGGAACAGCACGATGCTGCCTCAGTCGAGCCTTCGCCGGTTGTTGCCTCCGCCCTGCCGGAACTTGCCGAGCCTGTCGCTTCAGTGCCTGATGCCGTGGCCCCGCAGGAGTTGCTGCAGTGGCAGCCGGAAGCGCCTACCGCATCGGGTGTCATTTCATCGAAGGATTCCGACGGTATCGATGCCTTGCTGGCCGATATCGAGCGGTTCCCTGTTCCAGCAAGCTCCGCTGTGAAGGCTGCGCCGGCGATGGAAACGGTGCGCAAGGTCAATTATCCCTTTACGCCGACATTCAGCCGGGCGACGCCCGTTGCTTCGAATGGCGGTTCGGCATCGCAGAAGGCTTTCGCAACGCCGCTGCCGGCAGCGTCCGTGCCAGTGTCTATGCTTCCCGCCACAACAGAGGTCGCCTACCAGGCTGCTGCCGCCCCCGTCGAACCGGTGATCGTCGAGGCGGCTCCGGCTCTGAAATCGGCGGCTGACGCTGAACCCGATTTTGACCTGGATACGTTCGAGATTGATCTTTCCGGTATCGACCTGGAGATCGATCCGGCCGAGTTTGAGGGTGCCGCGCAGGAAACCGCATTTGCGCCGGTCAAGGCTGCTGCTGCAGAGCCGGTCGCTGCTCCGGTAGCGTTTTCGTATACGCCTTCGCCTGAGATGGCCGTTGTTGCGGACATCGAAGAGCCGGCCCGGGAAGAGCCCGCCCCGGAGGAACTGGAAAGCGTTCTGCCGTTCGATCCATCGATGATTGCCGAAACGGAAGAAAGCCTGACGACGATTGCGGATCTCAACGTTCCACAATTGCCCGTGGTCGAGCAGGAGCGTCCGGCTGTTCACCATACGGACTATGATCTCGATATCGACGCTGAAATGGCGCAACTTTTCGGAACGCCAAACCGCGCCGCACCGGGCGTCAGCCGGGTTGCGGACAACGAACAGCGTGCGGCCACGCAGGCTGCTGCCCCGGCCCATGCTTCCAATGCGCCGGTCCAGACGGATTTCGACGAATTCGAGAAAGCCATGGAAGAGGACTTCCGCCTGTCGCTGAGCCAGCGGCAGGAAACGGATCCGTCCTCCGATCGCCTGGCTGTCGGTTCCGGCTATGCCGCCAATAACGATTACGACGACGAGCGCCGCGGCTCGGGCAAGCGCCGCATGGCCTTGCTTGCAGCTACGGTCGCCGGCTTGGCGATCTTTGGCGGCGTCGGCGTCTATGCCTTCATGGGCGGGAGCGAATCGACCCTGTCCGCCGGAGAGCCGAAAATCATCCTGGCGGACAAGTCGCCGGTGAAGATGGTGCCGGTGGAGAAGGGTGGCAAGACCGTCCCGAACCAGGACAAGGCCGTTTACGATCGTGTCGCAGGCGCACAGGACACGTCTCCCCAGCAGGGGACTCTGGTCTCCTCGACGGAGGAGCCGATCGATGTCGTCCAGCGCACACTGACACCTGAAAACCTGCCGCTTGAAGGCGCTGGCGAAGAGCTTCCCGGCGTGATGCCTGCAGATGACGAGGGTGGCGACCGGCTTTTGCCGGACGGACAGGTCGCCGACGATGCCGGCGCAGACGCAGAACAATCGCCTGCAGTATCGCCGCGCAAGGTCCGCACGATGATCGTCAAGCCGGATGGTACGCTGGTTGCCCGCGAGGAACCCGTCGCCCAGCCGCAGACCAATGTTGCCGCGAACGCTGGCGATCCGCAGGTCAATGTTGTCAAGACGACGACGGTGACCAACCCGGCCGAAACGGCTTCTACGCCGAAGACGCAGCCGGTTGCAGAGCAGCTTGCCGAGCAGGGACAGAGGAGCGCACTTGCCGAGGCCGCTGCCGCGCATGTTGAAGAAACCGCCCCTGTCCGGACGGTGAAGACAACGGCCGTTGCCGATGCCGATCCGGTTCCGCAGGCGCGCCCGGTCGCAGAACAGAAGGTTGTCGATACCTTCAAGTCCGACGTGGCCGCAACCCAGCCCACGGCGCAAGCGCAGCCTGTTGCCGAGACAAAGCCGCTGGAGACGGCGTCGATTGCGCCGGGTACATATGTGATCCAGATCGCATCGCTGCCATCGGAAGCCGAAGCCCAGACGTCATACAAGACGCTTTCCGGCAAGTTCGGCAGTGTCATCGGCGGCAAGGGTGTCGATATCAAGAAGGCAGAGATTGCAGGCAAAGGGACCTATTACCGGGTTCGTATTCCGGCCGGTTCCCGGGATGCAGCCAACGCAATGTGCGCACAATACAAGAGCGCCGGCGGCAGCTGCCTTGTGACGCGATAGTCCCATCGAGCGACCCAAACCATCAAAGGCGCGGCTCAAAGGCTGCGCCTTTTGCATGTCCGGCCCGGCTGCGATAGCTGTGAATGGCGAGGCTGGACGATAAACTGGCTTTTGTCCTGCGGAAAGCTACGGCTATCATGGCGGCATGACCGAATCAAAAGCATTCATTTCAGGCTGCAAAGGCCTGACCATCACCCCGGACGAAAAGGCCTTCTTCGCGGACGAGCGTCCGTGGGGCTTCATTCTTTTCGGGCGCAATATCGGCGAAGCCAACCAGATCGCCGATCTGACGGCGTCCTTGCGCGACAGCATCGGCAATCCCGATGCGCCGGTGCTGATCGATCAGGAAGGCGGCCGCGTCCAGCGCATCCGCCCGCCGATCGTTTCGCAATATCCGAATGGCGCCGCCATCGGCGAAATCTATCGCCGCGATCGCGAGCAGGGTTTACGCGCCGCCTGGTTGATGTCGCGCCTGCATGCGTTTGACCTGATGCGGTTCGGTATCACCATTGATTGCCTGCCGGTCCTCGACGTGCCGATCGAAGGCAGCAGCGACGTCATCGGCAACCGCGCCTACGGCTATGATCCGCGCGCGGTCGCTGACATCGGTGCTGCTGCGGCTGCCGGCCTCAAGGCGGGCGGCATGCTGCCGGTCATGAAGCATATGCCGGGCCATGGCCGGGCCTTTGTCGATTCGCATCACAAGCTGCCGGTGGTCGATGTTTCCTTCAACGAATTGGCCAGGAGCGACTTCCTGCCCTTCGTGGCCATGAAGGACGAACTGATGGGCATGTCGGCCCATATCGTATTCACCGCCATCGATCCCGACAATCCGGCCACGACATCGGCCAAGGTGGTGCGTGACGTCATCCGGGGCCATATCGGCTTCGACGGTCTTTTGATGTCGGACGACGTGTCGATGAATGCGTTGGCGGGCGACATCGAGGCGCGGGCGCGCGGGATTGTTGCGGCTGGGCTCGATCTGGTGTTGCATTGCCATGGTATCATGGATGAAATGCACCAGGTAGCGCGGGTCGCACCGGTCATTTCCGGCGATACGCTGCGCCGTGTGAAGGCGGTCGAGGCTGGTTTTGCCAAGCCCGACGCCTCTGACGAGGCAGCGCTACGCGAAGAGTTTAACGGCATGCTGGCTATCGTATAGGAGGCATGGGCTGATTTCAGGGGCAGGGCAATCGTGAGTAACGCCGGCGACATGCAGAAGAAACCGGCGACACGGGCGCCGATGGACCCGTTATGGCAGGATGCCCCTTCCGACCGCGGCCTGCATGAGGAAGAGCTGGTCGTCGATATCGCCGGTTTTGAAGGGCCGCTCGATCTTCTTCTGCATCTTGCCCGCAACCAGCGCGTCGATCTCTCCCGCATCTCCGTTCTGGCGCTCGCCGAGCAATATATCGCCTTCATCGAGCGCGCCCGCAGCATCCGGCTGGAGCTTGCCGCCGATTATCTGGTGATGGCGGCGTGGCTGGCATTTCTGAAATCCCGCCTGCTCATCCCTCAGCAGGCAAAGGACGAGGGACCGTCGGGCGAGGAAATGGCCTCGGCTTTGGCCTTCCGTTTGAAACGCCTCGAAGCCATGCGTGAAGCCGCCACCCGGCTGATCAACCGCAACCGGCTCGGCCGTGATGTGTTTGCTCGCGGTGCGCCCGAACATATTCCGGTCGAAAAGAAATCCGCCTTCGAGGCGTCGCTTTACGATCTGCTGAGTGCCTATGCGTCGCTTCGCCAGCGCGAGGCGGTGATGCAGGTGACCATCGAGAAGCGGCAGGTCTGGTCGCTTTCCGATGCACGGCTCATGCTTGCGCGGCTGATCGGCGATATGGTCGATTGGACGGCGCTCGATCATTTTCTGCTGCGCTACATGACCAGCCCCAGGGAGCGCGCCACCGCCATTGCCAGTTCGTTTGCTGCCTCACTTGAAATGGTGCGGGAAGGGCGGCTTGAGATTCGCCAGGACGGGGCGTTTTCGCCGATCTATCTGCGCCAGGGACCGAACCCGCTGACTGCCGAGGGCCTGGCGGCCATGGAGGCGGGGCGTGATTGAGCCGCAAGATCGCCTGCCGGGAATGATCGAGGAAGAGGATAACGACGGCGCTGTGCAAACGGTGCTGGATTCGCGGACAGAACTGGAGGCCGAACGGATTGCCGAGGCGCTGGTCTTTGCATCGGCGCAGCCGGTCTCCGAGGGATACATCGCCTCCCGCCTGCCAAGGGGTGTCAACGTGCCGCGCATCATGGCGCGGTTGAAATCCCTCTACGCCGAACGTGGTGTCAATCTGCTGCAGGTCGCCGATCACTGGGCATTCCGCACCGCGGCCGATCTTTCGTTCGTCGTTCAGACCGACGAGAACGAAGTCCGCAAGCTGTCACGTGCAGCCCTCGAAGTGTTGGCGATCATAGGCTATCACCAGCCGGTGACGCGCGCCGAAATCGAGGATATTCGCGGTGTCCAGACATCCAAGGGGACGCTGGATGTGCTGATGGAGGCGGGTTGGATCCGCTTTCGCGGCCGCCGCCGGACGCCCGGCAGGCCGGTGACGTTCGGCACGACGCGCGATTTCCTCGATCATTTCGGTTTGGAGGAACTGCGCGATCTGCCGGGTCTGGAGGAACTGAAGGGCGCAGGCCTGTTGTCCGGCCGCATCCCCGCCAATTTCCAGATCCCCGTTCCGCTCGGTGACGACGGATTTGGCGAGGACGAGGATCCGATCACGCAACTCGATCTGGAGGAACTCGGCCTTCTGGCGCCGACCGGCGGAGACGGAGAATAGGGCTGCATCTTTGCGCCGGGGTATTCATGGGTGCCCGGTCACGACCTTGTGAGAACCAGGGCGGACTATGCTGGAAAGTTCGGGTATTCATACGGTTGGCTGTATCTCCGCCGCAGTCTCGGTGTAAGGATTGCGCGACGGGCGCCTTTCCGCTAACCAGCGAAATAGATTGCTGTTTGAAAAAGATGGTTGAACATCTTAAATCGGGGTCACAGGCTTCAAGGGAGTAAGAATATGGGTTCCTTTAGTATCTGGCATTGGCTGATCGTTCTGGTCGTGGTCCTGCTGCTGTTCGGCCGTGGCAAGATTCCCGAACTGATGGGCGACGTTGCCAAGGGCATCAAGAGCTTCAAGAAAGGCATGACAGAAGACGAGACGGCGGCAGCCGACAAGGGCGTGGACGGCAAGACGGTCGAACACAAGTCCGACGAAGTCCGCTGATCACGCATCTTGTTCAGGGCCTGACCCAATAGGGCAGGCCCTGTCGCCTTCGTTTTGTGGAGTTCCTGAGAATGCTTGATGTCGGCTGGACCGAGCTTGTCGTTATTGCCATCGTTCTGATCATTGTGGTCGGTCCGAAGGATCTGCCGCCGATGTTGCGGACCTTTGGCAAGATGATGACCAAGATGCGCGGCATGGCGAACGATTTCCGCCAGCAATTCGACGAAGCCCTCAAGGAGGCCGACCTCGATGACGTGCGAAAGACGCTGAGCGACGCTCACAAGCTCAATCCGGCAAACACCATCCGCGAGGCAATGAATCCGCTACGGCAGATGGGCAACGATATCAAGTCTGATCTGCAGAAGGCGACGACGGCAGAGAGCAAACCGAAGGAACCGGACATGCCGGCTCCCGCGGCCGTTTCCGCTGATGCCGTTGTGCCTTCGGAACAGCCGAAGGCCGATCCTGTCGCGGCGGCCGCCATCGCGTCCGCAGCCAAGCAGATGGATCGCGCTGCCGAAGCGGAAAAGCCAAAGGCAAAACGTGTTTCGAAGCCGAAGACTGTCGTAGCGGAGGCTGCCGCCTCGACACTGGTGAAGGCGCCGGTGAAAAAGGCAAAGGCAGCTGCCTCCGGCGTCACGAAGGCGGGAGGCACCAAACCGGCTGCCGGGACGAAGAAAAAAGGTGATGCATGAGCGGCGATATCGAAGACAAGCCCCAGCCGCTGATGGCGCACCTGATCGAACTGCGCGCACGCCTGATGTGGGCGGTCGGCGCGTTCTTCGTGGCGTTTCTCGTCTGCTTCTATTTTGCCAAGGGTATCTTCAATATTCTTGTCCAGCCCTTCAAATGGGCGGTGGACTGGGCTGGTCTCAATCACGGTTCGGTTGAGTTGATCTATACCGCCCCGCAGGAATTCTTCTTCACGCAGATCAAGGTGGCGATGTTCAGTGCCTTGGTCATCGCCTTTCCGGTGATCGCTTCGCAGGTCTACAAGTTCGTAGCGCCTGGGCTCTATAAGAACGAACGGGCGGCTTTCCTGCCGTTCCTGGTCGCATCGCCGCTGCTGTTCATTCTGGGTGGATGCCTCGTCTATTTCTTCTTCACGCCGATGGTCATGTGGTTCTTCCTGGCGATGCAGCAGGATGGCGGCGATGGACAGGTGTCGATCCAGCTTTTGCCCAAAGTGTCTGAATATCTCAGCCTGATCATGTCGCTGATCTTCGCGTTCGGCCTGGTATTCCAGCTGCCGGTCATCACCACGCTGCTTGCGCGCGTTGGTTTCGTGACGGCTGATGGCCTGAAGGAAAAGCGGAAATACGCGATCGTCATTGCGTTCATCGCCGCAGCCATCCTGACGCCGCCGGATCCGGTTTCCCAGATCGGCCTTGCTCTGCCTGCCATCCTTCTCTACGAGATTTCCATCTACACGGCCCGACTCATCGAGCGGCAACGGGAGCGCGACGCTGCTGCGCGCGAGGTTGCCGCGGCGGAAGAAAACATCGGCTGATACGCAAACCGTATCCGCCGACGAGTTCGGGTTTCAGTTTTTAAAGACCGATCGGGACCTGAACGACCATGCTTGATATCAAATGGATTAGGGACAATGCCGAAGCCCTGGACGCCGCACTCGCCAAGCGCGGTGCTGCGCCTTTGTCGGCCGCGCTGATTTCGCTCGATGAAAAGCGCCGTTCCCTCGTCCAGTCACTGCAAGACATGCAGTCGCGCCGTAATGCCGCCTCCAAGGAGATCGGTGCTGCGATGGCGCAGAAGAATAGCGAACTTGCCGAAAAGCTGAAGGCCGAAGTGGCCGAACTGAAGACCACGATGCCTGCCTTGGAAGAGGAAAACCGGCTGACGGATGCCGCTCTCATTGAGGCGCTGTCCAGCATTCCGAATATTCCGCTCGACGATGTTCCGGTCGGCAACGATGAAAACGGCAACGTGGTCAAGCACAGCCACGGTCAGAAACCCGGCTGGAACCACATGCCGAAGGAACATTTCGAAATCGGCGAAGAACTCGGCTGGCTCGATTTCGAAGGCGCTGCCAAGATTGCCGGTTCGCGCTTTACCATCGTCAAGGGCCAGCTGGCGCGTCTCGAGCGGGCGCTCGGCCAGTTCATGCTCGATCTGCACACCGGCGAACATGGTTATCTCGAAGTCCAGCCGCCGCTGATGACACGCGACGAAGCCATGTATGGGACTGGACAACTGCCGAAATTTGCAGATGACCTTTTCAGGACGACGGATGGCCGCTGGCTGATCCCGACAGCCGAAGTGCCGCTGACCAACATGGTGCGCGAGCAGATTCTGGAATCCGAGGTGCTGCCGTTGCGCTTCACGGCGCTGACGCCCTGCTTCCGTTCGGAGGCAGGCTCTGCCGGCCGCGACACCCGCGGCATGCTGCGCCAGCATCAGTTCAACAAGGTGGAGCTGGTGTCGATCACCGACGCGGAAAACTCCATCGATGAACATGAGCGCATGACGGCCTGCGCTGAAGAAGTCCTGAAGCGTCTCGGCCTGCATTACCGGGTCATGACGCTCTGCACCGGCGACATGGGCTTTGGTGCCCGCAAGACCTACGATCTGGAAGTGTGGCTGCCGGGGCAGGATGCCTATCGCGAAATTTCGTCCTGCTCGGTCTGTGGGGATTTCCAGGCGCGGCGCATGAACGCGCGCTTCCGGGTGAAGGACGACAAGGCCCTGAAGTTCGTTCACACGCTGAACGGCTCGGGGACGGCTGTCGGCCGTGCCTTGATCGCCGTCATCGAAAACTATCTGAATGAAGACGGATCGGTAACCATCCCGGACGTATTGTTGCGCTACATGGGTGGCCTCACGAAGATCGAAAAGGCCGGTTGAGCCGCGTCTTGCGGCAGGGGTTGAGATGCGAATTCTGCTGACCAATGACGATGGCATCCATGCCGAAGGCCTGGCCGTGCTTGAACGGATCGCCCGGACGATCTCCGATGACGTATGGGTGGTGGCGCCTGAGACAGATCAGAGCGGCCTTGCGCACTCTTTGACCCTGTCGGAGCCGCTGCGCCTGCGGCAGATTTCGGACAGGCACTTTGCGCTGCGCGGTACGCCGACCGATTGTGTGATCATGGCCGTGCGCAAGGTGCTCGATATCAAGCCGGACCTCATACTGTCCGGGGTCAATGTCGGCGCCAACATGGCCGACGACGTCACCTATTCCGGAACGATCGCCGGCGCGATCGAAGGCACGCTGCAGGGCATCCGTTCGTTCGCGCTCAGCCAGACCTATCGCCATGCGGATGGCGGGATCGTTCCGTGGGATGTTGTGGAAACACATGCGCCAAAACTGTTGAAGAAGCTGATGACGCTCGATCTGCCGGATGGCACATTCCTCAACCTGAATTTCCCCAACTGTTCGGCCGACGCCGTGACCGGCACGGAAGTGACCTGCCAGGGCAAGCTCGATTTCGGCCTGACGATCGACGAGCGCTCCGACGGACGCGGTCATCCGTACTTCTGGCTTCGTTTCGGCGAACGCTTTGGCGATTTCCGGGCAGGCACCGACATTCATGCGATCCGTGAACACAAGATTTCCGTCACGCCGCTGAAGCTCGATCTGACCGACTATGCCGTCCAGGATCGGGTGGCCCGTGCGCTTCTTGACGGAGACGCCGATTGAGCCCGCGCGTTATCGAGCAAGAGGGCTTTGCTGCTTTGGTGCTGCGCCTGCGGGCGGAGGGCATATCCAACAAGGAACTGCTCAACGCCGTCGAGCAGACGCCGCGAACTGTTTTCACGCCGCCGCAATATCAGGACTATGCCCATTCTTCGCGGATCGTTCCGTTGGAGTGCGGCGCCTTCATGGAAGGTTTCGATTTTGCCGTCCGGCTTTTGCACTGCCTGAATGTCAAGGCGGGGCAGCGCGTCCTTGAAGTCGGCACCGGTAGCGGCTTCACGGCCGGCGTGATGGGACGGATGGCCGAGCGGGTGCTGACCATCGAGCGCTACAAGACACTCGCGACCGGCGCGCAGCGCAACCTCGAAAAAGCCGGTATTCGCAATGTCATCGTCCGCCAGGCGGATGGCAGCATCGGACCGGCGGGCGAGGGTACCTTTGATCGCATTCTGGTGACTACAGCATTTTCCAGCCTGCCACGGGTCTTTTCCGATCATCTCGTGTCGGGTGGTATTCTCATCGTTCCAATCATGATGAGCGAGACCGAATGCCGGATCGTCCGGCTGACACGCACCGGCAGCCGCTTTGACCGCGAAGATCTGTTCGAAGCACCCTATCTGCCGTTCGTCCCGCAAGTCGCTTCATTTCTTTGATCGTCTGGATCGTTGTTCTACCGCGCATGTGTCTCAAAAACGCGGCAGCGGTGGATCGATTCTCCCGTTTCTTGCTGCAATGCAGCGCACGGTTTTCCAGCCGTTTTCGCCTGGCCGCTAATTTGCCGATGCAAAACAGCGCGTTAACCTTTCATTAATACCGGTCAGTTTCGCGCAAGCTTCGGGGCCTAACCGATTTCTGCGCACAAAAATCGTATATCTGAGCTGACCTCTGAAATCATGCGTGTTTGTCAGTTCTATTCCAGGCGTAAAAACGCAAGGAGCAGCAGATGCAGATCGCAAATAGATTGACCTCGGCCGCCGCCGGAGATGGGCTGAACAACCTTGCCGGCCGCGCGGCAGTGCAGGGAGCATCCGGCAATCGGGAAGATGCAAGTGCGGCCGCATCGCTGACCGGTGGCTATGATCCATCCTCGCGTGTCTCGCTTTCGGCGGAAGCACTGCTGTTTCTGGGGCGGACGAAGCGTGTCCAGGAAAAGTACCCGGCGCTGACCAAGGACGAATGGAGCAACAAGCTTTCACCGCAACTGGCTGCCCGCGAATACCAGGCCTTTGGCAAATACAGCGAGACCGGTGACCACAAGGCCTACTACCGCGCCTTTATCGAGTATTATGACAACCTGCGCCCCGAGGATCAGAACAGCCTGCGCTATTTCGGCACGCGCGACGCGGCCATCGCCGGAGCGCGCTCTGTTGCTTACAGCGACGAAAGCGGCATGGACGGCGGGTCGGGATTCCAGACGCTCGTCAGTGTTCTGCTGGACGCCGACAAGGTGCAGTCAGAATCGGCGGGCGCGCAGGATGCGGGCGGCATGATCACCGGCGATATGTTCGGCTGGGATACCGGTACGATCAGCTACGAGGACGTGTCGCAGACACGCGGCGCGCTCTCCGAGATCGAGAAATTCTACCAGGAAAGTTTCTGAGGTTTCGGCTTCAGGCTGCCGGGTAAAAGCCACGAGCCTGCGCGTTGATGATTGCCTGCACCGCGCGGCAATCCCGAATTGGGGTGGCTATTTCATATCGGCCCGGTCCATGCGTATCGAAGATATGACGGCCAAATCGCCGGTATGGGCGACTGCGGCTGGCGATCATGGTTATCAATTCATCAAAAAAAGTGGACGCTAATATCGGCTTTAACCGTGCGGTAACTCTAATGCGTTTTAATCATTTTACACCGAGTTGTGTTCCAAGTGGGTAAAGTGTCATGCGTATTAGAGTTTCGTCGAGTGTGGGAAAGTCCGTCGTTCGCCTGCTTGCGGCGGTGTTGCTGGCGAGTGTTGCCACCGGCTGTAGCTCGGATGCCTCGCGCTTCGGAGGTCTTTTCTCCAAGTCCGATAACCTGACCACGAACTCGATCGCCAGCAGCAATGTTCCCATTCCGCGCAGCGATGTGCAGGGCGGTAGTCTGGCCGCGGCCCCGGTGGGGCAGGTCAATCGCCAGGAAGCGGTCAATCAACCTTTTCCCGATCCGGTGAACACCGCATCGGCCCCGGTCTCGCGCGCCCGGGCAGCGTCGACCCCGATCAACGTTCAGCGCGGGGTGCTCGCTGATCCGACGGCGCATGCGCGCGAAACGTCGCTCTCCCAGCCGTTCCCGGCCGTCCGCGAAACGGCAAAGGCCGAGCAAAAGCTCAATGCCGATCCGATCGCGACCGGGACAACCTCGAAGGGCGGCTGGTCGACGGTCAATGCGCCAGCCGTGCTTTTGCGCCAGGGGGATACGGTTGCCACGCTTTCCAAACGCTTCGGTGTGCCGGAGAAGGAAATCCTTAAAGCCAACGGCCTCAAGTCGTCATCCCAGGCCGAGCCGGGTCAACGTATTCTGATCCCGACCTTCGGTGTTGCCAGCAGTGCGGCCAAGGCCTCGGCGTCCGATGCTGCGGCAAGCCTTGATGTCGATAAGCAGAAGAATATCCCGGTGCAGCCGGACAGCCGTGACGTGGCAATTCTGCCGGGTCAGTCCCAGTCCCGCGAAAAGGGCGTCAACCGCACCGATATGGCTGCCGGCAAGCAGCCGGTTTCCGGCGATGGCAATGGTCAGGGCGGGACCTATACGGTCAAGGCCGGCGACTCCATCAATCGGATCGCCAAGGCAAACGGCGTGTCGGTCGATGCTCTGCGCAAGGAAAACGGCCTGACCAGCGCTGCAATCCGCATCGGCCAGACGTTGAAAATCCCAGGTGGCAATGCCTCGGCTGCCGATCAGGTCGTCACGGCTTCGGTTCCGAAAAAGGCCGATGCAAAGGTTGCCAAAGCCGACAGCACGAAGCCTGCGGAATATACGGCGCCGGTCGCCAAGCAGTCGGTGACGGAAGTCGCCTCGAAAGAAGACACGTCGGAAACATCGCCGAAGGCCACAGGGATCAGCAAATATCGCTGGCCGGTTCGTGGTGCGGTCATTGCCGGCTACGGCGCCAATGTCGAAGGCAACCGCAACGACGGCATCAACATCTCGGTTCCCGAGGGCACGCCGATCAAAGCCGCAGAAAACGGCGTGGTCATCTATTCCGGCAGCAGCCTGAAGGAACTCGGCAATGCGGTTCTGGTTCGCCACGACGATGGCACGGTCACGGTCTACGGCAATGCGTCGGAACTGAAGGTTCAGCGCGGCCAGAAGATTCAGCGCGGCCAGACACTGGCAGCGTCCGGCATGAGCGGCACGGCAACGCAGCCGCAGGTTCACTTCGAAGTGCGTAAGAATGCCAGCGCGGTCAACCCGGCGACGTTCCTCGAATAGTCCGGGGTAGCCATCGATCATCAAAAGGAAAGCCCCGTTTCGGGGCTTTTCTGCGTTCAGACCAGATCGATTTTTTTCTGCGAACGGCCGGCGAGGTCCTGGATGAACTGCCAGGCGACGCGGCCGGAGCGGGCGCCGCGCGTGGTGCTCCACTCCAGTGCGTCGGCATGCAGCTGCTTGGGGTCGCCTTCAAGTCCGAAATGGGCGGCATAGCCGTCGATCATCGCCAGATAATCGTCCTGGCTGCACTTGTAGAATCCAAGCCAGAGCCCGAACCGGTCGGACAGCGAGACCTTTTCCTCTACCGCCTCGGATGGGTTGATGGCCGTCGATTGCTCGTTCTCCATCATGTGACGCGGCAAGAGATGCCGGCGGTTGGATGTCGCATAAAGCAGAACGTTTGCAGGCCGGCCCTCGATGCCGCCGTCCAGAACAGCCTTCAGTGATTTGTAGGACGTATCGTCGTGATCGAAGGACAGGTCGTCGCAGAAGACGATGACCGGGACCGGTGCTGTCTTGAGGATTTCCATCAGGGTAGGAAGCGTGGCGATATCCTCGCGGTGCACCTCGACCAGCTTCAGGTGTATGCCCGCATCGGCAGCGACGCTGGCATGGACCGCCTTGACCAGCGAGGACTTCCCCATCCCGCGTGCGCCCCAGAGCAGCACGTTGTTGGCCGGGAACCCTTGCGCAAATCTCAGCGTATTGTCGAACAGGATATCGCGGACATGATCGACGCTTTGGATCAGCTTCAGCTCGACACGATTTGGCTTGGTCACCGGCTGGAGATGCAGACGATGGGGCGACCAAACGAAGCATTCTGCAGCGTCCCAGTCGTTGACGGCAGGGGCAGGACCGGCGATCCGCTCGATGGCCGCCGAGAGCTTGCGCATTTCGGCGATCAGAAGGTCGATTTTCGTGTCCTGCATAGGAGCTTCCCCGATGATGGCTATGTTTTGGCTGTGGGTCCGGTAGCATGGCTGACCTAACGGTAAAAGGCGTGAAATCCGGTAGAAAGGGCTTCTCCTCGGGCCGATTTCATGTATGAGGCTGAAGGCAGAAGCCGGTCGGTGTGGTGTTGCATTGAAATCAGCCTTTCCTATAGTCCGGCGATCCGAAACGCGGGCATCCGTCCGCCAAACTGCATTCAAGGAGTGATTGATGTTCATTACCGAGGCATTCGCCCAGACGGCACCGGGCGCAAGCGCTGGTGGCGCTGATATTCTCATGTCGATCCTGCCGTTCCTGCTGATCTTCGTCGTGATGTACTTCCTGATCATCCGCCCGCAGCGCGCCAACATGAAGCGCCGCGAAGAGCTGCTGAAGAACATCCGCCGCGGCGATCAGATCGTGACCGGTGGTGGAGTTATCGGCAAGGTGACGAAGGTCGTCGATGACAGCGAACTCGAAGTCGAAATTGCTGACGGTGTAAAGATTCGTGTGGTACGCAGTGGTGTATCCGAAGTCCGTGTGAAGGGCGAACCTGTCAAGGAGTAATCTTGCGGGGGAGGCCGGGCACACTGGTCACCTTGTAACGACGTATCTTTGAGAGCTTCATGCCGTATTTTTCCCGTTGGAAAACCATCATCGTCTGGCTCGTCGTGCTGTTCAGCATTCTGGTGGCCCTGCCGAATACAGTACCCACCGCGACGCTGGCCACACTGCCGGACTGGCTTCCCAAGAAGCAGATGATGCTTGGTCTCGATCTGCAGGGCGGATCGCAGATCACGCTGAAGGTCGAACGGGACGATGTCGTCAAGGCGCGGCTTGAAGCGGTTATCAACGATGTCGGCACGCGCCTTCGCGCTGCCGGCATTGGCTATTCCGGTCTGTCCGGAACCGGGCAGGCGATCCAGCTTCGCCTCGGCGACCCTGCCCAGGCGGATCCCGCGCGGGCCGCATTGAAACCTCTGAGCGGTCTGGTTAAGGCGACTGGCCTTACCAAGGATGACTTCAGCGAAGTCACAATCGGGAATGCCGTTGATGGCGCCTTGTCGATCGATATCACCGATGACGGCATAAGCCACAGGATCTCCGCCACACTCGACAGCGCAATCACGGTTCTGCACCGGCGCCTGACGGAACTCGGCTCCCTGCAGCCGAAGATCCGCAGACAGGGGGCCGACAGGATCATCGTCCAGATACCAGGGCGATACGATCCGGAGCAGCTCAAATATATTCTCGGTCAGGCCGGGATATTGTCGTTCCGCGGCATCGACATGTCGATGCCGGTCGAGGACGCCGTCAACGGTCAGCCGCCCGTCAGTTCGGAGGTTCTCTATTCGGCCGACGACCCGCCGATCGGCTATCTGCTTCAGCGTCAACCGATTGTCGCCAACAGCGATATCATCGACGCCACGTCGGCGATCAATGCCCAATCCAGCAATCCCGTCGTCAACCTTCGGCTTGGACCGGAAGGGACGGCGCGATTCGCGCAGGCAACGGCCGACACATCCGGTACGACGCTCGCGATTGTCCTGGATGGGGCGGTGATCGCCACGCCGCTGGTGCGCAAGGCGATCACCGATGGCACTGTCCAGCTTGTCGCGGACATGAGCCCTGAAGGCGCTGAGGATCTGGCGGTGCTTTTGCGCGCCGGAGCCTTGCCGACGCCGCTGACCGTTGTCGAGGAACGTTCGATCGGGGCGGGACGTGGTGCGGATTCCATCCACTCCATCATGGCCGCCGGCGCGATCGGCGCTTTGCTCGTTATTGCCTTCATGGTTGGCTTTTACGGGCTCTTCGGCGCGGTTGCGAGCCTCGCCGTCATTCTCAATGTCGTCATGATCATCGCGGTTTTATCCGCCACGGGTCTGCCTTTGACGCTGCCGGGCATTGCCGGCATCGTGCTGACCATCGGCATGGCGGTTGATTCGAACGTGCTCATCTATGAGCGCATCCGCGAAGAGGTAAGGCACGGACGCTCGGTGCGCGAAGCCATGCAATATGGTTTCTCCCGCGCCTTTGCCGCCATCGTCGATGCCAACATCACCACCCTGATTGCCGCGATCATCCTGCTGTTCCTTGGAACGGGCTCGGTGCGCGGATTTGCCGTGACGCTTGCCATCGGTATCGTCACCACGCTGTTTACGGCCTTTACCCTGACGCGGGTCATGCTGGAACTCTGGATCGATCGCCGCCGGCCGACGGCTTTGCCGGACGGCATTCGCACCGGCATATTCGATGGTGCCGCTCTGCGCTTCATGGCGATCCGCAACTATGTCTTCTCGCTGACGGCGCTCTTGTCGGTCATCAGCATGCTTTTGTTTGGTGCGCTCGGCATCAATCTCGGCATCGATTTTTCCGGTGGCTCGGTGATCGAACTGAAGGTTAGCGAGGGCAATGCCGATATCGAGGATATCCGCGGCCGCCTTTATGAACTCAACATCGGTGACGTCACCGTGAAGCCGTTCGGTTCGCCGCAGGATGTGGTGGTCCGGGTGCATTCGCGTGATGGCGGCGAGAATGCCGAGCAGACATCGGTGATCATGATCCGGGGCGAGCTTGAGGATCAATACGAGTTCCGCCGCGTCGAAGTCGTCGGTCCGTCCGTTTCCGGCGACCTGACCACGGCGGCCACCATTGGCGTGGTGGCTTCGCTTTTGGCGATCCTGATCTACATCTGGGTCCGGTTCGAATGGCAGTTCGCCGCAGGCGCTATCGTCGCTACGCTGCATGACATTCTTTTGACCATTGGTCTGTTTGTCGTGACCGGCATGGAGTTCAATTTGACGAGCATCGCAGCCCTGCTGACGATTGTCGGTTATTCGCTGAACGATACAGTGGTCGTCTATGACCGTGTCCGCGAAAATCTCAGGCGGTATCCGCGCATGCCCTTGCCGATCCTGATCGACACATCGATCAATCAGACACTATCCCGCACGGTGCTCACCGGTGCGACGACGATGCTTGCACTGGCGGCGCTGTGCGTCTTCGGCGGTGAGGCGATCCAGTCCTTTGCGTTCGTGATGCTGTTCGGTGTAGCCGTCGGTACGTTCTCGTCGATCTACGTTGCAGGCCCGGTTCTCATCCTGTTCAAGTTGCGGCACGGAACACCGGGGGACGCGGAAAAAGCCGGTGGCCTTCGTGTCCAGCCGCCCAGGGGAGCGCAGTAGCATGCGAAAACCTATCGAAATCCGCCAGGCCCATTTTCCGGGCCGGGCGCCGATCGACAGTTACGGCAATGGCGGCTTCCGTTTTGCCGAAATGTCGCATCGCGGTTCGTTGCTGATGCTGCCGTCCGGCATCTACGGTTGGGACATGGAGGAAGGCGATCCACTGACGGCTGAAAATTTCCAGCGGGTTTTCGAGGAGGCGGCTGACATCGAAGTTCTTCTCGTCGGAACCGGCAAGGACATCAGGCCGTTGCCGGCCGCATTGAAGACCAAGTTCAGGGAAAACGGGATTTCATCCGATCCGATGAGCACGGGTGCTGCCATCCGCACCTACAATATCATGCTTGCAGAAGAACGCGCCGTCGCCGCCGCCTTCATTGTCGTCTGAACGATGAATAGTTCAGACCACACCGCTGCTCTTGCGCAGCCCGTTTACGACTTCAGTCTCGCTGCATTGCGAGACAGCGACCGCGATCGCTATCTTGCCTGCCTCTTGTCGCCGCAGGACAAACGCGGTCCGCTATCGGCGCTTTACGCGTTCCATGCGGAAATCGCCCGTGTGCGCGATCTCGTGCGCGAACCCTTGCCCGGCGAAATCCGGCTGCAATGGTGGCGCGACGTGCTCGATGACCCAACGGGAGCGAGCGGCGAGGGAAATCCGCTGGCTGAGGCCCTGCTGGCCTGCGTGAAAAACCACAAGCTGCCGGGTCCGGTGCTGCAGAACATGATCGATGCGCGCATCTTCGATCTCTATGACGATCCGATGGAAAGCCGTGCGTCGCTCGAAGGCTATGCAGGCGAAACGGCGTCGGCGCTCATTCAGCTGGCAAGCCTGATTCTCGATCCTGCAGAGGCACAGAACTCGGCATCGTCGGCCGGTCATGCCGGCGTTGCCCAGGCGATTGCCGGCCTTCTTCTGCTCCTGCCGCTGCATCGCCGGCGCGGACAGGTCTATTTTCCGGCCGAACTGCTGGCGGCGACAGGGCTTGACCGCGACAGTTTCCTCTCCGGCGAGAATGAGCCGTCCGTCAGCCTTGCCATCCGCGCGTTTGCAGGCCTTGGCCGCGAGCACCTTGCCAAAGCCCGCGGGGCCGCCGCTACCATTTCACCGATGAACCGCTACGGCTTCACCACCCTGGCGCTGGCAGAACCGGTATTCGACCGTGCCGAGCGAGCCGGCGCGAAACTCTTCGAGCATTCGATCGTTCCGCCGCAATGGCGCCGGCAGTGGTGGATGTGGAAGGCGGCCCGCAGCGGCAGATGGTAAACGCTGACAGCGTCTTTCATATTCGTAAATGCTGTTGCAGGATACCGGCGGGCACATTGGCGCAAGGTTCGCCTTTTAGAGTCGCGTCCGTGTTATTGTCGTGAACGGTGTGAAAAGGAGCCGGCGCCATGGGTTGGCCGATCGTCATCATCTGCGTTGTGCTCGTCGGTCTTTTCTACGTGCGGATGAAGGCGCGCGCCGACAACGACCGGCGTGAGCCCGATACCGGCGTGGCGATCCTCGATTTCGGACGGGCTTTTCCCGAAGAAGCCATCCGGGCCATTCACGCGACTTCGGATGAAAAAGCCTATTTTGTCCGCCTGCATGACGGCAAGGCCGGTTTCATGGCAGCGCATGGCACGCATTTCGTCTGCCATTTGATCGAAGCCGGCAAGGTGAATGTCGGCAGCACCGGCAGCGGACGCAGCCTGAAGGTGCACTTCACCGACTTTTCGTATCTCGATGGCATCTATGAATTTGCAAGCCCGCAAATAGCAGCCGAGGTTTCCCTCTGGCTGCTCGGCAGTTTCAATCCGCAGTCGGAACTTGCAGTCCTTCCTGCGGATTAGGGCAATTCCGGCAAAAGCGCAGAGCGCTTCTGTGTCCGGAATCACGTAAAAAAAACCTACGCTGTGTTCAGCCAGGCGGCGCAATCGTCGAGCGCCCGCTGCGCCACCAGTTGCTTCTTCATCACGGTCTTGTCCTTGCCGCGAAAGCGCTTGACGCCTTCGGGCTTGACAATGGCGCCCGGCTCCAGCAGCGGGAACAGGCCAAAATTGATGTTCATCGGCTGAAACGAGCGTTTGCCCGGTTCATCGTCCGAAACGATATGGCCGCCGGTGATGTGGTTGAGCAACGAGCCGAAGGCCGTGGTCTCCGGCGGCAGCGGCAGCGGCTGCCCCTTGCGCTCGGCGGCAGCGAAACGGCCGGCGAGCAGGCCGATGCTGGCGCTTTCGACATAGCCTTCGCAGCCGGTGATCTGGCCGGCGAATCGCAGTCCCGGCCGTGACTTCAGCGTCAGGGATCTGTCGAGCAGGACAGGCGAGTTGATGTAAGTGTTGCGGTGCAGGCCGCCGAGACGGGCGAATTCGGCTTTCTCAAGCCCGGGAATCATCCGGATCACGTCCGCCTGAGCGCCGTATTTCAGCTTGGTCTGGAAACCGACCATATTGTAGAGCGTACCGAGCGCATTGTCCTGGCGCAGCTGGACGACGGCATAGGCCTTGACGGCCGGGTTATGGGCGTTGGTCAGGCCCATCGGCTTCATCGGACCGTGACGCAGGGTTTCGCGGCCGCGCTCGGCCATTACCTCGATCGGCAGGCAGCCGTCGAAATAGGGCGTGCCTTCCCATTCCTTGAAGCCGGTCTTGTCGCCGGCAATCAGCGCATCGACGAAGGCATTGTACTGCGCCTCGTCCATCGGGCAGTTGATATAGTCCTTGCCCGTACCGCCCGGTCCGACCTTGTCGTATCGGGACTGGAACCAGCAGACATCCATATCGATGCTTTCGGTATGGATGATCGGTGCGATAGCATCGAAGAAGGCCAGCGCATCGGCGCCCGTTTCCGCCTGGATCGCTGTTGCAAGCGAGGGCGCTGTCAACGGCCCGGTGGCGATAATGGCGAGGTCCCAGTCCTTCGGCGGCAGGCCGTTGACTTCCTCGCGCACGACGGTGATCAGCGGGTGGTTGCCGATCGCTACGGTGACGGCATCGGAAAACTCGTCGCGGTCGACCGCAAGCGCGCCACCGGCCGGAACCTGGTTCTTGTCGGCGCAGGACATGATCAGCGAACCGGCAAGCCGCATCTCTGCGTGCAATACGCCGACGGCATTGCTGGTGGCGTCATCGGAGCGGAAAGAGTTGGAACAGACCAGCTCGGCAAGGCCGTCGGTCTTGTGGGCATCCGTGCCGCGGACGCCGCGCATCTCGTGAAGAATGACCGGGATGCCTGCCTCGGCGATCTGCCAGGCGGCTTCGGAGCCAGCGAGGCCGCCGCCGATAACGTGGATGGGGGAGTGCGAAGATGTATCTGTCATGCGGCGTTTATTAGAGCAAGGCGGACAGGAAGGAAACCGGTTCCGTGCGCTGGATGTCAACGCAAGGCCCAGAATCAAAAACGGCACCATCCGGCGCCGTTTTTAGTTCCTCGACATTCCCGGTCCGGTCAACGGACTGTTCCGATTAACGGAAGGAACGCGAAGCGATGTTGCGGATGTCGAAGCGGGTGATGCCGATGTCCGTCAGGGCGTGGTTGGACAGGTTGCCAAGTTCAGCAACGGTGCGGCGGTAGTTGATCCAGCTTTTTGCGATACGAATCGGGTTCATGATCTTTTCCTAGCGATATGAATGAGCAGTGCAGTGATTGCCTGCTTCGTTGACATCCTTGTACGCCTTTCGCGGGAAAAGATGGAGTGCAAAGAAAATGCATCTGCTATGCGTTTGTGCAATGCGATGCTGTTTCGCTGGGCATTTTGGATGGATGCCGAAAAAGAAGCCATAGGTTAAAGACGGCATCTGTGAAGCCAAATTCCATTTAACCATTTGTTTCTTTGGTGTGTTTTTTGTGGCGAAATTGTGTAGCTGCGCGGTTGAGAGTCGAATTGCGCAGCATGGCGCCTCGGAAGTGCTGCTGCAACGAAAATAGGCACTCATGGAGATGCTGCGCTGCGTCGAAAGCTATGGTTGTTTATGGTCCGGGCGCTGAGATGGGTAGCCAGGCTCCTTCCAGCGCCCCTGGATGCGGAATCTGGACGAAAAAAAAACGCCCGCCGGTTTGAGCCGGAGGGCGTTTGGTCGCTGCGCATCAGGCCGGAAGTGCCGGCCGGCCGCGAGACTTACTTGACTGCCTGACGGGCAACGTACTGGATGTCGCCACGGCCGATGCCGAGGTCGTTCAGTTCGCGGTCGGTCATGCGGCCGAGTTCGTTGCAGGTCTGACGGTACTTGCGCCAATTGTTGAACGAGCGAGCGATGTTCATGATGCTGGTCCTTTCTAGGTTTGCCAGCACCCTTTGCTGGCCCTCTTCTGATGGTTGGAATATAGGCCGTCGCGCCCTGAAATTACAGAGACAATGCTGCATCGCACCTATGCGCTGATTGCAATCCTCTACGTCCCCTCGGTCACAACTTGACCAAATTCTATGCGAATGCGCGTTCGCTAAAGCTGGGGTGCTGAAATTACGCAGGGGTACGAACAAAAAAACAACGCCCGTCGGGGGAGGAGGTCCGACGGGCGTTGCTTGTTCTGATCGACAACTGGGAGGAGGAGTGTTGCCGATCCCATCAGGGCGCGCTGGGAGGAGGAGTGCGCTGCCCCGAAGTTGACCCTAATATAAATCCACCGATCGGAAACGGGTAGAGCCAATGCCGAATGGCACCTATTCCGCCACTGCATGGCTGCGCCAGCCCTGCGCAACACAAATGCGCGAATTTTGAACGCCTTCGCAAGCCCTCATCCGGAAGGTCATGGAAATACAATGATTTACGGGGGTTTTGAAACGAATAACGCCCGCTGGGGGAGGAGGTCCAGCGGGCGTCATTTATGATGATGAGCAACTGGGAGGAGGAGTGTTGCCCATCGGGTCGGAGCGGCACTGGGAGGAGGAGTGCGCCACTCCGAATTCTATGAGGCGAACCTTTCAGTCCGCTGGCCTTTTCCACTTCTTGAGCGGAAGCGGCTGGCCTTGCCGCTGACGGCCCTGATCCGCTTGCGCTGATCTCATCCCGTCTTCTTACGATCGATATAGGCGACCGGTGGTCATTTGTGCAGTGCAATATCGTCATGGATGACATGCAAATTCTGCATAAGCCCTGCGCGCTGTCCTCTACTTCTCTTTACGTTCCATACTCGCATGGAACCCTTCATATTTCGTTAACGCTGACTGCGTCGCCGACGTCTTCGCGCGACGAACATGCGGCCGGCAGCTCATCTAGGAATTGCAGGTGCCTATGATATGTGTTGCGCAGAACGCGCATGCAAGGAGATCGGTTGATGTACCGGGGACGGATCGAAAAAGACTTCAACACCTGGGTGTCCAAGGGCATGCTTGATGCCGGAGCGGCAAAAGCCATGCTGGCGGAGTATGATGCCCGCGAGACGGCCTTCAGTGCCGGCCGGGTTCTTCTCGTGCTGGCTGCGGTGCTCGTGTCGGCAGCCATTCTCCTTCTTGTCGCCGCCAACTGGGAAGCCATCCCGCGTCTTCTGCGCGCCGGTGGCATCGTCGGCCTGATCTGGGCGTTTTATCTGGCTGCCGCCGTTTGCCTTGGCCGCGGCTTCAGGGGAATGGGCGCAGCATTGCTTGTCATAGCGACAATGACGTTCGGCGGTGCGATCGCTTTGGTCGGGCAAATGTACCACCTGTCGGGGGATGCGACGGACGCGCTGCTGGTCTGGTTCGCTGCAGCCTGCGTGGCGGCGATAGCCTTCCGTTCTGCTGCGCTTGCGGTGCTCTGCGGTTTCCTAGCCTGGGCCGTGTTCGGCGAGCTGGTTATCGATAATGACATGAGCTTCGAGGGCAATGGCTATATTTATCTCGTGCCGCTGCTGATCGTCGTCGTCGTTGCCCTGGTGCGGTACACAAATGCCGGCGTTGCGCGGCATCTTGCATACCTTCTCGCCGTGGCCTGGCTTGGATGGTTCTACATAGAGCTGCCGGAAGCCTGGGTTGCTTCTCTTCTGTTCGGGGCTGGCCTCATGGCGTTTCTGGCCGTCAGCCTGCCGGTTTCACCGCTCTGCAGGATTGCCCGCGATGCCGGGGCCGCGCCCGCTTTCTACAGTTTCGCGCTGGCCGTCATGGGGCTTGCAGCACTGCATACCGAAGTCGATGGCCTGGGGCAGGAGATCGCCATCGGTGCCACGACACTCGCGGTTGCTCTCGGGGGCATTGCCATCGTTGGCCGGCTCAACGGCGCGGTGCGGTTTCTCGGTTATGCGGTTTTCGCCGCCGAGACGCTCTATCTGGCCTCCGAAACATTGGGTAGCATTCTGGGAACTTCCGGTTTCTTCCTGATTTCCGGCGTGGTCGTCGCACTGATCGCCTGGCTGGTCATCCGGCTGGAAAAACGGCTTTCGGCAAAAACCGTTGCGGGAGGAGTTTGACATGACCAGCAATCCATTGATCCGGCCGTTGTTCGCCGCTGTTCTCGTCGCCCTGCTGCAGACCGCATTCCTGGGCTATATGATCGAGAGCCGCGCCTCGATCCTGCGCAATGGCGTCGATGTCGTCCTGAAGACGGTACCCGTTGATCCGCGCGACCTTCTGCGCGGCGACTATGTCATCCTTTCCTACGATATCTCCACCATTCCGGCCGACAAGGTCACCGGCGGCTTTCCCACGGAGGCGACCGATGCGCAGCTCTCCGTGCGTCTGGAAAAGCAGCCGGACGGATTTTGGGGCGTTACCGAAGCTTCGTTCCAGGCGCTTGCGCCAAAGGAAGGCAGCATCATTGCCCGTAGTTCGCCCTTCTATTTCTATCCGGCGCCGGATAGCCAGCAGTCTTCGCTGAGTGTCGACTACGGTATCGAGCGCTATTATGTGCCGGAAGGTGAGGGCAGGGTTCTGGAGGAGGCGCGCAATGCCAGCGCGCTGTCGGTGACCGCGCGGGTCGATGACGATGGCCGGATGCAGATCCGCCTGATCGCGATCGATGGCAAGCCGCTTTACGAGGAGCCACTGTATTGAGGGTGAGAAGCGGTTCCCTGGCGGGCAAGTGACAGCAACACGACAAAAACCGCATTTTTCCATTCACCCCCATTTTTCCTTTGATCCCTTGGAAACGGGTGATATAGAGACGCCGCGCTCGGGAACGCCCTGAACCCGGTGCAGTCCTGTCTTTTGCGGTATCGCTAAGACTTTTCTGCGCCGATGCGAGCAGGCGCTGCGGTTTTCTGAACGCGGGTATGGTGAAATTGGTAGACACGCCAGATTTAGGTTCTGGTGCCGTAAGGCGTGGGAGTTCAAGTCTCTCTACCCGCACCAGAATAAAAGGACGTCCAGGGCCTCGCCTTGGCGTCGATCGAGAAGACGGCGCCATTTTGCTTGCAAAACGGTGACTGATTTGCGTAAAGCCACTCCCGGCAAATGGATCGGCTCAAGTGCTCGTGGAAAAGAACACCGACAGAGCCCTGTCAACGTGAAATGAAGGTTTGAACATGCAGGTTATCGAAACGCTCGCTGAAGGGCTGAAGCGCGAACTCAAGGTCGTCATCCCGGCCAAGGACATGGAAGCTCGTATGAACGAGCGTCTCGCCGAGACCAAGGACAAGGTCCGTATCAACGGTTTCCGTCCGGGCAAGGTGCCTTTCGCACATCTGAAGAAGATGTACGGCAAGTCGATCATGGCTGAGCTCGTCAATGAACTCGTTCGCGAAAAGCCGACCGAAATTCTGTCCGAGCGCGGCGAAAAGTCTGCGACGCAGCCTGAAATCGCGATGACCGAGAACGAAGCCGAAGCGGACAAGATCCTCAGCGCAGAAGCCGATTTCGAATTTACGCTCGCTTACGAAATCATCCCGGCGATCGAACTCAAGGACATCAGCGGCATCAAGGTGACCCGCGAAGTCGTTGATATCGACGAAGCCGAAGTCACCGAGCAGATCCTCAAGATCGCTGAAAACGCCCGCACTTACGAAACCAAGAAGGGCAAGGCCGAAAACGGCGACCGCGTCACCATCGATTACCTCGGCAAGGTCGACGGCGAAGCCTTCGACGGCGGCAAGGACGAAGACGCTGAGCTGGTTCTCGGCTCCAACCGTTTCATCCCGGGCTTCGAAGAGCAGCTCGTCGGCCTGAAGGCTGGCGACGAAAAGGTCATTACCGTGACCTTCCCGGCTGAATACCCGGCTGCAAACCTTGCCGGCAAGGAAGCCACCTTCGACATCACCGTCAAGGACGTTGCTGCCGCCGCTGAAGTCGAGATCAACGACGACCTCGCCACCAAGCTCGGTCTCGAATCGGCTGACAAGCTGAAGGAAGTCGTTCGCGGCCAGATCGAAAGCCAGTACGGCTCGATGACACGCCAGAAGGTCAAGCGTCAGATCCTCGACCAGCTGGACGAACTCTACCAGTTCGACACGCCGCAGCGCCTCGTTGACGCCGAGTTCGACAATATCTGGCGCCAGATCAATACCGACCTGGAACAGGCCGGAAAGACCTTTGCCGATGAAGACACAACGGAAGAAGAAGCCCGCGGCGAGTACCGCAAGCTGGCTGAACGCCGCGTCCGGCTCGGCCTCGTTCTGTCCGAAATCGGCGAAAAGGCCGGTGTAACGGTAACCGACGAAGAAATGCAGCGTTCGCTGTTCGAACAGCTGCGCCAGTTCCCTGGCCAGGAAAAGCAGATCATCGACTACTTCCAGAAGACCCCAGGTGCTGCCGCTTCGCTGCGCGCCCCGATCTTCGAAGAAAAGGTCGTCGATCACCTGCTCTCCGAAGTGAAGGTCACCGACAAGACCGTCAGCAAGGAAGAACTGCTGGCTGACGACGAGGACGGCGATTCGGAAACGAAGAAGTCCGCTCCGAAGAAGAAGGCTGCCAAGGCTGAAGCCGCAGAAGGCGAAGAAGCCGCAGCACCGAAGAAGAAGGCTCCGGCCAAGAAGAAGGCCGCCGACGACAGCGCCGAATAACGCCGCGCATCGTTGCATGACTTTGGAAAAGCCGTCCCGAAAGGGGCGGCTTTTTCTGTTTGTCAAGCCGACGTCCCGGCATCGTTTGCCGGTGGACCACTGTGGCCTTGTCCCCGATTGGAGCAATCCGGAAAGCGAAAACGTCAAGGACGTGCATAGATTGACACCGGCTACCGGACGGAGGAAGGTGAGGCAGTTGTTACCGGACGCGATTGAGGGGGATATTCAATGGCAGGTTGCGCTTATCGACTTTTGATCACTGCTGCAATGGTCATCCCGGCGATTGCGATGGGCAGTGGCGCCTTGGCTCAGGAGGGTACCAAGCCGGCTGCCGCGCCAGCGGTTTCCGTCACCCAAGTCGTTGAAAAGGATATCAGGCCATCGATTTCCTTCACCGGGCGCGTCCAGGCCGTGGATAAGGTCGAGTTGCGGGCGCGCGTTGATGGCTTCCTTGAGAAGCGGCTCTTTACCGAGGGGCAGGACGTTAAGGAAGGCGATCTGCTCTTCGTCATGGAGAAGGGACAATACGAAGCTGCGGTTGTCCAGGCTGAGGGCGCGATCCAATCCGCTGAAGCCGGGCTTGCCCTGACGAATATCGAGGTTCAGCGACAGACGACCCTTGTTGCCAAGAGCGCCGCACCGCAGAGTCAGCTCGATCTGGCTATTGCCAAGCAGAGCGAAGCCAAAGGCAGCCTTACGCAATTGAACGCCGCGCTGGATAAAGCCAAGCTTGATCTGGGTTATACCGAAATCCGTGCGCCGATTGCCGGACGCATTGGCAGTTCGGTCTATTCCGTCGGAAACTTCATCGGCCCCTCGAGCAATGTGCTGGCGACGATCGTCGGCCAGGACCCGATCTATGTGAGCTTCTCGGTATCTCAGCGTGAGATTCTGGCGATCCGCGCAAAGCTGGGTGGCAAGGGCACGCTGGGCAGCACCGTGGATGCGGCGGTCGTTTATGTCGAGCTTGCCGATGGAAGCCGCTATGCCGAGCCCGGCAAGGTCAATTTTGTCGATGTGACCGTGGACCGGGGCACCGATACCGTTCCGGTCAGAGCGACATTTCCAAATCCGAGCCGGATACTGATCGACGGCCAGCTCGTTACCGTCACCGTCGAAGGCGGCACCGCGGAAAAATCGCTGGTCGTGCCGCAGGCGGCGATCCAGGTCGATCAGTCTGGGCCGTTTGCACTCGTGGTCAATAGCGAGAACAAGATCGAGGTTCGCCGTATCGAGCCGGGCCAGACGGAGGGCAGCGAGCTGTCCGTGCTCAAGGGGCTAGCCGTCGGCGACAGGATCGTGACCGAGGGTATTCAACGGGTTCGCCCCGGGCAGGTTGTCGAGCCGCTCGAAGTCAAGTCGGGGTCCTGAGCCATGCTGTCAGGGATTTTCATCGATCGGCCACGGCTTGCGGTCGTCATCTCGCTCGTCATCACCATTGCAGGTCTTGTCGCGCTGAGCGTCATACCCATCGCCCAGTTTCCGGATATCGTACCGCCGCAGGTTTCGGTGACGGTCAGCTATCCCGGCGCCAGCGCTGAAATCGTTCAGCAATCGGTCGCCCAGCCGATCGAGTCCCGCGTCGTCGGCGTCGACAACATGATCTACATGAAATCGACCAGCGGCAACGATGGCAGCTATACGCTGACCGTCAGCTTCGCTGTCGGTACGGACCCCGATATCAACGCCGTCAACGTGCAGAACCGTGTTAACCTCGCCGAGTCACAGCTGCCGCAGGAGGCGCGGGCGCAGGGCATCAGCGTCAAGAAAAAATCGTCGGCGCTGATGCAGTTGATCGCCCTGACGTCGAAGGACGGCAAGCAGGATCAGCTTTTCCTGTCCAACTACGCGACCATCAACATCATGGACGGGTTGAAGCGGATCAGCGGTGTCGGTGACGTTACGCTTCTGACGCCCTCCGATTACAGCATGCGCATCTGGGTGACGCCGGAGCGGCTGACCCGCTTCGGCATGACGCCGAATGACATCGTCGATGCGCTGAAACGGCAGAACGTCCAGGCGGCTATCGGCCGGATCGGCGCGCAGCCGGCACTGCCCGACCAGCAGTTCCAGCTGACCATCCAGACGAAGGGGCGGCTCAGCACCGTCGAAGAGTTCGAAAGCATTGTCCTTCGGGCACAGCCGGACGGTTCGTTTGTTCGCATCCGCGATGTCGCGCGCGTCGAGTTGACGTCGAAGACCGCGGAACAGATCGGCCGGCAGGATGGCACGCCGGCGGCCGTCCTTGGCATCTATCAATCGCCCGGCGGCAACGCCATCGCCACGGCGGAGGCCATCGGCCAGCTGCTCGAGAAGCTCAAGCCGTCATTTCCGGACGGCGTCGAATACAAGGTGACCTACGATACGACGAAGTTCGTCGAGGAGAGCATTCACGAGGTCGTCAAGACCCTGATCGAGGCGTTCATTCTCGTTGTGATCGTCGTCTATCTGTTCCTGGGTAGCGTGCGGGCGACGCTCATTCCGCTGATCGCTGTGCCGGTCTCGCTGATTGGAACGTTCGCCGTGATGATGGCGTTCGGCTTTTCAGCCAATACGGTTTCGCTGCTGGCGCTTGTTTTGGCGATCGGCATCGTGGTCGATGACGCGATCGTGGTCGTTGAGGCCGTCGAAGCGCAACTGGAAAAGGACCCGAGCATCACGCCGGCGGAAGCGGCGCGGGTCGCCATGGGCGAGATCACGGCGCCGATTATTGCCATCACGCTGGTTCTGCTTTCGGTGTTTATACCCGTGGCATTCATTCCAGGCATTTCCGGTGAACTTTTCCGCCAGTTTGCCGTTGCGGTGTCAGTCTCCATGGTGATTTCTGCGATCAATGCGCTGACACTGTCGCCAGCCCTCTGCGCCGTTCTTCTGAAGGCGCATCATGGTCCGAAGCGCGGGCCGATCCGCTATGTGCTGAAGGGGATCGACTATGCCCGCGATGGTTATGCCTCGCTGGTTCGAAGGTTCGTTCGCTTCGCGTTTCTGGGGCTGGTGCTGCTCGCAGGACTGATCCTGGGTACAGGCTGGCTCGTCAAGTCGACACCGACGGGCTTCCTTCCCTCGGAGGATCAGGGCGCTATCTTTGGTGAAATTGTTCTGCCCGACGGGGCGTCCGTGAACCGCACCAATGCCGTTGCCAAGCGGGTCGAAGAGATGATCCGCGCCACCGATGGCGTCGATGGTGTCATGTCGGTTGTCGGCTACAGTCTGCTCGATGGCCAGGTAAAGTCGAACTCGGGTCTGCTGGCGATCACGCTAAAGCCGTTTGCCGACCGCAAGACCGTGGAGTTGTCGGTCAATGGTCTGATCGCCAAGATCAGCACTGAACTCCAGGCCATCAGGGACGCCAACGTTATCGTCTACAATCTGCCGCCGATCATCGGTTTGGGCACAGGCAGCGGCTTCGAATACCAGCTTCTCAGCCTCACGGGCGGTAGTGCCAGCGATGTTGCCCAGGCGGCACGCGGCCTGGTGTTCGCGGCCAACCAGAATCCGGCATTAAACCGGGTCTTCACCACCTATGCGGCCAACACGCCGCAGCTCTATCTCGATATCGATCGCGAAAAGGTTCAGACGCTCGGGATCGAAGTCTCGGATGTCTTCAATGTCCTGCAATCGGTGCTGGGCAGCGCCTATGCCAACGATTTCAACCTGTTTGGCCGGACGTGGCAGGTTACGGTGCAGGGTGAGGCATCGGAGCGGGCGAAGGTGGATGACATCTACCGGATCAATGTCCGCAACAACCAGGGCCAGATGGTGCCGATCCGGGCGTTTGCGCAAGCGCGCCTGATCCTTGGGCCACAGCTGATCGTCCGCTACAACAACTATGCCAGCGCGACGATCAATGGCGGGCCGGCGGAGGGACGCAGTTCCGGCGAAGCGATTGCTGCCATGGAGGCGGTGTCCGCCAAGACGCTGCCGGCCGGTTATAGCTACGAATGGACAGGCACGGCGCTACAGGAAATCGAGGCGAGTGGCAAGACGGCGATGATCCTCGGACTTGCGGTGCTTTTCGCCTATCTGTTCCTGGTCGGGCTGTATGAGAGTTGGATGATCCCGATCGCGGTGCTGCTGTCGGTGACGGCCGGTATCGCCGGTTCGATGCTGGGGCTCAAAGTCGCGGGCCTCGACAACAACCTCTATGCCCAGATCGGCCTCGTGGTGCTGATCGCGCTTGCGGCGAAAAACGGCATTCTCATCGTCGAATTTGCCATGGAACGCCGAAAGCACGGATTGGGCATTGCGGACGCGGCTGTCGAAGGTGCACGCGAACGGTTCCGCGCCGTGATGATGACCAGCTTCGCCTTCATTGCCGGTCTGGTGCCGCTGGTCATTGCGGAAGGGGCCGGCATGCTTAGCCGCCGCGGCGTCGGCACCGCCGTCTTCGGCGGCATGCTGGGGGCGGCACTGGTCGGCATCTTCCTGATCCCGATGCTCTACGTGAACTTCCAGTGGCTGCGCGAAAAGGCAAAGACGATCGGGCGCAAGACGGAAGGCCAGCCGGCGGAGTAGGTCAGGAAACCTTGAACGTCAAAAGCCGCCAGTTGAGGCGGCTTTTGACTGTGCGTTGTTCGGATGTCCGGTCGCTGGTTGATGCGGCAAGCGTCGAGGCCCGAGACCGCGTTCACACCTTCGGCGTGATCTCGCCCATCCGGTTGCCGGCATCGAGACCGGCGATCTTGTAGGCTTCGGCAAGTGTCGGGTAGTTGAAGGTGTTTTCGACGAAATATTCGACCGTGCCCTTCAGATTGAGTACGGCCTGGCCGATATGGACAAGTTCGGTTGCACCCTCGCCGACGATATGGACGCCCAGCAGACGCCGGGTCTTCAGCGAGAAGATCAGCTTCAAGAGCCCGGAATCCAGCCCCATGATATGGCCGCGCGACGTCTCGCGGAAGCGGGCGATGCCGCATTCATAGGGGATGTCGCGCTCCTTGACTTCTTCTTCCGTCAGGCCGCAGGTCGAGATTTCCGGCACGGCATAGATACCGTAAGGGAAGAATTTCGGCGGCTCCTTGGCGATCGCGCCGACGGCGACACGCGCTGCGATGCGGCCCTGTTCCATCGAGGTGGAGGCAAGGCTCGGGAAGCCGACGACATCGCCCGCCGCATAGATGTTCGGAACCGATGTCTGGAACGTCTCGGGATTGACGCTGAGACGTCCGCGGTTGTCGGCCTCGAGGCCCGCGGCAGCCAGATTGAGCGAATCGGTAGCGCCCATCCGGCCGGCGGCAAACAGCACCATTTCGCAGATGATGACGCGGCCGCTATCGAGCTTGATAGAGCATTTGCCGTCCGGCGTCCGCTCCACCTTTTCGGCCTTCTGGCCGAGATGCAGTTTCATGTTTCGGTCGCGCAGCTGATAGGTGAAGTCCTCGACGATTTCCTTGTCGATGAAATCGAGCATGGTGGCTTTCGGGTCGATCAGAGTGACCTGCGTATCGAGCGCGCTGAAGATCGTCGCATATTCGATGCCGATGACGCCTGCGCCGATGACGGCCAGGGAGCGCGGCAGGTCTTCGATCTCAAGCAGCTCGTCGCTATCGAGTACTGTCTTCCCATCGAAGGGAATATAGTCCGGCCGAAACGGTTTCGTGCCGACGGCCAAAAGGATGCTGGTGGCAGAAACCTGGATGATTTCGCCGTCTTCCTTGAGGATCTGCATCGTCTGCGGATCGATGAAGCTGGCCTTGCCGCGGACATGCTGAACGCGGTTTCGGGCAAACTGGTGTTCCAGCACCTCGACCTCGTGATCGAGAGTGATCAGCAGGCGGCGGCGCAGATCTTCGGCGCTGATCTCTTCCTTCACCCGGTAAGCGCGCCCGTAAAAACCGCGCTCGCGCCAGCCGGTCAGGTTGAGCGCGGTTTCGCGAAGGGTTTTGGACGGAATGGTGCCGGTATGAACCGAGACGCCGCCGACGCGCTTTCCCTGTTCGATCACAAGAACCTTCTTGCTCAGCTTGGCAGCCTGGATGGCGGCTCTGCGCCCTGCAGGTCCGCTGCCGACAACCACGAGATCGTATTGGTTCATGACGCGTTTCCGATGATGGAGGTAGAATCATTGTGCGTTGCGGTAAATTCGCTCGCAAGCGTCTATATCGTCAATCTTACAGTTTAATAAAGCATTGGGAACATGCTCGAGCCTTGCGGATGCTTATTTTACCGGAAGCGATTATATTGGGGCGGAAAATCGGCAGCCTGCGGCGCGTTGTGCGTTTTCGGTGATTTTCGGGAATCGACAGGCGGTTTTGGGTGACGGGAGGTGGAGCATGGCATTGCATGAAGCAGAGGGCAGACGGGAAAGCGAAACCGCTGCATCGTCCGGCACGTTTCAGCCTCCGCCTGCCAAACCGCGCACCCGTCCCGGTGTTGTTGCAGCCGCCGTCTACGAACATGGCCAGCGTATCCTCGATATCGAAATCAAGGACGCACACACCTGGAAGGGCCGTGACAAGGCGGTGGTGTGGATCGGCCTGCATGAGCCGGACGAGGCGCTGTTGCGCGAGGTTCAGGCCGAGTTCGGTCTGCATGAATTGGCCATCGAAGATGCCGGTCATGCCCATCAGCGCCCCAAACTGGAAATCTATGGCGATTCCATCTTCGTTGTGGCGCGCACGGCTCATATGATGGGCGACGAAATAGTCTTCGGTGAAACCCATCTGTTCGTCGGCCGCGGCTATGTCGTTTCGGTGCGCCACGGACCGTCGACATCCTACAATCTGGTCAGGCAACGCTGCGAGGCTTCGCCGGCCGCATTGGCGCACGGCGAGAACTACATTCTCTATTCCATCCTCGACTTCATCGTCGACAATTACATGCCGGTCGTCGAAGGCATCCATGCGGAAGTGGAAGGCCTTGAAGAGCGGCTACTGCGCGAACGGCTGGACAAGAAGGACATCGAACGGCTCTACTTTCTGCGCCGCAGCCTGCTTCGGCTGCGCAATGCCGTCGTGCCGCTGGTCGATGTGTGCCGGCGCCACGAGCATCTCGATCTTCCGGGCATGGACGCTACGCTGCATGCGCTGTTTCGTGACGTCACGGATCATGTGCGCCGGGTGCAGGAGGACATTGACACCTTGCGCGAGGTTCTGGCCTTTACCTTCGAAGCCAGCCTGATGATTGGCCAGTCCGAACAGACCGAGATTTCGCGCAAGCTCGCATCCTGGGCGGCGATCCTCGCAGTGCCGACGGCGATTGCCGGGATCTACGGAATGAATTTCGACGAAATGCCCGAGTTGAAGTTTAAGTATGGCTACTTTGTCATTCTCGGTTTCATCTTTTTCGTGTGCAGCATGCTCTACCGGATGTTCCGGCGGGCGAAGTGGCTCTGAGCTGGCGATCAGATGAGGCGCAGTCCCTTGAGGCTGGCATGGCCATCCTTGCCGATGATGATGTGATCGTGAACGGTGATACCCAACGGTTTCGCCGTATCGACGATCATCTTGGTCATATCGATATCGGCCCTTGAGGGGGTGGGATCGCCTGACGGATGATTGTGCACCACGCTTGGAGTATTTCTAATGAACTGATTTTTCACAAGAAAATTGCGAGATTGGGATGAGTGGTGCCGGGCATTGGGATCCGTTGATCGCGCCGGACCGTGACAATCACGTCTGGTCACCCAGGTGCTCGATGAGTCGCTTGGATCGGCACTGCACTCTATTCTTTTCGTCCCATGCATCAAGCTCGTCTACGGGGTAGAGCACCGCTTTGCCGACTTTCACGAACGACGGACCAAGACGCATGGCGCGCCAATTTCTGAGCGTTCCGACGGAAATTCCACCACGATAGCGCTCGGCTACTTCTTCCGCAGTAAGGAATTTGCTTTCTGCCATTTTCTAACCTCCATCCGCGGCAACGACTAGGGCCGTGTCGCCAAACCTAAGTTGATGATCGAGCGTGGGCCATGAGGTTCGAGTACCGTCACTTCGGATCACCACTTCGCTCGCCCAGGCCCGGGGGCTCACGTTTCCGCACTGACATAGATTGCTTAGCAATTGGCGTCCGGGAAAGAGTTTTCAGGTGAGCGTCGGGAAGACGGATACAGGCGGCGCCACATTGGCGGGGCTCCCTCCTTTGGCAACTGGCGAGCTCGATGTCAGATGGGGCATAGGTGTCACTACGCTGGAGTAAGAAACGATCTCTCGAAATTATTGCGGAGCGAGTTCAGGCGAGGGGAAGACGTGTCACAAATCACCTTCGTCAACACCACTAACCCTATCCCAGTTGCCGCGGCTTATGTGAGCGCGCCCGTCCCAATATCATAAACTGAGCACTTGATCTATTAATTATTTCTGGCATGATTGCCCTCACTCTCTCGGCTGGCGGAGCCGCCGAGCGAACGCGCGACTGGACCAGGCGCGCTAGAGACATGGTGGAAGGGCGCCGCGACGGTGAACTCAGAACACCTCAAAGGGAGTGGCTTGCATGCGGCCGAAGTTGAATGGCATCGCTTTCATCCTGCACGTTCAAGACGTGCTGCGGACGCAGCGCTTCTATACGGAACACTTGGGAATCATCTTTACGCGCAACCCAGAAGCAGATGGATCAGTCTGGCTTCTAGCGAAAGTCGGGAATGAGACCGAGATGCTCGTTTTCCCTGGCGATCCCGCACCCGGAAATACCCCAGGCATTGTCTTCGGTCTTGCAGAGGGCGGCATTGAGACCGTCGTCGCTGGTCTTGAGGCGGCAAACGCGGAAATCGTCTCGCCGATCGCCGTCGCACCTGGTGGGTGGAGCGCCGATTTCAAGGATCCCGATGGCCACACGATGTCGCTCTTTCAGGACGGTTCGCTGCCGAAGACATTGGCCGCGTCAAATTAAACGCCGAGTGCTCCGAGCCCGAAGGTTCACAGTGGAGACATCCATGCCCCCGATTGACGATGATGACATTCCGACAGTTCCTTACTTTCTCGTGCTGATGCTGCCGGACGACGGCTTTGCAACTGAGCCTGAGCACCGGGCAGCTCACATCGCGTTCATCGAAACGATGGAAGCGGCTGATGTGGTTCTGCTAGGCGGCGAGTTTGGTTCGCCGGTGGATGGCGCACAGGCGGCTTACCTGCTGCATGTCTCGTCTCAGGCTGATGCGGAGCAGTGGGCTGCCAAAGACCCCCTTGTGCTCAACAAAGTGTGCCAGACACGCGTCATTCCTTGGCACCTCGTTGGCATAGCGATGTCCGCGATCCATCCAACGTTCAGGACGTGATCCAGTAGAGGGATAATCGTCGAAGATTGCAGGCTTCATGAACGATCATTGCCGCTACGACCAAGCAGCTACCAGTTTCGGGCTACTGACGAGGATCGAAGCTTTCTACACCCGGCACAGTTTTCCGCGTCACACGCATGATTATTACGCCTTTGCGATTGTCGACGCCGGCGTCGAGGATTACTTCGCGCGGGGCAGATACCATCTCGTTTCGGGCGCGGACGTCGTGTTGCTCAATCCGGGCGATGTCCATACGGGAGCCGCCTACGACGATCGCGGCTGGAGCTATCGTATGCTAGTCGCGGATCCGGCACTGATCGCGCAACTGGCGCGGGAGCGCGGCCTAGACTCTGGGCTGGTGCTTTTCAAGACGCCAGTCGTCCGTGACCAAATCGGGTGCACCATGCTCTCGTCGCTGCTGTCGCACGGCATAGAACAGGTGGATCCCCTGGTCCTAGACGAGCAGTTAGTCGCTCTTTTCGATCATCTCGCTGGGCATCACGTCAGCGGTCCACGGGCGTCGACCGCGCCAAGCGAAGCGGACGGGTTACGACGCGTGCGCGACTTCATCGGCGATAACCCCGCGCGCGCGCATTCGCTTGCTGAGCTTGCCGGAATCTCGGGACTGTCCAGAACCTATCTCGCAACGGCGTTTCGAGACCGATATGGACTTCCCCCTACTGCATTCCTGCTCCAGGAGCGGCTTGCGCGGGCACGGCGGCTCTTGTTGGCGCAGGACAGTTCAGTCGCGCACATTGCGACGGAGGCCGGGTTCTACGACCAGAGCGATCTCAACCGGCATTTCGTGCGCAATTTCGGCATCAGCCCCGGACGTTTGCGCCGCCAACTGCGAACGTCCTCGCGGGCCTGAGCATCCTCTACGAACATGCGTCCGATCCGTGCCATGCCAAACAGCGGCGGCCCGATGGCCTGTCGGCTGCGCCGGGTCCGCTCTTCAATCAATCAGCGCAGTTGGTGCCTTCGCCTTCTCATTGACTATTCGGTTCGCGAGCACGATGCATTCGCCGCAGATCTGGTGCCCCGAAGCGCTTGCCCTGGGCACTTCCCGGCTCCGCTTGCCGCAAAACGAACAGCGCTGCTTCGATCGTTCGTCCAATAGTTCGAAGTGGGAGCCTTCCTGGCGCGCTCCTTTGTCTTCGACAGTCAATGCGGCAGCTTCGATACAGCCGTCGCAAATATAGACGCTGGGGCCGGCAATTAGCTGGCCCACGGAATCCGGCGCCTTCCCACAAAATGAGCAGCCTCGGGTTGCTTCAGCATTGCTGCCGGTCAGTCGCTGCCACCAGCTTTGGGGCTTTGCACCAATCAGCTGGTGAATCCGTTGATGACTGAGCCCAAGAACCTGCGAGATCTCACGGATTGTCGCACCTTCCACGTAAAGCCGACGCACCGAGGTTTCAAAATCTTTCCGGGCTTCATCCAATCGTTGCTCCGCCTCTCGGAGGTTCGCCTGTGCCGTCTCGGCGCTTTGTCGATGGCGAGGATCTTCTATCTGGCGCATCGAAGGTATCTCCACTGTCTATGGACACTAGACAAAATGGGTACGATCGACGAACACTTCTGTCAAGAGGCACGCTGTGCGCCGCCGCAGGGCGGCGCATCGGACGGATGACGACGCGTGCGCGGCTCCATCGACGATAATCCTATGCGCGAGCAACTGGGAACGTCCTCGCGGACCTGAACATCCTCCAAGAACATGCATCCGATCCGTGCCATGCCATGCACCGAGAAACGGGCCGGGGGAGGACGGAATATTGAAGGCATTGCTGGCTGGTCTTGGCGCGGGCGCTCTCTGGGGGCTCGCTTTCGTTGCTCCAGATCTTGTGCGGCCGGCGACCCCGGTTCAACTGACCGCGCTGCGATATCTGGTCTTCGGGCTGTCCTCGGCCGTCGTCCTGGTGGCTCTCCCATGCGGCGGTTGGCGATGGATCACCAAGCGATACTGGAGGCGGTTGCTGTGCCTCGCTCTGACCGGCAACACGCTCTATTATCTTTTGCTGTCGGAAGCGGTCCAGCGCTCTGGCTCGATCCTCCCCGCGATGATCATCGGCATCCTCCCGGTCGTCATCGCCATCGTCGGCGGCATCCGACAGCCAGCCTTCCATCTCGGGCGGTTCATCGTCCCGGGCTGCCTGATCCTCGTGGGCTTGTTCCTTCATATGCATGAAGCCGCGGGCGACGTGGGTTTCGCATCCGGCACAATTCCCTGGATCGGGATCGTCTGCGCTGTGGCGGCGCTATTGAGCTGGACGGTGTATGGCATCCTCAATGCCGAAACGCTCGCGGCGGATCCGAGCATCAACGCCGCGGCTTGGACCGCCCTGACCGGTGTGGCGACGCTCACGACCTTGGCGCCACTGACCCTGCTGGTGCGTGGCGTCGATGCAGGCCCATGGCACGGTGAGCCCACGTTGTACGCGCTGCTGTTCTGGGCTCTGTGCCTCGGCCTTCTCTCGTCCTGGGCGGCAACATGGCTTTGGAACATTGCCAGCGGTCGCATGCGCAGCGAACTGTTGGGTTATTTGATCGTCTCCGAAACCGTATTCGGCGTCATCTTCGCGCTCATGGTCGACCAGCGTACTCCGAGTCTGATGGAGGTTCTCGGTCTAGCCGCACTGATGGTCGGCGTCCTCTTGGGCATTCGAGCAGCGACGAAAGTAAATACAGATATAGAGCCCAAAGCCCCTGTGTAGTCGAAAGAAGTGGATACTGCGTGCCCGTCGCAGCATTGACGAGATCGGGGCGGGCTATTTTGGAGTAGAATATGCAACTTTCTATAGAACCAGGAGAAATCGCAGTCCTCGGATGGAGCGTCGCATTGTTGCTTGCCCATGTGCTGGTGCAGGCCGTATCGCTCGATCTTTCGGGCGACTTGAGCATCAAGTATCTGCTCGGTCCGCGAGATGAGCAGCGTCAAACGGGCAGCGTGCTGGCGGGCCGACTGAAACGCGCCCTGAACAATTTTCTCGAGACCTATCCCGCTTTCATCGCCCTGGCATTGGCGCTTGCAGTTACCGGCAAGGCCGGTGGTATCGGTGCAACTGGCGCCTGGGTTTGGCTCATTGCAAGAGTGGCCTACCTCGGGTTCTACGTGGCAGGCGTTCCGGTGCTGCGAACGAGTGTCTGGTTTATCTCCATCCTCGGCATCGTGCTTATGCTGATCGAGCTGATGGCATGAGACGGGACCCGCTCGGCAACACGGATTTCTCCTGTCCAACTCCCCGAGCCGTTCTCTCAACAATCGCCATGCATCTGCCGCCATGGAAACTCAATCTGAACTCTTCAATATTGGGGCTGTTTGAATGACGAACGGATGGGAAGAGTCTGCTGCTACGTGGATTGCGACCGTTGGCAAGGAAGGAGACTTTGCGAGGCGCTTTATTCTTGATGCGCCCATGCTCGAAAGGGTGAAGCTTAGCGGGGCGAAAAACGTACTGGATGTCGGATGCGGAGAGGGTCGGTTCTGCCGTCTATTGGCATCCCGAGGGTTGGCCGCGATCGGCATCGATCCCGCCGAATCATTGATACGCGAAGCTGGGCGGCGCGACCCGGAGGGAGACTATCGTACCGATGCAGCTGAGCGGTTGTCCTTCGAAGACGGCGTGTTTGACCTTGTCGTGGCGTACCTAAGCCTCATCGACATCGCCAACGTGAAGCAGGCCATTAGTGAAATGAACCGGGTGCTTCGACCTGGTGGCCATCTGCTGATAGCCAACCTCAACAGCTTCTGGAGCGCCGCCAATCCCGCAGGTTGGCGGAAGGACGCCGATGGCACTCCACGTTTTATGATCGACCATTACATGGATGAGCGTTCCGACTGGATTGGCTGGGGCAAGCTTCGTGTCCTGAACTGGCACCGGCCCCTCAGCACGTACATGTCGCTCTTGCTCGAGGCGGGTCTGCAATTGCGTTATTTCGATGAACCGTTGCCGCAGGGTGGTGCCGCGGAGCAGCTAGAAAGCGCCCGCAGAGTGCCCGCATTTCTCGTCATGGATTGGGAAAAACCCTAGGCGGAGGCAGGTCCACGAACGAATGTTTGTGGACCTGCGGGTAAAAAGGGGGCGCGGTACGCATCGCGCCCCTTCCGGTTTTAGCGCGTGGCCGCGGTCTGACTGAAACTCAGATTGGCCGGGCTCTCAAGATGAGGATGATCGCCGGTCGTGGCCACATCTGGGGTCACGGCTTCGAAAGAGACATCCCGTGCTCTGATGTTTCCAAACCCATGCAGCAGGATTCCATAGTGGATGCTCGCCGCTGTGGCCGAGACATCGAGAACGATCTCGCGCTCCGTCCACTCCGCTGTCCCTTGAAGAGCGCCGTTTTTCCGGTCGATCATGTTGTCGAATGCCAGCACCGCACCGGCCGCGTCATCGACCCGGAGCCAGATCGAGCCGGCATCCGCATCCTCCGTTCGGAGGGCTGCGGCGAGCCGGACTCGTTTGCCGCGGTAGCCTTCAGCGCTGATGCTTTGCATGAGCGTTGCGAAGTCCTCCTCGCCGGCGCCAACGCCGGAAGATCGATCACGACTGCAGGCGATCAACGCGGTGCCGGGTTCTTCCGGGTCCAGACCGATCCGATAGAGGCGGTGGGCAGTGTTGTCATTGGCGAGCCAGTTGACAGGAACTTCAAGTGTGGCCTCGTCTTTGCCGGCAACCGCGCCGATCCTGGCGGCCAGGATGTTCCAGTTCGCAACTCCGAACTGTCGCGCCACGATTTCGAGGGCTTCGCTGTGCGACAATTCCACCTTTCGTTCGGCCATGGTCTGCCGAAGCGTTTTGGCCATCGTCTTGGCGTCGAGAAAATTCTGCATGGTTAGATCCTCTTGATGAGGGCGATCTCGGTGTGAGTGTCAGTGCTCGCATTGCCGACGGATCGCCCGATAAGAAGGTCAAACCGTGGATTGTCGTGCATTCACCATCCCCAGAGGGGTGCGAGCGGCCGGTTGCACGAACCGATTTCAGAATAGCAGCGCACGTCTCTTTTCCAATCGAGGGTGCGATGCGTAGTGGAATTTTTCTGTCGTCCTTCATCGTCATCGATCACGTGAAGCTGCAGAAGAAATAGCTGCCACCAAGCCTGCGGCATCTCACGAGATCGCCGCCGAAGAGGCTGGTGATACTTTGCCGCGCGCCGCCGTTGCCCGATGCGGGATCGAATGGAGCCGCATTCACGACATCCTGGGACGGGTCGAAAACAATGCCGGACCAGTTGTCCAGTATCCCCTCCGGGTTGAAGGCGACGCGCAATGGCGGTCCACGATCGGCGATAAAAGTGATGCCGCGCTCGCTCCGATGCTGCCCGTCGGCGGGATCGCGATGACCGGCTTCGAGCGAAGCTATGATCGCTTCGTATTGGGTACGGTTGCTCAAGAGCCGCAGCCAGGCACCTGTGAGGGAGCCCATGGAAAAGGTAGGCGTGCTCAAGGCCAACAGAATGAAAGCCAGAACTGGAGCGGTGGCGATGTCGAGGATGCGGCTGCGGAAGTGGCGGCCTGGTTTCCTGGCAAGCTTGATGCCGCGCCACAGGAACACCGTGGTCCCGGCAAGCAGGGCGATGAACAGGGCCGGCAAAGCCAGGACTATGATGAACCCAACCAGCGCTCCACCCAGGCTTGCGGAGACGCCAAAGCTGAAGCTCATTGCGAGTAGGGCAATGAATACCAATGCGAGGCGCGCCCGATCAGTCATGCGTTCGCCCGCCTGATGTTTCAGCCCTGCGATAGGCGTTGGAAACGCGTTCCCGAAGCGCCAAGAGATCCAACTGCGGGAACCAGCGGCCATTGGCCATGACCCCGACTGGGCGTGAAAGGGTGCTCAGGTCGTCGAGGGGGTTGGCCGCGGTGACGATCAAGTCGGCGCGGCTGCCGACGGCGATGTTCCCAAAGGGCGGCAGTTGAGGATGGGCCCCCGCAATGAAGATGCCGGGATTTCGGGTCGCGGTCGCCAGCGCGTCGAAACGGCTGAGACCAGCCGCTTCTAGTGCAAGCAGGTTCTCGTGAAGGGCAAATCCCGTAACCAGGCCCGGGATGTCTGGGGAGTCGGTGCCTGACAGCAGATGGACACCGGCAGCGTTCATGCGGTGGACGAAGGTATCCAGGAACCTGCGGCGCGCGTCGAGCGATCCGGACCGGCGGGCATATCCCGACGATGCCCAGGACACCCGGTAACCGGGCGCAAGATAGCCGGCTTCGGGCGATGCGAGATATTGCTCGACGACCTCCGGCCGGCCCCACTGCCGGGCGATGGCGCCATAGGTTACGAGGTCGGCAACGACGAAGGCCTCGTGACGGCGAACGAGAGCAATCGCTGCGGGGATGTCCCTGACATCCGGCGCGGCATTCGCATCGGCATGATCCGAGGTGGCGAAGAAGGTGTAAAAGAACTCTTCGGCGTGCGCGACCAGCACCTGGCCGGCCTCGAGTTGGCGGGCGAGGCCGACGCTGGTTACGCCGTGTCCCACGATCGGAATCTTCGCCGCGGCCGCCGCAGTCACTATGGCCCCAAACGCCTCCGGCGAGAGGTTGTTGTAGACCTTGATGAAGTCGTAGCCGTTGGCCTTGGCGACCTGGACGGTCGCTCGAGCGTCCTCGGCGGTCGCCACGACCAGATGCCCGTACTGGGGCGAGCCGTCGATGGCCAGGGCTGCAAAAATGCGCGGCCCCGGTACGTCTCCGCGTGACACAGCCGCGCGTGTTCTGCCGACGAAGCTGTTTCGGGCCTCACCCATGTTGAGCATAGTCGTCACGCCCAAGGACAGTTGCACTGCCAGGTCATTGGCCCCGTCGACGTGACTGTGCATGTCGGCCAACCCGGGCGACAACCAGGCGCCGCGTCCATCGATGGTGCGGGCGCCAGCCGGAATCTCGACAGCGCGACCGATCGCGATAATCGTCCCGTCGCGCACGAGCACCGTTTGCCCGGTCAGAACGCGCTCCCGATCCATGGGAACGACATTGACGTTGGTGAAGGCGGTGATCGTCGGCGTCGCGGCGTTCGCTCTGGCCGTTCCGGGCAGAACACAAAGGAAAGCCAGAACACAGGCACAAAGGCGTACAAAGGTCATTGTGGATCTCCGAGTAGTGAGGAGATTGCGCCACCTTCCGATAGGAGGCCCGCGGAGTGCGTGACGGACCCGGCCGGAGCTGAAACGAAGGACTCAATCATGAGCCACGTCCCCTTGTGCGGCTCGCATCCGTCGAAGCGCGTCACGCCGATCCGCGTCGGTCACTGACGTCAGCTTGACCAGCGAGCGGCCCAGGCGCTGGCGCAGATCATCCATGAAGGTGAAGGCCACCGGCACCACGATCAGGCTGAGCAAGGTTGAGGTGATAAGGCCACCGATCACGGAGATCGCCATGGGCGCTCGGAAGCCGGCATCTTCTCCCAGGCCGATGGCCGCCGGAACCATGCCTGCCGCCATAGCGACCGTGGTCATGACGATCGGCCGGACGCGTTCGGCGCCCGTCTCGATTAGCGCCTGATGGCGGTCCATGCCGCCAGCTCGCTTCTCGATCGCGAAGTCCACCAGCAGGATCGAGTTCTTGGTGACGATGCCCATCAGCATGAGAAGCCCGATCACGGCCGGCAGATCGAGCGCGCCGCCATAGAGAAGCAACGCGCCGAGGGCTCCGCCGATCGACAGTGGCAGCGCCAGGAGGATGGTGAGCGGCTGGAGGAAATCGCGGAACAGGACGACGAGAACGGCCAGCACCATCAGGATGCCGAGCGCCATGGCCAAGCCGAAGCTCGTGAACATCTCCTCGATGTACTCCGCTTCTCCATAGGCGATCTGTTGGACCCCGGCGGGAAGAGACTTCATGGCGGCAAGCGCGTTGATCCGCTCGAGCGCCTCGCCAACCGCAATACCGTCGAGATCGGCGCTGATCGTGATCCGTCGCAGGCGATCCATGCGGTTGATCGCACCTGGGCCCTCCGACAAGCTGACATCGGCAACCGCGATCAGGGGAACGGTCTCGCCGGTTCCGGTTTCGACGCGCAATTTCTCGATCTGGTCCAGGTCGGCGCGTGCGGTCGGGTCTATCCTGACCCGGATCAGCAGTTGGCGAGTGTCCAGGTTGAACTTGGCGAGACCGGCGTCGATATCGCCAATGGTCGCGATCCGAACCATGTCGGCGATCGAGGCCGTGGTCACGCCGAGGCGTGCGGCTTCCGCAGGCCGAGGAACGATGCGCAACTCGGTTTGCGAGAGCGGCTCATCGGTCTGGACGTTACGCAGCCCGGGCATGGCCGACATCTGACCGACGACCGATTGGACGGCCTGATTCAGGGTCTCGGGGTTCTCACCAGCCAGAATGATCTGGATGTCGCGCGGCGCGCTTTCGGCCTGAAAGGAGAAGCGCAGATTTGGGACCGTCGCAATCAGCGGCGTGACTTCCCGTTCGAAGGCTTTCTGGGAGAGCCCGCGCTCTTCGAGAGGCTTAAGGCGGATGACGAGGCTGGCGCGGCGCACTTCGGCGATGCCGTCGCTGTTTTGTCCGCCGGCGACAGAGAAAACCGCCTCGACATCGTTGCGTTCCAGCAGCCGGCCGGTGATCCGTTGGACGGCTGTGTCGGTATCGCTGACGGACGCGCCGGGGGGCAGTTCGATTGTCAGACGTGACAGATTCCTGTCGCTGGTGGGAATGAATCCTGAGGGAAGGAGCGGCAGCAGCAGGAACGAGCCGACAAGGAGAGCGCCGGCGATGCCTGCCGTCATGTGACGATGGCGAAGCGCGAGCTCGAGCAGCCAAAGGTAGCGCCGCGTCAATCCTGACCGCGCGGCGTGTCCAGCGGCTGGTTTGGGGCGGAGCAGATAGGCCGCCATGAGCGGGGTCACAAGGCGCGCGACCGCGAGGGAGACCAGGACAGCCACCGCTACCGTGACACCGAACTGGGTGAAGTATTTGCCGACCACGCCGCCGATGAAGCTCACGGGCAGGAAAACCGCGACGATGGTGGCGGTGATGGCGACAACGGCGAAACCGATGGCGTCGGCGGCGTCGATGGCAGCCTGGTAGGGCCGCTTGCCGCGATGCAGATGGGTGTCGATATTCTCCACCTCGACGATCGCATCATCGACCAGGATGCCGACGACGAGGGTCAGCGCGAGGAGCGTGATGCTGTTCAAGGTGAAACCGAATATCTGCATTGCTGCGAATGTCGGCAGGATCGACAGCGGCATCGCTACGGCGGCGATCAGGGTGGCGCGCCAGTCGCGCAGGAAGACGAAAACCACGACGAGGGTGAGCAGCCCGCCTTCGAGCAGGGCTTCCATCGCGGCGTGATAGCTTCCTCGCGTGTAGTCGACGGTTGAGGCGATCTCGATGATCTCGATACCGGGATTTGCGGACCGGAGCGTTGCCAGCCGCGCCTTGACTGCATCCTCGACCACGGTGTCACTGGTATCGCGCGCCCTGAAAACGGCGAAGCCGATGGCCGGATCACCATTGAAGCGGGCGGTTTCCCGCGTTTCGGCGGGCCCGTCCGAAACGACGGCGAGATTGGCGAGCGCGGTTGATCCGCCGTCAGGCAGGGCAATCTGGCGCGCGGCGAGGGCTTCGGTCGAAGACGCGCTGCCGATCGTGCGGATCGACTGCTCTTGCGCATAGAGCGTGCTTCGACCCGCCGGGACATTGGCGTTGGTCGCCTGAAGCTGCGCGTTCACCTGACGCGCCGTAATGCGGTAGGCAGCGAGCTGGTTCGGGTCGAGGGTGATGTTGATCTCGCGAGTGACGCCTCCGAGGCGCGTTACGCGCTGCACGCCGGGCGTAGAGAGGAGAGCCCGAGAGACGGTGTCGTCGATGAACCACGACAGATCGGTCGCGGACAGGTTCGGCGCGCGCACCGCGTAGTGAAGAATGGCGCCGCCTTCCACGTCCAGCCGGTTTACGACCGGTTCCTGGATGTCTCGTGGCAGATTCGGGCGCAGTTGCGTTACGGCATCGCGAACGTCGGTGGTGGCCCGGTCGCTGTTGACGTTGAGGTGGAATTCGACCGTGGTCACTGCCACGCCGTCGCTGATCGACGACTGGATGTGGCGAACGCCGGGAATGCCCGTGACCGCGCCCTCGATCTTGCGGGTCACCAGTGTTTCGAGCTCGGCCGGGGTGGCGCTCGGCTGGGCGACGGTGACGGTGACCACCGGGAAGTCAACGCGTGGATTGGCGTTGACCGGCAACCTCAGGAACGCGGACAATCCGGCGATCGCCAGAACGACGAAGACGACAATCACGGGGATCGGATGCCGGATGGCCCAGGAGGACATGCCATGTTTCATGGCCGGGCCTCCACATTCGCCACAGCGGTTTGCGGCACCGGAACGACGATGCTTCCGGGTTTGAGGAAGGCACCGGCTGTCGCGACGATACGATCGCCGGCAGCAAGACCATCCAGGACTTCCACATAGCCCGCGAACCGGAGCCCAAGGCGGATCGGCCTGACGGCGACACGGCCGCTTTCCTCAACGCGCAGGACTGCGCTGGCGCCGTTGGCGGCCGTCCTGATCGCCGAGAGTGGAATGGCCACCTGCACAGCGCGACGCTCCAGGACGGCCTGTCCCATAGCGAAGGCGCCGGCGCGAAGGTCGTTGCGTCGCGGCAACTGGATATGAACGATGCTGATCCGGCTGCGCTCGCCGATTTTGGGTTCGATGAGGCGGATGCGTCCCTCAACAGGAGTAGCGAGGCTGTTGACCCGAAGCGTCACAGCTTGTCCGACGGCCAACCCGATCAAGTCGCGTTCCGGTATCTCCGCGAGGAGCTCCAGATCGTTGTTGGCGATGACCTGGAACAGCGGGGTGGAGGCGTTGGCTAGCGCACCGATCCTGGCGGTACGTGCTGAGATCACGCCGGCGACCGGGGCCTTGATGACGGTACGGGCCAAGTCGATTTCGGCTTCCGAGAGCTGTGCCCTGGCCGCTGCGATATCGGCCCCAGCGGTTTGTACCGCCGCGGCCGCCCGCAGCGCCGTGGCGCGCCTGGCGTCGGCTTCCTGCCGGCTGACGACGCTTGATCCAGCCAGGGTCTCGACACGTCGGAGATTGGCCTGGGCCTCGGTGTTGGCGGCGTTGGCATCGGCGAGAGACGCCTGTGCTTTCAGGAGGGTGGCACGTGCCTGCTCAAGGCGTGCCGTGAGCGATCTGGCGTCGAGCCGCGCAAGAACTTCCCCCGCCGCAACCTGATCGCCGATCTCGGCGTAGACCTGCGAAATCGCCTGGTCCGACAGCGTGGTGCCGATTGCAACCTCGTTCACTGCGGCAATGACACCGCTGAGCGAAATCTCATGGACCATGTCCCGCCGTCCGGCAGTGACGACGGTGACGTGCGGCGGCGTGGGTTGAGCCGCGGCGGTCTTGTTCCCGTGCGAGGGTTCCGGAGACAGAACAGCGACAACAGCCGCTAGGCCGATTGCCCCGACAATGCAGAGCATGACGACGATGCGGCGGCGTTTCGATCGCGCGCTCGGCGACGGGCCGGGATCCGGGGGTGAATCTTGGGTCATGATAATGCGAACTCTGAAATGTGGGACGGGCGGCTGAGAACAGGCAGTGGGACCGCCTAAGGGGGGCCATCGCCAGGGCTGCGCGAGATCCGCGCCAAGTCGGGGCTGAAAGTGGCAATCAGCCATAAGAGGGCGAGCAGCGCGGAAAAGCCGGCGAGGACCGGAGTGACGCCCCAGAGATCGACTAGGACGCCTGCGACCAGCGCCATGAGCGGTGTCGCCACCAGCGCCGCGGCCGTCGATGCGCCAATCACGCTGGAGCGGATCGAGGCGGGCGCGCGGCGCATGACGATCGTGCGCACCAGTGGCGCGAGCGCACCCGTGGCGAGGCCAAGGATCGCTGCCGCGGCCAACAGCGGAAGTCCGGCACCGGTCACGCTCATCAGGCCGAGGCCAATGGATGTTCCAATGAGGCTGGCAAGGACGATCAGGCGGCGATCAAAGTGCGGCCCCCAGCGCGCGAAGCCCAAAGCCGCCACGGCGGCAGCGCAGCCGGCGACGGTAAGGAAGGCGCCGAGATCAAGCGCCGTCTTGCCGGCGGCGCCGAACAGGGCCGGCATGACCACTGCGGTGAGCCCGCCGAAGACCGCGACTACCGCCATCGAGAGAATGAGCAGGAGCCGCAATCCAGGGTCGCCGATGAGGAAGCGGGCTCCGTCCAGAAAGCCGACGGACAGGCCATTGCCCGGCCGGGACCGTTTCGGGAACGACAGCCAAGCGAGGATCGCGGCAACCAAAGAGCAGGATGCGGTGATGAACAGCGCGGGGGCGATCCCGAAAAGGGCGATCACGACGCCGGCCATCGGTGGTCCGAGGATCGTGGCGCCATTCTCGATCAACTCGTCGATGGCGGTCGCGCGTTCGAGCGGGACACCGGCGAGCCGCGCGAGTTCGGGATAGCGGCCGTCGCTCGCGGCCATGCCGGGGCCGTCGATGAGGGCGCCGAGCGCGGACAGCGCTATGACAATGCCGATCGTTAGATGCCCTGTCAGGAACAGCAGCGGGATGGCTGCGACGCTGATGGCGCTGACCATGTCGGCGGTCACCACCATAGGGCGCGAACCCAGGCGGTCGATCAGCGGTCCGCCAAAGAGCGACCCGATTACCAGGGCGCTCATGCTGGCGGCGGCTGTGACGCCCATCCATGTAGCGCTGCCCGTGAGCGACAGGATGAACCACGGCAAGGTCAGGCCGGCGATGGCGTTTCCGAAGATCGAGAAGCCGCCTGCCGCCATCACGCCAAACAGAGGCAGACGTCGCCGCAATGATACGTCCGCACCGTTCCGGGTCATGGCGCGAGAAAGCGTTTGACGAGCCGGACGAGGATATCGTGGTGAGCCTTGGGGTCGAACGGGCGGCCAAGGACGACATGGCCGATGGCGCCTTCGGCGATCGCGATCAGCCAGAGCGCGGCTTTTTCGAAATCAAGTTCGGGGTCGACCGTACCCTGCTCGACGCCGCGTTCCAGGAGCGTGCAGAAGGCTTCGATCATCAATACCTCGTGGTCGACGAACATGGCGGCCACAGCAGGGTTTCGGGTGGCCTCGGTGGCGATTTCCAGGCTGAGGCGCGCGAAGGCGGGATCGCCCGACTGGGTCAGGGACGCATCGAGAATGAACATGATGCCGTTGATCGCATCGGCCTGTGCCTTGGCCTCGTCGAAGATAACGGCCATGTCGCGCCGGTCGTATTCGGCGATCGCCTGCACGATCGCGTCCTTGCTCGGGAAATAATAGAAAAGGTTGCCGGCACTCATGCCGGCCACCCGGCAGATTTCGGCCGTGGACGTCGCGTGAATTCCCTTTTCCGCGAAGCATTGCATCGCCGCCGCCACCACTTCCTGGCGGCGCGCCTCCTGCCGTTCCGGATCGACCTTGCGCGCCATGGATTCCTCGCTCAATAATAGTTTGACTAATCAGTCTAGATATATCATTCCTGAGCACCGTCAAGAGATTTTGATGGGACCGGTGCATGTACGGATGGAAGAGATCGAGTAGCGCTGCGTGGTGTGGTCTTGTCACGCTCGGCTTATCCGCCTGCGTGGGCGCGCTATCGCCGCCCGACATGGCGACGCCGTTGCCTTCAGGCTGGGCCAACGCGGACTTTCGTCCGTCTGACACGACGCGCGTTCAAACCGCAGTACGCTGGCGCGCCTTCGACGACGCCGATCTCGATCGGCTTGTCTGTCAGGCGCTGGCCCACAACCCCGACATTGCGCAATCGTACTTCAATCTCGAGGCGGCGCGTGCGTTCGAGCGATCGGCACGGGCGTCGGAACGTTCCGCCCAAGTCATGGCGACGGGGCAGAGCAGGCATCAGAGCCGGCTCCGGGGAGAAGGCTCGGCTCCGTCAGGCTTGCAAACGAGCAGGCGGACGCTTGGCTATTACGAGACCGGGTTCGACGCCAGTTGGGAACTCGATCTGTTCGGCCGGCTGAGCAGCGGCCGCGACGCCGCTCGTGCTGAACGGAACATCGCGCAGGCAGATTTTGAGGCGATGCGCATGAGCGTGGCGGCGGAGGTTGCGCGGACCTACTTCGAGCTCCGCGCGGCGCAGACTCGTCGCGAGGCGTTCAGACGGATCATCGCCTTCCAAACGCAGTTGTCGAACGTGGCCCGCGACCGGCGGGCGGTGGGTCTGATCGACGGTATCGCCTTCGATCGTTTGGAAACGGAACGGGCGGCGACCGAGGCGCTGTTGCCCCGCGAAGAGGACCTGATCGACCAGGCCGTGAGACGCCTCGCGATCCTGACTGGCACTACATCCATCCCTACGGACTATCTCGCGCGAGGGCGGCAAAGGTTTTCTGGCGCTGTCAGCGTGGAGGGCCTCCCCGCGGAGATGTTGCGGGCTCGTCCTGACGTCTCCGCCGCCGAGCAGGCGGTAGTCAGGGCGGCGGCGGAAGCTGGGGTGGCGCGTGCCGAGCTCTACCCCCGTCTCACCTTTGGCGGGACTTTGCAGGTGACCGGCGATCTAGTCGGCGCGCCGCTCGGCGGAACCTCCGTGATTGTTTCCGGGGGACCGTCGTTTTCGCTGCCATTGTTCGATTGGGGACAGCGCAGGGCCGTTGTCGACGCCCGCGACATGCGCGTGCGCGCCGCGGCGCAAGCCTATCGATCGACCCTGCTGAAGGCCTGGGCCGAAGCCGAAGGCGCGCTCTCCTACTATGCTGCAGCCCGCAAACGGGCCGATCGCCTGAACAGCCGTGTCACCGCCACGGGTCGGGAGATCGATGCGCTTCTCGCGCGGCAACGCCAGGGCATGGTTGACGTCATCGATATCCTGGAAGCGCGCATTACCCATGAGCGCGCCCGACTGGAGCTGGCCGACGCGCTCAGCGATCAGTCGGTCGGCCTCGTCGCTATCTTCAAGGCTCTCGCGATCGAGCTTCCGCTGGCCGCCGCTCCAGTTGCTCTGTCGGCGGCGCGAAAGGGGACACAACGTGATGATCAGAAGTGAAGTGCCTAACGACATCGTTGCGATACGTCAGCTCACCACCGATGCCTTCAGAAATGCGGAGCATAGCAGCCAGACGGAAGCGGCGATTGTCGATGCTCTCCGTGAGGCTGGCGCAATGATGCTCTCACTGGTCGCGGTGGATGGAGGTGAATTGGTCGGTCACGTCGCCTTCTCATCGGTGACGGTCAATGGCCGGAATGTCGGCTGGTATGGGCTTGGCCCCGTTTCGGTTCGTCCTGCGCGGCAAGGCCAGGGCATCGGCGGTTCGCTCATCCGCGCGGGGATGGAGAAACTCAGGGCCCTCGGGGCGGAGGGCTGTGTGGTTCTTGGCGATCCGAACTACTATGGTCGCTTTGGCTTCAGGAGGTCCCCTCTACTTCTGCTCGAAAACGTGCCACCCGAATATTTCCAGATATTCGCATTCGGCCCGAAAATCCTCCCGGGCGTGGTTACTTATCACGACGCCTTCGAAGCAAGCTAACGCCATCCATGAGGCACGCGCTTCGGCAACTTCACTATCTGACCGTCGCCGCCCAAGTGGGCAGCTTCAGGCGTACTGCCGAGATGTGCCAGGTCGATCAGTCGAATGTCAGCCGCGCGCTGAAGCAGCTTGAGGACAATCTCGGCGTATCGCTGTTCGAGCGGGCTCGCAGCGGTGTGCGGCTTACCCCGGCAGGACAACGATTCCTTGCCGAGGTCTCGCCGGCCATCGAACAGCTCGAGTCCGCAAGGCGCACGGCTCGGGCGGCGCGCAGAGCCGAGACAGGCGTAGTGCGCATCGGGATACTGACGTCGCTCGCCGGTGGATTTCTACGGGAACTTGTCCAAAACTACGCGGAAAGGCACCCGCAGGTCGCCATCGACGTTCGGGACGGCGGCCGGAGGCATCATCTCGCAGCCGTCAGAGCCCGGCGATTGGATGCTGCCATCATAACAGGTTCGGAATCTGTTCTGGGATGCGAGACGCGGGAGCTATGGCGCGAACGTGTCCATGTTGCACTATCCGAAAGCCATCCGCTCGCCGCCAGACCCAAGCTCGATTGGCCGGACCTCAAGACCGAGCATTTCATCGTAAGCCGGGCGGAACCGGGTCCCGAGGTGCATGACTACATTGTTCGTCGATCCGCCGATTACAGCACCTTTCCCGATGTCGAAGAGAAGGCGGCGCAGCAGGACACGCTCATGAACCTCGTCAGCCTCGGCCAGGGGATCACTCTGGTCTCGGCGGCATGGACCGCGGTCAAAGTTCCGGGGCTGGTGCTGCGGCCGCTGACCGCTCGAGCCGACATCGTACCGTTCAGCATCGCCTGGTCGTCGGAAAACGATAATCCGGCCTTCCTGCGCTTCCTGCAGACAGCACAGTTCCTCGCAAATTGCGGGCGGGGCGGTACGAAACAGCCCAAACCCCAAGGATTGACATCCAGGGCCGGATTCCTAGGAACCGCGTAAATCCGTCTGCATCTTCCGCGCCTTGGCGAACCCGCGATCAGTCAGCATGAAGCGTGCAAGCATTGGAGCGATCAGCTTCAACGGGTCACTAATCTCCTGCTTGGTCTCGCGAGCCAGAACCTCGGCATAGGCCACGAGGTCGCCATGAAGTGCCGCGGGAAGCTCGATCGTCACTTTTACAGGCTTGTCGTTGGAGATTCGGCCGAGTTTCAGCTTTGTCATGTCACCCTCCATATGGTTCGAGGACGAGATCGCGCGTGACGATCACGCGAACCGGAAAACCGGGGCGGATGGTGAGCGTCGGCGCCACGTTGAGCTGGCGGCGCACAATTTGCTGTCCCGCATCGTTGATGGTGTTCTGGCCGCCGTTGCGGATCGCCTGAATCAGGCGGTCTTCGTCATTGGTGGCGAGTTCGGCGCCGATGCTCAGCAGCGTCGAGAGACCCGCCGCCTTGGCGAGATCCCACCAATGATAATCCACGCCGTCTTCAAGGCCGGCATAGCCTTGGGGGTCGGCGCCGGGCTGGCGTTCCAGCACGATAGAGCGACCGTTCGGGAAGATGAGGCGGTTCCAGACAAGCAGGATCCGGCGCTGACCGAAGCCGACATCGTTGCTGTACTCGCCGATGATGCGCGTGCCCTGGGGGACAAGCAGAAGGCGGCCGGTCGGACTGTCGTAGATGCTCTCGGTGACTTGGGCCGTGATCTGCCCTGGCAGATCGGATCGGATGCCGGTGATCAGCGCAGCCGAGATCACCGCACCCGCCTGCAGCACGTAAGGTGACGCGGGCGCCATCACGCGGTCGGGCGCGACCGTCCGGCGATCGACGCCGGCGTTGAGGAAGGCCACCTGCCGCTCCTGTGCGGTCGGAGCGGGTTGTTGCCCCGGCAGTCCGAGGCCGGTTGGACCGGGAAGCGTGGGAGCGCCGCCGCTTGGCATTCCCTGCGCGGCCGCCAGTCTCGTCTCCGTCTGGAAAAACACCCGCGAAGTCCGCGCTGCTTCCTCCTCCGCCTGCCTGCGCTGTTGCTCCGGGTCGACCGTCGGCGTCGCAACGGGCGGTGGCGCGAGGGGCTGGCCGCGGTTCTGTGCGTCGAGGATCGGGCGTCCAAGATCGCCGGGCAGGGGCGGGCCGAGAACGGGGCCGGTGTAGTCGCGCGGCAGTCCGGAAAGCCCGTCCGCCGTCGGCCGGTTTTCCGTCGAATAGAGCTCTTCACCGCTCCTGCCGGCGTCGCGCGTCTGGAGCGCATAGATCAGTGCGCCGCCGAGACCGATGGAGGCGACCAGAGCTATTCCCGCCAGCATCCTTCGGGAAAGTCGCGTTACGCGCGGCGGCTCTGCGCGGAGCCGCATCGATGCGGCTGATGGCGCCGGAGATCCTGTCAGCGGGTCGCCCTCGACCTTAACTCCGTTCTCGCTCATGACGAGGGCCTCCCATCGGTGCGGACGATCCGGACGGTCTGCTGGCGATCCCCGCTGCCGAGACGCAGTTCGGCGGCGCCGAAGAGCCGGTCGACGATCAGGATGTTTTGGTAGATGCGGCTGTTGACGATCTGTGCTTCGCCGTCTGCGCCGATGACGAAGAGCGGCGGCATCTCGCCCTGGACGATGCCGCGCGGGAACTCGACATAGACATGCCGGCCATCATCGTAGACCGAGATCGGCCGCCACGGCGGGTTTCCCCCGGTCAGGCCATAGCGGTAGTTGCGTGCCGCGATCGCCGGGACGGCCGGCGTTGCAGGAACGATCTGCCGCTGCGACGCTGGAGGCTGCGGATAGGCCCAGGCGACAGCCGGCATATAGGGCCGTTCGCCCGAGCGCAGCTCGATCATGTAGATGCGTCGGTCGGTGGTGATGACGAGATTGGTCGAGAGGTCCGGCCGTGTCGGCTTGACGAGGACATGGACCCGCCGCGTGACGCCACTGCCGCTTTCTGTATCGCCGATGATCCAGCGCGCCGTGTCGCCGGCGGCGATCGGACCAGCCCCGGTCAGGCTCTCGCCGGGCTCAAGCGCGATATTGGTGATCTGTCCAGGCACCGCATAGACCTGATAAAGGGCGCCCTCGCTCCAGGGATAGATCTGGATCGAATTGTAATAGCCCTCGCGGCGCGGCTCGACCCGCGCGGCCGCATTGGCGTTCTGCACACGGCCGGTCGGCGTGCTTGCCGCGATTCCACCTTTCGCAGGTGTCCAGACCGGCGGATTGTGTAGCGGACGGGGTCGCTCGTCCGTGGCGGCGGCGGGGACGGCCGGCAATGCGGGTACATCGGCGTCGTAGCTGATCTGCGGCGGCTTCGGCGCCGTGGCGCAGCCAGCGAGCATCGTTGCGGAAAGCAGGATTGCCGCAAACGCGGATCTACGAAAAAGCGGCCTGCCGGCCCTGTGGGAAATCTGCCCGTTCATTGGCTCATCTCCCGCGACCAGTTGATGGCGTTGATGTAGATTCCGAGCGGGTTCGCCCTCAGGCGCTCGGTGTTGCGCGGCGTCTGCACCACGATGGTGAGGATCGCCGTCCATCGCTCGGTGGTGGCGAGCTGACCGTTCTCGTAGCGGCGCTCGGTCCAGGCGACACGGAAGCTGTTCGGGGACGCACGGATGACGCTGGAGACTTCGACGGCGATCTGCTGGCGGCCAACCTTGGTGAACGGGTCATTCGCTCGCGCATAATCGTTGAGCGCTGCGGCGCCGCGGTCAGTCGTGAATTCGTAGGCGCGCAGCCAGTTCTGCCGCACGATGATGGCGTCGGACGGGATCGAGCGAACCTGTTCGATGAAGCGCGCCAGATGGAAAGCGATCTGCGGATCCGTGGGTTGATAGGTGGCGTCGGCCGGCGCCGCCGCTTGCGCCTGCCCGAGTTGGTCGACCTGTACTACCCATGGCACCACGGTTCCGCGCGCCGACTGCCAGACGAGAGCGCTAGCGAAGCCCGCCGACAGGATCAGCGAGCCGAACGCCATCAGGCGCCAATTGCGGGCCTGGACGCGGGCGGATCCAATGCGTTCGTCCCAGACCTGCGCGGCCCGCTGGTAGGGTGTCTCAGGTTCGGGAGCTTTGCCGTAATGGGTGGAGGGTCGTTTGAACATCAGCGGTCGCCTTCGGAAAGATTGACGGAGGATCCGCCGCCGTGGGCGTCACCGGAACGCACGGCGTGGGCGGTGGCCTGGACGGCGTGGGTCATGCGTTGGGAGCGGCGAATGCGCTGCGCCCATTCGGGCGGCCCGGCCGCGGAGGCCGCGGAGGAGCCGCCGCCATCTCCGGCCGCGCTGCCGCCAGCGCGGGCGACGCCGCCAAGGCCTGATGAGACGCCGCCGGCGCCCGACTGGCCGGCTGCGCCGAGGCTGTAGGCGGTCGATGCGCCACCAGCCAGGGCCGCGCCTCCGCGTGCGGCCGCACCTGCACCGCTCGCCAGCGCCGCACCACCCGAAGCTGCTGCGCCAACGGCGCCAGCGCCGAGTGCGACCATGCCGCCGGCCGCGAGACCTGTGCCGACGGCGGCGCCTGCGCTGAGCTGCGGGCCGCCGGAGACGATACCGCTGGCAATTCCGGGTCCGAAGATGCCGAGGCCGAGCAGCGACAGCGCCGCGAGGACAATGGCCATGGCCTCGTCAATGGAGGGGGTGGCACCGCCGAAGCCGGCGGTGAACTCGGAAAAGAGCGTCGAGCCGATGCCGATGATGACGGCGAGCACCAGCACCTTGATGCCAGACGAGATGACGTTGCCCAGCACGCGCTCGGCCATGAAGGCGCTTTTGCCGAACAGGCCGAAGGGGATCAGCACGAAGCCGGCGAGCGTCGTCAGCTTGAATTCGATCAACGTGACAAAGAGCTGGATGGCGAGGATGAAGAAGGCGAGCAGGACCAGCGCCCAGGCCAGGAACATGCAGGCGATCTGGATGAAGTTCTCGAAGAACGACCAGTACCCCATCAGGCTGGAGATCGAGTCGAGTAGCGGTCTGCCCGCGTCAAGTCCGGTCTGCGCCACCTTGCCCGGACGCAGCAAGTCGGCTGTCGTAAATCCGGTGCCGCTGGCTTTCAGACCGAGACCGGCGAAGCTCTCGAAGATGATCCGGGCGAGATTGTTCCAGTTGCCGATGATGTAAGCGAAGGCACCGACAAAAAGCGTCTTCTTGACGAGGCGGGCCATGATGTCGTCGTCTGCGCCCCACGACCAGAAGAGCGCCGCCAGCGTCACGTCGATCACGATCAAGGTGGTGGCGATGAAAGCCACTTCGCCGCTTAGCAGGCCGAAGCCACTGTCGATATAGCGGGTGAAAACCTCGAGAAAGCGATCGATGACGCCGGTGCCGCCCATCTCGCTAGCGCTCCACCGGTTGAGGGGAAACTGGCTGCGGCGCATTGGGCGCATCCGGCAATCCATCGGCCAGACGCGCGCCGGGAGCGAGGAAGCGGTTGCGGTTCTGCGCCCACGCGCGCAGGCAAGCGGGGTCGCGCGGGCCTCCCTCTCTGAGAGATTGGCAGCGGATGAGCTCGTCGCGCAGGGGATCAGGGGAGGTCGCGGCGGGCCGGCCGGAGGCCCAGCTATCGGCCGGCTCCTCCTTCCGGCTCATCTCGATCGCGGTCGCGGTTATCGCGACCGCGACAAAGACGATGGCACCGATCCGCGCGAGCACCTTGCCCTCCATGGCTGCGCCCTCAGTTGCCGCTGTTCGGGAACATCCGGGCGTTGCCCGGCTGATAGCCACTGCCGGGGGTGAGAAACCGGCGGCGCTGCTCGCGGCCCTGTTCGGCGGCTGCGGCGCGTTCTGCTTGGGAGAGCGCCTGCGCGCGGCCGTTCGCGGCGACGACGGCCGTGAGATCAGCAAGTTGCTGGGCCTGTAGCGCAAGAAGCTGATTGCCGGCCTGGGTTGCCTGCAATGCGCCGGTCGCGCCCTGGCTGCGTCCGACGAGCGTCGACATCTCGGCGCGGTTGGTATCGATGTTGCCGACGACGCCGGCCTGCACGCGCATGGCGTCCTGGAGGCCGCCGACGGTATTCTGCCAGCGCTCGCGCGCTTGGGCGATGAGCTGCTGATGAGAGGCCGACATGGAGGCGTTGCCATAGGTGGTCTGGAACGCCTGATCGATGTTCTGGACATTGTAGGCGATGCGCTGCGCCTCGCCGAGGAGCTGCTGCGTGCGCTGGACCGACTGCTGGAGCTGCTGAAGCGAAGAGTGCGGCAGGCTCGCGAGATTGCGAGCCTGATTGATCAACATCTGCGCTTCGTTCTGAAGCGAGTTGATCTGGTTGTTGATCTGCTGAAGCGCGCGCGTGGCCGACAGGAGGTTCTGCGCGTAATTCGTCGGATCGTAGACGATGCGCCCGAACTGGGCGTGTGCGGGAGCCGTTAGAAACGGGAACGCGGCGACGGAAGCGGTGAGCAGTACGGCGGCAAGGCGCACGCCGCGCGAATGGCGCGGGATCATGTGGACGTCTCCATGTTGGTGAGGTTGGGAATGAGGTCCGCGGCCCAGTCGAGGCCGCGCTGGCGCAGCCAGGCCGCAAGGAAATCCTCGCGTCCGTGGGCCGCCACGGTCTGCGTGATAGAAGCCTGATCGGTCTTCGAGGAGGTAGCGCAGAGGGCGAGCGCCACGTCTGAGAGGCCGAGCTCGAACAGCCGGTTGCCACGTCGTGATTGGCAGTAATAGTCGCGTTTGGGCATGGCGCGGGCGAGGATCTCGATCTGACGATCGTTGAGGCCAAACCGGCGATAGATCGCCGTGATCTGCGGCTCGATCGCGCGCTCGTTCGGCAACAGGATGCGGGTCTGGCAGCTCTCGATGATCGCGGGCGCGATGGGCGAGCCGTCGATATCGGAGAGTGACTGGGTGGCGAAAATCACGCTGGCGTTTTTCTTGCGCAGCGTCTTCAGCCATTCGCGGAGCTGGCCGGCAAAGCCTTCGTCATCGAGTGCGAGCCAGCCCTCATCGACGATCAGCAGCGTGGGGCGGCCATCAAGACGATCTTCGATGCGGTGGAAGAGATAGGCGAGCACGGCAGCGGCGGCGCCGGTGCCGATCAAGCCTTCGGTCTCGAATGCCTGGACCGAGGCTTCGCCGAGATACTCAGCCTCGGCGTCGAGCAGGCGGCCATAGGGCCCGCCGATGCAGAACGGCCGCAGCGCCTGCTTGAGGTCGTTCGATTGGAGCAGGACGGACAGGCCGGTCAGGGTCCGCTCGCCAACCGGAGCGGAGGCGAGTGAGGTCAGCGCTGACCACAGATGCTCCTTTACGTCCGGCGTAATGGTGACGCTTTCCCGCCCAAGGATTGCGGTCAGCCAGTCGGCGGCCCAGGCGCGCTCCGCTAGATTATCGATGCGCGCCAGCGGCTGTAGCGATACGCTGTCGACCGCGCCATCAGTCAGGCCGCCGCCCAGATCGTGCCAGTCGCCGCGCATGGCGAGCGCCGCCGCCCGGATCGAGCCGCCGAAATCGAATGCGAAGACCTGGGACCGCTCGTATCGGCGGAACTGAAGCGCCATCAGCGCCAGCAGCACCGACTTGCCGGCGCCGGTCGGCCCAACGATCAGCGTGTGGCCGACGTCGCCGACATGAATGGAAAGCCGGAACGGGGTCGAGCCTTCTGTTCTGCCGAACAGCAGTGGGGGTGCATCGAAATGCTCGTCCCGTTCCGGTCCCGCCCATACCGCTGAAAGCGGGATCATGTGGGCGAGATTGAGTGTGCTGATGGGCGGTTGCCGGACATTAGCGTAGACGTGGCCGGGAAGGCTGCCGAGCCAGGCGTCCACCGCGTTGATGGTCTCGGGCATGGCGGTGAAATCGCGGCCCTGGATGACCTTTTCGACGAGACGCAGCTTCTCGGCGGCGATGCGCGGATCGTCGTCCCAGACGGTGATCGTCGCCGTGACATAGGCCTGGCCGGCATAGTCGGCGCCGAGCTCCTGCAATGCCATGTCGGCATCCGCGGCTTTATTGGTCGCGTCGGTATCAACCAGAACCGAGGCCTCGTTGGTCATCACCTCCTTGAGGATGGCGGCGATCGACTTGCGCTTGGCGAACCATTGTCGCCGGATCTTGGTCAGCAGTTTGGTGGCGTCGGTCTTGTCGAGCAGGACGGCCCGGGTCGACCAGCGATAGGGAAAGGCCAGACGGTTCAGCTCGTCTAAAATGCCGGGCGTGGTCGCGGTCGGGAAACCCACGATGGTGAGGATGCGCAGATGCGTGTCGCCAAGGCTCGGCTCTAGGCCGCCGGTGAGCGGCTGGTCGGCGAGCAATGCGTCGAGATACATCGGCGTCTCGGGCACACGGACGCCATGGCGTTTCGTCGAAACCGTCGAGTGCAGGAAGGTCAGTGTCTCGGCGTCATCAAGCCACGCGCACTCCGGCATGAAGGCGTCGATGAGCTGGAGGATGCGATCGGTGCGATCAACGAAGCCGCGGAGGATCTCGCGGGCATCAACCCCGGCGTGATCTCGCCCCTCATAGAGCCAGTTTTCGGCACGCGCGGCGTCCTCGGCCGGCGGCAGATAGAGGAATGTCAGGAAGTAGCTCGACTCGAAATGCGCGCCGGCTTCCTCAAAATCCGCCTTGCGTTCGGCGTCGACCAGCGCGGAGGCGCTGTCGGCGAACATGCTGGCGGGATAGGTGGCGGCGCCATGCCGTTGCGCCTCGACGAAGATCGCCCAACCGGAGCCGAGGCGGCGGAAGGCGTTGTTGAGCCGTCCAGCGACCGCGAGCAGCTCGGCCGGCACGGCGCTGTCGAGGTCGGGTCCGCGAAACCGGGCGGTGCGCTGCAGACTTCCGTCCTTGTTGAGGACGACGCCTTCGCCGACCAGCGCGACCCAGGGGAGGAAGTCGGCAAGCCGGGTGTTGCGGTTGCGATATTCGGCAAGGTTCATCATGGCCGCGCGCCCCTCAAACCGACAGATGACCGGGGATGCGCAGATGCCTGCGCACGACGTCGACGAACTGCGGATCGCGTTTTGCGGCGCAGACGGCGGCGAAGTGACCGATCGCCCAGAGACCGAGGCCGACCAGCCAGAGGCGCAGGCCGAGGCCTAGCGCCGCCGCCAGCGTCCCGTTCAGGATGGCGATCGAGCGCGGCGCGCCGCCGAGCAGAATGTGCTCGGTCAGCGCGCGATGGACCGGGACCGAAAAACCCGGCACTTCGCCTGCCGTCTCCGCCGACGTCGTCATCAGACCAGCGCTCCGCCGCCGAACGAGAAGAACGACAAAAAGAAGCTGGACGCGGCGAAGGCGATCGACAGGCCGAAGACGATCTGGATCAGGCGCCGGAAGCCGCCCGAGGTGTCGCCGAAGGCGAGCGTCAGGCCGGTGACGATGATGATGATCACCGCCACGATCTTGGCCACTGGACCTTCGATCGACTGCAGGATCTGTTGGAGCGGCTGTTCCCAGGGCATCGACGAGCCGGAGGCATGCGCGGCAGGCGCGAGCGCCAGGGAGAGGAAGGTGACGGAGGCGACCGTCGCGATAAGACGGCGGATACGCATGGCATGCTGGATCATGACGGGTCTCCTGACGAATGCTTGCTGGCGGGGATGATGCTGTAGTCGCCGTCTGTGCGGAGCCCTTCGACGCGAGAGAGTTCGGCAAGCCGGCGCGAGGCGCCGCGGCCCGAGAGCACGGCGACCACATCGATTGTCTCGGCGATCAGGGCGCGCGGCACGGTGACGACAGCTTCCTGGATGAGCTGCTCAAGGCGGCGCAGCGCGCCGATCGCTGTGCCGGCGTGGATGGTGCCGATACCGCCTGGGTGTCCGGTGCCCCAGGCCTTCAGCAGATCGAGCGCCTCGGCGCCGCGCACCTCGCCGATCGGGATGCGGTCTGGACGCAGGCGCAAGGAGGAGCGGACAAGCTCGGATAGAGAGATGACGCCGTCCTTAGTGCGCATGGCGACGAGGTTCGGCGCGGCGCATTGCAGCTCGCGGGTGTCCTCGATCAGCACCACCCGATCGGAAGTTTTCGAGACCTCGGCGAGCAGCGCATTGGTGAGCGTCGTCTTGCCGGTCGAGGTGCCGCCGGCGACTAGAATGTTACGCCGCTCGGAAACGGCGATGCGCAGAGCCTCCGCCTGGCCGGCGTCCATGATGTCGGCGGCGACGTAGTCGTCGAGCGTGAAGACCGCGACGGCGGGCTTCCGGATCGCGAAGGCCGGCGCGGCGACGACAGGCGGCAGCAGTCCCTCGAACCGTTCCCCTGTTTCCGGCAACTCGGCCGAGACGCGCGGGCTACCTGGATGAACCTCGGCGCCGACATGGTGCGCGACGAGGCGAACGATGCGTTCGCCATCGGCCGGCGACAGCCGTTCACCCGTGTCGGAGAGTCCCTCGGAGAGGCGATCGATCCAGAGCCGCCCATCGGGGTTGAGCATCACCTCGACGATCGCGGGGTCTTCCAGAAACTCGGCGATCGCCGGCCCAAGTGCTGTGCGCAGCATGCGCGCGCCGCGAAGGATCGCCTCCGATTTCTGGTGAGTAGCCGCCACGTCGTCCCCGTTCTCGTGCGGGCCCGCGAAGTGCGGCCCTGGATCGGGGATGAGTAGAAGAGGCAGAAATCAGGGCGTGACAACAACCGAAATGTGGTCGTCGTACTGTGGCGTACAAAGACAGGGAAACGGCGGAACTACTCTATACTTGCGCAACGCCTACCGACGATTATTCCGCGTCACGCGCGGGATCGATGTCCTCCGAAATCTCCTGCCTGAGCTTCGGGCCGCTCGCGAGTCGGCGACCCAGAGCCGCGATGAACGCCTCGTACCGCTCGCCGGCCTTGGCGCGAGCGGCCTGAGCGGCAGGCTCGGGAAGCGCAGGCGTTGTGGTCAGCCAGAAGCGGACGAAGATCGCCAGCGTCTCGACGGAGATACCGACGTCGCGCTCCACGCGGCTCATGCGCCTGTCGATCTGGTCGAGCCGCTTGGTGATCGCCGCCTCCTGACGTTCCGCAGCGTCGGGCGACAGGAAGGATGCAATGCCGGCCTCTGCGATCAGTGACAGCGAGTGGCCACGCCGAGCCGCGTGCGCAGCGAGAGCTTTCATGACCTCAGGCTCGAGATAGACGGAGAGACGCTGCTTCTTCGGGGATTTCGCCATCGCGGCTCTCCTAAAGCTCGATGCCGTCGCCCGGGTCGAGCGAAGCCTGGCGCGCGACCTGCCGCATGTTCTGGTTCATGCGGCTGAGGCGCGCCGCGTCGTCATCGGCATCGTCCGGCGGGTCGATCTCGAACTCGTTCTCGATCGGCGCCACTTTGGCGATCGGCTGCACGCGGCTTAGCTCGGGCTGGCGGCGGCGCTCGGAATCGGTCGTGTCCTCCTCTTCCGGATTAGCTCCCGTCGCCGTTGTCAGGATCTCTGGCGAGGGCGGCAATGCCAGTTTGCTCCAGTCGTCAGTCGAGACCACATCCGGCTTCGTTATGGTGGGCGGCGGCAGCACCCGTTCCTGAAACCGCCGATCTTCGTAATAGCGCGCCTTCTTCGCCCGGATCGGCGGCGTGCCGGCGACCATGACGATTTCGTCGGAGGGCGGAAGCTGCATGATCTCGCCGGGCGTGAGCAACTGCCTGGCGGTTTCCGAGCGCGACACCATCATGTGGCCGAGCCAGGGCGAAAGCCGGTGACCCGCATAGTTCTTCATCGCCCGCATCTCGGTCGCGGTGCCGAGCGCGTCCGACACGCGCTTGGCGGTCCGCTCATCATTGGTCGCGAAGCTGACGCGGACATGGCAATTGTCGAGGATCGAATTGTTCGGCCCGTAAGCCTTCTCGATCTGGTTCAACGACTGGGCGATCAGGAAGCTCTTCAGGCCGTAACCGGCCATGAACGCCAGCGCGCTTTCGAAGAAATCGAGCCGTCCCAGCGCCGGGAATTCGTCCAGCATGAGAAGCAGCCGATGCCGTCCACCCTTCGCCTGCAGGTCCTCGGTGAGACGACGGCCGACCTGATTGAGGATCAGGCGGATCAGCGGCTTGGTCCGGTTGATGTCCGAGGGCGGCACCACGAGGTAGAGCGTCGACGGGCGCTTGCCGCCGACGATATCGGCGATGCGCCAGTCGCAGCGCCGCGTCACTTCGGCGACCACGGGATCGCGATAGAGACCAAGGAACGACATCGCAGTCGAGAGCACGCCGCTGCGCTCGTTGTCCGATTTGTTCAGCAGCTCGCGCGCAGCGCTGGCGATCACGGGATGCGGACCGGCTTCGCCGAGATGCGCGGTCTTCATCATTGCCGCCAGCGTGGACTCGATCGGGCGCTTCGGATCAGAGAGGAAGGCGGCGACGCCGGCGAGCGTCTTGTCGGCCTCGGCATAGAGAACATGGAGGATCGCGCCGACCAGCAAGGCGTGACTGGTCTTTTCCCAGTGATTGCGCTTTTCGAGCGATCCTTCCGGATCGACCAAAATGTCGGCGATGTTCTGAACGTCGCGGACCTCCCATTCGCCGCGGCGCACCTCGAGCAGCGGATTGTAGGCGGCCGACTTCGGATTGGTCGGATCGAACAGCAGCACGCGCCCGTGCCGCGACCGGAAGCCCGCCGTCAGAGTCCAGTTCTCGCCCTTGATGTCATGGACGATCACCGAGCCCGGCCAGGTCAGCAGCGAGGGCACGACCAGTCCGACGCCCTTGCCGGATCGGGTCGGGGCGAAGCACAGCACATGCTCCGGACCATCGTGGCGCAGATAGTCGCGGTCGAGCTTGCCGAGCACGACGCCGTCGGCGCCCAGCAGGCCGGCCGCGCGAACCTCGTCTTTCCGCGCCCATCTGGCCGAGCCATACGTCTCCACATTCTTCGCCTCGCGGGCCCGCCACACCGACATGCCGATGGCGACGGCGATCGAGATGAATCCGCCGGACGCTGCGATGCACGCACCCTCAACGAAGATGGGCGGCGCATAGGCGTCGTAGAAGTACCACCACCAGAAGAAGGCGGGCGGATAGTAGACGGGCCAGCCAGCGATCTCGAACCATGGTGGGCCGAGCTGCGCCTGGAAGCCGAGCCGCCACGCCGTCCACTGCGTGGCCGCCCAGGTCATCATCAGCACGATCATGAAGACGGTGAGGATCTGGCCCCAGAGGATTTTCGACGCCGACATGCGAGAGTCCTTTCTTGATTAAGGGCTACAGGCCGAGGCCGCGTTTGCGGCCGAAGCTCCAGTCGACGCCGCCATCGCCACGCGCGACGCCGGAGACATGCTGGCCGAGGTGCTTCTCGAGCGATGGCGTCCACGGCACGAGCTGGAAGCCGAGACCGTCGTCGATCATGGCCAAGCGGCCCGAGGCGAGCGCAATGCGCTGCCGATAGGCGCCGGCGACATATTCGCCGGTCCCGGCCTTGGAGAACGGACGCCCGGTCTCGGCCGCGAGCTTCTCGCCGAGCGCCTCGACTTCGCGTTGACGCAACGTGTCGATCAGGTTGCGGGAGAAGATGACGCTGCGGCCGTGGCGTTCGGCCAGGCGCTGCTCGATCAGATGTTCGGCGCGGCGATCCATTGCCTCGCGCACTTCGGCGCCGAACCCGCCACCGCCAAGCGCCACGGGTTCGCGAGCGATCGCCTGCCGGTCGACCCAGGTGGCGCCGGTTGCGGTGACCTGGGCGGAGATGTCGAGGTCCGAGCGGACGGCAAGCGCGACACGCCGTTGTCCCCGCGCATCGTCGAACTTGCGCAGCTCGACAATCGAGCCCGCTGCGCTATCGCCGGCGGCGTCGAGATCGGGCAGCTTGATGTGATGAGTGCGGCCGTCGATACCGTCGACGACGGCATAGGCTGTTCCCTTGAGCTCGTCGTCGAGACCTCGCGTCACCAGCCGGCCGACGACGGGGTCGTTCAGGCTTTCCCCGGCGAGGACATAACTCGCAACACCTCGCTCGATGCCGCGGTCGGTCAGCGCGCGGTGCATGCGCTTGATGATGTCGCCGCGCTCACCGAGCTCGCGCAGCGTTGCCTCGGCTCTGTCGGCGATGACCCACTGGCCCGGGCCGATCTGATCAGCGAGCCCCAGCGTCGCCAGCTTGCGCAGGCGTCCAACCTTCAGGGCGTGAAACTCGTCGGGCTGCCGGTCGGGCTGCGGCGCGAGATCGACGACGCCGGTCCTATAGGCGTCGCGCGTGAGCTGACGATCGAGATTGGTCCAGCGCTCGGACTCGACCTGGCGCTCAATGGTGCGACGGATTTCCTGATCGGTGCGCGGTCCCAGCTCCTGGGTGATGAGATCGCGCGCGCGGTCGCGCATGCCCTCCTTGATGTAGTCGCGCGAGATGACAAGGTTCTCGCCGTCATCGCGCACGCCGCGCGCGATCAGATGCACATGCGGATGCTCGGTGTTCCAATGATCGACGGCGACCCAGTCGAGCTTGGTGCCGAGATCCTTCTCCATCTGCCCGACCAGTTCACGGGTGAAGCCCTTGAGGTCCGCCATCTCCACCGCGTCGTCGGGCGACACGATGAAACGGAAATGATGCCGGTCGTCCTCGCACCGTTCCGCGAACGCCTTGGGATCGGCGTCATCCCCACCGGGGCTGAATAGCCGGGCCTTCTCTCCATCCCGGGTCACGCCCTCGCGGCGGAGATAATTGAGATGGGTGCCGAGCGGCGCGTTGCGTCCGCCCTGGCGCACGACGCGGGCCTTGACGACGGCGCCACGCGAGCGGGCGGTCAGCAGCCGGTTGGCCTGCACAGCTGCGCGCTGGCCGCGACCGAAACGGGAGCGGTTGCCGGGACCGATCCTTCCTTGCCGGGATATCGCGCCACCGGCCTTCTGCGCGGCGGCGAGCGCCTGCGCGATGAAGGGTCTGGCCTGCTGGGCGCGCGTCGAGCGGATGCGGCCTGGCCGGATGCGGAAGTCGTCCTCGGCGCTCATGGGCGTGGCCCCGCACATCGCGCAAAGGCAAGGAAATTCTTGGGAAAGCGGCGCGCGCGCAGGCTGCGCCGATCAGGCGCACCTCGCGCAAACGCGCCATAACCCCTTGAAAAACCACAACCGCCCAAGGACGCACATCGTGGCCCTTTATCCTGCCATCGTGCGGTTGTGGTGACTGCTCTTCCCACTTCTGACGCCAATTCCACGCCAGAACCCGACAATGCCGCAGGGAGTGCGAAGCCCTTCATCGCGGCCTCGCACTGTCGTTTCGGGCCACGAAGAGGCCGTCCGATCGCGGCGCAGGCAGCGCCGGATCGCGCCCGGACTCCGAGGCAGATGGTACAGTGGGATCGCCATCGGGCTGCTGCCGATCTGCACGCGGCCTGCTATCGACCTGCACGACGAAGAGCGGCGCACGGGTCCAGGCGAGCGGATCGGCGGTGGCTACCGTGACGGGGGCAGCGAGATCGCCGCCGCCGATGATCGGTGCGAGAGCGGCGACATAGGCGCGCGTTTCGGCCGGCAATGGGCGGCCGGTGGCGCGATATTCCTCATAGCGCCCGGGACCGGCATTGTAGGCCGCCAGAAAGCCGGGCGAGCCGTAGCGATCGTGCATCTCGCGCAGATACGCCGCGCCCGCCATGATGTTGTCGCGTGGGTCGTAGGGATCGCCGCCGAGACCATGTCTTGCGCGCAAATCCGCCCAGGTCGCTGGCATGATCTGCATCAGGCCCATCGCACCCTTGGGTGAGATCGCGCGGACATCGCCGCGGCTTTCGACGCGCATGACGCCGCGAATCCACGCTTCCGGAATGCCGAACCGGCGCGCGGCCGCGGTGATGTGACCGGCATAGGGATCGCTGGGTGATGGCCGCTCCACCGGCGCGTCCTGCGCCGCGGCCGGAACGGCCAGCGGCTGGGCGATGAGCAGGCCGGAAAGGAGAAGGAAGGCTGTTCGCCGGACGGTGGGAGACCGTCCGACGACAGCGCGATGGCGGCGGACCGGCATCGCTCAGTCCCGCTCGCCGCGCTTGGGCGGCCGGTTCCAGTGCAGACCCCAAAAGGACTTATCGTCGGCCGACTGGAACAGGTTGGCGCGGATCGGATGGCTGAAGGTCGGATCGTCGAGCTGCAGCGAGACGTAGTCGCCGGCCTTCTCGCCGGTGCGTTTCCAGCCCGCGCCGATCTCGGCGCCGGGTTCGTTGTTCATACCGTCGAAGACGTGAACGCGGAAATCCGGCGCATTCTCGGCGTCGGAGGGATCGGCTGGAACGATGATGATGTCCTGGTGCAGGAAGAGTGTTTGCAAATGGCCGATGAAGCCGGAATCGTCGCGCGTGAATTGACCGATCAGTGACATGATGACCTCCAAGGGATTGCGGGGAAGTTGGACATGGGCACGCCGTCACCGCGTCGGCGCGCGCCAGACGAAGCGGCCATCGCCGTCCTCGTCGGTGTAGAGAGGGATGGCCCGGCCGATCACGGCGGAAGCGGGAAGCGGTCCGAAGTAGCGGCCGTCGAGGCTGTCGCGGACTTCCCAGTTCATGAGGAACAGCTCGCTTGTCGCGACGACGCGGCAGCCCTGCCAGACGGGCAGCGGATTGCCCCGACGATCGCGGTCCAGCGCCTCGCCCATCGGCACGGCATCGACGGTGATCGCGAGGCCGGTCCTGCAAACCCGCTGGCCAGGAAGCGCCACGACGCGCTTCATCAGCGGCACGCCGCGCGGCAGATAACCGCCCTCGGCGAGGAAGCTCGCAAGCGGCTCGGGCGCGCGTACGGCGACCAGATCGGCGACTTCCGGGGACAGGTCGGGCTCGATCGCATAGAGGCCGATCGGCGTGCTGGCCGACGCGTTCCAGACCAGCTTCGGCGCGAAGGAAACGAGCGACAGGATGCCGAGCAATGACACGGCGGCCGTCGTGGTGATGGCGTAGCCGAGCCGGGTCATGCGCCAATCTCCCGGCGCATAAGGAAGGCGCGATGGCGCTGCATCGTGTAGGCGCGCGGCGTCTCGCCGGCGGCCAGGCGATTGTGAACGTGTCGCCAGTGATCGGGCGAGACCTCGGCCGGATCGATGCCGATCGCCTCGATCGCGTCGATGAGCTGGAGCATGCACTCCACTTGTCGCCAGCCATCGACGCGCAGCAGGATGTCGCCGCCGGGCGTCACGGTCGGGATCGTCTGGCAGGGTTCGCCGCGCCTGACGCCGCGCAGGATGTCGAGCCGGGAGAGCACGGTGCCGTGCTCGTTGGCGGCCCAGCGTACGAGTGCGAAGACCGAGCCGGGAGGAAAGAAGAGGATGCGACGGCGGCGGTCTAGGACCCGTTCGCGCACCTCGCGGCCGAAGCGGATCCAGTGCTCGATCCGCTTCTCGATCCGCTTCTCGATCCAGACGAGTTCGACCTGGGTGAGATCCTCCGGCGAGACGTGAGTGGCGCGGCCGGCGCGCGTGGATGCGGCGGCAAGGCCGGTCATTGTCCTTCTCCCGACGGGGGCAGAAATTCGCGCTCGAACAGCGCGCGGAGCATGTCGGCGACCGTCTGGCCGCGCTGGAAGGCCGCGATCTTGATCCGGCCGCGCATGTCGGCTGTGACGTCGATGGTCAGCCTGGCCGAGAACTCGTCGGCGGGCTGAGGTCGATGCGTCTGGCGATCGGGCGCCTTGATCCAGCTCTCCGGATCGCCAGGCCGGGACGCGAAGCCGCGCTTGGGGGATCGTTCGCTCATGCGCCGATCCTCGCGACTTCGGCCGCGAGCGCGGCGATCTCACGCGCGCCCGGGCAATCCTCGTCCTGCTCGGCGGCGATCCGCCCGGTCTGCACTACATCGGCGAAGACGATGCGCTGGCCGATCGTGGTCGCGAGCAACGGCGGGTCGTGGTCGGCGAGCGTCTCGGCGGTTTCACGCGCCAGCACGGTGCGCGCCGCACAGCGGTTCAGCACGAAGCGGGCGGCGAGCTGCGGGCGGTAGATGCGCGCCTCGCTGAGCAGCGCGAGCATCTCCGCCGAGGCCCAACCGTCGAGGGGCGAAGGCTGCACGGGTATCAACACGAGATCGGCGGCGAGTAGCGCCGAGCGCATGAGACTGGCGACGCGTGGCGGACCGTCGATGACGACATGGTCGGCGTCACGGGCCAGTTCCGGCGCCTCGCGATGCAGGGTATCGCGCGCCAGGCCGACGACACCGAAGAGCCGCTGCAATCCCTCCCGGCTGCGTTGCTGCGACCAGTCCAGAGCCGAGCCCTGGGGATCGGCGTCGATCAGGGTGACGCGCTTGCCGCTGCGGGCCCATTCGCCGGCGAGATGCAGCGCCAGCGTCGTTTTGCCGACGCCGCCTTTCTGGTTGAGGAGCGCGACGATCATGACGGTCTCCCGGCGATCGGGGACTCGTCCACACGGCGTGAAAAAGCGGGTTCCGTTAGAAAGATTCCGAAGGAATCTAGGTTAGATAAGTTACCGGGCTCGCAAGCTGCTGATTCAGCGCGATGAATCGGCGATTCCGGTCCCTGATAGCACGAGAGTCCGGTCCCCGATGGCACGATAGAGCCGGTCCCTGATAGCACGAGACTATTCACAGCTTATCCCCAGGGCGAGTTATCGAGCGGCGGCGGCGGCGCGGGATGCCGAGCGCGTCGGGATCGGTAGGTGCGAAGGACAGGATTTCGGGCCCGCCGAGGCATTGCTCGATGGTGAGCCGGTAGCCGGGCAGCGGCTGGCGGCGGACGATGTCGCGCAGATCGTAGGCGAAGTGTTTGAGCGGCGAGAGGCTACCGGACTTGGCGTGGAGGTGCGGGAAGTCGAAGCTCCAGCCGAACTCCTGCTTGCCGCCGTGCTTGCGCACCAGGCGGTAAAGCCAGCGCTCCAGGCCGCCGGTGAGATCGAAGTATTTGCGGTCGATCGTCAGCACGAGTGCGTCGTCGAGGACAGCGCCGTAAAACCAGTCGGGAACGATTAGCTCGAGGCCGAGCGGGCGGCCGCGGTGATCGGCGCGCTCCTTCCATTCGTTGATCCAGGAGAAGCGGTGCATCCGCCGCTCGGTCGGCTGCCGGATTGAGGTCGCGACCGTGGTCGATTGCAGCCGGTCCAGCGCCGCCTTTAGGCGGTCGTAGTCGCGCAGCGATACGCCGCGGCCGATGAAGTTTAGGATTTCATAGGGGGTGGTCGCCATCAGGCGCGAGGGGCGCAAACCGACATCGCGCGCTTCCACGATCTGCGAGGCGGCCCAAATGAGAACGTCCGCGTCCCAGATCGTGGCCATGCCATGCTCGGGCACGGCTTCGACGCGGATCTTCACCGGGCCCGCCTTGAAGTCGATCGGCGCCAGGCGCTTCGACTTGGCGAGCGAGAAGAACGGATAGGCCATGAGGTCCTGCGCATCGCGGGGTGCGAGGTCGCCAGGCAGCGCCCGGAACAGATCGAGCTGCGCGCGTTCGTCGCGATGATGGTGGCGAGACAGCATGGCCGGCCGCCTCAGCGCTGAAAGCGGCCGCCGCCGGTGGCGGAGGAAAGATTGGTATGGCGCTTGGCTGGGAGCACGGTCCCACCACGCGGATCGGAGGTCGAAGTCACGAGACCTCGATCAGCCCATCCTTGCAGGTCCTCGACGGAGTAGACGACGCGGCCGCCGAGCTTGCGATAGGTCGGTCCGGTTCCGTAGGTCCGGTGCTTCTCGAGGGTGCGCTCGGACAAGCCGAGGAAGCGCGCCGCCTCCTGCGTTCTCAGGTAGCGTGGCGGTATATTGGCGGCTTTTTCGGCCATGATCGAACCTCCGTGGTCTCGCGGGCGGCCGCTGCGAATAAGCGGCGGGTTGCGAGCACGGTGGCGCGAAGACGGCGCCTCGGACGATGTCGAAGTAAGACGCTAAAATCGACACCCGAGCGGGTGTCAGCGGCCGCGGCGTGGTCGGCGCAGCAATGTCCGGTAGCCGCCGCGAACGAGTTTCATGCCGTCGCGGACGAGACGAATAGTGATCTCCCGGATCGGATCGCCGACCCAGGACCCTGCGTCGATCTTGTGCTGAGGGAAGAGATGCTGGGCGACGGTGCGGTAGATGGCGCCGCTCGCGCGCGCGTCGACAGCACGCAGCATCAGGCGGGCGCGCTGACGTCTCTGCAGCGTCATGCGTGGATCGGGCAGCACACGCTTTCCGAACATAGCGTACCAGAGACGCTCGACCGCGGTCAGTCGGTCGGGCGTCAATTCGTCGAACATGACGAATGCACCGAGGGTTCCGGCATTATCGATGTTGAACAAGGCCACGTCGTGAGACCCGCCCCGCAGCGCGAGCCGGATTAAACTAGGATCATGCTCGATGATGGTGTGGGCGTGTAGATCGTCACCGCGGAGGCGGAAATCTCCCGCCGGGCTCGGTCCGGCGGTGAACGGGAGCGTCGCCGGATCGGTTTGCGGGGTCCAGAAGATCGGCTGGATGACCGCGGAGTTGCGAGGGTCGGCGACGAAATCGCAACCCCCATTGTTCGGCGAATTCCCGGGCGACATCCTCGGTCAGCCGCCCGATGGCCACCAATTCCTGATATGATTGTCTGTATTCAGGGTTACGACGCAAGAACTCCCAGGCGAGATCGCCGGGGGTCAACTTGTCGATATAGTCATAGGCGGCTTCAGACCGCCAACTTTCATCCTCGGACATTCTCCACCGCCCTCCGCGCAAGGTTTGCAACGCGAGTTATGCAGTGGATACGATTCCGGGTTGAACGGAGCGGGGGAAGAACGAAGTGGCGGCAACGTGATGCGGTTTGCGCATCACGTCAGTGCAGGCGGCCCTGGATCAGCTCACAGAAGCCGCTGGTGGTCATCCATTTCGCGCGGTTGAGATGGCTGGTGTAGATGCGCAGGGCGCGCTCCGGTTCGGCCTTGGCATCGAGGCCGAAGAGGACTTCGACGACTTCGCGCCAGTCGGCGCTTTCCGCGTCGGCATCGAGCAGCCGGGCATAGAGCTTCAGATGCGCCTCGTCATAGGCGGTCAATGCCGCGCCGGCCGGCGGCTGATCAAGAAAATCGTCCTTGGTCACAACATCCCCCGATCCAGAGATGTATCCAAACTGGAGGAAATTGTTAACGATGATTTCATCGGAAAAATGACGCAAGGCTCTGATGCGGGAAGATGTGGCAACGCCGCGACCTGTCGAACGTCAGGTTTCCTTCTTTGCATCAACGAGCAGCACTCCCTTGCCCTGATCGGAGTTCAGGAAGACGATGCCGGCGCGCTCGAAAGCCCTTCGCACCTCATCGCGCGTACTCTCAAAGACCTCGAGGCCACTGGTGGATTCGAGGCGCTTAAGCGCGGTCAATGAGACCCGGGCCTTGTCAGCGAGCGTCTCCTGTGTCCAACCCAGCAACGCGCGTGCGGCCCGAAATTGTTGGGCGGTGATCATGCATGATCACCTCCCACACGGACCTACGCGCACGCCAAAACTACGACTATAATAGTCGTTCTTGGCGGGATCTTCCAGCCAGAAGTGGCTGTTTGAGCTCTCTACGGTCGATAGGGGCCGCAACTGATTCGGTCGCCGCAAAGCCGAAGGCCCCGGCCTTCCGGCCGGGGCCTTGCGCGGGGCCTCAGTCGCCCCGCCGCCCGTTGGGGCGGGACCAGATCAGGGAGAAGGTCTCGCCTTCCTCGTCGTCGAAGAGGTTGGCGTAGATCGGGGCGTTGAAGCTTGGATCGTCAAGCTTGAGGCCCAGATAGTCGCGGCCCTCGTTGGAGCGCTTGGACCAGGCGGCGCCGATCTCGGCGCGGCCGACCAGGACCCGGTGGCTGGGGGCGTTCTCGCCGGTGGCGCGCTGGTCGGGGACGATGCGCACGTTCTTGGCCTGGACGCTGAGGGTGACGATTTCGCCGGTGAACTCGTTCGAGCCGGTCTTCTTGAAGGTGCCGATGGTCGCCATTGTAAGTCTCCGTTATCCGTTCCCGAGCCCGCACCATTGCGGCCTCGATGGCGATCGGCAGGCCGGAGGCGATCGACGGCGCACCCCGAAGGGGCTTGACAGCTAAGGAGGGCTTTCTTGTCTCGCGAGGAATGTCGGCGCAGCCGGCAGGGGAAGAAAGTTTGACGCGGCTGTTGCGTCATAGGCGATCGAGGCGAAGCCGGCCTTCGGCCAGATCAGGCCATTGAAGAGGCCGTTTGCAGCGGTTGAGGCACGGTCAGATAATGGAGAAGATGGTGGCCATCCCGCATCGGCAACCGGCGTGACGGCAATGCTCACCGGCTTCGTTCCCTCCCGGCAGGGCATCGGCGCTGCATCGTGACCTGCCGCCGCAGATGGGAAATCGCGGCCACGGATCTTCGGTGTGCCGCCGAGACCTGTACCTCCAGGGCAGTTGCTCCAAAGAGGGCCACTTCCGGGGCTCAGCGTCGATCCGCACTCCGCGCTCCGATCCCAACAGCCTAAGACGACGTGGGCGGCCGCCGCCTATCGCTGATCTGGTCTTGCCCTCGAAACGGCGACAATGACGATCAGGCTCGCGCGAGATTCCGGCCGGACGGGTCCGGGGCCGCCGCCATTCCTGCGACCCGCACGAAGGCGGTGATGCCGACAGCGATCGCACCGTGGACGGAGAAGCTGATCTGCCATCCCTCGGACGGCATGAGATGCTTCACAATGCCATGCGAATCCAGCGATCGCCGCCGGCGCGACAAAGGCGGTGCCAACAAGGAGCTTCAGCCACATCGGCCGGACGAAGGTGATCAGGAGGTGACCGGCCGCCAACGTCAGGGCGGCGGCGGCCCCGACCAGGACCGCGCCAGGGATGCCGGCGCCGGTGCCGTGCGCCCAGGCGCCCGTAGTCACGCCGACGAACATCGGCAGCGCGAAGACGGCCAGCGTGAACAGCAGCCAGCAAAGCAGGCCGATGGCTGCGAAGGATGCGAGTATTGCGAGGATGACCATGGTGGTGGCCTCCGTGAGAAGTGGTCTGACGGTCGCGCCTCCACCACCACCACGGCGCATTCGAACTATAGCTGAAAATCGACTCCGCCAGGAGCGGAAATCGCGTGCGGCTTCCGCGCGGCGGCGCTGGTTCGCCCCGGTCAAGGGGCGAAGGGATCGATCTCATGGACGATCGCGGCCATGTCGCCGTCGTATTCGCTGGCGGGCGTCACAGAGAGGGTGCCGTCGCCGGCCTGAAAGATGATGATGGCGGCCATCAGGGTGGTGGCGAGACTGAAAGCGAAGGCGTGCGCGTCGTTGAGGGACATCGATCCGGCTCCTGTTTGAGCGGAGGACCATCCCCCGCTGACAGGCGCCCGAAGTGTCGGACTGAACGCTGCAATCACCGCGCAGGCGAAGCCGCAGCGGCGGCATGCTCGCATAGCCGACCCTTTACGGGTTGATGGCGTCAGGCGATCAGTCTGACCAAGGATCAGCGCACATAAGCGGGGGTGCGTCGGCCGGACCGAAATGGTAGTCGTCATGTTCTCAACAGCCTTGCCGCCAAGACCTCAGCCGGACGTCTCGCGCATACGAGGCGACAACTTCGTCTGTGAGGACCATGGCAAGCGGATTTTATGTGCCGGATGGCAACGAGGCCCTGCGGTCGGATATTCCTGCCATCGTCGAACTCATCGAGCGGACGACACGTTGGGTACACCCCGACACGTTTCGCGCGCTGCCGGTCTGGGCGCCGCATACAGCGCGCGGTCGGCCTCTCTTTGATGCGGGGTGGTCGCGGCGTTACACGAACACGCGGAAGCTGACCGGCGTAACGGCGGAGAAGTTCGAAGGAAATGTGGCTGCGCTCAACGCCCTTGTCGCCGCACTCGACGTAGCGTCCCCAAAGCCGAAGAACTGGACCGTCTGTCACATCTGGGGTTACGACGATCCATCATTCGCGCAGGGCAGCAGCGTGGTGCAGGATCCGCGCTATTTCTCCTGTGTCGCGAACATGGTGTGGCTGCCCACCTCTTTGAAGGGTTTCACCGACACCCTCCCAGAGATCAAAGCTATGCTGCGGGTATGCTCTTTCCATCTGTACGGGTGGGCATGTGAGCACGAGGCGGTCGCCACACAGGCTGAGCAGGTGCGATCCGGTTGGACACCGCCCGACTATCCGAAGAGTTGGCCGAAAGGGGATCGGCGTGGCATCCTGCCGCCGGGGACAGCGCCGTTCACGCCGCGCATCGAACGCGAAATCGCAAAGCGGAAGTCGAAGATCCGATCCAATCTCGCCAACGCAGATTTTCTTCACTATCCGAAGACCGAGGTCGAGGATGTGCTGAAGTTCTGGAAAGTCGATCTGGGATAGGCGGCGCTTACGCGCCGCCGAACTTCCAGACCGGGATGCCGAGCTTCTTGGCCTTGTCGGCGAGGTTGTCGTTGATGCCGGTGCCGGGGAAGTGCATCACGCCCTTCGGCAGAACTTCCAGCATCTCGTCGTTCCGTTTGAAGGGCGCTGCGCGGCTGTGCTTCGTCCAGTCGGGAGCGAAACCGATTTGCGGCACATTGCGGTTCGTCGCCCAGAGGGATGCGATCTTTTCGGCGCCTTTCGGCGCCTTGCCGTGCATCAGCACCATGTCCGGGTGCTTTTCATGGACCTGGTCGAGCTTGGCCCAGATCAGGCGGTGATCGTTGAAGTCGAGCCCGCCGGTGACGAGGATTTTTGGACCAGGCGGAAGAAGGATCGTCTGCTCGGCCCGCCGCTTCGCTGCCAGGAAGTCGCGGCTGTCGATCATCGCCGAGGTGAGATTGCGGTGGTTGACCCTTGACCCGTTGCGGGGAAGCCAGGTCTTGCCGAGGTGGCGTTCGTAGTGTTCGGCCGCCTGGTCGCGCATCAGTTCGAAGGCGTTCTGGCGTTCGATCAGGGTTTGGCCTTCGGCGATGTGGCGCTCGAGTTCGACCGCCTTCACCTCGCTGCCGTCCTGTTCACGCTGCCCGCGGCGTTGTGCCTGCTCGTTGTCGTCGAGTTCGCGCGCGATCCGGTCGGTGGCGCGGTGGAAGACGTTGACCGTCGACCAAAGGAGATCGTCGACATCGGGTTCGAGGCGAGTATCCTCCAGCGTTCCGATCAGGGCGTCGAAGATGTCAGCGATGGCGCCTGCGACTGCATTTCCGTCGGGGAGGTGTCGTTGGTCGGGTTCATCCTCGAAAGGACGGTAGCCGTGGAGCTGGAGTTCGTTGAGGACATGGTCGGTGGGTGATGAGGCGTGATGCGGTTCGTAGTCGTCGTGCTCGCTCATGGGATGCTCCGTCGGTTGGACCGCGACCGTCGCGGCCTTCATGGCGACGAAAGCCGGCGGGCGGGCCAGCCCTGCACCCGGAGCGCAGCGCAGGGCCGAAGCGTCAGCGGAGGATGGCGAAGGCCGGCGATTTTGCCTCGCGATGGAAAGGCGCGGCACGCGCCAACGGAAAATCGTTGGCCGCAGCCATTGTCGGGCGGGCCCGTTTGCTGGCCGATCGCCCTCTCAAAGGCCGAGGCGCGGTGCCCCTCCGACGGTTGGTGCATCTGCGAGAACGACGACGCACCGCCATTGTCGGTCTCCCGTGCCGGGCTATGCCGCGAGCGCCATGAACCTTGCGACATCCTGGGGTACAATCTGCATCCGCGACTGCTGCCGGAGATGCTCGATGCCGAGGGTGCGGAGATCCTCGTTGAGGTCGCCGAGCGCCGGCGAGATGACAATCGCCTCGATCCCGACGGCGTTGGCCCGTTCGATCAGGCTGTCACGCGCACCGTCACCGGCCGGATCATTGTCGCGCACGATGTAGAGCCGTCGCAGCGTATCGGGGAACAGGATGGCGGCGAGATGCGCCGCCGAGAGCGCCGCCAGCATCGGCATGTCGGGAAGCACCTGTCGGAGCGACAGGACGGTCTCGATGCCTTCGCCGGCCGCCATCACCTCGCCACCGACGCCGAAGCGCACCGCGTTGCCGAGTAGGTCGCCCCTGGCTCGCCTCGGCGTGTCGATCGGCGCCTTGTTTCGCGATCGGGGATCGAGCCAGGTTCGGTGCGCGCCCGTGATCTTGTCGTCGAGATCGGTGACGGCGGCGATCATCGCCGGCCAGGTCTCGGTCGGCGCGTGCTCGTCCGGTCGATAATAGCAGCGCGGATGGAAGCGAAGGCTTCCGGTTCCGCGTAAATCCGTAATGCCGCGTTTCCGCAAATACGCTTGCACGATTGTGCCCGTAATCGGCTGCGACATGCCGATGAGACGCCGTGCCGCTTCCGGCGAGCCACTTGGTGCTGGCCGTTGGCAATCCTGAATGCGCGGCTCCGGTTCGGGTGGCGGCATGCTGAGGAAGGTGCGCGCCTCGTCGGCCACGTCCTTGAAGTCGACCAGGCCGCAGCTTTCACGAATGACGTCGAGGAGATCGCCATGCTCGCCGGTGGCGGCGTCGGTCCATTTTCCCGCGACACCTTTCGCGGAATCCTTGAGCCGGACATACATCGAGCGGCCGGGCGTGTTGCGCACATCGCCGACCAGCCAGTAGCGGCCCTCGCGACGCCCGCTGGACAGATAATGGCGGCACACCGCCTCGGCCTGCCGGCCGAGACTGTGCGCGAGGTCGAAAGCGTCCTGTCGGGCCATCACGCAGCCTCCCGCTCGGAAATACGAGCAACGGGAAAGGTGTCGAACAGCTTGGTGAGGATGGCTGGCCCGGAAGCGTCGACGGGCACGAAGAAGCGCAGCTTCCACGAGATGATTTCGCTGAACAGGCCATGAACCTTTAGCCGATCGCGCATCGCATCGGTGAAGCCCGACAGTTCGATGCGGTTGGTCCCCATCACGCGGGTGCGGCGAAGCTGCATGCCTTCGGCGAGGTCGATGATGGTGGCGCCGTCGATCAGCGCGATGAAGGCGGCATCCGGCGTCAGGGTGCGGGCGCCCATGGTGCCGGCGTTCGCGGCCCAGGCGGGCGAGACGCGGCGACCGATGATGCGCTCGCCCGCATCGGTCTGGAGCCGATAGACCCGGGTCGACTCGTTGGGCAGCCGCTTCCAGATCGGCAGCAGCAGACCGGCGACGATGTGGATGGTGCTGTCGGAAAACTCCGGCACCTCGGCGAGTTCGACGTCCCAGGCGGCCGCAAAGCTGTCGCGACCGGCTTCCTCCCAATAGCTCTCTTCCAGCATGCGGAGCGGCGCGTAGTGCTGCTCCATTGGTCGGATGAGGCAGACGCGGCGCTCGATCTCGCCATCGTCGAGCATCATGGACGGTGCCGGGATTTGCACGGCGGCCCGGCCGGAACGTCCGTTGACCAGGAGCCGCGCGCGCGGATCGGCGAGATGCTCTATCGCCATGTCCAGCGTGGTCGGACGGTTACGCTCGCGCCGGGTGATGGTCAGGAGCCGCGTCTCCGCGCCTGTGCCCGGATGAGTGTGGATGACCTGGCTGTCGGTGACGATGAAGCTCTCGGCCTGGAGCGTCTCCAGTCCGAGATCATAGACGCCGCTTCGGATCGCGCCCTCGACCTTGGCGGTCAGCAGCTGCTCGAACGCCGTGAACAGGATTCCCTGCAACTGGATCGTCAGCGCCAGCAGCCGGTTCAAAAACGTGGTGATCGGCGGCAGCTCGTCCTTGATGCCGTTGTCGTCCATGAGTTTCAGGCCGGTGGCGGATTGGAAGCGGTCGAGCGAGCAACCTTCGAGCTTGCCGCGCACTAGCAGGAGATAGAGCTGGCGGAGCGCGTCGCGCGCATAGTGCGATTCCAGATTGTCTTCGGGTCGGAAGAGGCCCTGTCCGCCGGTCTGGCGCTGGCCGCGCGTGATCGCTCCCAGCGTGTCGAGCCGACGCGCGATCGTCGAGAGGAAGCGCTTTTCGGCCTTCACGTCGGTGGCGATCGGCCGGAAGAGCGGCGGCTGCGCCTGGTTCGTCCGGTTGGTGCGGCCGAGGCCCTGGATCGCGGCGTCGGCCTTCCAGCCCGGCTCGAGCAGATAGTGGACGCGCAGGCGCTGGTTCCGCGCCGCGAGGTCTGCGTGATAGCTGCGACCGGTGCCGCCGGCGTCGGAGAAGACGAGCACGCGCTTCTGGTCGTCCATGAACGCGGCGGTTTCGCCAAGATTGGCCGAGGCCGCCCGGTTCTCGACGGCGAGGCGCTCGCCCTTGCGCACCACGCGGCGCGAGCGGCCCGTCACCTCGGCCACCATGTCGGTGCCGAAGCGCTGGACGATCTGGTCGAGCGCGCCGGGCACGGGGGACAGTGATGCCAGCCGTTCGATCAGCTCGTCGCGGCGGGCGACGGCTTCCCGGCTCTCGACAGGCTGACCGTCCCGGTAGACCGGACGCGACGACAGATTGCCCTCGCTGTCGGTGAACGGCTCGTAGAGCTGCACCGGGAAGGAATGGGCGAGGTAATCCAGGACATATTCCCTCGGCGTGATGTCCACCCGGACGTCGTTCCATTCCTCGGTTGGGATCTCGGCGAGACGCCGTTCCATCAGCGCTTCGCCGGTCGAGACGATCTGGATCACAGCCGAATGGCCATCGGCCAGGTCCTGCTCGATCGAGCGGACCAGTGTCGGGGTCTTCATGCTGGTCAGGAGATGGCCGAAGAAGCGCTGCTTGGCGGATTCGAAGGCCGAGCGTGCAGCCGACTTCGCCTGCCGGTTCAGCGTGCCGTTGTCGCCGGTGATGTTGGCGGCCTGCATCGCCGCATCGAGATGATTGTGGATGATGGCGAAGGCGCCCGCATAGGCATCGTAGATGCGTGTCTGCTCGGGCGTGAGCTGGTGTTCGAGCAACTCATATTCGACGCCGTCATAGGATAGCGAGCGGGCGGTGTAGAGGCCGAGGGAGCGCAGATCGCGCGCCAGCACTTCCATGGCCGCGACGCCGCCATTCTCGACCGCCTCGACGAATTCGGCCCGGTTGGTGAAGGGAAAATCCTCGCCGCCCCACAGGCCGAGCCGCTGGGCATAGGCGAGATTGTGGACGGTCGTGGCGCCGGTCGCCGAGACGTAGACCACGCGCGCGTTCGGCAGGGCGTGCTGGAGGCGCAAGCCCGCACGGCCCTGTTGCGAAGGCGAGACATCGCCCCGTTCTCCTTTGCCGCCACCGGCGTTTCGCATGGCGTGGCTTTCGTCGAAAATGATCACTCCGTCGAAATCGGAGCCCAACCATTCGACGATCTGCTTGACGCGCGAAAGCTTCTCGCCGCGGTCGTCGGACCGCAGCGTGGCATAGGTGGTGAAAAGGATGCCTTCCGCGAGACGGATCGCGGTGCCTTGTGGGAAGCGCGACAGCGGTGTGACCAGCAGCCGCTCCATGCCGAGCGCAGACCAGTCGCGCTGTGCGTCCTCCAGCAGCTTGTCGGACTTGGAGATCCAGACCGCCTTGCGTCGACCCTGGAGCCAGTTGTCGAGGATGATCGCGGCCGACTGGCGGCCTTTGCCGGCACCGGTGCCATCGCCGAGCATGAAGCCCTTGCGGAAGCGGACGGCGTTTTGCGCATCGTCGGGCGCGGCCGAGACGAGATCGCATGTCTCGTCCACGGTCCAGGCGCCAGCAAGATACTCGCCATGGGCCTCGCCGGCATAGATCACCGTCTCAAGCTGGGCGTCGGACAGCACGCCATCTTTGACGATGTGGGTGGGGAGCAGCGGCCGATAGCCGGGCTTCGGCGGTGCGACCGACGCCATCGCGGCCGACTGCACGAGCTTGGTGGGATGCGGCTGCGTGTCGGGGATGCGGATCGACTGAAGGGCGTAGGTCTCGTAGATCGAGTCCGAGAGGCGACCGCCTTCCGGCGGCGTCCAGTCGATCGTCTCATAGGCGAGGGGCACGCCTTCGGGCTGCGCTATGCGGCGCGCAGGCGGGGTGGACGCTGCCCGGGCGAGATAGCCGCGCACGGTGCGCGGGGCGACCGGCGCGTCGGCGATCGTCCTAGGGACCGATGCCGGCAACCGGGCCGGAACCTGCTGTTCGATCCATGCGAGCAGGGTCGCGACATCGGGTGCGAGGCCGGGAGAAGCCGGAAAGCGGGTGGCGTCCTCGGCTGGCGCCTTGTCGATGACGGTCAGGCGCGTCTCGATGGTCGTGCCATGCTTGGCATAGACCGAGCCCGCGACGGCGGCCGTGAACACGACGCGTCCACGCTCCTGCAGGCGGATGAAGGCGTCGCACCAGACAGGTGCATCGGGCGAGAAGTTCGCCCCGGTGATCGCGACCAGGCGGCCGCCATCGGCGAGGCGCGCCAGCGCCGAGGCGACATGGCGACAGGCGGCGTCCGCCACCCGTCCACTGACGTTCGCCATCACAGAGAACGGCGGGTTCATGATGACGACGCTGGGTACGGCCGTCCCATCGAGATGATCGTCGATCTGGGCGGCGTCGAAGCGCGTGACGATGCTGGCCGGAAAGAGGGAGGTGAGGAGATCGGCGCGGGTCTCGGCAAGCTCGTTGAGGATGAGCGCGGAGCCGGCGATCTCGGCAAGGATCGCAAGCAGGCCGGTGCCGGCCGAAGGCTCCAGGACGCGGTCTATCGAAGTCAGCGATGCCGCGGTTAGGGCGGCGAGCCCGAGCGGGACCGGCGTCGAGAACTGCTGGAAGGCCTGCGCTTCTTCTGAGCGACGCGTGTGGGTCGGCAGAAGGCGAACCATCTTGGTCAGCGCGGAAAGGCGTGAAGCCGGCGAAGCGGCCTTGCGGAAAAGCGCCTTTCCGTATTTGCGCAGGAAGAGAACTGTCGCGACCTCGCAGGCGTCATAGGCGGTCTTCCAGTCCCACGCGCCAGCCGCATCAGACGCGCCGAACGCCGCCTCCATGGCGGCGCGCAGTGTACCGGCGTCGACCGGGCGACCCTGTTCGAGATGAGGGAGAAGGTGCTCGGCGGCGGCCAGCACGGCGGAGGCCGGCGGCGTCGCGGGCGCGAGCGGAAGCGAGACTGCCGGGGCGGCAGCCGGAAGCGGAGCGTGAAGCATGATGGAGACCTCGGAGAGCTGAGACGGACGAGCCGGCCCGGCGCTCTCTCTCGACCGGATGGCTCAAACCCGTCCCGGCCAACCTCTCACTCTGGCGCGGGCTGGGCCCGGCCCATCGCTCCGCCTTCCGGCGGGGGCGATCTGGCGCTAAACTTTCCATGGGAAAAGAAGCCGCGGCGCCTCAGCTCACCGAAGTTCGCCGTGCCGGTAGGAAAGAGGCAGGCGAGATGAAGCGCGATCGGCATTATTGCGGCGGGTTGCCTGGCGGTCGGGTTTGGCACGGGGTTTGTCCTCCGGCCTGTGATTGTGCCGGTGTCCGCGTCGCCGGCTGTCGCGGCGGGGATCGCGCAGCCGACCGAGGATGAGGCAACGACTGCGGTCCGGCGTCACCGACTGTTCACGGGACCGCTCACCAATGCCACGCTGAAGCTCGGCGACTGTTCGCCGGGCGGCGTCGGTCCGGGCGTGACCTGCATGACGCAGCTCGTGATGGATTCGACGAAGCCGAACGCGACGCCGCAGAACCGGCCGATCGGCTTCGCGCGCGTCAACGGCCAGTGGGAGGTCGCGGTCTGGTAGCGACGGACAGCGAGACCGACCGCGACTTGGCGCAGGTGTTTTTCGCCAATGGCGAGGGCTTTCTGCCGCCCGGCGATCCTTCTGATATGAGGGATGGACGCGAGACCTGCTACGCGACCGCCATCGCTGTCGAACTTGTGCTGAAAGCGTTCCTGCTCACCCAAGGCTGGACCGATGATCGGTGCCGCCGCGAGATCCGCCATGACCTGGAGAAGGGCCTGGCGTTCGCACAGGCGGCCGGGTTGGAGAAGACGCCGAGTGAGCTGGGCTACGTGATCGGCGTCCTGAACGCCTACTATCCGAACCACTTATTCGACCGTTTCGTGGCTCCGGCCGGTGACGAGGCATTTCCGGAAAGGGCCCGGGCGGTGATCGCGGAGCTGTTCGAGAGGGTGAAGCCCTATGTCGAGGTTTCGGGTGGGCGATCGATCTCGAACGGATCGCCGTCGGCAAGATGGCCGAACGGCGTGAACACATAGTCGCCGTCGTCACGGCCAACGGCGCAGATGACGTAGCGGGGTTCGCCCGTTTTGGCGTCGGTGCATTCCATCAGCGCCAGATCGCCGCTCCCGGCCGCCCGCAACAACGTTTGGAAATTGGCGCGCGCATAATCGGGGATGCTCATCGCGCTCCTCCCTCGACAAGACGTTCGGCAAGCCAGCGTCCGCTGCTCATCCAATCGATAGTCCGGCCCGTCGCCAGGTCGAGCACATGCGCTCCTCCCGAGAAACCGTCGACGACGGGCTTCGAGGCGATACCGCCCCATTGGAATCCCCATCGCCCCGTCAGCGCGAAGGCTTCGGCGCATCGCGCGACAAAGGTGATCAGGAGCTGCGGATCGGCGCTGCCAGGATCGCGAAGCCAGAGACGGGGGACGCCATGCTCGGGCGTCAGCGAGAGCAAGAACGGCTCGGCCGGCGGGTCTTCGCGGGCGTTCTCGGCGATTAGCGCGGTATAGATGTCGAAGGCGCGCGCCGCGTTGGCGGCGGTGCCGACATCCAGCAGGCAGGAAAAGCGGGTGAGGTAATCGGTCATGTCGGGCTCCTGAAACGAAAAAAAGCCCGGCGCTTGGCCGGGCTTGGAGTGGGAATGGGATGGCGGCTGCTAGTAGCCGAACTGCCAGGACGGCCACGACTGGCCGTCGTCGGCGGCGCGCACGGCGTCGTCGAGATAGGCGGGGTCGCGCACAGGTGCTTCGTCGATGATCGTCACGCGGCCGACCAAGTCATCCTCGACCTCGACATGCACTGGAACGAGGAACTGGAAGACGACGCGGCGGGGCGGCGGGCTGGATTGCGACATGGCGCAGCTCCTTGAGTTGGAGGAATGGGCGGAGCGGCCGGAGCCGCTCCGCGGGTGCGCTTATTCGGCCGCAACGAGATGGCGTTCCTCGTCTTCGGCGGAAGCTTCCTCATCGTCGCCCGCGAGGAAGTCGGGCAGCGACGCGCCGTCGTCTTCGCGGCCGTCCTGGGCTTCCGGAGTGGACGCCTCGGGCTCAGCGACCAGCCGCAGCGGCTCCGGCAACCAGCCGGTGTCGGCCAGCAGGCGTTCCGCCTCCTTGGCCATGTCGCCCTTCTTCAGGTGGTCGATGAGCTGCGCGGCCTGCTCGCCGGCGCCCTCGCGGACGGCCTGAAGGATGCGGGGCTTGGTGACGCGGCCGAGATAGTTGCCGACGGTCGGACGCCAGCCGACGTCCACCATGTCGAGGCCGGTGGCGCGGGCCAGTCGGTCGGCCTGGCCGAGCCGCATGTCGAGGGCATGCTGCGAGACGCCGTTGCCGCCATAGGGGTTCGGCTTCTCGTAGAGCGCGTTGACGCCGTAGCTCACGCAATGCGCCAGCAGCGCCATCCGGCTCGCATCGTCGAGCGCCGTCAGCCAGTCCCACAGAGCGTCGTCCTCGGCGGGAATGTCGCCCGCCCAAGCCTCGTGGCGCTCCTGCACGGCGCGTGCCGACTGGCTGTCCTTCAAGGCATCGTCCTGCACCGGGAAGAAGACGTGGCTGACGGAAGCCTCCATCGCGCCCTTGTACATGCGATGCTGGAAGGAGTCGGAGACCAGCTTGTGCAGGAGCGCCGTCATCGCGACGTGCGGGTTGTCGGCCAATGCATTGCGAAGCCCCAGCGTGCGATGGGCCGTCAGCTCGGTGACGAGGCGATCCGGCAGCGGCTTGATCGCGTCGTCCTCGTCATCTTCCGGTTCGGCAGGCTGGCCGCCGATCGTGATGACGGCGCGCTGGATGACCGGTTCAGCCGGATCGCGGTCCGCTTCCACGCCAGTCTCGCTCTCGGGTGCGATCGGCGCTTCATCCTCGGGTCGGACGTAGCCGCGATCGATATCGACCTGACCGTCATGGGCGATGCTGATGAACACGCCCGCACGGCCGATATCGTCGGTCTCGTAACGGACCGGCCGGGCCTCGAAGGCCGCGAGCGCCGTTTCGATTTCGCCGAGCCGCTGGTCGACCTCGTCGGGAAGTTCGTCGGCGCCATCATATTCGGCCTCGAGCTTCTGGTACTCGGCGTTGAGCGCGTCGATCGTGGCTTGCGCGTCAGCCGAGAGGTCGAGCGGTTCGCCCAGCAGCTCGCGCAGGCCGCGGGTCACGTCGTACGGAAAGCTGACCGCGACCTCGATCCACTTCCAGCCTTCGGCGGCGATCGCCTCGGCGCTGGCCTTCAGCTTCTCGGCGACCAGGCGGTCGAGCAAGGCGGGGTCCTGAAGCCAACCGCCATCATCGGACTGGAAGAGATCGCGCATGACAATGCCGCCAGCGGCCTCATAGGCGTCGAGGCCGATGAAGACGGCGCGCTTGTCGGAGGCGCGCACCGTGGTCTCCGTGAGCATGCGCCGGATCTGATAGGGCTCCTTCGACCAGGCGTCCTTGATCGCATCCCAGACCTGTTCCTGGCGGGCGTGATCGGGCGACACCGTGAAGGCCATTAGCTGTTCCAGCGTCATGCCATCCTCGGCATAGACGTCGAGCAACGCCGGCGAGACGGATGCCAGCCGGAGCCGCTGTTTCACGACAGTGACCTGCACGAAGAAGGCAGCAGCGATCTCCTCTTCGGTCATGCTCTTGTCGCGCATGTCCTGGAAGGCGCGGAACTGGTCAAGCGGGTGCAGCGGCGCGCGCTCGATATTCTCCGCCAACGACACCTCCTCGGGGAGGATCGCGCCGTCACGGTCGCGGACGACGCAGGGCACGGGCGCGACCTTGGCGAGGCGCTTCTGCTTCACTAGCATCTCCAGCGCACGGAAGCGGCGGCCGCCGGCGGGCACCTCGAACATGCCGGTCTCAACGCCTTCGGCGTCGACCACCGGGAAGACGCTGAGGCTCTGGATCAGGCCGCGTCGGGCAATCGAGGCCGCAAGGTCTTCGATCGAGACGCCGGCCTTTACGCGCCGGACGTTGGACTGGCTGAGCACCAGCTTATTGAAGGGGATGTCCCGCGAGGACGACAGGACGATCTTCTGAACAGCAGTAGCCATCGGGATTTACTCCGCGACGGGCGGCCGAGAGACTCTCTCTCAACCTCCAACCCGTCACGGAAATCTCGTCCTCCCTCTCACTCTCTGCTCACGGCGCCGCCGGGTGCGGTAATCGCACCGAAGCGGATGCATGCAGCTTGGGTGTGAGGAGGATCATGCCGCTCTCCTGTCGAGCGCGGGGCCGGCCGAGACTTCGGCGCCGTCGGTTGGCAAAAAGCCGAGCAGCCAGTCGGCTGCCTTGCTCGCCTGCGAAGCGGCGCGGACGATGGCGCGATTATCCTCGCGCAGCACCTCCAGCCATGAGCCGATGTAGTCCGCGTGCCTGACGGTGGGCACGATGCCGAGCGAGGCGCTGCAGAACGCTGCGTTCATCTCGGCGACCAACTCCTCGAAAGCGTATTTCTTTGTGCCAAAGCTGCCTGTCATGTCGCGCCCGAGTCGGGATGGATGACCCGTGGCGTGGCCGAGCTCGTGCAGCGCCGTGCGGTGCCAGTTGATCGGTTCGAAATAGGCCTGAGGCGGTGGGACCTGCACATAGTCGAGCGCTGGGACATAGAAGGCCCGGTCGCCGGCGATACGAAAGTCGATGCCGGTCGCGCGGATCAGCGCATCGACCCTCGGCTCGATCAGGCCCGGCGGGGGTGGCGGCGCGACGATCGCGATCGTATCTGGCAGGTACTCGCATTGCGCAGCGTTGAAGACGGTAAAGCGCTTCAGGAACGGGATGGCTTGGGCTTCCTCGCCGGTCTCGCGAGCGCGCCGCTTCTCGTCCTCAGGTACGAAGCGGTCGGCGTAGACGACGGCCGTGCCGCGCTCGCCCTTGCGGATATTGCCGCCGAGCGCCAGCGCCTGGCGGAAGGTGAGCCAGCTCTGACCGGGAAATCCGTGTTCGACCACGGCGCCCCAAAGGATCAGCACGTTGATCCCGGAATAATGCCGACCCGTGGCAGCGTTTCTCGGCATGGCAAGCGGCGCTTTCGCCGCCGCTGTCCCCCAGGGCTGGACCCATGGCACGCGCCCGGCCCCCAACTCGGCGATGATCTTGTCTGTGATTTCGTCATAGAGGCTCGACCGGCCTTGGCCGTGGCGAGCTTGTGCGGTCTTTCTGGACATCGCGGATCTCCGCGACGGGCGCCGGGAGCCTCTCTCCCAATCCTCAACCCGTCACGGCAAAACCGGTCCGAACTCTCACTCTAGGGGGCGTTGCGGGGGTCTCCCCGCAGAAGGGGTCGGCTGAGACGATAGGCTCGGCCGCAGGGGAAGGCTTTCCCCTTCATTTCCGATCAGGCGCTGGCGATCACTTTCAGTTTCATGGCACGCGTCTCCAGCAGATAAGTCTCCACGCTCGCCAGAAGATGCAGCCCTTCTTCTGTGATGGCCGCCCGTGAAAGCCCGGGTTGGACGATGCGCACATCGAACTCGTAGCGATAATCCTGCCAACTCGCCTTCAGCTTCTTGAGGAAAGCCGCGTTTCCCTGCTCGAAGCGAGAGCTCTGGCCCTTTTCCAGGCGGAGCTTCTCCCGCTTCAGCATATGCGTGAACATGCGATTGGGACGATCGCGCCAACGCGCGGATTTCTGGGCCTGGCCGCAGACTTCGTAGAGATCCTTGACGCGGGCGCCCGGCGTTTCCGCGCTGGAATATTTACAGTGGTGAAGAGTCACCTGAACGAGGCCTTCGGTCACACGAAGCGTGACCACGTCTGCGATCTCACCGGCGCCGTCGTCGTCGAAGATGAGATCATAGGCATCGCCTTCTGCGACTAACGTCTCGACGACCCGCCGCTGCACGGAGTCAGTCCGCTTCTCCGGCCCCTGCGCTTCTGACCGGATGTTGGTCTTCGACCAATCCCAGGCTTCGATCCGGTCAGCTGGATAGGGCTCGGCAACAACGCCGTCAGGCAAGGCATAGAGGTGGCTGTAGATTAGCAGCGAGCCATCCCCGAAATCGATCTGGGGGGAGTCCTCGCCGAAGGATTCCGACAAGGGCTTCACCTTGCCGCCAACCTTGATGTTTGCCTTCGGACCTGAGCGCTGCGGATAACGCGCACCGCCCTCGGCAAATATGATCTCAAACTCGGCGGCGTGGGCATCGCTGTGCACCGCAAAGCGTAGCGGCCCGGTGCGTTCATGATCGAGCAGCTCGATGTCGCATTCGGCGAAGGGCACCGGCTCGTCGCCGAAACTGATCTCGATACGGTCCTCGATCTGTGTCAGCAGCGATTCCGGCCAGTGGATCGCGACCGGCGGCACGGCCGGGCGTTCGCTGATCTGGCGAGGCCGCATAGCGCTCTTGAACACGCCGTCGGTGGTGATCCCCGGATCATTCACGGCATTGCCGATGTCCGCGCACCATTCGACCCAATCAGCCAGGTCGCGGACCGGAGAAATCGACCAGAACTTGCCTTTAGCCGAGCAACCCCGCGAGGCAGGTACGCCATCGAGGAAACCGGTCGCGAAGACGTTGTTCTTGATACGCGACTGGGACTTCGCCGTGTCGAGACCGTCGGCGACATCGACGCCCATATACATGGAGTAGCGAACGCCACGGCCTTGGTGGTGCGTCAGGCCGAGGTTGCGCAGGATCAGGCGATTGAAGCCGTGCAAGCTGCGGAAGACTTCCTCGCCTTCGACGCGACGCGTTGTGTCGCCACACACGGTCTTGGCCAATCGGTCATATGGGCCTTTGGCCGAACTGCTGATATAGAGAAGCTGCCGGTCGGGATCCCAATGCATCATATGCAGGTCCCAGATGACATTGGTCGCATGCTGGGCAGTCGTCCAACCGGCTTGTTCCTCGGAACGGGTAACGAAGATGGCGACGCGCTGGTGCGGGTTGACCTTCATGCCCAGATAAACGCCCGGATTATACAGATCCTCCGCTCGCAGCGGCTCCCAGCCATCGCAGCTCGTGCGATAGACCACCGCGTTCATCTTGGGTTCGAGCGTCTGCAGGGGAATGTCGCTGAGATCGCCGACGAATCCCTTGAACATTTCGGCGCGGCGGACCTGGCGGTCGATCTTTGCGGTGCTGAGCGCCTCAACCAGCGCGTTCCAGTCGGCGTCCTCTGCATAGAGTTTGGCCAAGTATCGATCAATGTCGTCCACACCGGTATTGGCGATGACGGTCGCATCGCCCAGGCGCGGGTCCTGGCGGGTAAAGCGGCCGACAAACTGGATAGTGACGGCGATGCTTTTGTGCGGGTCGTGCAGAGCCGCGATCTTCAGCTCGGGCAGGTCGAATCCTTCGCCCAGCATGTCGACGCAGACGATGATGCGACTGTCGAAGCAGCGCAGAGCGGCAAGGTTCGCGCGCCGCTCGCGGATCGGCTGCTGGCTATGAACGATGACCGGCCGGAATTCTGGATACATCGCGCTATAGAGCTGGTGGAGATCCTTTGCGCGCTCGATGGTCTGGCAACGCGCCATGGCGAGATGATTGAGTCCGGCATCCAGGTCGCCCTGGAGGACTTCGCCAAGCTTCTCCGCGATCGCGAAATCGGCGTCCGCCTGGTCGAGGCCGAACACCGCCTCGAAGCGGATCGGCTTGAAATAGCCTTCGGCCTGCGCCTTCTTGAGCGGATAGGTGTAGATGAACTCGCCATCGACGCGCCGACCGTCCTCACGGAAAGGGGTGGCGGTGAACTGGACGATCGGGAGTGGTGGCTCACGGTCGGTGAACAGGCCGCGGAAGCGGGCCCAGGTCGGGGCGCCGATGTGATGCGCCTCGTCGATGAACAGCGCCGAGGCGCGTGCCGCCATCCGTTCCTGAATCGCTGCTTCGGCGCGGCCAGCGATCTGCATCGTGGTCACGACGACATTAGCGCTGTCGAAGATCTCATCGACCTCCGCCGCGGTGGTCGGAATGTGCGAGAGGCGCATGACCAGCGGGAAGGCGGCCTTGTCGTCCAAGCATTGCTGTTGCCGCAGCACACCGAAGGTCTCGAACTTGCCGGCTATCTGCTCGCGCAGGGCGTCGGTCGGCACCACCACGAGCAGGCGCTCGAAGCGCTGGTGGGAATTGAGCGCGAGCATGGTTTCGGTCTTGCCAGTGCCGGTCGGCATGACGATGGTCGCCGGATCGGTCGACCGCGTCGCATGGGCAAGGGCCGCGTGAAGCGCGCCAATCTGCGGACGCCGCAACCCTGGCCGCGCCGGCTGACCAGCGGTGGCGGCTCGTCCTTCACGCAAATGAACGGCATCCGTCCAAGATGCCGATATCGCAGTCAGCCGCTCGACGCGCGCAGGGCGGTCCAGCACGTCGATGCGGGTCGGCAGTGCATTCATCCATCGACCTTCGCCGCGGTCGAGCGCCTCGGCGATCCGCTCCGGCTCCGTCACGCCGGCAACCAGCAGAATAAGATCGGCCTCCAACGGCGTCGCGGTCTTCGCGCTGATGATCTTCAGCGTCTCGCCGGACGGGAGCGTGGTTTCATGCCCCGCCACGCGGCGGATCGAAAATGGCCGCAGCCGGCAACGCATGCGCAGGGCCGGAACCGCCAACTGCCGCACAAGGCTTCCCAGCACCTTGCCCTCGACGGCAAGCCGCGCCGGGAGGAGCAGTTCGATCTCGGGGTTGAAGAGATCGTCCTGGCTCGGACGGGCGGGGCGTGCGCGGGTAACCATGGTGGCGCCCTCCATCAGGCCGCCATCGTCTGGGGCGAGGGCGCGACGTGGATGACCGTCGCACTCGTCATCAGAACGATCAGGCCCTGTTCGGCGCCGGTCATGTCGAGATAGGCCCGGACCTGAGCCCGATAATGATAGAGCGTCTTCGCGTCGGGGTTCACGTCGCTCTTCCAGTCCACGACCACCAACGGTCGGCCATCCGGATCGATCGTCAGCGCATCCGCGATGCCGGCGGTCGCGATTAGTTCGGCATCTTCATGTCGAAGGGCATAGACCGGGAACTCGGCGAGCAGCGCAGGCCGCAGGGCAGCGATCGTGGGCTGGGCCAGTGTCCGTGTGACACAAAGCGCAAGTTCGTCAGCGGAGAGCCCGTTCGCCGGATCAGCGGATGGAGTCTTGCCGAGCGCTCCGATGAAAGCTTCGGCTCGCGCGCGGAGCGCCCCGAAAGCTTCGTCGCTTTCTCCGGTCAGCACCTCTTCCATGAGCTTGTGCAGGATGAGGCCGCGTTCGCGCCCGCCTTGGATGGGCGCCGACGTTTGTAGTTCGGGCGCCGGACCATCCTCCGGGCCGACCCAGACGTCCGGTTCCTCCGACTGAAGCACTGGACTGGCCGCGTTCTCGTCGCGGCTCGGCGCAAGCCAAGTCACGCGAATCTGCCGGCGGGCGATTGCGCTGGCCTCGGCGGCGAAATGCTCGCGCGTCTGATCATTGCCTCCATCGCCACTTGCCGCGATCGGATCGAGCGGCAGATGCGAGGCGTCAAGGGCGGGCAGGGCGGCGAGCGACAGATCGACCAGACCGATCCAGGCCGACTTGGAGGGCGTCACATCGAGCCGCGGCAGCACCAACAGCTCCCGAGCACGCGTCGCTGCGACATACCAGAGCCTGACCCGCTCGCGATCCAGCTCATCCTTCTCGGTCTGACGGACCGTGTCGTAGCCGGATGGCGGAACGCCGAGGATTGGGCAGTAAAAGGTGTCGGTCAGGCGATCGATCACGGCGCTGTCGGGCGCCATCACACCGGTCATGGTGTTGATGGGAATGACGACGGGCCATTCCAGGCCCTTCGCCGCGTGCATGGTGTAGAGGGCGACGGCTTCCTCCTGCGCATCGGGGCGGCCTTCAACCGCGCGGGCTTCCTCGGTCCAGGCAGCGGTCATGGCCTCGGAGAAGGCCCGCAGGCCGCGCACGGCGAAGCTAGTCGAGAGACTGAGGTAAAGATCGACATTGGCGAGTGCGCGCTCGGCCTGAGCTCGATGACGGTCGAAGAGAATCGGTCTGACTCGAAAGACGTCCACCGCCTGCGAAAGAAGGTCGTGCGGCGTCGTGCTGTTGCCGCGCCGTTGGAGCGCCTGCAATCGCTCGACAACATCGCGGGCCAGCGGATGGTTGATCGCCGCAGGATCGACGCCGAGGTCGAACCGCGGAATTCGGCCGGGCTCCTCCTCGGATCGCGGAAGCGTCCAGACGATGTCGAGCAATTCTTCTTCGCTAAGGCCCACCAGCGGGCCACGCAGCAGCGCCCCGAGCGCCAGCGTGTCGCGGCGATCGGCGAGCGTCCGCGTCAATGCGATGAGATCCTGCACTTCCTGGCGGCGAAACAGTCCCTTGCCGGCTTGGGTCGCAACCGGAACACCGCGTCGCTCGAGGGCCTCCTCATACCGCCAGAGCTCCGCGCCGGTCGGGGCGAGCAGAGCGATGTCGCCGGGCTCGCAAGGGCGGTCCTCGCCGGTCTTGCGGTCGAGGACGGGATGACTGCCGATCATCCGGGCACAGAGTTCGGCGACTGCGTCGGCCTCGGCGTCGCGTTGCTGCTCGGCGCTGGCTTTGCCGTTCTCATCGGCCACCGCGATGTCCAGCGCGGCGACGCAGAGGCCATCATCGCGATCGTCGTGGAAAGGATCGAGCGCGGTGAAGCCGGGCTGACCGTCGGCTGACAGGATGGCCTCGAACCTTTCGTTGACGAAGGTGAGAATCGAAGCGCGGGAGCGGAAATTGGTCGAGATCGACACAAGGCCACCCGCGTCCTGCACCGAAAAGGCCGTGCGGGCCTGGACATAGGCGCCGACATCCGCGCCACGGAAGCGATAGATCGCCTGTTTGGGGTCGCCGACGAGAAAAAGGGCGCCGGCGCGAATCCGAAAGCTAGTCCAGTCCTGCGGATCGTCGCCGGGATCTCCGCACAGGCGCCAGAAGATTTCCGCCTGGAGCGGATCAGTGTCTTGGAACTCATCCACGAGTACCCGCGCGTAGCGCTGTCCGAGCGCTTGCCGCACGGCCCCATGATCGCGTAGCAGGTCGCGCGCGGCGTGGATGAGATCGTCGAAATCGAGCTGGGCGCTGGCGCGCTTGTGTTCGCGGTAGCGCTGCAGGATCGGCCGGGCTTCGTCGATCAACGACGACAGTACCAGAGTGGAGGCCGCCTGAAGCAGCGCGGTCCACGTGGTGCAGCAGGCCTCGTACAGCGTATCGGCCGCATCGTTCAGCCTGTCGCCGTCCGCCTTAGAAAGGCCTGCCAGCTTGGCGGCGGCGGCCCATTTGCCTTTTTTTCGATAGGAGGAGAAGCCGCCCGATTTTGTGCAAAGATCGGGATGCGGACGGGAGACCAGCAGTCCGACCAGGCCTGAGGGCGTGGCGGCGCCTGCGGCGGATGGCAGAGCCGTCGCCATTTCGGACAGGCGCGCGGCAATAGTTTCCGTTTCCGGCTCGTGAACGCCCGCCGTTTGCATGAATGCCAGGAGATGGGCGGCAGCCTGCCGAAACGTCTGGAGGTGGTCAGCGAGCGGCGTCACCGCCGGCACCACAAGACTTCTGCGGCGGCGGAGAGCTTCGGCGATCTTGTGCATCAGCGCGACGGTTTCGCCTGGGCTGTGCAGCACCATCTCAGCCAGGATGCCGCCTTGGCCGCCGGACAGGCGCTCGCGAAGCCAGCCATCGACGATTTCGAGGAAGGCGAGATCAGCCTGATTGCGGTCCATGACGGTGGCGCCCGGATCGATATCCGCTTCCGCCGGGTAGGGCTTGATCAGCCGCTGGCAGAAGCCGTGGATCGTCGAGCAGGTGATCTCATCGATCGCGGCAGTGGCCGAGACCAGATTGTCGCGCTGTGCCGGCGAGAGGCCGTCGGGCAGGGCGATGCGCAGCTCGGGTGCGATATGGCCTGCGGCCAGATCGGCGACGAAATCCCGGACGCGCGAAAGGAGTTCGCTCGCGGCCAGTTCGGTGAAGGTGACTGCCGCGATCGCGCGCGGCGCGACGCCCTGCGCCAGCATGACGGCGATGCGCCCGGCCATCACCGCGGTCTTACCCGATCCTGCGCCGGCTTCGACCAGGATGGAGCGATCATGACAGCTGATCGCATCGCGCCGAGCGCCGTCATCCTTGAGGATCTTCACGCTGCTCATCATTCCGCCTCCCAAACCTGAGCGAGATCGCCGAGCCGCTCGGTCGCGGCGGGTTGCTTGCGTTTGCAATAAGTGGCGCCAGCGTTTGCCGGCAGGGCGAAGGCAAGATCGTCGTAGTCGCCTCCGGTATCCGGACCCGGCAGTGCAGCGCCGCCCGCGATCGCCGCCCGCGCCGCCCGCAGAAAACCCGAAATCTCGGCCAAAACGGCCTCCGGGTCGTCGAGCTGGAGATCCAGCGGCTCACGCGGGTAGAGCAATGAGGCGCTGATCGCGATATGGTCGCCCAAGAGCGCCTTGACCGCGAAGGCGTAAAGACAGCGCTGAAGCTCCCGCCCGCCGTTCAGGCGAATATTTCCCTTGGGCGGCTTGCCGGTCTTGTAGTCGCGCACGAGCGCCCGGCTGCCGTCACCAGCAATGTCGAGCCGGTCGATGTAGCCCGCGATGCGAAATCCGGTGTCCGGGATGGTCACCGGCGTACTCGCGTCCCAGGGGCGTGCCGCCTCTGACTTCGGCTCGGATCCGCCAAACGGGACTTCCCCATAGGATCGGCTGCCCGGCAAATGGTCGTCGCCATAGGCGAGCGCCTGCCCGGCAAGAATTCGGGCATCGCCGAGCGTGCGGCCCCAGATAACAGCGGGGGGAACGGGGCGCTCGCTTTCCCATTCGGCAGACACCGCACCGGCGGCCTCGGCCACGGCAGCCTCGATGGCCGATGTATCGGCCGCCGCAAGGCCGCCGGTCACTTCGAGGATTCGTAAAGCGCGGTCGAGCACGAGATGGATGAGATCGCCGGCTTGCAGCGCGTCGAGCACAATGGGTTCAGTGCTGCTTTGCGGGGCCCTCCAGCCGAGAGCATAGCGCCAGAGGAAACCGAGCGGAGTGCGCAGTAGCGTCTTGAGAGAGCTCGCCGACTGGGGTCGGCCGAGGATCGCGAGAATGAGAGGATGATCGGGCCGGACCAGACCGTCATGGGATGTCACCTCGGTTAGGCGCCAGTCCCGCCAGCAGGCGCGTGCACTCGATGCGCGCGGATCGCAGGCGAATTCCTTGGGCCGCGCCATCAATCGGTCGGTCTCGCTGAAGGCATGCGCGGGAACGGCGTTGCGGCGCAAATAGGTTTCGTCGCCATAGGCGGCGAGCAGTGGGCTTCGGCCAAGCAGTCGACCGTCGCTGTCGCGCCGGGCGCGGGAGAGGACGACGTCGCCGCTCGTGGTGGCGAGGATCGTCTCGAAGTCGCGGCGATCGGCAAGATTGACGGGAAGCGGGTCGAGCTCCGCGGTCGGGATGATGTGATCGGGGATCAACCGGTCCTCGGCGATGCCGCGCGGCCAGCGTGAGGAGTTGAGACCGATCAGCCGAACGAAACGCCGGGGTGATGCGGCCAGCGCGCTGGCCGGCATCCAGGCTACGGAGACGCAAGCCTCGAGACCATCATCCTGTTTCAGCGCTTCGAGCGTGCTGTCGATCGATGCGGCGGGGCCTGCCAGCAACGCCTTGCGCCAGATCGACAGGGCACGGCTCTTTAGAAAGGCCTCGCCGATTTCCTGCGCCCCGGCTGGTCCCTTTCCCAGCAGATCGACCGCAGCGCGAAGCGCGGGAACGTGGTCCATGTCATCAGACCAGTCGTTCGGCTTGAGACGCGCCAACAGGCGGTTCCAGGCGGAAGGGGTGGACAAAGGAGCATCGCTCGGCAGAACTCGCAGCCAGCCTCCGGGAAGCGACGCTAAGGGAGCGGAATCCCGACACAGGGCGGCGAGACGTCGCAGACGCGATTGTGAAAGCCCTCGCACAACGATGTCGGCGAGCGCTGCGGCCGCCTGTCCCTCGCGCGCGGTGACGGCCCGGACGCCGTGAACGAAATGCAGGTCAATATTGGTGTCGGCGCGTAACGCGAGGAAGTGATCGTCGTAATCGGCCGGCGATGCCGTGGCGATGGCGATCTCGGCGGCTGAGACGCCCGAGGCAAGCAACGACCGCGCCCAGCGCATGGCCTCGATGGCTTCGTGATAGGCGGTCGCGGCGCTGACGGAATGAACTGCCGGTCGCTCGGCTTCGCCCTGCACGACCGACACTCCGTCCCCACCCAGCCAGGCTGGTACAGAGCGAGGACCAGCCGTCCACTGTACGGGTATGTGCGTCGCGAGCGCCTTCAAAAGGGGTCGCCAGCACGGAGACAGCTCGGTGAGGCCGACGATCTCCATCGCGCCGAGAACGGCAGGCGCATGGGCGATACGGCTAGCAGCGGCCGCGACGATATCGAACGGGCGCATCATCCCGCCCGGAAGTTCGGCGCGGACAGCAGCTTCCAAGCGCGCGATGGCTTCAAGTCTGGGGTGGTCGGACGAGCGGGCGGCGAGATCGATACCGGCGCGCCACGCCTTGTGCAGCGTATCGGCAGCCGCACTGATCATTCCCGGCAGCATCTTGATGCTTTCCAGCTCGCCCATCGGCGTCGCAGGGAGAACCGTTTGGATAGCTGCGCGCAGGCTCTCCTCATCGATAGGACGGGCGAAGCCGCCGGCGAGTCGCACAGCGGCCTGCTCGAAAGACATGATCTGGAGACCATGACGACCGCTGCGGGCAGCCGCGAGGCGGGCTTCCCGCCTCGCAAGGCGACCGTGGACAACAAGAGTGGATCGACTCGCAGCGGCCATGTCCGTTTCTCTCCCGGATTACTTCTTGTTCGGGCGCTGGGTCAGCGCCGATGCTGCCCGGTCTTGGCCGCCTTCCTGCTCTTGGGATCGCGCAGGACCTTAGATGCGGCGCTAGCCGCCTTCTTGCTGGTTACTTCGCGGTTGGGACTGCGCTTGGGCATTGCCATTCCTCACGAATTTCGCGTCCGCCACCATTGACGATCCGCTCCGATGTGAATAATAGTTATACGGGTCATGTCGATATGTCCATATAGTTTTTATCCGTATCGACAACTGGAGACGGAGTGAGATGTTGGAAAGTGCCGCGGCGTTGACATGGGGGGTGGAACGGAGGCTCGAATTCATTGAGTTCCGGCTCTTCTGGGAGGGCGGTGTCAACCGCTCGGACATCATCGAGATGTTCGATGTCTCCATTCCCCAGGCGTCGAAGGACCTGACGCTCTATCAGGAGCGTGCGCCCCGAAACGCGATCTATGACAAGAGCGCAAAGCGGTATGTTGCTGCTCCGGACTTCTCGCCGATCTTCTTGAACCCTGATCCGGATGGTTATCTGTCCCGCCTTCGCTCGCTGGCGGAAGGGCTAACGGAATCGAGCGAGTCGTGGATCGCCAGCCCGCCACAAACAGACATCGCCCTGACGCCTCGACGGCGGGTCGACGCCAGCGCGCTGCGTGCGGTTCTTGACGCAATACGGGACAAGGGATCGCTGGAGGTTCACTACCAGTCGATGAGCAAGGAGCGGGCGGCGCCGGTGTGGCGGCGCATGACGCCGCATGCGCTCGGCTATGACGGCTTCCGTTGGCATGCTCGGGCTTACTGTCACATCGATAATAAGTTCAAAGACTTCCTGCTGCCGCGCATCCTCGGCGTTCGTAGTCCGGGGGAGCCGGGAGCATCTGGCGCCGATGATCGGCAGTGGAACGAGACCTTTAATGTAGAGATCGGACCGCATCCGGACCTGACGCCAAGCCAGAAGGACGTGGTCGCTAAGGACTTCGGCATGAAGAACGGGCGCGCTGTGCTGACGGTGCGCTACGCCATGCTCTTCTATGTCCTCAAGCGTCTCGGCCTGTTGGGAGACGCAACGCAGCTTAGTGCGAGGACTCAGCATATCGTGGCGCTGAACCGCGAAGAAACGGATGCGGCGCTCAAGGCTGCGGATTTTCAGATTTGACGGACGGGTAGGGTGTAGGGGCGGTTATGGCGCGGCTGGAAGATATCAAGAACGGCGCATCCGTGCGGGGCATTGCCTCTGCGCAAGCCGCACAGGTCGTGTCTGTGGACTGGATCGGCGATCAGGCGATGAACGTCGTCTACCGCGATCATAATGGCACGGTGGCCGAGGCCGTGCTCTACCGGGACGACGAGCATCGCTTGGAGGTCGAGCAGAACGGGCGGCCCTGGTCGTTCGATGCCGACGGCGCATTGCTGCGTCTGGTGACGGAAGCCAACCGCATTAAGCTCGCGCATTATTTCGATCCGTATCTCGCGATCCATTCGAGTCTGGTCGATCCGCTGCCGCACCAGATTTCGGCGGTTTACGGCGAGATGCTCCCGCGGCAGCCGTTGCGCTTCCTCCTTGCCGACGACCCTGGTGCCGGCAAGACCATCATGGCTGGTTTGTTGATGAAGGAACTGATCGCGCGCAGCGATCTTGAGCGGTGCCTCGTTGTCGCGCCAGGAAGTCTTGTCGAACAATGGCAGGACGAACTCGGTCAGAAGTTCAATCTAGAATTCGACATTCTCACGCGCGACATGATCGAGACGTCGCGTTCGGGCAATCCGTTCAGTGATCGGGATCGGCTGATCGTGCGTCTCGACGTTCTGGCGCGAAACGAAGAGCTACAAGAGAAGCTCATGAGCGCCCGCGAATGGGATCTCATCATCTGCGACGAAGCGCACCGCATGTCCGCGACCTATTTTGGCGGCGAGGTTAAATATACGCGGCGCTATCAGGTCGGCCAGAAGCTCGGGCAGGTCTGCCGACACCTCCTGCTCATGTCGGCGACGCCGCACAACGGCAAGGAAGAGGATTTCCAGCTCTTCATGGCGCTTCTAGACGGTGACCGCTTCGAAGGTCGGTTCCGCGACGGCGTCCACTATGCCGACACTGAAGATATGATGCGCCGGTTGACCAAGGAGGAACTGCTCAGATTCGACGGTCGGCCACTTTTTCCCGAGCGCCGGGCACGGACAGTCAAGTATCAGCTTTCTGATGGTGAAGCCGTTCTCTATACCGCCGTCACAGAATACGTGCGGACCGAGATGAATCGCGTGCAGCGGTTTGCCGACGGTGACGGCAAGAAGCGGAACAATGTCGGTTTCGCCTTGCAGATTCTCCAGCGGCGTCTCGCTTCCTCGCCGGCCGCCATCTATCAGTCGCTGAAGCGTCGCCGCGAGCGACTAGAAAACGAACTGGCTGAGGCGCGGCTCGCGGCAAAAGGACGGCGGACAGGGCTTAGCGAGCCGGCGGTCAACTCGGATATGCTGCGCAATATCGAGGAATATGGGCAGGAGGAAATCGACGAGCTTGAGGATCTGATTTCGACGGGCGCGACAACCGCCGAGACCGTCGAGCAACTCGCGCTGGAGGTCGAAACCCTGAAGGGGCTGGAGTCGATGGCTCTGGGCGTGCTCCGATCCGGGGTGGATGCGAAATGGAGCCAGCTCAACCGCATCCTCGACGACGATCTCATGCTGGACGCCGCCGGGAACCGCCGCAAGCTGATCATCTTCACCGAACCCAAGGACACGCTCCACTACTTGCTCGACAAGATTCGTGCGCGTCTCGGAAATGCGGACGCGGTGGATGTGATCCATGGCGGGGTGTCGCGCGAGGAACGGCGTAAGGTGATCGAGCGGTTCATGCAGGATAAGGACCTGCTGGTGCTGATCGCCAACGACGCTGCCGGTGAAGGCGTGAACCTTCAGCGCGGTCACCTGATGGTCAATTATGACTTGCCCTGGAACCCCAACAAGATCGAGCAGCGGTTTGGCCGTATCCATCGCATCGGCCAGACGGAGGTTTGTCATCTCTGGAATCTTGTCGCGGCCGACACACGCGAAGGCGAGGTTTATGGCCGGCTCCTAGAGAAGCTCGAAACGGCACGAGAGGCATTGGGCGGTCGTGTCTATGACGTGCTTGGCGAACTGTTCGAAGGTACCGCCCTCAAAGACCTGCTGTTCGAGGCGATCCAATATGGCGAGCAGGAAGATGTCAAAGCGCGCCTCTTCCGCCAAGTCGATGGCGCTGTCGACCAGGAGCATCTGTTGGAGTTGCTTCGCCGGCGGGCGCTGACCAACGACACTATGCCGGAGGCCAAGGTCGAGGAGCTGCGGCTCGAGATGGAGCGAGCCGAGGCGTTGCGCCTGCAGCCGCACCATATCCAGAGCTTCTTCGTCGAGGCGTTCCAGCATCTCGGCGGTCGCCTTAAGCGCCGCGAGGAGGGCCGTTGGGAAATCACCCATGTGCCGGTGCGTATCCGCGAGCGCGATCGCCAGATCGGAACCAGTGCGCCGGTCCAGAAGCAGTACGAGCGGGTCTGTTTCGAGAAGGACAAGATCAATCAGCAGCCCGTTGCCGCCTTCATCTGCCCCGGCCATCCGCTGCTTGAGGCCGTGATCAGCCTGATCCGGGAACAGTATGAGCAAATCATGCGTCAGGGCGCGATCTTGGTCGATGAGACAGATTCAGGAGAGGGGCTCTCCGCAATCTTCCTTCTGGAACACACCGTCCAGGACGGCCGCGTTACGAGTGCCGGCAAGCCGCATGTGATTTCGCAACGGCTCCAATTCGCTGCGATCGATAAGGCAGGACATACAGTCAATGCGGGGATTGCACCGCATCTCAATCTTCGGCCCGCAGCCGCGGAAGAAATCGAGTCCGTGCGCGACCTGCTCGATGAGAGCTGGTTGACGACCGAATTGGAGAAAGCGGCTATTCGCTTCGCCACCGTCGAACTCGCCCAAGGGCATGTTGCCGAAGTCAAGGCACGACGTCTGCCAGAGATCGAGAAGGTCGAGCAAGAGGTCCGCGCGCGGCTTAAGAAGGAGATCAATTACTGGGACTCGCGGGCCTTCGAGCTGAAAGAAGAAGAGAAGGCCGGCAAGCGGACGCGGTTGAACTGGCAGAACGCCCAGCGCCGAGCCGAGGACCTGGCCGAGCGCCAGAAGCGTCGAATGGATCAGCTTGAGCGGGAGCGCTTCATTTCCTCGCAGCCACCGCGGATACGCGGAGGCATGGTGGTGATCCCGCGTAGACTTCTCGATGCCCGCTCCCGGCCGTCGAGCGGCGGTGCGCCACAAGCGTTTGCGGCGGACAGCGAGGCTCGCCGGCGCATTGAGCTTGCAGCCATGGAGGCCGTGATCCGCGCGGAACGGACGCTCGGCAATATCCCGACGGACGTTTCAGCCCAGAAGATCGGTTATGACATTGCATCGTATGACCCCGATACGAAGCATTTGCGCTTTATCGAGGTAAAGGGGCGTGTTGACGGCGCCGATACGGTGATGATCACTCGGCAGGAAATCATCACGTCGCTTCATGAGCCCGACAAATACATCCTGGCCATCGTTCAGGTCGAGAATGGCTCGGCGCGCGACCCCCGCTATGTGCGCGGCCCCCTGTCAGATCATGAGCCGTCCTTTGAGCATACCGCGATCCAATTCAATTTGGCGCGCTTGTTGGAGCGCGCGGGGGTTCCGCAATGACAGCGGAACCTCATTTCGCGGAGCCAGTCCCAACAACGCCAACGTATTTTCAGTCGATCAGGGAGCGTGCCTCGAAGCGCTGGGACCAGCTTGAGGCCGATCCTGAACTGGCCGGACCGTGGCATCAACTGTTCAAGCAGGTGCAAAGTCCGCGCCATATCCTCTCCGAATTGTTGCAGAACGCCGACGATGCCGGTGCCAGCGAGGCGCGGGTGGCGATCGAGAATGATCGCTTTGTGTTCGAGCACAATGGCGAGGATTTCATTGAAGCACATTTCGCGTCGATCTGCCGGTTCGGTTATTCGAACAAGCGCGCCCTTCACACGATCGGTTTCCGCGGGATCGGTTTCAAGAGCACGTTTAGCCTGGGCGATCGGGTCGAGCTTTTCACGCCGACCCTGGCGGTTGCGTTTGAGCGATCTCGATTCACGGAACCACACTGGATCGCTGGCCAGAGCCTAACGACGGGGACCACTCGGGTTGAAGTGGCGATCGCCAATCCTCTGCTGGTTCGCGAGGTCGAAAAAAATCTCGATGAATGGCTGAAAAGCCCGGTTTCGCTGCTCTTCTTCAAGAGGATCCGCAGACTTCAGGTCGGCGACAAAGCGGTGCATTGGCAGAGCCTGGGTCCGGGTCCTGTCGCCGAAAGCGAATGGATGGCCTTGGACGAGAAAGCGCAGTCCCCGTTCCTGCTGATCCGGTCGGCGGAGGAGGCTTTCCCAGCTGATGCGCTCGATGAAATTCGCAAGGAGCGGATGTTGGGGGCCGAGGACAGCGGCGATTTCCCGCCTTGCCGGGTGGAGATCGTCCTGGGCGCGAAAGGGCGGCTCTATGTCGTGCTCCCGACCGGCGTTGAAACGCCGCTCCCCTTTGCTTGCAATGCCCCCTTCATTCAGGATCCCGCCCGGCTCAAGATTAAGGATCCCGAGACGTCGCCCACGAACCGGTGGCTGCTGAAGCGCGCCGGTGAACTCGCGGCCGGTGCGATGGTGGAGTGGCTCGAACAGACGCGGGCCAATCCAGGGGATCGGGCGGACGCCTATGGCTTGCTTCCCGACGTGGATCGCGAGGCGAGCACGCTCGAAGGGTCTTGTGCCGCTATTGCCGAGCTGGCGTTTGCTGATGCGATTGCTGATCGCCCGATCCTGTTGACCGAAGAGGGCGAGCTTGTTGCTACCGAAGCAGCGATTGTTGTTCCCCTGCGGATATTCGACATCTGGCCCGCCGAACAGGCAATGGCTTTGCTGGACGAGAAATCGCGCCCGGCGCTATGCCGGCATGTGTCAGCCAAAGACCGGGCCAAGCTGATCCATTGGAGCATGGTCGAGGAGTTCTCGAAGGACGACCTGCTCGACCGGCTGCGGAGCAGTCATCTTCCTCGGCCTTCGACCTGGCGGCATCTGCTGAACCTGTGGTCCTACATCGCCCCCGAAGTGACAGGCTGGCAGTCCCACGAGACCGATCGCCTGCGGATTGTTCCCGTCCAGGGCAAGGAGGTACTCTATTCGGCGTCCGAAGTGGTGCGGCTCGGCGAGAAGAAGTTGCTCCAGTCCGACGAAGATTGGGAGTTTCTCGCTGCTCACCTGATCGTCCTCAATCAGAACTGGACGCGCTTTCTCGCTGAGCAGCGCCGCGACAAGGGCGAGAGGGACGGCGGGGGCGGGGATGCCGTCGAGGCGGCCTTTGCTGTGTTGGAAGAGATCGGCCTTGACGAGACAAGCGACGTCAACGCCGTGATCGAGCAGGTTGCCGCCGACTATTTCGCGTCGGGTCAGGCCAAGCTGGTAGAATGCGTTCGGCTCGCTCAGATCGCAGCCAAGCTCGGTGCGACCGCCGGGGAATCCTTCCGGTATGCTTGCGCCGATCTGAAGCTCCGAGCGGTCGCCAAGGCAATCCTGTTCGACGAAGATGGGGCGCTCGAGGATCTGCTACCGGAAGTCGCGCAGCGAACACAACTCCTTCACGCGGACTATGTCGGAAATTTCTCCTCCTGTTCGCGCGAGGACTGGCTGCGCTGGGTGTCTTCCGGACGATCCGGCCTCCAGACGTTTGCGCCGCTGGTCGCTAAACGGGAAAGTATTTATGGGCGTCAGCGCGTCACGACTGAGGCGCAGGCGCGCGGGATCCGGGGGACGCTCTATTATCCCTATGTCACTAATAGTTTCGTCATCGATGATTGGGATTTTCCGACCGAATACTGGAAGCATTGGGAAGCATTATCGAAGACGGATTCGCGGATATGGTCTAAGGTGGTCGCGCGGATCGTGGAACAGCGTGACACTTATTGGTCGAGAGCATCGAGCGCGCGTCTGTCGCAGGTCGCGACAACAGGATCCACAAGATCCCTAAGTTCGGAGCCTCTACTGGCGGACTGGTTGCTGAAGCTCAGGGGCAAGTCTTGTCTGCCTGATACGCGCGATGCGATCCAGCGCCCGGCAGACCTTCTGCGCCGGACACCCGAGACGGAATCGTTGATCGACGTGGAACCGTTCGTGCATGGGCTGCTCGATCGCGAAACGACACGTCCGTTGCTGGATATGCTCGGCGTTCGCAGCACGCCAAGCGGGCCGGGCCGATTGCTCGATCGTTTGCGCTCGCTGGCGAAATCCGACCGGGCTCCGGCGCATGAAGTCGAGAAGTGGTATCGTCGTCTTGACCAGATGCTCGACGGTTGCTCCACCGCGGACGCCCAGGGCATCAAGGATGCTTTCAAGGTCGAGAAGCTGATCCTCGGTCATGACGGAACGTGGGTGACGTCCGGTGGCGTATTCCTAGCCGGGGACGAGGAGGATGTCCCCGGAGCAGCGACTATCCGAGCCTCGGTGCACGATCTCAGCTTGTGGCGCCGCATCGGCGTTGCCGACCGGCCGTCCGCCGATCTGGCGTTGCAATGGCTGGGTACGGTGGCTTCGGGGAAAGTGTTGTCGGTGGATGACGCCCGCCGAGTTCGCACCCTACTGGTGCGATACCCCACCCGTATCTGGGAGGAGTGCGGCCATTGGGTGAACCTGTTGGGCGAATGGACGCCTGTCGACACGCTCGCCTACGCCCTGAGTATGCAGACTCTGTTCCGGTGGAGCCACCTGCACGATTGGGTCAAGCGCAAGACCGCCGACTACCAGCGGTTGCCGGCCGAGATCGTGCAGACACCGCCATTCTCGGCGCTGCAGGCGCTTTCCGATCTAGTCGAGGAGCGGTTGAATCGACCGTCATTGCTCGCAAATCTGGAAGAACGCCGCGCCTGGCTAACGGCCTTCGGAACCCAACTTGCACGGATAGAGCTTGCCGATCCGGCCGAAACTGAGCGCGTGCGAGCGGTTGCAGCGGCGATCGCGACCACGGTTTGGGTGCCAATTCCCAAGCTGGAGGTCATTCCTTATCTTGACGGAGTTCCGGCAGGGACGGCGCGGCTTACGGACATTCTCTGGGTTGATGGCAGTTTGTTCGTCACTCCGCTGTCGAAGGCCAAGCTCGCCAAGCGCGTGCCCGAGGAGATCGGCAGGAACCTAAACGCTGATATTCGTGCAGCGTTAGCCTATGCGTTCGAGCGATCGTCCCACGACATCAGAGACTATCTCGAGGAGAATTTCACGCTCGGTTCAGAGCTGGTGAAGGCTGCTCCCGTCGTTGATGCGTCACTCGAAGCCTCGTCGATGACGGAGGGGGGCGTCGCCGATCTCTCCGACGACGACGACGGCGACGACGCTGTGGCGGTTGGTGACGACCTCGCCACCGCCGAGCTGGACGTATCCCAGGATGAAAAGCCCATGGAACCGTCGGAGCCGGAGCCGTCGGATGAGAAATCCGATGATGGCTTTCTGGAGTCCGCGGTCGTCAATCGGCCACGCACGCCGACGCGGCCACAGCGTCCCAGTGTCATGGCGCGCTTCGCGCTTGCCCAAGGCTATGAGGCGGATGGCGATGATCGCTTCTTCCATCCGGATGCAAGCTGGATTAGCCGCGCCAATGGAGCGAAGTTTCCATGGGAGCGGCGCTCGGCAGGCGGTGAGGTGCTGCGCCACTACTATCCGAAGGAACATTGCCTGGAGCGCGAGCCGCTCCAGATCGAAGCGGATGTCTGGGGTCTGGTCGACCAGAAGCCCGACATCTACTCTTTCGTTCTCATCAACACAGAGGGTGAGCCTGTCGAGATGACGGGAGCCCGCCTGCGCGAGCTGCGCGACGGCGGCGAGATTACCATTCACCCCGCAACGTATAGGCTAGTTTATGACCTCGATCAGTAACATCAAGAAGAAGCTCATCGAGGTTGCGATCCCTCTTGAAGCGATCAATGCGGCCTCCGCGCGGGAGAAATCGATACGCCACGGGCATCCGTCCACGCTGCATCTGTGGTGGGCACGGCGGCCATTGGCTGCATGCCGTGCGGTGTTGTTCGCCCAACTCGTCGATGATCCATCGAGTCATCCAGACAAATTTCCAACTGAGGAGGCCATTGAGGCGGAGCGGCAAAGGCTGTTCAGGATTATCGAAGAACTCGTTATTTGGGAAAACTCGACTAATGACGAGGTGCTAGAGCGGGCGCGGGTCGAAATCCGAAAGAGTTGTGGCGACAAGCTACCGGTGATCTATGATCCATTTTCTGGTGGCGCGTCGATTCCGCTCGAGGCGCAACGCCTTGGCCTCCCTTCGTTCGGATCCGATCTCAACCCCGTCGCGGTGATGATCGGCAAGGCGATGGTCGAGATTCCGCCGCGCTTCAAAGACAAGCCGCCAATTCATCCCGGAGCTCGGGACCGAAATCACTATCGTAACGCTGAAGGTTTGGCTGAGGACATCAAATACTACGGTGAATGGATGCGAGAACAGGCGTTTACCCGGATCGGGCATCTGTATCCGCAGGTCGATTTGCCAAAGGAACTAGGGGGCAGAAAGGCTACAGTCGTCGCTTGGATTTGGGCTCGAACAGTACCGAGCCCGGATCCCGCCTTCGCTGACACACGCGTACCCCTTGCGTCCAGCTTTCTGCTCAGTCTCGGCGCCGGCAAAGAAGCGTGGATCGATCCGATTGTAGATAAAAGTGCAAAGTCTATTGCTTACAAGGTGCGAAGTGGCGGGACCAAAGAGCAACTTGAGAAGGCAAAGAAGGGCACTAAGGCTGGACGCGCTGTTTTTAACTGCATTTTTTCCGGTACGCCGATAACAGGCGATTACATTGATAAGCAGGCCTCCCAAGGTAAAATGGGCAAGACGCTATTGGCAGTCATTGCAGAAGGCGTTGGTGGACGGCGCTATCTTTCCGTCGATGCGTTGAGCGAGCAGGCAGCAACTGTCGCAGCAGAGGCGGCGGTTTCTGAAATGGACTTGAGCTATCTCGAAATACCCTGCCGCGGAACATTCGCGAGCAATGCACAGGGTCGTCGGTACGGGTTTAAAACGTTTAAGGACTACTTCATCGAGCGTCAGCTTGTTGCTTTGAATACGTTCAGCGAGTTGGTTCGCGAAGTGCGCTCAAAGGTTGAGGAGGACGCGTTGGCTGCCGGCCTGTCCTCCAAAGAAGGCCCTCTTCGCGACGGCGGTGATGGCGCGAGAGCCTATGCCGAAGCAGTCAGCGTTTATCTTGCATTCGCCATTGATCGCGTGGCGGATGCTGGGAGCTCAGTTGCGACGTGGTCATCGTCTGGCTTCATTCGGTTCACGTTTGCACGACAAGGCATCGCCATGACGTGGGATTTTGCCGAATGTAACGTATTTAGTGACAGCACTGGTAATTTCTTGGGTGCTGTGGAGTGGGTATGGAAAGCCCTATTGGGGCTAAGTTCGAACGCGGCGGGGAAGATAGTTCAGCATGATGCTCAAACTGTCAAAATACCAGAAAACTCTGTTATTTCGACTGACCCGCCCTATTATGACAATATCGGCTACGCTGATCTGTCCGACTATTTTTATGTTTGGTTGCGATGGAACATAAAGGATGTGTTTCCAGCGCAGAGCAGTACGATTACCGTTCCCAAAGCGGAAGAGCTAGTCGCTACTCCATATAGGCATGGGGGTAACGACGAGGCAGAGAAGTTCTTTTTGGATGGAATGACGGCTGCTATCTCAAGTCTGTCTCTGCAAGCGTCGAGTGAGTTTCCTGCTACGATTTATTACGCTTTTAAGCAAAGCGAAGTGGACCAGGATGGCCTTTCGTCGACGGGTTGGGCAACGTTCATTCAGGCGGTGATTTCGGCTGGCTACTCTATCGTCGGAACATGGCCCGTCCGTACCGAACGCGCCGCACGAACAATAGCGTCGGGTACAAACGCGCTCGCGAATTCGGTAGTGCTCGTCTGCCGCAAGAAGGAAATGACTGCTGAAGTTATCACACGCGCTGAGTTCATACGTGCCATGAAGCGCGAGGTGCCCCCGGCGATCGCCGAGCTTCAGGCTGCCAATATCGCCCCAGCCGATATGCCCCAGTCGGCGATCGGCCCCGGCATGGGGGTGTTCTCGCGCTATAAAGCCGTCCTCGAGTCCGACGACAGACCAATGAGCGTGAAGACTGCGCTCCAGCTCATAAACCGGGAACTTGATGAATATCTTGGTGGCATTCAGGGTGAGTTTGACGCCGATACTCGCTTTGCCATCACTTGGTTCGAGCAGAATGGGTTGAAGGCCGGCGATTATGGTACGGCCAACAACATCGCGACGGCGCGAGGCATTTCGGTCGAGAGCGTGAAGCATGCCAGGATAGTCGAGAGCGCAGCCGGCAAGGTTCGCATTTTCTCGCGCGACGAACTGGATGAGGATTGGGAGCCGGAAAGCGACGGGCATCTGACCGTGTGGGAGTGCCTCCAGCATTTGGTCCGGCAGCATGAGAAGGACGGTATCTCCCACGATACGGCCGTTCTGTTGAAGAAAATCGCAGCAAAGGCCGAGGCCGTGAAGGATCTCGCCTACTGCCTTTATGACATCAGCGCCAACAAGCGGAAGGATGCGAAGGAAGCCACGGCCTACAACGCATTGATCGCGGACTGGACAGAGCTATCGCGGCAGGCGGCAGCAATCCACGACACGAGCGGGGATCGTCAGATCCGGCTGGATATCTGAGGGGGACGGGAAAGTGGCTAAAAGTACGCGTCAATATGTGTTTGAGGGAATGGAGTTGCTTCCGGCGGCGCTCATTCCTTTCGTCGAAAAAAGGCTGGAAAGCTCGCTCAAGGGGCATTGGCAGGTCCAGGTTTTAGAGAAGTTGCCGAATCTCCGCCCCAACAGCGATGGCGCGGTCGGTTGGGATCAAGCCGCGTTGTTCAATGCGATGGATCGCTTCTGGTCCGAGGCATTCAAGGCCGTTCTCGGTCGCGCCGAACGCTCATGGGTGAATGAACTGGGCGATGTCCGCAACAAGCTCTCACACAATGAAACCTTCACCTATGACGACGCCGAGCGTGCCCTCGATTCGATGCGTCGTCTGATGGAGGCGATCAGCGCTGGTGAAACCGCTGAGCAGCTTTCAAAGATGCGTGACACGATTCTGCGCACGAAGTTTACAGAGCTTCAACGCAATGAGGAGCGTCGGAAGACACAGCGGCTGGAGATTTCCGTCGAGACTGTGGCGGGGCTGCTCCCATGGCGCGAAGTGGTTGAACCGCATCAGGATGTGGCGACCGGCGAATTCCAGCAAGCTGAGTTCGCAGCTGATCTCGCCAAGGTGCATTCGGGCAGCGCGCCCGCTGAATATCGCGATCCGCGCCAATTTTTCAGCCGGACCTATCTGACGGAGGGTCTGAGCGCGCTCCTAATTGGCGCAGCGAAGCGGTTGTCGGGCAGCGGCGGCGACCCGGTGGTCGAACTGCAAACCAATTTCGGCGGCGGCAAGACCCATTCGATGCTTGCGCTGTATCATATGGCTGGCCCCACGCCGACACAGGACCTTTCAGGGCTGGACCAGTTGCTCGAAACCCAGGGGCTCAGTGTGCCCAATCGCATCAATCGGGCTGTGCTTGTCGGCACCTCGCGCGGTCCGCAGGATGTCCTCAACGCTGAGGGGGGGCGCAAAATCCGCACGACCTGGGGCGAACTGGCCTGGCAGCTTGGCGGGGCCGAGGCCTTCGACTTAATCGCTGAGAATGACGCAAATGGTATCGCGCCGGGCTCCAACCTGCTTGAGATGATCTTCAAAAAATACGCGCCGTGTCTGATCCTGATCGACGAATGGGTCGCCTATCTGCGGCAGATTTATAAGGTCGAAGGACTGCCGTCCGGATCGTTCGATGCGAACCTCTCTTTCGTTCAGTCGCTCACGGAGGCGGTCAAGGCCAGCCCAGGCACCTTGCTGGTGGCCTCCCTCCCGGCGTCGCAGATTGAGGTTGGCGGCGAAGGCGGCCAAGAGGCGCTGGCTCGCCTCAAGCAGACTTTCAGCCGCGTCGAATCATCATGGCGGCCAGCGAGTCAGGAGGAGAGCTACGAGATCGTCCGGCGGCGGCTGTTCAAGGAGATCCCTGGCGATAAATTCCATCATCGCGACAACACTTTGAAGCAGTTTGCAAAGCTCTATCGCGAGAATGCCAACGACTTCCCACAGGGCTGCGCCGATGAGGACTACAGGCGTAAGCTCGAGAAGGCCTATCCGATTCATCCAGAGTTGTTCGACCAGCTCTATACGACGTGGGGGTCATTGGAAAAATTCCAGCGCACCCGTGGCGTGCTGCGCCTTATGGCGCAGGCGATTCACGAACTTTGGATGAATGGCGATCCCTCGGTGATGATCATGCCGGGCAGTGTTGCGGTGAGTTCGCCGCGCGTGGAGCCGGAACTGCTTCACTATCTCGATGTGAGCTGGCAGTCGATCATCGCTGGCGACGTCGATGGCACAGCGTCCACGCCGTACAAAATCGACCAGTCGGCGCCAAATCTAAATCGCTACTCGGCAACGAGGAGGATTGCGCGTGCGATCTTCATGGGAACGGCACCGACGCATCAACAACAGAATACCGGCGTTGACGACAAGCAGATTAATCTGGGCGTCGTGCAGCCGGGGGAGCGACCGGCGATCTTTGGCGACGCGCTGCGGCGATTGACTAACCAAGCCAAGTTTATGCATGCCGACCTTGGTCGATATTGGTATTCGATGTCAGCCAGCCTCAACCGCATCGCTGCGGATCGGGCAGGACAGCTCGATTCCGCCCTTGTCACGCTCACCATCGACAAGGAATTAAATAGATACGTTAGCGGCTTGGGTGATCGTGGCCATTTCGATGCGATCCAGGTGGCGCCCGCATCTTCGGCTGAAGTGCCCGATGAAGCGGGCGGCGTGCGCGTCGTTATCTTGGGTGTTGAACATCCGCACACCGGCCGCGATGGGTCTGAGGCTCTCATCGAGGCTAGGGACATATTGATGCAGCGTGGCAGCACGCCGCGCGTCAACCGAAACATGCTAGTTTTTATCGCGGCGGAAGCGCGCCAACTTGATCATCTTAAGGATGCTGTGCGCTCCGCGTTGGCTTGGGGCGAGATTGTCCGCGATACCGATCGTCTCAACCTCACGCAGAGTGATAGTGCGCTCGCCAAGGCCAAGTTGACCGAAGCGAACGAAACGGTGAAGACACGCCTCAAGGAAGCGTGGTGTTATCTGCACTATCCGGCGCAGGAGAGTGCACAGGCAGATGTAGAATGGGTGTCAGGAAAGATCCCGGCGCAGGATGGGCTTCTGGCACGAGCAAGCAAGAAGCTTGTGGCGGAAGAGGGGTTACTTACGGAACTGGGGCCGACGCGCCTCGATCGTGACCTTCAGAAATATATCTGGAACGGCAAGCCGCACCTCTCGCTGAAGGATCTGCGAGAATACCTCAACCGCTACATCTATCTCCCGCGCTTGAAAAATCAGGAGGTCCTCGTCAAGGCCGTGCAGGCTGCCGTGGGCGGCATGCTTCCCGGCCCCTTCAGTTATGCCGAACGGTGGGACGAAAAGTCAGATACGTATTTTGGTCTCGCAATCGAACGCGCCGTCAATGCTGCGGTCGTCATCGATAGCGACAGTTTCATCGTCAAGCCAGATGTCGCTGAGGCACATCGGCCAGCGTCAACGCAACCCGGGCCCGGTGGCGCTCCAGATCGACCGGATGACGGACCGGCCGATGGCACGCCGCCCCTTGACGATACGACAGCACCGCCCCCCACAGAGAAGAAGCCTACCCGGTTCACTGGCGCAGTGATGATCTCGTCGGAGCGACCTGCGAGGGAAATTCATCAGATCATCGAGGCAATTGTTGAGCAACTGACAACGATTCCGGGAAGCGAAGTGAAGCTCAGACTGGAGATTGAGGCAGAGGTCCCCACAGGCCTTGAACGCGCGAAGGTACGGACGCTGATTGAGAACGCCAACACGCTGGGCTTTATAGAAAAGTCCGTCGAGTGACTGAGTACTTGATGACGGGGGCAGGGGCTATCTCGGGTTTAGGGCTTCGAGACGCTCCGGCATGTCGAGCAGCTTAGTGGCTGCGGCCGATATGGCCTCGGCCACTGTCGGATAGGTTTCAGCGGAGCTCAACGAAATCCCGTTGGAAAACGTCACCGTCGCCTGGTAGCCGTTCCCCTTAGGTGTCGCTGTTAGTGCGACCGCCGGGCCGCCATCAGGAGGAAGGAAACTCATCGCCCTAAGGGCGCGCAACAGCGCGCCGTCGCGCGACGGTGCGTGCCGGACGTGAATCCGCGGCGATGTCGCCAAGATGGTTTAGGTGAAGGGCCGGGCCGCCGGGAAGTTTCACGATCAGTTCTAGCTTGCCGCCGACCGCCTCAACGTAGCTACGCAACGTAGATAGATACATGTCGGCCTGCTTCTCGATCTTGGAGACGGATGGCTGTTTGATGTTCAGGGCGTTGGCGATGTCCTCCTGTGCCTTGCCGGCGATCTGGCGCAGCTCCCGCAAACCTTCAACCTCCTGCCGCATCGCCTGATAGCGGGCTTCTACTTGGTCCTGCTGATCCTGGGGCAGCGAGGCGATAACTTCGGTTAGGCTCCGGCCCATTACAATCTTCCCTTCTTTGCGCTTTTCAGGTTTTCCAGATGCTCGGAAAACCGGCTGTCCGCCTTTGTGATAAGCTGCTTGTAAAAGCGTTTCTGGCTGCCGCCCGATTTGTCGCCCGCGACGAGAAGGATGGCCTTCCGTTCGGGATCGAAGGCGAAGGCAGCGCGCCATTCGCCATCGGCGGCCGAGAAACGCATCTCCTTCATGTTGGCATGTTTCGAGCCATTAAGCGTGTCGGCATAGGGCCGACCGAGCTGCGGGCCGTATTCGCCTAGCAGCTTCGCGACCGCCAGCAATTCGGTCTGGACCTCGCGCTCGAAAGCCAGAAACTCCGCCTCGAAGGCATCATGCAGTCTGACACTCCAAATCATATAGCCTCCAAGCTATGCTGAGTCAATGGCAAGCTGGATCGCATCAGTTGCCGCCCTCGGCTATGCCGGCCTGGCGCAGCAGGTCGCCAAGACTGGCTCCGCCGATGCGGCAGCGCGCGATAACGCGGTCAAAGGAGCGGACACGGCTGCCGCGCCCGCGCTCGGATGTGCATATAACCTCGCGCTGCAGGGCCAGGTGTTCGAGCGTCGTCTTGGCTGCGGGACCGCCGGGAGTGTGTAGCTCCGGAGCATTGAAATCGGCGAGGCGGACTTCAATCCACTCATTGGGGTCCGTCGTTCGCCCCACACAGAGGCCGTCGCCGTCTCCCACATATCGGACGATGCCGGAGAACTGGACGCCGGCCCGCGTCGGAAGAATGCCTTCGCAGGGATCTGCGTGGGCGGGGGCGGTGTAGCAGAGAGCGGCGGTGGCGGCGGCCAGCAGGAAAAGTCGACTGTTCACGCTGCCTTCTTCAAGGCGTTGGCGCCTTTCTTCTTCGTCAGCATCGCGCGGACGAACTTGTCCCACTTCGCCATGCCGGCGCGCTTCTCGGGCATGTAGTTCCAGCGGTCGTAGTTCTTGGAGCTGACGTCCTGAAGCGCGTGGTTCTGGAGACGATCACGAATTTCCTTAGAGACACCGGCCTTGCCAGCGAGCGTCTTGAAGGTCCGACGGAGATCTCGGTTCGTCACATAGGGGATTACGCCGCGATCGCGCTGGCGCCACATGAACGAGTAAAGCGTACCATGACTGACAGGCTTCGACGGGTCCGTCGCAGAGGGAAAGAACCAGCCATATTCGTTCACGTTAATGGATTCGAGCAACTCGGCGGCAAGCGACGGCACGGGAACGGCGTGCGGCTGAAGGTTCTTGGTCTTCGACCAGTCGATGATCCGCTCCTTGGCATCCCATTGGTCGATGTGGAGGCGAGCGATTTCCTGGACTCGCTGGCCGGTCAGCATGAGAATGCGAACGGCGCGGGTATAGGGCGGGTGGATAGGCGTGTCGGGGCTTTCCAGCCAGCGATAAAGCCGCACGAACTCGTCCTCGTCCAGCCAGCGCGTGCCTTGGACCTTGGGTTCGGTCGGAATGCCCGTGGCCGGGTTGAAGGGAATTCGGAAGCGGCGCGGAGAAGTGTTCCGATAGTCATTGTCCGACTTCATGCCCCAGCCATAAGCTGCGTGGATATAGCCGCGAACATGATCGGCCATCGCCCTCGCGCCGCGGTCGTAGATCGGTCGGATGACTTCGACGATCTCTTCGGGATCGATCTCGCGGGCGAGGCGATTGCGGCCAAGCGTGTCGGCGATCTTGTTCAGGCCCTTTTCCGTTTCTTTCCACGACGGCTTGCCTGCGCTCTTGAGCGAGGCGACATAGCCCTCGAACAGGTCGGCGACAGTACCGGGCCGCGTGTCGGTCGCGATCCTGATGCTCCGGCCCTTCTGGATGACGTCAGCGTAGTCGCGTTTGTAGATCTCGCGCGCATCGGCGAGCGACATGGACGGATAGGCGCCGATCTTCTTCTTGGTGCGCTTGCCGTCGCGCCATTGCTGCGCCATCCAGTCGGCGGTCACGCGCTTAGGCATCGGCTTCAGGACGAGGACGAGCCGCCCAGTCCCGCGCCCTTCGCCATCGGCAAGGTTTTCTTGTTTCTGACTCGCTTCGACGCGCTTCAACGCATGTCGGATCGCGGTATCGGTCAGGCTTGGCATCACGTTTCTCCTGTCCCGCAACTGGGATCGGTCAAGGAGAAACGGGGATCGTTTGCTGGGAGCGGAATGCCGTTTCCTACCCCTTAAACCGCCCCCAATTTGCCAAAACCGCCCCCACTACGCAAGACCAAAAGTACGCTAATTTCTTAGTGATTCAGCGTGCTTGTGCGTGATCCAGCGTGATCGATCTGAGCGAGTGGGATGGTTGTGGACAAGAATCAGTGCTGTTGCCGATAGTTCGAGCGCACGTTTGACCACTTCGCGCGGATAGACCGGCGTGTGATCGACGGTGCCCGTCTGCTGCACTTCGTCGGCGATCAGCGCATTGCGTTTGTCAAGGAAGAGAATGCGGAACTGTTCGCGGGTCTCATGCGCCATCGCCGCATGGCAATAGTCGATAACCGACGACCAGGAGGCCAGCACCTGCTTGCCCTTGAGTTCGCTCTTGAGTGTTCTATGGGCAACGGTTGAGATGAGCTTCAGGTCGAAGGCGACGGCCTCGCCGATGCCTTTCACCTCCTGCAGCAGGGCCGGCGAAGCGCCGAAGACGCCGGCCAGCGTCCCGAACCGCTCAAGCAGCGCCTTGGCAATCGGCTTGGTGTCGCGGCGCGGGATCAGGCGAAACAGCAGCAGTTCAAGGATCTCATAGTCGGCGAGCGCCGTGTCGCCGTGATCCTTGTAGCGTGTCCGCAGCCGGTCCCGGTGGCCGTGATAATGCGCATCGTCCTGTTGCACTGGCGGTATCGTCAGGGCAGGCCGTTTCGATTGCTGCTCGGCGAAAAAGCCCCTCTCATCAGGCGGTTGCGAACTGTCACCGTCGGAAGAGAAAGGGGGCTTTGTCATTGAAAACCTTATGCTGGCAGGCCCGGACGGTCGAGGCCGCCAGGCGATAGGGTGAAAATCTCACAGCCAGCGGCGGTAACGCCCACCGCATGCTCGTATTGCGCCGACAATGACCGGTCGCGGGTAACGGCCGTCCAGCCATCGGCCAGAACCTTCACATGCGGGCGGCCGAGGTTGATCATCGGCTCGATCGTGAAGATCATGCCTTCGCGCATTTCGGGGCCTTCGTTGGCGCGGCCATAATGCAGAATGTTTGGCGCGTCATGAAACAGGCGGCCGACGCCGTGGCCGCAGAAATCCCGCACCACCGAACAGCGCTCCGCTTCGGCAAAGGTCTGGATGGCTTCGCCAATCGCGCCGGTGCGCGCGCCGGGCTTGACGGCGGCGATGCCGCGCATCAGGCATTCATGGGTGACCTCGAGCAGACGCTGGGCAGCGCGCTTGATTTCGCCGACCGGATACATCCGGCTGGAATCGCCGTGCCAGCCGTCGATGACATAGGTCACGTCGATATTGACGATATCGCCTTCGCGCAGCGGCTTCTCGTTGGGGATGCCATGGCAGACGACGTGGTTGATCGATGTGCAGGATGATTTGGTATAGCCGCGATAGTTGAGCGTCGCGGGCAGGGCGCCGTGATCCATGCCGAAGTCGAACACGAAACGGTCGATCTCGTCTGTCGTCACGCCCGGCTTGACGCGGCTTGCCAGTTCGTCGAGGCAGCGCGCGGTGATCTGGCAGGCGCGCTTGATCCCGGCAAAATCTTCGGGCGTGTAGAGGCGGATGACGCCGGTATTCTTGTAGGGCGCGGACGCCGCCTCAATGTAGGTGACCATTACAATACTTTCAGTTGTCTTTCCCTGTTGTCATAGATCAGCACAGGCAGGTTCGTCTATCGGGATCAGGCCGTCAGGTGTAATTTGCTGCGGCGAAACCCTGCATTTGATGGCGAAGGCCTCAATTCCGCGCTGCATGGCCCGGCGGAAAGCCTTTGCATAAAGCGGGTCGAGATCGTCGCATATTCTGAAGGTGGCGCAATCCTCCCGCTGGATCAGGTAGATCATGATACCGCGATGGCCTGCCTGGACCATGTCGCCGAGTTCTTCCAGGTGTTTTGCGCCCCGCGCTGTCGGGCTGTCGGGAAATTCTGCCAGGCCGGCCGTGCGGCTGAAATGCACGTTCTTGACCTCGACATAGGCGCGCCCGCGCTCGGCATCGGTCAGCAGCATGTCTATGCGGGAATTGCGGCCATATTTCTGTTCACGCTGGAGGGTCGAATAGAGATGAAGGTCGCCGACCTGTCCGGCCTTGATGGCCTCTTCCGCCAGTCTGTTCGGCAAACCGGTATTGATGCCGACAACGGTGCCATCGACCTCGACCATTTCGAACATGTGCTGATATTTGCGCGTCGGACTGTCGTGCTCGGACAGCCAGATGCGCGAACCGGGTGCCGTCAGTCCGCGCATCGATCCGGTATTGGGGCAGGAGCCGGTGATCGCGCGCCCATCCTCAAGCACGGCATCGAAGAGAAAGCGTTTGTAACGCTGGATAAGGACGGCGGGCACCAGTGGCCTGTCGAAGAGCATGAGGTGTCCGTTATCCGATCAGGCGCGCGCGCGGACATAGGAGCCCGGCGCTTCTTCGAGAGAGTTGAGGTTTCCGCCCGTCTTGCGCGCCGGCACGCGCTCGCCGTCAAGCGTTTCGATCCAGGAGTGCCAGTGCGGCCACCAGGAGCCCGGTGTTTCCTGTGCGGACGTGACCCAATCGTCGAAATCGCCCGTGGTCGGGCCACCGGTCCAGAACTGGTACTTGCCCTTGTCCGGCGGATTGACGACGCCGGCGATATGGCCGGAGCCCGACATCACATAGGTGACGTCGCCGCCGAAGAACTGGCTGCCGACGAACACCGACTTTGCCGGGGCGATATGATCTTCCTTGGTGGCGAGATTATAGATCGGGATTTTGACGTCACCGAGCGAGATCTTCTTGCCCGCCAGCACCATTTCGCCCTTGGTCAGATTGTTCTGCAGATAGCAGTTTCGCAGATAGAATGAATGGTTGGCCGCCGGCATGCGAGTGGAATCGGAATTCCAGTAGAGCAGGTCGAACGCCGTCGGCTCCTGGCCCTTCAGGTAGTTGTTGACGAAATAGGGCCAGATGAGATCGGAAGCGCGCAGCATGTTGAAGGCCATGGCCATCTTCGAGCCGTCGAGATAGCCGGTCTCCTTCATCCGCTCTTCCATCTGGGCGATCTGTTCCTCATCGGCGAAAACCTTGAGGTCGCCGGCATGAGTGAAATCGACCTGCGTGGTGAACAGGGTGGCCGAGCGGATGCGCGTATCGCCTTCCTGGGCTTGCAGGGCAAGGGTTGCGGCAAGCAGCGTTCCGCCAACGCAATAGCCGATCGCGTTCACATCCTCTTCGCCGGTTGCCTGACGGATGGTGTCGAGTGCAAAACCGATGCCTTCGCGGGCATAGGATTCCCAATCCTTCTTGGCGTGCCGTTCGTCCGGATTGACCCAGGAGATGACGAAGACGGTATGGCCCTGATCCACCGCCCATTTGATGAAGGATTTTTGCGGGTTGAGATCCAGCACATAGAACTTGTTGATCCAGGGCGGGCAGATCAGAAGAGGCCGCTTCAGCACCGTCTCGGTGGAGGCGTCATATTGCAGCACCTGGCAGACATCGCTCTGGGCGATCACCTTGCCGGGCGTGATCGCGATGTTCTCGCCGACGGCAAATTTGCTGACATCCGTCTGGCGCAGTTTCAGATCGCCCTTGCCAGCAACAATGTCCTCGGCCAGCATCTGCATGCCCTTGACGAGGTTGGCGCCGCTGGAGGCAACCGTTTCGCGATAGAGCTGCGGGTTGGTGGTGACAAAATTGGCGGGCGAAAGGGCGCTCGAAATCTGCCGTACGTAGAAGGCAGCCTTGTGCTTGGTGTGGTCGTCAAGGCCTTCGGCGTCACGTACCATGCGGTCGGCCCAGTTGGACGTGATGAAATAGGCCTGGCGCAGGAAATCGAAGAACGGGTTGGCGACCCAGTCGGCATCGGAAAACCGCTTGTCGTTACTTGGCACATCGTCGGGATCGCTGACCGTCTCGCCGCCCATCTTTTGCAGCGTGCGCGTCCACATCGAGAAGAAGCTCCCCATCAGATGGGTCTGGGCTTCAAGCGTGCGCCTGGGGTCGGAGAGCCAGTATTCGGAAACCTTGGAGAGGGTCTTGACCATGTCGACCATCGGGTCGGCCACCATGTCGGTCTTTTCCCCGCTTTCGCGCGGGGCAAGCCATGCCGATGCGGCCTTGCCGAGCTGCTCGACCGTACGGGCGAGATTGATCGTGAAGGCTTCCGGATCCTTGACGATGTAGGGTTCGACGGATTTCGGGTCGAAACCAGTGAAACCATCCGTGCTGGCGCCGGTCTGGCCCACAGTCTTCCTGTCTTCAGCCACCCAGTTTCCTCCACAGACGTTTGTTTGTTTTGTCTTTTTACATTCTGCATGAAAATGATTACAAGTGCCAGCGCATGTTGGACTCGGGGCACATTTGCGGCCCGCCGGTTTCGGTCAGGGGTTCAACGAAAAAGGCCGGGCAGGGGCGAGATGACGAGATCGGGAAAAGCAGTGATGACGCGGATGGGTACGGCCTTTGGATTGACGGGTTTGGTGCTTGCTCTTGCCGCCTGCAGTTCGGCAAAAGTCGATGAGCAGCCGTCGATCTATTCGGCCACCATGGCAAAGCCCATTCCCGCCGATGTCTATCCGGTTATCGAAGGAAAATTGCCCGCTGCTACTGCCCAGATGAGCAATGAAGATGCAGCCAGCCAGTCGGCGCGGCTGACGGCGCTTGGTGCCGCCCGCTCGTCCGGAAAAATCTCCGAAGCGGAATATCAGCGCCGCCTGAAGGAGCTTCAGCAGCTGGCTGCCAATCACGGTACCGATACGCTGAAGCAGATACAGAAATAGCGCTTGCGTTTCGGCTGATTTGGACGCAAAGCGTTTCATGGCCGCGTGGGCCTGATTGCACCGCGCGCGTCTCCTTGCACGCATGATTCCGGCATGGCGACGGCGCAAGACGAGGTTTAGAGATGGAAGAGTTTCACAAAGTCCGGCGTCTGCCGCCTTACGTTTTCGAACAGGTCAACCGTTTGAAAGCCAGCGCGCGAGCGGGTGGAGCTGATATCATCGACCTCGGCATGGGCAATCCGGACCTTCCGACACCGCAATCCGTGGTCGATAAGCTGTGCGAGGTCGTCCAGGATCCGCGCACCCACCGCTATTCGTCCTCCAAGGGCATTCCGGGCCTTCGCCGCGCGCAGGCCGCCTATTATGCCCGCCGTTTCGGCGTCAAGCTCAACCCCGATACCCAGGTTGTGGCCACTCTCGGCTCCAAGGAAGGTTTCGCCAATATGGCGCAGGCGATCACCGCGCCTGGCGATGTGATTCTCTGCCCGAACCCGACCTATCCGATCCATGCTTTCGGCTTCCTGATGACCGGCGGCGTGATCCGTTCGATCTCGGTCGAGCCGGACGATACGTTCTTCCCGCCGCTGGAGCGGGCGATCCGCCATTCGATCCCCAAGCCCATCGCGCTGGTCATCAATTACCCGTCGAACCCGACGGCGCATGTGGCAACGCTCGATTTCTACAAGGAAGTCGTGGCATTTGCGAAGAAGCATGACATCGTCATCCTGTCGGATCTGGCCTATTCGGAAATCTATTTCGATGGCGTGCTGCCGCCGTCCGTTCTTGAAGTGCCGGGCGCAATGGACAACACGGTCGAGTTCACCTCGATGTCGAAGACCTTTTCCATGCCCGGCTGGCGCATGGGCTTTGCCGTCGGCAACGAACGCCTGATCGCCGCGTTGACGCGGGTCAAGTCCTACCTCGATTATGGCGCGTTCACGCCGATCCAGGTGGCCGCGACCCATGCGCTGAACGGCGACGGCTCGGATATTGCCGAAGTGCGCAATATCTACAAGCGCCGCCGCGACGTTTTGGTCGAAAGCTTCGGCAAGGCCGGATGGGACGTGCCACCGCCGGCTGCCACCATGTTTGCCTGGGCAAAGATCCCGGAAAAGTTCCGTCATCTCGGTTCGCTGGAATTCTCCAAGCTTTTGGTCGAAAAGGCCGATATCGCGGTGGCGCCCGGCATCGGCTTCGGCGAACAGGGCGACGACTACATCCGCATCGCGCTGGTTGAAAACGAGCACCGGATTCGTCAGGCGGCCCGCAGCCTCAAGAAGTTTCTTTCGACAGCCGACGATACGTTGCACAACGTCATCTCGCTGAACGCTCACCGCTGAGGCACCGGATTTCCGGTACCCCTCAAAATCTGCTCCGCCGTTTCAGGCGGGGCGCTCTCGTTATGTTAGGAATAGTGTATGGCAGATGCCCTTAAAATCGGCATTGCGGGCTTGGGAACTGTTGGTGCCTCGCTCGTGCGTATTCTCCAGGAGCGCCATGAGTCGCTCGCGACGACATGCGGCCGGGCCATCGAAATCACCGCTGTTACCGCACGCGACAGAGACCGCGATCGCGGCGTCGATATTTCCGCCATCGACTGGCATGAGGATGCGCTTTCGCTGGCGAGTACCGCCGATATCGACGTGTTCGTCGAATTGATGGGCGGTGCCGGAGAACCGGCCCTTTCCGCCGTCAAGGCTGCCTTGTCGCGCGGCGTCCACGTGATCACCGCCAACAAGGCGCTGCTGGCCGCCCACGGTATCGCGCTTGCCGGTCTGGCTGAAGAACATGGCGCGCTGCTCAACTATGAAGCTGCCGTTGCAGGCGGCATCCCGGTGATCAAGGCGCTTCGGGAATCCCTGACGGGCAACACGATTTCGCGCGTCTATGGTATCATGAACGGCACCTGCAATTACATCCTGACCAAGATGGAAAAGGAAGGCCTGTCCTTCGAGGTCTGCCTCAAGGAGGCGCAGCGCCTGGGTTATGCCGAAGCCGATCCGGCCTTCGACATCGAGGGCAATGATACCGCCCACAAACTGTCGATCCTCACCAGCCTTGCTTTCGGAACGGCGATTGCCGCCGACGATATCTATCTCGAAGGCATCACCAATATTTCGATCGACGATATCCATGCAGCCGCCGATCTCGGCTACCGCATCAAGCTGCTCGGCGTTGCGCAGCGCACCGACAGCGGCATCGAGCAGCGCGTGCATCCGACCATGGTGCCGCTCGATTCGGTCATCGCGCAGGTCGACGGCGTGACTAATGCCGTTGCCATCGAATCCGACATTCTCGGCGAGTTGTTGATGGTTGGTCCCGGTGCCGGCGGCAATGCGACGGCATCCGCGGTGCTTGGCGATATCGCCGACATCGCCAAAAGCCGTCCGGGCGCCCAGCACGTGCCGGCCTTCGGCCGTCCCGTCACGGCGCTGTTGCCCTACAAGCAGGCGCAGATCCAGAGCCATGAGGGCGGCTATTTCATTCGCCTGAAGGTTCTCGACAAGACCGGCGTTTTTGCCAGCATCGCGACGCGCATGGCGGAAAACCGGATTTCGCTGGAATCCATCGTCCAGCATTCCAAGCAGCACGTCGAGACCGGCGAACCGCAGACGATCATTCTCGTCACCCACGCGACGACCGAGGAATCGGTGCGCACGGCTGTCGCCTCGATCAAGGGCGAAGGTTATCTCGTCGGCGAACCGCAGGTTATCCGGATCGAGCGGCCGAAGACGGCCTGATCCGAAATCGCAGATGAATGTCTTGCGGCCCCATCCGGCTTTGCATCCGGGTGGGGCCGCTTTCGTTGTCGTTTGCGCCTGATGCAAAACCCGCGTACGAACGGTCAAAAGTCATGGGTGTACGATGAGTGATGTACCAGATCCCGTCCAGCGGGCGTTTCTCAATGTCGAGCGTTCGGTGACCGGTCAGCGCTGGGTGTCCAGGCTCGATCAGGCGGGGCAGAACCGTGCGCTTGCCATCAGTCAGGTCCATGGCTTTTCCGATCTCATCGCCCGCGTGCTGGCGGGGCGCGGGGTGACGATGGACGATGCCGTGGAATTTCTCGATCCCACCATCCGCTCGCTGATGCCCGATCCGGGCACGTTGACGGATTGCAGCAAGGCCGCCGCCCGCATCATCGCCGCCATTACGGCGCGCGAGAAGGTCGCCATTTTCGGGGACTACGATGTCGATGGCGCTGCATCGTCGGCATTGATGTTTCGTTTCCTGCGCCATTTCGGCATCGACGCGGAAATCTATATTCCCGATCGTATTTTCGAAGGCTACGGCCCCAACCCCACAGCGATCAATCAATTGATCGACAACGGCGCCCGATTGATCGTCACCGTCGATTGCGGTTCGACCAGCCACGAATCGCTCGCCGCCGCCGAGGCGCGCGGCATCGATGTGGTCGTGATCGACCACCATCAGGTCGCTACAGAGCTGCCGCCCTGCGTGGCGCTGGTCAATCCCAACCGGGAGGACGATCTGTCGGGGCAGGGGCATCTGTGTGCGGCCGGTGTGGTCTTCCTCGTTCTCGTCAACGCGGTGCGCCAGTTGCGTGAAAGCGGCGACAAGCGCGTCGCCTCGTTCGATCTGCTTGCCTTGCTGGATATAGTGGCGCTGGCAACCGTCTGCGACGTGGTGCCGCTCAAGGGCTTGAACAGGGCCTATGTGGTCAAGGGGCTGGTTGCCGCGCGGCACATGCAAAACCCCGGTCTTTCGGCGCTGTTTCGCAAGGCGGGGCTCGGCGGGCCGGTGACGCCCTATCATTTCGGGTTCCTGATCGGTCCGCGTATCAATGCCGGCGGACGGATAGGCGACGCGGCACTCGGTAGCCGGTTGCTTACGCTGGAAGACGAAGGTGCAGCCGAGGAGATCGCCGCAAAGCTCGACGAACTCAACCGCGAACGGCAGGTCATGGAGGTCGCCATGCTGGCCGAGGCGGAAGCCGAAGCGCTGGCGGAATATGGCACCGGCGAATCGGCCTCGATCATCGTCACCGCGCGCGAAAACTGGCATCCGGGCATTGTCGGCCTCCTGGCCGCACGCCTGAAGGAAAAGTTCCGCCGTCCGGCCTTTGCGATCTCGTTCGACGCAAATGGCAAGGGAACCGGCTCTGGCCGCTCGATCAGCGGATTCGATATCGGCAAGATCGTTCGCGCAGCCGTAGATAACGGTCTTCTGGTCAAGGGTGGCGGTCACGCGATGGCGGCTGGCCTGACGGTTGAGCGCGCCAATCTCGGCAAGCTGCGGCACTTCTTCGACGAGAAGGCGCAGAATGCCGTCAAGGATCTCGTTTCGGCCGAAACGCTGAAGATCGACGGCGCTCTGGGTGCCGCCGGCGCCAATCTGGCGCTGATCGACCAACTCGAGCAGGCAGGTCCGTATGGGGCGGGGCATCCGCAGCCGATCTTTGCGCTGCCCGCGCATCGCCTGCGCGATTCGCGTCAGGTCGGCGCCAACCATGTGAAAGTGACGCTGGAAGGCCAGGACGGTTCAAGGATTGAGGGCATCGCATTCCGCGCTCTGGAAACGCCGCTTGGCGATTTGCTGCTGTCGGAGCGTGGCACGTCCCTGCATGTGGCCGCCTCGATCTCGGCCGACATGTGGCAGGGAACGCGCCGCGTGCAATTGCGGGTGATCGACGCGGCAAAGGCGTTCTGAACGGCCGTTATCGGCGTCTTGGAATTATCTGACAATGTGGGGAATTCAGAGAACCATGGTACGCCCTAGGGGAGTCGAACCCCTCTTCCCAGAATGAAAATCTGGTGTCCTAACCGATAGACGAAGGGCGCATCAGTGGTGTGGGCGTCTTATAGTCAGACACGTTGAATGCTGCAAGCGCTAAATCACATTTTTTCAAGGATTTTTCGCAGTAAAATCAGCAGTAAAACAATGGGAGTTTGTGTGACACGAAAACGCCGTCCGTGCCGTTTTTCACGGCCAAATGACAGATATTCTCGATCAAGGGGAGGTTCACAATGGTACGCCCTAGGGGAGTCGAACCCCTCTTCCCAGAATGAAAATCTGGTGTCCTAACCGATAGACGAAGGGCGCAGCCGTTGTGTGGGCGTCTTATAGTCAGGGCTTTTGAATACCGCAAGCGGCAAATTTCATTTTCCTGTAAAAAAATTCTGATAAAGGGCAGTGCCGTGGATAGATTGATAATTTCTAGCAAAAACAGTAGGTTGGCGTCAGCTTCTGCGGCGGCGGCAGCGCCAGTTCCAGTCGCGGGGCTCTCCCGTATCGATATGAACCGATTCCGTGTGACAGTAGGTTCCCACCCCGCCACGCCCCGGAATTGTGCGCAGATAAGCGGCCAGATCCCACTTGCTGACGCCGGGCACTTGAATATCGGCTGCCTGGCAGGTCGTGTGAAGCGAACGGCGGCTTCCGCCAGCGCTGGCATTGTGTTTCAGGTCCCGCAGGCCGGACGTTACCATCACCTGGCGGCCGTAATGGGTCTCGACGACTTTTAACACGCGCAGAAGATCAGGCTGGAAACAGCCGGTCTCGACCTTTTCGGTTTGCAGCCACAGGCCGCTCGGAGCGAGACGCGCCAGGCCTGACAGCGAGGCCACTTCGACCGCAGCACTTTCGTCGTCATGTGCCGGCTCGGAATCCTCGACGGTTGCAAACATCGATGTCGTGCGAACGCCGGGCAAATCCGTGAAGCCGAGCGCGGCAATCTGGCGTGGCTTGGCATCTGCAACGTCGCGCTTCTTTTGACCCGGCGTCTTGGCGAACCGATCACCGTTGAACTGGCTGCGGTTCTTGCGCTTGGCCGCGAACAAGCCGGCAAATGTCAGGGTCTTTTCCGCCTCGTCAGAGTTGCCGCCGTCATCCGGCGCGGTTCCCGAATCGGGAAGAACAGGTACAGTGCTGTTCGCCGCATCTGCGGATGCCGTCTGTATCTCAGCTGGCTGTTGCGTGGCGCGCACGCCGTCGCCGCTGGCCGGGATCGGTACGGCGACCGGAGGAGGCGTGCCGTCGGCGCCAATCCCGGCGCTTGCAACCTGTTGCGTTGCCGCGGCAGTACCTTCGGTATTGCTTGCGCCTTCAAGCGGCAGAGGGGTCGGATTGACCGGCGGCTGGCCGCTGTTGAAAAGACTGTTGCTGGCAGGATTGACGCCCGTCTGCTGGCCGGAGGGCAGGGGCGCATTGCCTTGCACTGCAACCGCATTGGGTGTCTGGACGGAAAAGATGCTGCTGGACGTGGCCTTCAGCCCGGTGCCTTGCATGGTCAGCGATGCCGGTTGTCCGTTGCCGGTGGCAGGAACCATGGCTGCTGCCTGCGCCGGATAACCGGCGGGCTGCTGTTGCCCATGGGCGCCGGCGGCTGACACCTGCTGATCGGTATAGCCGGCGGGCATTGCCGCATCGACCGCAGCGGCGACCGGCACCACATCTTCGGCGACCTGGGCAGCGTCGGCCGTTTCCTTGGCGGCCGACACGCAGCCGGACAGCGCCAGCACGGAAACGGTCAGGCCGAGTGCGCAGCCGAAACCGCGAATCGTCGCTGCTTTTTGCAGAACATGACGCAACGTTGGATCCCCACTCAATGCGGGCCGGGCGGAATTTTCCGCCGTCATGGCCTTTCATCAGGAAGTCACAAACCAAACTGCCGGCGCGCCGCTTTGAGGGCCATGCGCCGCATCTTTCGGTTTGACCGGTTCAACCGGAAACAGGATCGCGCCAGCGAAAAGCGGCAGTGCAAACCCTGGTCCCTTAACGTTTCGTTCAAAATACTAGTGAACGCGCCGTTGTTTGTAAACCTGCGCTAACGCAGGCGACCCCTTCCGTCAGACTGAACGGCGTTCATCGTTTGACTATTCACTGGTTTGGCCGCGATCTCCGGCCAAACCGCTCCGAAATGAACCAGGCGATACTCCGATTCTAGCGCCGCCAGCGACGGAAGAAGCACAAGGTATCGCCTGTCCACATTGCGCGGGGCTTACCAGGCGCCGGTATTGCCCATCGAGGCCCATGGTTCCTGCGATGGCATGTGTTCGCCCTTCTGCAGGATTTCGATCGAGATACCGTCCGGCGAGCGGACGAAGGCCATATGACCGTCGCGTGGCGGACGGTTGATGATGACGCCGTTGTCCATCAGGTGCTGGCAAGTCGCGTAGATATCTTCGACCTCGTAGGCGAGGTGTCCGAAATTGCGTCCGCCCGTATAGTCTTCGGTATCCCAGTTGTAGGTGAGCTCCAGGCACGGCGACAACTCAGCCTTCGCATGGTCAAGATCACCGGGTGCGGCAAGGAAAACCAGGGTGAATCGGCCCTTTTCATTCTCGTACCGGCGGATTTCCTGAAGGCCAAAAAGCTTACCCCAAAAATGCAGTGAGGCGTCCAGATCTTTGACGCGAACCATCGTGTGCAGATAACGCATTGTAATGTCCCTGTTTTGCTGAAGGTAGGTTATATCTAGCTGACAAACAGCCAGAGGCAAGGCTCGGCGGATAAGGTCCATCGACGGCAAATTTCATTCGAGGGCTTGCGCAATTGCGGCAGGACGATGTTATTCTGATCGTCAAGAATCAGTTAACCGTAATGAGTGTGACGCGTAATCGAGGGGCTGGGCAGGCAATGGCGGACAGGATTTCAGCGAAGGGCGTTATACCGGATGACGATTTCGGCAGCGATGCGCTTGATCTGGTTGAAATCACCGGTGTGATCAAATGGTTCGACGTCGCCAAGGGGTTCGGTTTCATCATCCCCGATAATGGCATGCAGGATGTCCTCGTTCATGTCACCTGCCTGCGCCGAGACGGTTATCAGACGGTTCTGGAGGGAGCCCGTGTCGTTGCCCTGATCCAGAAGCGCGATCGCGGCTATCAGGCCTTCCGCATCCTGTCCATGGATCAGTCGACCGCCGTGCATCCGTCGCAATTGCCCCCGGTAAAGACCCACGTTCAGGTGACGCCGACCAGCGGGCTGGAGCGTTGCCTTGTCAAGTGGTTCAACCGCACCAAGGGCTTCGGTTTCCTCACGCGCGGCGATGGCACCGAGGATATCTTCATTCACATGGAAACGCTGCGCCGCTTCGGACTGACCGAACTGCGGCCGGGACAGACTGTGCTGGTTCGTTTCGGCGATGGCGACAAGGGCCTGATGGCGGCCGAAATCCATCCCGACGTACCGGCGCCAACCGGCCGGGCGCATTGATGAGCGCGCTTTTTTCACGCTTTTATGGAAGCGCCCTCGTGGCGCTTTTTTTGTGCTTTGTTCCATTTTGCGCCGCAGCGGCGAATATCACCTTCGAGACCGCGCCGCTGACGATCGTCACATCCGCCGGCCAGATCCACAAATTTACAGTGGAACTGGCGGTTGATGGCGATCAGCGCGCCCACGGGCTGATGGACCGCCGCCATATGCCGCGCGATCACGGAATGCTGTTCGATTTCGGTCAGGCGCGCCCGGTGATGATGTGGATGAAAAACACCTATCTGCCGCTGGATATGCTGTTTATCGCCGGGGACGGCAAGATCGAGACGATCCGGGAAAATGCGGTCCCACTCTCGGAGGCGATTATCGATTCGCGCGTACCCGTCGCATTCGTGCTCGAACTCAATGGTGGAACCGTCCGCCGTCTTGGCATCGCGCCGGGCGATATCGTTGACAACCAGCGCATCTCCGCCACCACGCCCTGATCGGTCAAACCACCCGCCTGTGGGCGAAAGCGCACTCCAGCGGGATTATGCAATTTAGGTGTTGCAGGGGCAGGGGGAAGCGTGTATCTCCCCGCCATCGACGGGTCACGGAGTGTAGCGCAGCCTGGTAGCGCATCTGGTTTGGGACCAGAGGGTCGGGAGTTCGAATCTCTCCACTCCGACCATCGACTTTCCCTTGATATCAATGATCTGAGCAGCAGGATTAACCATCCTGCGTCTCTTGCCGTAGCGTGAATTTCCGCTAACGTCCGGTCGCTTTTCTTTGCGAAACGCCACAAGCCTGCGAAATCAACCGATATCGTGCCGGAAGGTCATTCCGTTTTAATCCATTCTGCGCTATGGGATGGCGCAGCGATCGGCAAGAGTGCGCCGGCGCGGTTGATGTATGTTGGAGCCCGCTCAAGAATGTCTGCGAAAATCTATCGACCCGCAAAAACCGCCATGCAGTCTGGCAAGGCCAAGACGCATTTGTGGGTTCTCGAGTTCGATCAGGAAACGCCGCGGACGATCGATCCGATCATGGGATATACAAGTTCGGCCGACACCCGCCAGCAGCTCAAGCTGACATTCGAGACCGCCGAACAGGCGGTCGCATATGCCGAGCGCAACGCCATCGATTACCGCGTCATCGCGCCGAAGGAAGCAACCCGTAAAAGCGTCTCCTACAGCGACAACTTCCGTTTCAGCCGCACGCAGCCCTGGACGCATTGATCGAGGCCTGACTGTTTCCGGAGGCAACCGCCTCCACCAAGCGGCCCCTTAGCTCAGCTGGATAGAGCACCTGCCTTCTAAGCAGGTTGTCGCAGGTTCGAGCCCTGCAGGGGTCGCCAGCTTTTTTCCAGCGCTGTATCGTCCACGAATGGGTCTTCATTTGACCAAGGATGAAAACCGGCAAGCGCAACGCATCCGGCGATTTACCGAATCCGACCATTCGTTGCGAATGTTGACAGCGCGTTGGGCGGGGCATGGCACTGAGAAGTAAACCAACCGCCATGCCCCTATGGCGTTCTAGGCCAATAGTATTTTCTAGCATTTGGACTTCGCGGTCACCACTCGGACAAAAGCAACTTGGCATACGGCCTTCGGGTGAAGGGAACGCCGGGGTAGTACCGACGTTCGCCGGATGGAGGAGCGTCGCGTTTCCAGTGATCGCGTTCACAATAGTCGTTTTGGTAGGCCCGCACGGGCGCGCAAAATTGGCCGCTGTGCGCCAAAAAAAACGGGTCGAAAGCATCTCTGCTGTTCGGCCCGCCGGTAAAGGTCATACAGGGGAATTTCCAGACATCTGCAGGTCAAAAAATCCTGCGGATGGGAGGTCTCGTGCCGGACCATCATGCCCGAATGGCGATAATCCATTTGACATAAAGCGCAGAAAATTTGACATTTCTGCCAATGTCATCCCATCCGATCCCCGATCGCAGCGTCCAGGTTGTCATCGTCGCCCTGCCGGAATCGTCGATCATGTCGCTCGCGTCGGTATTGGATCCGATGCGGGCTGCAAACCGGGTTGCCGGTAAAGTCTTGTTCGAATGGAAAATTCTATCGCCTGCCGGTCAGCCGGTCCTCTTGACGTGCGGTGTCTCGATTGCCGTCGACGGCATGTTTTCGGCCCAGGCGGAAGGTGATCTCCTTTTGGTCATCGGCGGCTTCAATCTGGAGCGGCATGCGGGGAAATCCTTCATCGCCAGTCTGCAATCCTGTGCCCGGCACTTCTCCGTCGTCGCGGGAATCGAATCGGGTTGCTGGCTTTTGGCGCGCTCCGGTCTGGTCAATGGCCGCGCAGCCACGGCGCATTGGGAGGAGCTCGAGGATTTCGCCTTGGCCTTTCCCGGCATATCCGTCAAGGCCGACCGTTTCGTCACCGACGGCAAATTCTGGACGTCGGGCGGTGCTTCGCCGACGTTCGACATGATGCTGCACATGATTCGCCAGCGGTTCGGTTCGGCCGTCGCGCTCGATGTGGCGAGCATCTTCGTCTACGATGAGACGCATGCGGCAACGGATGCTCAGCCGCTGGTTTCGCTCGGGCGCATGGAGGCGCTCGATCCGGCGCTGGCGCGGGCGATCCGCCTGATGGAGCGCACCCTCGACCGGCCCCTGTCGGTCGCGGCGCTTGCGCTTCGCGCCGGACAATCCCAGCGCAAGCTCGAAATGCGGTTCGCCAAGGCCTTGGGCATCAGTCCGGGTGCCTATTACCTGCGGCTGCGGCTGCAGGCGGCGCACCGGCTGGCCGGCGATACACAAGTGCCGATAAGGGAGATCGCCCTTCGCTGCGGTTTCGACAGCCTGTCGTCGTTTTCCCGTGCCTTTAAAAATCTTTACGGCGAAAGCCCGCTGAAATCCCGCCGGGGACGTCAATGATCCGCGTCGAATATCTGAGGGCTGCGGCCGGCCGTTCCTGTTGCGCGTGGGCGCACAAGCTGGAAACGAAGGTTGTTAAGTCTTGGTAAGTATTTGATTTTAATTATTAAAATGGTGAGAGCGCAGGGATTCGAACCCTGGACCTACTGATTAAAAGTCAGTTGCTCTACCGGCTGAGCTACGCTCTCCCAAAGCCGGTCTGTTGTGTCCGGCGGAAGTGGGCGGACATATGCACAGAGGGCTTGTTTTGGTCAACCCAAAAAACGGGCAAAAGTGTAAAATCGATGATTTACAAACAGATCGCCAAAAGGTGATTGGTTTGGCACCTGTATCGGCGCTAAGAGGGCGCGAGCTTGTCGCAGGCTGGAGTTTTGACCTGGTGTCCATCGCTGATATTTCCATCTGGACCGCCGTTCTGGCGGGCGCACTGTCCTTTCTTTCGCCCTGCGTTCTGCCGCTGGTGCCGCCCTATCTGTGTTACATGGCGGGCATATCGGTGGATCAGTTTCGTGGTGGCGAAACGCAAGTCGCCTCCACCGGTACCCGGCGCGCGGTGTTCGGTGCGGCGTTCCTGTTTACGCTCGGCTTTGCCACGGTGTTCGTGGCGCTGGGGGCGGGGGCGTCCAGCATCGGACTGGTGCTGCGCCAGCATATCGATATCCTTTCGCGCATCGGCGGCATCGTCATCATCATCATGGGGCTGCATTTCCTCGGCGTTTTCCGCATCGGCATTCTCGGGCGCGAGGCGCGCTTCCAGGGCGGCGGCAAGCCGGCGACATTGTCGGGCGCCTACATCATGGGGCTTGCCTTTGCATTTGGCTGGACGCCCTGTATCGGCCCGGTGCTCGGCACTATCCTTGGCGTTGCCGCAGCCCGTGATACGGTAACGGACGGAGCAATGCTTTTGGCCCTGTACTCGCTGGGGCTGGCCATTCCGTTCTGGATCGCCGCCGGTTTCTCCGGTGCCTTCATGAAATTCCTATCGCGCTTCCGCCGCCACCTTGGCCTTGTGGAAAAGCTGATGGGCGTGTTCCTGATTCTCGCCGGCCTCGCCTTCGTCTTCGGCTTCATCAGTTCGATGGCAATCTGGTTCCAGGAGACCTTTCCAGTCCTGATGCAAATCGGCTAAGCACGACCCTTAAACAGAGGTTCGCAGAAAAAATGGCCGAAATATCGGGTTTGGTGCTGCCGTTCTTCGGCCTGATCTTCGTCGGCTACCTGACGGCAAAGTTTGCCCGTAACCCGGCAGGTGAGGGTGCCGGCGATGCCATGGGCTGGCTCAATATCTTCATCATCTACCTGGCGCTGCCGGCTCTGTTCTTCAAGCTGGTGTCGAAGACGCCCATCGAGCAACTCACCCGTTTCGACTTCGTCTTCTCCTCCATCGGTGCCACCTATACCGTTTTCGCGCTCGTCTTCGCCGCCGGCTATCTGATCCGCCGCAATTCGCTGGCCGAATCGACGGTTCAGGGGCTGGCCGGTGCCTATGGCAATATCGGCTATATGGGGCCTGGCCTGGCGCTTCTTGCGTTCGGTGAGCCGGCGGCCGTGCCGGTGGCGCTGATCTTCTGCTTCGAGAATGTCCTGCATTTCATGGTCGCACCGGCCATGATGGCGCTGGCGGGCGACGAGAAGAGTTCGCCGGGGCGGCTGGCACTGGCGATCGCCAGGAAAATCCTGCTGCACCCGTTCATCCTGTCGACGATCGCCGGCGTGATCGCGGCGTACGTCTCGTTTCAGCCGCCGGTGCCGGTTCAACGCTTGATCGACTATCTGGCACAGGCAGCGGCACCTTGTGCGCTGTTTGCCATGGGCGTGACGCTGGCTCTGCGGCCGCTGAAGCGTATTGCCGCCGAAATCGGTTATATCGTTCCGGCGAAACTCATCCTGCACCCGGTGCTGATGTATCTGGCCATGAGTATCGGCGGTAATTTCGATCCGGTCTGGGTTCAGACGGCGGTGCTTCTGGCCGCGCTGCCGACGGCGACCAATGTCTTCGTCATCGGCCAGCAATATGGCGTCTGGCAGGAGCGTGCGTCGGCAACGATCCTGATCACCACCGTTCTGTCGGTGGCGACGGTGACGATGCTGCTCTATTTCATCAGTTCAGGCGCTCTTCCGGCTGATCTTTTCCCGTAGGGCGCTGCGCAGGGATTGCAAAGCGCTGCCGGGATTGATGCCCTCGCGCATCATCAGGTTGCGCAGTGGCGCTACGCTCGCCAAGGCCTGCAGCCCGGCCGCGCGCAGCATCTGCACCGGCAGGAAATCGGACAGCAGCGAACGATTGAGCAGATCGACGCTGACGGTGCGGCTGAAGATATCCGCCCGCCTTCTGCGGTCGTAACGCGCGCCATAATCATCGGGAACAGGCGAGGGCCCAAGTAGGGATACGGCGGCCATAATGTCGCGCAGGCTGAGGTTGAGCCCTTGCGCCCCGATCGGTGGGAAAGCATGCGCTGCCTCGCCGATCAGGATTGCCCGGTCCTTGCCGAAGGATTTGGCTGTCATGCCGGAGAGCGGGAAGGCCTGAGCCGCGCCTTCGACGGTGATTTTCCCAAGCATCGACTGCATGCGCCGCTCGATCGCCAGGGACAAGGCACCGGGCGGAAGCGCCAGCGCCGCTTCGGTGTCTTCCGGTTTTTGCACCCAGACGAGGCTGGATCGTCGTCCGCCCGGCAGCGGGACCTGCGTAAACGGGCCGTGCGGCGTGTGGAATTCCGTCGAGATGTTCTGATGCGCTACCTGATGGGAAAAATTGAGCACCAAGGCGCTTTGCGGGTAGGACCAATTGCGGACTTCGATGCCCGCTGCTGCCCGTACACCTGATTTCCGGCCGTCCGCGCCGACGACAAGGCTGGCGGCAATGCTGCGGCCGTCGTCGAGTTTCAGGGTCGCCCGTTCCGTTTCGAATTCGGCCGCGGTCACGCTGGCGGCAATTCGGGTCAGTGACGGCCGTTTGTCTGCTTCCTGTTCGAGGAGGGCAAGGAAGGGCGCGTTGGGAATATTGTATCCGAATGCATCTAGTCCGACTTCCGCCGCATGAAAGGTCACGGTCGGCGCCCGCAGCAACCGGTTCGTCCCGTCGATGATCCGCATGCTGGAAAGCGGCGCCGCCAAGGGCGCGATCGCCTGCCAGAGGCCGAGTTCGCGGACAAGTTCCAGCGATTGATCCATCAGCGCGGTGGTGCGCCCATCGGTTTTGCCTGCTGCCGGTGCAATCAGTGCGACGCTACGGCCCTTATCGGCAAAGGCAAGGGCCGCCAGAGATCCGGCCAGCCCGGCGCCGACAACCGCGATTTCGAAATCTTCCATGGTGTCCGGTCCCTGTGCATGCGTTTGTTGAGCCGATTAATCTTAACCGCCGCCGGCCGCGAAGGAAATGGGGTGAAATGGCGCAGACCTGTGGTCGCATCCACAGGTGATTGCATCGCATTTGGATAGGCCGGTGATTTTTGCTGGAAGCCAAACTCAAACGGTGCATATTACCGCCAACACCGCGCGACAGGGGCGGGTGCGGGGGGTGGGCCGTCAAGGCGGCCGTTTCAGGTATGCTTCGGGGGAAGCGCAGAGTAAGGACAGGGTGCGTCTGCCGATGAAGTTTTTCAATTACAAGCGCGTGCCCTACGCGGAAATTCGCGCATTCTCCGTTCATATTCTCACTGCATCCGGCTCGTTCCTGGCCTTTCTCGGCGTGGTTGCCGCAGCCGAACACCGCTTTGTCGATATGTTCTGGTGGCTGGGTCTGGCACTGGCCGTCGATGGTATCGATGGTCCGATCGCCCGCAAGGTTCGCGTCAAGGAAGTGCTGCCCAATTGGTCCGGTGATACGCTCGATAATGTCATCGACTACGTCACCTATGTTCTGCTTCCGGCCTTTGCTCTTTATCAGAGCGGCATGATCGGCGAGCCCTGGTCCTTCGTGGCAGCCGGCGCCATCGTCATGTCGAGCGCGATCTATTATGCCGACATGGGTATGAAGACCGACGAATATTTCTTCTCCGGATTCCCGGTCGTCTGGAACATGGTGGTGTTTACGCTCTTCGTCATCGACGCCAGCGAACTGGCCGCCTCGATCGTCGTCTTCGTCTCGGTCGTGCTGACCTTCATGCCGATCAACTTCCTGCATCCGGTGCGCGTCAAGCGTCTGCGCCCGCTCAATCTGGCCGTCTTTGCCGTCTGGTCGGTGCTCAGCGGCTATGCGCTGCTGCTGCATTTCGACACGCCTGCCTGGGTCGTGGCCGGCGTGGTCGGTACCGGTCTTTATCTCTACGTCATCGGTTTCGTCTTGCAGATATTTCCCCGGCTTGGACGGGGTTGAGGAGGTTTCATGGCACAGGCCATCATGGTGCGCACGCTTGGCGGGCCGGAAGTTCTCAAAATCGAGGGTATAACGCTTTCCGCCCCGGGACCGGGCGAAGTGCAGATCCGTCAGGTCGCGGTTGGTGTCAATTTCATCGACGTCTACTTCCGCACCGGCCTCTACAAGTCGGCCGAGGGACTGCCCTTTATTCCGGGCAAGGAAGGTGCCGGCATCGTCACGGCGGTCGGCGATAATGTCAGCAGTTTCGCAGTCGGCGACCGCGTGGCCTATGCATCGTCCGACGGCGCCTATGCGAGCGAGCGCAATATCGAGATTTCGCAACTGGTGAAGGTGCCGGACGATATTACGCTGGAAACGGCGGCAGCGATGATGCTGAAGGGCATGACGGCGCAGTATCTGCTCAACCAGACCTTCAAGGTCGGCCCGGAAACCACCCTTCTGTTTCACGCGGCCGCTGGCGGCGTCGGCCTGATCGCAGGGCAATGGGCCAAGGCGCTCGGCGCGACCGTCATTGGAACGGCGGGCTCGCAGGACAAGATCGACTTGGCGCTGGCCCATGGCTATGACCATGTCATCAACTATCGCACCGACAATTTTGTCAGCGCGGTCAAGGAGATCACCAGCGGCAAGGGCGTCGATGTGGTCTATGATTCGGTCGGAAAGGATACCTATCCGGCCTCGCTCGACTGCATCAAGCCCCGCGGCCTCTGGGTCAGCTTCGGCAATTCGTCCGGTCCGGTCGAGGGTGTCAACATCGGCATTCTGGCGCAGAAGGGCTCGCTGTTTGCAACGCGGCCAACCTTGTTCAGCCATGTTTCGACGCGGGCAGCACTGGAGGCGTGTGCAAACTCCCTGTTTGATGTTGTGCAAAGCAACAAAGTGCGTATCAATATAAACCAGACCTATGCGCTTGCCGATGCAAGTCAGGCGCATGCGGATCTGGAAGCAAGAAAAACGAGCGGAACAACATTGCTGATTCCCTGAGACAAGCCGGAGAGGCAGCCAGGGCAGCAGAGAATTGAGAAAAGAGGGGCGGCGTGTCGGCTGAGGGACAACCCGCCAACAGTCTATTGCTGGCTGTTGGCCAACTGACAAAACTGTTCGGCACGTTCGCTGCCTGTGACGGAATCAATCTCGATATCAGGCCTGGAGAAATCCACGCGCTTCTCGGTGAAAACGGAGCCGGAAAGTCGACGCTGGTCAAGATGCTGTTCGGCGTGCTTGCCCCGACCAGCGGCCAGATCGTCTGGCAGGGACAGCCGGTGCGCATCGCCAACCCCAGCGCCGCCCGCAAACTCGGCATCGGCATGGTGTTCCAGCATTTTTCGCTGTTCGAAGCGCTGACGGTCGCGGAAAACATCGCGCTGTCGATGGATCCCGGTGTTTCGCTTTCGAAGATCGCCAAGGAAGCCTCCGATCTCTCGCATGCCTATGGCCTTCCGCTCGATCCCAATGCGCATGTGGCGGACCTGTCCGTCGGTGAGCGGCAGCGCATCGAAATCGTCCGCGCGCTCCTGCAGAACCCCAAGCTGATCATTCTCGATGAGCCCACCTCGGTGTTGACACCGCAAGAAGCCGACCGGCTATTTGAAACGCTGAACAAGCTGAAATCCGAAGGGCGATCGGTCCTCTATATCAGCCACCGGCTGGAAGAAGTGCAGCGCATCTGCGACCGTGCCACCGTTCTTCGCCACGGCAAGGTGACGGGCGCCTGCGATCCACGCAAGGAAACCCCGTCTTCGCTCGCCCGCATGATGGTCGGCAGCGACGTCGCTCATGTCAGTGCCGAGGGCACGAGTACCAAGGGCGCGGTGAAGCTCGAAGCCCGGCATCTGTCGGCTGCGGCAAGAACGCCATTCGCCGTTTCCCTGAAGAATATCTGTCTCAAGGTTCATGCCGGGGAAGTGCTGGCAATCGCCGGCGTCGCGGGCAATGGGCAGGGGGAACTCTTCGATGCCTTGTCCGGCGAATATCCGGCCGCCAGCAACGATGTCGTCCTGATCTCCGGTAAGCCCGTTGGTACCCGCGGTATCAATGCCCGCCGGTTGATGGGGGCCGGTTTCGTGCCCGAGGAACGTCATGGGCATGCGGCCGTGCCGGCGCTTTCGCTCTCCGACAATCTCATTCTTGCCCGCAGCCAGTCCGACCGGCGTGCCTTTCTCGGCGGCGGTATCCTCGGGCTGATTCGTCAGGATGCGGTGAAGATGGCGGCAAAGCGTATTTCCGCGGCGATGGATGTGCGCAAGAGCGGCGAGAACCCGCCGGCTGGTTCTCTGTCGGGCGGCAATCTGCAGAAATTCATCGTCGGGCGCGAACTCGACCGGCAGCCGACGGTGCTGATCGTCAACCAGCCGACCTGGGGCGTCGATGCCGGAGCCGCCAGCCGTATCCGCCAGGCGCTGGTCGATCTTGCCAAATCGGGCTCTGCGGTCCTCGTCATCAGCCAGGACCTCGATGAAATTTTCGAGGTCGCAACCGAGATCGCCGTCATCAGCGAAGGCAAGCTGTCCGATATCTATCCCGCATCGGACCTCTCGCGTGAAAAGATCGGCCTGTTGATGGGTGGCATGTATGGCAAGACCGAGACTGCGGAGACGGCGCATGCGCATTGAACTGGAAAGACGTCCTGGCGTCTCAAAACTGTTCTCGATCCTGTCGCCGTTCATCGCGCTCGGGCTGACGCTGGTCTTCGGCGGCATCATGTTCATGATGCTCGGCAAGGATCCGCTGTTAGCGCTCTACAGCTTCTTCATCGAACCGTTGACGGAAGTCTGGTCGCTGCACGAACTGGCGATCAAGGCTGCTCCGCTCATTCTCATCGCCGTCGGCCTTTCCGTCTGCTATCGCTCGAACAACTGGAATATCGGCGCCGAAGGCCAGTTCATCATGGGGGCGATTGCCGGGTCGATTCTGCCTGTCATGTTCTATGAATGGCAATCGCCGCTCGTCCTGCCGCTGATGATGTTGCTCGGCATGCTGGGCGGCGCGCTGTTTGCCGGTATTCCGGCCTTTCTCAAGGCGCATCTCAACACCAACGAGATCCTGACCAGCCTGATGCTGGTCTATGTCGCGCAGTTGTTCCTCGATTGGCTGGTGCGCGGCGTCTGGCGCAATCCGGGCGGCATGAATTTCCCGGAAACGCGGACCTTTGATGCTGCGGCCATCCTGCCGGAAATGATCGCATCGGGACGGGCGCATTGGGGCTTTGGCTTCGCCATTCTCGCTGCGATCCTGGTCTGGTTCATGATGCGTTATACGCTGAAGGGTTTTGAGATCACCGTGCTTGGTCAGTCCGAGCGGGCAGGGCGTTTCGCCGGGTTTTCGTCGCGCAAGATGATCTGGTTTTCCATGCTGCTCTCCGGCGCGCTTGCCGGTCTGGCCGGGATCGCCGAAGTCAGCGGCGCGATCCAGCAGCTGCGCCCGGTGATTTCCCCCGGCTACGGTTTCACCGCGATTATCGTCGCCTTTCTCGGGCGGCTCAATCCACTGGGGATCGTTGTTTCCGGGCTGGTACTGGCGCTGACCTATCTCGGCGGCGAGGCGGTACAGGTCTCGTTGCAGATTTCCGACAAGCCGATCCGGGTGTTTCAGGGGCTGCTGCTGTTCTTTGTGCTCTCCTGCGATACGCTGATCCATTATAAAATCAGGATGATGTGGTACGACTTGTCTGACACGACGGGCGAGGGGGTGCGCTGATGGGTATGTTCGAAGCCATCCTTTTGACGGTCATCACGGCTGCCACGCCGCTTGTCCTTGCGGCAATCGGCGAACTGGTCACCGAGCGTTCCGGCGTTCTCAACCTCGGTGTCGAAGGCATGATGGTCATGGGCGCCGCCTGCGCCTTTATCGCCACGCAAGTGACGGGATCACCGTATATCGGCATCTTGGCCGGGATCGCATCCGGGGCATTGTTTTCGCTGCTGTTCGGCATCCTGACCCTGACGCTTGTCGCCAATCAGGTGGCGACGGGACTGGCCTTGACCATTCTGGGGCTTGGCGCTTCCAGCATGATCGGCGAAGCCTATCTGGGGCAATCCGGTATCAAACTGCCGCAGATCGTCTTTCCGGTGCTGTCGGATATTCCGTTTGTGGGCGCTGTTCTGTTCAAGCAGGATCTGATTTTCTATCTGTCGATCGCGCTGGTCGCCGGTGTGAACTGGTTCCTGTTCAGGAGCCGGGCTGGCTTGAAGCTGCGCTCCGTCGGCGACAGTCACGCCTCGGCGCATGCGCTCGGCATCAACGTCATTCGCACGCGCTATCTGGCTGTGATGTTCGGCGGTGCCTGCGCCGGGCTGGCAGGGGCACAGATGTCGCTTGTTTATACGCCGCAATGGGCGGAAAACATGTCTGCCGGCCGCGGCTGGATCGCGCTGGCGCTAGTGGTGTTTGCCTCCTGGCGGCCATGGCGTATCGTTGCGGGTGGTTATCTGTTCGGCGCCGTATCGATCAGCCAGCTCTATGTACAGGCCGGCGGCATCGACATCCCGTCGCAGTTTCTTTCTGCTCTTCCCTATCTTGCGACAATTATCGTACTCATTCTCATCTCGCACAATCGACGGACGACTTTGATCAATACGCCGGCATCGCTCGGCAAGTCCTTTGTGCCGGACCGCTAAACAAGAACAACAACGCAAACCAAAACCGACAGGGGTCAAAATGAAAAAAATTCTGTTCGCACTCGCAACGACGGCAGCGGTCATCGGCTTTTCCGCTGGCGCCCACGCCGCCGACAAGGCAAAGGTCTGCTTCGTCTATGTTGGCTCGAAAACCGATGGCGGCTGGACGCAGGCGCACGATATCGGCCGTCTGGAGCTTGAAAAGGCACTGGGCGACAAGATCGAGACCCAGTTTCTCGAAAACGTTCCGGAAGGTCCGGATGCCGAGCGCGCAATCGAGCGCCTGGCGCGTTCCGGCTGCGGCCTGATCTACACCACCTCGTTCGGCTTCATGGATCCGACCGTCAAGATCGCCGCAAAATTCCCCGACGTGAAGTTCGAACATGCGACCGGCTACAAGACGGCGCCGAACCTCGCCACCTATAACGCCCGCTTCTATGAAGGCCGTTACATCCAGGGCCAGATCGCCGCCAAGATCTCGCAGAAGGGCGTCGCCGGCTACATCGCCTCCTTCCCGATTCCGGAAGTGGTGATGGGCATCAATTCCTTCGTCACCGGCGCGCGTTCGATCAATCCCGACTTCAAGATCAAGGTCGTATGGGCAAACACCTGGTTCGACCCGGGCAAGGAAGCCGATGCCGCCAAGGCGCTGATCGATCAGGGCGTCGATATCCTGACCCAGCACACCGACACGACCGCACCGATGCAGGTTGCTGCCGAGCGCGGCATCAAGGCCTTCGGCCAGGCTTCCGACATGATCAAGGCCGGTCCTGAAACGCAGCTGACGGCGATCGTCGATACCTGGGGCGCCTATTACATCAAGCGCACCCAGGCCTTCATCGACGGCAAGTGGGAGATGACATCGAGCTGGGACGGCCTCAAGGAAGGTATCCTGTCGATGGCGCCCTACACCAATATGCCGGATGACGTGAAGGCGATGGCCGAGGAGACCCAGAAGAAGATCGTATCGGGCGAACTGAAGCCTTTCACCGGCCCGCTGAAGAAGCAGGACGGCTCTGACTGGCTGGCCGCCGGCGTATCTTCGGATGACGGCACGCTGCTCGGTATGAATTTCTACGTCGAGGGCGTTGACGACAAGCTGCCGCAATAATCCGGAATCTGTTCGCTACAATCAGAGAGGGTGGCCGCAAGGCTGCCCTTTTTTGATTCAGGGCCGGGAAAATTTGCGCAAAGACGCCTGAATACTGTTTACATAAGTCATATAGTATGATTTTTTAACCGGGCTGCTGAGGAGCGGCTTTTTGGGAGGAAATCATGAAAATCAAGACTGCACTTAGCTGTGCCACGGTTCTGGCTACCTGCATGTTCGGTTCGGCCTCTGCTGCCGATCTGACGATCGGTTTTTCGCAGATCGGTTCCGAATCCGGCTGGCGCGCGGCTGAAACCACGTTGACCAAGCAACAGGCGGAAAAGCGCGGCATCGACCTGAAATTTGCCGACGCACAGCAGAAACAGGAAAACCAGATCAAGGCTCTGCGTTCCTTTATTGCCCAGGGCGTCGATGCCATTTTGATCGCGCCGGTTGTCGCGACCGGTTGGGATGAGGTTCTGACGGAAGCCAAGGATGCCGAAATTCCGGTCATCCTTCTCGACAGAACGGTTGATTCGTCCGATGATCTCTACCTGACCGCCGTCACGTCCGATCTGGTTCATGAAGGCAACGTTGCCGGCAAGTTCCTGGTCGATACGGTCGGCACGAAGGCCTGCAACGTCGTCGAACTTCAGGGTACGACCGGTTCTTCGCCGGCTATCGATCGCAAGAAGGGTTTTGAAGACGCGCTGAAGGGGCATGACAACCTGAAGATCATCCGCAGCCAGACCGGCGACTTTACCCGCACCAAGGGCAAGGAAGTCATGGAAAGCTTCCTGAAAGCGGAAGATGGCGGCAAGAATATCTGCGCGCTCTACGCTCACAACGACGACATGGCCGTCGGCGCCATCCAGGCAATCAAGGAAGCCGGCCTGAAGCCGGGCATGGATATCCTCGTCGTTTCCATCGACGCCGTTCCGGATATCTTCCAGGCGATGGCGGCCGGTGAAGCCAATGCCACCGTCGAGCTGACGCCGAACATGGCTGGCCCGGCACTCGACGCGCTCGATGCATTCCTGAAGGACGGCACCAAGCCGGCCAAGTGGATCCAGACGGAATCGAAGCTCTACACCCAGGCTGACGATCCGCAGAAGGTCTATGAAGAGAAGAAGAGCCTCGGCTACTGATCGATTGCCGGCATCGCACCATGGTCGCACCTGCCGTTCTTTAGACCGCAGGCCGATCGCAAGGCGATGCCGGCATATCGCCCTCTTCATTCGGATTGCCCGAGCTGCAAATGCTGCCACGGCGTGCATCAAGATGCTGGCATGACCGGCGCAAATCCGTAAGCGACGGCCGACCTAGTGTCCTTTAAGAAGCCGATTTCATGCAGAACAACTCAACCAATATTCTTGCCGCCGCCGGAATCATGAAAACGTTTCCGGGCGCCATCGCGCTCAACAAGGTCGATTTCTCTTTGCGGCGCGGCGAAGTGCATGCGCTGCTGGGTGAAAACGGCGCCGGAAAATCGACGCTGATCAAGTGCATGACGGGCGCCTATCGCCGCGACGCCGGTTCGTTGACGCTGGATGGTGCAGAGATCGATCCGCGCGACACGCTCGATGCCCAGAAACTTGGGATCGGCACCGTCTACCAGGAGGTCAATCTGCTCGGAAATCTGAGCGTCGCGGAAAACCTCTTTCTCGGGCGCCAGCCTCGCCGCTTTGGTTTCATCCAGAACGGAGAAATGAAGCGGCGGGCCAACGCGCTGCTGGCGCAATACGGCGTCGATATCAATGTTTCCGCAGCGCTTGAAAGCTACTCCGTTGCCATCCAGCAGGTGGTGGCGATCGCCCGCGCCGTCGATCTTTCGGGCAAGGTGCTGATCCTCGATGAGCCGACCGCCAGCCTCGACGCCCAGGAAGTGGAGATGCTGTTCCGCATCGTGCGCGGCCTGAAGGCGAGGGGGCTGGGCATCGTCTTCATCACGCATTTTCTTGAGCAGGTCTACGATCTTTCTGATCGCATCACCGTGCTGCGCAACGGTCAACTGGTCGGCACCCGCGAGACCGCGTCCCTGCCGCGCCGCGAACTCGTGACGATGATGCTTGGGCACGAGCTTCAGTTCGTCGAAAAGGCCGTTGGCGCCACGCAGACCGCAAGCGGACCCGTGCATATCCGGTTTTCGAAATATGGCAGGACAGGCAAGATCAAGCCGTTTGATCTGGACGTCCGCAAGGGCGAGGTCGTCGGCATTGCCGGTCTTCTCGGCTCCGGCCGCACCGAAACCGCAGAACTGATGTTTGGCGTGCACCGGGCCGATAGCGGCAGCGCCGATGTCGGCGGCAAGAACGCCAATCTGTCGTCGCCGCGTGCTGCAATCGCTGAAGGATTCGGGTTCTGTCCGGAGGATCGCAAGCTTGACGGCATCATCGGCGAACTGTCCTTGCGAGAAAACATCGCTCTGGCCCTGCAGGCACGGCGCGGCTGGGCCAGGCCGCTTCCAGCGTCCGAGCAGAACGCGCTTGCCGACCGCTACATCAAGGCGCTGGACATTCGCACCAGCGACCGCGAGAAGCCGATCCGGCTGCTCTCCGGTGGCAACCAGCAGAAAGCCATTCTGGCGCGCTGGCTGGCAACCAATCCGCAGTTCCTCATTCTTGACGAGCCGACACGCGGCATCGACGTCGGCGCCCACGCCGAAATCATCCGGCTGATCGGCGAACTCTGCGCGCAGGGCATGTCGCTGATTGTCATTTCATCCGAGCTTGAGGAACTGGTGGCTTACAGTTCGAGGATCATCGTTCTGCGCGACAAGGCCCATGTCGCTGAACTGACCGGCAGCGAGATCACCACGGAACATATCGTCAATGCCATTGCGGCGGCAACGGCGACAGGAGGTGCACAATGATTGACAACGCCAAACGCCTCGGCTGGCGCCTGCTGCCGCAGTTTATCGCGCTGGCGATGATCCTGGTGCTGATCCGGCTGGTCTTTCCGGACTTCTTCTCGATCGAAATCCAGAACGGAAGGCTGTATGGCAGTTTGATCGACATTCTCAATCGCGGCGCCCCTGTCGCGCTACTGGCCGTTGGCATGACGGTGGTGATCGCCACGAAAGGTATCGATCTCTCCGTTGGCGCGGTCATGGCCATCTGCGGTGCCGTTGCGGCCGCATCCAGCGTGCGCGGCGATCCGCTCGCGGTCACCCTGGTGCTGGCGGTCGGAAGCGGCTTGATCTGCGGCGTCTGGAACGGCTTTCTGGTTTCGGTCCTCAATATCCAGCCGATCATCGCCACGCTGGTTCTGATGGTTGCCGGCCGCGGCATCGCCCAGCTGGTGACGGAGGGTGCTATCCTGACCTTCAACGATCCCGGACTGATCTTCATCGGCAGCGGCTCTTTCCTTGGCCTGCCCATGCCGGTGGTCATCTGGCTGATGTTCGGCATCGCCGTCGCGCTGCTGGTGCGGCGCACCGCACTTGGCATGCTGATCGAGGCCGTCGGCATCAACCGCCGTGCCAGCACGCTGTCCGGCATTCAGACACCTTTGCTGCTGATGGCGGCTTACATGCTTTCAGGCCTGTGCGCGGCCATCGCCGGATTGATCGTCACAGCCGACATTAGGGGCGCCGATGCCAACAATGCCGGGCTCTGGCTTGAACTCGATGCCATCCTCGCCGTCGTTGTCGGCGGCACGTCGCTGCTCGGCGGACGGTTCAGCATCGTCGCTTCGCTGATCGGCGCAATGATCATTCAGGCGGTCAATACCGGCATCCTGTCGTCGGGTTTTCCGCCGGAATTCAACCTGATCATCAAGGCCGCGATCATCGTCATCATCCTCGTCATCCAGTCGCCGCGCGTGCAGGCGGGGTTGACGTTCCTTGGCCGGAAATCCGTCCGCAGAGAGACCGCAGAGCAGTCCGTCCGATGAACCAGAAATATCTCCCGCTGATTGCCACCATCGTCATCTTCGTCGTCTCCTACGCGGCCTGTGCCGTGCAGTATCCAAACATCCTGTCGACCCGCGTGGTCGGCAACCTGTTGACGGACAACGCCTTTCTCGGCATCGCCGCGGTCGGCATGACCTTCGTCATCCTGTCGGGCGGCATCGACCTGTCGATCGGATCCGTGATTGCCTTCACCGGTATTTTTCTGGCCGTCCTCCTGGAAAACACGGCTATTCATCCGCTGACGGCCTTCGTCCTCGTTCTTATTATCACCACGCTGTTTGGCGCGATCATGGGGGCGATCATTTACTATCTGGAAATGCCGGCCTTCATCGTGACGCTGGCCGGCATGTTCCTCGCACGCGGCATGGCCTTCGTGCTGTCGATCGATTCCATCCCGATCAAGCATCCGTTCTATGCGACGATGAAGACGTTCTACTACAAGCTGCCGGGTGGTGGCCGTATCACGCTGATCGGCGGGCTGATGCTCCTGGTTTTCGCCGCCGGCATCCTTATCGCCCAGCGGACCCGCTTCGGCACCAATGTCTATGCGCTCGGCGGCGGCGCCCAGACGTCGGCGCTGATGGGCGTTCCGGTCGGCCGCACAACGATGATGATCTATGGACTGTCCGGTTTTCTCGCCGGGCTTTCGGGAATCGTTTACTCCCTGTACACATCAGCCGGTTATTCGCTCGCAACCGTCGGTGTCGAGTTGGATGCGATTGCCGCAGTGGTGATCGGAGGAACGCTTCTAACAGGTGGCGCCGGGTTCGTTGGAGGAACACTCGTCGGCGTCCTGATCCAGGGACTGATCCAGACCTACATCACCTTCGATGGTTCGCTATCGAGTTGGTGGACGAAAATTCTGATCGGTGCTTTGCTTTTTGCGTTCATTCTGATGCAAAAAGCGATCCTGTTTTTGTCGCGCCAAAACAAAAAGTATTCATGAGGGGGGAGTTGCTTGCGTAAAGGTCTGCTCGAAACCGTTCTGACCGGAGCGCGAACGCGCACGAGCCACGCACAGGTGGTCGATGAACTGGGCAAGGCCATCGTGTCGGGCGATTTCCCTGTGGGCTCCATTCTTCCGGGCGATCCGGAACTGGCAATGCGTTTCAAGGTGTCGCGAACGGTTCTGCGCGAGGCGATGAAGACGCTGGCGGCAAAGGGGCTGATCGTGCCGCGCGCACGGATTGGCACGCGGGTGACGGCCAGAACCCAGTGGAATCTATTCGATAGCGACGTTCTGACATGGCATTTCCATCGCGGTGTCGATGAGGAGTTCCTCTATCATCTCAGTGAAATCCGACTGGCGTTCGAACCGCATGCGGCAGCGCTTGCTGCCGTCAACGCATCGGAAGCCGAGATCAGCGGGATGATGCGGTTGGCGGTTGCGATGGGCGATCCCGAACATTCCGCTGAGACGCTGGCGATGGCCGATTTGCGGTTTCATCTCTCCGTCGTCGAGGCTTCCGGCAATCCTTTCATGCGCACTGTCGGTAGTCTCATCGAGGCAGCGCTTGTCGGCATCTTCAAACTCAGTTCGCCAGCCTCCGGCCGCGAACGGATCGACGAGGTTGCAAGAACACATATCCGCATCGTCGAGCAGATCAGCCGGCGCGACGAGGCCGGCGCCCGCGCGGCCATGGAAAATGTTATCCGCGTCGGACGCGAGCGCGTCCGCGCAGCGCTGCGCGAACGTGCCGAAGCCAAGGGTTCCGGCGGCAAGTAGCGCTGACTGGCCCGTGCCACCATCGGCAATACCGGTTTGATCGTGTGCGTTCTGGTCAAAAAGAACGCGCATTTGGCAATTGCCGCCTTGCTGCCACCGCGTCTTCCGCCTATTTGATAGGACTGAATCTGACATGCGCCACCTCCGGCGCGTGTATATCCATCAACGGTGTCCGAGGGTTATGTCCGAACTGATTGTTATTTTCGTGCTCTTATTGATCAATGCGTTTTTCGCGCTTTCGGAAATGGCAATTGTATCGGCAAGCCGGCCACTGCTGCGGCAGATGGCAAAACAGGGCAACAGCCGCGCCGAACTGGCGCTGCGGCTGGCCGAGGATCCCGGCAAGTTCCTTTCGACCGTTCAGGTCGGTATCACCCTCGTCGGAACGCTTGCCGGTGCTTATGGTGGCGCCACCATCGCCGACAAGCTGGCACCGACCCTCGATACGATCGAGTGGATCAATCCCTACGGCAGCACCGTCGCCGTCGCGCTGGTCGTTACGCTGATTACATATCTGTCTGTCGTGATCGGCGAGCTTATTCCCAAACAGCTGGCTCTCAAGAATTCCGAGGGCGTGGCAATGTTCGTTGCCGGTCCAATGTCGTTTCTGTCGCGCCTGGCCGCTCCGGTTGTCTACCTGTTCGAGATGTCGGCATCGCTTTTCATGCGGATTTTCGGCGTTTCCAGCGATAGCGACCATGTGACGGAAGAGGAAGTCCAGGCAATCATGGCCGAGGGCGTGGAGAGCGGCGCGATCGAGAAGTCGGAGCACGAGATGCTGCGGCGGATCATCCGGCTCGGCGACCGGAACGTCAAATCGATCATGACGCATCGCACCGAAGTCAGCTTCATCGACGTCAACGATACGCTGGAAACCATCCGCGCCAGGGTCGAACAGTCAGCCCATTCGCGCTACCCTGTCATGGATGCGACGGGTGAGGTGCTGGGCGCCGTGCAGGTCAAGGAAATCTTGAATGCGCCGTCGAAACCCGGTTTCCAGGTCCGAAACTTCGTCAAGGATATCCATACCTTGCCGGAAACCGCTTCCTGCCTGAAAGCCTTGGAGGCCTTCAAGGCATCGCATATCAACATGGCGATGATCGTTGATGAGTATGGCAGTATCGAAGGCATTATCACTATCGCCGATATCCTGGAGGCGATCGTCGGGGTTCTGCCGTCAAACTACGACGACATCGAGCACGCATTGATTCGCCAGCGCGAAGACGGGTCCTATCTTGTTGACGGCCGCACCCCGATCGATGAAATCCACCTGACGATCGGCATCGATGAAATCGATTCCGATGGCAATTACGAGACCATCTCCGGCTTCCTGGTACAGCAGTTGCGCAAGAATCCGGAGGAGGGTGACGTTACGGAAGCCTATGGATACCGGTTCGAGGTCATCGATATGGATGGCCGCCGCATCGACAAGATTCTAGTCTCGCGCGCCGTGCACTGAAGCTGGATGATCGTCTGAGAAAAACGCAACTGCGAACCGCAGAAGTCAGGCTTTTGGAAGACCGGGCGCGCTGATGTGAAGCAATCTCAGGTTGTTGCGCGCCGGTCATACGGATATGGCCCGCGGAAGCCAACGCTGGCAAACGAAAGCGGCGCGCTGTCGCAATTTGACGTTTGAAGACGGCCGGCAATCAGTGATAATAGAAACAGGCGCAATCGGCCTTGTGTTCATCCGCTGGATTCCAGACGCGAACCGCCAGTTTCTTGGCTGCGCCGGTTTCGTCCAGCCGCAATCCCAAAAGTGACACCGCCGCAAGCTTCGGATTGACCGCATCGATCTCGATCGTGGAACCAACCTGATGGACACCCTGTTTCGGCGTCCATGTGAAAAACTGCACGCTGTAATGCATTGCGTTCTCCTTCCCATGCTGGGCGTCACCGTTGGCACCACAAACGCTGCTATCCACAGCGAAACAGTGTCCAGCCGGGGCTCAAAACCCGCAGGCGGAAGGATAACATACTTTTTCGGCCGTATGAAACGGTCTCATGAGGTCTGCCCTGAAATCAGCGCATAACCGTAATCCCGACATCACCTCATTGATGATGAAGCCTGGCATTGGAGTTTCAGAAGTTACAGCATTTCATTGTTCAACGCGAAATACTGTGTTCACCAAATAGCGTCTTCAAAAAATGAACGGCAAAAGCAATATTGTCTTCAAGAGATGACATTGGGTTCAAGGATAAGGCAGATGAAAAGAGATCCCCTGTTTCGTGTTGGCGATTTTGCAATCTGGTCGGCCATCCTGGGTGGTGTGATCGGCTATCAGGTGTGGACACAAGCCTCTGATCCACCTCTTACCACCGTCGTCTCTGTCATCGGCCAAATGGCAGGCTAGAAACGGGCGCCGTTCGCTCACCGCGAACGGCTATCATGTGGTCTCCCGCAAAGGCGCCGATATTGTGCGAGAGAAGTCTTCGAAGCGACATCGCTGACGTCTTAACGGATCATGGCCTCGGCGCGCGCGGCAATTCTGTCATAGGCGTCGGGGTCCGGTTCCAGTCCCGGAAAAACCTGGCTGACACCCAGGCGTAAAAGCGCCTTCAGGTGTTTTCGCCCGCCCATTCCGGCGAACGGCGCGAACGGTGTCATCGCCGGACGGTCAGCGTGGTTCGGGTAGAGGCGCGCAAATTCCGCGAAGTTGGTAAAGCTTTCATGGTTTGATGCCCTGACAAGGAAGGTTTCCGCAGGCGCACCCTCGGCGAAAATGACCTCATGCGTATCCAGTACGATATGGAAATACTCGATCGAATCCGTATCTGCCGGAGGGGACGGTGCAATCGAGAGGCCGTTGACCAGATCCTTGACCCGGATCAGCACCCCATCAATCAGCAATGCATGGCCGGGCGAAAGATAGAGATCCTTGCGTGGCGCCGCCTGGTCGAGCGCATAGCGGGCGACACGGATCGGCACAATACCGGCATCCCAGGCCAGAGTGCTCCGTTTGTAGACATGACGGCCGATCCATTTGATCTCCATGGGCTTGCCGCGCGCAGTCTCGACGTGATCGCCGATGTGAAGATCCTCGATACAGATTTCACCGCGTGGCGTTGATATCGAAGTTCCACGCAGAAAACACATCGGTTGCCCCGGCGGGGAAGACCCATCCTGACCGCCATTCTTTTTCCGCCACCGCTTGCCCATGGCATGGGCCACCGTTGACGGGCCGAGGGAGGCAGCGGCGGCCCCGATCACGGCAACCTTGGCGCTAGCGGCCGCAGCCAGGCCGATAAAATGGCGTCGCGCCTGATTGGGTGGCAAATGTTGTTCTTTGCGTGACGGCATGGCTCACTCCCTTTTTTTGACGCTGACCCGGAAACACAAGAATATTCCTTCCCAGCCGGGGCGGCCACAGATGCAACAGGTTATCGCCACTGTACTTTTGGAGTAGGGCGTTACGCCTCTTTCGCCCACCCAAAACAGCAAGGATGGAACCGTGTTCCGCAGAGTGTGCGGGGTTCGCGGATCAGCCGATTTGCGGGGGAAACATTCTGCGTTCATCGTCTGATCGAAGGCTGCCGTCCTTAGCGCAACCGGCCCGGCCGGAAGAGATACGAGACAGTTTCTTCAGGCAAAACGTCTTGCCGCGGGCGCTACGAATTCCGTCTCTGCCAGCTCAATGATGGCGTGGAGGCGTGCCAGCGCTTGTACGCGCGGTTGCACAGGTCTTGAACCGGTTGACGTTAATTCTGTTCGTCTTTGGTCGGGATGTAGTTTTCCATCTGTTTCGCGTAGAGGATAAGAAGCGCGCCAAGCTCCTTGGCGGCGTTCGGCGACATGGCTGTCTGCAGTTGATGGGGCGAACGATCGGTATCCTTGAACATGTCCCATTCCCATTTGGAGACGGCATAGCCGATGCGCAGCACGATATGATAGGGTTCGCCCACAGCCACCCCCCATTCAAGAAGGGTGTAGGCCTTCAGTTTGTTACCAGCATCCACCTCCCATTTGGACATATCGTTCTCGCTCACGATACGAACCTCCCGTCAACATGCATCAAGTCCTCTTGAACAAAAATCTAAATGAAAACGGCCGCAGACGCGCTTAACTTTAAGGCGTAGCCGCCCATAATCCTGATGTGACAACCGCCCTCCAACTGAGATCGAACGGCCGTCTCTCTGCCTGCTAAGGGCTGAGACGGTATAGGTTTTCCAGGCGGTTTACGCCCCGCCATGACGGTTTGATCTCAGGCTCCCAGATTGTGCGGCAGGCACCGCTCCATCGATCCCACCGGCAGGCAATGTCGCCCTCTGTTTAAAAGTCGGTCAAAGACAAAAGAGGCTGAAGCAGAGCTTCAACCATTGACGGAGAAATTTCCGGACATCGTCAAAAAATAAATGGCGGAAGAGGTGGGATTCGAACCCACGGTACGGTCTCCCGCACGCCGGTTTTCAAGACCGGTTCCTTAAACCACTCGGACACTCTTCCTGGTGACGGTGTTGCGGTGATACCGATTTGGCAGGGCGGTGGTTTTCCCGTCCAAACATGCGGATATCAGCCTGTCACGGCTCGCTTTATAGCTTGCCGATTGCGAACGTCAACAGGGGTGTGGCTGACCGGCACTGACGCCGGCAGGCAAGGGAATGGAAGGAACCATTGACCCTGCTGCGGCGCGGCGTCGCGGCTGCGGAACAAAACATGCGCTATTCCGTTTTCTCGGTCATGTCTTGGATTGTACGGAGATGGCGATGTTCAAGAGATACCCGATCATCACCGTGCTCGTTTTTGCTGCCGTCTCTCCGGCCGATGCCGCCCTGGAGACACAGGGCCGCTATGTGGCGGATGTAGCCGCCGTTACCGCCGCGGACCGCCAGCAAATCACTGACGCCGTCTGCACACCGCCCCAGCCCCAGTATCTTTCCACATTTATTCGTAATATCGATGGTGCCATCGTCGGTATTCGCTACGACATCGTCGACTATGTCTGCTAGGAGAACGTATTCGTCTGGTTTCCTCCCGGAATTAACTGCGGTTTCAAGCGCTTTTAGACTGTTTATGGTAGTATCTAGCCGGCGCAGTGTTAACTATCTGTAAACCATAACCGCAATTGTTTCATTCCGGCACGGTTAACCATTCGCATTTTCGCCACGTTGTTGTCATGATTAATCGACTGTTACGTTTCGTGACGCCGGTACTTTCGCGGGGGCAAGCGCGGGGGAGTACGGCGTCCGGTATCTACGAATGGCGATGTGGGGCACATGACTTCCAATCTGACTGCGGCTTTTTTCTTCAAGGGATTGCGCTTTGCCGCCATTCCGGTGCTTTGCGCCGGGCTAACCGCATGCGGATCGACCGCAAGCGTCAAGAAGGACAAGCCGCGCAGCAAGGAATATTTTGCCGAGTCGATCTACGGCGTCAAAGCCAGTCCGCGCGTCGTTACCGAGGGTAAACCTGTCCCCAAGGGCGGCGGCCGTTACCAGGTTGGCAAGGCATACCAGGTCAAGGGCAAGTGGTACCAGCCAAAAGAGGATTTCGGCTATAACAGGACCGGCATGTCGTCCTGGTACGGTTCGGCATTTCATGGCCGCCTGACAGCGAACGGCGAGGTCTACGACAAGTATCATCTGTCGGCCGCCCATCCGACATTCCCGTTGCCGAGCTATGCCCGCGTCACCAATCTCGAAAACGGCACGTCCGTCGTGGTCCGGGTCAATGATCGTGGCCCTTATGAATATGGCCGCATCATCGACGTGTCGTCCAAGACCGCAGATTTTCTCGACATGAAGCGCAAAGGCAGCGCCCATGTTCGGGTCCAGTATATCGGCAAGGCGCCGCTCGAGGGCAACGACATGCCCTATCTGATGGCATCCTACGTCAAGAAGGGCGATCGCACACCGAACGCATTCCCCGAGGGCCAGATCGCAACCGGTGTCATGGTCGCATCGAACGAACCGTTGCACAAACAGGCCGGTCATCTCGGCACGCTGACCATTCCCGCCAAATCGAACATGGACATGGGCGTGCCGGTAAACGCGCTTGCCGAAACCGGGACGGCGCACGCATCATCCGCCGGGCTGGACGCTTTCGCTATGCTGCCGGAGATCGGCCCAATCCCGCGGGAGCGGCCAGCCTATATCCCGATGCCCGATGGCAACATGGCCTATGCGGCGGCCTATGTCGAAGCGCGCGTCAGTGATTCCGAGACGGCTTTCGATGCCATTCTCGTCGATCAGAACCCGCTAACGCAGAGCTCGATCGTCGAATACGCCAAGCGCAAGAGTGCCGTGCGCTAATCACGATGCTTCATGATTGATCACCGGTGGCCCGGCTGCTATTGCCGGAGAAGGCACCGGAGTTTGGTATGCAGATACGACTGATCTTGGTTCTCTTTTCTCTTGTCTTGATGGTTTGCGCGCCGTTAGTGGCGCGAGCGCAGGCCTTTGAGACCAAGGCGACGCAGGTTTACCTGATTGATGCCGAGACAGGCACCGTTTTGTTCGCCAAGGGAGAAAATGCCGTCGTTCCACCGGCATCGCTTGCCAAGCTGATGACCATGGAGGTCGTTTTCGATGCAATCCGTAAGAATGAACTGACGCTTGATACCGAATTTCCGGTCTCCGAACATGCGTGGCGCACTGGCGGCGCGCCGTCGGGAACCGCGACGATGTTCGCCGCACTGAAATCGCGCGTCCGGGTTGTCGATCTGATCCAGGGCGTCACCGTTCAGCTGGCCAACGATGCCTGCATCATTCTGGCCGAGGGCATGACGGGCAGCGAGGAGGCTTTTGCCAAACGGATGACCGGCCGCGCCCGTGAACTCGGGCTGGCGGCGTCGGTCTTTCACAACGCCACCGGTCTTCCTGATCCGCAAAACAAGACGACTATGCGCGATATGGCGCTGCTTGCGCAGCACATCCAGGCCAACTATCCGGACCTGTTCAAATACTATTCCCAGACCGAATTTGAATGGAACAAGATCCTCCAGCGCAACCGCACGCCGCTGATCGCAGCCAATATCGGCGTCGATGGGTTTGCCACCGGATTTGCCGAGGGCTTCGGCTTTGGCATGGTTGCCACCATGCAGAGGGACGGACGGCGGGTTTTCCTCGCACTCGGCGGCCTTGCAACGGACAAGGAACGTGTCGAGGAGACGCGCAAGATCCTCGACTGGTCGATGACGGCCTTTGAAAGAAAGAGGCTGTTTGAGGCCGGCGATAGCGTCGGCGAGGCAAGCGTCTACGGCGGCGCGGTATCGCATGTTCAACTTGTCACTGCGAATGCTGTCGATGTGCTTGTTCCGGTCAACAATCCGGAACGGCTTTCGGCCAAGGTGATCTATCGCTGGCCACTGAAAATGCCGGTCGAGGCCGGCCAGCAGGCAGGCACGCTGAAGATCTGGAGCGGCGAGCGCCTGCTGCGCGAGGTTCCTGTCGAAACCAGCGCCACCGTGGGACAGGGATCGCTTTCCACCAGAGCGGTGGATGCGCTGCAGGAACTCTTGTTCTTCTGGCTCTGATGAAATGACGCGACCGGCGGTTTCGCGGCCGCACACAATCAGTTAAACAGACCCTGTGTCACGCATTGTACCGATCTTGGCATTGGCGGCGAGGTTTGCGGCACACAGAATGGGACGTCCTGTTTTCGTGGATGTTCAAAGGAAAACGACCTACGGGAATTATCAGTGTCAGTCGGAACAGGCTTGTTTGTTACATTCGAAGGCGGCGAGGGGGCTGGCAAATCCACCCAGATTCGCCTGCTGGCCGATGCCTTGCGCGAGCGCGGCTACACGGTTGTGACGACCCGCGAACCGGGCGGTTCGCCCGGCGCTGAGGCCGTGCGGCATGTGCTCTTGTCCGGCGCCGCCCAGGAATTCGGCGTGCGCATGGAGGCAATCCTGTTTGCCGCGGCCCGCAGCGACCATGTCGAGGAAATCATCCGGCCGGCGCTCCTGCAAGGCACGGTCGTCATCTGCGACCGGTTCATGGATTCCTCGCGCGTCTACCAGGGGGTGACCGGTAATCTGGAGCCCCGCTTCATCGCGGCGCTGGAGCGGGTTGCGGTCAACGGGGTGGTGCCGGATTGCACGATCGTTTTCGACCTGCCTGCAGCCCTTGGTCTTGAGCGGGTGCGCCGGCGGGCAGGGGCTGCGGAGGTTCTGACGGGCCGGGAAGTCGAACTCGACCGGTTCGAGAAGGAAGAACTCGAAACCCATGAGAAACGCCGCGAGGCCTTTCTGGATATAGCCAGCGCCGACCCGGGGCGCTGTCATGTGGTCGATGCATCGGCCTCCGCCAGCGACATCGCCGCGCATGTCCTTTCGATCATCGAACCGATGCTGCCGGGATCTGGCAACGGCCCGGATACGGAAGCGGCACAATGAGCACTGACAGGTTCGACGTTCTCGACGGCGCCATCTCTCCGGCGGAAAACATGCGCCTTTTCGGCCATCAGGAGGCCGAGCAATTTCTGGCGCAAAGCTACCGGTCGGGGAAGGGGCATCACGCCATCCTGATCGAAGGGCCGGAGGGGATCGGCAAAGCGACACTCGCCTTCCGCTTTGCCAATCACGTGCTGACACATTCCGATCCGGCACAGGCGCCGGCGGAACTCGCCGATCCCGATCTAAATTCGATCGTCAGCCGGCAGATCGCCTCCGGTGCCTCCCACAACCTTTTGCACCTGACGCGCCCGGTGGATGAAAAGACCGGCAAGGTCAAGAGCGCGATCACCGTCGATGAAGTGCGCCGGGCCGGAAAATTCTTTTCGCAGACGTCCGGTACGGGGAACTGGCGGATCGTCATCGTCGATCCCGCCGACGACCTCAACCGCAACGCCGCAAACGCAATCCTGAAAATCCTCGAGGAGCCGCCGAAGCGTTCGCTGTTCCTGGTTTTGACCCATGCGCCCGGCAAGCTTTTGCCGACGATCCGCTCGCGTTGCCTGCCGCTGCAGCTCAAGCCATTGGCCCCGGACGCGATGCACAACGCCATGAGCAATCTCGGGTTCGACCTGTCCGGGCCGGATGGACAAAAGGTACTGGCATCGGCCGAAGGCAGCGTGTCGGAGGCTTTAAAGCTGATCAATTACGGCGGTCTCGACATCATGGCGACGTTCGAGACCATCATGACGGGCCAGGAACCGGGTATCCGCAAGGACATGCACAAGCTTGCCGACGTGCTGGCCGGAAAAGACAGCGAAACGATCTTCGCATTCTTCCTCGCGCTGGTGACGGGTCATATGATGGGCGAGGCGCGCCGCGCCGCCTATTCCGGCGACCTTGAAAGGGCTGACCGGTTTGCGCGTCTTTCCAGCAGCGTGACCGAGCGGATTACCGTGGCGCAGGCCTACAATCTCGATCGCAAGCAAACGGTTCTGTCGATTCTGGACGACATCAGGTCGGCGTCGCGCGCGCTGGCCTGAATTTCCATTTTCGCTCGATCGCGGCGGCCAGATCGATGTTGTTTTCCTCCGCAAAGAGCAGGACATGGCCGAGCAGGTCGGCGGTCTCATCGGAAAGCGCGCGATGCAGCTCCGCCTCCGACTGGCCCTTCAGGCGGCCGCGGCCGGTCAGCTTGTTCCAAATCTGGGTGAGTTCGCCCAGTTCCTCCTGCATCTTGAGGATGAACCAGTCCCGGTCGCGTTCGATCCGGTGTGTCCCGGCATACTCCGCCGACGCGCGCGCGAATGTTTCGCCCAGTTGTTTCAGCATGGCAGTCAACCTCCACCGTTGTTCACTGAATGTTCCCGCTGCATTACGGTTTGTCAAGCCATGGCTGCGGCGCTGGTTTTCCGTACCGGACCGATTGTTTTCAGCGGCAGACGAAGCCGCTTTTCTAAGCGCACACTGTTTCATCCCGCCGTTGGATGCGCTAATAGCCAGACACCAAAAGATCAGAGACAGGCCGAAACCCGATCATGACCGACACGTCCCCCTTCTACATCACCACCGCGATCTCCTATCCGAACGGCAAACCGCATATCGGCCATGCCTACGAACTGATTGCGACCGATGCTATGGCCCGCTACCAGCGGCTGGACGGGCGCGATGTCTTCTTCTTGACCGGGACCGACGAGCACGGCCAGAAAATGCAGCAGACGGCGCGCAAGGAGGGCATCAGCCCGCAGGAACTGGCCGACCGCAACTCCGCCGAATTCAAGAGCATGGGCGCGCTCCTCAACGCCTCCAACGACGACTTCATCCGCACGACGGAACCCCGCCATCATGAGGCGGTCAAGGACATCTGGGTCCGCATGGGCGAGGCTGGCGACCTTTACAAGGACAGCTATTCCGGCTGGTACTCGGTGCGCGACGAAGCCTATTACCAGGAAGGCGAAACCGAAGTGCGCGCCGATGGCGTCCGCTACGGGCCGCAGGGATCGCCGGTCGAATGGGTGGAGGAAGCCAGCTACTTCTTCAAGCTTTCGGCCTATCAGGACAAGTTGCTGAAACACTACGAAGACAATCCGGACTTCATCGGGCCGGCCGAGCGCCGCAACGAGGTGATTTCCTTCGTCAAGTCCGGTCTCAAGGACCTGTCGATGTCGCGCACGACGTTCGACTGGGGCATCCCTGTGCCGAACGATCCCGGCCACGTCATGTATGTCTGGGTCGATGCCCTGACAAACTACATCACCGCGACAGGCTATCTCACCGATCCGGAAGGCCCGCGCGCCAAATACTGGCCGGCGAATATCCACATGATCGGCAAGGACATCATCCGCTTCCATGCCGTCTACTGGCCGGCCTTCCTGATGTCGGCAGGCCTGCCCTTGCCAAAGAAGGTGTTTGCCCACGGCTTCCTGCTCAACAAGGGCGAGAAGATGTCGAAGTCGCTCGGTAATGTCGTTGATCCCGTCAATCTGGTCGAGCATTTCGGTCTCGATCCGATCCGCTATTTCTTCCTGCGCGAAGTTTCCTTCGGGCAAGACGGCAGCTACAGCGAGGAGGGGATTGCCACCCGCATCAATTCCGACCTCGCCAATGGCATCGGTAACCTCGCCAGCCGTTCTCTGTCGATGATCGTCAAGAACTGCGACGGGCAGATCCCCGAATGCGGCGAATTGACTGGCGAAGACAAGGCGATGCTGGCGGCCGCCGATGCGCTGTATGCCTCGACCCGCGACGACATGAACGCGCTGATGATCCATCGGGCGCTGACCTCGATCATCGCCGTGGTTTCCGAAGCCGACCGCTACTTTGCCAGCCAGGAGCCCTGGGCGCTGAAGAAGACCGACCCTGCGCGCATGGCGACCGTGCTTTACGTCACCGCCGATGTCGTGCGCCAGATCGCCATCCTGCTGCAGCCGTTCATGCCGGACTCCTCTGGAAAGCTGCTTGACCTCGTGGCTATACCCGCCGGCAAGCGCGATTTTGCTTCGCTCGGTGAAGCGGGGCGTCTGGTTGCCGGAACGGCGCTGGAAGCACCAAAACCGGTTTTCCCGCGTTACGTCCCGCCGGAAGCTTGAGGACACCTCGCGATGCTGATCGATACCCATTGCCATCTGGATTTTCCGGATTTCGACGCCGAGCGTGACGCGATCGTCGAGCGTGCGCGTGCGGCCGGCGTCGGCCAAATGATCACCATCTCGACGCGCGCGAAAAAATTCGACACGATCCTCGCCATCGCCGAAAACTACGCCAACGTTTTCTGTTCGGTCGGCACGCATCCGCACAATGCGGACGAGGAACTGGATATCGAGACGGAGGATCTGGTGCGCCTGTCGGCGCATCCGAAGGTCGTCGCCATCGGCGAAGCCGGACTCGATTATTTCTATGACAATGCGCCGCGTGATGCCCAGGCCATCGGTCTGCGCCGCCATATCGCCGCCGCCCGGCAAACACAGTTGCCGCTGGTCATTCACAGCCGCTCGGCCGATGACGATATGGCTGATATCCTGACCGAAGAAATAGGGAGGGGGGCCTTCCCTTTCCTTCTCCATTGTTTCTCGTCTGGCCCGGAACTGGCAAAGACCGGCATCGATCTCGGCGGCTATATCTCGTTTTCCGGTATCCTGACCTTTCCGAAATCGGAAGAACTGCGCGAGATCGCCAGGACCGTTCCGCGCGACCGGATGATCGTCGAAACCGACGCGCCGTACCTCGCGCCAAAGCCGTTCCGGGGAAAGCGAAACGAACCGGCCTATGTGGCGCACACAGCGCAGGTTCTGGCCGAGACGATCGGTGTTTCGGTGGAAGAGATCGCCACGATCACCACGGACAACGCTTTCCGCGTCTTTTCCAAGATGCCGAGACTGTGACATGGCGGTGAGGCGGGTCTTCACCATTCTTGGCTGCGGCTCGTCTCCGGGCGTGCCGCGCATCAATGGCGACTGGGGCGCCTGCGACCCGGCCAATCCGAAAAACCGCCGTACTCGCGCTGCCTTGCTGATCGAGCAGACCGGCGACGACGGTGGTACGACCACGGTCGTGATCGATACCGGGCCTGACTTTCGCGAGCAGATGATCGCGGCAAAGGTTCAAAATATCGACGCCGTTTTCTATTCGCATCCGCATGCCGATCATATTCATGGCATCGACGATCTGCGCGGCTATGTGCAATACACCGGCAGGCGCATGCCGATCTGGGCCGACGCGCTGACCATGGAGCGCATCCGCGAGGGATTTCGCTACTGCCTGGAAACGCCGGAGGGCAGCAACTATCCGCCGATCGTCGAGGCAAAAATCATCGATCCATCGCTGGCGCCTGTCGCGATCAGCGGTGCCGGCGGCACCATCCTGTTTCAGCCGGTGCTTCAGCACCATGGCGGCATCATGTCGATGGGCTTTCGCATCGGCGGCTTTGCCTATTGCAGCGATGTCAGCGATTTTCCAAAGGAGACGATCGGCAAGCTCACCGGGCTGGACATGCTGGTGATCGACACGCTGCAGTACAAGTTCCACCCGAGCCACCTGTCCCTGGAACAATCGCTCGGCTGGATCGAGCGCTTTTCGCCGAAGCGCGCCGTGCTCACTCACATGCACACACCGCTCGACTACGAGACGGTGATGCGGGAGACGGCGGATCATATCGAACCGGCCTATGACGGCATGCGGATTGAGTTCGATGTCAGCGACGAGGCCGGTATCGCCGGTTAAGAGCCGAGATCATTTAGCTGAAATAAGGCTGCAGATTTCCCCGGATGCGATCGAGAACGGTGGCGCCGGAAAGATCGGCGACGAAACGCTTGCCGGTGATCGTCTCAAAGGCTTCGATATAGACCTTTGACGTCTGCGCGACGAGATCGGCCGGAATTTCCGGAATCTCATCCTTGTAGGGATCGCAGCGTTCGGTCACCCAGGCACGAACAAAATCCTTGTCGAAGCTCTTCGGCCGTGCGCCTGCGGCAAAGCTCTGCCCATAGCTTTCGGCGATCCAGTAGCGGCTGCTGTCCGGCGTATGGATCTCGTCGGCAAGAACGATGCGGCCGTCCTTGTCGGTGCCGAATTCGTACTTGGTATCGACGAGGATGAGACCGCGTTCGGCAGCGCGTTGCTGCCCGCGCGCAAACAGCGCCAGCGCATAGCGCGAGACCGTTTCCCATTGTTCGGCCGTCAAAAGCTTCTGCGACAGAATTTCATCGGCCGAGAGCGGCTCGTCATGACCGCCGTCAAAGGCCTTGCTGGTCGGCGTGATAATCGGCTGCGGCAGTTTCTCGTTGTCCTTCATGCCATCAGGCAAGCGGATGCCGTACATGTCGCGCTCGCCATTCCTATACTTTGTCAGGATCGAGGTACTGGTGGTGCCGGCGAGATAACCGCGCACGACGATCTCCACCGGCAGGATATCGAGCCGCGTGCCGATGACGACATTGGGGTCCGGATAGGAGACCACATGGTTTGGGCAGATATCGGCGGTTTCCTCGAACCAGTACCGGGCCGTCTGGGTCAGGACCTGACCCTTGAACGGGATCGCGGTCAGGATGACATCGAAAGCGCTCAGCCGGTCCGTGGCAATGATGATGCGGTTGCCATCGGGCAGATCGTAATTATCACGCACCTTGCCATTGTAGCGTCCTGGCAATTCAGGAATGAAAGCATCTGAAAGAATGCGCAAATCACTCATCGGGTCCGGTCTTTCGCTGACGGTGGAGACCGGTATCGCTTAAGCCCGGGGGATGTCCAAGGTCAAGCCGGGATTGGATCAACACGGTTTTTCCCGGCCATTGGCTCGACATCAGGGCCTCGCGGAAGTCTCAACCTTGACGGCAAAAAATCTTTGGGCTATTGATGAAGTAGATACTTAATCAAAGAGACGCTTCATTGACAACAGCAACCCTCGATCTGGTGTTTTCCGCCCTGGCTGACGCGACCCGCAGGAGCATCCTTTCGCGTCTTCGCGAAGGCTCGGCAACGGCGCGGGAATTGGCGGCGCCATTTGCGATGAGCTGGTCAGCCGTCTCGCAGCATCTCAAGGTGCTTGAGCGTGCCGGCCTTATAAGCCGTACAGCGCGGGCGCAGTGGCGCGTGGTCAGCCTTCGCACCGAACGGCTGGACGATGCAGCCCAATGGATCGACACCCACCGCAAGGATTGGAACGAACGGTTCGATCTACTCGAGGAGCGCCTCGACGCACTTGAGAAGGAGGAGGGCGGTGACTGAAGACGGCCCGGAACTCTCGATCACCCGCTTGCTCCGGGCGGACCGGAAACGGGTCTGGGACCTCTGGACCAATCCCGCAGAATTTCCTCACTGGCATCATCCAAGGGGATTCATCACCCCGATCGAGAGCATTTCGATCGATCTGCGGGTCGGCGGCGCCTATGTCTACACACTGATAAACGCCCGCACCGGCGAGCGTTTTGCGACCGCCGGGGTCTATCTCGACATCATCCCGTTTGAGCGGCTGGTATTTACCTGGGGCGATCCAGACACCCCTGTAGAAAAGGCACCGGTGGCCAGCGTCGATCTGCGCGACAGCCAGGGACAAACCGAAATGACATTTCGGTTGCGGCGCATGGAGACGATTCCGAGCGACGCAGATGTGCGGACAGGCTGGCGCGAAGCGATCGGCAATCTCGAAACGCGAATCAACGCAACCCAATGAGCTGTCAGCCGGCGGCAAGGAAGAGGATGGACATTCATGTTGCTCAAGGACAAGACAGTCATCATCCATGGCGCCGCTGGGCATATTGGTCGCAGCATTGCCGCCACCTTTGCCCGTGAAGGCGCGCGGCTGTTCCTGGCAGGACGAACGTTCGAGCCGGTGCAAACGCTTGCGAAGTCCCTCGACGGCAATGCCGCACAGGTCGATGCGCTCGATGAAACGTCTGTCGAAGCGCATGCCGATCGCGTCATTGCCTTGGCTGGCCGCATCGATATCAGTGTTAACGCCGTCAGCATTCGCGGCGATTTGCAGGGCCAGCCGTTGATCGACATGAGCGTTGACGATGTTCTGGCGCCCGCCGAGACCGGGATACGAGCGCATTTCATCACGGCGCGCGCTGCCGCGCGCAGGATGATTGCAAACCGCGCTGGCGTCATCCTGACACTGTCTTCGACATCTGCGGGCCTTTCCGGCCGGGATCGCGTCTACCACCGGACGGGCGGATTTGGGGTCGGCTGCACCGCAGTCGAGGCTCTTAGCCGGTCTCTGGCAGGCGAACTTGGTCCGTATGGGATTCGTGTGGTCTGCCTTCGCGCCGATGCTCTGCCGGAAACCTGGCCACATGACGCGCAAGCGGAGTTGCGAGACATCAGATCCTACATGGATCAGGGCACAGCGCTTGGCCGCTTGCCCAGACTGTCGGAAGTCGCCGACGCCGCGGCCTTTGCGGCGTCGGATCGCGCCGGTGCAATGACCGGCACGATCATCAACCTGACCTGCGGATCGGTCATGGACGCAAACTGACCATAGGACTTTCCGTATGTTGCGCAGTCGATGATGTGCGGTGTTCAGGCAAGAGACGTTTGTTGGTGTCAGAGGGCGAATGTGCGGCACAGGCCGACTTAGAGCAACACTATTGTTCCATAATCTATCTTATGCGATTGAGGCATGTAGCCGCAAAGTTAAAGTGTCCTGTTTCTGCAAAGTTGGAATGTCACACTCCCCCGCGTCTGAACGATGCCCGACGATTGCAGTCGGCTCTCCCTTCTCAAATGAAGGCCGCCGTGCAGAATGGTTTTCTCATTCAGATGAAGGCACAGCATGTCCGCAGTTCCGTTGCCGGCCAGCCTCTATACCGATACCGCGCATCCGGCACCTTTGACGCCACCGCTTGAAGCCGACCGCACAGTATCGGTCGCGATCATTGGTGCCGGGTTGGCCGGACTGTCCGCAGCGTTGCATTTGGCTGAAATGGGTGTCGAGGTCTGCGTGCTGGAAGCCAACGAGCCCGGCTGGGGTGCGTCCGGGCGCAATGGCGGACAGGTCAATCCCGGGCTCAAGTTCAATCCTGGCGACCTGCTAGCCCGGTTCGGCGGCGATCTCGGGCAGCGCATGATCGATATGGTCTGGAGCGCACCGGACTTCACCTTCGATCTCATTCGCCGTCTGGAAATCGATTGCGACGCACGGCAGAACGGCACGCTGAGAGCCGCGACCAATGCGCGGACGGCCGGGGCTGTCGCGGCCACCGCAGATCAATGTGCGGCACACGGCATGCCGACACGCCTGCTCGGCGCGCAGGAAACGGCGCTGGCAACGGGCACCAACCGATACCCCGCGGCCCTGTTCGATCCGCGCGGCGGCGATCTGCATCCGCTGAATTACGCGCGCGGCCTTGCCGCGGCGGCGCAGAATGCCGGTGCGGCGATCCATGGCAACAGCCGTGTTGTCTTAGCGAAAAAGCAATCCGGACAATGGCGTCTAAGGACGGACAGGGCAACCGTCAAAGCGGACAAATTGCTTGTTTTTACAAATGCATACGCGGACGGGCTGTGGCCAGACTTGAAGAAATCTCTGGTTCCCGTCTACAGTTCGATCATTGCAACGGAACCCCTGCCCGGCGATCCCGCCGCCCGCATCCTGCCGCAGCGTCCGGTGCTGTATGAGAGCGGTCATATTACCGTCTATTACCGGCTCGACAAACAGAACCGGCTGCTGATGGGCGGCCGTGGGCCGCAGCGGGCATTGGCCGGGTAAAACGGGCCGCTCCATTACCTGAAACGCCATGCCGAAGGCCTTTGGCCCGGCCTGCACGGTATCCGCTGGACACATGCCTGGAACGGCCAACTGGCGATCACGCCGGATCACCTGCCCCATATCCATGAACCTTGCGAAGACACGCTGATCTATCTCGGCTGCAATGGCCGTGGCGTGGCGCTGGCGACGGTCATGGGCAAACAGCTTGCCGAACGCCTGGTGGGCGGGCAATCGGCCCGGATCGACCTGCCGGTGACCGGCATCAAGCCGATGCGTTTCCACACGCTCTGGCCAGTCGGCGTGCACTCGGCCGTCATCTGGGGTAGGATGAAGGATCGCTTGGGCATATAGATCGGGGTTAGAAGCGGCCAAAGGCAGTCGTCCGTCAGAAGCTTTGACGGTTTCAGTTTAACAAAGCAGATAAAGCCATTGAATTTATAAGATAATAATTGTTTTTAATTGTCGCGCGTCTGCCAAGAAACCATTTTGGCTCGGCACACGTATCATAGTTATCGCGATTGCCAGCAAGGAGACGGTGAATGATCCGGACGCTCGGAGCCTGTTTGTACATTGTCATTTTCTTGTCCACGGCGCCGATGGTCATGGCGGCCGAGCCCGTCGATACCGCGCAGTCGATCATCCAGAACCAGATCGAAGCCTTTCTCAACGACGACGCGGAGATGGCCTATTCCTTTGCCTCGCCGCAGATCCGGCAGAAGTTTCCCGACAAGAGCGTCTTCTTCGAGATGGTCAAGCGCGGCTACACGCCGGTCTATCGTCCCGGCAATTTCGCCTTCGGCCGCAGCAAGATCGAGGGCGGCACGGTGGTGCAGGAAGTGTTGATATCAGCCCCTGACGGCAAGGACTGGACGGCGTTGTATTTCCTCGTCAAGCAGCCGGACGGCAGCTACAAGATCAACGGCGTGCAGATGCTGCAGCAGGCCCCCGGCCCTGAAATCTGACCGGAACGCCGCTCAGAGCGCCTCCAGGTCGCCGCGTGCCCATTCGTCCTGCGTCTCTTCCATGAAGGCTGCATAGCGGCCCTCCTCGATCGCGTTGCGGATGCCGGCCATCAGATCCTGGTAATAGGCCAGATTGTTCCATGTCAGCAGCATGCCGCCCAGGCTCTCATCGGCGCGGACGAGATGATGCAGGTAGGCACGCGAATAATCGCGCGATGCCGGGCATGAAGACTGATCGTCCAGGGGCCTGATATCTTCCGCATGACGGGCATTGCGCAGATTGACGCGGCCGCGCCGGGTAAAGGCCAGACCATGGCGGCCGGCCCTTGTCGGCATGACGCAATCGAACATGTCGATGCCGCGCGCCACGGATTTCAGGATATCATCGGGCGTGCCGACGCCCATCAGGTAACGCGGCTTTTCAATCGGCAGTTCCGGGCATGTGATGTCGAGCATGTCGAGCATGACCGCCTGCGGTTCGCCGACGGCGAGACCGCCAATGGCATAGCCCTTCAGATCGAGACCGGACAGCGCCTGCGCCGACCGTACACGCAACGCCGGGACATCGCCGCCCTGAACGATGCCGAACATCGCCTTGCCCTTCTGGTCGCCGAAGGCGGTCTTGCAGCGGTCTGCCCAGCGCAGCGACATTTCCATTGCGCGTTCAATATCAGTGGGTTCGGCGGGAAGTCTCACACATTCGTCGAGCTGCATCTGGATATCGCTGTCAAGCATGCCCTGGATCTCGATCGAGCGCTCCGGCGACATGTGATGCAGCGCGCCATCGACATGGCTCTTGAAGGTGACGCCCTTCTCGTCAAGCTTGCGCAGGCCGGCCAGCGACATGACCTGGAAGCCGCCGCTGTCGGTCAGGATCGGATAGGGCCAGCGGATCAGCTCGTGCAGCCCACCAAGACGCGCTACGCGCTCCGGGCCGGGGCGCAGCATCAGGTGATAGGTGTTGCCGAGGATGATGTCGGCGCCGAGATCGCGGACCTGATCGAGATACATCGCCTTGACTGTTCCAACCGTTCCGACCGGCATGAATGCCGGCGTGCGAATCTCTCCGCGCGGCATCGATACCGTGCCGCGACGCGCCTTGCCGTCGGTTGCCTTGATGTTGAACTGGAATGTCTCGGTCATGATGTCTCGCTCATGGGGGTATCCCGGAAAAGCAGGCTGGAATCGCCGTAGGAATAGAAACGGTAGCCGGTGTCGATCGCGTGGGCATAGGCACGCCGCATCGTCTCGAGGCCGCTGAAGGCCGAAACGAGCATGAACAGCGTCGATTTCGGCAGGTGGAAATTGGTCATCAGCATATCCACAGTGCGGAAGCGATAGCCGGGTGTGATGAAGATGCCGGTCGGGCCGGACCAAGGCTTTACGTCGCCATTTTCTTCGGCCGCACTTTCGATCAGTCGCAGCGAAGTGGTGCCGACACAGACGATGCGCCCGCCCCTCGCCTTGACCGCATTCAGACGTTCGGCGACCGCGGCGCTGACATGGCCGATCTCCTGATGCATGACATGATCGTCGGTGTCATCGACCTTCATCGGCAGGAAGGTGCCAGCCCCGACATGCAGGGTGACAAAATGGCGCTCGACGCCAAGCGCATCCAGCGCCTCGAACAGGCGGCCGGTGAAATGCAGGCCGGCGGTCGGCGCCGCCACAGCGCCGTGCTCGCGTGCGTAAACCGTCTGGTAGTCGGTGCGGTCCTGCTCGTCCTCGGGGCGCTTGGAGGCGATATAGGGCGGCAGCGGAATGTGGCCGACAGCAAGGATCGCCTCGTCCAGCGCCGGGCCGGAAAGATCGAACCGCAGCGTTACCTCACCCGCATCGCCCTTCTCCTCGACGGTCGCGTCCAGCGCGCCCGTCAGGCAAGCGTTGGAGCCATGGCCGAATTCGATGCGGTCGCCGGGCTTGAGGCGTTTGGCCGGACGCGCAAACGCTTTCCAGCGATCGGCGGCGACGCGCATGTGCAGCGTCAGGGATACTGCGGTCACCACATCCTCGCCACGCCGGCGCAAGCCCTCCAACTGGGCGGGAATGACTTTCGTATCGTTGAAGACGAGGGCATCGCCGGGGCGCAGGAATGACGGCAGGTCCATGACGGTGCGATCGGTCAGTTCGACGCCTTGCCCCGGCTGGACGACGAGCAGACGGGCGCTGTCGCGCGGGCTTGCGGGCCTGAGCGCAATATTGTCCTCGGGGAGATCGAAATCGAACAGATCGACGCGCATGAAAAATCTTCTTTTAAACGGCAAACCCGCCCCGGCGCCTTTTCAAGGCGATCCGGGACGGGTTTTGGCAATAGCCCGAATTAGGCGTTGGCGGCAAGTTTCATCGACACGATGCTGTCGGGATCCTTGACGGGCTCGCCCTTCTTGATCTTGTCGACATTGTCCATGCCGGAAATGACCTGGCCCCAGACCGAATACTGCTTGTTCAGCCACGGGCTGTCGGTGAAGCAGATGAAGAACTGCGAATTGGCGGAGTTCGGCATCTGGCTGCGGGCCATCGAGCATGTGCCGCGCACGTGGCTCATATTGGAGAATTCAGCCTTGAGGTCCGGCTTGGAGGAGCCGCCCATGCCGGCGCGGGCCGGATTGAAGTCCTTGCCGCCGGTCTTGCCGTACTGCACGTCGCCGGTCTGCGCCATGAAGTCGTCGATGACGCGGTGGAAGACAACGCCGTCATAGGCGCCTTCTGCGCACAGTTCCTTGATGCGGGCAACATGGCCCGGCGCCAGGTCCGGCAGAAGCTGGATGATGACCTGCCCCTTGGTGGTTTCCATGATGATGGTGTTTTCCGGATCCTTGATCTCGGTCATGGTCTTCTCCTTCTTGCTTAATCTTGGCTTGCTTAAACGCGGTTGTTACTTGCCGACCGTGACGCTGATCATCCGGTCGGGATCGGTGACGGAGCCGTTGTTGGCCTCGTCGCCCTTCTTGATCTTGTCGACATTGTCCATGCCTTCGACGACCTTGCCGACGACGGTGTACTGGCCGTTCAGGAAATCGCCGGGAGCAAACATGATGAAGAACTGCGAATTGGCGGAGTTCGGATCCTGGCTGCGGGCCATGCCGACTGTGCCGCGCGCGAATGGGACCTTAGAAAACTCAGCCTCGACATTCGGCTTGGACGATCCGCCCATGCCGGCCATGTCGGCCTTGAAATCCTTCTCCATGTTGCCGTACTGGACGTCGCCAGTCTGGGCCATGAAGCCCGGAATGACGCGGTGGAAGGCGACATTGTTGTAATCGCCGGCTTCAGCCAGTTCCTTGATGCGCGCAACATGCTTGGGTGCAACGTCCGGCATCAGTTCGATGACGACCGGGCCGTCCTTCAGCGTGATGGTGATGAGTTCCTTGGCCTGGGCAAAGGCACTGCTGGTCAGGGATGCAAGGACAACGGCGCCTGCGAAAGCGAGTTGGATAATTTTCATGGTGGCTCCCGTGGAAATAAAAGGAAAACGTCAGGATTTGCGTTTTGCGTTCAGGGCCTGATAAACGGCCTTGGGTACGAAGGCGCTGACATCGCCGCCCATGGCAGCGATCTGGCGAACCAATGTGGCGGTAATGGGCCGAGATGCCGTTCCGGCCGGAAGAAACAGGGTCTGGATATCCGGCGCCATCTGCCGGTTCATGCCCGCCATCTGCATCTCATAGTCGAGGTCCGTGCCGTCGCGCAGTCCGCGCACCAGCAACGAGGCACCGTGCTGGCGCGCCGCATCGACCACAAGGTTGTCGAAAGAAACGACAGAGATATCGCCTGCCCGCTCCGGCAGGAATTCGCTGAGCGACTGGCGGATGAGTGCCGCGCGTTCCTCGAAGGAAAACAGCGGCGTCTTGCCCGGGTGGATGCCGATGGCAACGATGACAGTCGGCGCGACGTTCAGCGACTGCACCAGCACATCGAGGTGACCGTTCGTCATGGGGTCGAAGGAGCCGGGATAAAAAGCAGTGTTCATCGCACCTGTTTCCGTTTCGAAGCCTTTTGTCACGGACCGAGGGCAATCGCAAGGGAGCACCCGTGACACTCCACCTGTTCCGTCGGGAACAGCAGCCGGCCCGCATGAACGCTAAATGAAGGCTGCGTTCAAGGTTGTTTCAGGCATGGCCCTGTATCCAGCGAAGTAGAAACGGAACTTTTTCCAGTCACGGCCGTTAACTGGCTGAAAGGATCACCGCTATGGCACTTCTTCTTCTGTCTATGACTATGTTTTTTGTCATGCTCTTTGCAACGGCAAATGCAATCAGAAGTGAGGCGCGCATGGACCGGTCCGGTCTTAACCGCAATCATTTGCTCAAATAGAGGACGATCCGCAATGGCCATCACAATGATGATCATATCGGCAGTGATTAGCATCGTATTCCTGGTTGATTTCGCCAAGACCATCTTCGAGCTTCAGCGTGACAGAAGCGCGATGAAGGCGATCAGCCGGGAAGCAGGCGGTTTCAGCGTATAGGCGTCACCACTCCGCATATTTTTCACAGCGGTAACCTCCAGTACCCGCTGACATAAAAACCGGACGGTTCCCCTGCCAGTCCGGTTTTTCTTTTTGTTGATCATCGCAATGATCGCCGATCAAATTCTATGCCAAAGAGAAAGCCGGGCGATGCGATCGCCCGGCTTTCTCAATCATATGCTGGAGGTTTTCACTCTTCCGTTGCAGCCGGCGGCTCAACGGCCGGAGCATCGTCATCCGCCGCTTCCGTCTGGTCTGCGGCATCCTCGTCCTCTTCGGGGTCCGGCTCGCTGATGCGCTCGACGGAAACGACCTTTTCGTCCTTGGCGGTCGAGAAGATCGTCACGCCCTTGGTGGCGCGGCTTGCCAGCCGGATGCCGCCAACCGGAACGCGGATCAGCTGGCCGCCATCGGAGACGAGCATGATCTGATCGTTGTCTTCGACCGGGAAGGCCGCGACCAGTTCGCCGATTTCGCCTGTCTTGGAGGTATCCGTTGCACGGATACCCTTGCCGCCACGCCCGGAGGTGCGGAAGTCGTAGGTGGACGAGCGCTTGCCAAAACCCTTCACGGAGACTGTCAGCACGAACTGTTCGCGTGCCTTGAGTTCCTCATAGCGGGCGTCGTCAAGCTGGCCTTCTTCGGTCACCTCTTCGCCAACGAGCGCGATTTCCTCGTCTTCGCCGGTGACAGCCCGCCGTTCGGCAGCCGCGCGCTTCAGGTAGGCTGCGCGCTCCCACGGCTCGGCATCGACATGGCCGACAATGGTCATCGAGATGATCCGGTCACCCTCGCCCAGCGTGATGCCACGCACGCCGATCGAGTTACGGCCGGCAAAGACGCGGACGTCATCGACGCAGAAGCGGATGCACTGGCCGAGCGCCGTCGTCATAAGGACGTCGTCATGCTCGGTGCAGGTTTCGACGGAGAGGATTTCGTCGCCCTCCTCCTCGAGTTTCATGGCAATCTTACCATTGCGGTTGACCTGGACGAAATCCGACAGCTTGTTGCGGCGGACCGTGCCGCGGGTCGTCGAGAACATCACGTCGAGGTTTTCCCACGTCGTCTCGTCCTCCGGCAGCGGCATGATCGTGGTTATGCGTTCGCCTGGCTCCAGCGGCAGCATGTTGATCAAGGCCTTGCCGCGCGATTGCGGCGTACCGATCGGCAGGCGCCAGACCTTTTCCTTGTAGACGATGCCACGCGAGGAGAAGAACAGCATCGGCGTGTGGGTATTGGCAACAAACAGGCGCGTGACGAAATCCTCGTCGCGCGTCGCCATGCCGGAACGGCCCTTGCCGCCGCGGCGCTGGGCCCGGTAGGTCGTCAGCGGCACACGCTTGATATAGCCGAGATGGGACACGGTGATAACCATGTCTTCCTGGGCGATCAGGTCCTCGTCGTCCATATCCGGACCGCCTTCGACGATCACGGTGCGGCGCGGGGTGCCGAATTCTTCGCGAACGGCGATAAGCTCGTCCTTGACGATCGTCATGATGCGGATGCGCGACGAGAGAATATCGAGGTAATCCTTGATCTCGTCGCCTATCTTGTTCAGTTCGTCGCCGATTTCATCACGGCCGAGCGCCGTCAGGCGGGCAAGGCGCAGTTCGAGGATCGCACGAGCCTGCTCTTCCGACAGATTGTAGGTCAGGTCCTCGTTGATACGGTGGCGCGGATCGTCGATCAGACGGATCAGGCTTTCGACGTCCGATGCAGGCCAGCGGCGCGTCATCAACTGTTCGCGCGCAGTGGCTGGATCGGGCGCGCTTCGGATCAGCTTGATGATTTCATCGATATTGGCAACAGCAATGGCGAGACCGACCAACACATGGGCGCGATCGCGCGCCTTGCGCAGCAGGTATTTGGTCCGGCGGCTGATAACTTCCTCTCGGAAGGATACGAAGGCGCGCAGCATGTCGAGCAGCGTCATCTGCTCCGGCTTGCCGCCGTTGAGCGCCACCATGTTGCAACCGAACGAGGTCTGCAGCGGAGTATAGCGGTAGAGCTGGTTGAGGATGACTTCGGCGTTGGCATCGCGCTTCAGCTCGACGACGACGCGGTAACCCTGGCGGTCGGATTCGTCGCGCAGGTCGGAAATGCCCTCGATGCGCTTATCCTTGACCAGTTCGGCCATCTTCTCGATCATCGTTGCCTTGTTCACCTGGAAGGGGACTTCGGTGATGATGATCTGCTCGCGGTCGCCGCGCATCGGTTCGATGGTGGCACGGCCGCGCATGATGACCGAGCCGCGGCCCGTCTCATAGGCCGAACGAATGCCGGAGCGGCCGAGGATGAAGGCGCCGGTCGGGAAGTCCGGACCGGGAATGATCTCCATCAACTGTGGCAGTTCGAGCGCCGGCTCGTCGATCAGGGCGATGCAGCCGTTGATCACTTCGACCAGATTGTGCGGCGGGATATTGGTCGCCATGCCGACGGCGATGCCGCCTGCCCCGTTGACCAGAAGGTTCGGAAATTTCGCCGGAACGACCGACGGTTCGCTCAGCGTGCCATCATAGTTGTCGCGAAAATCGACCGTTTCCTTGTCGAGATCGTCGAGAAGCGCATGAGCAGCCTTCTGCAGACGGCACTCGGTGTAGCGTTCAGCCGCCGGCGGGTCGCCGTCGATCGAGCCGAAATTGCCCTGACCGTCGATCAGAGGCAGCCGCAGCGACCAGGGCTGCGCCATACGGGCGAGCGCATCATAGATCGCCGAGTTGCCGTGCGGATGGAATTTACCCATCACGTCCCCGGTGACGCGGGCGCATTTGACGTATTTCTTGTTCCAGTCGATGCCCAGTTCGCTCATCCCGAACAGGATGCGCCGGTGCACGGGCTTCAGACCGTCGCGGACGTCGGGAAGAGCACGGCTGACGATAACGCTCATGGCGTAATCGAGATACGAGCGCTGCATTTCCTCCATGATGGAAATGGGCTCGATGCCTGGTGGATTCTTGCCGCCGCCTGGTGTGCTTTGTTCAGTCAATTTCGATCACGATCTTTGTTCAGAATCAGACAGATTTTTATAGCCGAATGCATTGGCGAGCGCCAATTTCGGGGCTGGGTTTTGAACAGCCTTTTAGGCTCATCGGCGCTCTCGCAGGCATTTGCAAGGCAAAAGCGGCTAAACAGTGAACGTCGGCTCTTTCAATCGCCGCCGCCGTCGCCTAACAATTCATCAGACGGCCATCATAAACAAGGCCGCGAGGGGAATGGGATGTCTCATATCGACCTTCTGATCAATGCGCTGACCACGATCCTGGTCACCATCGATCCACCCGGCCTTGCGCCGATCTTCCTTAGCCTCACAGTCGGCATGAGCCGGCATGAACGCTTTCTGGTGGCGCGTCGCGGCACGCTGATCGCCTTTTTCATCCTCTCGGCTTTTGCGCTGTTCGGCAACGGCATTCTCGGCCTGCTCGGCATCTCCATCGGCGCCTTCCGGATCGCCGGCGGCCTGCTCCTGTTCTGGATCGCCTTCGAAATGATCTTCGAGAAGCGCAACGAGCGCAAGGAAAAGACCGGCGAGGCCGCGATTACCCGCGACCACATCCACAACATCGCGGTATTTCCGCTGGCGCTGCCCCTGATTGCCGGGCCCGGCGCGATCTCCGCGACGATCCTGCTCTCCGGCTCGTTTTCGGCGACGATCGACCGTGCTCAGCTGATTCTGGTCATCGCCTTTTGCCTCGCCATCCTGTTTGCCGCCCTCGTCATAGCCGACCGCATCGACCGGTTCCTGGGCGTTACCGGCCGCGCCATCCTGACACGCCTGCTCGGGGTTATTCTCGCGGCCTTGGCGGTGCAGTTCGTCGTCGACGGCGTCAAGTCAACCACGGCTTTGTGACTACGCCTGATTGACACCGGTTCAGCTCATGAAAAAGGCCCGGTTTCCCGGGCCTTTTGACAATGGAACGCTGGGATCAGAACGGAATTTCGTCGTCCATGTCTCGCGAAAAGTTTCCGCCGCCGCCGCTGCTGCCGGAGCCGCCGCCGGAGCGGCCCGCTGGTGCAGAGGACGGACGATCGTAATCGCCGCCATAGTTGTCCGAGCCGCCGCCGGCATTGCCACCGTAGTCCGAACCGCCGCGGCCGCCGCCGGCGCCCTGCCCGTCACCGCGGCCACCCAGCATGGTCAGCGTCGAGTTGAAGCCCTGCAGCACGACTTCCGTCGAATAGCGATCCTGGCCGTCCTTGTCCTGCCATTTGCGGGTCTGCAGCTGGCCTTCGATATAGACCGTCGCGCCCTTCTTCAGATACTGCTCGGCAACCTTGCAGAGACCTTCGTTGAAGATCACCACGCGATGCCATTCGGTCTTTTCCTTGCGCTCGCCGGAATTGCGGTCACGCCAGCTTTCCGATGTCGCGATGTTGAGGTTGGCGATCGGCTTGCCGTCCTGCGTGCGCCGGATTTCCGGGTCTGCCCCGAGGTTGCCGATCAAAATCACCTTGTTGACACTGCCTGCCATCTTGCTTTTCCCGCTATCCTGCCCGGCCTTGTAAGCCCGGCTACCAAATTCAGAGCGCGCATCTTAGCGGCTGACGGCCGAGCATACGCCCCTTTGCGTGGTGTCATCCACAAAAGATTTCAAATTATGTTCTTTCTTTGTTCTAATAAATTTGCAATAACCTGTCAACCGACTCGGAAAGCCCGCTGTTTTTCACCTTGCGCCTCGACATGGGCGCTGGTGACCTTAAATAGGAGCTTTCCAATACCTCTACAAAGCTGGGCACGATGAGCAAACTCGAGACCATTTCCATCCGCGGCGCGCGCGAGCATAATCTCAAGGGCATCGACCTCGATCTGCCGCGCAACAAGCTGATTGTCATGACTGGCCTGTCGGGCTCGGGCAAATCCTCGCTTGCCTTCGACACGATCTATGCGGAAGGTCAGCGGCGCTATGTCGAGAGCCTGTCGGCCTATGCCCGCCAGTTTCTGGAGATGATGCAGAAGCCGGATGTCGACCAGATCGACGGCCTGTCTCCGGCGATCTCGATCGAGCAGAAAACCACCTCGCGCAACCCGCGCTCGACGGTCGGTACGGTCACTGAGATCTACGACTATATGCGCCTGCTGTTTGCCCGCGTCGGCGTGCCCTATTCGCCGGCGACCGGCCTGCCGATCGAAAGCCAGACGGTCAGCCAGATGGTCGACCGTGTCGTCGATTTTGGCGAAGGCACCCGTCTTTATATTCTCGCGCCGATCGTGCGCGGCCGCAAGGGCGAGTACAAGAAAGAACTCGCCGAACTGATGAAGAAGGGCTTTCAGCGCGTCAAGATCGACGGGCAGTTCTACGAGATTGCCGAGGCACCGGCGCTCGACAAGAAATACAAGCATGACATCGATGTCGTCGTCGACCGCGTCGTCGTCCGTCCGGACCTGACGGCGCGCCTCGCGGACAGTCTGGAAACCTGCCTGACGCTTGCCGATGGCCTGGCCATCGCCGAATTCGCCGACAAGCCATTGCCGCCGGAAGAGACAGCAGCGGGCGGCTCGGCCAACAAGTCGCTGAACGAGACGCATGAACGTGTGCTGTTTTCGGAAAAGTTCGCTTGCCCCGTGTCCGGCTTTACCATTTCGGAAATCGAGCCACGGCTGTTCTCGTTCAACAACCCGTTCGGCGCCTGCCCGACCTGCGATGGTCTCGGCAGCCAGCAGAAGATCGACGAAGCGCTGATCATCCCGGAACCCGACCGGACATTGAAGAACGGCGCTATCGCGCCTTGGGCAAAATCGTCGTCGCCTTACTATAACCAGACCCTTGAAGCGCTTGGAAAAGCCTTCGGCTTCAAGTTGTCGAGCAAATGGACCGAACTGTCCGAAGCGGCCAAGCACGCCATCCTGCAGGGCACGGAAGAAAAGATCAGCTTCCATTATGAGGATGGCGCCCGTTCCTACAATACCACCAAGAATTTCGAAGGCATCGTGCCCAATCTGGAACGACGCTGGAAGGAGACCGACAGCGCCTGGGCGCGCGAAGAAATCGAGCGCTATATGTCGGCGGCCCCCTGCCCGGCCTGCGCCGGCTTTCGCCTGAAGCCGGAAGCGCTTGCCGTCAAGATCAACAAGTTGCATATCGGCGAAGTCACGCAGATGTCGATCCGGGTTGCGCGCGACTGGTTCGAAGTCCTGCCACAGCACATGAATGCCAAGCAGAACGAGATCGCGGTGCGTATCCTCAAGGAAATCCGTGAACGGCTGCGGTTCCTCAACGATGTCGGGCTTGAATATTTGAGCCTCTCGCGCAATTCCGGCACGCTGTCGGGTGGCGAAAGCCAGCGTATCCGGCTCGCCTCGCAGATCGGCTCCGGCCTCACCGGCGTGCTCTACGTTCTCGATGAACCGTCGATCGGCCTGCATCAGCGCGACAATGCCCGCCTTCTCGATACGCTGCGGCACCTGCGCGACATCGGCAACACCGTGATCGTCGTCGAGCACGACGAAGACGCGATCATGACGGCCGACTATGTGGTCGATATCGGGCCGGCTGCCGGCATTCATGGCGGCGAAGTTGTCGCCCAGGGCACGCCGGCGGACGTCCTCGCCAACCCGAACTCGCTGACCGGCAAATATCTGTCCGGCGAAATGGCGGTTGCGGTTCCGGCCGAACGGCGCAAGCTGAAGAAGAAAAAGGAAATCACCGTCGTCGGCGCTCGCGCCAACAATCTGAAGAACGTCACAGCGTCGATCCCGCTCGGTATTTTTACGGCCGTCACAGGCGTATCGGGCGGCGGCAAGTCGACCTTCCTGATCGAGACGCTCTACAAGGCGGCGGCGCGGCGCATCATGGGCGCACGCGAAAATCCCGCCGAGCATGACCGGATCGACGGGTTCGAGCATATCGACAAGGTGATCGACATCGACCAATCGCCGATCGGCCGCACGCCGCGCTCCAACCCGGCCACCTATACCGGCGCCTTCACGCCGATCCGCGACTGGTTCGCCGGCCTGCCGGAGGCAAAGACCCGCGGCTATCAGCCGGGGCGCTTCTCCTTCAACGTCAAGGGTGGCCGCTGCGAGGCCTGCCAGGGCGACGGCGTCATCAAGATCGAGATGCACTTCCTGCCGGATGTCTACGTCACCTGCGACGTCTGCCACGGCAAGCGCTACAACCGCGAAACGCTCGACGTGCATTTCAAGGGCAAGTCGATCGCCGACGTGCTCGACATGACCGTCGAGGAAGGCGTCGAGTTCTTCGCCGCCGTTCCGGCCGTGCGCGACAAGCTGCAGGCGTTGCAGGGCGTCGGCCTCGGCTATATCAAGGTTGGCCAGCAGGCGAACACGCTGTCGGGCGGCGAGGCGCAGCGCGTCAAGCTTGCCAAGGAACTGTCGAAGCGCTCGACCGGCCGCACACTCTACATTCTCGACGAACCGACCACCGGCCTGCATTTCCATGATGTCGCCAAGCTTCTGGAAGTGCTGCACGAACTGGTCAACCAGGGCAATTCGGTCGTCGTCATCGAGCACAATCTCGAAGTCATCAAGACCGCCGACTGGGTCATCGATTTCGGCCCGGAGGGCGGCGATGGCGGCGGTGAGGTCGTGGCAGTCGGCACGCCGGAGGATATCGTCAAGGAAAAGCGGTCGCATACGGGCGCTTTCCTGAAGGAGCTTCTGGAACGGCGGCCGATCCGCAAGATGGCCGCGGCGGAGTAAGGCACGGACCCGGAGGGAATGGCATATGACCAAATCAGGCACGATCCGCTGCGGCATTGGCGGCTGGACGTTCGATCCCTGGGAGGGGACGTTCTATCCGGACACGCTGGCGAAGAAGCGGCAGCTGGAATATGCCAGCAGCCAGCTGAAAGCCATCGAGGTCAACGGCACCTATTACGGCTCGCAGAAGCCTGAGACCTTCGCCAAGTGGGCGTCGGAAGTGCCGGATGATTTCATCTTCTCGCTGAAGGCCAGCCGCTTTGCCACCAACAAGAAGGTGCTGGCGGAAGCGGGTGAGTCGATCGGCAAGTTCCTTGGCCAGGGACTGGCGGAGCTTGGGCCGCATCTGGGGCCCATCCTCTGGCAGTTCATGCCGACGAAAAAGTTCGATGCCGATGATTTTGGCGCCTTTCTGGCACTGCTGCCGGAGAAGCAGGATGGCTTGACGCTGCGTCATGTTGTCGAGGTTCGGCATGATTCCTTCCGCACGCCGGAATTCATCGCCCTGCTTGCGAAGCATAAGGTGGCGGTGGTCTGCGCCGATCATTTCGATTATCCGATGATCGCCGATGTAACCGGCGATTTCGTCTACGCGCGCCTTCAGACCGGCAGCGATGATGTCGAAACCTGTTATGACGACAAACGCCTTGATCTCTGGGCTGACCGGGTGAAAATCTGGGCGGCAGGCGGCGACATCGGCGACCTTGCCCATGCTGATGCCACTCACAGGCCGGAGAAGACGCCGCGCGACGTGTTTGCGTTCTTTATCACCGAAGGCAAGGTCAATGCACCCAACGGTGCGCGGGCGCTGCAGAAGCGGGTGGACTGATCAACCGGCGGCTGGCAGCGGTTCGATCGCCGCGGCAAGGTCTTCCGCCGTCAAGCCCTCGCCCGCCTTGGTCCCTGCCCGGCCATGACGCCAGACGCCGGCGGCGGCGGCCTCGAAGGCCGGCATGCCCTGTGCCAGATGCGCGCCGATGATGCCGGCGAGCGTATCGCCTGATCCGGCTGTCGCCAGCCATGGCGATGCGTTGGTGTTGATGGCGGCGCGTCCGTCGGGCGATGCGATGACCGTATCGGCCCCCTTGTAGACGATAACCGCATGGCTGCGTTTCGCAGCCGCGATGGTGCGATCGACCTTCGAGAGCGTTGGGTCGGCCGCGATATCGGCAAACAACCGGGCGAACTCGCCGTCATGCGGCGTCATGACTAGCCGGGTCTCGCCTCCGGCAAAGGCGGAAAAAAGCGACGCCGGATCATCCTTGAAAGCAGTGATCCCGTCGGCATCGAGCACCAGCGCCCTGTCACTGAGCATCACAGCGTACTGCCGCGCCTTCTCCACATCACCAAAGCCCGGCCCGAGTACAAAGGCGCTGACGCGCTTATCGGCAAGCCAGCGCAACAGGGCGCCGGCATCCCGGATTTCCTTCAGCATCACTGCCGTCAGATGGGCTGCGTTGGCGTTGAGGGCTGCGGACGGGGACGCCAGCGTCACCAGTCCGGCCCCGGCCTTCAACCCGGCCGCAGCCGTAAGCCGCGCGGCACCCGTTGAAAGCGGCCCGCCCGAGAACACGGCAAGATGGCCGCGCTTGAATTTATGGTCCGATGGATCAAGGACGCGCGCCTGTCTGGCCCAGAGATGAGGGCCGTTTTCGCAAAGCCCGCTAGCGTGGTTGTGCAGGATGCGGCCGGGTATGCCGATGTCGAACACCTCAAGGCTGCCGCACAGTGCGCGGCCCGGCAGCAGCAGATGCCCCGGCTTTCGCGCCATGAAGGTGACGGTATGGCTGGCACGAAAACTCCCGCCCAGCACCTGACCGGTGCGGCCGTCAACACCGGACGGCAGGTCAACCGCGATGACCGGGATTTTCGCCGAGGTGACAGACTGCATCAGGAAAACCACCTCACCCGGAACCGGACGGGACAGGCCGGCGCCGAACAGCGCATCGATGACCACGTCCCCGGGTTCGGGCCTATAGGCCTTAAGTGTTTCAACCTCGCGCGCCCACTGCGAATGGGCATGGGCAGCATCGCCCTTGAGGCCAGCCGGATCGCCCAGGGCATAAACGGCGACCTCCGCCCCGCTTTTTTGCAATGCGGCAGCGGTGATGTATCCGTCACCGCCATTGTTGCCTGGGCCGCACAGAACGACAAACCGCAGCGCCTGTGGATAAAGACGCAGCGCTGCAGCGGACACGGCCAGGCCCGCCGATGTCATCAGTCTGAAACTGTCGATCCCGGACCGCGCGGCATCGCTGTCGATCGCGGACATTTCCTTGGGGGTGATGATGGATGCGCTACGGTCAAAGGCCATGCCTCAAAATGCCCGCAAGAGCCGGAACCGGCAAGCTTAATCGCCGACTTCATTCTGTATGTTTTTTGTGCATTTGCATATAATTGGCGCTGTTGCATGATGCCTTGCGCGCCATTGGATAACAAGCAACGGGGACAAAGCCTCTTGCCGCAGAAAAATTCATAAAAAATAGGCAAATGGCGCTGTTTATTCCGAAGAAAGGGATATGATCATCGCAGCTGCGGGTGTTTCCATCCAAAACAGCGTCGCATTTGCCATATCTGGCATGTAAAATGCATATTGAGGGCGAGCGGGCATAAGCCTGCCATAACGGGAGAAGCGGAGAGACATTTTCTCATGAAAAAGATCGAAGCGATCATAAAGCCTTTCAAGCTGGACGAAGTGAAGGAAGCCCTTCAGGAAGTTGGCCTGCAGGGGATCACCGTCACCGAAGCGAAGGGCTTTGGACGCCAGAAGGGCCACACGGAACTGTATCGTGGGGCGGAATACGTTGTTGATTTTCTCCCGAAGGTGAAGGTCGAAGTCGTACTGGCTGACGAAAACGCGGAGGCCGTGATCGAGGCCATACGGAATGCCGCCCAGACCGGACGTATTGGCGACGGAAAGATTTTCGTCTCCAACATCGAAGAGGTCATCCGCATCCGTACCGGCGAAACCGGCATCGACGCCATCTAATCCGCCTGACCGTCCGGTTCGGGCCTACCTCGTCATCTCAAAAGAGGGACTTTCAAAAAATGACGACTGCAAATGATATCCTCAAGCAAATCAAGGATAACGACGTCAAGTTCGTTGATCTGCGCTTCACCGACCCCAAGGGCAAGCTGCACCACGTGACGATGGACGTCGGCTGTGTCGACGAGGACATGTTCGCCGATGGCGTCATGTTCGACGGTTCCTCGATCGGCGGCTGGAAAGCCATCAACGAGTCCGACATGGTGCTGATGCCGGATCCGGCGACCGTGCACATGGACCCCTTCTTTGCACAGTCGACGATGGTTATCGTCTGCGACATTCTCGACCCGGTCTCGGGCGAAGCCTATAGCCGCGATCCGCGCGGCATCGCCAAGAAGGCCGAAGCCTACCTCAAGGCATCCGGCATCGGCGATACCATCTTCGTTGGTCCGGAACCGGAATTCTTCGTGTTCGACGACGTCAAGTACAAGGCCGATCCCTACAATACCGGCTTCAAGCTCGACTCGTCGGAACTGCCGTCGAACGACGACACCGATTACGAGACCGGCAACCTCGGTCACCGTCCGCGCGTCAAGGGCGGCTATTTCCCCGTTCCGCCGATCGACAGCTGCCAGGACATGCGCTCCGAGATGCTGACGGTCCTCACCGAAATGGGCGTCACCGTCGAAAAGCAGCACCACGAAGTGGCCGCTGCGCAGCATGAACTGGGCGTCAAGTTCGATACGCTGGTGCGCAACGCCGACAAGATCCAGATCTACAAATATGTCGTGCACCAGGTCGCCAATGCCTATGGCAAGACGGCAACCTTCATGCCGAAGCCGATCTTCGGTGACAATGGCTCGGGCATGCACGTGCACCAGTCGATCTGGAAGGACGGCAAGCCGACCTTCGCCGGCGACGAATATGCCGGCCTGTCGGAATCCTGCCTGTTCTACATCGGCGGCATCATCAAGCATGCCAAGGCGATCAACGCCTTCACCAACCCGACGACCAACTCCTACAAGCGTCTGGTCCCAGGCTACGAAGCACCGGTTCTGCTGGCCTACTCGGCGCGCAACCGTTCCGCTTCCTGCCGCATCCCGTTCGGGACGGGGCCGAAGTCGAAGCGCGTCGAAGTCCGCTTCCCCGATCCGCTGGCAAACCCCTACCTCGCTTTTGCTGCCATGCTGATGGCCGGCCTCGATGGCATCAAGAACAAGATCCATCCCGGCAAGGCCATGGACAAGGATCTCTACGACCTGCCGCCGAAGGAACTGAAGAAGATCCCGACCGTCTGCGGTTCGTTGCGCGAAGCGCTGGAAAACCTTGACAAGGATCGCAAGTTCCTGACCGCCGGCGGCGTGTTCGACGACGACCAGATCGATGCCTATATCGAGCTGAAGATGGTCGAGGTCATGCGCTACGAAATGACCCCGCATCCGGTCGAATTCGACATGTACTACTCGGCCTAAAGGCCGGTATCGAGCCCGTCATCGGGGTCGTATCAACACAACAAAGAGCCGGCTTTGCGAAAAGCCGGCTCTTTGTTTTTGGGCGCTTGGCGCGTTTACTGCTTCTTCAGGCGCTGCTTCAGGAGGTTGAGATATTCCTCATTGCCGTCCTGCCCTTGGCTTGCGGCCACTGGTGCCTTGCATGCCGGCTTGTAATCGAGCGCCATGCCCGCCTTGACGCAGACGCCGACCTGCCAGCCGGGCGGCAGCGCCGTCAGGTCGACATCCTTCCATTTCGGATGACCGGTTTCCTGCAGCTTGTCGAGGTTGTTGATGATCAGGTTGGAAAACTCGGAGACAGCCTTGCAGCTTTCGCGCTGATAGGCGTTGCGCTTGATGTCGTAATCATAGGTCATCATCACGGCCTTGACGGCGATCAGATCGACTGGCTCCTTCTGGAAAGCATAGATTTCAGCGTCGATCCGCGACGGGGTATAGGTTGCCAGCAGCGGCGCTTCGGTGATCGGCACGAGATGGAACTTCGTGCCGTCGATCGGATTGTTCTTGAACAGGGCCGCCGGTGCGCCGGCCACATAGAAAAAGGCGTCGATCTCGCCCGACAGGAGTTTCGGCAGCGCTGCATCCGGATTGACCGGCACCCGCTCGCCGGTCTTCACCTGCAAAATATCGAGGATCAGCGAGGACGTCAGGAACGTGCCGCTGTCCTTGACGCCAACCGCAACCGTCTTGCCGGCCAGATCACCCATGTCCTTGATATCGGTACGGGCGAGAACATGGATCTCCTCGTTGTAGAGCGGAAACATGATGCGCACGCCGCGCACGGCCTGCTGCACTTCCGGATCATCGGCCTCGAACGTTTTCAGATATTCGAGCACATCGCTCTGAACGATGCCGAACTGGGTATTCCTGGTGTTGCGGACCCCGACGAAATTTTCGAGCGACCCTGCCGATTCCTTGACGTTGAGCGTCATGCCGCAGGCCCTTCCAAGCGCTGCGACATCCTTCCCGATCTGGATATAGGTGCCCTGCGGCCCCCCGGTCATGATGTTCTTTTCGAACTCGGCAGCCGATACCGGAGTAAGCGCAAGCGCCGCAAAGATCGTAGCGGCCACGAAAGCCTGTCGGAACATCATGTTTTCTCCACGCAAGGCGCCTGCTGGACAGGCGCATATCGGTTTTCAGCAATCACTTTTAAAATCGCGCATCAGATTGCGCATCAGGACCAGCGGCACTTTGTCAAAGACGCTTTCAAGCGCATCTGTGACGCAAGCGCCTGACGCCAGCTGATCTTTCAGGTGCTGTTTCTTCTCGTCATTCAAAAAGCTGACGCCGCGCGTCGTGCCAATGATGTTGTCCACTATCAACCGGTCACGCGGTACAAGCTTCACCCCCGAGCCGGACTGGCCGGCTTCGGATACCGGATTGTCCATCGCGGGCGCATCTGCTGGTGTCTCTCCGGCCACTTTGGCTGCGGCGGCGGACTGATCGTCAAGCTGCTTCTGCAAGGTCTCAACTTTCCGGCGTTCCTCCCCGAGGCTTTGCTCCAGCGTCCGTATCTGCACGTCACGCGCCAGATCGAGCGCCGATTTGAATGACGGAGGTTTTTTCTCGGCTTCCGCCGCCTTCTGCTCCAGCGCTTTTTGGGCTGCCACCGTATCGGCCATTGCTTGCTCGAGCGCGGCTTTCAGACCGGTTATCTGCGTGTTCAGGGCAAGATTGTCGGCGCCAAGATTTTGCACCAGTGTCCGTGCATCGGCAGCGCCGGCATTCGCCGCGATCAGCTGTTCATTCAACCGGGCAATCGTTGCGTCAAACGCATCGGCGGCAGATTTTGCCGCGGTCTTTTCGGCCGACAGCCGTTTTTCAAGCGCGGAAATATCGGCGTCGCGCTTGTCGAGGAGCCGCGTGAGCTTCGGAACCTCGTTCAGCTTGAGTTCGGCATAGTCCCTTTCCAGCTCCTCGGCCCAGTTTCCGGAGTTCTTTTTGAAGTTGACGAGGGTGCTGTTCGCCTTGTCTTTCTCGGCTTTTACCTTGGCCAGTTCGGCTATGAGCGAGGCCGTCTCTGATTTCAGCGCTGCAATTTCCGCCTGCGTACTCTGCCGGGCAAACCAGACGTAGCCGCCAGCGGCAATCAGCGCCAGGCACAGTACAGCCGGCAGCAGCAGACCGGACGGGCCGCGGCCGCGTGTCACCTGATGGTCCCTGCCCCATTGATTGCTCATGCCAAATCCGCCACCGAAGAACGTTCACATGTGAGGTACGACGATTTTCCCGGAGAGGCAAGCAACGACATCAGGCGATGCTGCCTGCATCAGACGGCAGCTTGCGCGCCCGTTCCAGCCGGAGTTTCGCCCTTGATGTTTGAGCGAAAACCACCACATAATACGGCGAAAGGAACCTAACATGATGAAACAAAGAGACGCAAAATTTCAGATTGGACAGGTTGTTCGCCATCGCGTGTTTCCATTCCGCGGCGTCATCTTCGACGTCGATCCGGAATATGCCAACACCGAGGAATGGTGGAATTCAATTCCCGCTGAAGTCCGCCCGACCAGGGACCAGCCATTTTATCATCTGCTCGCCGAGAATGAAGAAACGGAATATGTCGCTTATGTCTCCGAACAGAACCTTGTATCGGACGAAAGCGGAAAGCCGGTGCGCCACTCCCAAGTGAATGCGTTCTTCGATCCGGAAACCGTCGGTCAGTACAAGCCGAAGGCGGTTGTCCAGCACTGAGATGAGCTTCCAAAAGCTCTGGCCTGAATAGCAGAAAAGCCGCCGCGAGACTGTCGCGGCGGCTTTTCTCTTTGATAAAGCAAGCTATCAGTTGGCCTTGGCAGCCTTCTGGGCTTCTTCGAGCTTCTTGCGGGCGTCGTCGGCCTTCTTCTGCATTTCTTCCTGCAGCAGGCGCTGACGCTCTTCGAGCTTGGACTGTTCGATCGGCTCGCCGTCGAAGACGCCGGTGAAGCCGCCGAGCGAAATCTTGATCGGGTTCGGCGCGCGCTGGAAGTTGACCGATGTGAAGACCACTTCGCCGCCCTTCTTCAGGGTGGCAAGAACGGCATCGCTCAGCGGTACTTCGGCAACGCACTTGTCAGGCATGCAGATGGCGTAGTCGAGCTTGGCGCCCTTGCCACCATCGATCTGCATCTGGATGCCGGGCGGGATGAGGCGTGCCGACGGAACCGAAACCTGCAGAACCTTGCGGTTGACCTTGCCCTGAACGCTGATCAGGCCAACGGCGGTGATCAGTTGGCCGTTGCTGGCCGTCAACAGGTTCTGCACGATGCAGACATCGTTGTCTTCCTGCTTGGTGCAGACCTTGAACCAGCCCTGCGGCGGGCGCCCGGCGCCAGCAGCCTGCTGCGCGAAAGAAGCAGCCGGCATCGCTGCAACGGCGACTGCGCCGGCAAATGCCGTCATTGCAGCCTTTTTGGTGAAGTTCGACTTGAAGATCATAACGATACCCGTCTCCTGAATTCCGGTGTCTGAGCAGTCTTAGGACGCTCGTGATCAATGGTCAGCTGCCCGCTCTCCTGTTGGGCAAATAAGGCAATTGCATGACCCTCATCTCCGGGAACACCTGTTACAGCGAGCGGCAACGGATATCCAGCCTCTCCGTCATTTTTTTGCATTCCGTTCCCGGGTCGGCATCGGCTTTTAAACTATCTGCCGGTTGGAAATGCTGGTCAACGTGATAATTTGCCCTGATTCACAGGACGACGACAGCAGGAGGCGGGCTTTGCGCGCATTGTTTTTGGGTTTGATTTCGCTGTTGGCCACGCTTGGCACAAGTGTGACCGCTCAGGCCGACCCGGTTCACGGAATTGCCATGCACGGCCAACCCGCCCTGCCCGCGGACTTCAAGAATTTTCCTTACGTCAAGCCGGACGTCAAAAAGGGCGGCCGCGTCTCCTACGGTGTCGTGGGCACGTTCGACAGTCTCAATCCCTTCATCCTGAAAAGCATGCGCACCACGGCGCGCGGCATGCTCGATCCGGAATACGGCAATCTCGTCTATGATTCGCTGATGCAGCGCTCCCGCGACGAAGCTTTTTCGCTCTACGGCCTGCTGGCCGAAACGGTGGAGTGGGATGACGGCCGCACCTTCATCCAGTTCAACCTCAATCCCAAGGCCAAATGGGCGGATGGCCAGCCGGTGACGCCCGAAGACGTCATCTTCACGTTCGAGCTGTTTCGCGACAAGGGCCGCGTTCCTTTCAGCGCGCGGCTTTCAAAGGTCGAAAAGGTCGAGAAAATCGGCGATCGCAGTGTCCGCTTCACCTTCAACGATAAGGCCGACCGTGAGTTTCCGTTGCTGATCGCGATGACGCCGATCCTGCCCGAGCATGCGACCGATGTGGCGACGTTCGACCAGACCTCGCTCAAATTTCCGCTCGGTTCCGGGCCTTACCGCGTTGCCGAAGTCAAGCCCGGAGAACGGATCGTCTACAAGCGCAATCCGGACTATTGGGCCAAGGATGTGCCGACAAAGGTCGGGTTTGATAACTACGACGAGATTTCCGTCGAGTACTTCCTGCAGGATAATTCCCTGTTCGAAGCCTTCAAAAAGGGCGAGATCGATATCTATCCGGAAGGCAGCCCGACGAAATGGTCCCGCAGTTACAATTTCCCTGCGGTTCAATCCGGCAAGGTGATCAAGGACACGTTCACGCCGAAGACACCCTCCGGCATGCTCGGTTTCGTCTTCAACACCCGCCGGCCGATGTTCGAAAATCCCAAACTGCGTCAGGGGCTGGCGCTGGTTTTCGATTTCGAATGGGCGAACAAGAACCTGTTCGACAACGCCTATACACGCACGCAGAGCTTCTGGCAGAATTCCGGTCTATCTTACCTCGGTGTTGCCGCCGACAACCGCGAACTGGGTCTTCTCGGTGAGATCAGAAACCGTATCAACCCATCGGTTCTCGACGGAAGTTATCGCCTGCCCGTGACTGACGCTTCGGGACGCGACCGCAACGTGCTGCGCGAAGCCGTAACGCTGCTGCGTGAAGCCGGTTATGGCGTCAAGGACGGCAAGATGGTCAATGCCAACGGCACCCCGCTCGCCTTCGAGATCATGACCCAGAACGAGGGGCAGGAAAAACTGGCGCTTGCCTATCAGCGCTCCCTTGCGGCGCTTGGAATTGCCGCATCCGTGCGCACGGTCGATGATTCGCAGTATCAGCAGCGCAGCCAGTCCTTTGACTACGACATCATCATGAAATCGTTCCCTTCCTCGCTTTCGCCGGGGATCGAGCAAATTTCCTATTGGGGATCACAGTCGCGTGACCAGCAGGGAAGCTCGAATTTTGCCGGTGTCGCCGACAAGGATGTCGATACGCTGGTGGACAACATCCTGCGCGCAGTCAGCGTCGAGGACTTTACCGCAGCCGTGCGGGCGCATGATCGCCTGCTGGTCTCCAATTTCTATCTGGTGCCGCTTTATCATGTCGGTTCGCAATGGGTGGCGCGTGAAAAACACATCGGCCGCCCGGGCGTCGTGCCGCTCTATGGCTATCAGCTGCCCACATGGTTTGATGAAACTGTGCAGTAGTGCCCGATGGGCGGCGGTATACTTTTGGTAACGCATTGAAAGCGCAAACCGGGACGACTATGTCGCGGATCAACGAATTTCAGCGCGAGGAGCCAGCGCCATGAACCATGTCAATATCGATGTCGTGTCCGACGTCGTCTGCCCCTGGTGCTATCTCGGAAAGGCGCGGCTCGATCAGGCCATCGCCAATGTTGCCGGCGATATGCTCGTCACCGTCAACTGGCGGCCTTATCAGCTCAACCCGGACCTGCCGCCCGAAGGCGTCGATCATAAGGCGCATCTTGCGGCAAAACTCGGCGGCCAGGCGGCGGTCGATCGTGCGCACGAAATGCTGGCGGGCCTTGGCGAACAGGACGGCATCGCCTTCAATTTCGATGCCGTCAAGATCAGCCCCAATACGCTTGATGCGCACCGGCTGCTTCGCTGGGCACTGACCGAAGGGCCGGATGCACAGAGCGAAGTCGCCTCGCTGCTGTTCAAGGCGAATTTCGAACAGGGCCTTAATGTCGGCGATCACGCCGTACTGCTGGATATCGCGGCTGAGGCAGGGCTCGATCGCACTGTCATCGCCGCCCTGCTTGCCTCGGATGCCGACAAGGATGCCATCTCCGGCGAAATCGAAACGGCACGCGGCATGGGCGTTACCGGCGTTCCATGCTTCATCATCGACAGCAAGTACGCCGTCATGGGCGCACAATCGGTCGATGTCCTCACCGGCGCCCTGCGCGATATCGCCAAGATGAAAGACACGTCCCAGATCAATTGAGCCGGGAAATACTCTGCGATTCCAGAAGGCCGCGCGAAACACCCCGCGCGGCTTTCTGTTTGCAGTCAGCTCTTTGCCAACCCCGCCAGCTGCGTCATGACGACGGCGGCACCCGCCAGCCGCTTTTCCGGCGTCGGGAAATCGCGCTGGAAGAAGATGCTGTGATCCGGCCGGATCTTGGCCATGATGCCCTGCTTGGCGATATAGCCGACCAGCGCGCCCGGATTGGGGAATTCGCGGTTGCGGAACTGCACCACGACGCCCTTCGGGCCTGCATCGAGCTTCTCGACATTGGCGGTACGGCACAGGGACTTGATATAGACGATCTTCAACAGGTGCTGCACTTCAAGCGGCAACGGCCCGAAACGGTCGATCAACTCGGCGCCGAAGGCATCGATCTCCGAAAGCTCGGTGATCTCGCCAAGGCGGCGATAGAGGCCGAGGCGCAGATGCAGGTCCGGCACATACTCATCCGGGATCATCACCGGCGTTCCGACGGAAATCTGCGGCGACCAGCCGCTGTCGGCAATTTCCTCGTCGCCCTTGAGTTCGGCAACCGCCTCCTCGAGCATCTGCTGGTAAAGCTCGAAACCGACTTCCTTGATGTGGCCGGACTGCTCGTCGCCCAGCAGGTTGCCGGCGCCGCGGATATCGAGGTCGTGGCTTGCCAGCTGGAAGCCTGCGCCCAGCGTATCGAGCGACTGCAGCACCTTGAGGCGGCGCTCCGCCATGCCTGTCAGCGTCCGGTTGACCGGCAGCGTGAACAGCGCAAAGGCGCGAACCTTGGACCGGCCAACGCGGCCCCGGAGCTGATAGAGCTGTGCCAGGCCGAACATGTCGGCGCGGTGGACGATCAGCGTGTTGGCCGTCGGCACATCGAGGCCGGATTCGACGATCGTCGTCGACAACAGAACATCGTATCGGCCCTCGTAGAAGGCGTTCATGATGTCTTCGAGTTCGGTCGCCGGCATCTGGCCATGGGCAACGGCGACCTTCAGTTCCGGCACATCGGATTTGAGAAAATCGTGAATCTCCGACAGGTCGGCCAAGCGCGGGCAAACATAAAAACTCTGTCCGCCGCGATAGTGTTCGCGCATCAGCGTTTCGCGAATCACCAGGGCGTCGAATGGCGAGATGAACGTGCGCACCGCCATGCGGTCGACCGGCGCCGTGGTGATCAGCGACAGTTCGCGAACGCCGGTCAGCGCCAGTTGCAGCGTGCGCGGGATCGGCGTCGCCGACAGCGTCAGCACATGCACGTCGGATTTCAGCTCTTTCAGCCGTTCCTTGTGCTTGACGCCGAAATGCTGCTCCTCATCGATGATCAACAGGCCGAGATTGGCAAAGTTGATCGAGGTTCCAAGCAGCGCATGCGTGCCGACGACGATATCGGTCTTGCCTTCGGCCACTTCCTTCTTGGTCAGGGCCAGTTCCTTGGAGCCGACGAGACGCGACGCCTGGGCAATACGCACCGGAAGCCCACGAAAACGCTCGGTAAACGACTTGAAATGCTGCCGTGCAAGCAGCGTCGTCGGCACGACAACGGCCACCTGGACGCCGTTCATCGCCGCGATGAAGGCGGCGCGCAGCGCCACCTCCGTCTTGCCGAAACCGACGTCGCCGCAAACCAGCCGGTCCATCGGACGGCCGGCGCCGAGATCGTCGCGCACCGATTCGATCGACGTCATCTGGTCTTCGGTCTCGTCATAGGGGAAGCGTGCTGCGAATTCGTCGTACAGCCCCTCCGGCGTCGTCAGCACCGGCGCATGACGGGTCAGGCGTTCGGCTGCGATGCGAATCAGACCGCCGGCCATATCGAGCAGACGCTTCTTCAGCTTGGCCTTGCGCGCCTGCCAGGCGACGCCGCCGAGCTTGTCGAGCACGGCATCGCTGCCCTCCGAGCCGTAGCGCGACAGAAGCTCGATGTTTTCGACCGGCAGGAACAGCTTTGCCTCGTCGGCATAGACAAGCTCAAGACAGGCATGTGGCGCGCCGGCCGCCTCGATGGTGCGCAGGCCGATGAACCGGCCGATCCCGTGCTCGGCATGGACGACAATGCTGCCCTCGTCGAGGCCGGCCACTTCGGCGATGAAATCGGCACCACGCTTGCGGCGTTTCGAGCGGCGCACCATGCGGTCGCCGAGAATGTCCTGCTCACCGATAACGACGAGATTGCCGGTTTCAAAGCCGCTTTCGAGGCTGAGGACGGCGGATGCCGCCTCCCCGGATTTCAGGCTGTTGAGTTCCGAGAGCGCCTTGATCGGCCTGATATTGGCAAGGCCATGTTCGACAAGCACTTGAAGCAGGCGATCGAGCGATCCTTCCGACCAGGCGGAAATCAGCACCTTGGCGCCTTTGGCACGGCGGTCGGCGATATATTTGACGGCCTGATCGAAGACGTTGACACGCTCGGCGTCGCTGGTCGATTCCGTGGCGTTCTTCGCCCAGCGCACGCCAAGGCGCGCATCGACGGCAATCACCTGCCGCGCCTCGCCCTCGTGCTCGCTGAACGGCGAGAGGCGCACGGCATTGCGCGACACCAGAGCCGCGTTGAACGCTTCGACGCTCAGATACAGCATTTCCGGCGGCACCGGCTTATAGGGTGTGCCCTGTGAAATCTGCGATTTGCCCGGCGAGACCGACGACTGGCGGGCCTCGTAATAGTCCTGAACCAGCTTGGAGCGCTCGGCAGCGGCCTCGCGCACCACATGGTCGGTGACGATATGGAAGCCGGCGAGATAATCGAACACCGTATCGAGTGTATCGTAGAACAGCGGCAGCCAGTGTTCCATGCCGGCATACCGCCGGCCTTCGGAAACGGCGAGGTAAAGCGCATCGTCGCGCGTCGCCGCACCGAACATCGACAGATATTGCGTGCGAAAATGGCTGATCGTCTCCGGCGTCAGCGATACTTCGCTCATCGGATTGAGATCGAGCGAGCGGGCTTGTCCGGTGGTGCGCTGGCTGGCCGGATCGAACGAGCGGATGCTTTCGAGCGTATCGCCAAAGAAATCCAGCCGTACCGGCTCGTCGCTGCCGGGAACGAAAACATCGAGAATACCGCCGCGCACCGCATATTCGCCGACCTCGCGAACGGTAGCGACGCGCTCGAAGCCGTTGCGTCCGAGACGGGCGGCGATATCGTCCATCCGGATGTTCGCACCCGGGCGTGCCGAGAAAGCGAGGCTTTCGATGATATCCTGCGGCGCCATTTTCTGTAAGGCCGCGTTGACGGTGACGAGCACGATCGCCGGATGCGGTTTTTTCGCATGGGCAATCAGCCCGCTCAGCGTGGCCAGCCGCCGTGCCGATGTGTCGGCACTGGGCGATACGCGGTCATAGGGCAGGCAATCCCAGCCCGGCAGCGTCAGAACCGGAACATCCGGAGCAGCGAAACCCAGCATTTGCTCGACATCGGCAATGCGCTGGCCGTCCGACAGAATATAGGCCACCGGACCGTTGGCGCGGGCCAGTTCGGCAAGGATCAGCGGCTCGACCCCGGCCGGAACCGGACCGATGGTCAGCTCGCGGGTGGCGCGCGCGACTTTCTTGGGATCAAAACCGGCAATCATCAGGCGTTTTTGTCCTTGTGATCAAACAGCACGTCAAAATCGGGGCGATAGGACACGATCCGGTTGAACAAGGGGGTGCGATAGCGCTCCGGTACTGGCTGTGATCCAAGCACCCATTTGAGCAGATCGGTGTCTTCTTCGCCCATGATCGTTTCGAGCTCGTCGAGATCGGTCTCCGCCAGATCAGCAAGCTCGTTGTCGGCAAACTGCCCGAAGACCAGATCCATCTCGCGAACACCACGATGCCAGGCGCGGAAAAGAATCCGTTTGCGGCGCGGATCGAGATCGGCGCTGGTGCGCGTGATGCCGGTCATGAAAGGTCCTTCCTGTCGCCGCGTCGCTGAAGGCGGCGTTTCGATATGGCTCTATAAACGCTGAAAAGATACTTGTCAGCCTTGCCAAAGACCTAATCCTCGTTTCAGTCTGCCCGTCATGCGCCCTGCCCTTCTCGACCCGCTTTTTGCTCCGCTCAACTCGCTTCCCGGCATCGGCCCAAAAGCGGGCGAACTCTATGCGCGGCTGCTCGGCCGCGAGAGCATCGATGATTGCCGGGTGATCGACCTCGTCTTTCACGCGCCGCATTCGCTGATCGACCGGCGCCACCAGCCGGGCATCGCGCGCGCGCCACAGGGCGTCATCGTCACCATCACCGGCCGGGTCGACCGGCACCAGCCGCCACCGCCGCGCACCAGCCAGCCCTACCGCGTCTTCCTGCACGATGACACCGGAGAGCTGGCGCTGACCTTCTTCCGGGTCAAGGGAAATTGGCTGGAAAAGGCATTGCCGGTCGACGAGACCGTGACGGTCAGCGGCAAGGTCGACTGGTTCAACGGCCGCCCCTCGATGGTGCATCCGGACTACATGGTGCGGGCGGCGGAAGCAGAAAACCTGCCGCTGGTCGAGCCGGTCTATCCGCTGACCGCAGGCCTTTCGGCTCGCATCCTGCGCAAGGCGGTCGAGGCTGCCCTGCCGCGCATTCCCGACTTTCCGGAATGGATCGAAGAAGCCCTGATGCAGAAGCAGGACTTTCACTCGGCGCGCGATTGCTTCCTCGCCCTGCACGACCCGCGCGATGGCACCGATCTCGATCCACAGGCGCCTGCCCGGCGCAGGCTTGCCTATGACGAATTTCTGGCCGGACAGCTCTCCCTGTCGCTCGTGCGCCAAAGGTTGCGCAAGGTGGCCGGCACGCCGGTGCACGCGACAGGGAAACTGAGCAAGCCGGTCCTTGCCGCCCTGCCGTTTTCGCTGACGGGCAGCCAGACATTGGCTATCGAAGAAGTGCTGAAGGATATGGCTGGTACCGAGCGCATGCTCCGGCTGCTGCAGGGCGATGTCGGCTCGGGAAAGACAGCGGTGGCGCTGATGTCGATGCTGGCGGCCGTCGAGGCAGGCGGCCAGGCGGTCCTGATGGCGCCGACGGAAATTCTTGCCCGGCAGCATTTCGCGACATTGTCGAAGATGGCTGAACCTGCCGGGATCTCCATCGACGTGCTGACCGGCCGCACCAAGGGCCGCGAGCGCGACGCCATCCAGGAACGCATCGCGTCGGGTCAGACGCAGATCGTCATCGGTACGCATGCGCTGTTTCAAGATACCGTCGTCTATCACAATCTTCTGCTGGCCGTCGTCGACGAGCAGCACCGTTTCGGCGTGCATCAGCGCCTGCGGCTGACGGCCAAGGGCATTTCCCCGCATATGCTGGTCATGACAGCGACGCCGATCCCGCGCACGCTGGTTCTGGCGGCGTTCGGCGACATGGACGTCTCGAAACTCACCGAAAAACCCGCAGGCCGCAAGCCGATCCAGACGGTCACTGTGTCAACGGAGCGCACCGGTGAAATCGTCGCCCGGCTGCGCACAGCGCTTGCCGAGGGCAAAAAGGCCTATTGGATCTGCCCGCTGGTCGAGGAATCGGAAGCGTCCGACCTGATGTCCGCAGACGAACGCTTCCAGAGCCTCGACAAGCAGTTCAGTCCGAACGTCGGCCTGGTGCATGGACGCATGAATGGCGCTGAAAAAGATGCGGTCATGCACGCCTTCAAGAATGGCGACATCCGCCTTTTGGTCGCGACCACCGTTGTCGAGGTCGGCGTCGATGTGCCGGACGCGACGATCATGGTGATCGAGCATGCGGAGCGGTTCGGGCTGGCTCAGCTGCATCAGTTGCGCGGCCGCGTCGGCCGTGGTGACGAGGCTTCGACCTGCATCCTGCTCTACAAGGGGCCGCTCAGCGAAAATGGCCGCGCGCGCCTGTCGATCCTGCGCGAGACGGAAGATGGGTTCGTGATCGCCGAAGAGGATTTGAAACTGCGCGGTGAAGGCGAATTGCTGGGTACGCGGCAGTCTGGAACGCCCGGTTTCCGCATTGCCAGTCTGGAGGCGCATGGCGACCTGTTGGAAATCGCCCGCAAGGACGCAGCCTACATCATCGAGCGGGATCCGGACCTGACAACTGCGCGCGGCGAGGCATTGCGAACGTTGCTCTATCTGCATCGCCGTGATGAGGCGATCCGGTTTCTCAGGGCCGGCTAAGCGTCTTGCCGCGTTTGGCAGGCGCTGTTTCCTTCGTCACTGCCAGAGCCTTGGGCAAGTATTCTGGAGCGACCAACCCGCCGGACAGCAGCAGCTTGGCCGCATCCTCCGGGTTCATATCGAGGGCTACGATCTTGTCGCGCGGCACGAAAATCAGAAAACCGGCTGTCGGCACCGGTGTCGGCGGCAGGAAGACGGCAACCATGTCCAGGCCGCGCTCGGTAAATTTCACCGCGATCTCGCCCTTTGCGTCTGTCGCGATGAACACCAGCGCCCAGAGGCCCGGGCCTGGATATTCGATCAGCCCCGCCTTCTTGAACGAATTCGACTGATCCTGCAGCACCGTCTGGAAAATCTGCTTCAGGCCCTTGTAGATCGACCGGACCAGGGGCGTACGGACAAGCAGCGATTCACCAAAGCCGACAATGCTTCGGCCAATCAGGTTCGCGGTGAAGAAACCGACCAACGTGATCAGCATCAGCGCTGTCAACAACCCAAATCCGGGAACTGGATAGGGCAGGAAATTGTCCGGGTTATAGTCGAACGGCAGATAGGGTTTGACCCAGCTGTCGGCCCAGAGAATGAACGACCAGGTAATCCAGGCGGTGATGGCGAGCGGCGCACAGATGATCAGGCCGGTCAGGAAATAATTCCTCAACCGCGTGGCGAAAAATCCACGTGACGGTTTGTCTGTCATGCTGCTCCGTCTATTCGTCTACGCCGGTGTAAAACGCCGCGTGATAGCTCACCATGCCGGACGCTCCATCGGAGGACAAGGGTAGCGCCAAAAAATATTGCGGCGCACAATCCTGAAGGACAAACCGCGGGTCATTGCGAAATCCGAACTTCCGGTAAAAATCCGGATCGCCCATCACCACGCATCCGGCAGCCGGCTGAGCGCGCAACATGTCGAGCCCCTGGCGGATCAAGGCACCACCAATGCCCCGTCCCTGGAACGCAGGCGAAACCGAAATCGGGCCGAGCCCGAACCAGTTCTTCGAGCCATCCGACAGCGCGACAGGCGAAAAGGCGATATGCCCCACGACCGCGCCATCGACTTCGGAAACCAGCGAAATGCTCAGAGCACCCGCCTGACGCAAGCGATCAACGACCAGATGCTCGGTTTCATCGCTGTGCGGATGATCCTTGAACGCTGATATCGTGACGTCGCGGATCGCTGCGATATCAGCCGGATTTTCCGGACGTATGATCATTCCACCGTGACCGATTTTGCCAGATTGCGCGGCTGATCGACGTCGGTGCCCATGAAGACGGCGGTGTGGTAGGCGAGAAGCTGGATCGGCAGCGAGAAAATCATCGGCGCGATGATCTCATCGACATTCGGCAGAACGATCGTGCTCATCGTCTCAAGCTTGGAGGCGCTCGCCCCCTTCTCGTCGGTGATGAAGATGATACGGCCGCCGCGTGCCGCGACTTCCTGCATGTTCGACACCGTCTTTTCGAAAAACCGGTCATGCGGCGCGATGACGATAACCGGCATGTTCTCGTCGATCAGGGCGATCGGCCCATGCTTCAATTCGCCTGCGGCATAGCCTTCGGCATGGATGTACGAGATTTCCTTGAGTTTCAGCGCCCCTTCCATGGCCAGCGGATAGCTGGTGCCACGGCCCAGATAGAGCACGTCCTTGCACTTCGACAGCTCGCGCGCCAGGCTTTCGATCGCCGGCTGGATGCTGTTCAGCACCTTGCCCATGATACGCGGCATTTCGGCCAGGCTGCGCACCAGAACCTTTTCCTCGGCCTCCGAAACGGTGCCGCGTGCGCGCCCAGCACCGATGGCGAGCGTTGCGAGCACCGACAGCTGGCAGGTGAAGGCTTTGGTCGACGCCACGCCGATTTCAGGACCCGCCATGATCGGGAAGATCGCATCGGATTCCCGCGCGATGGTCGATTCCTTGACATTGACGACGGCGCCGATCTTCAGGCCGTTTTCCTTGCAGTAACGCAGCGATGCCAGCGTATCGGCGGTCTCGCCGGATTGCGAGATGAACAGCGCAGCCGATTGCGGCGAGAGCGGAATGTCGCGGTAGCGGAATTCCGAGGCGACATCGATTTCGACCGGCAGGCGGGCATAACGCTCGAACCAGTATTTGCCGACGAGGCCTGCGAGATAGGCAGTGCCGCAGGCTGAAATCGCAAGGCTCGGTACCTTGGCGAAATCGATCGCCGCTGCAATCGGGTTGACTTTGTTTTCGATGAAATCGACGTAATGGCCGAGCGCATGCGAAATCACTTCCGGCTGCTCGTAGATTTCCTTTTCCATGAAATGGCGGTGATTGCCCTTGTCGACCATATAGGCGGCGGCTACCGAAACCTGGCGCGGACGGGAGACCGGCTTGCCGTCGTGATCGAGGATTTCGATGCTATTGGCCGTCAGAACCGCCCAGTCGCCGTCGATCAGATAGGTGATTTCGTTGGTGAACGGCGCCAGCGCAATGGCATCGGAGCCGAGGAACATCTCGCCCTTGCCGAAACCGACGGCAAGCGGCGGGCCGCTGCGGGCCGCCATGATCGTGTCTGGCGCATCCTGGAAGATGACGGCAAGCGCATAGGCGCCGGTGACACGGCGCAGCATCGCCTGCATGGCGTCCCTGTGGCTGAAACCGTCGCGGATCAGCTTCGCCAGCAGTTGCGCGACGACCTCGGTGTCGGTCTGCGTCTTGAAGGTCGCACCGGCAGCCGCAAGCTCGTCCTTCAGCTCGGAAAAATTCTCGATGATGCCATTGTGGACGACAGCAACGCCATCGGTGAAATGTGGATGGGCATTGTTTTCGGTCGGGGCGCCATGGGTCGCCCAGCGGGTATGGGCAATGCCGGTCTGTCCGGCGAGCGGTTCGCCGCGCAGCTTGGTTTCGAGATTGACCAGCTTGCCTTCGGCGCGGCGGCGCTCAAGAACACCGTCATGGATCGTCGCAACACCGGCAGAATCATAACCACGATATTCAAGACGCTTCAGCGCGTCCACGAGGCGCTCGGAGACAGGCTGATTTCCGACAATACCGACGATGCCGCACATATGGTTATTCTCCGCGATGTTTCAGGACCGGTCCCTGAAACAAGCGGAACCGGGTCAATACTATCTATTGGGTGCCGCTTTGGTATCGAATTTCAGAAAAACCGCAATCGGCCCGAAATTCACTTTCGATTTCAAGCGTTAACCGCAGTGCCGCAATCGGTTACTTTTTCTGTTTTGCCGCTTTTTCGGCCTGGTATCGTTCACGCAGGATTTTTGCCCGGCCCGGCTTGATCTCCTGACGCGCTCTGCCGAAGGCAACGGCGTCTGCGGGAACATCCTGCGTAACGACACTGCCGGATGCAACCAGAGCGCCATCGCCGATCGAAACCGGCGCCACCAGCGACGTGTTCGAACCGATGAAGGCGTTCGCACCGATGCGGGTGATGTGCTTGTTGACGCCATCGTAGTTGCAGGTGATCGTGCCGGCGCCGATATTGGTTTTTTCGCCGACAAACGCATCGCCGATATAGGTGAGATGATTGACCTTGGCTCCGGCGCCAATGTCGGCCTTCTTCACCTCGCAGAAATTGCCGACTTTCGACTCCGGCCCCAGATTGGCGCCCGGACGCAGGCGCGCATAGGGACCGACCGTTGCTTCTGCGCCGACATGCGCGCCCTCGAGATGCGAGAAGGCATGGATGATAGCGCCGCTCTCAATGGTGACACCGGGTCCGAAAACCACATTGGGCTCGATCAGAACATCCTGGGCGATCTGCGTATCGAAGGCCAAGAAAACGGTTTCGGGCGCAATCATCGAGACGCCGGAGACCATCAATTCGTGACGGCGGCGCTTTTGCCAGATCGCCTCGATCGCGGCCAGTTCGGCGCGGTTGTTGCAGCCGGTCAGTTCCGTCTCCGGCGCTTCGACAGCAATCGCCTTGCCACCCTCAGCGCGAACGATCTCGACGAGATCCGTCAGGTAGTATTCGCCCTTGGCGTTGGCATTGCCGATCTTCCCCAGAAATTCCAGCGCCCTGGCGCCGTTGATCGCCATCAGGCCGCCATTGCAATAGGTGATCTTTCGTTCGTCCTCCGTCGCATCCTTCTGCTCGCGGATGGCCAGAAGCGCGCCATCCTCGACAATGAGCCTGCCATAGCCGGTCGGATCGGCGGTCTGAAAACCGATGACGACGACGTCATTGCCGTCGGCGAGCCCCTTTCGGGCGGCGAGAAGCGGCGCCGCAGTGATCAGCGGGGTATCGCCGAAGACCACCAGAACATCGTCATAGCCCTTTGCAATGGCGTCCTTTGCCGCAAGCACGGCATGGCCTGTACCAAGACGCTCGGTCTGCAGAAATGCCGACAACTCGATGTCACTTCGGTAAGCAGCGGCCTGCACCGCTTCGGCATCACGCCCCAGCACGAGGGCGGCCGACGTGATCGAGGCATTGGCGAGTGATTCCACCACATGCGCGATCATCGGCCGGCCGGCCACCGGGTGAAGCACCTTCGACATGGACGACTTCATCCGGGTGCTTTCCCCCGCTGCCAAAACGACCGCCAAGCATGTGCGCTTCATTCACCTTCTCCCGTCCTATGGCCTCCCGGCGTCACGGCCGGGGCGATTCTGCCTGTTTCATAGCAGGAAGATATTGCAAGGAACATAATCCGCCATGTTAACCGGGATACAACCCGAGCCTGTCATAACCGCAGGACAACCGTGATTGACCGCTCCAATAGCCGGGAACGATACCGAAGATGCAGGCCTCGACCGATACAGTGCTTTCCCCCCGCCGCAGATCGTTCTGGCGCAACGGTGCCGGAACAGCGCTTGCCCGCCAGCCGCTGATCGTGATGGCGCTCGTGATTGGCTGTATCCCGCTGGCACTCATGGCAACGGTGACGATGCCGATCGGCCCGATGTACTGGGACCATTACATCTATCTCGATGCAGCGAACCGCATTTTCGACGGCCAGGTTCCCTCGGTCGATTTTTTCGCGCCGGTGGGCGGTCTCGGTTACTATCTGTTCGCCGGTTGGCTTTATCTCTTTCCCGATGGGCACCCGCTTCTTCTGTCCAGCTGGTCGCTGTTATCGGTGACTGCCCCCCTGATGGCGCTGGTGGTCCGGGACGTGCAGAGGCGCTCTGTCTGCATCGCTTACGGGTTGCTGCTGCCGTTTCTGTTTTTCTCGCTGCTGCCCTTCAACACAGGCGAGTTCTATCCTTATCCGGGCTCTGAGGGCTTCGGCATCTACAATCGTCAGGTCTGCCAGCTCCTTTATGTGCTGGCGGCCTGCCTGGTTTTTGTGCGCGGGTGGAAGACATTGGCCGTCGTCACTGCGCTGGCGATGCTGGCTCTCCTGTTTGTCAAGGTCACCGGCGTGGTTGCGGGCGTCGTTCTCTGCCTGATGGCCTTTCTGGCGGGACGCCTGCCGCTACGCGCCGCCCTTGCGTCGGGTATCTTTTTCCTCGCCGCGCTCGCTGTCATCGACATGACCACCGGCACGGTGTCCGCCTATGCAGCCGATATCCAGTCGCTGGTTCTGATCAATGACACCAGCCTGTTGCCGCGTCTGCTGCAGGCAGCTTCGCTCAATTTCGAAACCGTCCTTGCTTGCAGTCTGCTATGCCTCGTTCTGCTGCTGACCAGCTACAGGACATTTTTCGCAACGATCCGCGCCTTTGCAGCCAAGCCCGGCTTTACGGCCTTCGCGGATATCGCCGGTCAATCCTTCTTCTGGCTCGGGAGCTTCATCGCCGCCGGCCTGCTGTTCGAGAGCCAGAATACCGGTAGCCAGGCCTTCATCTTTCTGTGGCCCTTGCTGCTTGGCATCATGCTCGACAGCTACCGGCACAAAGGTCCTTCGATCACGTTTGCCGCGATTGCCGTGCTTTCGCTATGCGCAGCCTTGCCTCCGGCTGCTGCGATCACCCAAAAAGCCGCGAGGGCCTGGATCGGCAGCATCAACAACACGCCCTTGAAACAGTCGAACCTGAAGAGCATGGGCGCGGTCAGCGTGCGCGATATTCTCACGGAGCGCGTCGAAAAGCTGCGCAGCAACTACGTGGCCTTCCGCCCTGCCTATGATGCGCTGGCGTCTGCCGGCACCCTGCCGTCGTTCCTGCTTTACAGCGATTTCGATTTCCAGGCGCTCTGGCTGCAGAGTGCCGATGAGGTCATCCCGGCGATTCACACCTACGAGACGACCAACAAGGTCCGGTTCGAGACGATCATGACGATCGATTTCACCAATCCTTTTCCCTGGTTGATGGATCGCAGCGCTCCCAAACACATTGCCATCGGTGCCGACCCCTACCGCGCCGTGCCGCCGCTTGATGAACACGTCAGACAGTCGGTCGATGCCGTCGATCTTGCACTTTACCCGACATGCCCGCCAACGGCCGCGCGCGTGGCGCTGCTCAGCCTCTACCAGCCCATGCTTGCCGAGGGCCATCGCCGCGTTACGCTCACACCCTGCTTCGATGCCTTCGTGCGCGACGGGATTGCGACTGCGCCTTGAGCGTCAGTGAGGCATCCGCAGGCGGCTCTCCGTCAGGAGGCCGCCTTCGTCGAGAATGGGGTGCGCAACCGACACGATATGGGCGTTGATGCGTTTCAAATCGCGCAGGATATCGAGATGCAGCGAACTGGTCTGCAGGCTGTCGGCGCGGCCGTCGCGCAGCCGCTCCAGATGACGCTCGGATGATCGCTTTTCCATGTGACGGACATCGACCTTCACTTCCATCAGATGGCGGGCAAGGTCGGCGTCGCGGGTGACGAAGATCGTCTGGGCGATGCGCAGATTGTCTATGGTCAGGTTGAACAGCGTTTTCAGCTCCTGATAACCGTCGTCGGAAAATTTCAGCCCGTTGTCGATCTTCTTCTTCACCTGTTCGGTCAGGCTTTTTTCGATGATGTCGCCCATATGCTCAAGGTTGATCGCATAATCGATAATGACGATCGAACGGCGGCTGTTGTCGTCGCTCAGCCCGGCACGGCCGAGCCGCGAAAGGTAGAGCTTGACCTCCTGCTGCAGCAGATCCACTTGCTTCTCCAGTTTGCCGATATCCTTGAGTGCGGCCAGATCGTTGCGGTGGAACGCGTTCATCGTCCCGATCAGCATCGCCTCGATCAGGTCTCCGACCCGCAGCACCTCCCGCGTTGCTCCCGAAAGAGCGATGACCGGCGTCGTCAAGGCACGGTCGTCGAGATAGAGCGGGCCTGTCTCGGTCCTTGGCTCATCCGGGATCAACCGGAGCATAGCGGCCGACAATAGCGACGAGAACGGCCAGGCAATAACGGCGAGCGCGGTGTTGAACAGAAGATGGATATCGACCGGCAGCTTTGCCGGTGACAGCGGCAATGTCTGAAGAAAACCGGCGACCGGTGATGCAACCGACAGCGCGATCACACAGCCAATAGCGCGAACGGCGAGATTGCCTGTTGTCACGCGCCGGGCGGAGGCCGGAGCCCACAGGGTGGCCATCACCGGCGGCACGGCGCCGCCGAGATTGGCGCCGAGAACCAGCGCGATCGTCAGCCCAGGCGACAGAATCCCGGCGGCTGACAACGACAGAATGAGAACGACGACCGCAAGGCTGGAAGACGAGACAAACGCAAGGACGGCTGCAAAGATCAACGCGACAGGCCAGGCACTGTCGAGCATGGTCAAAAAGGCTCCAAGCGCCGGTGACTGCCGCATCGGCTCCGTCGCCAGTCCAAGCAGATGCAGCGACAAAAGCATCAGCCCGATACCGACCAAAGCCGTGCCGGCACCTTGTTTGGCACTCGAGCGGCCCGCCCGGTAGAGCATGACGCCGGCCAGAATGAGCAGCGGCGACAGCCAGTCTATACCGGTCGCCACGATCCAGGCCGTCACCGCCGTACCGACATTGGCGCCGAGCAGCACGATCTGCGCCATTCGGGGCCGCACCAGGCCCTTCTCGACGAAGGAAGCGATCATCAAGGCCGTGGCGGTCGAACTTTGCAGCGCGATCGTTGCAACGAAGCCGCCGAAAAACGAGCGCACCGGCCCGCTCGTGCCTTGCGCCAGCCCGGTTCTCAGCCTGATGCCGAAGGCGCGGGTCGCACCGTCCTTGACCTGCGATAGGCCAAACAGCAGCAGAGCCACCGCTCCGAACAGATTGACCATGACGATAATGGATTCCATGTCGGCGCTCCGGCTTTCCCGCACAGGGCCTCTCAATCACATGAGTCGGCTTTATCTGTCGGGCAACACTAGCAGTTTCAAAGACGCGATCACGCGCGCAACGCTCGAAAATGGCATATATTTTTCGATTGCCGGCTAAAGATTCCGACAGGTTCTGTTCTCCGGGCGGCAAGCCCCGCCCCGGGCTTCGTGGCAACGCGCAACCATCCCGCACTCCACGATTGGTCCGGGTTTCCCGCCCCGCCATCGTCCGGCTGCGCTGCGGACGCCTTACCTGATTTTTTGCATGCCCGAACCCTTCAATTCCGCCGTGGTTTGCTCTAAGGAACGACACCGGTTGCCGTCCGGCGGCCACGAAATTGCGACGAGGTATGCAGACCCATGCTTGAATTCCTGAGAAGAGGCTCCCGGACCTGGGTTGTCAAAGGACTGATGATCCTTCTTGTTCTTTCCTTCGGTGTCTGGGGTGTGTCCACGTCGCTCGTACCGGGGGCGACGGACGCTGTCGTGACAGTCGGCGACGTCAAGGTGTCGCCGAGCGATTTCCGTCTCGCCTATGAGCGACAGGTTGCCCAGCTTTCCCGGCAATTCGGCACGCGGCTGAGCCGCGAGCAGGCCAAGGCCTTCGGCGTCGAAGCACAGGTCTATTCGCAGCTCGTTGCCGGCGCAACGCTCGACCAACTGTCGGAGAACATGAACCTTGGCCTGTCGCAGGACCGGCTCGCCACGCTGATCAGCGAGGACCCGGCCTTCAAGGGTGTCAACGGCCAGTTCGACCGGGCGACGTTCTCAAGCGTGCTGCGCAATGCGGGCTTGCGCGAACAGGATTACATCAACAACCGCAGCCAGGTTGCCGTGCGTTCGCAGGTCGTCGAAGCGCTGTCGGACGGCTACACAGCGCCGAAGGTTCTCGGCGATGCTTTGCGCCAATACCGTAACCAGACGCGCACGGTCGACTATCTGCTTTTGTCGAATGCCAATGTCGATCCGGTCAAGGCGCCCTCGGACGAGGTGCTGAAGCCATGGTTCGAAACCCGCAAGGCCGAATACCGCGCGCCGGAATTCCGCAAGATCAGCTATGTGAAGCTTGAACCGGCGGATATCATCGATCCGGCATCGGTCACCGAAGACGAAGTGCGTGCCGACTACGACAAGCGCAAGAACAACTTCAGCACGCCGGAAACCCGCACGGTCGAACAGCTGTCCTTCCCCTCGCGTGCGGAAGCGGACGCGGCGGCAGTCAAGCTGTCCACCGGCACCAGCTTCGACGATCTCGTCAAGGCGTCCGGAAAAACCTCGAGCGACGTTCTGCTGGGCGATTTCGCCCGTGACCGTATGCCTGATGCCAAGCTGGGCGATGCGGCGTTCGCGCTGATCGCGGACGGTCAGACGACACCTGTGATCGACGGAGCCTTCGGTCCAGTGATCCTGCGCGTCACCAACATCAAGCCGGAAACCGTTCGCGCCTATGACGAGGTCAAGGACGAGCTGCGCAACGAACTGGCGCTAAGCAATGCGTCGAACGAGATCATGGGCATCCATGACAAGTTCGAGGATGCCCGCGTGTCCGGCGCTCCGATGAAGGAAGCGGCTGAACAGACAAACCTCAAGCTTGTTGTCCTGAACGCGGTCGATGCCCGCGGCAACGATACGAATGGCGATGAAATCGCCGGTATTCCGGAAGCAAAGACCCTGCTTGAAGAGGTTTTCAAGGCTGACGTCGGCGGAGAAACCCTGCCCGTCAATCTCGGCCGCGACGGTTACGTCTGGTTCGATGTCGATGAAGTCACGCCGGCACGCGACCGCACGCTGGACGAAGCCCGCGAAAGGGTCGTCGCCGATTGGACAGCCGAACAGCAGCGCAAGGAACTGGCCGACAAGGCCGTCGAGCTGAAGGGCCGGGTCGAAAAGGGCGAGACGCTCGCGGCCATTGCGACAGAACTCGGTATCGCCGTCGAAACCAAATCGGGCCTGCGCCGCTCTGCAGAAGATGCAGCGCTCAGCCCCGCAGCGGTCGCTGCTGCCTTTGGCGGCGCCAACGGTCTGGTCGCCAATGCAACCGGGATTGGCGGCGAAGGCCAAATTCTTCTGAAGGTCACCGAAGTCGATGACGACAACCCGGGTGACGCGCTCGACAATGATGATCGCCAGATCAACGCCATCGCCCAGGCCAGTGGTGACGACATTCTCGATCAGATGGTCAGCGAGTTGCAGAAGGGCTACGGTGTCACGATCAACCAGCAGCTCGCCGAGCTCGCTCTGTCGCAGCAGCGGTAACGCAAAAGGGATCAGCATGCCGGACTTGAAGCCTTTCGTCGCGAAGACCGCAGCGGGCGAGGCGCTGAACCGCGAGGAAGCGCGCGCAGCCTTCGAAATCATTATGTCCGGTGAGGCTACCCCCTCGCAAATCGGTGGCTTCCTGATGGCGCTGCGCGTGCGCGGCGAAACCGTCGATGAAATCGTCGGCGCCGTCGGCGCGATGCGGGCGCGCATGCTGACCGTCGAAGCACCGGCCGATGCCATCGATATCGTCGGAACAGGCGGTGATGGTGCCGGGACCTACAATATCTCGACGCTGGCGGCGCTGATCGTCGCCGGCGCCGGTGTTCCGGTCGCCAAGCATGGCAACCGGGCTCTCAGCTCCAAGTCGGGAACGGCCGATGCGTTGTCCTGCCTCGGGGTCAAGCTCGATATCGGGCCGGACGCAATCGCGCGCTGCATTTCGGAAGCGGGTCTTGGTTTCATGTTCGCCCAGCAGCACCATTCAGCCATGCGCCATGTTGGCCCGACGCGCGTCGAGCTTGGCACCCGGACGATCTTCAACCTGCTCGGGCCGTTGTCGAACCCGGCTGGAGTAACCCAGCAGCTTGTAGGCGTCTTTGCGCCGCAATGGGTCGTGCCGGTCGCCGAAGTGTTGCGCGATCTCGGCTCGAAAAGCGTCTGGGTCGTGCATGGCGAAGGACTGGACGAGATTACCACGACAGGCGTCACGCAGGTGGCGGCGCTCGAAAATGGGGCTATCCGTACATTCGAGCTGACGCCGTCCGACTTTGGTCTGGAACCGGTTCTGCTCACCGATCTCAAGGGTGGCGACGGTGCGCACAATGCAGCCGCGCTCAAGGGCGTTCTGCAAGGCGACGCGACCCCGTATCGCGATATCTCCCTTGCCAATGCCGCCGCCTCGCTGGTGATCGCGGGACGTGCCGGTGATCTGCGCGAGGGAATGGCGCTTGCCCGTCAGTCGCTGACAAGCGGCGCTGCCGATGCGACGCTTGAGCGGCTCATCCGCGTTTCGAACGCGGCATAAGGGAGACGACCGATGGCCGATATTCTGCAGAAGATCGAAATCTACAAGCGCGAAGAAATCGCAGCAGCGAAGGCGAGCGTCAGTCTCGCGGACCTGAAAGCCATGGCCGCCGGCCAGCAAGCGCCGCGCGGATTTCTCGACGCATTGAAGGCCAAGCAGGCGGAAGGCCGCTTCGGCTTGATCGCCGAGATCAAGAGAGCCAGCCCTTCCAAGGGATTGATCCGGCCGGATTTCGCTCCGCCACTTTTGGCCAAGGCCTATGAAAGCGGCGGCGCGGCCTGCCTGTCCGTATTGACGGATGGTCCGAGTTTTCAGGGCGCGCCGGAATTCCTAACTGCGGCACGGCACGCCTGCGCGCTTCCGGCCCTGCGCAAGGATTTCATGTTCGAGACCTACCAGGTTCACGAAGCCCGCGCCTGGGGCGCCGATTGCATCCTCTTGATCATGGCATCTCTGAGTGACAGCGATGCACAGAGGCTCGAGGACGAAGCGTTTTCGCTGGGCATGGACGTGCTTGTCGAGGTGCATGACGAGGAAGAACTGGAACGGGCGCTGAAGCTCCGCTCAACTTTGCTTGGCATCAACAATCGCAACCTGAAGACTTTCGAGGTCGATATTGCCCTGTCGGAAAAGCTGGCTCCGCTGGTTCCGGCAGACCGCCTGCTCGTCGGCGAAAGCGGCATCTTCAGCCATGATGACTGCGTGCGGCTCGCCAGCAGCGGCATCTCGACATTCCTCGTCGGCGAAAGCCTGATGCGCAAGGACGATGTGACCGCCGCGACCCGCGCCCTTCTGACCGGTTCCGCCGCAATCCAGGCGGCCGAATAATGAGCACGCCTTCCCTCACGCATGTCGGCGCCGATGGCGAGGCGCATATGGTCGATGTCGGAGACAAGGCGGATACGGTGCGCATTGCCATTGCCGAAGGCTATGTGCGGATGCGGCCGGAAACGCTTGATCTCATTCTCAAGGGCAACGCCAAGAAGGGTGATGTGCTCGCCACGGCGCGCCTTGCCGGAATCATGGCAGCCAAGCAGACGGCCAATCTGATCCCCCTGTGCCACCCGCTGATCCTGTCGAAGGTGTCCGTGGAGATTTCCGCCGACGAAAGCCTGCCCGGATTGAGGGTCGAGGCGATGGCCAAGCTGACCGGCCGCACCGGCGTGGAGATGGAAGCGCTGACAGCCGTAAGCGTTGCATGCCTGACGATTTACGACATGGCCAAGGCGGCCGATCGGGAGATGGAAATCGGCGGTATCCGCCTTGCCCGGAAATCCGGCGGCCGCTCCGGCGACTATATCCGCAAGGAAAGTCAGGGCTGATGGCACTGCTTCCGGTTTCAGACGCGCTCGACAGGCTGCTGAAAATCGCGGCGCCAATAACCCGCTCCGAACTGGTTGGCCTGCACGAGGCGATGGGCCGCGTTCTGGCAAAGGATGTCGCCGCGCGTGTCACCCACCCCGCCTTCGACAACTCGGCGATGGACGGCTATGCCGGACGCCACGATGACTTTGCCGACATTGGCACGCAGCTTGAGGTCATCGGCGAATCGGCCGCAGGGCGTGGTTTTGGCGGTCATGTCGGTCCCGGCCAGGTTGTCCGCATTTTTACCGGCGCACCGGTACCGGCCGGCGCCGATACCGTGCTGATCCAGGAAGACGCCGAAAAACAGCCGGATGGCCGTATCCGAACCACCTTTGCCCCTGGAAAAGGCCGGCATATCCGTCCCAAGGGTCAGGATTTCGCCACAGGCGATATTGTGTTGCTGGCCGGCCATCCGCTTGATGCAGGCCGCCTGACGGTGGCTGCGGCAATGAACCATCCGCAATTGCCGGTTTTCAAGCGTCCAAAGGTCGCCATCCTTGCGACCGGCGACGAGCTTTTGCTGCCCGGCAGCATACCGGGGCCGGACCAGATCATTGCCTCGAACACCTATGGCGTTGCAGCGATTGCACGGGACAATGGCGCTGAGGTCATTGATCTGGGCATCGTGCCCGACGACAAGGCCGCCATTGCGGCGGCTGTGGCGCAAGCGCAGGCCGCTGGCTCCGATGTGCTGGTGACGCTTGGCGGCGCCTCCGTTGGCGATCACGATCTTGTCCAGTCGACCTTGGTCGAAAGCGGCATGGTGCTGGATTTCTGGCAAATTGCCATGCGCCCCGGAAAACCGCTGATGGTTGGATCCCTTCCGGGCATGACCGTGCTTGGCCTGCCCGGAAACCCGGTCTCCAGCCTCGTGTGCTCGCTTCTGTTCCTCGAACCGCTGGTGCGCCATCTCGGTTCCCTGCCCCCGCGTGATCGCAGCGGCACGGCAAAAACGCTGACGACGCTTCCCGCCAACGACAAACGGCAGGACTATGTCCGCGCGCGGCTCCGGCGCGGAAGCGACGGATTGCTGCAGGCCGAGACGTTTTCGCGGCAGGATTCCTCGATGATGCAGGTTTTTGCACAGTCCGATTGCCTGATCATCCGGCCGCCGCATGCGCCCGCCGCGGAGGCCGGCACGCTTTGCGATGTCATGGTTCTGCGCGCGCCCGCCGCCTGACCATCGAGCTGGTCACCCTCCCCAAAGCACCGTTCGTTTTTTCGCACGCAGAGCCTGTGGCTTTGAAGCAACTGCGGCATTCGGTTCCGATTGCAGATTGAACCGAGCGCCTTGCACGGGCGTCGAAGGCTTGCGGCGACTGCTCTCATATGTGCATTACCGCATCGCCAGAAAAACCAGCGTGCTCATCTAGTTCTCTGGAAGATTCTGATTTTCGTATCCTGCTGGTGAAGCAAGGAAATTTGGAGGCCTCGCCCGGAATTGAACCGGGGTGCAAGGATTTGCAGTCCTCTGCGTCACCACTCCGCCACGAGGCCTCACGAGTTCAAATAATCGAACTGTGGCGGCGGTTTAGAATGATCCTAGAGAAATCGCAAGAGGCAATTTCCGAAAAACATCCCCGGTCATTTCCGCAGCGGCATTTCGAGCCTGTTTTTCACACTAGCTTACCGCACCTGAAAAAAACACCGCCGTACCGCCGTGACCATTAACGCCGTCACGGCACGCCTCATCCCATGACGTCAGCGCATATTGTCAAAAGGCAGCATGCGGAGGTCGAAGCAGGCCCGAAGATGTGCCTTTCCGTCTAGTGGTAGCTAGTGGTACCGGCGGATCAGGCCGACGAGTTTCCCCTGGATCTTGACACGGTCTGGTCCGAAAATTCGGGTCTCGTAGGCCGGATTAGCGGCTTCAAGGGCGATGGAGGCGCCTTTTCTACGGAAGCGCTTCAACGTCGCTTCTTCGTCATCCACCAAGGCGACGATGATTTCGCCGGGGCTGGCGGTGTTCGTATTGCGGATGATGACGGTATCGCCGTCGAGAATCCCTGCCTCGATCATCGAATCGCCGCGGACCTCCAGAGCGTAGTGTTCGCCGGAGCCGACCATTTCGAACGGAACCGAAATATCATGTGTATTGTTCTGAATTGCCGAGATCGGCACACCGGCCGCGATTCGCCCCATCACGGGTATGGAGACGCTGTCATTGCTGGCGGCAACCGGTTTGGCAGCAGCGGGCGGAGGCGGCGTTTGAACACCAAGGCTGCCCTGGATGACGCTGGGGGAAAAGCCGCGCTTGGGCTGCAGGCTCATCGAATAGGCTTCCGGCAACTTGATCACTTCCAGCGCCCGCGCGCGGTTGGGCAGCCTGCGGATAAATCCCCGCTCCTCCAGCGCCGTGATCAGCCGGTGAATACCGGATTTCGACGCGAGGTCGAGCGCGTCCTTCATCTCGTCAAAGGATGGGGGAACGCCCGATTCCTTCATTCTTTCGTGAATGAACAGCAGCAGTTCCTGTTGCTTGCGGGTCAGCATGAACGATCACTCCAGAATTGAGAAACAAATCAAGAACGAACACTATCTGTTCCATATGTGTTCCGCAAGTCCCTAAAATTCGTTGAATGTGGTGGAGGCGCGGAAATTAAACTGGAATCTGGAGGTCCGCAAAAAGGTAATTATTCCAGAACGGAGCGGAATATAAGTGATTGATTTATATATATTTATTTTACGTAATGCGGTTGCGCAACGCGCTGTTTGGCGCAAGGATGCAACAAAATTCCAGCGCAATTGCCAGATGCTTGATTCCATTGTGTGTTTTGCGGACCTAAGCAGTAACGGGTCTGTAATTTCCGCGTTATTGCGGACCCTATTGCGGACCCTTTTCCCGCTTCTTTTGCCGGTTTTCGCTCGCCCTTACCATGTGGGGCAGATCGTATCTGAACGACTTGCGGACATATTCGTCAAAAGTCGTCTCATCAAGCTTCCCGCTGTCGAGAAGAGCGCGGCGTTCCTGCCGTATGAGAGCTAGGTTTCCCATTATGAAAATGCCGAGGCCCTCTCCCTGCTTCTTAACCTCTGCTTCGTCCATAAAGGCAAGTTCCTCCCCGGCATACCGCTGAAGAAGACTGACGAAAATAGACTCTCCTGCAATTTCAAAATCGCGCATACGCATGTCGCTGAAATTAAAATCGGTCGCCGGGCGCTTTTCCTCTTCCCCAAAAAGAAAGTGCTCAATCCGTTTGTCGGTCTCGTCCGCAATTTGAATAACCGATTCTATCGGTAGGGAATTTCTCGCCCGCCAGGACGATACCGTCTTATTGGAAACACCGACGTGTTCGGCCAACTGAGCGTCAGTCTTGAGGCCACAGGCGACCTTCATACGGTCTAAAACTTCGGAAACTTTCAACTCAGTCGACTGGCTCAAAACACGCTCCATCTGCAAATTGCGGATTTTTTTGCTTGACATCTGCATAACGCAGACACTAAATCCGCAATATGCAGTTTTAACAAACCGGATGCATTCATGAAAGCCAAATCCACCGAACCATCGAAAGAGCTTCTGATCCAAGTTCGGGCGGCGCTCGTGCTTCAAGGCACGTCATTTAGCGCATGGTGTAAGGCGAACAACGTGGTTCGTCGGACTGCCGAACAATCTTTAACCGGCTATATTCAAAGCGATAATGCCCGTAGCCTCGTCCGGCGGATAGTAGTTGAAGCAAACATCGCGGCCATGACCCCATGATAGATTGGATCAGCTGTGAAGAGGTTGCAGCCATCGCCGGTATCTCAGCGCGTAAAGCGCGACAGGCGCTGAATAGAGCTTCAGACGGTAAGGCGTGGCGCGATCATACTCTCGATGTTCGTACGCTACAGGGTCGCGGTGGTAAATCGGGCCTTCAGTACGTGGTCAAAGTATCCACCCTTCCCGTCGATCTTCAGGAGCGTTTAAAGGCTCTTCAAACTGCTGGTGAAGCTGTTTCCAACCTCCGTTTTGGCGATGCCGCTCAATTGGAGCGCAACTGGAAATACGATGTCATCAAGGCCGCACTGGAGCATCCCAAAGGCACCGCCGAACGCGCGGCCGAGATAGACCGTCTGCACGGCACAGAGCGGCTGGATTGGACAGGCCACTAAATGCGCCTGAAAAGCTCCACTGTGCGCGGCTGGATACAGACATACGAACTGGAAGGCGTCCACGGCCTTGCTTCCCGCGTCCGCAATGACAAGGGCGTGAAGCGTGTTTTCATCAGCCGCGCATGGATGAAGGCCGTTCCCTTCGATGACGAAATAAAATCAGCGATCCACAGCGACTTGAAGCAATACGTCCGCAGCCTCATCAAGGGCGGGGCACAGTTCAAACAAACGCGCGTTTTGACCTCGGAGAAGCTGAAGGAAATCACCGGCGCTTACGGCTTCCGTCCGAACGATCCGGCGCAGGAAGATCAGGCCTTCAGCATCCCGCAGGAATTCGTCCAGGACGAACTGCATTATCAGGCCGTGTATCGCCACAAGACAGACCGGAAAGCCAGCGAGGACAACAAACCGCGCATCCGGCGCACCATTGCGGGCCTTGCGCCGATGGAAGTTGTCGTTATGGACGTGCATCACATCAACGTGCTGATGGCGCGTGAGAATGGCTCCACAGCGACCGCTAAGCTTCTCGCTTTCCACGATATTGCGACGAACCGCGTGTTTTGCGAGATCATCTTTTTCGAGGTTGGCGGAGGCGTTCGCAACACCGATATCATCACCGCCTTCGTTCACATGTGCCAGCATCCGGCGTTCGGCGCCCCGCAGTTTCTATATGCCGATAACGGGTCCGAATATCGCTTTGCCGACTATCTTGAGGATGCCTTGAAGCTCGGCAGCAAGGTGGTTGCCTTTAACGGACAGGAAGAGCGCAACCGTATCATTCGCGCCAAGCCTTACAATGCTGCTGCAAAGCACGTCGAAGGCTGGTTTCGGCAAATGAACCAGCAGTATTTCCGTCATATTCCCGGCTGGATCGATGACGATCGCATGAACCCCAAGCGCCCCGCCCTCGGCAAGCTACCGGTTCCCTACGATGAAGACTTCGATACGTTTTGCGCGACCATCTACAGCTATTTGACCGCATACGAACACATGCCGCAACAAGGTGCCTTGAAGGGAAAGTCGCCCGCGATGGCTTTCAACCAGCATGTCCGAAACGGCTGGAAAGCCACGGTTATGGATGACTATCAACTTCTGACCGTATTCACGAAACCGGACACCCGCGTTGTTGAAAAACATGGCATTTCGGTCAAAGGGAAGCCGTGGACCTGCGACGGTTTGCTGGAATACTTCGGCCGGAAAGTCGTGGTGCACGTTCCGCAGTTTCACAATTTCGACGCGCTTCTGATCACAGACGAGCATGGAAAGGAGATTGGCGAAGCCGTCTCCGACACGGAATTCAGCGTCCTAGACGAACGCGGAGCAAAGGAAAGCGCGCGGCGCACGAGCATTCGCAACAAGGGCCTGACCAAGCTCGGCAAATCCGTTCCCGATATCGATGTTGGCGCGGAACTGGTGGCGTATGGCCAAAAGCAAATGCCGGTCATTCCCAACGAGCCCGACGGCATAATTTCAGTCAATCGCGGTGAGCGGAACGGACGTGCAATAATTCCCACAAGTTCACGCGGCAAATCGCGTCAGCAACAGGACGATGAACTTCGCCGCCGCAATGAAGAGGCGTCAGCGATTTTCGCGCAAATGCGCCTAGCCGCAAAGGATGCCTCATGATCCGCCCCGCGCATATTCCCGCTTCCATTGTTGAAACCGAAACTACCCGTATTTCCCGCGAGGCGGCTCAATACAGCCTCGACCTGCGTTTTCCGGTCCACCTTATAGGCAGACCAGGCACAGGGAAAAGCTCTGCGCTGTGGCACATTTCACAGGAGCTTGGAGGCACTTATGAGACCTTCTCTATTCGGCGTGTTGAGGTCAAGCACTTCGAGTTATCTTCCGCACCGGCGTTCAATGTCTTTCGCGGTCCACGCTTCTCTCCGGGATCGGCCTTTTGGCCCTCCCACCA